>OCPM01000002.1_pt1 | contig 447650 bp, 365 predicted proteins | sample 1476751 | NCBI WGS metagenome assembly OCPM01 (sample SAMEA2580198, study PRJEB22360) | human gut metagenome | biome: human gut; feature: human-associated habitat; material: faeces | place: Denmark | collected 2008/2010 | reverse complement strand
AATCCCCGCCGCCGCCAGTGTGCTTCCGGTTACGGCAGCTGCCGTGATGATGAGAGCTTCCAGCCCGATGGCATGCAATCCTTTCACGATGGCTTCGTTGCCTCCTACATCGATGCCGAGCAGGAAGAGCAACAGCCATATTAATAATGTGATGACTTTATGTATCCACGTGAGCCTTTTGCTACGTAACAGGTAACCCAGTAGCATGCCCGTGAGCATGATTCCGATAATTGTAAACATATAAATGTGCTTTTAGGGCACAAAGATAGTGGTTTCTTTATAAATCCGGTACCATTGGGGGAACTGCGTTGTTTTTAACTGTCAGCATATAGTTTGTTTCTGTACTGAACCCTACCATTCCGGTACCTCCGTTCACATTGCTTGGGAAAGCGATAGGCTCGCTCAGGGTGTTGTCGTAGGCATCGGAGTCGAGCAGATTCAACGCTCTTAAATAATAATATTCTTTTTCGGTAATGCTGAGTATGCGGATGTAGACATCCGTCTTTATCCAGATATACTCCTGTCCCCAGAATCCCCATCCGTAGATATCGTTATAGACGTTCATCGTATAACTTCCGTCGGTGAAACGTGAGTCGTCAAATATGGCATACTTGTTATTGACAGTGCCGAACAGTCCATTTTCATCATCTTCTTCCGTACTGGGTTTGCCGTCGGTCAACACCACGTCTTCGTTTGTTTGCAGTTTAAAGCTTTTCTGCATTGCCGAACTCCAACAGGTCTGGTCATTTTGTTCCCAATAGTATTTCCAGTATTTCCGTTGTTCCACAATGATCCGATAAAAATTCTTCTCTCCCGGGCGGTCCTTTATTTTGATTTGGTAACGGAGATGTCGTCTTGGCGGAGTTCCGTAGCCATAGTTACTCGGCTTTCTCATGATGGAGGCCGTATCCACCTTTTCTATCTTCCCGATGGGTTGAGGTACGGTGACTTCGGCCCATGCGTGGTGTTCGCCGTCATCCGTCATAGCATCTATACGGACCACATCGCCCGGATGGAAAGCACTGTTTATGTAAAAGCGCCCTTTATCGCTGCTATGCGGATCGGGACGGAGAGTTTCACTGAGAGAACCGTTGATGCGTACTTCTACGGTGGCTCCTTTTATTTGTCCGATCTGGTTTCTGCCGGTGAGGTTCAGAAACAAGGTATTGTAGGTGCTGTCGGCGTTGATAATGGCATTCATCACTAACTTGGGCGGATTCTCCTTCAAGTCGAAAGGAAGATCGTTATTGCATGCCGCAGTGGATATGATAACCAGCAAGAAAAGGAATATATCAAGAATTGATCGTCTCATAAATACTTAGAATTTATATGTATAACTGAATGAAGGAATGCAAGGCAACAGAGTGAATTTCCGAATGACCGGTATGCGGTTGCCTTGTGCTTGTTCGCCTTGAGTATATTCAGTCTTTTTGTAGGTGCGATATATCAGAGTGGGGTTCATGGCATTGTATACATTATATATGCTGACATTCCAGATGCGCATGCCATGTTTAGTCTTCTTGCTGAAGTTGACCCCTACATTTAACCGGTGGGTGGCGGGGAGGCGATAATTGTTGCGATGCTTGACGTAGTCTCCCTCTTCTATCGATGAGTCGTTGTCGCCCGGACGGATAATACCTGTCAGTTCGGTGGGGATCGTTGTCGTACCTCCGGTGGTAAATATCCAGGAAGCACTTACATCGATCCGTTCGTTGAACCGATGATTGAGTGTCAGGTCGATGTTGTGTCGGCGGTCATATTTATATGGAAAGCGTTCGCCGTTGTTTATTCCTCCTGTGGCAAACTTACGGTCACTCTTAGCCAGGGTATATGCCAGCCATCCCGTTGTCTTTCCTATGGTTTTCTGCGCCATGAACTCTACACCCATAGAGCGGCCGTGTCCCATCTCCACTTTGTCCTCCCATCCGGTAGAAGAACCGAGAAAGCTGACACCGTCTTTGTACTCGAGTACATTTTTCATTCCTTTATAGTATCCTTCTATTGAGAATTCCCATCCGTCGATTCCCGTATAGTAACCGCCTAACGAGACCTGATGGGCCTGCATGGGTTTGATTTTGCTGGTGACAGGTACCCATAAGTCGGTGGGCATGGCAAAAGGCATGGATGAAATCAAGTGTACATATTGGCTCATTTTCGTATACGAAGCTTTCAATACTACATCTTTGCTGAGCTGATAGCGTGCGGAGATGCGGGGCTGCACGGAGAAGTAGTTTTTCTTTTGCACTTGGAAAGTCGAGAAGTGCAGGCCCAGATTCATACGCAGGCGACTGCTCAGATTGAAGTTATCTTCAAGATAGGCAGATGCTTCGTGGGCAAGGATCTCACTGTTGGAGGTAGTATAATACGTCGTGTCCCGCTCGATGGTTTCTCCGGTCTTGTCGAATATCTTCGAGGTGGAGACTTCCGGACGGAAGCTATGGTGCAGATATTGCACTCCGAACTTGACATGATGTGTGGGGATAGGATTATAGTCAAAATCTATCTGAGCGCTCCAATCCCGGATTCCCGATTTATAATCGGCCTTATAGCGGTTCCAGGTGATTTGGTTGTTTGTATGTATCTCATTCTTGGTGAATGTACTGACGTCAAACTTATAGTTATTGAAAGCGACTGTGGTATTGCTGAACAGCTTGTTGTTAAAGATGTAGTTCCAGCGTCCCGAAACGATGGTATTTCCCCAGTTCATCTTTCCGCCATCCCTGTACTTGTCTTCGTCACCGTAGTAAGTGTCGTCATACTTTGTCATAAAATGGTCTTTGCCATTGTATGCACTGAGGAACAGGCGGCTGCGATCAGAGAACTTATGGTTGATCTTGGCATTGACATCAAAAAAGTAATAGCTGTATTTCTCGTCTTTGGGCATGAAGGGTTTGGCCAGCAGGTCGATGTACGAACGGCGGGCGGAAATGTTGAACGAAGTCCGGTTCTTTATGATCGGTCCCTCGAAATTGATTTTGCTGGTCAGAAGCCCCACGCTGACCACTCCGTGATAGTTCTTCATGTCGCCATCGTTGGTGCGCACATCGATAACGGAAGAGAGGCGTCCGCCAAAGTGGGCGGGGAAGGAGCTTTTGAAAAGTGTCACTTTCTTCACGGCTTCAGGTGTAAAGACGGAGAAGAAGCCCAATAAATGGTCTACGTTGTATACCGGTACTCCGTCCAGAAGGATCAGGTTCTGGTCGGGGCCTCCGCCGCGTACATAGAGTCCGGCAGAGCCTTCCATTCCGGCTTGTACGCCCGGCATCAGCTGGATGGCTTTCATCACATCGGCTTCTCCCAGGATGCTGGGTGTGTTTTTTATCTGGGTCATCGGTATTTCGCTGGCTCCCATCTGGGTGGCCATGACTCCCGATTCGGCTTTGTCCGACACGATGACTACTTCTTGCAGCATATTGTTGTCTTTCATCCGGATGTTCAGTAGAGTATCTGCGGTTAAGTTCAGCACATGTTGCTGGCCGGTATATCCCAAATAGGAGAAACTCAGCCGAGCTTCTCCTTCAGGCAGCGTGATGCTGTAGAAACCGTAAGGATTGGTGGTAGTTCCCTGATGATGACGACTCTCAAGAATATTTGCACCAATCAGCGTTTCGGCAGACGCTCCGTCGGTCACGTATCCACTGACAGTGAACTTCCGGCTTACGGGTTTGGGGGGCGTTTTTTGTAATAAGATATGCTTCCCGGTTATTTTATAGCTTATCGGCTTATTGGCGAATAGCAGGTTCAGGACTTCTCTGAGAGGTTTCTTTTGTACGTTGAGGCTGACTTTATGGTCGAGCTTCACCTCCTCTCCATAGATAAAAGAGAAGCCGGTGTCCTGTTCTATCTGCCGGATGACTTCTGACAAGCTGGTGTTTTGCAGTTTGAGTGTGAGCTTGGGTTCCGGTGTTTGCGCATAGATTGTCGAAAAGGTTAGGGAAACCACACACATCAGAATGTAACTTCTGATGTGGTGGAAATCCGGATTGGATTTTCTCATGTCTAGTTAAGTTTAGTAGTAATCGTTATTTCTTTATTATTGTATGAATAGTTGAAATTGCCAACAGTATGTAGCAGATCGAGAATCTGGTCGAGACCTTCTTCACTGGAGAACCGTGCCGTGATCCGGTAATTCTGCAAAGCAGTGTCTGTTATGGAGATATCTACGCCAAATGTGTTGGACAACTGGCGGGCAATCTCCTGCAAGGGGAGATTGGTAAAAATCAATTCTCCGTTCCGCCAGGCTATCTCTTCGGCAACGCGGTCTGAAACTTCAAGGGTCATGCTTTTTTTCTCCTTATTATATATAGCACTTTCGTTTGGTTTCAAGACGATACGTACAGAATTGCTTTTATTGCTCACGGCTACAGAACCTTCGAGTAGCGTGGTCTTCACTTCCGGATCGTCCGGATAGGACTCTACGTTAAAGTGAGTGCCCAGTACCTCTACATTGACCGACTCTGTCTGTACGATGAAAGAGTGTTTCCTATTTTTCGTCACTTCGAAATACGCTTCTCCTTTCAGGTTCACTTCCCTGTGTTCTCCCTTAAACTTTTCGGGATAGGTGAGTGACGAGAAATGGTTCAGCGTCACTTCCGTTCCGTCGGGCAGTTTGATGGTCCGCGTATCGGCCAGTGTGGAAATTGTCTGTAGGGCGGCAGGTTTCAGATAGCAGTAAGTGTTCCATCCTATGAAGCAGAGCAAAGCGATGGCAGCTACTGCCGACAAGGTGCGTAAAGAGAAGAGGCGAAGTGCCGGACGCGGCAATCGTTTCTCTAATATCTGATAGCTTGCCGCTGCCGAGAATTTTCCTCTGGGCGAGCGGGTGGATGCGATAAGTTTCTCCAGTAATCGGTCAAGTTCCCGGTCTGTATATTTCATTGTTTATTTCGTTATTTTTTCACCAGCCGGATAGACATCTTGGTCGTTTCCGACTTTCCGTTCTGAGGCCGGCAGATAAGCTGAATGTATTCATTCGTTCCCACTTTCCGGGGATAAACCAGGATTGTGGCTTTGGCAGATTTGCTGCCGCCCTTGATGGTGATTTTATTATCTTTAATTTTATAAAACGGTGCCGAAGAGCTTCCGGGCTTCGTCGGCCGTGCGGGCGACTCGATGAAGACAATCCGGTCTTCACTTGTTTTATCAGCCGCAACGATTTTTACTTGCAGTTCCGTTTCCTCTGCATTCTTTTGATAAGAGAAATCCTGCGCTTTCTTTTCGAATCCCAGGTATTCTTTGGGGTAAGAGTTGTTGCCGTTCTCACACGCAGTGAAACACAGTGCCATTGTAAGCAGTGCAAAGGTTGTAGGTCTTAATAACTTCTTCATAAGCTAAGTCTTTGTGTTTTGGTTTAAATGAACTTCATGGATAAAGACAGAGCGTTTGAAGAATCTCCCTATCGGAGGTGTGCAAATAAAAGTTAAACCTCTCTTGCTGTCCGCCGGGCATTATTCACTGTCGATTGTTTATCGATCATTATTCACCATCGATATCGCTTCTTTCAGCCGGATGGTTGCCTTCTGGAGTTGAGCGTCTACGGTCTTGGTGCTGATGCCCAGTTCTTCTGCTACCTGTGCATAGCTTTGCTTCTCTTCCCGGATGCGGATGAATACCTCTCTACAACGTTCGGGCAAGCGGTCGAGTGCTTTCACATAAATGGCAAACAACTCTTCACTGATCATCGATTCTTCGGGTGAGTCGCTTTGTGCTTCGGGTTCCGGCAATGTCTCGGTAGATACCGTGGTACGCCTGTTTTCTTTCTCCAGATAGTTGAGTGAAGCGTTTTTAACCAATATGAAGCAATAGTCCTCAATGCTTTTGACTTCGGGAAGCGAGCTGCGCTGTTCCCAGAGTTTCAGGAACACATCGAGTACGATTTCCTGCGACCATTCTTCGCGTTTTACATAGTAGTAGGCGATGCGGTAGAGACGGTCGTACGTCATATCGTAGAAGGCCCGGAACGCTGTTTGCGAATCCAGCTCCTTCATTCGTCTGAGTAGTTTTCGAACCTCTGATTCGGTCATGACTTTATAATTTTAGTTTTCCACCCAGAGCAGGTCGCTCATGATGCTGTCGGAAATAAAAATTCCTTCGCGGGTGAGGCGCAAAGCACCTTCGTATATTTCTAATTTGCCGTTTTCTAAAGAAGGACGTGCCATTTTGAGACAATATTGTTCCAGTTGCGTTCCGTAATCATTACTGAGGCGTTCGAGTGAAATTCCCCATTGAGTGCGGACAGAGGTAATGATAAATTCGTTGTATCGGGTGGCCAGATCCCGCTCTTCCCGTTCGAAGTCCCGTTGTCCGCTTTCAATGCCGGACATGTATTTTTCGATCGAAGAGCAGTTCCATTCCCGGGTTTGTCCGTCGAAAGAGTGTGCCGACGGGCCGCAGCCGAGATAACTTACTCCCTGCCAGTACGAAGTGTTGTGGCGCGAATACATGCCCGGCTTGCAGAAGTTGGATATTTCATAATGCTCGTATCCGGCTTCACGCAACCGGTCTATTAATAAGGTGAAGAACCGGACACTGCTGTCCTCGTCCACCTCTTCGACCTGATGCTTTTGCAACATTTTATAAATGGGAGTACCTTCTTCGTAAATCAAGTGATAAGCCGATATATGTTCCACGTCTAGGGCAATAGCCTGTTGCAAGTCTTTTTCCCAGCGTTCCGTTGTTTCACCGGGGAGCCCGTAGATCAGGTCGATGCTGATGTTGCGGAAACCGTGGGCACGGCACAACTCTACCGCACGAATGGCTTGAGCCGCATTGTGGCGGCGTTTCAGCAACTTGAGCGTAGTGTCGTCAAATGTCTGGATGCCCATGCTGATGCGGTTGAACGGCAATTCGGAGAGCATTTGCAGGTATTCCGGACAGAGGTCATCCGGATTGGCTTCAAGTGTTATTTCATGGCAATTCTCCATCCCATAAATTCGGCGGACGGTGTCGAATACTTTCCGGAAATCCTTTTCGTCGAGCTGCGAAGGAGTACCTCCACCAAAGTAGAGCGTCTCAATAGGCTTTCCTTTTAGGTAAGTATATCTCATTTCCAGCTCTTTGCAGAGTGCTTCGATGTAGCGTCCTTTCCATTCGCTTCGCGTCGTTGAGTAAAAATCGCAATAGATACAGCGTGTCTTACAGAAGGGGACGTGTATGTATATGCCTGCCATGATGGTCTGAGTTATTTTTGCGTTTCAAATTGCAAAAGTAAGGTTTTCGTGTTAGTAAACAACCCTGTAGGGTAGATATTCTCTTTTATTTAACGGGAGGAAAGTTCCTTTTTGACCATTTGACAATCTGATAATCCGATGGCTTCAGAATGCTTTCGTTTCGTGCCGTCCTGAAGGTTGGCCGGAAAAACGCCTGCATTTGCCAACAGACTTTTCTCCTGTGTCACAGATTTATGGTATATGTGTGCAAATGGACGGACTTGGGGCGGAATCCGATGAATTTGCTTTCGTTCTGTCTCTGTCCCGATGCTTTTGCTATATTCTCTCTATATGCTTCTGCGGGGCAACCGGAGAAAAAAAAGCACCGGTGCGGGGTTCTGCACATAACAATATATGTGAGGAGGCAAAACATATAGACATCTTACCCGAAAGAAGTAAGCATTTTCCGGAAATGCTTACTTCTTTTGCACAGAATGTTTGCTTCTTTTTGGGAAAATGCACCGTGTTCAACCCGAAATACCCCCTTCTTTGGTTGGAAAAACCTCCGTCTTGCACCGAAAAGTCTGCTGCTGCATTCTATTTCATCCTGTCCGGAAGAAGAAGGAGTCAGTAAATGTAAGGCAAACTGCTCTTTTTAATCGGGAATCGGAAAGAATACTTCCATTCTGTCAGATAGCCTGTTTCGCGCTTGTCGAAGGCTGTATGTTACATAACATTGTTTAGTAACACTGTCCGTTTTATTGCTTTTCATTTGATTAATGCCTAATTTGCGCCTCAGTAAAAAAAGGGTATGCGAAAAACACATACTGAATCATTCATTTAAATCTTATATATCATGAAAGTATATCAGACGAACGAAATTAAGAACATTGCCCTTCTTGGCAATGACGGCTCAGGAAAAACCACTCTCACAGAAGCGCTGCTCTATGAGAGTGGTATTATAAAACGTCGCGGCAGAATCACTGCCAAAAACACTGTAAGCGATTACTTTCCGGTAGAACAGGAATATGGATATTCTGTCTTTTCGACCATCTTCCATGTAGAATGGAACGGGAAGAAACTGAACATCATAGACTGCCCGGGCAGCGATGACTTTGTAGGCGCTGCCATGACAGCACTCAATGTAACGGATACAGCAATTTTGCTGTTGAACGGACAATATGGAGCCGAAGTGGGAACTCAAAACCACTTCCGCTATACCGAGAAACTGGGTAAACCGGTGATCTTCCTGGTGAATCAGCTCGATAACGAGAAGTGTGATTATGATATGGTGCTTGAACAACTGAAGTCCATCTACGGTCCCAAAGTAGTTCCGGTTCAGTATCCGCTGGCTACCGGTCCCAACTTCAACTCGCTGATAGACGTGCTGTTGATGAAGAAGTACTCTTGGGCACCCGAAGGCGGTGCACCTATCATCGAAGAAATTCCTGCTGAAGAGAAAGATAAAGCCATGGAGCTGCACAAAGCACTGGTCGAGGCCGCTGCCGAGAACGATGAAGGCTTGATGGAGAAATTCTTCGAACAAGATTCACTGACGGAAGACGAGATGCGCGAAGGTATCCGTAAGGGTCTGGCTGCACGCGGCATGTTCCCCGTATTCTGCGTATGTGCAGGTAAAGATATGGGGGTACGTCGTTTGATGGAATTCCTGGGTAATGTAGTGCCCGGTGTATCGGAAATGCCGAAAGTGCATAATACCCGTGGTGAAGTGGTGGAACCCGATCCCAACGGACCTACCTCTTTGTATTTCTTCAAGACCGGTGTGGAACCACACATTGGTGACGTTCAGTATTTCAAGGTCATGAGCGGAAAAGTGCATGAAGGAGACGACTTTACCAATGCCGATCGCGGTTCGAAAGAACGTGTGGCGCAGATTTATGCTTGCGCCGGTGCCAACCGTATCAAAGTAGAAGAGATGGTGGCAGGTGACATTGGCTGTACGGTGAAGCTGAAAGATGTTCATACCGGAAATACACTGAACGGTAAAGGTGCCGAGAACCGGTTTAATTTTATCAAATATCCGAATTCTAAATATTCACGCGCCATCAAGCCGGTGAACGAGGCCGATACGGAAAAGATGATGGCCATCTTGAACCGTATGCGTGAGGAAGATCCGACTTGGGTCATCGAACAATCGAAGGAACTGAAACAGACCATCGTGCATGGCCAGGGAGAATTCCACCTCCGTACGTTGAAATGGCGTCTGGAGAACAATGAAAAGCTTCAGGTGAAATTTGAAGAACCGAAGATCCCTTATCGTGAAACCATCACAAAAGCTGCCCGTGCCGACTATCGTCACAAAAAGCAATCGGGTGGTGCCGGACAGTTCGGCGAGGTGCATCTGATAGTGGAACCCTATTATGAAGGAATGCCCGTGCCCGATATGTATAAATTCGGCGGACAGGAATTTAAGATTAACGTGAAGGGTACTGAGGAAGTTCCATTGGAATGGGGCGGAAAATTGGTATTTGTTAACAGTATTGTCGGGGGTTCTATCGATGCCCGCTTCCTGCCGGCCATCCTTAAAGGGATCATGTCCCGCATGGAACAGGGACCTCTGACCGGTTCGTATGCCCGCGATGTACGCGTCATTGTATATGATGGAAAGATGCACCCGGTAGACTCTAATGAAATTTCGTTCATGCTGGCCGGACGTAATGCCTTCAGCGAAGCGTTTAAGAACGCCGGACCGAAGATTCTCGAGCCAATTTATGATGTGGAAGTCTTCGTACCGTCCGATAAGATGGGTGACGTGATGGGTGACCTTCAGGGACGCCGTGCCATGATCATGGGTATGAGCAGCGAAAACGGTTATGAGAAACTGGTGGCTAAAGTGCCTTTGAAAGAGATGTCTTCTTATTCAACCGCTCTTAGTTCGCTTACCGGAGGCCGTGCTTCGTTCATTATGAAATTTGCAAGTTACGAACTGGTTCCGAGTGATGTGCAGGATAAGTTAATAAAAGACTTCGAATCCAAACAAACAGAAGAGTAATTATAGTCATAAGCTGCCGGGTTTAGGCTATAAGTGGCTGTGCTACTAAATGATAAGGCTACGAGAAGTGTGCAATGAATGTGCAGCTACTCGTAGCTTTACTTTTTTAGGTATTCTTTGGGACGTGCTTGTCCGGTGTGGCGGTTGTGAGAGAGGACGTAACCGGTATCTTATAGCCTTCCCGTCCATTAACAATGATTAAAGAAAGTAGATTTTCTGAAGAGAAATCTTTAATTTTTTATTAAATTTGCAAACCAAAGGTGTATACGTTTTGTTATAGTGGTCAGAATACGACCTAAAAAACGCCTTTCGGTTAATTATAGAGAACGTCCTGTTAAAACAGGTTAAGCTGTTAGGAGTGTTAATTAGGGAGTGTTAATTTTGTTGCTATGAAAAAGTCAACAATCTGGATATTAGGCATTATTATGGGTCTTTCCTTTCTGAGTTTGCTCTATTTACAAGTGAGCTACATCGAAGAAATGGTGAAGATGCGTAAAGAACAATTTAATACATCCGTGCGAAATGCTTTGTTTCAGGTTTCAAAGGATGTAGAGTATGATGAAACGCAACGTTGGCTGTTAGAGGATATCACTGAAGCGGAACGCAGAGCACTGGCTCAGTCTTCTTCTACTACCGAACAGAAAAACGGTTTAATTCAGCAATCGGAGCGTTATAGGTTCAAGTCACCGGACGGAACCCTGTATTCGGAGTTTGAACTGAAGATGATTACCACCGAGCCGTCGAAAGTGCCCAAAGCCATGATTTCCGAAAGGCATGGCCGGAATACCATTCCGCAGACATCACGGAGCTTGACTGATGCTATTAAAAATAGGTATATGTATCAGCGTTTTCTGCTCGACGATGTGGCTTTGCGGATGATTTACAAGGCAAGCGATAAATCGATTGGCGAACGGGTGAACTTTAAGAAGCTGGATAATTATCTGAAATCGAACTTTATTAATAATGGTGTAGAGTTGCTCTACCATTTTTCGGTGATCGATAAAGATGGACGTGAAGTATATCGTTGCTCGGACTACGAAGACGGAGGGAGTGAAGACTCTTATACGCAACCTCTGTTCCAGAATGATCCGCCTGCGAAGATGAGTATTGTGAAGGTGCACTTTCCCGGTAAGAAAGATTATATCTTCGACTCGGTTAGTTTTATGATTCCTTCGATGATATTCACTATCGTACTGCTGATTACATTCATCTTCACCATCTACATCGTCTTCCGTCAGAAGAAGTTGACAGAGATGAAGAATGACTTTATCAACAACATGACGCATGAGTTCAAGACACCGATATCGACCATCTCGCTTGCTGCCCAGATGCTGAAAGATCCCGCAGTCGGGAAGTCGCCGCAGATGTTCCAGCATATATCGGGAGTCATCAATGATGAAACGAAGCGGTTGAGATTCCAGGTGGAGAAGGTGCTTCAGATGTCTATGTTCGACAGGCAGAAAGCAACGCTGAAGATGAAGGAACTCGATGCCAATGAGTTGATTACCGGAGTTATCAATACGTTCGCTTTGAAGGTGGAACGCTATAATGGTAAGATTACATCGAACCTTGAGGCTACCAATCCTGTTATATTTGCGGACGAAATGCATATCACCAATGTGATATTCAACCTGATGGATAACGCGGTGAAATACAAGAAGCCCGAAGAAGACCTGGTGCTCAACGTGAGAACCTGGAACGAGCCCGGTAAACTGATGATTTCGATACAGGACAACGGTATTGGTATTAAAAAAGAAAACCTGAAGAAGGTGTTTGATAAGTTCTATCGCGTGCATACAGGTAATCTGCACGATGTAAAAGGTTTCGGTCTGGGACTGGCTTATGTGAAAAAGATTATTCAGGATCATAAGGGAACCATCCGGGCAGAGAGTGAACTGAATGTAGGAACTAAATTTATTATTGCATTACCTTTATTAAAAAATGATTGATATGGACGAGAAACTGCGTATTTTATTATGCGAGGATGATGAAAATCTTGGCATGCTTTTAAGAGAATATTTACAGGCTAAAGGTTACTCTGCTGAGTTGTATCCTGATGGAGAAGCCGGATTTAAAGCTTTCCTGAAGAATAAATATGACTTATGCGTGTTTGACGTGATGATGCCTAAAAAAGATGGTTTCACACTGGCACAGGAGGTTCGTGCGGCCAACGCGGAAATCCCTATTATCTTCCTGACTGCAAAAACACTCAAAGAAGATATCCTGGAAGGATTTAAGATCGGTGCGGATGATTATATCACCAAACCTTTCAGTATGGAAGAGCTTACTTTCAGAATCGAGGCTATCCTGAGACGTGTTCGCGGAAAGAAGAACAAGGAGAGCAATGTTTATAAGATTGGTAAGTTTACGTTTGATACCCAGAAGCAAATCCTGGCTATCGGCGACAAACAAACGAAACTGACTACCAAAGAATCGGAATTGCTGGGATTGCTTTGTGCGCATGCTAACGAAATCTTGCAGCGCGACTTTGCCTTGAAGACTATCTGGATCGATGACAACTATTTCAATGCGCGTAGCATGGACGTGTATATCACTAAACTGCGTAAGCACCTGAAAGATGATGATTCGATTGAGATTATCAACATCCACGGAAAAGGTTACAAGTTGATCACCCCCGAACCCGAATCATAATGGATAGGGGAGTGTATAGAAATAAAAAAGCCGGAAAACATTCGTTTTCCGGCTTTTTTATTTCTTGCTGAAACTATTAATCTGCAATTCTTTTGTTTATCGCAATATAAGTAATCAGTCCGAGTACCACCAATACTATCGAGCCTCCCAAGACAGCGTTGTTGTTTACTTCTCCGGTCAGAGAGCAAGCAATCAGAATGATTACTCCGACTAAGATTAATAGCAATCCTAAATTCTTTAATAAGCCTTTCATGTGTGTGTATTTTAATAGATTATTATATTCCAGTCACAAATTAACGCATAATTCTTTAACGGACGAAATATTTTTCGCAAAAAAACCATTAATTAGCCATAAATAGTTGATTTTGTTGCTCTCACTTCTCCCTCCTGTCGATTAATCTTTGGTGTTGAAGAATATTTTTCTTAATACTTCCTGGCTTACGCTTAGCTCTTCGACTGTGATGCCATGCAGCGCCTCTTTAAGGGTCCGGTTAGCTATGATACGGGCCTTTTCTTCCAGTTCTTTTCCTGTTCTGGTCAGATGAATCAGATTGGTACGGCGGTCTTTTTTATCGGAGATGCGTACCACCAGATGTTGGCGTTCCATATTATCAATCAAGCGGGTCATACTCGGTTTGTCTTTAAAAGTTGCATTGCACAACTCTTGTTGTGTCACTCCGTCTTTTTCCCAGAGAAAAATAAGAACCGTCCATTGCTCCGGACTGATTTCCAGACCGTTCTGTCTGAAGTTCCGGTATAGTTTCCGATTAATGGCAGCAGAGACCTTACCATTCAAGATGGCAAAGATCAGCCTGATATCAAAGTTAAATTGTTCGATCATGAAATTATTGTTTAAGCAACTTTGCAAAGATAAATGTCTTCTTTGACAAATCCTATCTCGTAACACAAAAAAAGATTAAATGTTTGCAGTTCAAAATAAAATGCCTACCTTTGCACCGCATTTTTAAAATCAAATAATTTATTTATTTAATTAAAACGAGTATGAATCAATACGAAACCGTTTTCATTTTAACTCCCGTTTTGTCTGATGTTCAGATGAAGGAAGCGGTAGAAAAATTCAAAGGCATTCTTCAGGCTGAAGGTGCTGAGATTATCAATGAAGAAAACTGGGGACTGAAGAAACTGGCTTATCCAATCCAGAAGAAGTCTACAGGATTCTATCAGTTGATTGAGTTCAATGCAGAACCTACTGTAATTGACAAGTTGGAATTAAATTTCCGTCGTGATGAACGTGTAATCCGTTTCTTGACTTTCAGAATGGATAAATACGCTGCAGAATATGCTGCAAAGAGAAGAAGTGTTAAATCAAACAAAAAGGAGGATTAATCATGGCACAACAAGTTCAATCAGAAATCAGATATTTAACTCCGCCTTCAGTAGACGTTAAAAAGAAAAAATACTGCCGTTTCAAAAAAAGCGGTATCAAGTATATTGACTACAAAGATCCTGAATTCTTGAAGAAATTCTTGAATGAACAAGGTAAGATCCTTCCGCGCCGTATCACCGGTACTTCTTTGAAGTTCCAGCGTCGTATTGCGCAGGCTGTAAAGAGAGCACGTCACCTGGCGTTACTTCCATTTGTAACTGACATGATGAAATAAGGAGGAAAAGTATGGAAATTATATTGAAAGAAGACGTAGTAAACTTGGGTTATAAGAATGACATCGTAACTGTTAAGTCTGGTTATGGTCGTAATTACTTGATCCCCACTGGAAAAGCTGTTATTGCTTCTCCTTCTGCAAAGAAAATGTTGGCTGAAGAACTGAAACAACGTGCTCACAAACTTGAGAAAATCAAGAAAGATGCTGAAGCATTGGCTGCTAAGTTGGAAGGCGTATCATTGACTATCGCTACAAAAGTTAGCTCAACCGGTACTATCTTCGGTTCTGTTGGTAACATCCAGATCGCTGAGGAATTGGCTAAATTGGGTCACGAGATCGACAGAAAGATCATCGTTGTAAAAGACGCTGTGAAAGAAGTTGGTGCTTACAAAGCTATCGTTAAACTGCACAAAGAAGTTTCTGTAGAAATTCCTTTCGAAGTAGTAGCTGAATAAGTAGCATACAATACCGAGATATAAGGAAAGGGTATTCTTGAAAGAGAATGCCCTTTTTTTAGTATCCTTATGTGACGTTACGATATTAACTTCTTTGCTGATACGAAGTTAATTTGCTGATGACAGGAAGTTAACTTGCTGTAGTCAGGATGTTAATATCCTGTTGCTGCGATATTAACTTCTTTCGATTACGGTATGGGGACACTGTCTGTTGCCGTCCGGAAGAGTTTGTTTTGAGGAGAGGGGAGAGGTAAGGACACAAAAAAAGTCTGTACGTGCTTTGGCACGGCAGACTTTCAATTCTCTCTAATGTTGTTCGAGATTATTCAGCTACAACAGTTTCAGTTACTACTGTAGTGTCAGCTGCGATAGTATCAGCTGCCTGAGCTGCTGCTTCAGCTGCAGCTGCTTCTACTGCTGCGATAGAGTCAGCGATACGGATAGAATCTGCAGTTGCTTTTTCAGCGTCAGCTGCTTTGTTACCACAAGATGCGAATGATACTGCTGCGATAGCTACGAACATCAAAACTAATTTTTTCATTTTCTTTGCTTTTTAAATCTGTAATACAATCAATTGCTTATTAAAACGCTGCAAAGGTATGTACTTTTTGTATATGTTGTACTCCTAAGCCCAACTTTTTTTTATTTTTTTTTTAGAAGAATGTTTCATTATGTTTTTTTGTATGTTTTAAAACATATCTAATCTTCTGCTATACTGTTATATAGATAGCGTTTGATACTTCTTTTCGGAGTTTTCTCAAACTCAGTGGGGTAGAGTTGGATCTGGCTTACTTTTTCGTAGGCGGCTACATTATTATTCAGATTCTTCAGATTCTCGTCCATGATCGTTTTTAAGTTGTCTTCGTGGTTGAGTCCTAAAGAGTCCAAAGCTTCATAATCGGCGTAGACCAGGGCAACCAGTTTTTTGTTTCGTTCGATCACGAGACTTTCAAGAATAAATGGAAGATTATTAAGTTTAGCCTCGATTTCTTCGGGGAAGATGTTCTGTCCGCTTGAACTGAGGATCATCGTCTTCAGTCGGCCGCGAATGAAGATATTGCCTTCGTCATCCATGGTGCCTAAGTCACCGGTGCGCAACCATCCGTCTTTAGTGAACACTTCCTGAGTGGCTTCCGGGTTCTTATAATATCCGGTCATTACGTTCTCTCCCCGTACCTGAATCTCTCCGGTCTCGGCTTCGGGATTCTCTTTATAGATGCGGGCTTCCATAATATCGAGTATTTTGCCCGATGAAGAGGGGACGAATTTGTCCCAAGGAGCATAACTGATAAGCGGACCGCATTCCGTCATGCCGTAGCCAATGGTGAAGGGGAACTTGATTTTGTGGAAAAACTCTTCTACTTCCGGGTTCATGGCGGCTCCACCGATAATGATTTCTTTGAAGCGTCCGCCAAGCGCATCGATCAGCTTTTTGCGGATCTGGCCATAAATCTGATTATCCAGTAGAGGAATGCTCAAGGCCCATTTCATTCCTTTTTTGCTGATGATAGGCTGGATCACGTTTTTATAGATTTTCTCGATGACCAGCGGTACCGTAATAATCAGATTCGGTTTTACCTCTTCGAATGCTTTCATGATGATTTTGGGTGAGGGCACTTTACCGAGAAGGGTTACATGCGTACCGACTGCCGTGGCTGTCAGAAAGTCGAAGGCGCATCCATAAGCATGGGCCAGCGGAAGGAAAGAAAGCACTTTATCACCCTTTTTCAGCAGTTCCGTGCGGATACCGAAAGTCACGTTGCCGGCCAGGTTGTTGCCTGTCAGCATCACTCCTTTGCTGAATCCGGTGGTGCCGGAAGTATAGTTCAGCAGCATCACCTTATCGTTGGACAGGGTGGTGTAGAGCACATCTTCTTTCCGGAATCCCTTTGGATAAGTATCTGTCATGTACTGATCGATATGCTTCAGGAATTTCTGTACTGTTTCTCCGTCCCTCTGGTGCAGGCAACGGAAGTCGGTCAGTGAAAAGACAGCACGGATACCCGTCAGGCGTTCTTCTTCCAGATTCTCCCAGATGGTGTCACTGGTGAAAAGGAAAACGGATTCGGAATGATTGACAATATGGTGTACGTCGTTCGGATTGAAGTCCTGTAAGATGGGCACTATGATGGCTCCGTATGTGATGGTAGCCATGTAAGCGATGCACCAGCGGGCATTATTCTTTCCGATAACGGCTATTTTATCTCCCCGTCGCAAACTACAGTGCTTGAACAGTAAATGAAGTTTGGCTATTTCTTCGGCTACTTCACCGTAGGTATAACTTTCCGGTTCGCCATAGTTAGTGTAGCAAGGTAAATCCCAGTTTTCACGGAAACTGTTCTCGTAGAGTTTAATGAAGTTTTCTTTTATCATTGCACGTTTTTTGAAGATTTGTGCAAAAGTAGGTATAAACTTCCAGATTAAGAAACCTTTAGGTGTTAATTAGGCTTATTGTTTATTTATATCTTTACATGAAGAGGAAACGATAACTGTCCGTACTCTTCTCTAATCGGTTGAAATATAGCATTCTATCCTTCACGGAAATACCTTTTAAAGCAACGGGCTCTTGCTTTAAAAGGCAGGTGTCTTTGGCTTAAAGTCAATGCTTCCCTGGTTTTAAACCAAAGAGGGATGCCTTTTGATGCAGGCAGAAGGATTTACAAACGTGGAATGTTTCTTTCCGGTGTCCTTCACGTCCCGTACCTCTTCTTCGGTCCCCTCTAACTCCTTTTAACTCCTTTCACCTCTTTACTCCTAATAATAATGTGTAACTTTGCGCTGAATATGCGTTTTTACAGATTATGATAGATACCACTGTATTTCAAGATAAGACAGCCGTTTATTATACATTAGGCTGCAAACTGAATTTCTCAGAGACTTCGACGATTGGTAAAATCCTGCGTGAGGCAGGTGTACGTACAGCCCGGAAAGGTGAAAAGGCTGACCTTTGTATTGTCAACACGTGTTCGGTGACCGAGATGGCGGACAAGAAATGCCGTCAGGCCATTCATCGGCTGGTGAAACAACATCCCGGCGCTTTTGTGGTGGTGACAGGTTGCTATGCCCAGTTAAAACCCGGCGATGTGGCAAAGATAGAGGGAGTGGACGTTGTGCTCGGTGCGGAACAGAAGAAAGATTTGCTTCAGTATCTGGGCGACCTGCATAAGCACGAAGGAGGAGAAGCCTATACGACCGCTACAAAAGATATCCGTTCGTTTGCACCGTCTTGTTCGCGAGGTGACCGTACCCGGTTTTTCCTTAAAGTGCAGGATGGTTGCGATTACTTCTGCTCTTATTGTACTATTCCCTTTGCCCGCGGACGAAGCCGTAACGGTACCATTGCTTCTTTGGTGGAACAGGCCCGGCAGGCTGCCGCCGAAGGCGGAAAGGAAATAGTGCTGACCGGAGTCAACATCGGCGATTTCGGAAAGTCCACCGGAGAGACCTTCTTTGATCTGGTAAAGGCCCTCGATCGGGTGGAAGGTATCGAACGTTATCGTATTTCTTCCATCGAACCCAATTTGCTGACGGATGAAATTATAGAATACGTATCCCGTTCACGCAGTTTCATGCCACATTTCCATATCCCTTTGCAGTCCGGTAGTGACGAAGTTCTCCAACTGATGCGTCGCCGCTATGGGACAGAACTTTTTGCTTCGAAGATTGCGAAGATAAAAGAGGTGATGCCCGATGCGTTTATCGGTGTGGATGTGATTGTAGGTACCCGGGGCGAAACTGCCGGGTACTTTGAGAAAGCTTATGAATTTATTCACGGACTGGACGTCACCCAGCTGCATGTGTTCAGCTATTCGGAACGTCCGGGAACCCAGGCCCTGAAAATAGACCATGTGGTGACTCCTGAAGAGAAACACCAGCGAAGCCAGTGTCTGCTTGCACTGTCGGATGAAAAAACAAAAGCCTTTTATGCCCGTTACATCGGGCAGACCATGCCTGTCTTGATGGAAAAGCCCAAAGCGGGAGCGCCGATGCATGGATTTACGGCAAACTATATCCGTGTGGAAGTGGAGAGTGACGCCGCGTTGGATAATAAAGTAGTGAATGTTCTTTTGGGAGATTTTAATGAAGAGGGTACCGCACTGAAAGGAACTATAACACAATAAACATGAAATCGAAACTCCTCTATTTGTTGACCTATGTAGGAATGTGGCTTTTGGCTGTTCTTCCGTTTCCGGTATTGTATGCACTGTCCGATTTTATCTATTTCTGGCTGTATCATGTGATCGGTTACCGGAGGAAGGTGGTACGTACCAACCTGAAGAACTCTTTTCCGGAAAAGTCGGCAGCAGAATTGAAGGCCATCGAACGCAAGTTCTTTCATTATCTTTGCGACTATATGCTCGAAGATGTGAAAATGCTGCGCATGTCGGAGAAAGAACTTTGCAAACGGATGACCTACGAGAATAAGGAAACCTACCTCCGGATGATAGACGAACGGGGCGGGATTGTCCTGTTGATACCCCATTACGCTAATTTTGAGTGGATTACGGGTATGGGAATGATTATGCGTCCGGGCGATGTGCCCGTGCAGGTATACAAGCCCTTGAAAGATGTCTATCTGGATGGACTCTTTAAATACATCCGTGCCCGTTTCGGAGGATATAATGTTCCGAAACACTCTACCGCCCGCGAAGTGATTAAGTTGAAGCGTGCCGGCAAGAAGATGGCCATCGGACTGATTACCGACCAATCGCCCAATATGCATGAAGCCCATTATTGGACTACTTTCTTGAATCAGGATACGGTATTTATGGATGGTGCCGAACGTATCGCCAAGATGATGGATTTTCCGGTTTTCTATTGCGAGCTGCGGAAGGAGCGGAGAGGATATTGCCGGGTAGACTTCGATCTGGTAACCGACCGTCCGAAGGAGACAGCCGACGGGGAGATTACCGAAATATTTGCCCGCAGACTGGAACAGACCATCCGGAAAGAACCGGCCTATTGGCTATGGTCGCATAAGCGTTGGAAACTGAAACGCCCCGAAAAGAAAAATGAATAGGATATCTGTCGTTATATTGAACTGGAACGGTTGCGAGATGCTCCGTTCGTTTCTTCCCTCCGTGCTTCGATATTCGGAGGCTGAAGGTGTGGAAGTCTGTGTGGCTGATAACGGTTCTACGGATCAGTCGGTGGAGATGCTGCGCCGCGAGTTTCCCTCGGTACGCCGGATTCTGCTGGATGGGAATCATGGTTTTGCAGATGGGTACAATCTTGCCCTTCGGCAGGTGGAGGCCGAGTATGTGGTGTTGCTCAATTCCGATGTCGAGGTGACCGGACAGTGGTTGCAACCGATGGCTGCCTATTTGGACGCCCATCCTGAGGTGGCTGCCTGCCAGCCGAAGATACGCAGTTGGCGACAAAAAGAATGGTTCGAATATGCCGGAGCTGCCGGCGGATTCATCGACCGCTACGGATATCCGTTTTGTCGGGGAAGGGTGATGGGAGTAGTCGAAGCGGACCGAGGGCAATATGACACCGTACTGCCGATATTCTGGGCTACCGGTGCCGCCATGTTCATCCGTCTGGCGGACTATCGCGAAGCGGGAGGACTGGACGGACGCTTCTTTGCCCACATGGAAGAGATCGATCTTTGTTGGAGACTCCGTGCCCGCGGACGTGGAATTGTTTGCATCCCCCAAAGTGTGGTCTATCATGTAGGAGGAGCCACGTTGAAGAAGGAGAATCCGCACAAGACCTTCCTCAATTTTCGTAATAACCTTGTCATGCTTTACAAGAATCTTCCGGACAGAGAACTGGCCGGAGTGATGCGTGTACGTTGCTGGCTCGATTACATCGCGGCTGCTACGTTTGCGCTTAAAGGGCAGTTGCCCAATGCGAAAGCGGTGGTTCGTGCCCGTCGCGAATTCAAGTTGTTACGTGACAGTTTCCGGGATGCAAGAGCGGAGAATCTCAGAAAAACTTCCTCACACTTTATTCCCGAACGGATAAAAAGTAGTATCTTAGTGCAATTCTATGTGAAAGGGCGGAAGTTCTTTTCACAATTATCAGATTTAAAAGGATGACGTTATGGAAAAACTAATTCGAAGAATCGGGCTGGTAGCGCACGATGCTATGAAAAAAGACCTGATTGAATGGGTTCTTTGGAACTCGGAGTTATTGATGGGACATAAGTTTTATTGTACAGGTACCACCGGTACGCTGATACAGGAGGCATTGAAAGAGAAACATCCCGATGTGGAGTGGGATTTTACTATCCTGAAATCCGGTCCTCTGGGCGGCGACCAGCAGATGGGATCGCGTATTGTGGATGGAGAGATCGATTATCTTTTCTTCTTTACCGACCCGATGACTCTTCAGCCGCACGATACGGATGTGAAGGCACTGACCCGTCTGGCAAGTGTGGAAAACATCGTCTTTTGTTGCAACCGTTCCACTGCCGATCATATTATTTCAAGTCCGCTCTTCCTTGATCCGGACTATGAACGGACACATCCGGACTACTCGGGCTATACGAAACGTTTCGAGAATAAACCGGTGGTGACCGAGGCGGTAGAATCGGTGAAGAAAAGAAAGAGAAAGAAATAAGAGCCTATTCGGTTACGAAATATATTTCACTACAGAGTATACAGAGAGCACGGAGTTTTAATTATGTAGAATCACTATATAATAACTTTGTGCTCTCTGTGTATTTTGTGGCGCGTTTACTTTGTGATGTATCGGTTCCGGCTGCTGTCTTTCCGCCTATTTTGGTCAATAGCAGATTTATGTATTGTTAACTTTCGGGACTTCATCCTTTCCGTTGTTCATTATCAATAGGAGATAAGAAATTATCTTCTGGTGAAAAACGATTTTCATGCCGGGAAATGGGAGCCGACATACCGGGAAAAGTAGCGGAAGCAACCGTGTAAATGTGGAAAACAACGGCTCTAAAGTAGGTGAACACCGGCTCTGCAAGCTTTGGAAACCGGCTCTGCGGAAACGCACTGTTAGTAGTATAAAAAATAGGGAGAAGCCAATGCTTCTCCCTATTACCGTACTTTAATTGGAATATACTTTATGATTACATAGGCAAAGATACTCTTTTTCTTTGCGGAAGTCAAGCTTTTGCCCGTTTTTCTTTTCTTGATCAGCTTATTCCGAAGTCTGTTTTTACTTGTTATAATAGGTGCTCAACTGTTCGATCACTTTTTCGGGTTCACTCGGTGCTGCGGCATGGCGAATGACTATCTTTCCCGTCTTATCAATAATGACAAAGCAGGGGATACTCAGTATTTGCCGTTCGTTTCCCAATTCGGTGTATAGCGATTTTCCTAACTTTTCGTTTACTAATAAATGATAACCTTTCAGTTGATGGTATGCGATGGTCTTTTCCCATTTCTTCCGCTCCTCCGGACGGTCTATCGAAATGTATAGGTATACAACGTCCATGTTGTGCGCTTTTTCCTTGAGGGTGGGCAGGTATTGGAACTCTTTGAGGCAGGGACCGCACCAGGTAGCCCATACATCGATATAGACAACTTTACCTTTAAAGGGTTTTACCGCATCCTCCAGACTGGTGATGGTGGAGTCGCATGTCAGAATATGATAGTCTTTGTCGGTGATACGGCTATTCTGAAAGCGCAGGTTTTCTTTAACGCCCGGTTCGAGTACGTTCAAAAAAGGACTGTTGGGGAACTCTGCCCTATAAGTTTCGTATAGTTGGGGGATCGAAGGAGTTTTGCTACCCTGAAATTCATCTTCGTAGATAAGCTGGGCCTGCATGTATTGCAGATTGTCTCCTGTGAAGAACTTCCGATACCGGTCGAAGAGGAAGGAGGCGTACTCCTTTATCTCTTTGAGGTCACCGTTTTCGAGGTTGGTGAACTGCATCATAACCAGGTCGTTTACAAAGAATCCGATTCCGCGGTAGGAACGCAGATAATCACCGTTGACAGATGAATTGATGACTTCTGTCAGTTCTCTTTGCCAATCTTCGGGTAGTTTTTCTTTTCTCGACAGCTGCCTTGCAATATGTATAAATATAGACCGGCGGATGTAATCGATGTGTGCACGCTGTTCCGCGAGAAACTCTTCATTGAGTCCGGAAGCATTTACAGCGTCGAGTGCCTGCCGCATTCTGGCGTCTGCCAGCCGGTGATATTGCTCCAGTGAAGTGATTCCTCGCAGTTCGTGCGGCTGCATGTACACCAGTTTATCGCTGTATTTCTGATAATCGTTCACTGTTTTCAGGCATCGGTTATAGGCCGAGTTTGTACCGCTGATGATCAGGGTATCTTTGGTCACGGTAATGGTGTCTTTGCTTCCCGGTGTCAGGTAGAGTGTAAAAGAATCACTCCCTTGGGTCCATACCTGCACCATGCCGGGGCGGTCGGTGCGGAATTGATGGACAAATTCTCCCAGAGGGCCGGCTTGTGCTTTGGTTCCCAGAGCAATGCAGAACAGGTGTTCTTTGCCTGTAGGCCAATAAGCAATTTCGTTGTCCGGGGTAGTCTTGACTACAATCGTTGCTGCTTGTTGTGCGCTGATTTCTCCTGCCAGTACCAGTAGGAGGATTAATAAAAGTTTTTTCATCTTATTAGTGTTTTAATGTCGATTCAGTCTCGCGTGCAATGCATCTCTACTCCGGCAGAGTCGATGTCTGCTCCCATGGGCGGGTTTCTTTTCGCCAGTTTGATTTCTATCTCCCTGATTTTCCGAAAGTCCCGGAAGAGCCTTTTTACGATTCGTCCGCATACATGTTCCAGCAGTTTTGAAGGCAGTTCCATCTCTTCTTTCAGTGCGGCATATATGTCGGCATAACTCACGGTATCTTCCACTTCATCGGTTTCGGTCGCTTTGCCGAAGTCTGTTTTCAGTCTCAGGTTGATGATAAACTCATTGCCGATGGCGGTCTCCTGGGGGGCCACTCCGTGATAACTGTAGAAACGTACGTTTTCTAGGAAGATATAATGCTGGGTAGTCATAAGTTTTATAATTGATGTATCTTCCGGCAAAAATAGGATAATTAATGCAATTATGATCCTTGTTGTGTCGATTGTTTGGTTTTAATAAAGTCTTTTTGTGCCACTGCTTGCGGAATCAGTTTCAGGAATATGGGGGTCGCAATGATGCAGACGGTCAGCGTCAGTAGCAGTAAGGCAATGGCCTGTCCCCATTCGTTGTGGATAAACCGGCTGACAACCGGATATTCAAAATGGAGTAAAGGTGCGTGTATGCCCAGTGTTATGACCGAGTAACGCCCCATATACGAGATGACGGGCAGCTTCTTGAACTTCTTGCAGAAAAGCATGATCATAAATATGCCGGCAAAGGCTGAGGCCCAAAATTGGAAAATGTTGCCGGCATAATTGTTGGTGCGCATGCCCACGAATGTGGCGGTGAAGTACATCACTGCCAGGGCTACCAGGATACATAAGGGAATCAGCTTGTCGAAACGATGGGGAAAGAGGAAGAAATTGTAACGGCGAATCCAGAATCCGGCTACGTAGAAAGGCAGGGCGCTCATGGCTACATCCATATAAAGGGGCAATTCTATCTGATGCTTGCCCATATAGAATCCGGCTGTCCCGATCAGCAAAGTGAGGGCAAACATGAGACCTAACCGCCGGTTGCGCAAACTGTGAACCAGATAGAACAAGATGTTGCAATTGAAGAGTGCCAGCAAGAACCAGATGGGAGGGTTGAACTTGATCAGCGCATGGTCATGAAACACAACTAGGAGTTCCGTCCAGCTGACCGGAAGCTGGAAGACTCCGGGAGCGATTTTCCATACAATGTATTTCAGAAAGAACGCGCTGAGATAGAAAAAGAGGAAAGGGATGATCAGCTTGTTTATCTTTCGGATGAAGAAGCCGAAAAGGCCTTCATAGGATTTGAAGAAAATGCCTGAGATAAAGAAATAAAGAGGCATGCGAAAACTGGCAATCATCGAGTGATAATCAAGTTTTTCGAAGGCTCCACCTATGTGTGCCATTACTACCAGAATGATGCAGACTCCTTTCGTTAAGTCCACAAAATCTATTCGTTTGTTTTTGTCATCTCCCATTCCGGATGTTTGTGTAGTTGGTCTGACAAAGATACTGAATATTACTGAAAACAAAGAGAGAAGAGTGAAAAACACTTGGTTTCACTCTTCTCTCTTTGTTCTTTTTCTTCTTAAAGTGACAGGCGGATGTTACTTTTCCGGATTTCTGCCTGTCTGCTTCACCAATTCCCTGATTTTTTCATTCAGGCTTTCTGCTTTCATCAGTTGTTCCAGTGTCAGGTGCATCCGGTAGCGCCAGTAATGACGCGGATTGGCGGGGATATTGATCCGTTCTTCCTGTACATTCGGGTTGCGCCATTTTCCATCCATCGACAGCCAGTCTTGCAGGGATAGGATGCAGAGGATGGAATTGCTGTAAAGGTGATTGCGTACTATTTCTTCGCACAGCTCCGGCGTTGCTATGGCAGGAGCGGTACCATAATGTCCCAGCATCTGATTGTAGTAGCGTTGGGTCTGCTGATAGTCTTCTTCCCACCAGCCCCGCAGGGTCGACATATCGTGGGTGGAGAAGGTGCAGACCGAACGGTACGGATATTCGTTCAGCCTCCCGAATTCTTCTGCCGGATTCTTGGGCATCCGCTGAATTTCGAGACTCAGGATACGTAAGTCATTCATCACCCATGCCACGCAGTCGGGAATCATGCCTAAGTCTTCGCCACATACCAGCATGCGGGTAGACTGGGTAAGCTGTGGCAATTTCTTCATGGCTTGCTGTTGCCAGAAGTCATTGTGACGATGATAGTAGTACTGGTCGTAAAGGCGGTTGAATGCTGTTTTTTCCCAGTCGTTCAGGGCACGGTAGATAAAGTCGTGCTGCACGCCGATGCGGGGATGGTACAGGTTCGGGTCTTTGCGGTCGGGAACAAATAATACGTCACTGATCAGGGCATATAATCCGTCTCTGACCCATATACTGTCTTCGTCGTTCTTGCCGGCAAAGAAGGCTTCTACCTTGCGTTGGGTATCAAATTCCGGACGCATACGGTATACCTCGTAAGTTTCAGTCGGTTCGATGAACGTCTGCTTTACATAGTCGGTATGTGGTCCGAACACTTGTCCGAGGAAATATTCATGGATATACGGCCGCAGGAACTCTTCACGGAAAGAGAGTCCGTAACTTTCTATCTCTTCACGGCTCATGGGAAGGGCGGGTACAAACTGTCCCAGCAATCCATGCACGGCATTCATCGGGATTTCCCAGATGCGGAAGAATCCCAGAATGTGGTCGATGCGGTAGGCGTCAAAGTATTCAGCCATCTTTTGGAAACGTTTCATCCACCATTTATAACCGTCGTTCTCCATCACATCCCAGTTATAGGTGGGGAAACCCCAGTTCTGCCCGTTGATAGAGAAATCATCGGGTGGAGCACCGGCCTGTCCGTTGAGGTTGAAATAATAAGGTTCTGTCCAGGCTTCTACACTGTTGCGACTGATACCGATGGGGATGTCCCCCTTCAGCACTACTCCATGCTCGCGGGCATAAGTGGTGGCTTCGAGCAATTGCAGGTGAAGATTGAACTGGATATAGAAGTAGATGGCGATATGGGCATAGTCCGCCGTGTCGGGGCGGCACAGTTCTTCAATCTCTTGAGCATTGTACTCCGAGTATTGGGGCCATTCGCGGAAGTTCGGTGTATGGTATAAATCGCGCAGGTAGCTGAATGCAGCATACGGTTGCAGCCAATCTTTGTTGGCTTCGAAGAAGCTGCGGAAGGCTTTCGAAGCCAGCACCTTTTCTCCTTCTTGCTTGAATATCTGATGGAAATATTCCCATTTCACCCGGTTGACAGCTTCGTAGTCGATGGCGGAAAGTGCATTCAGTTCTTTTTGCTTCCGGTTGAAGGCGGCCGCAGTTTCCTTATCCTTCAGGTTGCCCATCTGTTTAAGGTCGGCATACATCGGGTGGAAGGCATAAATGGAAATGCTGTTGTAGGGATAAGAGTCTGTCCATGTATGAGTCATGGTGGTATCGTTGATCGGTAAGATCTGTACTACCTTCTGGTTGGTACTGACCGCCCAGTCCACCATTCTCTTCAGGTCTCCGAAGTCTCCTACACCGAAACTTTTTTCCGACTTTAGTGAGAATACAGGGACAGCTACGCCTGCACCTTTCCAGGAAGGAATATTAAAGTAGGCATATCGGTCGGCAATGACCAACGTTTCGTTTGCTTTGATTTCGGGAGCAGCCAGATAGCGGTTGGGGTTATTCTCCCAAGCTTCGGCACGTTTCTCTTCTTTATTGTACAATACAAATTTGTATTCTAGCGGAAATTCCAGTTTGGAAGCATCCAGTTCGGCTTGCCATTCCGGAAAGTTGGCATCACTCATGGGCCATGCCTTGTCCGGGTCCCAGTTGCCGAGTGTTTTCTGGTTACCACAGATGGCCAGGCAGTACTTGCTGTTGATGCGTGGAGCATAAGCCTTGATCATCAATCCTTTTTTGTAGCTTTTGGGGATTGCGCTTCGTTCGCGGTGCGCCAGCAGTGCTTCGGTAAATGCCGAACTGTAGAAGTATTGCTGCTCCGGAAGATTCTTCCAGCAGTCGTTGATGCGCAGGCTTTTCTTAACGTCGGCCGGCAGATAGATGCGTCGCGGAAAGGAGTTCCATTCGGTACGGATGGCCTTACCGTCACGGTATATGTGATAACTGTATTCGACAACCCCTTCGGCCGGCAATTGAATGGATATTTCATTGCTCCAATGAATGCCGTCTACTGTGGTAAGGGCTACAGCCTGCTCCGGATTATTTTTCCCAAGTTCGGGGACAGAACCTAATATTCTGACTTCTTCTCCCCAGCTTGTGCGATATTCAATATGAAATGTAACTATCATATATATTAGATTTAATTATTGACTAATGATTTTGCAAGTATAGAAATATTCTACATATGTCGTATCTTTACTTTCGTCGAACTACTTTAAAATAGTATGCAAACGTTTGTGCTCTTTGTATGATTAAACATTGAAAGGAGCCTATGGGCTCCTTTCAACACTTTTTGCTTACATATTAATCATTTACTTGGCTAAGTTTATCCACATCTGGATGCACCGCAAGTGGTACAGATGAGGCAACCTTCCTGATAAACTAATGTCTCGTTTCCGCAGTTGGGGCACTTCTTGCCTTTGGCTTCTGTTCCGTCCTGCACATATTTTTTCAGCGCACGCTCTACACCATTCTTCCAGGTGTTGATGTTCTCGCTGTCCAATTGCAGCGAACCTACCAGTTTGATCACCTGTTCGATCGGCATTCTCCAGCGAAGTACGCCTGAAATCAGTTTAGCATAGTTCCAGTATTCTTTATTGAACTTCTCAGACAGACCTTCGATGGTCATTTTGTATCCGCGTTTGTTCTCGAACTGGAAGTCATAGCGTTTGTTTCCGTTTTCATCGACGTTCTTGATGATGCGTCCGGTATTTACGCTTTTCGGAATAATGATTCCTTCGTCATCGTCTTGCAGACCGGTGAATATCTCATAAGGTCTGCCGTCGAGCAAGCCGACCAGGGCCACCCATTTCTCTTTGTTGTTTTGGAAGCGTACGACGTCGGCTTCAAGCACTGTCGGGCGTACCTCGACTACCGTTGGTGGTTTGCAAGGAGGGAGTTCCTCTTTCTTATCTTTGTCGGACTTCGCAGAGATCAGCACTCCTGAACGGGAACCGTCACGATAAACCGTACAGCCCTTGCAGCCTGACTTCCAGGCTTCCACATACAGGCGATTTACCAATTCTTCGTCTACATCGTTCGGCAGGTTGATGGTCACACTGATGGAGTGGTCTACCCATTTCTGAATTTTACCTTGCATACGCACCTTCATCAGCCAGTCCACATCGTTGGACGTTGCTTTGTAATAAGGTGATTTTGCTACCAGTTCATCTATTTCTTCCTGAGTGTATCGTTTAGCCGGATCATAGCCGTTTGCTTCCATCCAAGTCACAAACTTGTGGTGGAATACGATGTATTCTTCAAAGGCATCTCCGGTTTCGTCAACAAAGTCGACTCGTACGTTGGTATCGTTCGGGTTTACTTTTCTTCTGCGTTTGTATACCGGAAGGAATACTGGTTCGATACCCGAGGTAGTTTGGGTCATCAGACTGGTTGTGCCGGTAGGAGCGATGGTCAGGCACGCAATGTTACGGCGACCATATTTTTTCATATCCTCATACAATGCCGGGTCGGCTTCGCGCAAGCGGTTGATAAACGGATTGTTCTTTTCTCTTTCCGAGTCATATACATCGAATGCTCCGCGTTCTTTGGCCATATCCACTGATGAACGATAAGCGCCCAAAGCGACTGCTTTGTGCACTTTCTCTGAAAACTCTGTCGCTTCTTCTGTTCCATAACGCATTCCGAGAGCGGCAAGCATATCGCCTTCGGCTGTAATACCGACACCGGTACGTCGTCCCTGACCACTCTTCTTATAGATCTTTTCCCACAGTCCGCGTTCGGTGTGTTTCACTTCTTCGTTTTCGGGGTCCTGATCGATTTTCTCGATGATACGTTCTATCTTCTCCAATTCCAGATCGATGATATCATCCATGATGCGCTGAGCCAGTGCTACATGTTTATGGAAGAGATCGAAGTCGAAGTAGGCATCTTTGGTGAACGGATTGACTACGTATGAATATAGATTGATGGCCAACAGTCGGCAAGAATCGTAGGGGCATAATGGAATTTCACCACAAGGGTTTGTCGAAACCGTTTTATATCCTAGGTCCGCATAACAGTCGGGCACTGATTCGCGAATAATGGTATCCCAGAACAATACACCCGGTTCTGCTGATTTCCATGCGTTATGCACAATTTTTTTCCATAGGTTGGAAGCTTCGATCTCTTTTACCGTAGTCGGGTGATCGGAGTCAATAGGGTATTGTTGGGTATATTTTCTGCCTTCTACGGCTGCTGACATGAATGCATCGTCCAGCTTAACTGAAACATTGGCTCCTGTTACCTTACCTTCTGTCATTTTGGCGTCGATAAATGCTTCCGAGTCCGGATGCTTGATCGATACACTGAGCATCAGTGCGCCGCGACGTCCGTCTTGAGCAACCTCACGTGTGGAATTGGAATAACGTTCCATGAACGGAACCAGACCGGTAGAAGTCAGAGCGGAGTTTTTCACAGGAGAACCTTTGGGACGGATGTGCGAGAGATCATGACCTACACCACCACGTCTTTTCATCAGTTGCACCTGTTCTTCGTCTATTTTGATGATGGCACCGTATGAATCGGCAGAACCATCAATACCAATCACAAAGCAATTGGAAAGTGAAGCAACCTGATAATCGTTACCTATACCTGTCATCGGACTACCTTGCGGTACGATATACTTAAAATGATCAAACAGCTCAAACAACTGTTCGGAACTTAGTGCGTTGGGGTACTTTGCTTCAATGCGAGCCACCTCGTTGGCAAGTCTCCAATGCATATCCTTCGGTGACTTCTCGTAAATATTTCCGAAAGAGTCTTTTACTGCGTATTTGTTTACCCAAACTCGCGCAGCAAGTTCATCGCCCTGAAAATATCGTAAAGATTCTTCGAAGGCTTCCTCGTAAGAGTAAATTTGCTTTTCCACGATGCAATGTGTCTTAGATTTCTTTATTAATAAGTAAATATGTAGAAGCTTACTTATCATTAACAAACGTGCCTGCAAAGCTATGAATGTTTTTTGGTATATCAAAATAAAAACGAGATAATTTATTAACCGGTACTAAGTTATCCGTTTATAAACGATAAGCAATTGATAAACAAATGAATGATGCTTTTGTTCGACGCTTGAAGTTTTCCAAAAAGAAAATTATTCTATTTTATAAATGAGATAGAATGATTATTCTTTTTATATCTTTGCAGAAAAAAGATATGATGGATACAGTTAAGAACAGAAGGACAATCCGCAAATACCAGCAAAAAGATATTACGCCGGATTTGTTAAATGATTTGCTTGAAACTTCATTTCGCGCTTCTACGATGGGTGGAATGCAGCTTTATAGTGTGGTTGTCACCCGTGATGCCGAGAAAAAAGAAATACTTTCTCCGGCTCATTTTAATCAGCCGATGGTAAAGGAGGCTCCGGTTGTATTGACATTTTGCGCGGATTTTCGTCGTTTTTGCAAATATTGTCAGGAAAGGAATGCGGTGCCGGGATATGGTAATTTAATGTCCTTTTTGAATGCCGCTATGGATACTTTATTGGTTGCACAGACTTTCTGTACGCTTGCCGAGGAAGCCGGATTGGGTATTTGCTATTTGGGTACTACTACCTATAATCCTCAAATGATCATCGATGCTTTGCACTTGCCCGAGTTGGTGTTTCCCATTACTACAGTGACTGTGGGATATCCGGCGGAATCTCCGAAACAGGTAGACCGTCTGCCGATAGAGGGCATTATACATGAAGAGAGCTATCACGATTATACCGCCGAAGATATAAACCGGTTATATGCTTATAAGGAATCTTTGCCTGAGAACAAGTTATTTATAGAAGAGAATCAGAAAGAGACTCTGGCCCAAGTATTCACGGATGTCCGCTATACAAAGAAGGATAATGAATTTATGTCTGAGAATCTGTTGAAGGTACTTCGCCGGCAGGGCTTTATGGATTAAATAACGATGAACAGTGAGCGATAAATGGGGCGAGCGATGGACGATGAACATCTTACATTATTTTGCAGTATGTCCATCGTTCATCGTCTACCGTTCACCGTTACTCACGTTTCTTTTCTTGAGTAAAGTTTCTATGTTTTCCAGATCCGATCGGAATCCTTTGTCAACCTCACATTGCCCTTTTACTGTTTTGCATGCATGCAAAACGGTGGCATGATCTTTATTGCCTATGAATTTTCCAATTTTGGAAGTAGAGAAGTCTGTATGTGTTTTAGCTAAATACATGGCTACTTGGCGTGCCTGTACGACTTCCCTTTTTCTTGATTTGGTATGGATAGCAGATGACTCCAAATCGAAGTGCTTGCAAACTACGTTGATGATATCATCGATAGTGACAGCTTTTGTCTCACAACGAACGACTTTGCGAACAATGCGTTGTGCCAGGTCCAGATCGATTTCTTTATTGTAAATGGTAGAGTGGGCCATGATGGAAATGACAATACCTTCCAGGTCACGCACGCTTTCATTAACATTCTCAGCAATATAGTCGATTACTTCCGAAGGGAATTGTAATCCATCCCGATGAATTTTATTTCTTAATATATTTTTTCTCAGTTCTACGGTAGGCTTCTCCAATTCGGCTACCATTCCCCATTTAAACCGGGTCAGTAAGCGCTCTTCCATACCCTGCAATAATACAGGAGCACGGTCGGAAGTCAATATCAGCTGTTTGCCATTCTGATGTAGGTGATTAAAGATATGGAAGAAAGTGTTTTGTGTTTTGGTGACACCTGCAAATTCTTGAATATCATCAATAATTAATACATCGATTGTTTGGTAGAAGTTGATGAAGTCATTCGTTGTATTGTTACGTACGGAATCGGTATATTGTACCTGAAATAAATGTGCTGAAACATAAAGCACTCTTTTGTCCGGATACAACTCTTTGATGCGGGTACCGATGGCATTGGCCAAATGGGTCTTTCCTACTCCCGATGCTCCATGGAGGAACAGCGGATTGAAGACTGTTTTTGCCGGATTCTCGGCAACAGCTTCGGCAACACTTCTTGAAAGCTTATTACTGTATCCTTCAATAAAGGTCTCAAAGTTATAGTTCGGATTTAGATGGGGATCAAGATCCTGAACGGCCGGTGCACGCAGCAAGCCCGGAGCTTTCCTTTCATCAACACGGGGAAGTCCGGATTGGGGAATAGCCGTAGAGCGGGTAGTAGACTCCTGGTTCACGGTTGCCCCTGAACTTTTGTCCACCAGCACATTGTACATCAACTTCGTGCCGTCGCCTATAACCTTATATAACGTCTTACGTAGCAAGTCCACAAATTTATCTTCCAGGAATTCATAGAAAAACTGGCTGGGAACTTGTACGATTAACGTTTTGTCCTCATATTTTAAAGGAACAATGGGAACAAACCATGTTTTGTATGTCGACTCAGGAACATTGTCTCTAATAATTTCAAGACAGCGGTTCCATAGGCCGACATGACTCGATTCACTCATAGCGGCTGTAATACATTTATTAATTAAGCAAAACTTCTACGGTTGCAAAATTGGGAATCTTATTCGAGAAAAACAAATCTCCTTTTTCTTGTATTTCTCACTGAAAGAATAATGTGTTTACTTTCAGTGACTTATCATTTCCCTATAAAATACTTCTTATGGGAAGCTATTGCTTTTTTATAACTACTTGTTAATTAATTGCTTATCACGTGACGGCCCATCTGTTATTCTTTAACCTGATAGTTGGTGCACGTATCCTTTCTGTCTATGAATAGACTTTTAAAGGATTTCATCCTATCCTCGTTTGGTACACGCTTATTTAGATAAATTCTATTTAAGGCGTATTCTCTACTTATCTTTCTTACCAAACAAAGAGAAGTGAACATATCGTTTCGGATGTTCCTTCAGGTCTTCAAGCAGATTTGCTGCATTAATGGTTGTTTGGTTCAGGTTATTGTATAATTGTGGATCGTTTAACAGTAATCCGACAGTGTTGTCTTTGCTGTTAAGTTTTTCTGTAAGCATTTTTACGTTGCTAAGAGTGGTGTCTATTTTTTTGAATGTGGCAGCATAATCAATTTCTTTCAGATTGCCGCTGATTACAACAAAGTTATCACCGATAGTATTGAGCTTTCCTGTTAATTGTGGGATATCATTGTTCATCAATACTTTCAATTGACGGCTGGTAACTTCGAGATTGGCTGTTGTCTTTTCAATAGAATGCAGAGTTGCCGGAATGCTTTGATCTGCCATGATTGTGTTCAGTGAAGTAAGGATAGAGTCTAATTTGGGCAACATCTTTTCGACAGCGGGCATCATTGCTGCAACTTTCTCCATCATGCCGTTGTTTAGCGTTCCCGGAATCGTATCGCCTACTGTATAGCGTTCGCGAGGATTGTTGGCCAATAAAATATTCATTCTTACTCCTCCCATCAGTTCGGGTACCAGTTCGGCTGAGCTTCCTTTCGGTATGCGTAAATCAGTATCTACTTCTACTTCCACTATTACATTTTCCGGTTGATTGTAATCGTAAGCAATATCACGGACGATACCTACACGGACACCATCAGCGAATACCGGACTCGATTGTGCCAGACCGTTTACATTATGGAATTTTACATAAAAATAGCTGGCAGGCTTAAACATGTTGATGCCTTTCAGATAATTGATCCCGAAGACGAGTAAGCACAAGGCCGCAACACCTGCTATTCCTATCCTGACTTCTTTTGTAATGAGTTTCATGTTTTGTTATTTAGTCTTTTTATTTATTTCTTCTTTTCTTAAAATTGGCTATAGCCTCGTTGATATTCATCTTTTCTCCGTTGCGGAATGCAATGATGAAGGCATCCTTAAATAATGGAGTGACTGTATTACGGCGTGTCCGTAATACCTTATTATAATCGGACGATGCCCCGTAAGTGTATTTGTATAGTCCATTTTCCTTGTAATAATCTACATCTTTCAATCCCTTCAGTCGTTTATCATTTTTAGATAGTGGACGTGAAGAGGTCAGTATTTGTATCTTAAACGTAATTTCAGAGTCGTTTGTTGTGCTTTCTACAACAATTGGGCGTTGAGTTTTTGCTTCTGTTACAAGCTTGTCGGTGCGTGGAATATTTTGGGGCTTTTTGTTTTCGCTTTCTGTGCTGTCTATCTGTGCAACCTCAGTATCGGTTACTTCATCATCATTGGGAAGTGCAGTGCGGCTGCTGCCTGTCAAACGGATTTCGTGTTCTCTTTTATAAGAGAGAAATGCCCGATATATACCTTTTGCCAAAGTAGAACTTCCTTCTTCTGTATTAAGATAACGTTCTTCTTCAGGCGTAGAGATAAAACCGAGTTCAACCAGAATGCTTGGCATGGCACTAGCCTTCAATACAAGGAATCCGGCCTGATGTACTCCCCGGTCCACCCGTTTACAGTGATGGCGGAATTGTTTTTGAACCAATGAAGCCAAGTGTACACTCTGCTCCATATATTTGTCTTGCATAAATTCGAAGATAATATACGATTCAGCGGAATTGGGATTAAATCCGGCGTAACGAGTTTTGTAATCATCTTCATATAAGATTACAGAGTTCTCCCGTTTGGCCACTTCTAGGTTGGCGTCTGATTTGGCTAGACCTAATGTCCATGTAGAAGCACCTTTTGCGGTCCGGTTATTGGCCAGAGCGTTAGTGTGGATTGAAATAAACAGGTCGGCTTTTGCATTGTTGGCAATCTCTGCACGGCGGTCAAGTGGTATAAATACATCTTTGCTACGGGTATAGACCACCTTCACATCATTGCAGTTTTGTTTGATCAGATTACCCAATTTCAATGCTACTTTCAGATTGATATTCTTTTCTTTGGATATCTTTCCGATGGCTCCGGGATCGTGACCGCCATGTCCGGCGTCAATAACTACAACGAAATCTTTTGCCCAGACGCTACTGACGTTTGATGGAGAAACGAGTAGCCAAAGGCAAATCAATATATATAATATGTGTGGTCTACGTAGTTCCATATAAAATAATGTGCAAATGTAGCAGAAATTTGTTGAAAACTCACTATTTAGTGTTAAGTTTTGAGTTTTTTACGTTACTTTGCACCTGAAATTTAAACGATATAACAATGCTGAAGTTCTTGAAAAATTGGACGCTTCCGATAGCTATGCTGGTAGGTGCTGTTGGTTATCCGGTATTTATCAGCTTTTCTTTCCTTACTCCGATACTGATTTTCACTATGTTGCTTCTCACTTTTTGTAAGGTATCTCCGCGTGACTTAAAACCGAAGCCGTTACACTTATGGCTTTTATTGATTCAGATATTCGGATCTTTGATTGTTTATCTGCTACTTTATCGTTTTAATAAAATTGTGGCAGAAGGAGCGATGGTTTGTGTTATTTGCCCCACGGCTACTGCGGCTGCCGTTATTACATCGAAGTTGGGGGGAAGTGCCGCCAGTCTGACAACTTATACATTGATAGCCAATATTGGAGCTGCAATTGCTGTTCCGATCCTGTTTCCATTGATAGAGGCCAATCCCGGTATTAGTTTTATAGATGCTTTTCTGGTGATTCTCAGTAAGGTTTTTCCTTTATTGATCTGTCCTTTCTTAGCAGCCTGGTTCTTGCAGAGGTTTATTCCCAAGGTGCATAAAGTGCTGTTGGGTTATCATGAACTGGCCTTTTATTTATGGGGAATTTCTCTTGCTATTGTCACTGCACAAACGCTTTATTCTTTGATTAATGATCCGGCAGACGGACTTACGGAGATTATGATTGCGGTTGTCGCCCTGATAGCATGTTGTCTTCAATTTTTTCTGGGCAAAACATTGGGCAGTATATACAACGATCGTATTAGTGGTGGACAGGCTTTAGGGCAAAAGAATACTATTCTTGCCATCTGGATGGCTCATACTTATCTGAATCCACTTTCTGCTGTAGGGCCGGGAAGCTATGTATTGTGGCAAAACATTATTAATAGCTGGCAACTTTGGAAGAAGAGAAAGAAAGAGAGTGAAAAATGCAGTAATAATGTAAGCGGCTAATAAATAAGATTATAATTATGGATATCATTTCATTACGGAAAAGCCCTCAATATTTAGAGGAGGCAATTGCTTATTTCCAAAAGAAGTGGGCTGACGAAAATAGTAGAATGGTTTATGATAACTGTTTCAGAACTTGTTTGGAGTCGGAATCTCCTCTGCCACAATGGTATCTTCTGATAAATGGAGAAGGAGAAATTATAGGTTGTGCCGGACTTGCCACAAATGATTTTAATTCACGTATGGACTTATACCCGTGGTTGGTTGCTTTATTCATCGAAGAGCAGTATAGAGGGCATAATTACGGAAACTTACTAATCAAAGCAGTAGAAGAGGATACCCGGCGGTTAGGCTTCGGGAATTTATACTTGTGTACAACTCATACAGGCTATTATGAGCATTTCAATTTTGTATATATAGGAGATTGCTATCACCCTTGGGGGGAACATACACGTGTCTATCAAAAAGAAATATAAATTCCCAGTTGTCTTCTATGACGGATTTTTGATATTTGAGGTTTGACATAAGTTTGCTGTGATTCGTTTGCTGTGATTCAATATATTTAAAATGAAATAGAGCTATATGGACGCATAGCGGATCGTATCACGATTTCCATTTTGTAAGTATATCCTTAAAATTTCTCTTTTTTAGAAAGATGCGACTACTTAAGGTCTTTATAAAAAATAAGAGGCTATGTCAAAAGTGTCACAGTGTATTATTGCCCTATCACGTACTCTCTGATCTAAAACTCTGTGATGATCAATGAAGGGCTGTGGAAAAAGAGTTCTGACATAGCCTCTATGGTATTTTTCTAATATTGGGTCTACTCAAGTTCAAAAGTGACTTTCGACTTTATATCTGTAGCCGAAGCCGCAATTTGTGCTTCAAACTTTCCCGGTTCTGCTACCCATTCATGACGACTATCATTAAAGAAGCTCAACGCTTGTTTATCAATTAAGAAAGTGACCTCTTGGGTCTCTCCCGGTGCAAGTTGTATTTTACTAAATCCTTTCAGTTCTTTAACCGGACGAGGTAATGACGATTTGAGGTCACTGATATACAATTGTACGATTTCTGACCCAATGCGCTTTCCCGTATTGGTTATGGGAACAGTGATAACGATTTGTTCGTCTATTTTCATCACTTTCTTGTTTACGGTAGCCTTTCCGTAAGCAAAGGTGGTATAACTCAATCCGTGTCCGAACGGAAACAGTGGACGGATTTTTTGTTTATCTGTCCAGTGGTAACCGACAAATATACTTTCATTATATTTTTCGTCGAATATGCCATCTTCTCTCTGCCTGCCCGGATAATCACCTAATTGATGGGCGCCCACGTCTTCTAGCTTTTCCGGGAAAGTAAAGGGTAGTTTACCTGACGGATTTACATCTCCTACTAAAACTGATGCGATGGCATTGCCTGCTTCCGTACCCAGATACCAAGCTTGTATGACGGCAGGGACTTCACTGATCCAAGGCATGGCTACAGCATTTCCCGATATATTGACTACTATCAGGTTCTTATTTACTTTGGCCAGGGCTCCTATCACTTTATCTTGTTTATAAGGCAGTTCAAGACCTTTACGGTCGGTGTCTTCACAATCCTGATGCCCGCTTTTGTTCAATCCTCCGATGAAGATTACATAATCGGCCGATTGTGCTATGCGTACAGCTTCTTCGATCAACTGTCTGGCAGAACGATCATCTTTCAGATTCTGTCCGGAAGAGACTCCATCAAACTGTCCTCCTGTGTCTCCTACATATCCGCGGGCATAGCTGATCTCTATCCCATCGCCCATTCTTCGTTTGATTCCATCCAACGGAGAGCATTCATACTGTACTTTGAGTGAAGAACTGCCACCACCTACGGTCATCATTTTCAATGCATTCTCTCCGATAACGGCTATTTTCTTTGTCCGGTTCAGGTCGATAGGCAATATGTTCTTCTTGTTTTGTAATAAAACGATTCCCTCTTCACCGATTTTGCGGGCTGCGGCAATGTGTTCTTCCGAAAGCATTGCCCCATACGGGCGGTTACGGTTCATAGTTGTCCGGAAGGCCAGCCGAAGAATACGTCTTACTTTGTCATCTAATTCTTTTGTCCCTATTTTACCTTCTTTTATCTGTTTCAGATAGGGATGTGCTAAGTAGTAATTATCATAAGCATTTCCCATGCCTTTGGAAAGTCCGTTGGTCCAACTGCCGAATTCCATATCCATTCCATTATAGATGGCCTCTTCTGTGTTGTGAACACCTCCCCAGTCAGAAACTACGACCCCATCAAATCCCCACTCACCTTTTAGTATATCATTCAGTAAATACCGGTTATGACAGTTATGTTGATTCTTATACAGGTTATAAGATCCCATGATGGCCCATGCTTTCCCTTTTTGAACTGCGGCTTTGAATGCCGGCAAATAAATTTCATACAGTGCCCGGTCATCTACAATAACATTGGTGGTATGCCGGTTGATTTCTTGGTTATTCAGTGCATAATGTTTGACACACGCTGCTACTCCGTTTTGTTGTACACCTTTTACATAGGGTACTACCATTTGTGAAGCCAGATATGGATCTTCTCCCATGTATTCGAAGTTTCGTCCATTCAGTGGTGTCCGATAAATATTCACGCCCGGACCCAGCAATACTGTTTTGTTACGATAGCGTGCTTCTTCTCCGATGCTTTGTCCGTACAGCAGTGCTGCTTCCGGATTCCAGGTTGCCGCCAGGCAGGTCAGTGCCGGAAATGCAACGCAAGAGTCGTTGGTCCATCCGGCTTGGTTCCACTCATCCCATAACACTTCGGGACGGATACCGTGCGGACCGTCCGTCATCCAGAATTCCGGAATCCCAAGGCGTGCTACACCCGGAGAGGAAAACTTAGATTGTGCATGGATCAAAGCTACTTTTTCTTCAACGGTGATTCGTGAAAGTGCATCTTCAATTCTATCTTCAATCGGTTTGCTATCGTCCAGATAGACAGGGAGACTTTGTGCCTGTACAGTACCTCCCAATAAGAGGCTCAACATGCTTGCTGTGATTATTTTTTCATGATCATTTGGTATGTGTCTGTTAGATTAGAATTTTATTATGATTCAGTTGATTTTCAGTAGCTTCATATCTTTCATATCGAACACTATCTTACCACTGCTTTTACATAAATCCTGTAATGTGATTTTTCGGGTATAAGGAGTTGGATTACCTATCGAATATTTTTGGGTATCGTCATCCGGGTCGCGAAAGCAGAAAGTGTAGTTGATCAAGAGCAGAGGGTATTGCTTGGCGTTCGTAAAACTCTGTACTTGCTGCATCAGTACTAACTTTTGGCTTTCTATACTAAATTGAGGAATGAGACGAAGAAGGCTGTTGCCTAATATGATATCATTTCCTTCCGTAAGATTGAATTGTACATTTTTTATCAGTAGGTTGCCCAGCTTCAATTCATTGGCTATAGCCATACGTTTTTTACCTGTTGCAGTTGTATGGTCTTCGAATTCGATGATTTTCATGTTTAACTTTCCGGCATCCGCTTCCGAGATACTTGAGTTTATTTGATCAGGAGCAAAGTAGAGTTTATTCTTGTTTCCGTTTATCTCAGCCGAGGCCAAAAATCCTTTCTCGCTAAAAGTGGTGTTTAGAGTCACTTCCGGTTGTTCCCAACTGAGTTGCTGGGCGCCAAAGGGGGTTAATGCCATGCATTTATTGTAGCCGTTTATCATGTCCGGTACGGCTTGTGCGCACATCTTCATCAGATCGCCTGCTTCTTTATAGAGTCCGAGATAGGCTAGTGAAGCAGCCCGGAGGTTGAGTACATATATGATGCTGCCACCAAGCTCCTGCTGATATTTCCCCAAAAGACTGTCTGTGTATTGAATGCAACTTTCGGGTTTGTTTTTCATCATTTCGAGTGATGCGTTGGTAAGCCATTTGCCCATTTCATCTGTTGTCTTGCTGATTCGTTCGTATTCAATGTCGAGTCCTATCATATCGCCACTGTTCATTAATTCCGAATAGCTTTTCCTGAGTCGGTAACCTTCTCCGGAGAAGTTCATACGATCGAAGTCGAGTGTACAAATTTTAAATCCGGAGAAAAATGGAAATCCTAATAAACCCGATTTTTGGGCGGCAGGGATTGTTGTATATGTATTGAAGAATTGTACCGGATAACCGTTTACGTCTATCACCTTGGTAGAGACGCTATCAGGCGTATTGCTGAAACTGCCTTCTCCACCTGTATCTAACAGATAGTTCTGTCCGTTGGCAAATAAAAATGCACAACCAGTTTCCGCAAAACACATATTGGGATCGAGAGGACTTCTTAGTGATTTTTGCTTCAAAGTTAATTTGCCAAACTCAAACTCTAAGGCGGATATTCCACGAAGTTCCTTTAGCCCTAATAAAGCATCGTGTCCGGAAAAGATCGGATCTTTCTCGAGCAGAGAAACATGGACTGTCACATTATGAAACGTAATGCTGCCCAACTGTAATGTCTTGACGAATCCGGTTGTTGCCTGTGAGGTTCCGAACATACTTTTCACTGGTATGGTGTCACCCATGCATTGTACGTTGCATTTCGTTGCTGTTTCCTTGGTCAGAAAAGTATAAGGGGCCCCTGTGTCAAAAATGGTAGCCGGCAGGGTAGTTCCGTTTATCGTCACTGAAAGTACCAACGGGTAAGTATAGCTTGTGGGAACTGTCGATGAACTTTCCGGAAAGTCCATTCGGAAGTCGTCCTTATCCGACAATCCTTGAATGGCCTTTTCCGAACAAGGGAAGTTTTCCTGCTTTTCTATTTCTCTGTAGAGTTTTTTGTCTTTTCGTAAAGACTTCCACCAAGTGTTTAATTTCTTATAGTGCCCTTTTTCCAAAAGCTTTTCGGCTTTTACATAACAATATGCCAGCTTTTGTTCTGTGGTGCATTCTTTGGGGTACAATGTGAGGAGGGAGTCAACACATTGGAGCATTTCATCGGGACGGTTGAAATAATAATATAATGACACTTTGGCATGCAACTGTGTCGCTTTATCCATTACAGAAGCGGAATCGTTATATAACTCCCACAACCGGAGAGCATCCGGATAGTCGTTCAAGGTTAACACTTTCGCCCGCAAGGACGAAGTTGTTTGAGAAAAGGCGGTCATCGATAGGCCGATCGCCCATACAAGAATGCTTAGTTTAAGTTTTATCATGATATCGATTTTTTGTGTTATGGAGCGGAACTGAATTATAATCCGTGTATCGGAGGGTGTACCTAAACTCGTATTCACCACAGAGTACACCGATTTACACAGATAAATATCATTTATCAATAATAGATTAAGTTCGATCTGTAGAATTCGGTGCTACTCTGTGGTGGATCATGACACACCCTTGTGTGTCATGTCAATTTATCCTTTGAGCAATAATGTTAGTTTGCATATAAGTCACTTGTCGGAATTTCGTTTCCTTCAGTGCCGGTTACCGTCATTTTCAGTTGACCACCGTTTTGGTCAAAATAGCGTACTTCTATCGGATGATACCCTTTCGATAATGCTTTCTGGCCGATAACTTCACGCGGCCCGTGCGGTCCGTCGTTATCGATCACCTGTTCACCGTCTATTACCAGCGTACTGCCGTCATCCGACAAAAGGGCAAAGGTATAGATATCGTCTTTCGGCACATTAATAAACCCTTTGATAACCAGTCCTATATTTCCTTTTGCCTTTTCGGGAATCATAACTTTTTCTATCGGGTAAGTTCCGTTCAGCGGTGCTTTAGTGATGTCTGCACACTTGTTGCCTTTAAACTCATACCATTCAGCCTGCAATCCTTTGGCAGAGGGAGTGACAGTCGTAGCCGGAGCATATTCGCTCTTGATGAAGCGTGTCCGGGAGATGTCACCGGCTTTTCCGTTGGGACGGAAGGTGCGGAACGTAAAGTCCGTTGTTTCTTTTACTTGAATAGGCCCTTCGTATTTAGGCGATTGCAGAGTAGGAGTGCTGCCGTCCGTCGTATAATGAATTTCGGCATTGGGATCGAGGCAGGTTACCTTTACGGTTCCTTCACCGATAAAAGCATTGTTGCGATGGAAGCCTTCCAAGTCGGGGATGCGATAATTGATACCCATGATGTTGAGGCGTTCGAATTGGTTTGCCATGCGTTGTGCAAAGTCATTCCAGTTCTTTTGTGAGGGTTGGCTCCAACCCAGTTCGGCGATAGCCAGCAAGCGTGGAACAGCCATATACTGCATGCGTTCGCGTGAAGGAATCCATTCACACCAGATGTTTCCTTGTACGCCTTTGACTAATGCCTGTTGTTCGGAAGTCAATCCTTCGATTGCCGGATTGAAGTTATAAATATTGCGTACAGAGTTTTTGTCTTCCTGATAATCCAGATAGAACTGTCCGTTTGGAGTGAAAATGATGGAGTTCCCCTGTTGAGTTGTCTTTGCGGGAGCATCTTTTGCCCAGCTTCTCCACCACATTACGGTAGCCGTCGGGCTCAGTCCGCCTTCGATGATTTCGTCCCAGCCGATCATCTCTTTCCCCTTTGCATTGAAAAATTTCTCCATATCGTGGATAAACCAGGATTGCAGCTCTTCTTCGGTTTTCAGATGATTATCCCGCATACGTTTCTGGCAATCGGGACATTTCTTCCAGTTTGCTTTTTCAACTTCATCTCCTCCGATGTGTACATATTTGTAGGGAAACAGGTCGATCAGTTCACTATATACATTCTTACAGAATTCCATTGCCGATTCTTTTCCGGGGCAGACGGGTGAGGAGAAAGTGTTTCCCCAGCCTACTTTATCGGTACAGGCTACTCCGGAATAGTTGCTGACAGCAGCCAGCATATGTCCCGGCATGTCAATTTCGGGAACGATATCTATCCCGCGTACTTTGGCATATTCAATCACTTCTTTGATATCCTCCTGCGTATAGTATCCGCCATATAACGTGTCGCCTTCGACGATGCGGAGTTTATTTTCCGGAATCAGAAAATCCGGATTGTCTTCTGATTTAGCGGACTTCATACACGATCTGTCGTGTGAATTAAAGGTACGCCATGCGCCTTTCTCCGTCAGTAACGGATATTTTTTTATTTCGATGCGCCAACCTTGATCGTCTGTCAGATGCCAGTGGAACTTATTCATTTTGTAGAGTGCCATCAGGTCGAGTAATTCTTTTACCTCCTCTTTGGTGTAGAAGTGACGGGATACATCGAGCATAATCCCGCGCCACTCGAATCGGGGGGCGTCTTGAATCTCTGCCGTGGGAATGGCCCATGCCACACTGTCTACGATTTGTTTGGATTCGATTTGCGGTGGGAATAACTGGCGAAGCGATTCGATACCGGCTATCACCCCTCCATAAGAGTTGCCTGTGATGTCTATCCGGTCTGATTTTGCCGAAAGTGTATAGGCACCTTCTTTTCCTTCGATGTTGGCTTTCGCAAGAGTGATTGTCCCCTTGCCTTCTTTAACCTGAAGGTCGTAGCCCGTGGCGGCCGAAAGAATTTCTTTCAGGTATTGGGCGGCTGGCTGTAATTCCGGGTCGGTGGTACCGATTGTAGTGTTCGGGGTTAGTACAAAAGCGTTGCCGGATTGTTGAATTTGGTTAGGCAACGGTACGATTGATGCGTCTCTGGTAACGGGAGCGGGACCGCAGGCTCCCAATAGCAATGTACTCGTGAGAGTACAGGCTGCTATCCACTGTTTGTAAGAAGGTTTTGTCATAGGAATAAATATTGGATTGTTTTTAATATGATATCAGATCCGTTTTCCGGGTTACTATGAAATGCACAAATATACAATCAATTCTTTTGATTATCTTCATTCCGTATTAAAAAACAGTTGTTATCTTTGCCTTTGGCAGGAACCTTCCTCATTCATGACTTGTTTTCTATGTGGAAGAAGTTAATTTGTTTAGCCGGTTTGCCCTCTTGGATAAGCCTGAATGGGAGTATTAACGACTTTTGACTTGTTCATCAGCGGGCTCGGGTATCCGGGCTGATGGGCACACGAGTCCGAGCCCACTAAACAAGGCCGGGAAAGAGGGGTAAAGAAGGAAAGAAATGTGCTTAAGAAACCAATCGAACACACTTGGCTTATGAAGGGTTTCCATTCCGGAAACCAATGGCAAGTGGTTTTTGAATTAATGAATAATAGAATATGAAAGTGCTTGATTTGATAGACAAATATTATCCTCAGGATAATGAACTGAAACATATTTTGAACGTGCATAGCCGGTCGGTGGCTGATAAAGCTCTATGGATCGCCGGAAAACATCCGGAACTGAATCTGGATACTGTCTTTCTGGAAGAAGCCGCCATGTTGCATGATATTGGTATCTTCCTGACACATGCTCCGGGTATTCAATGTTTTGGGACGGAACCTTACATTTGTCATGGATATCTCGGAGCCGGACTTGTCCGTAAGGAAGGTTTCCCCCGACACGCATTAGTCTGTGAACGGCATACCGGGGCGGGACTTTCACTGAAAGATATTATGGATCAAAAACTTCCTGTCCCCCATCGCGAAATGTTGCCGGTAAGTATGGAAGAACAAGTGATTTGCTTTGCCGACAAGTTTTTTTCGAAAACCCATCTCGACCGTGAGAAAACTGTGGAGGGGGCTCGTAAGAGCATCGCCAAGTATGGAGATGAAGGTTTGCAACGTTTTAACAATTGGTGTAAGCTATTTCTTTAGTGCCTAAAAAAGAATTAAAAATGAAGATTCTCAAGTATATTTGGTGAAGATTGTGTACTTTTGCCCCTTCAAGCGTAAACTCTATTAGTTAATGACGCCATTGAAAGCAAATACGATAATATCATCCATACTACTGTTGATCCTCCTGATGCTTCCGTACGAAGCTATGGCTCAGCGTCGCCGTGTCAGGGAGTTGAAAGGGCCGGTGGTCTATTCACCCCCTAAGAACGATTCACTGAGAGTCGACACACTGAAAAACGATACATTGAAAGCCAATGTATTGAAGGCCGATACATTGTCGGCGGAATCGGTGAAGAAAAAGAAACAACCCCTGGACGCTCCCGTTGTATATTCTGCCAATGACTCTATTGTCTTTACACAAGGAGGATTTGCCCATTTGTATGGAGATGGAAAGGTGAACTACGAGAACATCGAGCTGGGAGCCGAAATTATCACCATGAACATGGACAGCAGTACGGTCTATGCCCGTGGAGTGATCGACTCTGTGGGAGTGGAGAAGGGGAAACCGGTGTTTAAGGATGGAGAGACTCCTTATGAAACGAAGGCTATCCGGTATAACTTCAAGAGTAAAAAAGGATTTATCAATAACGTCGTTACCCAGCAGGGGGAAGGCTACGTGGTAGGTAACAATGCGAAGAAAGGCGCAAACGATGAACTGTTCATGGAGAATGGACGATATACGACCTGCGACCACCACGATCATCCGCACTTCTATATGCAGTTGACCAAAGCCAAGGTCCGTCCTAAGAAAAATGTGGTAACGGGGCCTGCTTATCTGGTAGTGGAAGATGTACCGTTGCCTTTGGCCGTACCGTTTTTCTTCTTTCCGTTTTCCAGCAGCTATTCTTCGGGCTTTGTCATGCCGAGTTATATGGATGACTCCAGCCGTGGTTTCGGTTTGACCGGTGGTGGCTACTATTTTGCTGTCAGTGACCTGATGGACCTCAAGCTGACTGCCGATATTTTTACTAAAGGTTCATGGGCCGCCAATATGGAAACCAATTATAACAAGCGTTATAAATATTCCGGTTCGTTACAGGCCGGCTATCAGGTAACCAAACTTGGGGATAAAGGTATGCCGGACTACTCGGTTGCTAAAGATTTCAAGATTGTGTGGAATCACCGGCAAGACCAGAAGGCGAGTCCCAACAGCACTTTCTCGGCAAGTGTAAACTTCGCTACCAGTAGTTACGAACGTACCAATATCAACAACCTCTATAATTCTCAGTTGATGACCCAGAATACAAAAACTTCGAGTGTAAGCTACTCTCGTAGTTTCCCGGATCAGAAGCTGACACTCGCGGGTACTTTCAACATAGCGCAAACCATGCGTGACTCTTCCATTGCTGTCACCCTGCCTGACTTGAATATTACTCTGAGTACTATTTTCCCTTTTAAGCGTAAACGTGCGGTAGGTGAGGAGCGTTGGTACGAAAAGATCTCATTGCGTTATTCGGGACGTCTGACTAACAGCCTGAAGACAAAAGACGACCGTTTGTTTAAAGCCGGTTTCAGGGAATGGGAGAATGCAATGCAGCATAACATTCCGGTACAGGCAACTTTCACTCTTTTCAAGTATTTGCAGGTGGTACCTTCATTTAATTACACTGAACGTTGGTATACCCGTAAGGTGATGAAGAGCTATGACGAAACTACCCGGAAATGGGATACACACCCCGGCGATACGATTCATGGATTCTATCGGGTGTTCAACTATTCGGCCAGCCTGGCTTTAAGTACCAAGATGTATGGTATGTACCAGCCGCTGTTTATGAAGAAGAAAGAGATACAGATTCGCCATGTCTTTACCCCGCAGATTTCATTGAATGGCTCTCCAAGTTTCGGGCAATTCTGGGAATATTATCGTGATGCAGACGGTAATGATCAGTATTACTCGCCTTATTCCAGTCAGCAGTTTGGTACAGCTCCGCGTGAGAAGTCCGGAACGGTTAGTTTTGATGTGTCGAACAACTTGGAGATGAAATACCGTAACAAGAAAGACTCTCTTGTGAAAGTCAGTTTGATTGATGAAATCGGTTTCAATCTTTCTTATAATATGGCTGCAAAGAAGCAACCATGGAGTAACCTGAATATGCGTTTGCGTATGAAGTTCAAGAAGTTTAATAACTATACGCTGAATATGAACGCGGTATTCGCAACCTATGCCTATACATTCGATAAGTCGGGTAATGTAATAGTGGGTGACCGCACCGAATGGTCTTATGGCCGCTTCGGGCGTTTCCAGGGATGGGGATCTTCCATCAACTATACATTCAATAATGATACCTGGAAGAAGTTGTTCGGGAAAGATAAGGATAACGATCAAAAGAAGAAAAAGGACGGTGCCGACGAAGAAAAAGGAAATTCTACCGGTGACGAAGCGGTTACTGAGAAGAGAGTAGAAAAAGCACAGGCGGATCGTGACGGTTATCAGGTATTTAAGATGCCATGGTCGCTGAATGTTAACTATTCGTTCCGTATTTCCGAGGATCGCAGTAAGCCGATCAATCGTAATACGATGCGTTATCCGTTTAAGTATACGCAAAATATCAACATGTCGGGTAACCTGAAGATTTCCAATAATTGGTCGTTTACATTCAATTCCGGATATGATTTCGAGGCAAAGGAGATCACTCAGACTTCTTGCACGATTACACGTGATTTGCATTGTTTCAATATGTCTGCCAGTATTTCGCCTTTCGGCCGCTATCGCTATTATAATTTTACGATTCGGGCTACGGCAAGTATCCTGCGTGACTTGAAGTGGGATAAGAGAAGTCAGACTCAAAGTAATATTCAGTGGTATTAAATATCTGATGGACGAACGATAAACAGCCGGCAATTTATGCTTAAAATTTCTATAGCATAAATTGCCGGCTGTTTATCGTTTATCGACTATCGTTTGATAGTTTGCTCTGTTTACCAGTTTATTTCTGTTTTTCCATGGGCTTTCAGGTATTCGTTTGTTTTACTGAAATGCTTATTCCCAAAGAAGCCATTGTAGGCAGAGAGGGGAGAAGGATGTGCCGAACTGAGTACCAAATGCTTGTTACGGTCAATGAAGGCACCTTTCTTTTGTGCATAACTTCCCCAAAGGATGAATACCAGATTTTCTCTTTCTTCGGCCAGGACACGGATGGCAGCATCTGTAAACTCTTCCCAACCGCGACGTTGGTGTGAACCGGCCTGGTGGGCGCGTACTGTCAGGGTGGCGTTCAGCAACAGGACGCCCTGTTCAGCCCATCTTGTCAGGTTACCGGTGGACGGGGCTGGCGTGCCGATATCTTCTTTTATTTCTTTGAAAATGTTCACCAGAGAAGGCGGAAAGGCTACTCCGTCATTCACCGAGAAACAAAGGCCGTGTGCCTGACCGGGACCATGGTAGGGGTCCTGACCGATAATGACTACTTTTACTTTATCAAACGGACATAAATTGAATGCATTGAATATCAACTTTCCCGGGGGAAAGATCTGATACTGGCTATATTCACTTCTGACAAATTCAGTCAGTGTGCGGAAATAATCCTTCTCAAATTCTGGTTCTAAATGAGTTTTCCAGCTCTCTTCTATTTGTACGTTCATAGGCTATTAAATAAGGTGTATATTAAGGGCTGTACATTCACGACGCATTTCTTCCGGCCAGATACTTGCCTGAATCTCGCCGATATGAGCTTTGCGTAAGTAGAACATGCACAAGCGTGATTGTCCGATACCGCCGCCGATAGAGAGTGGAAGCGTATCATTCAATAATCTTTTATGGAAATAGAGTTCCAGTCTTTGTTCCTGATTCTCTTGCTTCACCTGGCGTAAAAGAGCCTCTTTGTCTACACGGATACCCATTGAGGACAACTCAATGGAGCGTTGCAGCACATCGTCCCAGAGCAACAGGTCACCATTCAGTCCGGGTAGGTCGTTCAACCCTTTGCTGGTATAGTCGTCATAGTCCGGGGCGCGTCCGTCATGTTTCTTGCCATCACTCAGCTTGCAACCGATGCCGATGATAAATACGGCTCCATACTTTTTACAGATGGCATGTTCGCGGCATTTAGGTTCCATATCGGGATACAACTGGCGTAATTCTTCCGAATGGATAAAGTGCAACTTCTGTGGCAGGCAAGGTTTGATTTGCGGGTACATTTCGTACACCATATATTCCGTACGGATCATAGCGGCATAAATGCGGTTTACGATCTCTTTTAAGAAGTCGGCATTACGGTCTTCGGCAGTAATTACCCGTTCCCAGTCCCACTGGTCTACATAAAGTGAATGCAGATTGCCCAGTTCTTCGTCCGAGCGGATGGCATTCATGTCCGTATAAATACCATAACCCGGTTCAATGTGATAATCTGCCAAGGTCAGGCGCTTCCATTTAGCGAGTGAGTGTACTACTTCCGCTTGTGCATCGCCCAGATCCTTGATGGGAAATGAGACAGGACGTTCTATACCGTTCAGGTCATCATTGATACCCATTCCTTTGAGTACGAAGAGTGGGGCTGTGACACGGCGCAGACGCAGCTCCGAAGAAAGATTCAGCTGGAAGAACTCTTTAATTTGTTTGATGCCCAGTTCTGTCTGTTTCAGGTCAAGCAAAGGTTTATAATTCTGAGGTTTTATTAGGTAACTCATAGGTTTATTGATTGTTATTTGTCGGCAAAGATATGAATAATATCTATATATGTATGAATAATAGGCTAAAATGTTATCAAATTGATCGTTTTATATAGCATAAGAGTTGCAAAATAATATTTGATAATATAGCGTTCGGTAGATGAATACTACAAAAAAAGGTGAATCATTAGGAAAATGCGAAGATTTTTTATACTTTTGTCGTCGCATAAAAACAATGCTCCTGTAGTTCAACGAATAGAATGTAGGTTTCCGGTACCTAAGATAAGGGTTTGATTCCCTTCGGGAGTACAAAGAAATGGCTGATAATTAAACAATTATCAGCCATTTTAGTTTTATTGACCAATTAATGTAGGAGCCGGACTAATTTCTCCCAGGATTCACATAAGGCTTGCATTGAAGGGAATAATAAATCGGCACCGGCATTCAGTAGTATTTCCCCGTTCAGAGGTCCGGTGTTGACAGCAATGGTGAATATTCCGGCTTTATGTCCGGCTTCTACACCTAAAGGGGCATTTTCGATGACAATAGCTTCATTAGGTTTCAATCCTCCTTTTTCCAATGCCATCAGATAGGGTTCCGGATTCGGCTTTCCGTATTTGACATCGAAGGCAGTCACCATCAATTCCTGACGAAACATTCCCGGAAAGTTATGCTCGAGTCTATCCAGCAGTGAGGCTTGTCCGGAACCGGTAACCACGGTCGGGATGATACCTTCCGCTTTGATTTTTTGTAGTAATTCCCATGCACCCGGCATGCGTTCGGCTTGGGGATGCTTGTTGAATTCGATGCTCTTTTCGAGATAAATGCTCTCTATTTCTTCTTGAGTGGCGTCACGTCCCAATTGACGTTGACATACGATGTTGATAGTTCCGGCCCCCGTACGGCCTTCGTGCATGTAAGCTTCTTCCTGACTTAGATTCAGTCCATGGGCCTTCATGGTCTTGTGCCATGCTTCGGCATGATAAGGCATGGAGTCGAAAAGTACGCCGTCCATATCGAAAAGCACGGATTTCAGTTGGATAGATTCATAATGATTTTGCTTGAGATATTGCGCAATTGCTTCCTGAAACATGATATATACCTATTGATTTGGAGTGCAAAGATACGATTATTTTGGTGAATCGAACAGAATATGTATTTTTGCAAAATCTATTAAGTGATATGATTGCATGAAAAAACTATTTTTCCCTTTACTGTCGTTATGCTTGCTGACTACCGCTTGCAAAGATTCTGTTCCAAGTCCTACGATCGAAATGCAGGGACTGTACGTCAATGACGGAGAGATGGATTATACCCGGCAAATGGAGGCCTTACCTCCTCTCAAAGTAGATGATGAACTCGAAATTTCGTTAAAACTGGACGGCAATGGAGAGGAGTTGAATACGTTTCTGGTAAAAGAGGAAACTCCGGGTAGTAAAGAGACTGCTGTGGAGATTGATTTTAATGATTTGCCGGAAGAGACGCTCAGTGATGATAAAGAGTTTACGGATAAGGATAATGGCAAGTTAGGGTTTAAGGATGGAGTTTCTCAGACTCAAATAGGTATCAGGGCAAAGGTGCAGCAAGTGACCGAAGATGGAGTGAAACTTAAATTCTACCTTTTCTCCAAACCTGTTAATTGTGAAGGGGCCAAGTATGAATTGGAAATCAAAACTTCCGATAAACAAGACGATTGATCTGACGGATCGGTATATAATAGAAAAGAGCGATACTTCCGATAGTACCGCTCTTTTCTATTATATACTTGTTTTATTGGGCTCTTACAGTCTTGCCTGAATAGCTTTTGATTCTTCTTCGTATCCGGGTTTGTTCAGTAAAGCAAACATGTTCTTTTTGTATGCTTCTACACCCGGCTGGTTGAACGGATTTACGCCCAGCAGATAGCCGCTGATACCGCAAGCTTTTTCGAAGAAATAGAGTAATTGTCCGATGCTGAATTCGCTCAGTTCCGGAATCACGATACGCATATTGGGAACTCCTCCGTCTACGTGAGCCAATTGGGTTCCCAATTCGGCCATTTTGTTTACTTCGTCTACGCGCTTGCCGGCCAGGAAGTTTAAGCCATCCAGGTTAGCTTCATCCGAAGGTACTTCTAACTTATGGTTCACTTTGTCTACAGAGATCACTGTTTCGAAGATTGTGCGTTCACCTTCCTGAATCCACTGACCCATCGAGTGCAGGTCTGTAGAGAAATCGACTGCTGCCGGGAAGATACCTTTATTATCTTTTCCTTCAGATTCTCCGTAAAGTTGTTTCCACCATTCGCTTACGTAGTGAAGCTTCGGGCAGAAGTTAACAAGAATCTCTATCTTCTTGCCGTTCTTGTATAACTCGTTACGAGTAGCGGCATAAATCGCTGCAGGGTTTTCTGCGAAAGGAACATCGGCTCCACAAGCTTTCTCCATGTCGGCAGCACCATTTACCAGTTGCTCGATATCGAATCCGGCTACTGCAATGGGCAATAAACCTACCGGAGTCAACACGGAAAAACGTCCTCCTACATTGTCAGGGATAATGAAAGATTTGTATCCTTCTTTATCTGCAGTAACGCGTGCCGCACCTTTCTTGGCATCTGTAACGGCTACGATTACTTTCTTTGCCATCTCTTTGCCGCGTTGATCTTCACACTGTTTCTTCAGCAGGCGGAATGCCAGAGCGGTCTCTGTAGTTGTACCGGATTTAGAGATATTGATTACACCGAATTTTTTATCTTTCAGAAACTCTGTCAGTTCGTACAGATAATCTTCACCAATATTGTGGCCGGCATAAATCATGACCGGTGCTGTTTTCTTTTCCTGTAACCAAGTGAAGCTGTTTGACAATGCCTCGATCACCGCACGGGCACCCAGGTAACTTCCTCCGATACCGGCTACGATCACTACCTCACAATTGTCTCTCAATACTTGTGCGGTAGCTTTCAGGTCGGCCAGGTGCTCTTTACTGATAGAAGAGGGCAGATGCAACCACCCCAGAAAGTCGTTACCTTTACCAGTGCCGTTTTCCAGCGCTTCCTGTGCGGCTTTTACCTGAGCTTCGTAGGCAGAAACCGATTCCTTGGAAATGAATCCAAAAGTTTTTTCAATGTTCAAACTAATCATATCTTTCTTTATTTAGGAGTTAAAGAGTTATTTGTCTGCTTCCTTGTTTATCTAAACGAGTCAGTCAGCAATTTTATTTCAATCATCGGAGATATGCGCTCATATAAGATGTTGTATACAGCATCCAGTATCGGCATATTTACGTGATGATGTTTATTGATTTCCTTAATACACTTTGTTCCATAATATCCTTCCGCTATCATCTCCATTTCGATTTGGGCACTTTTTACAGAGTATCCCTTACCGATCATGGTACCAAACGTACGGTTACGGCTGAAGTTAGAGTAGCCGGTCACCAACAAATCACCCAGATAAACAGATTCATCTACGTTTCTGTTTATCGGATGTACCGTATTTAAGAAGCGATTCATCTCTTGGATAGCGTTTGATATCAGTACGGCCTGGAAGTTGTCTCCATATTTCAAACCGCTACAGATGCCTGCTGCTATGGCATATACATTTTTCAGTACGGAACTGTATTCAATTCCTATCACGTCATCGCTAACAGAAGTCTTGATGAAACTGCTGCCCAGTCGGCGGGCAAAAACGCGTGCTTTATCCTTGTCCGGACAAGCGATGGTGAGATAAGAGAGACGTTCCAGAGCCACTTCTTCGGCATGACATGGACCGGCCAGTACGGCAATATTTTCGGGAGGAACGCCATATTCCTTGTTAAAGTATTCCGAGACAATCAGATTGTCATCGGGGACAATACCTTTGATAGCGGTAATAATGAACTTGTCTCTGATCCGTGTTTTCAGCTTTTTCAGGTGAGCTTTCAGATATGGAGAAGGGGTGACGAAGATTAGCGTATCAGACTCTTTCACCACATCATTGATGTTGGAGCTGAAATTAATGCGCTTCATGTCGAACTTTACGCCTGTCAGATAGGCTGGATTATGCCCGAGCCGTTTGAAATCGGCGATGCGGTCGTCGCGCCGCATATACCAATTGATAGACTCTTCCTGAGCCAGACACATCTTTGCGATGGCTGTAGCCCAGCTTCCTCCGCCCATTATCGCTATCTTACCGGGTAATTTCATTTCTATAAATTAAGAATTAAAAATGAAGAATGAAGAATGGTGCAGGGAAGACCGGAGGTCAAATGCTCCGGCTCCTCATCGCCATTCTTCATTCTTAATTTATTTAATTTTCTGTATCCACTCGGCTACATCGTTAACTGACGGATTGGTCAGTTCCAATTTGTATTTCTTGTTGATGCCACAAATATCCTGGTGGAATTTCTGCGGATTAACCTCTTTCATGTCGGCCACCTGATTGTATCCTGCTTTCTGGATGACAGGTACCCACTCTTCGGCAATGCCCAGTTCCATAAATTTGGAAGCACTGTCTTTCGGTACGACTTTCTCCGGACGCATCTGTGGGAAGAACAATACTTCCTGAATGGTCGACTGACCGGTCATCAGCATAGTCAGACGGTCCATACCGATACCCATACCCGAAGTAGGAGGCATACCATATTCCAATGCACGGACGAAGTCCTTATCGATGATCATCGCTTCATCATCTCCCTTTTCGCTCAGCTTCATCTGGTCTTCGAAACGTTCCAACTGGTCGATCGGATCGTTCAACTCAGAATATGCGTTACACAACTCTTTACCGTTTACCATCAATTCGAAACGTTCTGTCAGTTCAGGGTTGTCACGATGCTTCTTGGTAAGAGGAGACATCTCGATCGGGTAATCCGTGATGAATGTAGGCTGTATATAAGTGCCTTCGCAGAACTCACCGAAGATCTCATCGATCAGTTTACCTTTACCCATCGTATCATCGATTTCCATGTTCAGTTTCTTGCAAACTTCGCGAATCTGCTCTTCATTCATTCCTGTCAGATCGTAACCGGTGTGCTCTTTGATGGCTCCCAGCATAGTGACACGCTTATAGGGCGCTTTGAAATTGATGATGTTGTCGCCTACTTTTACTTCGGTAGTACCGTTTACGTCCAGACAGATCTTTTCGATCATTTTTTCAGTAAATTCCATCATCCAGTTGTAGTCTTTGTAGGCTACATATATCTCCATACAGGTGAATTCTGGATTGTGTGTACGGTCCATACCTTCGTTACGGAAGTTTTTACCGATCTCGTATACACCTTCAAAACCGCCGACAATAAGGCGTTTCAGGTAAAGCTCACTGGCGATTCGCATGTATAAAGGAATATCCAAAGCATTGTGGTGAGTCATGAACGGACGCGCGGCTGCTCCTCCGGCAATGGCCTGCAGGATCGGAGTTTCCACTTCCATGTATCCCTTTGAGTTGAAGTATTCGCGCATGGAACTGTATACTTTGCTGCGTTTGATGAAAATATCTTTAACGCCTTCGTTGACAGCCAGGTCGACATAGCGCTGGCGGTAACGCAATTCAGGATCTTCAAAAGAGTCGTAAGTTACGCCGTCTTTGTATTTAACAATAGGCAGTGGTTTGATCGATTTGGCGAGCACCGTCAGCTTTTGTGCATGGATACTGATTTCGCCCATCTGTGTGCGGAATACGAAGCCTTCGATTCCGATGAAGTCGCCTAAGTCGAGCAGGCGTTTGAACACAGTGTTGTACATTTCCTTGTCTTCTCCCGGGCAGATGTCATCACGGGTGATATATACCTGGATGCGGCCTTTAGAGTCCTGCAATTCAATGAAAGAGGCTTTACCCATTATGCGGCGGCTCATCATGCGACCGGCTACGGATACCTGGCGGGGTGTCTCGTCATCTTTGAATTCGGCTTTAATATCAGTTGAGAAAGCATTGGTTACATACTCTGCTGCGGGATAGGGTTCGATGCCCATCGCGCGAAGTTCATTCAGACTGTTACGTCGGATGATTTCCTGTTCACTTAGTTCTAATATGTTCATTTCGTTAGATATTAACTCAATTTTGGAGGCAAAAATACGAAACTTTTCTTAGAAATACGGCATTGTAACTCTTATTCTTTATTCTTCACCTTTAATTCTAAATAGATTTGTATCTTTGCACCCTCAAAATAATAGGTATGACAGGACAAAAGACGCCCACTGCGCTGGGCACCGAAAAGATTGGAAAACTCTTGATGCAGTATGCCATTCCGGCTATTATCGCTATGACCGCATCTTCACTTTACAACATGGTAGACAGCATTTTTATTGGTCACGGGGTTGGTCCGATGGCTATTTCGGGGCTTGCTCTGACATTTCCGCTGATGAATCTTGCGGCGGCTTTCGGTTCGTTGGTCGGAGTGGGGGCTGCCACGCTGGTTTCGGTAAAGCTGGGACAAAAAGATTACGATACGGCGCAACGTGTGCTGGGAAATGTATTGGTGCTGAATATCATCATCGGGCTTGCTTTTACGATACTTACCCTTATTTTTCTCGATCCTATCCTTTATTTTTTCGGAGGCAGCGACGAAACTGTGGGGTATGCCCGCGATTATATGAAGGTGATCCTTTATGGTAATGTCATTACCCATCTTTACCTGGGACTGAATGCCGTGCTTCGTTCGGCCGGTCATCCGCAAAAGGCAATGTATGCCACTATTGCTACAGTGGTTATCAATACGATTCTCGATCCTCTGTTTATTTACGGCTTCGGCTGGGGCATTCAAGGAGCAGCCATAGCCACTATCCTGGCACAGGTCATTTCTCTGATGTGGCAGTTCAGGCTATTCAGCAATAAGGAAGAGTTGCTCCATTTTCATCGGGGCATTTTCCGGTTGAAACGGAAAATCGTATTCGACTCGCTCGCCATCGGTATGGCTCCTTTCCTGATGAACCTTGCGTCGTGTTTTATCGTAATCCTGATTAACCAGGGGTTGAAAAAATATGGCGGAGATCTTGCTATCGGTGCGTTTGGTATTGTCAATCGTCTTGTTTTCTTGTTTGTGATGATTGTGATGGGGCTGAACCAAGGGATGCAGCCCATAGCCGGATATAATTTCGGCGCCCGGCTCTATCCCCGGGTGACCCGTGTGTTGAAGCTTACCATTTACGGAGCCACCATTGTAACAACTACGGGTTTCCTGATGGGAATGTTGATTCCCGGTTTGGCCGTATCTATCTTTACTTCCCACGAAGAATTGATCCGTCAGTCGGCCGAAGGACTTCGGATTGTGGTGCTGTTCTTTCCGATAGTCGGGTTCCAGATGGTGACGTCGAACTTCTTCCAAAGCATCGGGATGGCGAGTAAAGCTATCTTTCTGTCTATCACCCGTCAGGTGCTGATACTGATTCCCTGTCTGTTGATCCTGCCCCGGTATTTCGGTCAGACAGGCGTATGGGTAAGTATGCCTGTTTCCGACTTGATAGCCAGTCTGATCTCGGCGGGGATGTTGTGGTGGCAGTTCCGCTTGTTCCGTATCCATGACAGACAGGCTGCCTGACTTCGGTGGCAACTGCCGGAGAACGTTGCGGCGTATACCATGCGGACCGTCTTCCTTCATGCACACCTTATTCTATTCTTACGGTTGAAGCAAAAATAAGGATTGACTACTTTCATGCCGGTGGGCTAAACAAATTGCAGTCGGCATTTGTCTTTTATCTGTAATGATCAGAAACCAATGTAGTAGTCATGAAAAAGCGAATCTGTTTTGTCCTTATCCTGTGTATCAGTCTGTTTGTTTTCTCACCTGTACATGCCCAGCAGCGTAAGAGTGTTGCTGTGGTCTTGAGTGGTGGAGGTGCCAAGGGAGTGGCCCACATCGGCGCTCTGAAAGTGATTGAAGAAGCAGGTATCCCTATCGATTATATTGTCGGAACCAGTATGGGGTCCATCATCGGCGGGCTTTATTCCATCGGTTATACTCCCCATCAGCTCGATAGCATGGTCAATCATCAGAATTGGCCTCTCTTGCTCAGCGACCGTATCAGTTGGGAAGACCAGACCATGACCGAACGTCAGAACTCGGAAACCTACATCCTCTCTGTTCCTTTAAAGAAGAATCTGAAGGCCAATGTGTTCGGAGGCGTTATCAAAGGCCAGAATCTGGCCAATCTTTTTTCGGAACTGACAGTCGGTTATCACGACTCCATCAACTTCAATAAACTGCCTATCCCGTTTGCCTGTGTTTCGGAGAATATAGTAAACGGAGATGAAGTCGTATTTCATAACGGAGTGTTGGCTACCGCCATGCGCGCCAGTATGGCTATTCCCGGCGTATTCACTCCGGTGCGCCTGGGTGATAAGATTCTTGTGGACGGTGGCATGAAAAATAATTTCCCGACCAACATAGCCCGTGCCATGGGAGCTGATGTCATTATCGGTGTCGATGTGCAGAATGATCTCCGCACTGCCGATGAACTGAACAACCTCAGTGAAATCTTCAATCAGATTATCAATCTGACCGGGCAGACCCGATACGAAGAGAATATCAAACTGGCCACTGTCTATATCAAGGTGGATGTGAAAGGGTATTCTGCTGCAAGTTTCAATATTCCCGCGCTCGATACTTTGGTGAACCGGGGCGAAGAGGCTGCCCGTGAACAGTGGACCGCTTTGCAAAAGCTGAAGAAGGAAATAGGACTGCCTGAGAACTATGTTGCCCCGCGTCATGGTCCGTTCAGTTCATTGTGGTCTTCGAAAGACATTTTTGTTAAGGATATCACTTTTGACGGCATCGAGGATAGTGACAAGAAATGGATCATGCATCGCTGTCACCTGAAGGAAAACAGCAAGATGCGTATGGAACAGCTTTATGAAGCTCTGACCACCTTGCGCGGCAGTCAGGCTTACTCCAATGTCAGCTATAAACTGACCGACACCCCTCAGGGATATCAGTTGCACTTCATCCTGGAAGAGAAGTATGAACGTAATCTTAATCTGGGTATCCGTTTTGATTCGGAAGAGATTGCCTCGCTTCTGTTGAACGTCAGGAGCCGGCTCGATACGCGTGTTCCTTCGTGGGTTTCGGTGACGGGAAGGCTGGGAAAACGTTATCTCGCCCGGGTCGAATATACATTGGCACCGATGCAGATGCGCAATTTCAATTTTGCTTATCAGTTTGAGTACAACGATATCAATATCTACGATCACGGAAGGCGTTCCTATAACACTACTTATAAGTATCATTCGGGTGAGTTTGGATTCTCGGATGTATGGTTTCGCAACCTGCGCTTTGGCGCCGGGCTGAATTTTGAGTTCTTTAAGTATAAAGACTTTCTTTACAACACCGGCGGGCAGCGTCTGGAGGTGAAGCCCCAACACTTCTTCAGCTATTTTGCACAGTTGCATTACAATACGTACAACAAGGGATATTTCCCTTCCAAGGGGACCGATGTGCAGGGACGCTACTCGCTCTATACCGATAATCTGACACATTATAAAGGCCATGCTCCCTTCTCTGCCCTTGCGGCATCATGGGCCGGTGTCTTTTCACTGACCGATCGTTTTGCCCTGATTCCCTCTTTGTATGGGCGGGTGCTTATCGGTAAAAATATACCTTATCCGTATCTGAATGCCATGGGAGGCGAGAATTTCGGGCACTATCTGCCTCAACAACTTCCTTTTGCCGGCATCACGAATCTGGAGATTGTGGACAACTCTGTTCTGGTGACAAGCCTGAAGTTGCGGCAGCGTATCGGTAGCAAGAACTATGTCACCTTTACCGGAAACGTGGCTTTCCGGAATGATAACTTTTTTGATATCTGGGGAGCAAAACCGGTTTGGGGCGGTAGTGTGGGATATGGTTACGATAGTCTGTTCGGTCCGCTCGAGGCTTCTTTGGGATACTCCAGCAGATCTCATAAGGTGGGGTTTTATGTAAATCTGGGATATGTCTTTTGATAAACCGGTTCGGGAACGAGACAGAGAGCTTGTCCCGGACCGGTCTCCTTTGCCGCAGACCACCGGATGACGCAGGCCTGAAGTTCAAGTCGGTTCGTCAGTTTACTCATGAATCCGGAGGGCTGCTGTCATCTGTCTGTAATGGGATGTATCAGATTCCTCTTTTGATCGGGCAGAGATGCCGGACAAGCTCCATGTTTTTTATGCGGTATCCGTTTCATTCGTTATTGTCAGGAATGAACTCCGGTTCCTCTTCCCGAGTCTCTTCTTCCCTGATTGTTTCGGGTCGTAACAAGTCCTTTGGGAAATATTTGGATAGTGGGTAGCGAAAGAATTTCATCCGGCTGACACGTTGGGTAAACTTGCGGTCGGCAATGAAATATACTTTGGATACCCGTACCTCGTGAGGCAATACATCTTCCGGATGCTCGAAGCCATTGCTTGTAATGGAGGCATGAAACGATCCCAACCCTCTGATGGATACGGATTCTCCATTTTTCAATATCTCTTCTATCACGTCCGGCAGATCGGTGAGGATGCTCAATACTTCCCCTTTGCTTCGTGAACTGTTTGCCGAAAGGATTTCGGCAAGGTCTTCTTCGTTCTTGCCGCCTCTTTTCTGAAGTTTCCGCTGGATGGCAAAATAGAGTTCTCTGATCCCTTCGGCTGTTCTGAACTTTTTCTTTCTGACTAAATAAATGAGTCCCATAGTGCTTTGTATGAAAGGTTAATATGATTCGATGTACCGGTTACACAACTTGTACGTTACCAGTTGTACAACTCGTCGTACACCAGTTGTGCAACTCGTCATGTACCAGTTGTGCAACTCGTATTCGGTTCCTTACAAAGGTAACTAAAAAGAGATAGAAAGGAAAGAGATTGAGGACTAAATGGAGCGAATGATTGGTATAACGAGAGAAATATGGAAAGAGGAGTATGGCAAAGCCTCTGTTGAGGTCTTCACCCGCTCTGTCGCTGTGTCAAGCTCCGAAATTACATTTTCATTTCTCTCCGGATTCTGCTCAGCGACTGTGGTGTAATCCACAAATAAGAGGCTATATGCTTTAAAGGCACATTTTGTAATAGTTCGGGATGTTCTTTGATAAGGGTCAGATAACGTTCTTTAGCTTTGGGGCTTCCGGCGCTGATCAGCCAGTTTTCGAGGCTGAGCAGTTGCCGTTCCATCAGTTGCCGTCCCAGGTTGGCGAGTCCGAGCGATGAAGCATAAAGATTGTTCAGGGTTGATCCCGGAATACAGTAGGCTATGCTATCGCACATGACTTCAATCGTGATGTGCGATGCAGTATTTTCCACATATCCCCATACCGAAAAGGCAGCTTCGCCTGCACCGGCAAACCAAATGGTAGTGTCCACTCCATCTTTCAGATAATGGGCACGCCAGATGCCCTGCTTTATCAGATACAGATTTCCGTTTTTGGAGCCTTCATGGACGATGACTTCTTTCTTTTTGAAACGGATCTCCTCCATATAGCTGAGCAGGGTTTGCGTGTCGTTTTCTGAAAGATGATAGCTGTTTCTGAACTTTTCAATAAATGTTTCCATAAGACTCTTTGCATCTGTTTGAATGATGCAAAGATACGTATCATCGGCGAACGGCGAAAGAGTCCTTCAGGTAAATTCCGATAATAAGCAATAAGGTCAGCAGTTCGGCCAAAGGAACGGCCAGCCAAATGCCCCTTACTCCCAGCACCGGAGGCAAGAGCAGGAAACCTGCCAGCATGAACAATGTTCCCCGGAAAAGGGTGATGACAGTGGCGCGCCGGGCACGTTCGATACTTTGATAATAGCCGATGCCCACTATGTTGAGCGCAAAAAACAGATAGCCGACTGCAAAGTAAGGAATGCCGTTTACCGCAATATCATAGGCTTGGTAGCTTTTATCGATAAACAGCCCGACTATCTGGTGATTGAATACCAGAGTGGCGGCAAAGAAAAAAATGCCGCAGCCTAAAGCTGTCTTCAATGCCAACCGGATGGTACGTGCGACCCGTCCCGGGTTCTGTTGTCCGAAATTATAGCTGATGATGGGTTGTGCCGATTGGGCGATGGCATTGTATACCATAAAAATGATAGGAAAGAAGTAACATACAATGCTGAATGCGGCTACACCGCTTTCTCCCAAATGGCTGATAAATACATAATTCCCCAGGAACATCATGCTGGCAATGGATGCCTCGCTGATAAAGGCGGAAGATCCCAGCCTGATCATGTAGCCGATGTTACGGCAGGTAAGCCGCATGCTTTTCCGGCTCAGCTTGATACGGTAAATACCTACGTTACGGGAAAAACGGAGGAGATAAATGAGTGTCATCAATCCGCCGACCATAGTGCCCAGGCTGGTGGCAAAAGCAGCTCCCATCATTCCCCAGCCCAATTGGAAAATAAAGACATAATCGAGTATGATATTGATAATGGCCGATACGGCGTTGCACATCATGGCATAGTTGGGCGATCCGTCCAGGCGGATGTAAAACATGCCGGCACTTAGGAGCAGGTAGAATACGAGGAAAGGTACGTACCAATTCATATACTCCACCACCAGAGGCAACAACCGTTCCGAGCTGCCGAGTAATCGGCCGATAGGCTCTGCGAAATAGCAGCAGAGTGCCGATAGCACTAGAATAAGTAAGGCCGAAAAGGCAAGTGCCTGTGTGATGTTGATACTCGCAACTTTTCGTTTACCTTGTGACAGGTGAATGGAAGCTACAACAGATGCGCCCACTCCAAACATCAGTCCGATGCCGGTGGTTATCATAAATAGCGGAGCCGTGATGTTGACCGCTGCCAGGGCATCACTGCCTATACCTTTACCGACAAATATACCGTCGGTGATTACAAACACGGCGGAAAAGACCATTCCAAGTACTGTTGGAATCAATAATTTCCTGAATAGTCTCGGAATTTCCATATTTCCGAAGTCAATGCTGTCCTTCATAAAAACAATGTTTATTTTTTTAGCGGCTGCAAAGATACGACTCTGAAAATGGATAAAAGTTACCAATTGATAAGAAATGCGGCACTCTGTATATTGGTACATTATTTATTTTCTTCTTTCGGAAATAATGTGTATGTTTGCTATTGAACCAATATACAAAAGTACTATGAATGGTAATTATGTCATCAATATCGGCCGTCAGTTGGGCAGTGGCGGAAAAGAGATCGGAGAAAAATTGGCAGCCAGGTTAGGCATCGATTTCTATGATAAAGAGCTGATTAATCTGGCTTCGGAGGAAAGCGGACTCTGTCGGGAGTTTTTCGAGAAAGCCGACGAGAAAGCCTCTCAGGGTATTATCGGCGGGTTGTTTGGGATGCGTTTTCCTTTTATTAGTGATGGTGCCATGCCTTGCACCAATTGCCTGAGCAATGATGCTCTTTTTAAAATCCAGAGTGATGTCATCCGGCATCTTGCGGCAAATAAATCCTGTGTGTTTGTGGGGCGGTGTGCCGATTACATCTTGCGTGAACATCCCCGTTGTGCCAATATTTTCATTTCTGCTTCGCAAGAGGATCGTATAGCCCGTCTGTGCCGCATCCACGGAATTTCTGAAGAAGCAGCCGCCGAAAAAATGAATAAGGCGGATAAGAAGCGTTCAGAATATTATAATTACTATAGCTATAAAACCTGGGGAGCAGCTGCGACCTATCATCTTTGCATCGATTCTTCGGTATTGGGAATTGATGAAACGGTAAGGTTTATAGAAGAATTTGTGGTGAAGAAACTGGCTTTGTAATAGAAGCTGTTACCATATAGAAATGGCCAATTACTATGTAAATAAAAACATGGTAACTGGCCATTGCTGTATCAGGGTGTATCGTTATCACATCATTAGCAACAATATCATTTGTCCCGCAAGGATACGGAGAAACATCGATAGCGGATATACGGTAGAATAACCTACTGCCGGTGCGTCGCTACCGGTTGCCTGATTGGAATAGGCCAATGCGGGAGGGTCGGTATTGCTACCCGCAATCAATCCCATCAGCATGAAGTAATTGATTTTATAATACGAACGTGCTATGACCCCGATTATCAGCAAAGGAATAATCGTGATCAGGAAACCGCAACCTACATAAAGCAGACCATCTCCATGGATTACCGTATCCACGAAATTTGCTCCGGCTTCGATACCTACACTGGCAAGGAAGAGAACGATACCGATTTCACGTATCATCAGGTTGGCGCTTTGAGTTGTATAAGTTACCAGATGTAGTTTGTGTCCGAAACGTCCTATCAGAATGGCTACCACCAGCGGTCCGCCGGCAAGGCCGAGCTTGACAGGAGTCGGCATACCCGGAAATGCAATGGGAAGACTACCGCACAGGATACCCAGGAAGATGCCCACAAACAATGTGATAATGTTCGGTTCGTTGAGGCGTTTCAAAGAGTTACCAAGTACGCTGGCTACCCGTTCTACAGCGTCTTCGGAGCCTACTACCATGACACGGTCACCTACTTGCAGTATCAGGTTGGGGTTAGCAAACAGGTCGACACCCGAACGGTTGACACGGGTAATGTTGACATTATACATGCTGCGGAAGTTCAGCATACCGAGCTTCTTTCCGTTTATTTCCGGTTTGGTTACCAAGATACGACGTGATACCATCGGCATATCCTGTTTCTCCCAGTCTACTTGCACTTCGCGTCCGATAAAGGCTACAATGGCATCTGAATCTTCTTCTGAACATACCACAAATAACTGGTCATTCTGTTCCAGGATAGTGCCGTGGTTCGGAATGCTGACGTGCCCGTTTTTACGGATGCGCGAACAAACAAACGGACGTCCGAGGAAGCTGCTGATTGTGCCCAGGGTTTTTCCGTAGATGGCTTCGTTGTGTACTTCCAGACTCATAAGGTGTGGCTTGTGGTGTGTGCCGTCAGTCTCTTGATTCCAGTTCTCTTCTTCTTTGGCGAAGTTGATGCGGAAGATGTAACGCACTGCGATGATAGAGCCTATGATACCTACTACTCCCAACGGATAAGCACAGGCATAACCTAATGCAATCTGCGGGCCGGAGTAACTCAATTGATTCAGTGCTTCTTGTGCGGCACCGAGTCCCGGGGTGTTTGTGACTGCACCGTACAGGATACCTACCATCATGGGGAGCTCGATTCTGCCTCCCAGAATGAAATAGAGCGCCATTGCTACGGCAATGTTCAATACCACAATTCCTACGGCCAGCATGTTTAAGGTCATTCCGCCTTTCTTAAATGAAGAGAAGAAAGAAGGCCCCACCTGAAGACCGATACAGAATACGAACAATATCAATCCGAATTCGCGGATGAAATGTAGGATATGGGTATCGCCTGTGAAGCCAAAATGTCCCATTAGGATGCCGGCAAACAAAACAAAGGTAACCCCTAAAGAGACTCCGAAGATCTTGATCTTTCCCAAATAGACACCTGCCGCCACTACGAAAGCGTAGAGGAAGACGATGTGGGCTACGGAGTTGGGGTTCCATAATAAATCTTGTAACCAATCCATAATATAGTAGTTTATAATTTTATGTAAACGGGTGCAAAATTAGCTATAACCTCGGAGGTAATCAAATATTTGCCTGCCTTTTATTTGGGGAAGTCACAGGGGTAGCAGGTAGTGCGAATTTTCCCTAAAAAAAGCGTGAGGTTTAGAGTATTTCAGTATATTTGCAAGTCGCAATCTTACATTTTGATTAAAGAATTAGAGACATAAATTGAGATAACAATCTTATTTTAATTTAAAATAAATAAACTATGGCAGACAGTAAAGAAAAACTCTTCTCAGATTTTTCTCCTGTTTCCACCGAGAAGTGGATGGAGAAGGTCACAGCTGACCTGAAAGGAGCTGATTTTGAGAAGAAACTCGTTTGGAAGACAAACGAAGGATTCAAGGTAAAACCTTTCTACCGGATGGAAGACCTGGAAGGACTTAAAACAACCGATGCGCTTCCCGGAGAATTCCCTTATTTAAGAGGCACGAAAAAGAATAGTAATGAGTGGTTGGTTCGTCAGGAGATTAAGGTGGAATCTCCGAAAGAAGCCAATGCGAAAGCTCTGGATATTCTGAACAAAGGCATCGATTCTCTTTCTTTCCATGTAAAAGCAAAAGAACTCAATGCGGAATACATTGAGACATTGTTGAACGACATTTGTGCAGAATGTGTTGAACTGAATTTTTCTACCTGTCAGGGACATGTAGTGGAGCTTGCCGATTTGTTGGTAGCTTATTTCCAGAAAAAGGATTATGATTTGACGAAGTTGCAAGGCTCTATCAATTATGACTTCTTCAATAAGATGCTGGCCAAAGGCAAAGAAAAGGGAAACATGGTGCAAACAGCCAAAGCCCTGATCGAGGCTACTGCACAATTACCCAAATATCGTGTGCTGAATGTGAATGCACTGACCCTGAATAATGCGGGTGCTTATATTTCTCAGGAACTGGGATATGCATTGGCATGGGGCAATGAATATATGAATCAGTTGACTGAAGCCGAGATTCCCGCTGCCATCGCGGCTAAGAAAATTAAGTTTAATTTTGGTATCAGTTCTAATTATTTCCTTGAAATTGCAAAATTCCGTGCTGCCCGTATGTTGTGGGCGAACATTGTGGCTTCTTACAATCCCGAATGTCTGCGTGATTGCGAAAACAAGGGGCCTAACGGTGAGTGCCGTTGTGCTGCCAAGATGAAGGTACATGCTGAAACATCTACTTTCAATCTGACATTGTTTGATGCTCACGTGAATCTGCTTCGTACACAAACAGAAGCAATGTCTGCTGCATTGGGAGGCGTAGATTCAATGACGGTAGTTCCTTTCGATAAAACCTATGAAACTCCCGATGAATTCTCCGAACGTCTGGCCCGCAACCAGCAGTTGCTGTTGAAAGAAGAATCACACTTCGATAAAGTGATTGACCCGGCAGCCGGTTCTTACTATATTGAAAACCTTACGGTATCTATCGCTAAGCAGGCATGGGAAATCTTCCTTGCCGTTGAAGAAGAAGGCGGCTTCTATGCTGCTTTGAAAGCCGGTACTGTTCAGGCGGCTGTAAACGAAAGTAACAAAGCGCGCCATAAAGCGGTGGCTCAGCGTCGTGAAGTCCTGTTGGGTACTAACCAGTTCCCTAATTTCAATGAAAAAGCCGGTGATAAGAAACCGGTAGAAGCGACCTGTTGTTGTGGCGGGCACGATACTTGCGAAAAAGATGTTGCTACATTGAACTTCGATCGTGCTGCAAGTCAGTTTGAGGCATTACGCCTGGAAACGGAAGCCAGCGGCAAACGTCCGAAGGCCTTTATGCTGACAATCGGTAATCTGGCTATGCGTCAGGCACGTGCACAATACTCCTGTAACTTCCTGGCTTGTGCCGGATATGAGGTGATTGATAATCTTGGTTTTGAAACGGTTGAAGCAGGCGTGGAAGCAGCGATGGCTGCCAAAGCTGATATTGTGGTGCTTTGCTCAAGCGATGACGAATATGCAGAGTACGCTATTCCGGCCTTCCGGGCCTTGAACGGTCGTGCCATGTTCATCATTGCCGGAAATCCGGAATGTGCCGAAGAGCTGAAAGCTGCCGGTATCGAGAACTTCATCCATGTACGTGTCAATGTACTGGAAACACTTAAAGAGTTCAACGCTAAATTATTGAAGTAAGATGAGAAAAGATTTTAAAAACTTAGATATCTACGCAGCATTCCAGCCCGCTAACGGTGCGGAATGGCAAAAGGCTAACGGAATCGAAGCCAACTGGAAGACTCCGGAACACATCTGCGTAAAGCCTGTTTATACCAAAGAAGACCTTGAAGGAATGGAACACCTGGACTATGCTGCCGGTCTTCCTCCCTATTTGCGTGGTCCGTATTCAGTGATGTATACTCTTCGTCCCTGGACTATCCGCCAGTATGCCGGATTCTCTACAGCTGAAGAGTCAAATGCTTTCTATCGCCGTAACTTGGCTTCCGGACAGAAAGGTCTGTCGGTTGCGTTCGACTTGGCTACACACCGCGGCTATGACCCCGACCACGAACGTGTGGTAGGTGATGTGGGTAAGGCCGGTGTATCCATCTGTTCACTCGAGAATATGAAAGTCTTGTTTGATGGTATCCCTTTGAACAAGATGTCCGTATCTATGACTATGAACGGTGCTGTACTTCCGATCATGGCATTCTATATCAATGCCGGACTGGAACAAGGAGCTAAACTCGAGGAGATGGCCGGTACGATCCAGAATGATATTTTGAAAGAATTTATGGTGCGTAATACTTATATTTATCCACCTGCATTCTCAATGAAAATCATCTCTGATATTTTTGAATATACCTCACAGAAGATGCCGAAGTTCAACTCTATCTCTATCTCCGGTTATCATATGCAGGAGGCTGGTGCGACAGCCGATATCGAATTGGCTTACACATTGGCTGACGGTTTGGAATATCTCCGTGCAGGTGTTGCCGCAGGTATCGATATTGATGCTTTTGCTCCGCGTCTCTCTTTCTTCTGGGCCATTGGAACGAATCACTTTATGGAAATTGCCAAAATGCGTGCAGCACGTATGTTATGGGCGAAGATTGTGAAGCAATTCAATCCGAAGAACCCGAAATCTCTAGCACTGCGTACGCACTCTCAGACTTCCGGTTGGTCATTGACAGAACAAGATCCGTTCAACAATGTGGGACGTACTTGTATCGAAGCCATGGCTGCTGCACTGGGACATACCCAGTCGTTGCATACCAATGCTCTCGATGAAGCTATTGCTTTGCCGACAGACTTTTCTGCACGTATTGCCCGTAATACTCAGATCTATATTCAGGAAGAAACTTATATCTGCAAGAACGTTGACCCGTGGGGTGGATCTTATTATGTGGAATCTCTGACCAATGAATTGGCTCACAGTGCTTGGGAGCATATTCAGGAAATCGAGAAGTTGGGAGGTATGGCAAAGGCTATCGAGACCGGTATTCCGAAAATGCGTATCGAAGAAGCGGCTGCCCGTGCACAAGCACGTATCGACAGCGGATCGCAGACCATTGTCGGTGTAAATAAGTATCGTCTTGAAAAAGAAGATCCGATTGATATTCTTGAAGTAGACAATACTGCTGTTCGTAAAGAGCAGATCGAGAACCTGAAACGTTTGAAAGAAGGTCGTAATCAGGCCGAAGTGGACAAGGCACTGGCCGCTATCACTGAATGTGTGAAAACCGGTAAGGGCAATTTGCTCGAGTTGGCGGTAGAAGCTGCCCGTGTTCGTGCTACATTGGGTGAAATCTCGTATGCTTGCGAACAAATAGTAGGACGTTATAAAGCAATAATCAGAACTATATCAGGCGTGTATTCATCAGAAAGCAAAGGCGACGCTGACTTTAAGCGCGCTTGCGAACTCACTGAGAAGTTTGCAAAGAAAGAGGGACGTCAACCCCGTATTATGGTTGCAAAGATGGGCCAGGACGGTCACGATCGTGGTGCCAAAGTAGTAGCTACCGGATATGCCGATTGTGGCTTCGACGTGGATATGGGACCGTTGTTCCAGACTCCTGCCGAAGCAGCTCGTGAGGCGGTAGAGAATGATGTTCACGTAGTGGGAGTTTCTTCGTTAGCTGCCGGACACAAGACCTTGGTTCCGCAGATTATTGAAGAACTGAAAAAACTGGGACGTGAAGATATCGTAGTAATTGCCGGTGGTGTAATACCTGCTCAGGATTACGATTTCTTGTATAAAGCTGGTGTGGCTGCTATTTTTGGTCCGGGTACTCCGGTGGCCAAGGCTGCTTGTCAGATTCTGGAAATCCTGATGGATGAGGATTAAAGACCATCTTTAAAGAATGACAATAAAGAGGCGAAGTATGAAAAATACTTCGCCTCTTTTGGGTTCTATCCGTTGGCTTATTATCGGATGTTTGTCCTTTGCGCTTTATTGAATAGCTTGTCTGGTAAAAGAGAATGCGAGTGCATTAACTTCTGTCTTTAGGTTTTGAGGCAGGTAGACACGTACTCGGTTATTCTTTATTTCCCATTTTACTTTTTTCCCGTTCTGTAAACAATAGATGGCACTTCTTTTTGCAGGGATATTGTTTTCCCATTCTATATAGTCGGGAAACTTTTCAGCTTCCGGATTACTATATAATGCATACATCGTTTTTCCATCTTTATTCATGGTAAACCAGATACCTTCACTATAATATTGGGGTGTTGTAACAGTGTTGTAGATAGCCGTACCATTCTTCTTCATCCATCCTCCTATGGTTTGCAGACGGCTGACAATCTCATCCTGTAATATCCCTTCGGGGGTAGGACCTACACCAAGTAATAAACTTCCTCCTTTTGCTACGATTTCCATTAGTTTTGCTATTACTGTAACTGGTGATTTGAATACTGCATGCGGAGTATATCCCCAGTCTACTCCCAGTGTCATACAAGTTTCCCACGGGTAGGGGAGTTGTTTGTCCGGAATTTGCTGTTCCGGGGTCTGATAGTTTTCATATTTGCCATGGATGGTACGGTCTACGAATAAAATACCCGGTTGTGCCTGTCGTGCCATTTGTGAAATACGGTCCATGTCTAAAACTGACTTCGTTCCGGGATTGTTTACCCATCCGCCGTCTAACCATAAAATGTCGATCGGACCGTAGTTATGCATTAACTCTCCGATTTGATTGTAAGTGAACTCTTTGAACTGATTCCAACGCCAGGGATTCTTGTCAATGTTGTAATTTTGTGTACGTCGGGGAGTGGCGTAGCGCGGCCACCAATAATATTCCGAATGCCAGTCCGGTTTAGAAAAATAGGCTCCTACCATTAAATCATTGTTGCGGAAAGCCTCAAACACGTATTTGGCAACGTCTGCCCGGGGATCTGTTTGGAAGGGACCTTTGGCTATTGAAAAATCGGAGAAAGCCGTATTGAACATATTGAATCCGTCGTGGTGCTTAGTTGTAAATATTGCATAGCGCATACCTGCTGACTTCGCCGCTTGTGCCCATTGCTCCGGATCGAAACGGGTAGGATTGAATGAATCTTTCAGCCCCCAATACCATTTTTTGTAGTCTTCATAGGCCATAGTGCTGTCGCGTGGAATCCAATCTGCCTCTTCCGAACAGATAGACCATGATTCTACGATTCCTGCAACAGAATATAAACCCCAGTGAATCAGCATTCCAAATTTCTGGTCCTGCCAGTGATGTAGTTTTTGTATTACCAGACTATCTTCAGGAGGCGTATATTGGTCGGAACGTTCGTGAACGTATTGTGCTTTCATATTGAAAGCAAATGCAAGGAATAAGGTAAATGCCAATAATAATTTGTAGCTTTTCATGTTTTTTCGGATTTTAAAGATTATACGAAGCAAAGCTACAAAATAAATGGAGACGGATTACTACTTCTCCCTTCCTATTTTTTTGTACCTTTGTCTGCTCAATTCTCATTATAATAAGAAAAACAAATGATAGTTTGCATAGCCGAAAAGCCCTCTGTGGCACGTGATATTGCTGATATTTTAGGAGCCCGCGAAAGGAAAGAAGGGTATATTGAAGGAAACGGATACCAGGTTACCTGGACATTCGGTCATCTTTGTACCCTGAAAGAACCTCACGAATATACTCCCGGCTGGAAGTCATGGAGCCTGGGCAGCCTGCCTATGATTCCTCCACGTTTTGGCATCAAACTGATAGAGAATCCTACTTACGAGAAACAATTCCATATTATTGAGGGATTGATGCAAAAGGCTGATGAGATAATAAACTGCGGTGATGCCGGTCAAGAGGGAGAACTGATTCAGCGGTGGGTGATGCAGAAAGCCGGAGCGCGGTGTCCGGTAAAACGTTTGTGGATCTCTTCACTGACAGAAGAAGCTATTAAAGAAGGATTTGCGAAACTAAAAGATCAGAAAGATTTTCAACCACTTTATGAGGCGGGGATGTCCCGGGCTATTGGTGACTGGTTGCTGGGGATGAATGCCACGAGGCTCTATACTGTAAAATATGGGCAGAATCGGCAAGTGCTTTCGATCGGACGAGTACAGACCCCTACACTCGCACTGATCGTCAACAGGCAACTGGATATTGAAAATTTTCAGCCTAAACAATATTGGGAACTGAAAACCATGTATCGTGATACAACTTTCTCGGCCCTTATTCGTAAAAGTGATGAAGAGCTGGCGGCTGAAGAAGAAAAGTCCGGTGGTAAGGCTAAGAAAACAGAGAACCGGGGCATTGATCCGATAGCTAATCGTGAAGAGGGGATGGCATTGGTGGAACGCATTAAAGATCTGCCTTTTGTCGTGACTTCTGTGGCTAAAAAAGACGGAAAGGAGTATGCTCCCCGTCTGTTCGACTTGACTTCTCTTCAAGTGGAATGCAATAAGAAGTTTGCCTATTCTGCCGATGAAACTCTGAAACTTATCCAATCTCTTTATGAAAAGAAAGTGACTACCTATCCACGTGTAGATACTACTTTCCTGAGTGACGATATTTATCCTAAGTGTCCGAATATCCTGAAAGGACTGAAAGATTATGAAGTACTTACTACGCCGTTGGCAGGAGCTTCATTGCCTAAGTCGAAAAAGGTTTTTGATAGTTCGAAAGTAACCGATCACCATGCCATTATTCCTACAGGAGTTCATCCGCAAAACCTGACGGATATGGAGCGTAGGGTATTTGATTTGATAGCTCGCCGGTTTATAGCGGTTTTTTATCCTGATTGTAAAGTTTCTACTACAACAGTGATGGGAGAGGTTGATAGTATCGAGTTCAAGGTAACCGGTAAGCAGATTCTGGAACCGGGATGGCGGGTAGTATTTGCCAAAGACGTAAAAGATCCGAATGAAGAAAAAGAAGGTGAAGATGAAAACGTGCTTCCTGCTTTCGTGAAAGGGGAAAGTGGTCCGCATATACCGGATTTGAATGAAAAATGGACTCAGCCGCCTAAACCCTATACGGAAGCTACCCTGCTTCGTGCGATGGAAACAGCCGGCAAGCTGGTGGATAACGATGAACTTCGGGATGCATTGAAAGAAAATGGTATCGGCCGTCCTTCTACTCGTGCAGCTATTATCGAAACTCTCTTTAAACGTAACTATATCCGTAAGGAAAAGAAGAATCTGATAGCTACCCCTACCGGAGTGGAATTGATTCGGTTGATTCATGAAGAGTTGCTGAAGTCGGCTGAACTGACGGGTATCTGGGAAAAGAAATTGCGTGAGATAGAAAAGAAAACTTACGATGCTCGTCAATTCCTGGAAGAATTGAAGCAAATGGTGTCTGAGATAGTAAATAGTGTGCTATCTGATAATACGAACCGTCGTATCACCATTCAGGAGGCTACAGTGGTAGAAGAAGAAAAGAAAAAGAAAGAACCGAAAAAACGGGAACGGAAATCTGCTACTCCGAAGGAAAAGAAAGGTAAATCGGAGCCTGCAACAGTCGATGTGTCTTCTACCGGTCAATCTGTTCGGGCGGATGCCTTAAAAGAAACAGATTCTTTGGTAGGGAAACTTTGTCCGGTTTGTGGAAAGGGAGTGATAATCAAGGGTAAAACTGCTTATGGCTGTTCCGAATGGAAAAATGGATGCACTTATCGGAAAGCGTTTGAATAGGGCTTCTGTTTTGTTAATACATAATTTTAACTGAACTATTTTATAAAAAGCTCGTTATTAATACCACTTATCAATTAATAACGAGCCTTATGAATACAATGTTTTTCAACGCGGTATCTTGTTTTTTTGTATGCGCCGGTCTTATCATAGCCCTTATTCTGGCAATTAATGTAATATTTCACAGGCAATCCATGAAAATAATGAATATAGTGTGGGTACTTACCGGATTATGGGGCCATTATTTCGCTTTGTTTGCTTATTATACTTTTGGTGTCCGAAAAGATAATATGGTGGCAACAGTACCTATGGAGAATATGAAAATGGATATGAAGATATCGATGGAGATGGATATGTCTGAAGTACGTCCACAATGGCAGTCTATCACTTTGTCGGCACTTCATTGTGGAGCCGGTTGCACTTTGGCGGATATTATCGGAGAATGGTTTACATACTGGGTACCTTTGCAGATAGGAGGAAGTTTAATAGCAGGTAGCTGGGCACTCGATTTTGTATTGGCATTGATTCTCGGTGTTTTCTTTCAATTTATTGCAATTCGCGAAATGGAAGCTATCTCTTTTCGTGAAGCTGTTTCTCGTGCCTTTAAGGCCGATCTTTTTTCATTATTAGCTTGGCAGGTAGGGATGTATAGCTGGATGGCTGTTGCTACTTTTATACTTTTTAAAGATGAATCTCTGGAAAAAACATCCTGGACATTCTGGTTTATGATGCAGATTGCCATGCTTTTGGGATTCATGGTGTCCTATCCGGTGAATGCATGGTTGATTAAATCGGGTATCAAAAAAGGAATGTAATTTCCGACTTCTGGAAAAACATCAAAAAGATGATTGATTATTGGTGAAATATCTATGCATTTGCAGATACACATCTCCTTAAATATGTTATTATGAACCGACATCTTCTTTTTGATCGGTTTTCACAGCAGGCATTGCAGACTTTGCATAGCTATCGTGCCGTTATGTTCAGCCCTACGATGTTTTTGTGATTGTAAGGTGAAACATATTATCTTGACTGGTGGAACGGATACGGTCCGTAGCATAGCAAAAGCTATTCCGGCTACTCCGCTTTCGGCAGAGACCGGAGGGAAGAATGTCATTATTCTGACTGCCTCGGGGGATCGTGATCATACTATTATGAATATTGTCATATCAGTTTTTGGTAATGCGGGACAGAAGTGTTCTGCTTGTTCGTTGTTGTTGGTTGAGCGTTCGGTATATGAAGATAAGAACTTCCAAAAGAAACTGATTGATGTGGCTACCAGCATGAAAGCGGGGAGTGTTTGGAATCCGGGTAATGTAGTGGGGCCAATGATAACGAATAAAAAATGAAAAATTACTGCGGGCATTGACATTGGAACCGGGAGAATCATGGTTAGTACCGTGCTTGTTCCCTTGAGATACCGATGAAAATATATAAGGCGGCTGCACAAGCTGACAAACATATTGCAGCGGCGCCTCCGGTGAAAAACGGAAGGGTAGAGCTGATACATTATATTAAGGAGCAAAGTATTGCCTTTGAATATCATAGATACGGAAGTATTTCGGAAGTACCCGCCTTTGAATAAAACTAATACTCTATGGTTTTGTTATCTAAATGCAGATAACAAAACCATTTTAATATAAAGAGTATGAGAAGAAAAATAATGATGGCAACATTGATTGTCATAGCTGTAAATTTTATCTGGAGTGGACAACCGGTAAAAGCATGTACGCGTGCAGTATATATTGGTCCGGACAATATGGTAATCACCGGGCGTACAATGGATTGGAAAGAGGATATTCAGTCTAACCTGTATCTTTTCCCTCGCGGTATCAAACGGGCCGGATATAATAAAGGAAATACGGTAGAGTGGATTTCGAAGTACGGTAGCATTGTAGCAACCGGATATGATATCGGTACTTGTGATGGCATGAACGAAAAAGGACTGGTTGCCAGCTTGTTATTCTTGCCGGAATCTATTTATGTCCGTCCTAATGATACTCGTCCTGTTATGGGTATCAGCATTTGGACACAGTATGTGCTGGATAATTTTGCTACGGTAAGTGAGGCTGTAGCAGAGTTGAAGAAACAGACTTTCCGTATTGATGCTCCGGATATGCCTAATGGTTCGGCATCTACATTGCACATGGCTATCACTGATGAAACGGGTAATTCCGCTGTTTTGGAATATATCGATGGAAATCTGATTATTCATGAAGGTAAGGAGTATCAGGTGATGACTAATTCACCCCGTTATGATCTACAGTTGGCTGTGAATGATTATTGGAAGGAAGTAGGTGGTTTAAATATGCTGCCGGGCACTAATCGTTCAAGTGATCGTTTTGTACGCGCTTCTTTCTATATTCATGCTATTCCGCAGACCTCAGATGCAAAAATTGCCGTACCGAGTGTGTTGAGCGTCATGCGTAATGTTTCTGTTCCTTTTGGAATTACGACTCCGGATAAGCCTTACATTTCTTCCACTCGTTGGCGTTCGGTTTCCGATCAAAAAAATCGGGTATACTATTTTGAGTCTACTTTAACTCCTAACCTTTTCTGGATAGATTTACATAAAGTCGATTTTAGTCCGAATGCAAGTATTAAGAAATTGTCTTTGACTCACGGAGAGGTTTATGCAGGAGATGTAGTGAAAGATTTCAAAGACAGTAGATCGTTTACATTTATGTTTGAATTACCCAAATAAAAATGTCTACCGAGGCAGATACAGATTAATACAGAATTTTTTAGTTGAATTCTGTATTAATCTGTGTTATCCGCAGTGGATATATTATTTCTTTCCATATATCAGATGGAATTCTACTACAGCTTCAATTCCTTTTCTGAATATATCCAAAGAGAAGTTTTCGTTAGGAGAATGGATAGCATCCGATTCTAGGCCAAATCCCATTAATACAGTTTTTATACCTAACACCTGTTCGAAAGTTGATATAATAGGTATACTTCCTCCTCGGCGTACTGCCAATGGCTTTTTCCCGAAAGCAATTTCAAATCCTTTTTCCGCTGCCTGATAAGCAGGCAGTGATATGGGACATACATATCCCTGGCCTCCATGCATGGCAGTCACTTTTACTTCTACCGTAGCAGGAGCGATCTGCCGGATGTAGTCAGCAAAAAGTTTTGAGATCACATGATGATCTTGATGGGGAACCAGGCGGCATGATACTTTGGCATAGGCTTTGGAAGGGAGTACAGTTTTAGAACCTTCCCCGGTGTAACCTCCCCAAATACCACAAATGTCGAATGAAGGCCTGCAACTGTTTCTTTCGAGAGTGCTGTATCCTTTCTCACCGAAAAGTTCTTTTACTCCGATGGCTTCCTTATATTTTTCTTCATTAAAAGGGATGTGGGCAATCATTTCTCGTTCTGCTTGTGGAACTTCTTCTACAGCATCATAGAATCCGGGTATTGTGATACGTCCGTCGGTATCAATTACCTTACTTAACATACCACAAAGTACGTTGATCGGATTGGCTACCGCTCCACCAAAGTGTCCCGAATGGAGGTCACGGTTAGGACCTGTTATTTCGATTTCCCAGTAAGCCAGACCGCGCAGTCCGGTGGTTAGTGAAGGAAGGTCGGCCCCCAACATACTGGTATCTGATACCAAGATAACATCGGCTTTTAGTAATTCTTTATGCTCTTCACAGAAAGCTTCCAGGCTTGGTGAACCAATCTCTTCTTCTCCCTCAAAGATAAACTTTACGTTATTCTCCAGCAGGTTATATTTTACGAGATATTCAAATGCTTTCACCTGGATAAATGCTTGTCCCTTATCATCGTCGGCTCCGCGTGCCCAAATATGTCCGTCACGTATTTCCGGTTCGAACGGTTGGCTCTTCCACAGGTCGAGGGGCTCGGCAGGCATCACGTCATAATGAGCGTATATCAACACTGTTTTAGCATTCGGATCCACTATCTTTTGCCCAAATACAATCGGATTACCTTTCGAAGGCATAACGATGGCTTCGTCTGCTCCGGCCTTGAGTAGCAATTGTGTCCAGCGTTGTGCGCATGCCAGCATATCATCATGGTGTTCCGGCAATGCACTGATACTGGGAATACGGATGAGGCTGAACAAGTCTTCCATCATCGTCGATTCATTCTCTGCAATGTATTTCTGAATTTCGTTCACATTCAATAGTTGTTAAAGTTGTGTCATTCTATCTAATAAATAATAGTCGAGTATGGTCATTGCTGCCATAGCTTCCACAATAGGCACTGCACGTGGCAATACACACGGGTCATGGCGTCCCCGGGCCTTTAGTGTTGTATCAATACCGTCTATGTTTACAGTTTCCTGCTCCATCAAAACAGTAGCCACCGGTTTAAACGCTACCCTGAAAAAGATGTCCTGTCCGTTGCTGATGCCTCCCTGTATACCTCCGGAGTGGTTGGTACGTGTTTCAATCCGGCCATTATTGTTGTAGAATACGTCATTTTGTTCCGATCCCTTTTGTTTGAGCCCCTTGAATCCGTCTCCATATTCAAAAGCCTTTGCGGCATTGATGCTTAGCATAGCATTGCCCAATGCAGCATGGAGCTTGCCGTATACGGGTTGCCCAAGTCCGATAGGACAACCTTTGATGACACAAGTCAGTACACCGCCAATGGTATCTCCTTCTCCTTTGATTTTGTAAATCAGGTCTTGCATTTCTTTTGCTTTCTCCGGATCGGGACAGCGCACCGGGTTGGTTTCGATCAAGTCCAGATCGTAATCCGTGTAATTGCCTTCCAGTTTTATAGGACCTACCTGTGAAGTATATGCCGTGATGTGAATACCCAATTGGCGTAATGCTAATTTGGCCAATGCACCGCCTACTACCCTTGAAATGGTTTCACGTGCCGAAGAACGACCACCGCCACGGTGATCGCGGATTCCATACTTTACGGTGTATGTGTAGTCGGCGTGTGACGGACGGTATACTTTCTCCAGGTTATTGTAGTCATTAGAATGTTGGTTTTCGTTCCATACGATAAACCCGATAGGGCATCCGGTAGACTTTCCTTCGAAAATGCCTGAAAGGAATTCTACTTTATCAGCTTCTTTTCGGGAGGTAGTAATTACCGATTGTCCCGGACGACGACGGCTTAGTTCCTGTTGAACAAACTCCTCATCGATGACGATACCTGCTGGAAATCCATCGATCACTCCTCCGATTCCTTTACCATGGGATTCGCCAAAGCTGGTTAGTCTGAAAATATTGCCAAATGAATTGAACATATTGAATAAGGCTTTAAAATTTAGTATATGCAAATATAACAATAAAATTCAGGAAAGAGTTGTTCTCTTAAGTTTTCCTTTATCCGTGGAAGATGAATCTTATTGTAATTGGCATCAAACATAGTCCGCTCTCTAATTATTCCGATAGAGGAAATTAGCAACTATAAAGGAACTTTATAATTAAAAAGAGAGCTGCATTAACTACATTTGATGATTTTTTATTTATTTTGCGCAACTGATATTGTTAGAAGCCGTGCAATATGTATAATGATGAACTTATTGAAAGTAGTAAGATAAAATGGCAGTCGTTTCTGAAAGGAGATGATGATGCCTATGCATGGCTATATTCCCGGTATGTTCAGCAACTCTATCAGTACGGATGCCGTTTTACGACGGATACAGAGATGGTGAAAGATTGTGTTCAAGATGTTTTTGTGAATGTTTATAGGCAGAAGGATAGGTACTCTTCTCCTCCGGATAATGTTAAAATCTACTTAATGTCTTCATTAAGAAATTCTATTTTTAATGTTTTCAATAAAGGGAATTTGCATGACACTTATATCTCCAATATCAATTATGAATTCGATTTGTCGGTTGAAGAAAAACTGATTGAGACAGAAGATGAAACCTCTCAGAAGCATACTGTTGCTCATTTGCTAAATACACTCTCTCCCAGACAGCGAGAGATTATTTACTATCGTTTTTTTGAAGGATTAGATTACAGTGCCATTTGTGAATTGATGGGGCTTAATTATCAGTCAGCCTATAATTTACTTCAGCGTTCTCTCTCCAGATTACGTGAAATGTATGGTATATTACCATTCTTTTTTCTATTTTAATATTCTGTTTATCAGTAGATAATAAAAAAGTAATAAAAAAAATCCATTTACACTGAGTAGATTTCGAAACTCTGTTTGTCTTTTTATGAAAAGAAGAAAATGGAGAAAAATCACTATATACATTATACTGCTGCCGATTTGTTGAATGACGGGACTTTCCTGGATTCGATGCAACACCCTACGGAGCAAAGTGAAAAGTTCTGGTCACAACTGGAAAAGGAAAATGAAACTTTTGCCGGAGAATTACGTATGGCCCGAAGCTTTTTAATGGCTGTGGCGGAAAGCCCTCAAAAACGGATGACAGACGATGAAGTGGGGACACTTTGGGAGCGAATTAGCCGGCAGGTAGCGATGGAGAAAAGAGTGAAAAGAAAAAAACAGTTGCTTTTCTTACGTGTGGCCGGGATTGCTGCTTGCATATCAGTGTTGGCATTGAGCAGTTACTTTGTTTTTTCACTTATTTCATTTTATGAAGAAAGTTCTTGTTACAGTTTGGCCGATATTTCCGAGCCGGATAGCAGTAATGACATACAGCTGATTTTATCGGAAGGACGTAAGTTGGTTATGGATGGGAAAGAAAGCAGGTTGCACTACAAGGAAGGTGGTAAGATAGCTATTAGTTCCGGAAAGACCCAATTGGACGAAGAAAATGAAACCGGTTACAATCAATTAATTGTTCCTTCGGGGAAACGTTCTTTCATAACTTTCTCCGATGGTACCCGAGTAGCCGTAAATGCCAATACCCGTATAGTATACCCGTCAGAGTTTTCGGGACATAAGCGGGAAATTTATGTGAATGGAGAAGTCTATCTTCAAGTATCTCCTGATAAAAAGCATCCTTTCGTTGTGAAAACCAATCGCATGGAAGTAGAAGTGTTGGGTACGGAATTTAATGTAAGTGCTTACGATTTTACAAAAAATCAATCGGTGGTTCTAGTATCAGGTAAAGTAGAAGTGGATACATATAAATATCCTAAAAAAGTTCTGAAGCCCAATGATATGTTGACTTATGACGGACAAGACGACGGGCTACGGGTAAATACAGTAGATGTGTCTGAATATATAAGTTGGGTGGATGGTTATTATTGTTTCAACCATGAGAAGATTGAAATCATAACCGAAAAGCTATCTCGATATTATGGAAAGCGTGTCATACCTGATTCCGGATTGATAGGATTGACTTGTAGTGGTAAGCTCGATTTACGAGACGATTTACGGGATGTTCTGGAAGTATTAAGTAAAACTATACCTGCACAAATAGAGACCAGAGATAATTATTTTTTATTAACCAAGTGATTTTTAATACTATGAAACAAGGACCTTAAATTTTAAAAGAAAGGGTTGGATAATACCCTCATATCATCCAACCCCTGATTAGATTAAACTACGTAAAAACAAATTTGTTAATCAAATCGTACAAATGTATGAATAATCATGGAATTTTTAGTCCCGATAGGACTAAAGTAAGAACTTTATTATCAATAAAAAGTATTTTTTTGTTTTTGTTATTCACTTTTGCATTCGAAATGGCTTATGCTTCAAGTGTTTACTCTCAAACCAAAGTCTTTACTATGCAATCTGCCGAGAAAACCGTATTACAGGTTTTTAAAGAAATAGAGAAGAATAGTGAGTTTATAATCTTTTATAGAGACGGTGTTATTGACTTAAACCGGAAGGTTAGTGTAAATGTGGTTAACCAGTCTGTTGATAAAATACTGGAGCAGTTACTGGCACATACCGATAATGGTTTCACCATTAAAGACCGTCAAATAATCATTTATAAAAAAGAGACTTCTGCGACACCTTCGGTTTCACAGCAAAAAAACAAAATTAAAGTAACCGGGGTTGTTACTGATGCAAAAGGTGAGTCTATCATCGGTGCTAACGTTGTCGTAAAAGGGAATCCTACCATAGGTGCCATTACCAATATGGAAGGACGTTATGAAGTGATGCTTCCCTCGGACGATGTCATTTTATTGGTTTCATATTTGGGATATAATACCGAAGAAATCAAAGTAAAGGGACGTCGTAATATCAACGTTGTTTTGCATGAGGACTCAAAAGCACTCGATGAAGTAGTGATAGTTGGTTACGGTAAGCAGAAGAAGGAAAGTGTGGTGGTCTCCATGAGTTCTATCAAGCCCAAAGATATTGTTGTTCCTTCCCGCAGCCTTAATAATAGTCTTGCCGGTCAGGTAGCAGGTCTGATCGCCGTACAACGTTCTGGAGAACCCGGTTATGACAATGCTGAATTCTGGATTCGTGGAGTCAGTACTTTTGCCGGGGGAACTTCTCCGCTCGTACTTGTCGACGGAGTGCCGAGAAATATGAGCGATATTGAACCGGATGAAATAGAAACATTTTCTGTTCTGAAAGATGCAGCTGCTACTGCTATTTACGGCGCAGAAGGAGCTAACGGTGTAGTATTGGTGACTACTAAACGTGGCCGTGTTGAAAAAGCTAAAATATCTTTTAAGACCGAACACACCATTTCATCACCTACCCGCCTTCCTGAGTTTGTAGGTTCTGCCGATTATCTTAGTTTATATAATGAGGCATTGCGTAATGATGGTGAAGGACCGCAGTTTTCAGATGAACTGATAGCCCATTACCGTAACAACGACGATCCGGATTTGTATCCCAATACCAATTGGATTGACGAACTTCTCCGGAAGAACACCTTTAGTCATCGCTATACACTCAATGTACGCGGCGGTACTGAGAAAGCCAAGTATTTTGTGTCGGGAGCCTATTATAACGAAAGCGGATTATTCAAGAACAGGCCGAATGGGATTTATGATACCAATATTGGTATAGACCGTTTTAACTTGCGTTCGAATATCGATATGGCTGTATCTTCCACCACTACTGTAGGGGTAGATCTCGCTATGCAATACCTTATTAATAATTATCCGGGAACGGGTACTTCCACCATTTTCCGTTCTATGTTAATCACGCCTCCTTATGCTTTCCCCGCAGTGTACAGTGATGGTACCGTAGCCACGTATGCCCAGGAAAGAGATGCGAACATGCGTAACCCTTATAACTTATTAATGAATTCCGGGTATGCCAAAGAATATAGGACAGGTATACAATCGAAAGTAAATGTCAACCAGAAACTTGATTTTATTACTAAAGGTTTGTCTGCAAACTTAAATGTAAGTTATGACTACGATAGTGAGATGATTATTCGTCGCGAGTATAATCCGACACGATATCATGCCACAGGCCGTGATGAATTAGGGCAGCTGATTTTTTCCACAGTAGTATCGGGTAATCCGGATATTCAAGATCCAAAAAACAGTGCGACATCTGCTACCAAGAAAATTTATATCGATGCATCTATCAACTATAAGCGTACATTTGGAAAGCATGATGTGGGAGCAATGTTACTATATATGCAAAAAGAAACGCAACAGCATAATGTTCCCCTTCCATTCCGTAAGCAAGGATTCGTAGGACGTGCTACATATGGCTATGATGGGCGTTACTTTATTGAAGGTAATTTTGGTTATACCGGTTCTGAGGCATTTGCTGAAGGCAATCGTTTTGGCTTTTTTCCGGCAATAGGTGCTGCTTATTACCTTTCCAATGAATCATTTTATCCGGAAGCAATAAAAAAAGTGGTAAATAAACTAAAGCTAAGAGCGTCTGTCGGGCGGACTGGTAACGATAAAACCGGACAGGAACGTTTTTTGTATCGTCCCACTTTTACTACCAATGCCGGCGGATTTACGCAGGGTATCGGTGATACGGGCGGAACTAACGGAATTGGTAACGGAATTGTTGAAGGACGTTTCGCCGCTCCTTATCTGGCTTGGGAAATTGAGGACAAGCAGAATTATGGTTTCGATCTGGGACTGTTTGATAACCGCATCGATATTATCTTCGATTATTTCCGTTCTGAGCGTAGGGATATTTTGTTACAGCGTCGTACTGTTCCACAATTGGGCGGGCTTCGTCAAGACCCGTGGCAGAATTTTGGTAAAGTACGTAATCAGGGTATAGATATGTCGATGAATCTCAATCAACAGATAGGTAAACTGAAACTTAGTGCTCGGGGAACCTTTACTTTTACCCGGAATAAAATTCTTGAATATGATGAACTACCTCAGAAGTATGGATATCAAGCTGTTACCGGTACAAGAGTTAGTGAGAATACTCTTTATATAGCCGACCGCCTTTATACAGAAGACGATTTTATAGTCAGTACCAATGCTAACGGATTGAAAACCTATAAACTCCGTTCGGAACTTCCACGTCCTACTTTAGGAGGACTGATTGGCCCGGGTGATATCAAATATGTCGATGTAAATGGTGATGGCGTGATTGACTCTTATGATCAGGTAAGAGGAGTGGGTAATCCGAGTACTCCTGAAATTATTTATGGATTTGGTCTTAACGCTGAGTACAAAGGCTTCTATGCGAGTATCTTTTTTCAAGGAGCAGGCAATACATCTGTTCTTCTGGGAGGAGCCACTTCCGAAGGGTGGTATCCGTTCTCTTGGGGCGTCGACCAGTCCAATTATCGCACGTTTGCTTTAGACCGCTGGACTGAAAACAATCCCAGTCAGGATGTTATTATTCCGCGTTTGCATAAGAACAATGCCAATAATGCCAATAATCGGGTGGCAAGCACTTGGTGGTTGCGTAATGGTTCCTTCTTACGACTGAAAAATATAGAGTTCGGTTATCAGCTTCCTAAGAAATTTATGGATAAGATTGGTTTTGAGGCTGCCCGTATTTATATTATGGGATATAACCTTGCTGTGTGGGATGACATTAAATATTTCGATCCGGAAGCCGGTAATGCCAATGCGGGTTTGAATTATCCTTTGCCCCGTACTTTCACTCTCGGTTTAGACTTTACATTCTAAAAAGACAAAATTGATTAATAAATAGAAAGATGAAAAAGCAAAATTCTATATACACTTTGTTGATAGCGCTATTGTGCTTTGTTAGTTCTTGCGACTATTTGGGAGTTTCCGATCAACTTGCAGGAGGTTTGCAGAATACCGAACAGGTGTTTGATAATGTATCGTATACAAAGAGATGGTATGCCAATGTTTTTGCCGGTATCCCCGATTATTCAGGGATTAACAGCGTGAATGTGGGAGCTTTCAAAAATCCCTGGACGGGTATGTGTGATGAGCTGGTCGTTGGGTATGGAAACTCTTCCAAATACAATAATTCGGATAGAAATGCTGCCAACATGGGTTTTCATCGTTATGGTGACTGTTACAAATACATTCGTCAGGCTAATATTTTTTTGCAGAAAGCACATCCGATAATGACTACGGGAACCCAAGGAGACCAGTTGTTGGAAGACGAGCTGACACAGATGAAAGCCAATGTGCGTTTTATGCGGGCATTTTATCACTATTTGTTGTTTGAACAATACGGTCCGATCATCTTGGTAAAGGACAAAATATACAATGCGACTGAGGATCAGGATGTACCCCGGAATACAGTAGATGAAGTAATAGAGTATATTGATTCCGAGCTCACAGCTGTTGCTTCTGAATTGACTCAGGAGCCTATTTTTGAAGATAAGGACTATCGTGCCTGGCCGACTAAAGGAGTTGCTTTGGCTGTTCGGGCAAAATTGTGGTTGTATGCTGCAAGTCCTCTTTTAAACGGTGGATACCGCGAAGCTCTGTCGGTGACAAATCCGGATGGTACCCGTCTGTTTCCTGATTATGACGCCGGTAAGTGGGAGAAAGCTCTTGCTGCTTGTAAAGACTTTATTGACTATGCTGAGGCCGGAAGATATGAATTATACAAAGAGTATAAAGACGATAACGGTGCTGTCATTGATCCGGATAAGTCTGTGTATAATCTGTTTCAGAAATATACACATGAGATTATCTGGGCTACGGCAAATAATGATTGGGGGGGAATGAATGGTGATGCTTTCGACCGTCGTATTGCTCCCCGTTGCGAAAAAAATGGCTTAGGTTCCACTGGAGTTACTCAGGAACTGGTCGATGCTTTTTATATGAAAGACGGTTTCCCTGTTTCGGCTACAGCCTATTTGCCGCAGTCTACACTTTATCAGGAAGAAGGGTATGGGACTTACAAAGATCAGAATGATAACTTTTCTAAGAAGTATACCAATGTGACTGTCAGCAATCGCTATCTCAATCGTGAACCTCGTTTTTATAATACAGTCTTTTTCAATGGACGTCAATGGCCAGTGAGCTGTAATCAGGTATTATTTTACAATGGTGGTAACTCCGGCGTACAGGAAGGACAGGCTACCCTGACCGGTTATATGCTTTTCAAACGTTTCAATCGTTCGGTCAGTTTAACTAATCCGGGAGTAGCCTCCCAGTTCCGTCCCTCTATTATTTTCCGTTTGGCAGATTTCTATTTGATGTATGCTGAGGCAGCCAATGAAGTCAATCCTAATGACGCGAGAGTTTTGAAATACCTCAATCTGGTGCGTGAGCGTGCAGGATTACCCGATATAGAGACTTTGAATCCGGCTATTCGTGGTAATCAGGAATTGCAACGGGCTGCCATTCAACGTGAACGCCAGATTGAACTGGCCACAGAGGGGCAGCGCTATTTTGATGTGAGAAGATGGATGATTGCTGATAAAAACGGGGAAGGTCGTCAGAATGGCTATGTGCACGGAATGAATGTACGCGGTGAGTCGAATGATAAAGAAGATTTCAATCGCATAGTGGAAGCAAGCCAGATTGTATTTAACCGGAAAATGTATCTGTATCCCATGCCTGATTCCGAAATGAGAAAGACCAAGAATCTGGTACAGAATCCGGGATGGTGATTTTTGAATAAATAAAAAAGATGTACTTATGAATAGATTTAATTACATAGGAATGTTAGCTTACGTCGCACTGTCTATGAGCAGTTGTGATGATAGTTTTGATGTAAGTTCCAAAGCCGATGGGGTTTTGGCTGTTTCTCAGGAAGGGTTTAATACATTGCAATCTTATAATGTAGGCGAAAAGTATACAGCAGATTTATGGATACAACAGGGGGGCTTGAAGTCAACTGCCAGTGTAGTAAGTTTTTCTGTGGACAAAGCCTTGCTCGATTCAATGAATATTGCCGATGGAACCTCATATGAACTTCTTCCTGCTGACTGTTATCAATTAACAAAAAGTTCTGTCGATATTCCCGTAAACGAAAGGCTGTTGAAAGGTGAGCTCACTTACGACCCGGCTAAGATACAAGAGCTCTCCGGATATGATCATTTGAAATATGTGTTGCCTTTACGTGCTACATCCAGTGGAATGCCTTTTGTTTCAGGACGTTCTGTTGTGTTGTTGGGTTTTAAAGTTTCAGAGCCGATTGTAACTATTATGAATGCCGGAGTAGAAGAGATCAACCTGGCAGAAGTAAAGGAGTTACCTGTACAGATCGGGGTCCCATTCACCAATAAATGGGAAATCAGCTGTCGCTTGGAAAGCCGCCAGTCGGTGATTGATGCCTATAATACGGCTCACGGTACTTATTTCAGCATGCTTCCGTCCGATGCCTATGTGGCTCCCGAAACTCCGATTCTTCATAGTGGAGTAAATCAGGTTACAGCAACTTATAAACTGAAAGACGATGTCCTGCCGGGAAATTATATGTTACCCGTGCAAATAGCAGAGGTAACTTCTGATGCTACTATACGGGCTGATAAGGATGTTTATGCAGCTTATAGCATTATTAAAGAAGGGGATAAACTTTCTAAAACAGATTGGAAAATTGTATCGTTCACTACCGAGGAGGCTTCGGGTGAAGGCAGCAATAATGGACATGCCAAACATTTAATTGACGGAAATGTCGAGACTTTCTGGCATTCGCGTTGGCAGGGAGGATCTGATCCTTTACCTTATGAAATAATTATCGATATGAATCATCGGGTCAAAATAGCTCAGATAGAGTTATTGCCACGTGGGCGAGGAAGTAATAATCCGATAAAGGTGGTACGTTTTGAAGCCAGTGAAGACGGGACGAATTGGGAATCGATCGGTCAGTTTGGTTTTACGAATCAGGATGCCGCACTAAAATATTATGTAAAATCATCCACGGCACGCTATATCAAATTGGTCATTCCGGATGGGGTGGGTAATGGTACAGTAGCTGCGATTCGTGAATTGGATGTAAGGGGTACAGTCGTCAACTGATATAAATAAATTAATAATGCGAGTTAATAGTTGTAAATTCAATTATTAACTCGCATTTATATTTTAGTGTAATGTCATCAGATTGTTTTCATGCTACCAAAGATATACCGTATACAACTTTTGACTTAGTAATTATTTTACAATGATCTTCTATAAAAATGTTATTAATATGCACTTCTGTTGGGAAATAAATAAATTCAAAAGTACTTGAGAAAAGTTCCTGTAGAACTTGGAAAGTTTTGTGCATTATACATACAGATGCTACCTTTTAGATTGTGAAGTTAACAGTTTTAAAAGTTCGTAATAAATGGTTCTTTTTCGTGGCAAATATACTAATAACTTTAATAAAACAATTATTTAAGCATATCTTTTTTTAAAATATCGTAATTATGACTCTAAAAGTTCCTTTCTATAAGATGGCTTTCTATACTATTTACTATCAATGATTTGACCATCTAGCTTTTGATTATATACTTTTTCATAGAAAATATCCAGGGGTGGAAAATAGGTATATTTCTTTAGGATTCTGAACTACACTTTACAATTTCTCCTTTTCGTTTATATCGTTTACCTGTTTATTTCATAGGTTTTTTCTTTTCTTAAGTTCTACAGGAACTCTGATAAAATCAGCCGTTTTGTGCAAATTAATATCAGCATGGTTCAGTATAGATGAAGTATAAACCATATTTATTACGCCTATGAAAACATAAGAAAGACCCGATCCCAGACAGAACTATGCATCGATAGATGGATAGTATCTCTTTTCTTGAAAATTAATTTTAAAACCTACACAACAAAAAAGATTTAAGCTTATGAGAAAACCTTTTATGCTAATATCAGTTTTACCGATAACTGTTCATATTAGTCATGATACCGATACTGGCAGTAATCGTATCGATGGGATACCAGAAAAATATGTGTTTAAGAATAAAGTATTAAGATCAATTTGCTTTGTTCTGTTTTTATTATCTATCGGACTCAATTCAGCCTTTGCCCAAGTCCGTAATGCCGCCGGACTTGTGGTGGATGAGAATGGCCAGCCCTTGATTGGAGTACAAATTAAATTGGAAGGAACTACTACAGGAGTTATTACCGATGTAGATGGCAATTTCTCGATAAATGCCAAAAAAGGGGACATACTTCTTTTTTCGTATGTGGGCTACGAACCACAGCGGATAACCTATAAAGGTGAAAAGATTTTGGCTATAAAAATGCTTCCAAACACCGAATTGTTGGATGAAGTAGTGGTAATTGGTTACGGCAAACAGAAAAAAAATAGTGTAGTAAGTTCTATTAATGCCATCGGGCCTAAAGAACTGGCAGTATCATCTAACAGAAATCTGACCAATTCCTTGGCCGGACAGGTGCCGGGCCTGATTGCCGTTCAACGTTCGGGTGAGCCGGGATATGATAACTCTGAGTTTTGGATTAGAGGTGTAAGTTCTTTTAAGGGAGGTACGAATCCGTTGGTTTTAGTTGATGGTGTGCCTCGTAATATGCAAGATATCGAACCCGACGAGATTGAATCGTTTACTTTGCTGAAAGATGCTGCTGCGACGGCTGTATATGGGGCAGAGGGTGCCAACGGAGTTATTTTGATCACTTCTAAGCGTGGAAATTCACAGAAACCCAAAATATCTCTTCGTGCCGAGTCCACTTTGCTTACTCCGACTCGTCTACCTAAATTCATGAATTCGGTGGAGACACTCGATCTGTATAATGAAGCTTTAAATAATGAAGGAACAGCCAGTATACGCACAGCGGAAGAAATTGCCATGTATGGTCCGGGAGCCGATCGTGATCTTTATCCCGATACCGACTGGTTGAAGGAGATGTTGAGAGAGCATACTTACAATATGCGTTATACTCTTAATGTAAGGGGAGGTTCCGAACGTGCGCGTTATTTTGTTTCCGGAGCGTTTTATCAGGAGAACGGTATCTTTAAAGAAGGTAAGAAAAACGAGTATGACAATAATATCGGGCTAAAACGTTATAATTTACGTAGTAATATCGATTTTGATGCAACGAAAACGACTTTAGTAAAAGTAGATATAAGTGGGCAATATTTGCAGACAAACTATCCGGGGACAAGTACAAATACTATTTTTAATTCGATGTGCCGCACCCCGTCTTACCTGATGCCTGCTGAATACTCAGACGGGACAATTGCCGGACATCCGCGTCCTTCGGGTAATCGGGTGAATCCGTATAACTTACTTATGAATTCCGGATATGCCAAAGAATGGAGAACATCTATCCAGTCGAAACTGGAAGTAGACCAAAAATTAGACTTTATCACCAAAGGACTGAACTGGAAAGGTCTGATCAGTTTCGATGCAGACATGAAATATATAGCAAAACGTACAAAGACACCTACTCAATATCTGGCGACCGGACGTGATGAAAACGGTGGATTGCAATTTAAGAAAGTAGTGGAAGGCAGCGACGTATTGACCGAGAAACTGGAAAACTCTTCGAATAAAAAGATTTATTTTGAGACTTCGTTCAACTATAACCGGACTTTTGCGCAGAAACACGATGTGACTGCCATGGTTCTTTACATGCAAAAAGAGACTCAATATCATAATAATGCTCTACCTTACAGAAAGCAGGGACTTGTGGGACGTGCTACATATGGCTATGACGGGCGTTATTTTATAGAAGGAAACTTCGGTTATACAGGTTCCGAAACCTTTGCCAAAGGATATCGTTTCGGCTTTTTCCCGGCAATGGGATTGGCATGGTATGTCAGTAACGAACCCTTTTATCCGGAGGTATTGAAGAAGGTGGTCAATAAGTTGAAATTTAGATTTTCTATCGGCCGTACGGGAAATGATGATACCGGTGGCGACCGTTTCTTGTATCGTGGTACGATGAAACAGGATAATGGAGGATATGATCTCGGTTTCAGCGATACGGGAGGTATGGGAGGTATTGGTAATGGAATAACCGAAGCCCGGTTTGAAGCTCCTTACCTTTCATGGGAAATTGAGGAAAAGAAGAATTACGGTATTGATCTCGGGTTATTCGACAACCGTATTGATTTGCAAGTTGACTATTTCAATAATAAGCGTAAAAGCATTTTGTTGCAGCGTAATACAGTGTCCAATGTAACCGGCTTCCAGCAGATGCCTTGGCAGAATTTCGGTATTGTGAAGAATCATGGAGTGGATGCCAGTCTGACCCTTAACCAGAAAATAGGGCAGGTCAATCTGAGTGCACGTGGAAACTTTACGTTTGCCCGTAATGAAATTATCGAATACGATCAAGTGCCACAGGTATATCCTTGGTTGGAGAAAAGAGGCACCCGACTCAACTCAAATAAACTATATATTGCCGAGGGGCTTTATACATATGATGACTTTATCATCAATGGTGAGGGGCTCAACCGTACTTATGAATTAAAACCCGGAGTCGTTTCCGGCCTTTCAAGCGGTGTGCGTCCGGGTGATATCAAATACAAAGACCTGAACGGTGATGGTAAGATTGACAGTAATGACCAGAAGGAAGATGTAGGAAATCCTACTGTTCCCGAAGTGGTCTATGGTTTTGGATTTAATGCTGAATGGAAAGGTTTTTATGCAGGTATCTTTTTTCAGGGAGCCGGTAACACTTCGACAGTATTGGGAACCGGAGCTGACGCAACTTTTTTCCCTTTCCAGTGGGGAGTTGAAGAATCTGCTGTGCGTTCGGTGGTAGCCGATCGCTGGACAGAACAGAATCCGAGTCAGAATGTAATGTTTCCCCGTATGCATAGTAACAACTTCCAGAATAATACGGTAGCCAGTACGTGGTGGTTGCGTGACGCAAGTTTCCTGAGACTGAAGAATATCGAATTAGGTTATAATTTTGATAAAAAGTTGCTGAAAAAGTTGAATATAGAGGCATTACGTTTCTATGTGCAAGGAAACAATCTGTGTGTATGGGATCATATTAAAATGTGGGATCCCGAACAAGGAAACAGCAATGGAGGATTCCCTTATCCTTTGAACCGTACATTTACTTTTGGTCTTGACTTTACATTCTAACTAAATTAATAATAGTATTTATATGAAAGTATTTAAGAATTTATCCACCTATATACTGGCACTTGGATTTAGTGCGACTCTCTTTTCCGGTTGTGAAGATTATCTGAATGTTTCTGATGATCTGGCTGCGGAGATGACTATGGAAGAAGTTTTTAATAACACAAGTTATGCACGTCGGTTTCATCGCTACATCTATACGGGTATTCCCGATGTGTCAAATATCATTATAACGAGTGCTTATGCCGATCTGACCGGTTTGGACAATCCCTGGCCGGCTGTTTCTGATGAATTGAAGTCTGCACAGAACAATGTGAAGACGATTCCGACAATCGGTTATCATGCCGGATCGGCAACTTTGTCACGCTGGAGTCTTTATAAGCAGATACGACAGGCGAATGAGTTCATTGCCTATGCCCACGTTATTCCGCAGAATGGCGATGTGGCTGACTTTATTGATGAAAAAGAACTGGCTCTTTTGAAAAATGAAGCACGTTTCTTACGTGCCTATTATCATTACCTGTTGTTTGAGTTATATGGCCCAATTCCTATTATGACCGAAATTGCTGATCCCTCGGCCGCTGATTTGGACTATTACAGAAATTCGGTAGATGAAAAGTAGTCGCTTTTATCGATAAAGAACTTAATGAATGCTATGACCTACTTCCGGAGAAAGAACTGAATCCGGATGGCACCATCAATAATGAGCGTGCGGCAGCGCCAACCAAAGGGGCGGCATTGGCTATCTTGGCTAAATTGCATGTATATGCGGCAAGTCCGTTGTTCAATGGTGGTTATCCCGAAGCTATTGCTTTGAAGGATAATCAAGGCAAGCAACTTTTCCCGGCAAAAGATGACACGAAATGGAAGACTGCATTGGATGCTTTACAACGTTTTATCGATTATTCAAAGGGACGCTACTCTTTATACCAAGTAATGAAAAATGGTGAAATCGATCCGGCTGAGTCACTTTATCAGTTGTTTCAGGTAAGCGTTAACAATTCCGAAGCTGTTTGGCAAAGTAGTAAGAACTCCTGGGGAGGCGTAAATGGTGAGGGTCGTGAGCGTAGATGTACACCGCGTGCAATTTTTAGCGGATTCAGTTGTGTCGGAGTCCTCCAGGAAGCCATCGATGACTTTTTGATGAGTGATGGCAAGAGCATTGAAGAATCGGGTTTGTATAAAGAAGAGGGCATTGGTGAAGACGGTATACCGAATATGTATAAGAACCGTGAACCTCGTTTTTACCAGGATATAACTTATTCCGGCAAAGTATGGCAAAAAACAGATAAGAAAATTTATTTTTATAAAGGAATGCCTGACGATAATTCTAAAGCAGATATGAGTTATTCGGGATACTTGCTTTATAAAGGCATGAACCGTGACTTGTTGAATCAGGGAAACAATCCGAAATCCAAATATCGAGCAGGTATGTTGTTCCGTTTGGCCGATTTCTATTTGTTATATGCAGAAGCTTTGAATCATGTAAATCCGGGTGATGCACGCATCATTCAGTATGTGGACAGTGTTCGTTATAGAGCCGGTATTCCTTTACTGAAAGATATTAAGCCGGAAATTATCGGTAACCGGGAGTTGCAGGAAAAAGCGATCCGTCACGAGCGTCGTATCGAATTGTTTGCCGAAGGACAACGCTATTTTGATGTGCGCCGTTGGATGTGTGCTGAAGAGGAGGGTTATAAACAAGGTGGTCCGGTTCATGGTATGGATATGAATGCTACCGATCTTGAAGGTTTCATGAAACGTACTGCTTTTGAAACTCGTATTTTTGAAAAACGTATGTATCTGTATCCCATTCCGTTGGCAGAGATACAAAAGTCAAAAAAACTGGTACAGAATCCCGGATGGTAAGAGAAAACGCACACAATGGGTATCACAACTTGTTTTTTCATGATCACTTACAATCCTGTCATTTTGTATTTTGAAAATGTGTAGAAACTCTTTTTTACGGTCCGAAGGAGATGGGCTGAATAAAAATGTGTGGATTTTGCGATAGTGTAATTCACGCGTCTTGTGATTGGATGATATCTTGATTATAAAGAAGAGCTTTTGGTTTTGTATGGTAATAAAATGAAAGGCAGAAATATTAGAAAGATTTCAAAATGCTATTTGTGTGATACTCGTTTGTGATTGGATTCTAGAAGAAAATACTCTTTTTCGAGGGCCATTTATTCTGTTTTCTACGACGTGGCCTTGCTTTTCTTTCTGGAAGACAGATATCGTGAAAGCAGGAAGTTAACTTCCTGCTTTCACGATGTTAACTTTCTCTTGGTAAGAAGTTTGTTTTTTATCTTTACGATGTTAACTTCCTGTTTCCTGCTTTCGGATTTCAGGGTATAAACAGACCCGATATTCACATTTTGTTTGCCGATTCGCTCCTGTTTCGCCGTTTTTGGTAAAATGAATAGTTAGTATAAAATGGCTTTTTGCAATTTTTTAATACGGATTTCGGAATATTGCTTTTATAATGTCAATCGGTAAGTATGAGTACGGACAGTGCTTTCAATGGCTATGGCTATCTATGCCCTTATGCAGATACCTGCTTTTATAGAGATGAGAAAAACGGTTTGTTTGAAAACTGTCACAACTTATTTATTGCAATTACTAAAACCGTTTCTTAAAATTTTGAGATTATTATTATTATTTGTTACTTTGTCAATGCCTTTTTATTAACTAATACTTTAAAATGAAGGAAAACACAATGTATTCGAATCTTGAATCGGTAGAACAATTATTTCGGCAATATTATAAGGTGTTGCGGGTATATGCGTTCCGTTTTGTGAATGATTGGGATATTGCAGAAGACGTAGTGCAGGATGTTTTTGTTGCTTTATGGAATAAACGTACAGATATTGAATTTGATGGCGCGGTAAAAGCCTATCTTTTTAAGGCTGTCTATAATAAATCGCTTAATATCCTTTCCAGTAAGAAATATACCGAAGAAGAATCCGTAGAACAATTTTCCGATCAAATCGAAGCACTGCAAATTCTGGAGAATAATCAGGAAAACTCGTTGTTCATGAAAGAACTCCAGAGTGAAATTGAAACTTTTATCGAAACACTTCCTACGCAGGTAAAAAAGGTATTTATATTAAGTAGAAGCTATGGTCTGAAAATAAAGGAAATCTCCGTTCAGCTCGATCTTTCTCCAAAAACCGTAGAAAAGTATTTGACCCGTGCTTTGTTGGAACTACGTACTCATCTTAAAAACAAGGATTTAATGAGTCTTTTATTCTTGCTTTATCTCTGCTCGAAATAATATTCTTAAAAAAAAGTATGTTTTGGAGGAGGGTTTTTTAAATTTCACTTGTATTACTAATAGAGGAGCTAAAAATGAAGAATGAAATTAAAGACATAAATGAAGTTATCATACATTTTCTGGATGGTACGGCTACCGGTGAAGAGAAAGTTTTTCTGTTCAACTGGCTGAAACAATCAGAAAAGAACCGGAATGAATTTTCCGAAGTCCGTGATTTATGGCTTTTAGGCAACACGATAGCTACCGACGATCTGGAAACAGAGATAGCGCTAGAGCGATTTAAAAATCGGATACAGTCAACAGAATCCGGTTTACGTAAAAACAGATTCGTTTTCCGGAAACACTTCGTTCCGTTCTTGCGTGTGGCAGCTGTCTTTTTGATGTTATTTACTGTAGGGTCTGTCTTTTATTATTGGGGTAGCAGTTCGGTCCCGAAACAGCCGGATGTCATGAATCGTTTGTTGACTGCCAATGGAAGTAAGGGACGATTTGTTTTGCCGGATAGTACGGTTGTATGGCTTAATTCCAATAGTTTATTGGAGTATCCTGAAACGTTTAGTTCGTCAGCCCGTGAAGTCAGTTTATCCGGTGAAGCCTATTTTGAGGTACGGAGGAATGAGAAGCTTCCTTTCCGTGTGCAAGCCGGAGAGATGAAAGTAGAGGTATTGGGGACTCGTTTTATTGTTGACAACTATCGACGGAAATCCGGGGTTGAAGCAGTATTGGTAGAAGGTAGTGTGAAGATTGCCGGTTGTAAGATGAATCATTCGGTAGTGTTGACTCCCGGGCAGTTGATTAATTATGATAAGAAAAGTGAACGTACGAAAGTACAAATGGTGAATACGGATGATTATATCAGTTGGATTCAAAATGAACTGACTTTTGATAATGATAAGTTGGCTGATATTATTATTAATTTAAATAAGTGGTATGGGGTGGATATTGAATGTCCGTCAGAGTTTGCTGAAAAAGTATTTATGTCGTTCTCTGTCAGGAATGGAGAGAATCTGGATGAAATTCTGAAAGCGATGACTTTGGTTGCTCCAATAAGATATTACTGGGAGAATGGTATCTTACATATTCTTCCCAGAAAGCGATAGGCAACACAAGTATTAATCTTAAAATGAATTGAAAATATGTAGAAACACACATCCAAGCAAAAAAATAGGTAAATGTTGCAGCACTTACCTATCTCTGAGTTTTTTTAATCACGTCTCTTGCAGGAGGCGCAATTATTTACTTTAAATCTTTTACAAAGATATGAATAAATTTAAATGGAGAAGCTTTTTAAGCTTTTTCTTAACAGAAAGAAACATTCGTTTAGTTAGACTAATGTCTTTTATTTTGTTTCTATTTGTTTTTCAGGGAGTTTATGCTCAGCAAACCCGCATTAATCTTCATGTGAAACAAGTTCCCCTAAAGCAAGTGCTTAAATCGATCGAATCGAAGAGTGAATACACTTTCTTCTACAATGATGCCGAAATAGACATGAACCGTAAAGTTACGGTACAAGCCAATAACGAACGTATTGATGTGATTTTATCCAAAATTCTTCCGGACTGCAAATGTGTAGTGGAGAATAGAAAGATTATTTTGGTTCCTGGTGCGGAGAAACAAAATACCCCAAATGATAATACTGCGAAAACGAAAGAGATAACCGGTACGGTTACAGACACACGAGGCGAAACGTTGATAGGTGTAAATGTAACGGTATTGGGAACTACTACCGGTGTTATCACTAATATCGATGGGAAATATTCGTTGAAGGTTCCGGCAGGTAAGTCACTTAAGTTTTCATACGTCGGCTATATCGCCCAGACTGTAAAGGTAGGTGATAAATCAGTGATAGACATTGTATTGGAAGAAAACAGTAAAGCGCTGGATGAAGTCGTGGTAGTTGGCTATGCTGTTCAGAAGAAAGTTAATCTTTCGGGTTCGGTAGCAACTGTTTCTACCAAAGCGATCGAGGACCGTCCGGTATTGAATATGGGACAAGCGCTGCAAGGTGCTGTTGCCAACCTCAATGTATCGGTCGGTGATGGTGAAGCAGATGATTCTCCTTCTTATAATATTCGTGGTACCACCTCATTGAATGGAGGTTCTCCGTTGGTTGTCATCGACGGTGTGGTCTCTACCAGTGATCAACTGAATCGTATGAATCCTGTTGATATAGCAAATATTTCTGTATTGAAGGATGCTGCGTCATCTGCTATATATGGTTCACGTGCTGCGTTTGGTGTCATCCTGGTGACAACCAAGGATGGTAGCAATGAAAAACTTACCGTCAATTATAACAATAATTTTGTATTACGTACCAATACCCGCATGCCGGAAATTATAACAGATCCTTATCTGGTGGCAACCACTCGAAATACGATGGCATATCCATGGTATAATCTTTATAACGAGGAGCAACTGGCCTATGCGAAGAAATGTTCTGAGGATCCTTCTACTTCTCCTTATTTCTTGAATCCGGATGGATCTTATACTTACTTTGGTCGGACAAACTGGGTTGACGAGGCTTACAACGATGTAGGTTTTTCAACTATCCACAACATTGATATTTCCGGAAAAACAGATCGTATTTCCTATTACTTTTCGGGAGGATACAATCGGCAGAACGGTATGTTTAAGTATGGTAATGACATTTATAACCGATATAACCTGCGTACCAAATTACAGTTTAAACTGACAGACTGGTGGAGCTTGAACAGTAATGTCAGCCTGACGACTTCCGATTATGATTATGCGAATGCCATGACCAACACTTATAAACAGATGTATCGTAAGAATCCGATGGATATGGTTAAGAATCCTGATGGAACTTGGACAGATGCCAGTGTCGGTACATTGGGAGCATTGGCCGAAGGTGGTCGTGCTACCGACTGGAAAACAAATACAAATATCAACTTGTCGACTAAGATAGATGTGATCAAAGATGTCTTTTTTGTACAAGGAACATTTGCCTTTTCAAATACAAAAACCAGAAGTAATTGGTATAATTTGCCTGTGACTTACCGTAACGGACCGGAATTACCTGTTTTGACATTTAATCCGATTTCGACCGTATCCGATGCTTCAAGCAGTAACTCCGATACGAAACATATTCTATTTGATGTATATGGTACCTTCCAAAAAACATTTGCGAAGAAGCATGCTGTCACTGCTGTTGTGGGTTTCAATCAGGAAGAGTATAAATATGATTACGTAAAAGCAAATCGTAAAGAATTGATTTCAAGTTCACTGCCTACTATTAATCTGGCTACAGGTGATATGAATATGTCCCAGAGTATAACGACCTGGGCTCTGAGAGGTGCTTTTGCGCGTTTGGGATATATTTATAACGACAAATATATTTTTGAATTCAACGGACGCTATGACGGTACTTCACGTTTTCCTAAAAATGACCGTTTTGTATTTAATCCTTCTGTTTCTTTAGGATGGGTCATCTCACGTGAAAAGTTCTTTGAGCCTTTGACCGGAGTGGTCAGTTTTCTGAAGTTGAGAGGTTCCTATGGTAGTTTAGGAAACCAGGATGTGGATGCTTATGCATATCTTGCCACGATGGGATCAGGAAAAATCAGTCAGATACTGGATAAGCAGCAACCGGTATATGTGGGAGCTCCCGGATTGGTTGCCGGTAACTTAACCTGGGAAAAGGTAACTACTACCAATCTTGCCTTGGATGCCAATTTCTTTGATAACCGTTTAAGCATAACAGGTGAGGTATATGTACGTCGTACAAAAGATATGTTAACCCCCGGAGTTACGCTTCCAAGTGTTTTGGGAACCGACGTGCCCAAACAGAATGCAGCCGATTTAAAGACGGAAGGATGGGAATTGACTGTGGGTTGGAAAGATCAGTTCAAGTTGGCCGGAAAACCGTTCTATTATGATGTAAACTTCAATCTGGCGGATAGCCGTGCTTATATTACAAAGTACGAAAATCCCAAGGGATTGCTGGGCGATTATTATGTAGGAAAAGAGATTGGTGAGATATGGGGTGTAGAAACTTTAGGGTTCTTTACTTCCGAAGAAGACATTAAGAATCATGCCGATCAGTCATGGTGTACTTCTTATCCGGGTACCCGTCCTTTGGCACCGGGTGACCTGAAGTTTAAAGATGAAAACAAGGATGGTAAAATTACTGACGGAGCATGGACTTTGGAAGACCATGGCGATTATAAAATTATAGGTAATAGCCGTGCTCGTTATACATTTGGTTTATCGGCCAATGCACAGTGGAATGGATTCGATCTCAGCTTGTTTGCCCAGGGAGTAGGTAAGAAGGATTATTATCCGGGTACGGGTGACCTCTATTTCTGGGGTATCTATGCACAGCCTTGGACCAATATCACCAAAGGTAATATGTATGACCATTGGACGGAGGAAAATCCGGATGCGTACTTCCCCCGTATGAAAGCTTATGTGGCGGAAAATACGGATAGAGAATGTGGAGTGGTACAGACCAGATATTTACAGAATGCAGCTTATATGCGTCTGAAAAACCTCACAGTAGGTTATACACTTCCTAAGGTATTGTTGAATAAGATAGGAATTGAGCGCTTGCGCATTTTCTTCTCCGGTGATAATTTGTGTGAATTTTCGGGTTTATACAAGCATTACAAAGTAGATCCGGAGAGCTTAGGTGACATTGTCTATCCTCTTCAGCGTTCTTATTCATTCGGTTTAAATGTTACATTCTAATTTAGATAAATTATGTGTTCAAAAATAAAACATATATTACTGACTGCGTGCTGTTTCACAGGCGCAGGACTGATGACAAGTTGTAATGACGGGTTTATGGATCGCTTTCCGGAAACGAGTATTACAGAGAAAGTCTTTTTTTCTTCTCCTGCTGATTTGGAGACTTATACCAATGGCATGTACGGCTATATCGGTGCAAGCTATTCGGATACTCCTTCCGACAATATGCTTTACCCAGAAGATACCGATATTTATAAAATGATGCGCGGCGAATATCGGGCGGATAATATAGGTAAATGGAGCTGGAGCAACATTCGTACAGTCAATTTTATGTTGGCTCGGACAGGTCGTGTAGAAGGAGATCGCGGTGAGATTGATCATTATATTGGGTTGGCACGTATGTTTCGTGCACTGGTCTATTATTCAAAGGTGAAAGATTATTCGGATGTACCTTGGTATAGCCATGACCTGCAAACGACGGACATTGATTTATTGTATAAGCCGCAGGACCCTCGAGCATTGGTGGTAGACTCTATTATGGCAGATCTTGACTTTGCCGTAACTCATATGAAAACGACTAAAAGCACGACTCGTATTTATCGTGATGCGGCTTTGGCTGTACAGGCACGGATTGCTTTGCATGAAGGAACGTTCCGTAAATATCATCCGGAACTGAAGCTGAATGACGGCGACCGATTCTTGAAAATAGCGGTAGAGGCATGCCAGAAGATTATGGACACAAAAAGTTATAGTTTGTCTACAACCAAAGAGAGTGGTTTACCGGCCTATCAGTCACTTTTTTGCAGTACGGATCTTACACAAAATCCGGAAATGATTCTGGTAGCTGACTACGACAAGGCGTTAGGACGTCTGCACAATGCTCAGGCTCAGTTTGACTACAACACCGGTCTTTCCCGTAGCCTGATGGAAGATTATTTAGTTGTTAAGGATGGACATACCGAGTATTTTCATCAAGTGGAAGGCTATAAAACGAAGACAGTACTTGAAGTCTTTGAAAACAGAGATCCCCGCCTGGAACAAACATTTATGAAACCGGGTGTTTTGAATGTGGGAACCACTGAACCTCATCGTACGAAATTGAACTTGGGAGGATATCCTCAGATTAAGTTCCGTCCGCTGACATTCGATCAGATTGACTGGGGAAAATCGTATACAGATTTGCCTATTATCCGTTATGCCGAGGTTTTGTTGATGTATGCAGAGGCAAAAGCCGAGCTGGGTATACTCACGCAAGATGATGTCAACCAGACAATTAACCTGATCAGGCAGCGTGCAGGCATGCCGGATGCTTCGTTGGATGATTGGCTGGCTAATATCGATCCGGTACAGGATGAACGTTACTCCAATGTACAGTCAGCACAGAAAGGTGCTGTTTTGGAAGTGCGCCGTGAACGGAGAATCGAGTTGGCATGCGAAGGGTTCAGATATGGCGATTTGATGCGTTGGGGATGTGGAAAGTTGTTTGAAGCAGCTCCCGAAGGAGCTTATATTCCGGGGATGGGATACTATGATGTGACAGGTGACGGTCAACCGGATGTCGCTATAGTAGAAAAGAAAGCAGATATAGATAAAATTCCCGAAGAAGACAAGCAAAAGTATAAACTGACAGTTTATGCTTTGGAAGGTAATACCATCGGACTTACCGAAGGAACAAAAGGCTATATCTATTTGGTTGCCCAACATAATAAGTATACTTTTGTATCTCCAAAATATTATTACTATCCGGTAGCTACCAAAGATATAACTGTTAACGAGAACCTCTATCAGAATCCATTCTGGGAATAGGTTTATCTTAATCAGAAAACAGGAAGGGCTGCTTCGGCAGTAATGAAGGGGCCCTCTTGTTTTCGTTAAGTGACAAGGGCAATTAATATGATAAATTAATAAATATGTTGAAATTATTTATAAGCATGGCTGCTTTATTCTTGGGAGTCGGTAGCTCTGTGTTCGCACAAATAGAAGGAAAAGTTTATATCGATGCGAACGGCAATGGCATTTGTGATGCGGGAGAGAGGGGGCTAAAAGGAGTCTGCGTACAAGATGGTCTCAATGTGGTGAAAACCACAGATGATGGTCATTTCATACTTCCGGGACATAAAGATACACGTTTTGTAACTTTGACTGTTCCCGATGGGTATCAGGCATCAACCTCCCATTACCTATCTTTTGACGGAACCGGAAAAAAGTATGAATTGGGTATCTGCAAGACCTCGGTAGATACCGGGAATGGATATTCGTTTGTACAAATTACAGATACGGAAACTTCTCTATACGGTGATTGGATCGATAACTTGAAAGAGTACGTGAAAACCAATCCGACTGCTTTTATTATCCATACCGGTGATATTTGTTATGAAGCTCATCAGGATTTTCATGGACGTTATCTTCGTTCCGTAGATTTGGGAATTCCGACCTACTATTGTGTGGGGAATCATGATCTGCGTGCCGGAAAATACGGTGAAGAGTTGTGGCAAAGTCATTTTGGTCCTTCATGGTATTCGTTTGATGTCGGTAATGTACATTATGTAGTAACTCCGATGCTGGGTGGTGATCATGCACCTTCGTACAGGCGTTCCGACATCATCCGTTGGCTGAAGAATGATCTTGCACAAACGGATAAAGGGAAAAGAATTGTTTTATTTAATCACGACTTATGGTTTTGGGGAGACGATTTGCTCTTCAAAGATAAAAATGGCGAACAGATAGACTTTGCTGATTACAATCTGGATGCCATGATTTACGGACACTGGCACAATCATTATTATAAGCAGTTGAAGTCAGGACTTCATACTTACTGCTCATCCACTCCGGACAAAGGAGGAATAGACCATGGAACTTCTTGTTTCAGAATTTACAATGCTGATACCAAAGGTAAATTAAGTTCAGCAACTCGTTATACTTATATAGACGGAATATTGACTTCTGCCTATCCGGCGGAAGGTGAAACCGTTTCAGTTCCTGACGGAAAAATGACGGTCCGGATCAATGCTTACCGTACTATATCGGATGCGAAGAAGGTGACAGCTTCTGTTGAACGAAACGGAAGGCTTGTATCGACTGTGACGCTTATGCCTGAAACAGACTGGGGATGGAGCGGGGCGGTCCGGGTATCCGGCGGTAAGCAACGCCTGTTGGTGACTGCCGAGTTTGAAGATGGAACTCGTTTGACGAAGAGAGTAGACTATACTGTAACTAAGCAGCCGTTATCGGTCATTGCGACATCTGATGTCTGGGCAGGGCTTCGTGGAAATGCCGCACACAACCAACTGGTGAATGACAGTGTATCTTTACCCTTGCAAACCAACTGGATTCAGAATGTCGGCAGCAACATTTACATGTGCTCGCCGATTGTTGCGCAGAACAAAGTCTTTATCGGAACCATTGATGATGACAAAGCGAAGAAATGCTATGTAAAAGCCTATGATGCGACCACAGGACATCTTTGCTGGACCTTTGTCACTTCCAATTCGATAAAGAATACCATTGCCTATGAAGATGGCCGTATATTCGCTTCGGATGCTTCGGGAATGCTTTATGCCATAGATGCTGAAAAAGGAACAGCTTGCTGGCAAACGCAATTGCCGGTTTCTTTGCTGCCGCTTCTCGACGAAGGATTGGCCGTAGCCGATGGTGTGGTATATGCCGGACATGCAAAAGGTACTTGTGCTGTGCAGGCTGTCGACGGAAAAATTTTATGGCAGAATAAAGCCTGGGACGGAGGCGAGGGAACCACTTCCACCTTTACCGTGGGTGCGGGAGTGTTAGTTGCATCGGCCCATTGGAACGGGCTTTTCGGACATGACATCAGTAATGGTGCTTTGTTGTGGAAGAAGCGTGATAGTAAGATTCGTTTTCGAGACGGATCAGCTACTTTCTATGATGGTAATTTCTATTTAGCTTCATGTGAGAATCTGTATGTAATCAATCCCCGTTCCGGAGATATTCTGAAAATGGCAGAAACTTCTTATGAATTTAATTCGGCTTGCGCTCCGCTTGTGACGGATAAATATCTGATTGTTTCTACTTCCAATAAAGGTGTGGTCGCTTTTGACCGCCTCACTTTTAAGGAAGTCTGGAATTATCGTACCGGGACAAGTCTTTTCTATACCGTTCCGTATTCACATAATCAGGAATGTACGGTCGAGGTTTCGCCTGTCCTTGTAGGTTCGGCTGTTCTCTTTGGCGCCAGCGATGGATATTTGCATGCCGTTGACCTGAATACGGGGGCTTATCGCGGTAAGCGGGCTTTGGGAGCACCTGTATTCTCAAGCGTGGCAGTTAGTGGTAACTGTCTGTTTGTTGCCGATTTTGGCGGTAATATTTATAATTTTAAGTTACACAATTAAATGTATATACAAAATGAAAAAGATATCTATACTATTTATATTTTCCTTGATTCTTGGTTTATTTGTCAGTGAAGTAAGCGCGGCCGGCCCACGTTTGAAGAAACGTCCCAAGCATGTGGTATTGGTTGCTTTTGACGGACTGAGTGCTGTTGCTATCCGTAATCATCCCATGCCCAATTTCAATCGGTTGATGAAAGAAGGAGCTTCTACATTGAATAACCGTTCTATCCTCCCTTCATCGAGTGCTCCTAACTGGGCCTCCATGTTTACCGGAGTAGGACCGGAACTTCACGGTTACACTACTTGGGGAAGCAAAACACCGGAAATTCCTCCTTTTATCACCAACCAATATGGCCGTTTTCCGGGACTGTACGGATTGCTGCGCGACACACATCCTAAAGCGGAACTCGGTTATATTTACGAATGGGATGGCATGAAGTATTTAGTCGATTCGCTTGCCATCAATCATTTCGTACATGCTCCACAGACAAAAGATCATCCCAAGGGAGCGACACAATTTGCCGTCAATTATCTGAAAGAGAAAAAGCCGATGTATTGTGCTGTTATATTTGAATATCCTGATCATACCGGACATACCTATAAATGGGAATCTAAAGAGTATTATGAAAAGTTAGATGAATTGGATGGGTATTTAGGTGAAATAGTAGCAGCTATTGAAGAAGCCGGTATGATGGACGAAACAGTGATTATTTTGACCGCAGACCATGGTGGCATCGGTACCAATCATGGAGGAAAAACGCTCAATGAAATGGAGACCCCACTTGTCTTTTATGGAAAGGGGGTGAAAAAGAATTATAAGATTACTGAAAGCACGATGGTTATTGACGTACCTGCCACAGAAGCCTGGTTGTTGGGTGTAGAGCCTCACGAAGCTTGGTTGGGCAATCCGGTAACAACTGCATTTTTTACTAAATAATTAATTCTTTTTGTGGAGGTGTGACAGGAGGTAACTTCTGTCATATCTCCATGTATTATTTTCAATAATAGAATAGGTATGAATAAGTTTATATATATTTTTGTTGCAATTGTTGCAATAAGCTTTGCTTCCTGTACGCAAGAACGTGCAAAAGAGAAAGAATTAAAAGTTTTGTCATGGAATGTATGGCATGCGGGACATGCTAAAAATTATCCTGAAAAAGGATGTGAAGGTACTATCGGGATTCTGAGAAAGAGTCAGGCCGATGTTATTTTGATGATTGAGACTTATGGTGCGGCTCCAATGGTTGCAGACTCTTTGGGATATGATTATGTATTGTTATCGGACAATCTGTGTATTTATAGCCGCTATCCGATTAAAAAAACATATCTTTTCCCTGACTCCATTTCTACATTCAATTTTGGAGGAGTCGAAATAGACATGGATGGCACACCGGTCCGTTTATTCGATACCTGGTTGCATTATTTACCTGATATGCGCTTGGTACCTACCGAACAATCGGAAACAGATATTCTCGCATGGGATGATGCCGGTACCCGGGATAATGAAATACGCCGTATACTCTCTGTCTTGCAGCCGATGATTCGTCAGACTGACAGTATTCCCATGATTATGGGTGGAGATTTCAATGTGCATTCCCATCTTGATTGGACTGATGCAACGAAAGACATGTATCATCATGGTGGTGCAGTTGTGGAGTGGACTGTATCTAAAGAGATGCAAAATGCAGGTTTCAAAGACAGCTTCCGCGAAATACATCCCGAACCGGAAAAAAATATAGGGACTACATGGATCTATGATAATGAAGATAAACCACTCCGATCCGACCGTATTGATTTTATCTATTACCAAGGCAAGACCATTCGTGCAATTACCTCCGAATCTTATAATCAGGAGTTGATCAAGCCTTTGAAATTTATGGGAGAGGAGTTCTTTTATCCTTCCGATCACGGCTTTGTGATGACTACTTTTAAGATATCACCATTAGAAAAATAGTGCCGGACTGTTTCATATTGAGTTTGTATGAATATTAGATATGTATGTTCTGCATTACTTGTGCAACGGCAGACCTTCATGAGCTGGCCGGTGTAAATTCATTCACAGTCCTAAGTATCCTGAGATTGTCAAAAAGATTGGTGAGATTATGAGACAAGAGCATACGGTCCCGGTATACCTCGCATTTCGGGTGAAAGTATTGGACGAAATATACTGATTCTTAAAAAATAGGATAATCGGTAGCAGTAATTAAAAACGCATATATACAATTATATTATTATGTGTGAAAGCAGATGAAGGGTAAGAGATCTTTTTTGATAGATAGGATCTCCTACCCTTGTTTTCGTATAATCAGTGTAATATAAGTAATTAGCAGGAGAAAACAATTCTATCATTATCTTATTAAAGATGATGATGGAGATATATTATATTTGCTCGATTCGAATCATAGATTAATTTTTTTTTAATACGATTTCGCTCGATAACCAACTTAATCTTAAATTTAGAACATAAAATACGTAAGATAGACCTTGTTTGGATGGAAATAAAGCTGTTACTTTGCTCCGTTTTAGAATGAAAATTAAAAATTACTAACTAAACGTGATTAATTTATGAAGAAAAATTTATTGTATCTCTTCGCGCTGATTTGCTCAGTGAGCTTGTTCACTGCTTGTAGTGACGATGATGATAACAGCTGGCAGGAACTTCCTAAAGGTGAAATTAAAGCAGAAAATGTAGACTTTCAGTTGAATGGGACGAATACAACCGGAACAGTGAACTTTGAAGCCACAAGTCTTCAATCTGCAACAGTCGGTTTTAAAAATGTGGTTGATGGCTATAGTGATATAACTGTTGATGTTACAATGGAAAAACAGGCGGATGGTTCTTTCAAATTCAATGGAACGAAAGATATCATGACAAAACCTGTGACAAGAGAAACATCTCAACCGGCTCCATTATTGAAAGTTACAGTTGATGGTATGATTACTCCTGAAGGTAAAGTAACTTTGAATGTTAGTGCAACAGGTGCCGGTCTTTATATCGGAACTTATAAAGGTGAAACTTTAGTCTTGACTTATGGAGAAACTACACTAACAGGCAAAGAGGTGGTGTTTGATGCCACAGATGGTGCTAATGTAAGTATTCTGTTGAAGGATATTATTCCAGGAGAAACAGAAACTACATTGACTGGTGTTCAAGTGGCAAATGAAGGATTCAGTGGAAGTACTAAGACAAATACTTCTACTATAGAATATACAGGTTCTCGCAAGGATAAAGTATTGACCTTGAATTTGAAAGTGACAATGAATGATCCGAAAGGATGGGCTAAGACATATACTTTGGGAGAATACACTATTGGTACTTTAGATGTAGATGGTACACCTATGCCTAACTCTGTATTAACAAGCTCTTTATATTCTAATTGGGAAGTTAAAGATGCATATTATTCTACTTTCTTTCCTGCAGTACTTAGAACTATTGGCGGGCTGATTTTGCCTCAAGTTTTGCAGTCTGTCACTCTTGAAGCTGATGGAAATATTTCTGCAAAATATTCTTCAGGTTCTGTAACTTTTGATCCGAATTGGGCAATGGGATTAATTTTTGGTGGTGGAGCACCAGGAGTTGATGTTTTAAATAAATTAATCCCTACTGATGGCTGGCAACAATCTCCTAAAAATCTAGCTTATTGGTTCCCTAAAGATGATAAACTGTATTTGAAGTTAAATGTTTCTACTATTATTTCTCAGGCAATGGGTAGTAATGCAGAATCACTTGCTCCGATAATTTCTGAAATCTTAAATGGTGATGCTGCTACTGTTAAGAAACTAATAGGTACAATGTTGAAGGTTGATATGAGTTCTATTAGTGATGAGACATTTGAAATGTTACTGGGTTGGGTAAATAATGGTATACCTTTGAATGTGAAGACTACAGATAAAGGACATACCTATATTTATCTTGATAAAACAGCTTTTGATCCAATTATGGTCGATAAAGAAATGTCTGCTGATTCTTCTGATTTTGGTACTGGATCAGATTTATTTAAATTATGGAAGATTATGATGGATGCGAAAATAATTCCGGAAGATGCAGCTGCTGCTATAATCCTTTTAATTGGATTGCCACAGAATTGGCCATCTACAACTGGTTTTGATCTAGGATTGGATTTATTGGCTAAATAAATAGTTTGTAGTATATAATGTTAAAACAATAAATAATGAAAAAGATATTTACCTTATTAATGTTACTTTGTACGATAAGTGTGTTTGCAGCAAATGCTGCTGGCACTTACACTGGTAGATTGACGATTTCTGTTGATGGTAATGCTCCAACTGTAAAAGACGGCCAGAATGTAATTGTGACAGAAAGTGATATTGTGACATTAACAATTCCCGATTTTTCTTATTCAGGTTATCCAAAAGCAGATGTTGTTATTACAGCTTCAAAAGATGCTGCGGGAAATTTAACTTTGAAAACAATCAAATACGGTTTCTTGAGATTATCTGCGAAATTCAATGATGGTTCAAAGGTTAGTGATAATAACTGTAATATCTCTCTGTCTATTTCAGCCGTACTTCAGAAGGTAGAGGTAACTTTTGTTGGAACTAAATAGATCTGTAAATACACATAATAGAAGGAGGATGTTTTTAGAGCATCCTCCTTTTTTATTATGTAGTATTAATGTCTCGGATTATATTAATAGTCTAGGTTATATAAATTGAATGGAGACCATTTATTGTATCTTTTTTTAGAGCGATATTATCTGTATTACGCTATTGCTTATATTCGAAGAAGAGTGGTTAGATATTGTATAAAAACTCGTATAAAGTCTAAATATTAGAATTTATACGAGTTTATAACGAAATGAAGTATGTCTTTTTTAATTAAAACGCATATCCAAAGCCTACATTTAAATAAATAGGATACATGTTGAATGTAATTGTTTTAAATTCCTTTTTGAAGATATCATTCAAGCCCCATACTAGATCTGCATATACATTTAAATGTTTGAATGCTTTCCACTCTGCACCGGCCTGAACTCCCCATTGGAAATTGTTCAGGTCCTTAGAAAAATCATAAGGAGCTATTTTATCTCCCTCAAATTCAGCTTTTTCTCCTGTGGGAGTATCTTTACGCAGATAACCATCATTGACGTGACCGTTAAAGTCACCACTAGTCATAAATGAAACATAAGGACCTGCATTGATTTTTACACGTTGGCTTATTTTATAAGCAGCTGTTATAGGAACCGAGAAATAAGAGCCTCGGTATTTGGTTCTTACTTTTCCGGTCCAGTAACCTGCTAGGCGTTCGCCACCATCCCCTATGATCTCCATACTATAGTTTTTTACGCGTGCTCTGGCTTCCATACCTTTAGTTTCAAGACGTAGTCCTAAAGTCATTCCCCATTTAGAATCTTTACCAAACCATTTGGTGGTATTACCTTCTATGGCAAAGCATATCGTTGGACTATATCCTGTGAGTGCGCGTATTTCGGCTGGTAATGGAAGTGGAGAGGCTCCTCCCACATTGAATCCCGCTTTTATTTCATATTCAAGCCCGTGTAATGCAGACCAAATAATACCATGGTTCCTTTCTTCCTGAGCTTGTACAGAAGTGATTGTACTGATGATAGCGAGTAGGCCTATAAGTATATACTTTTTCATTTTCTTGTTTTTACTTGTTAGTGAAATTTAATAGAACCTCATCAATGTAAAGTGTACTTCCTGGAGCACCTTCAAAATGATCTCCGCGTATACTTGAAGAAAATACGATCGCTAGATTATATTTTCCCGCTTTGAGTTTCTCCATATCTACTGATTTACCGGTACGATATTCAAATGGTAAGTCAAACTTAATCCATTCATCAGTTTCTTTTGCATCTTTAATACGGGCTACTGACACTATATGAGTATTATCCTCTGCCAATATGTTGGTTCCATCAAGTGTGGACAATTTTTCATCTGTCTCATAGAATACAGCATAAATATCACAGATATCTTTTTTATTATCTACGGGTTTACCATCTATTTGGAATGACTTTCCTGCTTTATATTTATAATATCCGGTAATTGAAGTTGGAATATTGGAAAATGGAGTTCCGAATTTGGTTGAACGGAGGATATCGGTAGGTCTTACTTCAAAGCTGCCCAAAAATAAGTTACCTGCTGCGATCGGCATTCCAAGCAATGAACCCCAATAACCGGTTTCACAAGTTGTTAATTTTAAGCATTTTCCTTCTACACCGTTCGTTGATTGACTTGTTGGATATTCTTCAGCTGTTGCTTTTACGCCGGTGAAAGCGAATCCGGCATTACCACTTGCCCAAGTCATTGTTTCTTTTCCTTGTGCGTCTGTTTCATAGAAAATATGGTATTTCCCTTCTGAATCGAATTTTATATTCTCAAAATGGTACGTTGTGTTAGTAATACCAGAGAAAGCTACTCCTACTTCATATTTTTTCTTCCATTTTTTGTCTTCAGAAGTCACTTCATAATATTGAGGTGTAGTGAAATCCAATGTAGTTCCGCTATTAGGGATAATCGAGGCTCCAGGAGTTAAGGTAAACTTGGGAGCTAATGCTGTTATATCTGTTCCTGCTTTTACGATTAATGTAACCTTATTGTTTTCAATTATCGGATCTCGGTTGAGTACGTCACCCGGTACAGAGCATGCAATGATGTCTGCTTCTGCATTAGGTGCTTCGTCTTGTATGCAAGAAACCATTATAAAGCCCAGAAAGAAACAGGCTATCAGATTCTTTAATTTCATTCGATTCTGTTTTTGATTAATAATCCTTTTAGTTTAGTTGATTTTTTGTAAACTTGGCTGCAAAGTTAAGTTTCTTTTTTGAAAAGATACATTTGAATGCCTACAATACAACATTTTATAACGGTCATAATGTTCAGAATGGTATGTTTTTAGTCTAAAGTCCATGAATCTTTCCATTCGATAATCGGTTTGGGGCCTTCAAAATGAATGGGAAGCCAGATGTAGCGCCCGTCAATAGCGTTTTGTGGAGTCCAGCGGTCACCCATGTATATAAACTGATTTTTCTTACCTTGTACCGGTAGGATATAAGTGCTTTGAGAATGAAAAGTAAGGTCTGCATCCTGACCTATACAAGGATTTCCTAACTCTTTCCATTCTCCCCAAATGGAAGAAGCTATGGCAGAGCGTGCGGCATTGGGATTCCATCCGCTACAGCCGGACATAATAAGGTAATAGTTACCATCTTTCTTGAACATGGCCGGAGCTTCCATGAACCGGTTAATAAAGACCCGGATATATTTGCCTGTATAGCCTGTATAGGTCGGATCCAGTTCGGCAATGTGCAACGTACTATTCTCTTCGGAGGAGTAGATATGGTAAGCTTTACCGTCATCATCGACAAACAGATTCATATCACGTGCCATTTGCCCCTGCTCCATGTCGCGGCCCAATATGTTGAGGCTGTCCGGATGGGCAGGAAGACTACCTCCGGTGCATTGACGTTCTTCTTCTGCAGAAGGTCTGCGGGTGGTTTTATGAATGGGTAGTACGTTGATGGGCCATGAACCGGCATTGGGACGGACAGCTTTTAGAAAGGTGTAAGGGCCTGTAACCCGGTCGCTAAGGGCAATTCCGCTTAGTGCTCCCGAATATCCTGCACCTTTGGGTTCAAGATGAAACCACATGACATATTTCTTAGTGAGAGGGTTGTATATAACTTTAGGACGTTCGAGAATACACCCTTTAGAAATGGGATGCCCGGGATCATTTTCTATCACTGATAGTGCAATGCCACAGTCTTTCCAATGATATAAGTCATCGGACGAGTAGCAATGCACCCCTACATTGGCTAAATTTCCGGCTTCACCTTCTGTTTTGTGTTCGCCAAACCAATAATAGGTTCCGTTTTCATATAAAATGCCTCCGCCATGCGCATTGATATGTACCTGGTGATTATCGGGCCATATCTCTCCGGGAGTGAAAGATTGTCCTTGGGCTGTTTGTGAGAAAAGAAAGCATAACAGAAACTGGGCTTTTAGTATAAATCCTTTATTCATTACTCTTTTTTATTAAGTATTTGTAATTGAGAGGCAAAGATACATGATAATTATTAAATAACCAGAGGATAGAGTGTAAAACCATTCACTCATCCGGATAGGATATTCTTTGGTTAAATGGATGGTTTATAAGAGTATATTTCCTACTTTTGTGCAAAATATAAACCTTGGACAGATGACTGAATCAGAAAGAAAACAGATAATCGCTTTAATACAGCGGGAGGTGATTCCTGCTATCGGATGTACAGAGCCGATTGCAGTTGCATTGTGTGTAGCAAAAGCTACAGAGACTTTGGGGGCCAAACCGGAGAAAATAAAGGTATTGTTGAGTGCTAATATCTTGAAAAATGCAATGGGAGTAGGAATCCCCGGTACGGGAATGATCGGGCTGCCCATCGCTGTGGCTTTGGGTGCGTTGATCGGGAAGTCCGATTATCAGCTCGAGGTGCTGAAAGACAGTACTCCGGAAGCTGTAGAAGAGGGAAAGAAACTGATTGATGAAAAGCGTATCTGTATTTCGTTGAAGGAAGACATTACGGAGAAACTTTATATAGAAGTGACGTGCGAAGCCGGTGGTGAACAGGCGACGGCTATCATTTCCGGTGGGCATACCACCTTTGTTTACGTGGCAAAGGGAGATGAAGTACTGTTGAATAAACAGCAGACTTCCGGGGAGGAAGAGGAAGAAGAGACTCTGGAACTTACTTTACGGAAGGTGTATGATTTTGCGTTGACTGCTCCGTTGGATGAAATCCGCTTTATTCTTGAGACGGCACGGCTTAATAAAAAAGCGGCAGAACAGTCTTTTCAGGGTGATTACGGACATGCGTTGGGTAAGATGCTTCGGGGCACTTATGAACATAAAATTATGGGGGATAGCGTTTTCTCACATATTCTTTCGTATACGTCGGCAGCATGTGATGCCCGTATGGCGGGAGCCATGATTCCTGTTATGAGTAATTCGGGCAGTGGTAACCAGGGGATTTCTGCGACTTTGCCCGTAGTGGTATATGCCGAAGAAAACGGAAAGTCGGAAGAAGAATTAATTCGTGCTTTGATGATGAGTCATTTGACTGTGATTTATATTAAGCAGAGTCTGGGACGCCTATCCGCCCTCTGTGGCTGTGTAGTGGCGGCAACCGGGTCGAGTTGTGGCATTACTTGGTTGATGGGAGGCTCTTATAAGCAGGTGGCTTTTGCCGTTCAAAACATGATAGCCAATCTGACCGGAATGATTTGTGACGGAGCTAAACCCAGTTGTGCTCTGAAGGTGACGACAGGAGTGTCGACAGCTGTGTTGTCGGCGGTAATGGCAATGGAGAATCGTTGTGTTACTTCGGTCGAGGGAATTATTGACGAGGATGTCGATCAAAGCATCCGAAATCTGACGCGGATTGGATCACAGGGTATGAATGAAACAGACAGGGTGGTGCTCGACATCATGACACATAAAGGGTGCTAATGTTAAACTATATGTTAAAAAATAGAAGACAAGCAGTAAAAGACTAATTCTTTCATTTTCTTGATATAAAGAATCTTGTTGGAGTGACGAACTATTAATGCTGTATATATGAAAAAACATTTTGTATGGTTGCTTTTATTATTTCCGCTTCTGCTGACCGGATGTTATGGAGAAGAAGATAAAGAGAAGGACCAGGGAGATTATATTTGGGATTTCATAAACTATAATATTTATTTTTCTGTGAAGGATGCCGCCGGCAATAACTTGCTGGACCCACAGGTTGCGTCGAATATATTGGGTAATGAGATTACTGTGGAATATGGGGATAAATCCTTTCCATTGGAAAATTCTGTGGATACCCGCTTTAATATGCCCCGCCCGTTGGGATTGAGAAAAGAAGTGCTGGGTGAAGCGAAAGAGCGTGTGCTTTCTTTTGGTGAGTTTTCTCCGGAACATCAATATAAGGGAGAGACCTTTACGATTCATTGGGGAGATGGAACGAAAGATGTGGTAAAATTCGACTTATATATCACCTGGAAGAAACAGAACCCTACAATACATAAAAGGCTTTACTTGAATGACAAAGAATACAGTAAGGATTCTTTCCTGATAAAGATCGTGAAATAGATTGTCTGTCCTTAGGTATAATAAAACGGTGAACATACGATGCAGTTGCAGTATGTTCACCGTTTTTCGTTTTATAAATTACCGCTCGGGATTAATGGCAATGTCCACAACCGCAGCTGTCTCCACAACTGTCTCCGCAGTCGTCACCGCAACCGTCGCCACAGCTTCCGCAACTGCATCCGCCTTCGCCGGTCATCATTTTAATCATTTCCTGAATTTCTTCGTTTGTAGCCGGACGGCTCTCGGTAACCTCGCCCACGAAAGTCAAATCTTCACCGGCCAACGGATGGTTCATATCCATCACTACTGTATCGGCTTTTACTTCAACTACACTACCATTCAGGCGCTGGCCTTCTGAGTTCATCAAAGGAATGATGTTTCCCGGATAGATATGTTCGTTATCGAATTTTCCGTCAATCTCAAAGATATTTTTGGGAAGATCGATTACATGTTCTTCGTCATATTCACCATAAGCTTCGGCAAAAGGAATAGTAAATTCAAATTTGTCTCCTTTATGAAGGTTTACTATCTGTGATTCAAAAGCTTCGAGCGTAGTGCCCAAACCTGAAATGAATTGGAAAGGATGTTCGGCTGCTATTTCTTCTACTAAGTCTCTTTTACCATCTTCTGTTGTATACAGTTTGTAAGCTACAGTGATGTACTTGTTTTCTGCTGTTTCCATCTGTTCTTTATAATGTTATTAATAAAATTCGGATTTTCCGTGGGGACAAATATACGAATTAATCGTCAGAGATTTATGGACTGGTGGGGAGTTTATTCTTTCGTAGTAGAAATTAATACCTGTTGGCTGATAGGCGATGAATAACGAAAATGAAAGAAGTAGTATATCTATATGTCGTTAAACTGAAAAAAAAGTTTTTCCATTTGTTATTATATATAACAAATTAAATAAAATGTATAAACGAACTGACCTGTTAAAAGCCTTCCTTTGTACTTCTAAATGTAAGATATTGGTACATTTTTGTTTTTTTATAATATACATCAACCTATGAAAACCTTAATTGAAAATTTGACTTCTGATTTGCTACCCAATCAGATTTTTCAAACCGGATTTAGCTTTTTAATCATCTTAAAAGGGAACTCCTTATTGAAGATGGATAGCAATGTTTTGATTTTTATTATGAGTGGTACTATGAAAGTTTCCTCTGCTCAGCAAGAGTTGGCTACCGTCAGAGAGCGGCATATCTTTTTCTGGGATAAAGAAGATGACTATACCTGCGAGATGCTTTCGGACTCACAAGTCATCTTATTTGCATTTGGTGATTTAATAGTACATGATTTATTGACATTCCGTCCTTTCGGAGCTATTTCGGATAGCTCTGTTTCAAAAGATGTGGGACTTAAATTTGCCGAGCCTTTGAATTCTTTTTTACAGCTTCTTGCACAGTACATGGAGATGAATTTATATGATCTTTCTTTGTATATAGCGAAGCAGCGGGAACTGTTCTATATCCTGAATTCTGTTTATAATGAGCAGGAACTCGCCATTTTGTTCAGTTCCTTGACGGAACAGTCGTCCAGGTTTAAAGAACAGATACTGGAGAACTATCTCAGTGCAAAAAATGTGGGTGAGTTGGCCAGCCTGTTAGGCTATGGCGTCACTAATTTTCGGGCAAAGTTTAAAGAACAGTTCGGAGTGTCGGTCTACCGTTGGCTTCTCAATCGGAAATCACAACATATCATTTACCGTATTACCGTATATGGTGATGAGTTTAGCCAGATTATCGATGACTTCGGATTTTCATCTCCTTCACACTTTAATAAATTTTGCAGGTCACAATATGGACTGACACCTTGCGAACTTCGCAAGAAATTGAAAACAAACAATAATTCTTAAATTGAAGCTTATGTTAAAAAATCATTGTTGTATGGAGACAGGATGCAGAAGAGCCATCCTTTTCCTTCTTTTTTCTCCGCTGTTTGGTACCGGGTTTGCCCAAACGGAAACGCCGGTTAAGGTTGATAAACCTCTTAAATCGTATTCACATTGGTATTTTGGAGCAGAATATGGTGTCCCTTTCCTGTTTGGCGATTTTACTTCATTCTCGGCGGATAAAACCTATGTCGGATCTCAGTTTGGAGGGTTTGCCGGTTATCAGGTCAATTCGTGGATAGGCATAGAGGCATCTGCGCGAACCGGATATACCAGAATGGGGGCGAAATCTTACGCGGGTGATTACCTTATGAATGCCGACGGGATGACTTATTATACGAATCAGGATTTTAATACCTGGAAGTATAAGGATGTGTTTTCGAAAGTACACTTTACGAATATTGGTTTGCAGATGAATCTGAATGTGAATAATTTCTTTGGCCCTAACCGGGGAAATCGTCGCTGGACGGTATTACTGGGTCCTGCCGTCTATGCACAACATTTCTCTACAGAGTTAATAAATAAGGCAGATAAAAGCCCATTATCGGGAAAAAAGACGGATAAGTGGAACATCGGGATAGGGGGAGATGTGTCTTTGCGTTATAAGATTTCCCGGGCTTTTGATGTACAGTTGCGTACGGGAATTATATGGGTCAATAACAATAAGATGGATGGTATATCTACGCTGATTAAGTCGAAAGACCACTTTATGACCAGTGCCGGACTCTCTTTGATATGGAAGGTGGGTAAAAAGAAAGAAGACAATGTTCTCTATGCCTCAAGGCGAGCGGCGGATGTGGAGATCAGATATATAGAGGAGCGTGCGGTCAGCTTGCCTACCCCTGCTTGTTGCGTTGAAGATTCGATAGAGAAGGAGCGGATGAAACGGGAGATTGCTTCTTTAAATATGCAGTTGCAACAGGCGCACACGGTAGTGAAGGAGAAGACCGGTTCTGATCCGATACTGGGATTCAACGAATTGCCTCCGGTCTATTTTAAGAGAGGATCGGCTTATCTGAATGTAGCCTTGTACAAAAATGAATTATGCCGCATCGTGCAAACCCTGAAAAAGTATCCTGAGCTGAAAGTTATTCTTTCAGGGCATGCCGACCATACCGGGAATCCGGATATTAATCAAAAAATCTCTTTACAGCGTGCCGAAGCACTGGCAGCCTATCTTGAAAAGAAGGGGATAGATGGCAAACGTATCGCCGTGAAAGGAGAGTGCATAGATATGCTTACTTCCGATCCGAATAATTACAGCGTACTTGCCAGGCGAGTTATTGTTGAAATCCAAAAATGAAAACTATGATTAGAAAGAAAATATATCTGTTGTTGTTATTGATACCTTTGCTGCATGGCTGTAAAGAGTCCGATTTCAACGATTTACTTGACAGACAGGGTGATCAGAGGAAAGAATTGCAGGAGTTGACAGATCTATGTAAGAAACTGAATGAGGATATTTATAATCTTCAGGTGATTGTCAATACCGACAGGATAGGAGATAACATTACTCATATCGAGGAACTGGCGGATGGTGCGGGGTATACTATCTCCTTCTCCCAAAGTGCTCCGATTACTATCCGTAACGGGAAGAAAGGAGATACCGGTCCGGATGGAGATGCCGGGAAAGACGGCATAGACGGTACAGACGGTAAGGATGGCGTAGATGGTACGGATGGTAAAGACGGTGTGGACGGTACCGACGGTACGGACGGAAAAGATGGTGAGAACGGTACCGATGGTAAAGATGGTGCAAATGGTACGAATGGTACGGACGGTAAGGATGGCGTGGATGGTACCGATGGCAAAGATGGTGTCGACGGTACCAACGGGAATAAGGGGGAGCAAGGTGACCCCGGACAGAATCCGGTGGTTGGCATTATGCAGGATCCCGCTGATTCGGAATATTATTGGACTATAAAAATAGGTTCCGGTGAACCTTATTATCTGGCCGACAATGATGGAAACAGAATAAAGGCAACCTCTACGGTACACGATGGACAAACCCCTCAACTGGGAGTGAAGCAATGGGAAACGTCCGCCGGGGGCGACGATAACTATTACTGGACGCAAAAGATTGGAACCGGTCCCGAGACATGGATTGAAGCGGATGGAAAGAAAATAGTTGCCAATGCAAAAAATGCTGTGTCCGTGTTTGAGAAGGTGGACTTGAAGGAGCCGGATTATGTGGAATTTACCTTAAGCGGTGGGGCAACCCGGTTCAGATTACCTATAGGAAGACCGGTTATTGAGGTTCCGGAGGGACGTAAACTGTTTTTTTTCAACCGGGGCGGGTCTCAGGCGATTGCTTTCAGTTGTAAGGGTATCTCAAAAGAGCAATTGTCGGTAGATGTTCCGAAGGGGTGGAAAGCGACAGTCGATTTTGAAGCGGGAGCTTTGACTCTTGAGGCCCCTTCGGCGGGAACAGCGGACGTAGCATTATCAGGAGATGTGGTATTGCGAAGTACGAATACCGCAGAAGAAACGGCGCGGACTTCTTTCACCGTGAGTATGCTTTATAAGATAATGCTTCCGGATTTTAGAGGTTCTTATGTGTACAACATCCGTCTTTGGGGCAAAAAGATAGGAGAACTTTGTCGTGAATACCAGCGGGAATTGGGATTGTCTGCAACGGTTGTCTATCCTTATTTGACAGGAGGAGTTTATGGATCGGGACTTATCACGAATACCGGTGCTTCGGTGAAGCACGACGGTACGGGTTATCATGCATCAGTTTCTGACAGGCCGGCAGTTATGTATATCTATACTGAAAATGGATCGGAATTCTATACCGACAGTTCGTTGAAAGGGCGGGAACCGGATTTCGGAGACGGCCTGCAGGCGGAAAGGCTGACTGATGCGGATGGCAATGCCTACCGCATTGTGAAAATAGGTAAACAGTACTGGACAGCGGAGAATTTACGGACACTTACTTATCCTGACGGAACTCCTGTTGCCACCGGCTTGTCGGGGCGTGCCTGGAGAGAGAGTGGATTTGATGATAGCGGTTCGGGTGCCTGTGCCGTGTACGATTATGAGAATGCTGCTGCAGCAGGGGCATTTGCCAATAAGGTATCTTATGGAGTTTTGTACAATAGAGTTGCTGCCAGAAAAGTGGTGCCTGCCGGATGGAAGCTTCCAACGGAATCGGATATCGTATCCACATTACGGGCTTTTCTGGGTTCTAATGCCGGTACATTATTGAAAGAGTCCGGAACAGAGCATTGGCTGGCAGGGGGTGGAACCGATCTCACAGGTTTTTCCGGTGTCGGAGGAGGATACAGAGGTGCTGACGGTCTTTCGTTCAACGATTTTCAGCAAGTCGGTATCTGGTGGAGCAGTGCCAGTCTGGAGAGTGTCGGTGCTGTGTTCAGATTGTCCGCAAACTCATCCGTACTCGAGTTTAACAGCGGAGACAATAATTCGACAGGCTACAGTGTACGGCTTTTGAAAGAAGATTAATCTTTAAAACAGGAAATCATGAAGAGATATAAAAAATATATGTTTATCATTTTGTCGGTTCTGTTGGCGGGAGGCTGTGTTCAGGAGGACATTAACGAGGCCCTGCGCCGGGAAGCCGAACTGAATGTACGGATGGGAAAACTCCGGGAATGGATATCCGATACCAATAATGAAGTGAGGCTGCTTGCCACGATAGTGAATACGATACCGACTCATGATTACATTGAGAGTGTGACCGAATTGCCTGATGGAAGTGGTACACTGATTGTTTTTCATAAAGGAGGAGATATTCTTATAAAGAATGGCCTGACGGGGAATAAAGGAGAAAATGGCAATGACGGTGCCAATGGTGAGAATGGCAGTGATGGAGCAAACGGCGCGGATGGTACGGACGGTAAAGACGGCGTTGACGGTCAGAACGGAGCCGACGGTCAAAACGGGTCGAACGGAACTGATGGTACCGATGGGCATAATGGCAGTGACGGACAGGACGGTGCCAATGGTGAGGATGGCAAAGACGGAGTTGACGGTAACGACGGTAAAGACGGCGTGAAAGGTCCTGCAGGAGATACTCCGTTGCTGGGTGCCAAACGGGATACGGATGGCAATTATTATTGGACTGTACAAATAGGTGGCGGAGCGGTAGAGTGGCTGACGGATGGAGAAGGTAACAAGGTGATCATGACTCCTGTGAATGGTGTCACTCCATCTGTCGACATAGCTAAAGATACCGATGGTGAATACTATTGGCAGGTTACTGTCGGAGGTGTAACGAAATGGATCACAGGAGGAAGCGGAGAGAAGATAGTGGCTACGGTGACAGATGGCAGCCCGTCCATCTTTGCTTCTGTGAATACCGGAAATCCTGAATATGTCGTGTTTACCATGACTGACGGGAGCATCTATAAAGTGGCTAAAACCGGAGACAGTAAATTGATATTCAATGAAACGGGGCCACTTTTCTTCCGTCGTGGAGTAACGCAGGACGTTACGTTTGATTGCAGCAGTTTCCGACAGATAGTAAAGGTGGCAGGAACATGGGATGCTACGATTAATTATCAGCCGAAAGCTTTGCAAGGGACGCTGACTGTGAAAGCACCTGCTGCCGGTTCGACTCTGCCGGCTTCGGAAAGAATAACGATAGAAGGCACAGATGCTTTGGGAAATACTGTCCGGGCAGACATCTTGGTAACGTTGTATTATCGTATTGAACTTCCGAAGTTCAATAGTTCTCTGGTTTATGACGTATTGATGGAGGGAGTTAAAGTAGGAGAAATATGCCGGGAGTATGTGCCGGCGTATTCCACGACGGACCGGGCTACAGTAGTCTATTCTTATAATGCTGCTTCGCGTACTTTTGGTTCCGGACTGATCTTGGAAAACGGAGCATCGATACAGCATGACGGAACAGGATATACGCCGGTCGCCGGCAATCCGTCGTCCACTGCCATACTTACGGAAGACGGTAGCCGGTATGTGATGGCGGCAGATGGGGCAGACGGACTGGTGAACGGGACTGTTTGCGGGCTGAAAGCTTCCTTGGCTGTCGATGTGCAGGGATATGCTTACAGGGTTGTAAAAATAGGTAGCCTCTACTGGATGGGAGAAAATCTGAAGACAACCCAATTTAATGATGGTACTCCTATTCCTACCGGTTTTGCCACATCTATGGATTGGGGAATTCAGTGCGGGAAAGGTCTTCCGGCCTGTCAAGTCGACCGGGCGGTTAATGCCAATGCTCCGGGAGCTATGCAATATCGTAACCTGTACGGTGTACTTTACAATCAGTTTGCAATGAAAGGAAATATAGCTCCCCAAGGATGGCATGTTCCTTCTAAAGCAGAACTGCAAGCATTGGTAGACTTTGTGGGGGCAGATGCACGTAAACTGAAGTCGACAGCTGTTGGGAAAGGAATTGGAAATTGGTTGGAGGATACGGGAATAGAGGCGAACAATCTGACCGGTTTTACGGCTTTGCCTGCTAATACGGTTAATGGCGGTAATGGCAGTACCGGAGCCCAGGAAACAACAGGGCAATGGTGGTCGACGGAAACGAGTTATCGCATCCGGATGTCCTACAAATCTAATTCTGTAGAACTGTTGACTTCTGGCAATGCGTTGGCGGGTGAAGGTAACAGCATTCGTTGTGTCCGGGATGCAAATTATTAATTTAACTCTAATGAATATGAATCATATAATCAAACTATTGTTTCTCTGTCTGTTCTTCGCAACCGCCTGTAGCCAGGAGGAGATGAACGAGGTGTTGAAGAATCACGCGGAAATGGAGGGGCAGGCAAACTCTGTCGAGGAGTTGTGCAAAAATATGAATAGGGATATCGTTGCTTTGAAGCTGATCATTAATTCGTCTGAATCAGGTGATTATATTACCGGTTTCAAGGAACTTGCAGATGGAAGCGGCTATACCATCAGTTTTTTCAAAAGTGGTACGATTGTCATCAAGAATGGCGAGAAAGGAGACGATGGTAAAAAAGGAGAAGATGGTCAGGATGGTCAGAATGGTCAGAACGGTACCGATGGCAAAGACGGTCAGGATGGTACCGACGGTAAAGACGGTCAAGACGGTATCGATGGGCAAGACGGACAGGATGGTACTGACGGTAAAGACGGTCAGGACGGTACCGATGGCAAAGATGGCCAGGACGGTACCGATGGTAAAGATGGCCAGGATGGAACAGACGGTACGGACGGTCCGGAAGGAGACAAAGGACAGAATGGGACAGCTCCTGTCGTCACTATGAAAATGGATACGGACGGACATCTGTATTGGGCTATCAAGAATGCCGATGGAACATCTTCTTTTCTTTTGGACAACAACGGGCAAAAGGTCAGAGCTTCGGGAACCGATGGTATTGTTCCGGTCATTGGGGTCAATGCGGCAGGATACTGGACGCTTGATTATGGGAGCGGTCCTGTCGAATTGAAAGATGCTGCGGGCAATCCGATGAAAGCGAAAGGTGCGTCCGGTGATCCTATGTTCCGGAAGGTGGTCAGTGAAGACGGTTATATTGTATTTTATCTGACTGATGGAACCATATTTAAAGTGCCGGAGTGGGGAGGGGCACAGGTAGAATTGGCGGCTTCGGGAGTGACGTATTTTCATCGGAGTGAGTCTCTGACCTTTACGTTTACTTGCAGTGGCGTAAATAAAAGTATTGCTCCGGTATGTACGGCTCCGGTCGGTTGGACAGTTACGGCCCAATATACGTCGGACACCACCGGGGAGATGACGGTGATTGCTCCTGATAAAAGCTCGGGAGATGGAGCCTTGTCCGGTACTGCTATTCTTGAACTGACAGCCAAGGACGGCAAGAAGTTGTCGGTAACGCTCGGAGTCACTTTATTGCTTGAATTTAAAGTGCCCGATTCTTCCCGTTCGTTTGTTTATGAACTTTATGTTGAGGGAGTGAAAGTAGGAGAACTATGTCATGAGTTTATTCCCGATTATTCATTTGGATCGGGTAAAAGTGCCTCGGTCTTTTATCCTTATAATGTTTATAACAAAGCGTTTGGCGAAGGAATGGTATTGGATAACGGAGGGAAAGTAGACTATCTGACTACCGTTTATACGCCGGGTACCAATACGCAACCATTCACCTCCCTGTTTACAGAAGACGGAGTGAGTTTTATAACCGGCGATTATATCGGCTACTCGGATAGTCAGGCAAACGGACTCCGTCCTTATCTGACTACTGATAATGAAGGCAACTCATATCGGGTGATGAAAATCGGTACCCAATATTGGATGGCGGACAATCTGCGGACGATAACAAACAGTGCAGGAGTCATTTCTTCGGAATGGAGAAAAGATGCTAACCCGAGATATGCTGTATATGGTTTTCCCGCCGGTATTACGGAAGATAGCCGGACCATTCGCAATCAATATGGACTGTTGTACAATGCAGGTGTGTTTTCCGGTTCTACGTCTTTAGTTACTGAAGGCTGGAAAATACCGAATCATTTGGGCGATTGGGATAAATTGCGGAATTTCCTGGGTGGGGATTCTAAAGTGGCCGAGGCATTGAGTATTGCCGGGTTTGTGGGAAAACCCGGTGGACGGCGTAATGCTGATGAACCTTTTGCTTTCCAGGAAAAAGATGAAGTCGGGTATTGGTGGTTTAGCAGTGTCGATGGGCATAATTGCTGGGCGCTCTCCATCAATCCTTCGAATGTATCCGTACCACAATCTACGAATACATATAGTCGTGGTTACGGGTTTAGCATACGTTTTATTCGTCAGTAATATGCCATTGTTTACTTTGAAACTTTAGACTTTTTGCGTAAAAACATCCGGATGTTGTTGTATAAAACATCCGGATGTTTTGTATTATAACATGGGGATGTTTTACTGCACAACATCCCCATGTTTTATTGGTTCGGTCTTAATCTGCTCTTTCCGCTCTTTTCTTCTTTCTCTGTTTATGATTGATGTTTCTCTGCTTTCTTCCTGAGAGAACTATCGCAAAATAATTGTTTAGGATGCATTGTGTCTTGCTCTTGGAAATATTAATTAATGGTCTCAGGGCATTTTTTATCTGTTGATTTTATTTTCAGTTAAATAATTGTTTAATTTAGGGGAAAATAATAATGGCTTTGGTATAGGTGATTACATGATTAATAATAGTAAACATGAAAAATATAATTGGGATTCTGGGAGTTTTTATTTTGGCAATATCCTGTTCCGGCGGTAAAAAGGAGTCTGCGGATGCCGGTCTGGAACTGACAGAAGATTCTGTTGTTTATTTATTGGCCGATAATGTGACGTTAGAAATAAGGGCTCTATTCCCTTTTATTGATAAAGATGGGCATGAATACCTAACTTTTCAGAATCAATTGGAACCAGAGATTTGTGTTTATGATTTGCAGTCGGGAGAGTTTGTGAAAAGCATCTTCTTTGATAGAGAGGGGGCTAATGGTGTTGGTATGTTCGGAGGATATCATATTATTGGTTTTGATGAAATATATTTGCCTAGTTTGCAACAAAGTAAAGTGTTTGTGATGGAAGAGTCGGGCAAGAAAAAACGTGAGATTATAACTGAGAAAACGGATGATGGGATACCTCTATTGCCTTTCGGAGCCATAACCTTTGTATATCGCCCTATTTACTTTAATAACGGGAAAATGTATATACCCCAAACCATCAATATGCGTTTAGGGAACAAAGTGATGGAAAAATCTCCTGTCTACGTCGTGGTTGATACGGTTAAAAATGTGCTCAGTCCTTTTCCAATTAAGTTTCCTCCTATTATGTCTTCGGATGATGTTACTAAACCATCCTTAGGTAATGAACTCTCATATAGTTGCTGTTTAAATGACAAGGATCAATTTGTATTCTCTTTCTTTTTTGATGAAGATATTTACGTAGTTTCTCTACAAGATGGAGAAATGAAAAAAATCAAAGTAAAGAGTCGATATATCGATAAGCCTGCAATCAAGGAGAATCCTCCACAGGATTTTGATGGGGCGATGAAAGCAAGCTCAGAAATTCCTTGTTACGGAAATCTGATTTATGATAAATATCGGAAAGTCTATTACCGTTTTGTATACTTGAAAGCGGATTTGGACGGGGAGAAAAATTATCTGAATATATGGCAATATGGGCGTAAATCTTTCTCTATAATGATTCTGAATGAAGATTTTGATGTTATCGGGGAGACTCGTTTTCCGGATTTTACGTATATATCTACCTTGCACTATATAGGTAAAGACGGCTTGTATTTAAGTGACAGCCATTACAAGAATCCGTCTTTTGATGAAAACAAACTGAGATTCCGGCGTTTTAAATTAGTACATTATAATAAGAAATAGTTGGGAATATAGGATTTTGAATGATAAATACATATTTAAAGATGGGCTTTGCTTACAATTATTTTGTTTTAGGTGATTTTTTTCTTCAATTTGTTTGGAGTTTATAAAAAAGCACTTACCTTTGCAGCAATCAAAGAATAGAAAATAGAAGTTATGAATAATCATACATCAATTAACCTGGCAGTCCTGCATATTATTCGCGTCGTGGTGATTCCATCAAGAGCGTGAGAAAGGTTATGTATGTATTCGTACAGATAGAAGATATGATTTAGAGCCTTTCTCACTACAGTGGGGAAGGCTCTTTACTTAAAAGGAATATTGAAATGAAAAAGCAGTTACGCAGTTCGTTCAGCACACAGGGTCGCCGCATGGCAGGCGCCCGGGCACTTTGGGCAGCCAATGGTATGAAAAAAGAGCAATTAGGCAAACCTATCATTGCCATCGTCAATTCGTTTACTCAGTTTGTTCCGGGACATGTACATCTACATGAAATAGGTCAGCTGGTGAAAAAAGAAATTGAGAAGCTGGGATGCTTTGCTGCGGAATTCAATACGATTGCCATTGATGATGGTATTGCCATGGGACATGACGGAATGCTTTATTCCCTTCCTTCCCGGGATATCATTGCCGATAGTGTGGAATATATGGTGAATGCCCATAAAGCGGATGCCATGGTATGTATCAGCAATTGTGACAAAATCACTCCGGGGATGTTGATGGCGGCTATGAGACTGAATATTCCTACTGTATTTGTATCCGGAGGTCCGATGGAAGCCGGTGAACTGGATGGACAGCATTTGGACCTGATTGATGCGATGATTAAGTCGGCCGACGAAAGTGTGAGTGATGAAGAAGTCTCCAAGATCGAGAATCGGGCCTGTCCCACTTGCGGATGTTGTTCGGGAATGTTTACCGCCAATTCGATGAACTGCCTGAACGAAGCGATCGGTCTGGCTCTCCCCGGAAACGGAACGATTGTGGCGACCCATGCCAACCGTACCCAATTGTTCAAAGATGCTGCGAAACTGATTGTAGAAAATACCTATAAATATTATCGGGACGGTGATGAAAGCGTACTTCCCCGGAGCATTGCCACCCGTGAGGCATTCCTGAATGCCATGACGCTGGACATCGCGATGGGAGGATCTACCAATACGGTACTTCACCTGCTGGCGATAGCCCATGAAGCGGAGGCGGACTTTAAAATGGACGATATCGATATGCTTTCACGCAAGAGCCCATGCTTGTGTAAGGTGGCGCCGAATACACAGAAGTATCATATTCAGGATGTAAACCGTGCCGGAGGTATCATGGGGATTATGGGACAACTTGCCAAAGCCGGATTGATCGATACGTCTGTAGTGCGTATCGACGGGATGACATTGGGTGAGGCGATAGATAAATATGATATAACTAGCCCGAACGTATGTGAAGAGGCTATTAAAAAGTATAAGAGTGCGGCTGCCGGAAAGTTCAATCTGGTGCTCGGCTCTCAGGACGTCTATTATAAAGAGCTGGATACGGACCGTGCCGAAGGGTGCATTCGCGACATAGAGCACGCATATAGCAAAGACGGAGGACTGGCCGTACTGAAAGGAAATATTGCCCAGGATGGTTGTGTGGTGAAGACGGCCGGAGTGGACGAGAGCATCTGGAAGTTTACCGGTCCGGCAAAGGTGTTCGATTCACAGGAAGCAGCCTGCAATGGGATACTCGGAGGAAAAGTTGTCAGCGGAGATGTAGTCGTCATCACGCACGAGGGTCCGAAGGGAGGTCCCGGTATGCAGGAAATGCTTTATCCTACCTCTTATATCAAATCGCGCCACTTGGGCAAGGAGTGTGCGCTGATAACCGACGGCCGTTTCAGCGGAGGTACATCGGGACTCAGCATCGGGCATATCTCTCCCGAAGCAGCAGCCGGAGGTAATATCGGAAAGATTAAGGATGGTGATATCATCGAAATCAATATCCCCGAACGGACTATCAACGTGCGACTGACCGATGAAGAACTGGCTGCACGTCCGATGACTCCGGTCACTCGTGAACGCTATGTGCCTAAAAGTCTTAAAGCGTATGCCAGCATGGTAAGCTCTGCCGATAAAGGAGCGGTGAGACTGATTGATTAACCACAGAGTTGTTTCAATCGTGAATTGTAAATCGTAAAATCGTAAATTTTAGTACATGAGTAAAGATATAATTTCAGGCGGTGAAGCATTAATGCGTTCTTTGGAATATCATGGTGTAAAGACGATCTTTGGTTATCCCGGAGGATCTATCATGCCCGTATTCGATGCCTTATACGATCATAGAGAGACTTTGAATCATATTTTGGTTCGCCACGAACAAGGGGCGGCACATGCGGCTCAGGGATTTGCCCGTGCTTCGGGTGAGGTCGGAGTTTGCCTGGTGACGAGCGGCCCCGGTGCTACCAATACCATAACCGGTATTGCGGATGCAATGATCGACAGTACACCGATTGTAGTCATTGCCGGACAGGTGGGAACAGCTTTTTTGGGGACAGATGCTTTTCAGGAGGTCGACTTGGTAGGCATCACGCAGCCAATTACAAAATGGAGTTATCAGATCCGTCGTGCCGAAGATGTGCCATGGGCGGTGGCCCGCGCCTTTTATATAGCGAAAAGCGGACGCCCGGGACCGGTAGTGCTCGACTTTGCAAAAAATGCCCAGGTGGAGAAAGCCGAATATATGCCTGCGAAACTCGATTTCATACGCAGTTACGTGCCTGTACCCGAGACTGACCCGGAGGCCGTGAAAGCGGCTGCCGAATTAATTAACGGTGCAGAGCGCCCGTTGGTATTGGTGGGGCAAGGTGTGGAACTGGGCAACGCACAACAGGAATTGCGTGCTTTCATCGAAAAGGCAGATATGCCCGCCGGATGTACGTTGTTGGGACTGTCGGCTTTGCCGACCGAGCATCCTTTGAACAAAGGTATGCTGGGAATGCACGGTAATCTCGGACCGAATATGAACACCAATAAATGTGATGTCCTGATTGCTGTCGGGATGCGTTTTGACGACCGTGTGACCGGAAACCTGGCTACGTACGCCAAGCAGGCGAAAGTGATTCATTTTGATATCGATCCGGCTGAAATTAATAAGAATGTACATGCGGATGTAGCGGTTCTGGGTAACTGTAAAGAGACGCTCTCTGCTGTTACGGCATTGCTGCAGCCCAACGAGCATAAAGAATGGCTGGATAGTTTCCTGCCTTATGAACAGGTGGAAGAAGAAAAGGTAATCCGTCCGGAATTGCATCCGATGGGAGATACGCTTTCGATGGGGGAAGTGGTGCGTGCGGTAAGCGATGCAACCAATCATGAAGCGATATTGGTGACCGATGTCGGTCAAAACCAGATGATGTCTGCCCGATACTTTAAATATTCAAAAGACCGGAGTATGATTACTTCCGGAGGACTTGGTACCATGGGATTCGGGTTGCCGGCTGCTATCGGTGCAACCTTTGGCCGACCGGACCGTACGGTTTGTGTATTTATGGGTGACGGTGGTCTGCAAATGAACATTCAGGAGTTGGGAACCATTATGGAACAGAAGGCACCGGTTAAAATTATCGTATTAAACAATAATTTCCTGGGCAATGTACGCCAATGGCAGGCAATGTTCTTCAACCGTAAATACTCGTTCACACCCATGCTGAATCCCGATTATATTAAGATTGCTTCTGCTTATGATATACCGGCCAAAAGAGTCTTTACCCGTGAAGAACTGGCTGATGCGATTGACGAGATGATTGCGACAGACGGTCCGTTCCTGTTGGAAGCTTGTGTGATTGAAGAGGGAAATGTGTTGCCGATGACCCCTCCGGGAGGTTCAGTTAACCAGATGTTGTTGGAATGCTAATAAGTTAGGAATTATGGATAAGACATTATATACATTAATTGTTCATTCAGAGAACTTTGCCGGATTGTTGAATCAGGTTACGGCAGTATTTACCCGTCGGCAGATTAATATAGAAAGCCTGAATGTTTCGGCTTCATCTATCAAGGGGGTGCATAAATATACTATTACGGCTTGGACCGATAAAGATACGATAGAGAAGGTTGTCAAACAGATTGAGAAGAAGATCGATGTGCTTCAGGCACATTATTTCACTGAAGATGAAATCTATTTTCATGAAATAGCTCTTTATAAGGTGTCTATGCCCGAATTTCAGTCACAGCCGGAAGCTTCGAAGGTGATTCGTCGCTATAATGCACGGATTGTGGAAGTGAATCCGGTATTTGCCATCGTCGAGAAAAATGGAATCAGTGAAGAAATTACTTCTCTCTACGAAGAGTTGAGTGCATTGAATTGTGTGTTGCAATTTGTGCGTTCGGGACGTGTGGCAATCACTACCAGTTGCTTTGAACGTGTGAACGAGTTTCTGGCAGATCGTGAGACCAAATATAACTTAAGCAAGAAAGAGGAAAAGTGAATGAGTGACGATAAGAAGATAGGGAGTTATAAGTTTATTGCGGAGCCTTTTCATGTAGACTTCAATGGACGTTTGACAATGGGGGTGCTTGGCAACCATCTGTTGAACTGTGCCGGCTTTCATGCCAGTGAACGCGGCTTTGGAATCGCTACATTGAATGAGGACAATTATACATGGGTATTGTCTCGTCTGGCCATCGATCTGGAAGAGATGCCTTATCAATATGAGGAGTTTACTGTACAGACATGGGTGGAGAATGTATATCGTCTTTTTACTGATCGTAATTTTGCCATTATAGACAAGGACGGCAAGAAGATCGGATATGCCCGTTCGGTATGGGCCATGATTAATTTAAATACCCGCAAGCCGGCTGATTTGCTGACGTTGCATGGCGGTAGTATTGTGGACTATGTATGTGACGAACCTTGTCCGATCGAAAAGCCTTCGCGTATCAAAGTGGCTACTGACCAACCTTGTGCAAAGTTGACAGCTAAATACAGCGATATCGACATCAATGGTCATGTGAACAGCATTCGTTATATAGAACATATCCTCGATTTGTTTCCGATCGATTTGTATAAATCGAAACGGATTCAGCGATTTGAAATGGCCTATGTGGCAGAAAGTTATTATGGCGACGAGCTTTCTTTTTTTGAAGAGGAAGTAAGTGAGAATGAATATCACGTCGAGATTAAGAAAAACGGCAGTGAAGTTGTATGCCGGGCAAAAGTGAAGTTTGTGTAGTTTAAAATGTGATTAAAATGAAGAAGATTGTTTTTCTTTTGCTGCTCTGTGTTGCTTGCTGCATGAATGCACAGGAGTTTCATCTGATTCCGAAGGTCGGTTTGAATCTGGCAAATACTACCGGAGAGGTGGATTCTAAAGTGCGTCCCGGACTCAATATCGGTCTGGGAGGTGATGTCATGCTGACCGAACGGTTTGGAATAGAAACAGGAGTGTATTACTCCATGCAGGGAAGCAAATATAAAGGGGGCGGAGTCTCTTATACGGATAAACTGGATTATATCAATGTTCCGGTATATGCGAAAGAATTTATATATAAGGGGCTGTATGTGTTTGGAGGGCCGCAGTTCAGTTTCAATGTGAACTCAGAGAACAAATCATCCTCCGACTATGGTACCACAGTCATAGGCATGAATGTGATTCGCAAGTTTGATTGTGGAGTGGGGCTTGGAGCCGGTTATCAGTTTGAACGTGGTCTGCTGATCTCTCTAAACTATAACATCGGACTGATTAACGTAAACAAATCTTGGGCAAGCGACTCTAATCCTAAAGTAAACAATAGTGTGGTCCAGCTAAATGTCGGTTGGCGTTTTGCACTGTAAGATAAAGAATATAAGTTTAATTATTAATAATCGGTTTTGTTTTCGTCCGAACGGAACAAGACTTTTAAAACAAAAAAGAAAAATGGCACAATTGAATTTTGGCGGTGTTACGGAAAATGTAGTAACCCGTGAAGAATTTCCTTTGGAAAAAGCTCGTGAGGTATTGAAGAATGAAACAATCGCTGTTATCGGTTACGGTGTGCAGGGACCGGGTCAATCACTGAACCTGCGCGATAATGGCTTCAATGTAATCGTTGGTCAGCGTCCGGGAAAAACATATGAAAAAGCAGTGGCAGACGGCTGGGTTCCGGGTGAAACACTGTTCGGCATCGAAGAGGCATGCGAGAAAGGTACTATTATTATGTGTCTGTTGTCAGATGCAGCCGTAATGTCTGTATGGCCTACTATCAAACCTTACCTGACTGCCGGGAAAGCACTCTATTTCTCTCACGGTTTCGCAATTACATGGAGCGATCGCACCGGTGTTGTTCCACAGAAAGATATCGATGTCATTATGGTCGCTCCGAAGGGTTCGGGTACTTCACTCCGTACGATGTTCCTTGAAGGTCGCGGACTGAACTCTTCGTATGCCATCTATCAGGATGCTACCGGCAGAGCTATGGAGAGAACCATCGCATTGGGTATCGGTGTAGGTTCCGGATATCTGTTTGAAACGACTTTTGTCCGTGAAGCTACTTCCGACCTGACAGGTGAACGTGGTTCGCTGATGGGAGCTATACAAGGTTTGCTGTTGGCTCAGTATGAGGTTTTGCGTGAGAACGGTCATACTCCATCTGAGGCATTTAACGAAACGGTTGAGGAGTTAACTCAGTCATTGATGCCGCTGTTTGCTAAGAATGGTATGGATTGGATGTATGCCAACTGCTCGACTACGGCTCAGCGTGGTGCTCTTGACTGGATGGGCCCGTTCCACGATGCTATTAAACCCGTTGTTCAGAAATTATATAATAGTGTAAAGACCGGTAACGAGGCACAGATCTCTATCGACTCTAATTCAAAACCGGATTATCGCGAGAAACTGGAGGCCGAACTGAAGGCATTGCGTGAAAGCGAAATGTGGCAGACAGCTGTTACTGTTCGTAAACTTCGTCCGGAGAATAATTGATCTGAATAGATTATACAACTTATGATAAAAGGAGGAAACTGCTGTTTCCTCCTTTTATTTTGCTTGTAATTAGTGTTTTGTGTCTGAGTTGTTAGAATGGTATGTTGTAGAATATGAAAAATAGATAGATTGTTTGGATAGATAAATCAAGTTTAATATATATCTTTGTGCCCTGATCAAACAACAAACAATATTATATCATATGAAAAATCGTATTTATACAATGAAAGGGATGCTGGCTACATTACTGAGTGCTTTTTTACTAGGGTATGCAGTAACAGGTTGTATTGATGAAAAAGATCATTATAAACCGGACGATAAAACATCAGGAGTGCCTAACTCTTTTGATTTTGCGACTACTCAGGATGTCCAATTGGATCTAAAGTATGATGTTCCTGTGAAAGATTATCAGGTTTTGTTTGAACTCTATTTTGAAAATCCGTTGACGACAGATGCCGAAGGGCAGGTGGTGAAACGTACTGATATCACTCCCAAGGTTACGAGAATGACTGATGGAACCGGAGAATATCGTGCCAAGGAGACGGTACCGGCCTATGGGGAGGAGGTTTATATCTATACTTCTTGTATCGGAGTGCCGATGTTGTATAAGACTAAAATTGTAGGGAATACGATTACAGCCGATATAAATTGGGATACGGCGGCAGAGGAGTCTGTTCAGACACGTGCCGAAGGCGAGTATCAGACAGTGCCTCAGGGATTTTATACTTTAGGAAGTTGGAACGTGAAGGGACGCCCTAATTATCTGGATAGTGAAGGGGTAATAGAATTGACTTCTTCATTTTATCAGACGATTAATCAAACAATTCCGGAAGGTGGAAATTGTCCTCGGAAATATCGGCAATCGGCTGACATTGTTATCAACGATGAATTGGGAGCTGAAGTGAAGGTGCGTTTTGTTGGAGGTACAAGTGCTGCGTACAGTGCTTTCGGATATTATTGTTATCCGGAAGGAGCGGCTAAAAAACAGATAGAGAATGCTAAGAAGTATGTGGTGTTTCCCAATACGAAAACCGGAGTCGGCATAAAAGGTGGAGAGTGTGTGAAGCTGCATTATATCGATGAAAATGGTGAAGACCAAGGGACTACTTTTCCAAAAGGAACAAAGATAGGTTGGTTTATCAGTAATGATGCATTTACGAAAAAGGGTGAAAAGACCGGCAGTGTTGGTAAAGGACTCGGAATGTTTTATTCGACCACTGCCTTGAATTCGGATGGTCGTACCCATACGGCTGCATTCAAGATCAATGATTTTATAGTTTTATCATTTGAAGATTGGACTGATCAGGATTACAATGATGTGATGTTTAACATCTGGTCTAATCCGATTGAAGCTATTGCTCCGGATGTACCTTCGGTAGATCCGATAGATCCGGATGATGCGTCGGTTGCTTATCGCATGACTTATAAAGGTATTTTGGCTTTTGAAGACAATTGGCCTTCTAAGGGTGATTACGATTTGAACGATGTAATTGTGAAATATAGCTCTATATTAGAGTTCAATACCAAGAATCAGGTGCTTTCCGCTGAAGATACGTTTACGGCGATGTGGTCCGGAGCTCTCTTTAAGAATGGCTTTGCCTATCAGTTGAATACCGATAGAAGCAATGTGGAATGCAGCATATTGGAAGGAAAGTCGGGATGGGACAAACAAGGATTAGACAAAGACTTGGAGCAGGCCACCATTTCGGTGTTTGCCAATGCGATTGAAGAGACGGGAGAGAACACTAAGACTTCTACTTTTAAGATTCAGAACAAATTTAAACAGCCAGTCGATCATGAAACTTTCGGAGTGGCACCCTACAATCCTTTTATCTTCTTGCATCAGAATACGGACAAGAACCGTACAGAGGTGCATTTGGTAAATCACGGACCAACCTCTAAAGAAAATATGGATCTGTTCAATACCCAGCAGGATTTGTCAGATAAAGATAAAGGCATCTATTATGTGTCCGATCAGAATTATCCGTTTGCCATTCATCTGTCGGATGTCGAGTCATTCAGTACAACGGAGAAGGAAGCTATTGATAAGTCGTATCCTCGTTTTGCTTCATGGGCACAATCCGGCGGAACGACAGATAAGGATTGGTATTTGAAGAAATAAGTTGATGTCGTTTTTATGCTATAGAACAAGGGGCTGTCCGAAAATCCGACAGCCCCTTATTTTATGGTTTTAAATGGAAACAGAAGTTACGACTGAAATAAGGAGATCGGCATCAGAGTCCTTGGCTGATGTGCCGGATATATCCGATCAATTTCTTATAGAAAGCATGCTTGCTCATTGTGACCGCATCTCCTAATATAACCAGTTTCATTCGGGCGCGGGTGATGGCTACGTTCATTCGGCGCAAGTCGTTGAGAAAACCGATTTGTCCATCTTCGTTAGCGCGGACGAGGCTGATGAAAATGACATCACGCTCCTGTCCCTGAAAACCATCTACTGTATGGATGGTGATCTGGCTACGGAAGGGGCGGAAGAATAAACAGCCTTTGAGTTTTCCTCTCAGATACTGTACCTGCGCTTTGTAAGGGGAGATAAGGCCGAAGTCTATACGCTCTTCCAATACACGCTTCTCACCGATTTTGCGGATGTATGCTTCAAGTTCTTGCAACAATAAGTTTGCTTCCGGTTTATTGATGCGGCCGAAGCTTTCTCCTACAAATTCTTCGTGGAACTCCATTTCGGAGGTGTCAATCCAACTCATGGGCAGGTCCAGATCGAGTATCCCCCGGTTGGTCACTTCGGGGGCGGCTTGTAGTTCGCCCTGGTAGAACCATTCGGAGGAGAATTGCATAATAGACTGATGCATGCGGTACTGAACTTTCAGGAGTGAGACCGTTTCCTGCTTGTTGGCTGCTACTTTTTCCATTAATGTTTGTTCCAACCCGTTCCGGGCCGCTTCTATGCATTTTATTGTGGGAGGCAACTGACAATGGTCTCCGGCAAAGATGACGCGGTCTGCTTTTCGGATGGCTATCCAACAGGCAGCCTCAAGGGCTTGTGCTGCCTCGTCGATAAAGAGTGTGGTAAATCGCCGGCCGGTCAGGATACGGTGGTTACTGCTGACCAATGTGGAAGCGATGACCCGTGCCCCCGAAAACAGATCTTCATTGATTTGTATTTCCAGCTCCGTGGCACGCTCCCTCAGATGATTGATGCGGCTACGTGCAGCTTCCCGTTCCGAGTAACTGCTTTTGCGCATCCGGTTTCCCATTTCCCGGATCGATTTACGTATTCCCCAGAGTTCGGTATAGGCCGGATGCCCCTCGAAACGGCGTTCGTAAGTAAATGAAAGCATCTTGTCATTTACCCGGCTCGGATTGCCGATACGCAATACAGGTACTCCGCGGTCCACCAGCTTCTCGGCAATCCAGTCGACGGCCGTGTTGCTTTGTGCACAGACCAGGACTTGATTTTCGCGGTGCAAGGTCTCGTAGATGGCTTCTACAAGAGTGGTGGTCTTTCCGGTCCCCGGAGGACCGTGAACGATGGCTACGTCTTTGGCGCAAAGTACTTTGTTGACTGCTGCTTCCTGAGTGCTGTTCAACCAAGGGAAACGGACCGGATAGGTTGCCCTCCAGCAGGAGGGTTGCTTGCTTAGCAATATATCACGTAGTTCGGCAAGGCGGTTGCCTTTGGCGCGAATCACATCTTCCAGCGCTTCGAACATGGTACGATAGGAGGTTTCATCAAAATAGAGTTGTACTCCCAGACGTTCTGCTCCTTGTATTTCAAGTAGAGATCCGGCACCGGGTACGGCTACTACCATACGCTCCTCGTCGGCATAACTGACTGTACAGATGGAATTGAAATAATGTATTTTTCCGTCATATCCCTGTTCGAAAAAGCAAACCGGACGTCCGAATTCGAATACATGTTCGATGTCTTTATCTTCTTTCCTTTCTATTTCGATGACCAATTGGTTCAGTGAATTGTAGAAACTCCGTCCCGTCCCGACCGGATACCAGCAGAGCCCTCGTTTTACTTTCCGTGCAATGCCCATCGTCTCTGTCTGCCGGCGGAATTCTTCTTTCTCGTATTCATATTCCATGCGTAGCAAAAGTTGCTGATGCTGAAGATCACTGAGTGGAGAAGAAGACTTTATTTTATTATCATTCATCTTGATTGGCTGTAAGTTATATGCTAAGAACTATAGTTATGGAATGACTACAAATTACGAAAATTATGCAGAACCTGTCACAGTCACTTGTAGCTTGTAGCATCTGATTTGTAGCAGCTATACTTATAGCTTCTCACAAAATTTCCCGCAAAGATAACAATTCTGTTTCCGGGTTGGAATAAACATTTCAATTTGTTAAACCTTTCTTTCATATTATTGGTTATAATAAATAGAAGAACAGATAAAACCGAAATTGTTATGGTATATGATTTGAATATGTTGAAGAGCTTCTATGCTTCCTATAAAGGGAAGATGGAGCATGTTCGTGCAGCCTTGAAACGTCCTTTGACGTTGGCTGAAAAGATTTTGTATACACATTTGTATAATGTGGCGGATTTAAAAAATTATGAAAGGGGTGAAGACTATGTCAACTTTCGCCCGGACCGCGTTGCTATGCAGGATGCTACTGCTCAGATGGCTCTGTTGCAATTTATGAATGCGGGTAAAGAAGCGGTGGCAGTACCTTCCACGGTTCATTGCGACCACCTGATACAAGCTTATCGGGGGGCTGAACGTGATATTGAAACTGCTACACAAACCAATCGGGAGGTGTACGATTTTCTGCGTGATGTCTCTTCCCGTTATGGCATCGGTTTCTGGAAACCGGGAGCGGGTATCATTCACCAGGTAGTACTTGAAAATTATGCTTTTCCGGGTGGGATGATGGTCGGTACAGACTCACATACTCCCAATGCAGGAGGTCTCGGAATGGTAGCTATCGGTGTAGGCGGAGCCGATGCTGTGGATGTAATGACAGGTATGGAGTGGGAACTTAAGATGCCAAAACTGATTGGAGTCCGTTTGACAGGAGAGTTGAACGGATGGACAGCTCCGAAAGACGTGATACTGAAACTGGCGGGCATCTTGACCGTGAAGGGTGGGACGAATGCCATTATCGAATATTTTGGCCCGGGTACAGCTTCGCTATCGGCTACAGGAAAGGCCACCATCTGCAATATGGGTGCCGAAGTGGGGGCAACCACTTCACTATTCCCGTATGATGAACGGATGGCTGTTTATCTGAAAGCAACCGGACGTGAAGAAGTAGCTGCGATGGCTGACAGTGTAGCTGCCGACTTGCGTGCAGATGACGAAGTGATGGCACGACCGGACGATTTTTATGACCGGGTTATTGAGATAAACCTTTCCGAACTGGAACCTTATATTAATGGTCCGTTTACTCCGGACGCTGCTACTCCTATTTCAGAGTTTGCAGAGAAAGTGGTAACAAACGGTTATCCCCGGAAGATGGAAGTGGGGTTGATAGGATCTTGTACCAACTCTTCTTATCAGGATATCAGCCGTGCCGCTTCTGTTGCCAGGCAGGTGAATGAAAAGAATCTGGGAGTGGCGGCACCGCTGATTGTGAATCCGGGATCCGAACAGATTCGTGCTACGGCCGAGCGTGACGGCATGATGGATGTGTTCGAAAAGATGGGAGCTACGATTATGGCTAATGCCTGTGGTCCCTGTATCGGACAGTGGAAACGCCATACGGACGATCCGACCCGTAAAAACTCGATAGTGACTTCCTTTAACCGTAATTTTGCCAAACGTGCCGACGGTAATCCGAATACTTTTGCTTTTGTGGCTTCTCCTGAAATTGTTTTGGCATTGACTATTGCCGGAGACCTTTGTTTCAATCCGCTGAAAGACCGTTTGGTGAATCATGACGGTGAAAAGGTGAAACTCAGTGAACCTCAAGGTGACGAACTTCCATCAGCCGGATTTGTAGCTGGTAATCAGGGATATCAGGCTCCCGGCGGTGAGAAAAACGAGATCAGAGTGGCTCCCGATTCTCAACGGTTGCAGTTGTTGACTCCTTTCCCCGCGTGGGATGGCAATGATTTTCTCAATATGCCGTTGCTTATCAAAGCACAGGGTAAGTGTACGACAGACCATATTTCGATGGCGGGTCCCTGGCTTCGGTTCCGGGGGCATCTGGAGAATATATCTGATAATATGCTGATGGGAGCGGTGAATGCTTTCAATGGCGAAACGAATAAGGTATGGAATCGTTTGACCAATACCTATGAAACTGTTTCGGGTACGGCTAAACAGTATAAGGCGGACGGTATCTCTTCCATCGTTGTGGCCGAAGAAAATTACGGTGAAGGTTCCAGTCGTGAGCATGCCGCTATGGAACCGCGTTTCCTTCATGTAAAGGTGATCCTGGCTAAGAGTTTTGCCCGTATCCATGAGACTAATCTGAAAAAGCAAGGTATGCTGGCTGTTACATTTGCAGACAAGGCCGATTATGACCGGATTCGTGAGCACGATTTGATCTCGGTAGTCGGATTGAAAGAGTTTTCACCCGGACGCAATCTGGAGGTGATATTGCACCACGAAGATGGTACGGAAGAACGGTTCGCTGTACAACATACTTACAATGAACAACAGATCAGCTGGTTCCGTGCCGGTTCTGCTTTGAATGCAAAATAGCCTTCAGGAGGCTTTCAGCGGCCCGCTTTTAGGTTTGAAAATCAATAGGACTTAGGTTTAAAACCAACGGGCCTTTAGTTTAAAAGGTAAGGAGTGTTGGTTCTAAACCAACGAACCTTTACTTCGGAACACGATTGGAGGAGTATATAAAAAGATAAATAGATGAGTAAAATTACCAAACAGCAAAATGGAGTATTGTCAGTGCCGGATGTACCGACAATACCTTTTATAACGGGTGATGGAGTAGGAGCGGAAATAACTCCGGCCATGCAGGCGATAGTAGATGCGGCGGTAGACATGTCGTATGGTGGTGTCCGGCGCATCGAATGGAAAGAAGTACTGGCCGGTGAACGTGCTTTCCGGGCTACCGGTTCGTGGTTGCCGGACGAAACGATGGAGGTTTTCAAGGAGTATCTGATAGGCATCAAAGGACCGTTGACTACTCCGGTAGGAGGAGGAATACGTTCGTTAAACGTGGCTTTGCGCCAGACACTCGATTTATATGTCTGCCTGCGTCCGGTACGTTGGTTCCGCGGAGTGGTGTCTCCGGTCAAAGAGCCCGAAAAGGTGAATATGTACATCTTTCGTGAGAACACGGAAGATATCTATGCCGGTATCGAATGGGAAGCAGGCACTCCGGAAGCTAAGAAGTTCTACCGGTTCTTGCACGAAGAGATGGGAGTCAGTAAAGTACGTTTCCCCGAAACCTCTTCTTTTGGTGTGAAACCGGTTTCGCGTGAGGGGACGGAGCGTCTGGTACGCGCTGCCTGCCGTTATGCGTTGCAGCATGAATTGCCCTCGGTCACCTTGGTGCACAAAGGTAATATCATGAAATTCACAGAAGGAGGTTTTAAGAAGTGGGGGTACGAATTGGCTGAGCGGGAGTTTGCAGATGCTCTTGCCTCAGGTAAACTGGTGATCAAAAACTGTATAGCCGATGCCTTTTTGCAGAACACTCTTTTGATTCCTGAAGAATATTCGGTCATTGCCACTCTGAATCTGAACGGAGACTATATTTCCGACCAACTGGCTGCGATGGTAGGTGGCATTGGTATTGCACCGGGAGCCAATATCAATTATGATTCCGGACACGCCATCTTTGAGGCCACTCATGGGACAGCCCCCAATATTGCCGGAAAGAATGTGGTGAATCCCTGTTCACTGATACTTTCGGCCGTTATGATGCTTGAATATATAGGCTGGCAAGAACCCGCCGATCTTATCGTCGAGGCGCTTGAAGCCAGTTTTGCCGAGGGGAAAGCCACTAATGACCTGGCACGTTTCATGCACAAAGGCCAGCCGCTCTCTACTTCGGAATTTACCCGGGAAATCATTAACCGAATTAAAAATTAATACCTTCAGGACATGAAAAAAGAATATTTGATTTATAAACTCTCCGAGGCAATGAAGGATTGTACCCGGATTGATAACGAATTGTTTCCAAAATTTGACGTTAAACGGGGGCTTCGCAATGAAGACGGTACAGGTGTATTGGTCGGATTGACTAAGATTGGTAATGTCGTAGGATACGAACGAATCCCCGGAGGTGGTCTGAAGCCGATCCCGGGAAAGTTATTTTACCGTGGATATGACCTGGAAGATTTAGCCCACGCCATTTTAAAAGAAAAACGTTTCGGATTTGAAGAGGTGGCCTACCTGCTGTTATCCGGCAGTTTGCCCGATAAGGAAGAACTGGCTTCGTTTCGCGAGCTGATCAATGATAATATGCCTTTGGAGCAGAAGACCAAGATGAATATCATTGAACTTGAAGGAAACAATATTATGAATATTCTGGCGCGCAGCGTACTCGAGATGTATCGTTTCGACCCTAATCCGGATGATACTTCACGTGACAACCTGATGCGTCAGAGCATCGATCTGATCTCGAAATTCCCGACCATTATTGCTTATGCTTTTAACATGTTGCGTCATGCCACCTTCGGGCGTTCGTTACACATTCGTCATCCGCAGGAGAATCTGTCGATTGCCGAAAACTTTCTCTATATGCTGAAACGCGATTATACCGAGCTGGATGCGCGTACACTCGACCTTTTGTTGGTGCTTCAGGCAGAGCACGGAGGAGGTAACAACTCTACGTTTACTGTCCGGGTAACTTCGTCTACCGGTACAGATACATACTCGGCCATTGCCGCAGGTATCGGGTCGCTGAAAGGCCCGCTTCACGGAGGAGCCAATATTCAGGTAGCCGATATGTTCCATCATTTACAGGAAAATATTCAGGACTGGACCAATGTAGACGAAATCGATACTTACTTTACCCGTATGTTGAATAAGGAGGTTTACAATAAGACCGGATTGATATATGGCATCGGGCATGCCGTATATACCATTTCCGATCCGCGAGCTGTGTTGCTGAAGGAACTCGCACGTGACTTGGCACACGAGAAAGGTCGTGAACGGGAGTTTGCTTTTCTTGAACTTTTGGAAGAACGTGCTATCACTACTTTCGGTAAGATTAAGAATAATGGGAAAACAGTATCCAGCAACGTTGATTTTTATTCCGGTTTTGTTTATGAGATGATTGGCCTGCCGCAGGAAATCTATACCCCCTTGTTTGCCATGGCGCGTATCGTGGGTTGGTGTGCCCATCGCAACGAAGAGTTGAATTTTGAAGGTAAACGTATCATTCGTCCGGCTTATAAAAATGTGTTGGAAGAAGAACAATATGTACCGTTAAAGAAACGGTAAAAGAGAAGCTTGAAGTCAGAAGTTCACCGCAGATTTACAGATTGCACAGACCGGCACCGGCATTGATTGATTATCTGTCAGTTCTATGTTTGTACCGTCTGCCAATCTGTGGTAGAACAGACTTTTGTGATACGCTTGCTTTATTTTCGTAAACTATTTGTCCCTTTAAAGTTTTTCTTTTAACTTTGTCCATTGTATAAAATCTTGGATATGAGTATAGAAAGCTTTAATCTGCTTCTTTTAGTAATGGGCCTGATGGCTTTGGTCGTATTCATAGCCCTTTATTTTGTAAGGGCGGGATATGGCATGTTTCGCAGCCGTTCCTGGGGAATCTCGGTGAATAATAAGATAGCCTGGATTCTGATGGAAGCTCCTGTCTTTCTGGTTATGGGATGGTTGTGGTGGCATTCCGACCGACGTTTTTTACCTGTCGAACTCACTTTCTTTCTTTTTTTCCAACTACATTACTTCCAAAGGGCTTTTGTTTTTCCTTTCCTGATGAAAGGAAAGAGCAAGATGCCGGTACTCATTCTTTTGATGGGAGTGATCTTTAATATTCTCAACGGACTGATGCAGGGAGAATGGATATTCTATCTTGCTCCCTCGGACTATTATACACCCGGATGGTTGCTGACTCCTTGCTTTTGGATAGGAACCCTTTTATTTTTTGCCGGAATGGGGATCAACTGGCATTCGGATTCAGTCATCCGTCATCTGCGTGCTCCCGGAGATACCCGTCATTACCTTCCTCAAAGAGGCATGTATCGATATGTGACCTCTGCCAATTATTTGGGTGAAATTGTAGAGTGGGTAGGCTGGGCTATTCTCACTTGGTCTTTGTCCGGATGTATTTTCGCCTGGTGGACTGTTGCCAATCTTGTTCCGAGAGCAGATGCTATCTGGCATCGCTATCGGGAAGAGTTTGGGACGCAGGTCGGATTGAAGAAACGAATTTTTCCTTTCTTATATTAAAATACACAGTACTTATGAACACACATTCTGCTTCTAAGCTTTTCACGCCGGTTACCATCGGACCGCTCACTTTGCGTAACCGTACCATCCGTTCGGCGGCTTTTGAAGGCATGTGCCCGGGAAATGCTCCTTCCCCCATGTTACTCGATTACCATCGTTCTGTGGCCGCCGGAGGCGTGGGAATGACTACCATTGCCTATGCTTCGGTAACACGCAGCGGACTGTCGTTTCCACGGCAATTGTGGCTCCGTCCGGAAATTATTCCCGGTTTGCGTGAAGTGACTGCCGCTATTCATGCCGAAGGTGCCGCCGCCAGCATACAGATAGGGCATTGCGGCAATATGTCTCATAAGAGTATTTGCGGAGTTACCCCAATTTCTGCTTCGTCAGGTTTCAATATTTATTCGCCTACTTGGGTGCGGGGGATGAAACGCGAAGAGTTGCCGGAGATGGCAAAAGCTTACGGGCGTGCTGTCTGCCTGGCTCGCGAAGCCGGTTTTGATGCCGTCGAGGTACATGCGGGACACGGCTATCTGATCAGTCAGTTTCTGTCGCCTTATACCAATCACCGGAAAGATGAATACGGAGGATCGTTGGAGAATAGGATGCGTTTCATGACGATGGTGATGAACGAGGTGATGAAGGCGGCCGGTAAGGATCTGGCAGTATTTGTGAAGATGAATATGCGTGATGGCTTTCGGGGCGGAATGGAAATAGAAGAGACGCTCGAGGTAGCCAGGCGACTCGAATCTTTGGGGGCTCATGCGTTGGTTTTGAGCGGAGGATTTGTCAGTAAAGCCCCTATGTACGTCATGCGTGGGGCCATGCCTATCAAGACCCTGACACATTATATGGATTGTTGGTGGTTGAAGTTCGGCGTCAAATTGGCGGGGAGGATGATGATACCGACTGTTCCTTTCAAAGAAGCCTATTTTCTGGAAGATGCTCTGAAGTTTCGTTCGGAAATTAAAATTCCTTTGATCTATGTCGGCGGACTTGTTTCCCGTGAGAAAATAGATGAAGTGCTGAACGAAGGGTTCGAAGCCGTGCAGATGGCACGTGCTTTACTCAACGAACCGGGGTTTGTCAATCGGATGCGTCGGGAAGAGAAAGCACGCTGTAATTGCGGTCATAGTAATTATTGCATTGGGAGGATGTACACGATCGAAATGGCTTGCCATCAGCATCTGACAGAAGAACTTCCTCTTTGCCTGAAAAAAGAAATAGAACAGTTGGAGAATAAATGATGGAACGTAAACTTGCTGTTATTACCGGTGCCGACGGCGGGATGGGAACGGAGATTACCCGTGCCGTGGCTTGTGCGGGGTATGATGTAATTATGGCCTGCTATTCATCGTCAAAAGCTGAAACCAAATGCCGGGAGTTGGTGAAAGAAACGGGAAATGAAAAGATAGAGGTATGGCAGATCGACCTTGCTTCACTGGCTTCGGTGAGGGCTTTTGCCGACCGGATGTTACGGCAAAAGACTCCTGTCGCTTTGTTGATGAATAACGCCGGGACCATGGAAACCGGATTGCACATTACGGAAGATGGTTTAGAGCGGACGGTCAGTGTAAATTATGTAGGTCCTTATCTTTTGACGCGTCTTTTGCTTCCCTTGATGGGAGAGGGAACCCGCATTGTCAATATGGTGTCTTGTACCTATGCAATCGGTAAACTGGATTTCCCGGATTTTTTTCTTTGGGGGAGAAAGGGAAGTTTCTGGCGTATTCCTATCTATAGCAATACCAAGCTTGCTTTGTTGCTTTTTACCATTGAACTGGCTGAACGTCTTCGGGCACGCGGGATTACTGTCAATGCGGCCGATCCGGGCATTGTGTCTACCAATATCATACGGATGGACCAGTGGTTCGATCCGCTGACAGACATTTTTTTCCGTCCTTTTATACGTACTCCCCTCCAGGGAGCAGCTACTGCAATCGGATTATTGCTCGATGCGGAAGTGGAGGGACGGACGGCAACGTTTAATTTGAATAATCATTGTCGTCTTCTACCGGAAAAATATACCCGTCCTGACCGAAGGGCACAGCTATGGGAAGAGACGGAACGGATCTTGTCGGAAAAGGGCTTCTTGCCGATAAATGATAAACGGTGAACCATAAACATGTATGTTTACCGTCCACCGTTTATCTTATTACTGTTGTACTGCTATCAAATAGACAGTTCTCTCAATACATTGACGAGATCTCTCTTGACAGGTTTATCATTCTTGATGGCTTTACTGAACGGAACGTATACAATCTCGTCGTGTTCAATGCCAATCATGACATTTCGTTGATCTTCCATAATAGCGTCGATAGCGGCTGCGCCTAGACGGCTGGCCAAAATACGGTCGTGTGCCGTCGGACTACCCCCGCGCTGCAAGTGCCCTAAAATGGTGACACGGACGTCGTATTGAGGGTATTCGTTTTTCACGCGTTCGGCATAATGCATAGCTCCTCCGGTGAGTTCGCTTTCGGCTACCAGTACGATACTGCTGTTCTTTGATTTACGGAAACCGCTCTTTATAAATTCTTCCAATTGGTCGACTTCTGTACTGAATTCGGGGATGATGGCAGCTTCTGCTCCGGAAGCAATCGCACCGTTCAATGCCAGGAAACCGGCATCACGTCCCATCACTTCAACGAAGAACAGACGTTCGTGAGAAGTGGCCGTGTCACGGATTTTGTCGACAGCATCCAAAATAGTGTTCAGCGCCGTATCGTATCCGATGGTCGTGTCGGTGCCGTAAAGGTCATTGTCGATGGTTCCCGGAAGTCCGATGCATGGAATGTCATACTCTTGTGCAAAGATGCGTGCTCCGGTCAGCGAACCGTCGCCACCGATCACTACAAGGGCATCGATTCCTTCTTTCACCATATTGTCGTATGCCATTTTACGTCCTTCGGGAGTTGTAAACTCTTTGCAACGTGCTGTCTTCAGGATCGTTCCTCCCAGTTGAATGATGTTACTTACATTCTGGCTCTTAAACTCCTTGATCTCTCCTGTTACCAAGCCTCTGTATCCTCTATATATACCTTTTACTTGCAGTCCGTTGTAGATTGCTGCACGCGTTACTGCACGAATAGCAGCGTTCATTCCCGGTGCATCACCACCGGAAGTTAAAATACCAACACACTTAACTGTTCCCATAACAATCATGTTTTTTAATTGACGTTGCAAAGATAACAAAAAGGAGTGCCCTGTATGATTAAATAACGTTAATTCATTGTCTTTTAATCTGTGCCTTTATAGCTTCAGAGATTTCTTCCATCAGCCATTTAGGAGTCGATGTAGCCCCGCATACACCGATAGAATTGACACCGGGTAGTAAAGAGTCGTCAATTTCGTCGGCACTGTCTATCAAATGTGAATTCGGGTTGACTTTTTTGCATTCTTCGAATAACATTTTGCCATTTGAACTTTTTTTACCACTGACGAAGAAGATCAAATCGTGTGATGCGGCAAACTTTCGCAGGTTGGGCATACGGTTGGCCACTTGGCGGCAAATGGTATCGTAGTACTCAAAAGTTACGTCGGGAGAGATGTGCTCCTTGATATATTCCACAATTTCCCAGAATTCATCCAGTGATTTGGTTGTCTGCGAGTACAGGCGTATGCTTTTGCTGAAATCCAGCCGGCGAGCCTCGTCGAGCTTTTCTATCACAATAGCTTTGCCGGTTGTCTGCCCTACCAAACCTAAGACTTCCGCATGTCCGTTCTTTCCGTAAATTACGATTTGTTTTTCGTCGAGGTCCTCCTGCATATACTCTTGTTTGATTCGTTTTTGCAGGCGGAGTACCACCGGACACGTGGCATCGATGATTTCAATATTATTTTCTTTGGCAATGATATAGGTTTCGGGTGGTTCGCCATGGGCACGCAAAAGCACTTTGGCGTTATGGAGTTGTTTGAACTCTTCATGATTGATGGTAATCAGCCCCATCTCTTTCAGGCGTTCCACTTCACGGCTGTTGTGTACAATGTCTCCCAGGCAATAGAGTGTTACCCCTTTTGCGAGTTCCTCTTCGGCTTTGTGGATAGCTGTGACCACTCCAAAGCAAAAACCGGAACCTTCATCTATTTCTACTTTTACCATAATGATTACAAATGTATGATTAAAAAAGGGTGTAGCCATACTGACCGGATGGCTACACCCTTTCTTTAGGATGGCTACACCCTAACAGGCGGATGGTTACACCCTTTTGTTTTTATGCTTTTATCGCTTTCTGATATTCTGCCATCAGCCACTCTTTTTGCTCGGCGATGGTGAGATGGCTGTTGTCTAATAGCAAAGCATCGTCGGCTTTCTTCAATGGGCTGACTTCACGTGTCTGATCGATGTGGTCACGTTGCTTCACATTTTCCAGTATCTCTTCAAAGCCGGTTTCCTGACCCTTGGCTTTCAGTTCGTCATAGCGGCGTTGGGCACGGATTTCGGCGGAGGCGGTTACGAATATTTTTAATTCCGCATCCGGGAATACGGTCGTCCCGATGTCACGACCATCCATAACAATACCCTTGGCTTTTCCCATTTCCTGTTGCTGAGCCACCATCGCTTCCCGGACAAAACCGAGTGCACTGATCGGGCTTACTTTAGAAGAAACCTCCATTGTGCGGATTTTGTTCTCTACATTCACTCCATTTAAGTAAGTGTTGGGGCGTCCTGTCTCCGGATCGATCCGGAAAGAGATGTGGATGTCGCCGATACGTCGTTTTAATTCATCCGTATCGATTGTATCACCGTGAAAGATGCCATTTTCTATACTATATAATGTAACGGCACGATACATCGCTCCACTGTCGATGTAGATGTATCCTATTTCTTTGGCTAAATCTTTAGCCATGGTGCTTTTCCCGCACGAGGAAAAGCCATCAATTGCAATTGTTATCTTTTTCATTATGTTATGCAGCAGGTTTACTCCCTTTTTTAACGTATTATCTAAATTTTTTCGCCAAATATACTGTATTTTTAAAATATCTGCGTTATATTTGTGCCACAAAAGCAATAACAGCTTAAAAACCAGAAGAACACCAATTTTTATATACTAATTTTATGGAAGTAAAAAAATCGCCCAAAGCAGACCTCGAAGGTAAGAAAACCCAGTGGCTGCTGATCGGTTACGTGGTGGTGCTCGCCTTTATATTCGTTGCGTTCGAATGGACGGAGCGTGATATAAAGATCGATACAAGCCAGGCGGTAGCCCAGATTGAGTTTGAAGAGGAAATGATTCCTATCACACAACAAGAAGAAAAACCGGCCCCACCTCCTGTCGAGGTTCCCAAACAGGCTGAAATCCTGAAGATTGTTGATGACGAGGCTGATGTACAAGAAACAGCCATTGCTTCAACAGAGGATACCGGACAGAAAGTGGAAGTAAAATATGTACCGGTTGAGGTAAAAGAAGAAGAACCCTCGGAACAAGAGATTTTTGAAGTAGTAGAAAATGCACCTGAATTCCCGGGTGGTATGCCTGCTTGTCTCCAGTTCCTGTACAAGAATATCAAATATCCGCCGATCGCTCAGGAAAACGGTACTCAGGGACAGGTTGTCCTCCAGTTCGTTGTTGAACGTGACGGTAGCATAGGTGATATTAAAGTTGTAAAGAGCGTTGACCCCTACCTTGATAAAGAAGCTCTTCGTGTGGTTAAGACCATGCCTAAGTGGAAGCCGGGTATGCAGAGAGGTAAACCGGTTCGTTGTCGGTTTACATTACCTGTACGATTCAGACTGCAATAATCATTGTATAGTATAAGAAGAGAGGCTGCCGTCCAAGCAGCCTCTTTTCATTCAATCTCTCTTTTTATAATTTATTTATTATGTATACAGCATTTCAGCTTCTCGATAAGATCAATTCTCACATTTCAGATATCCAGTTTACACGTACTCCGGCAGGTTTGTATGACCCTATTAAATATGTTCTTTCCATGGGAGGGAAACGTATTCGGCCGGTTCTTATGCTAATGGCATACAACCTCTACAAGGAGGATGTGTCCTCTATTTATGACCCTGCTACGGCTATTGAAGTTTATCATAACTATACTCTTTTGCATGACGATTTGATGGATCGGGCTGATATGCGCCGCGGCAAGACAACTGTCCATAAAGTATGGAATGACAATACTGCGATTTTGTCAGGAGACGCTATGCTGGTGCTGGCCTATCAGTATATGGCTGCCAGTTCATCGGAACACCTCAAAGAAGTGATGGATTTGTTCAGCCTGACAGCACTTGAAATTTGTGAGGGGCAGCAAATGGATATGAATTTTGAGTCCCGTGAGGATGTAAAGGAAGAGGAGTATCTGGAAATGATCCGTTTGAAAACGGCGGTTTTGTTGGCTGCCAGTTTGAAAATCGGAGCTATTTTAGGTGGAGCTTCTCCTGAGGATGCCGAAAATCTGTATGATTTTGGCATGCAGATCGGAGTAGCCTTCCAATTGCAGGATGATTTGCTGGATGTATATGGTGATCCTGCTGTGTTTGGTAAAAACATCGGTGGAGACATTCTATGCAATAAAAAGACGTATATGCTGATTAAAGCACTGGAACGTGCCGACCGGGATCAGTTGGAGGGATTAAATCATTGGTTAAGTGCAACTTCATTCTGTCCCGAAGAAAAAATCAGTGCTGTGACCGAATTGTACACTCAGATTGGCATCAAGGCTGTTTGCGAAAACAAGATGCGTGAGTATTACACTCGTGCGATGACAAGCCTGGGCGCCGTGTCTGTCATTGAGGATAAGAAGAGTGAGCTGAAAAAGTTGATGAAGCATTTAATGTACCGCGAGATGTAATATCGAGATGCCCTATAGACGTTTGCCAAATACAGATCAAGCCAGGATACGGGCGCTGAAAACAGCGGTCGTGAAGGGCGATATGTGTGATGTCTATGATTTGCCTGTTTCACTCAAGACATTGGGAGAAGCCCGTATATTTCTGTCTAAATTTGAAACGGCGCATTCTTATTATGTACACTGTTACGGAGAGCAAAGCAGGAACAGTAAGAAACACCAGGCGAATGTAAAAACGGCCCGGCTTTATATTTCTCACTTCATACAAGTCTTGAATTTGGCTGTGATTCGTATGGAAATCAAAGAATCTCATAAGGCTTTGTATGGCTTGCCCGTAGATAATTTCAGTGTACCCGATTTAAGTAGTGAAGCGTCTCTGGCCGAGTGGGGACAAAAAATTATAGAAGGGGAGCGGAAACGCACCTCTCAAGGCGGTATTCCGATTTATAACCCCACGATTGCTAAAGTGAAAGTGCATTATGATATATTCATGGAAGGATATGAAAAACAGAAAAGCCTTCAGTCTCTCACCAATCGTAGTTTAGAGCAACTTGCATCCATGCGTGTGCAAGCCGACCGGTTGATTCTGGATATCTGGAATCAGGTGGAAGCCAAATTCCAGGATGTATCGCCCAATGAGAAACGCTTGGAAAAATGTCGTGATTATGGTCTGATTTATTATTATCGGACCGGAGAAAAACAGAATAAGGAGATTCTTTAAAATATGCTTGTCGATTCACATTCCCATCTTTTTCTGGAAGAGTTTGCCGAAGATTTACCTTTCGTTATGGAACGTGCCCGTGCTGCCGGGGTGACGCATATCTTTATGCCTAACATAGATAGTACGACGATTGAACCCATGCTGTCGGTTTGTGATACCTATCGGGACTTTTGCTTTCCGATGATCGGATTGCACCCTACCTCCGTGAACGAGTCCTATGAAAAAGAGCTTGAAATCGTTGCCGCAAATCTGGAAACTTCCGGCCGGTTCGTTGCTGTGGGTGAGATTGGAATCGATCTTTACTGGGATAAAACCTGGCTGAAAGAACAGTTGATTGCTTTTGAAAAACAAGTGCAATGGGCCCTTCATTATCAATTGCCCATAGTGATTCATTGCCGCGAAGCTTTCGATTATATATATAAGGTATTGCAACCTTATAAAAATAGTGGACTGACTGGAATCTTTCATAGTTTTACGGGAACTCCCGGTGAAGCTGTCCGGATGATGGAGTTTCCGGGATTTAAGATCGGTATAAACGGTGTGGTGACTTTCAAAAAGTCAACGTTGCCGGAGACATTGAAGTCTGTTCCGTTGGAACGTATCGTATTGGAAACCGATTCGCCTTACCTCACTCCGGTTCCTAATCGTGGAAAGAGAAATGAGAGTGCGAATGTGAAAGATACATTAATAAAAGTTGCCGAAATATATAACGAAGATCCGGAAAAAGTTGCGGAATTGACCGCTGTTAGCGCATTAAAAGTGTTTGGAATGCTCAAATAAGCTCCACAAGATTTTAAATTTTATTAATTTAGTTGATTTATTAAAGATAAAAGAAGGATAATGCTGCAGAAGAAGAAAAAAAAGAATACATTTGTAGCTGAAAACGCTTGTGGTTCGCATTTTTTTTGTAATTTGCACCCGATTTGAAGAAAGCGCCAATTGGAGAGATGCTCGAGTGGTTGAAGAGGCACGCCTGGAAAGCGTGTATACGCCAAAAGTGTATCGCGGGTTCGAATCCCGCTCTCTCCGCAGGAAGTATAAACAAGAGACGATAAGTAAATACAATAATAATAATTTAATTAATTAATCTTAAAAATTAGACACACAATGAAAAAGTTATTTGCAATTGTTGCTGTGATGGGAGTCTTAACATTTGGCTCAACTCAACTCGTTCAGGCTCAGGATGCTGCTGCTACCGAACAAGCTGCTCCTGCAGCAGACAAACCGGTTGCTGATGCTGTAGCTGAGGCTGCTGAAGCTTCTGCTCCTCTTGCAGGCGCTGAAGAAGGTGGTATCCACAAAGAAATTAAAGTAAAATTCATCGAAGGTACTGCATCTTTCATGAGTTTGGTTGCTATCGCATTGGTTATTGGTTTGGCTTTCTGTATTGAACGTATCATTTACTTGAGCTTGGCTGAAATCAACACTAAGAAATTTATGTCTTCTATCGAAGCAGCTCTGGAAAAAGGTGATGTTGAAGCTGCAAAAGACATCGCTCGTAACACAAGAGGTCCTGTTGCTTCTATCTACTATCAGGGTTTGATGAGAATCGACCAGGGTATCGATGTTGTTGAAAAATCAGTAGTATCTTATGGTGGTGTTCAGGCCGGTTACCTTGAAAAAGGATGTTCTTGGATCACACTGTTTATCGCAATGGCTCCGTCATTAGGATTCTTGGGTACTGTAGTAGGTATGGTTATGGCGTTCGATAAGATTCAGCAGCAGGGTGATATCTCTCCGACAGTTGTTGCCGGTGGTATGAAGGTTGCCTTGATTACTACTATCTTCGGTTTGGTTGTAGCTTTGATCCTTCAGGTATTCTATAACTACATCCTTGCTAAAATCGAAGCTCTTACAAGCGAAATGGAAGATTCTTCTATCTCTTTGCTTGACATGGTAATCAAATATAACTTGAAATACAAAAAATAATCTGAGATGAGTAAGTTAACATATAAAGTATCGTATTACGTACTGTACGCGATGTTTGCTCTTATCGTGATCGTATTGGGCTTGTTCTACTTCGGTGGACAAATGGAAACTCCAATTGTATACGACATGGATAATCCCGCAAACACAGATGCCTTACTGTACTTGATGTATGGTCTGTTTGGCATTGCTGTAGTTGCAACTGTGGTTGCTGCTATCTTCCAGTTCGGTTCTGCTTTGAAAGATAATCCTAAAGGTGCTATCAGATCATTGCTCGGACTTATTCTTCTAGTTCTTGTATTGGTCGTAGCATGGTCTATGGGTAGTGGTGAAACACTGACCATTCAAGGATATGAGGGAACTGATAATGTTCCTTTCTGGTTAAAACTGACTGATATGTTCCTTTATAGTATCTACTTCTTAATGTTGGTAACAGTTCTTGCTATCATCGGAAGTAGTATCAAAAAGAAATTATCATAACTAATTGAGGAAACTCAATAAAATACAGTAACTACAATGGCAAAAGGAAATAGAACAGTTCCTGAGATTAATTCAAGTTCAACAGCGGATATTGCTTTCTTATTGCTTATCTTCTTCTTGATTACGACATCTATGGATACTGACCGTGGTCTGGCAAGACAGTTGCCCCCACCTCCTGAAAAGGATCAGGTTGATAATGACGTAGTTGTTAAGGACCGTAACGTTTTGCAGATTTTTCTGAACTTTCAGAATCAGCTGATGTGCGGTGGCGAAATTGTTGATGTGAAGCAATTGAGAGAAAAAGCCAAAGAGTTCATTGCCAATCCATATAACGATGAAAAATTACCGGAAAAACACGCTAAAGATGTGCCTTTCTTTGGTAATGTCATGGTTACGGAGAATCATGTAATCTCTTTGCAGAGTGACCGTGGATCTTCTTATCAGGCCTATTTTGATGTTCAGAATGAGCTGGTTGCTGCTTATAACGAGTTAAGAGATGAATTGGCTCAGGAAAAGTGGCAGAAGAATTATGCTGATTTAAATGAAGATCAGCAGAAGGCTATTCGTGATATTTTTCCTCAGAAGATATCTGAGGCTGAACCTAAAGGAGTAAAAAAGAATAATTAATGGGAAAATTTAATAAAACAGGTAAGCGCGGGATGCCTACGCTGAATACTTCTTCACTGCCTGACTTGATCTTTACATTGTTGTTCTTCTTTATGATTGTAACAACAATGCGTGAAGTTTCATTGAAGGTTGAGTTTAAGATTCCGCAAGGTACTGAGTTGGAAAAGCTTGAAAAGAAATCTTTGGTTACGTTTATCTACGTAGGTAAACCGACAGCAGAATTTCGTAAAAAACTGGGGTCTGAAAGCCGTATCCAGTTGAATGATGCTTATGCTGAAGTTGACGAGATTCAGGCTTACGTGACTAACGAGCGCTCAAGTATGAAAGAGGAAGACCAACCCTTTATGACTGTGTCTTTGAAAATTGACCAGGATACTAAGATGGGTATCGTTACCGATATTAAACAGGCTCTTCGTCAAGCTTATGCACTGAAAATTAACTATTCTGCGAGAGCTCGCGAATAAGTTGATTCTACACATAGAAAAGGCCGTCTGAGGATAATCAGACGGCTTTTTTTTATGGGTTTGTTTGGGGGCTGCAGAGGTTCTCGTAGTGCTGTGTTATTCGTAGGGACTATACCATTCGTAAAGCTATGTATTTATAGGAACTATATTATTCGTAGAGCCATGTATTTGTAGAATCATCTCATTCGTAGGCTTTATTCAGAGTTGTGTATACAATATCTGTATGGATTCAGAGGAAGAGCGGTTTACTGTTCTTGGTGCGATTGGATTACGCAGGGGAGGATTATTGCCAGGTGGTGGATTGAAATGATGGATAGCCGGAATAAGGAAAGTGGAGGCATTGTAGAGGCGAATGAACAGTAAATAATATAGGAGTAGTGATCAGACTTACGGTCTTAGGGGCTAAAGTTCAATACACCTGTTGACCGGTTGGAAGTTGGTTCTCTAATTCTGTTTGGCTGGCGTGCAAGACGATAGTTCCATCACTACTCCTATATTAAGTTCAGGTTATTTACCTGTGTAAAACTCTATGATCCGTTGGATGGCTCTTTGGCAAACCGGACAGAAGGTAGGATATTCGTTGGTACGCATGCGGCAGTCGAATGCCGGGCGATAAATACCTTTGGCTGAGTAGCCTCCTCCTTCGTATACGCCTATGGGATATTTGGCCTTATCTGCTACCGGAGTCGGAACAGGAGTAGCTTTGGTGAGCATATCTTCCCATTTAGAGGCAAAGTTGATGCGGGTGGTAATGTTCTGCTCCCATGGTTCAATGTTGAGAGGATAGAGTCCGTTCATGACGTCTTCATCATAAAAATATTCGTCGGCCAAGCCACCAAAACTATGACCGAACTCATGTACCACTACCGGACGGAAATTGGGATGGTGTGCGGTGGTCAGTGTGAAAGCATTGTAGATACCGCCCCCACCGTATTGTTCCGTATTGGCTAAGATAATGATATGTTCATAAGGGATGCCTGCCAATGCGTCGTTTATTGCTTTTACCCGGCTGGTAGTCAGATAGCGGTCGGAATAGAATGTATCGAAGTGGGAGCCGAAGGCCGTGTGCTTCCATGCTCCCTGTTTGGGAGCGCTGACCCCACTGTCTGCCGAAGGACTGGCCACAGCCACGATGTTGAAGCGATTCTTCATCGACTGAAACGGTTCGTGTGAGAACAGGGCTTCGCATGCGATGGCGGCATCTTTATAGAAAGTTTCCATTTCACTTGTGGTATACCCTTCTGCCAGGATGGCTACATCGATACATTGTTCTTCATTTCCACTTTTCAGCAGATACTTGTGCGGAGTGATGTGTGTGAGCCCTTTTTTGTGTATCAGAATGTCGTCGGGCTTAACGACGTGCTTCAGGTTGGCACTGACTTCGCGTTTGTTATTGCGTAATGTGATTTCTACCTCGGCCGGCTTTATGGGATAGGGGAGGAGATAAGTATTCTCAAATCCTTTAGTGACCTCTTTGGCTTCATCTGTCTCGAGCCATTCCTGGAAGAGCGAAGAAAACGAAGTCGTATAAATTACTTTTCCACTTGCCACATCGCGCATCACAATCTGTCCGTTTCCTTCCAAAGGCAATTCCGACAGATGATGGCGTCTGCCTGCCCATACGGGCAGTTCCGAAAGTTCGTCAAGACAGATCGACTGCTTGTCCGCATTCCCCGTAAATAGATAATCGATGCGTAGGGTTTTGTTCGTGAAGTAGTCCGAGAAATTTTGTGCGTATGCACATCCTGTCACGAAAAGACAGGTGAATAGGGTTAATATCAGCTTCATATCGTGTGAATTTATTGTTTTTACAAAGGTACTAACTATTGCCGATTTATTCTATTTCTACAAATAAAAGTAATAAACTATAGTATTTATTGCCGGGGAAATAGCTAACTTTGCATAAGACATTGATATATTAAAACAAATTGATTTAAAATGGGACATCATCAATTAGATACTTTAGACGAGCAGATTCTGAAGTTGATTGCCGACAACGCCCGCATTCCGTTCCTGGAAGTGGCAAGAGCGTGCAATGTTTCGGGTGCGGCTATTCATCAACGCATACAGAAGTTGACTAATCTGGGTATATTGAAAGGTTCGGAGTATGTCATCGACCCGGAGAAGATCGGGTACGAGACATGTGCTTATATTGGGATTTATCTGAAAGATCCTGAGTCGTTCGATTCTGTAACCAAGGCTTTGGAAGCAATACCGGAAGTGGTGGAATGTCATTTCACTACCGGGAAATATGATATGTTTATCAAGATATACGCAAGGAACAATCACCATCTTTTGAGTGTGATTCATGATAAACTCCAGCCGTTGGGATTGGCTCGCACCGAGACGCTGATTTCATTCCATGAAGCCATCAAGCGGCAGATGCCGATTATGGTAGATACGGACGAGGATTAATCGATTCCCCGTACGTAATCTACAAAAGCATACGAGCAGAGATGTTTTTCATCGGCAGGATGAACTTCTCTGCTTTTTTCGTGCCATATAGTTGTGTCTACAGCCGGGAAGAAGGCATCGGCTTCCGGCGCTGTATCATTTACTTCGGTCAGGCACAGCTCGTCGGCCAGGGATATGGCCTGGCGATAGACGCTTGCCCCTCCGATGATGTATACTTTTTCTTCGGCTTGGCAGCTTTCCAAAGCGGCTTCCAGCGAAGTGAATACTTCTGCTCCCGGACATTCGGCTGCCGGATTGGAAGAAAGGACTACATTCCGGCGATTGGGTAATGCCCCTTTCGGGAGTGATTCGAACGTTTTGCGTCCCATGATGATTGTGTTTCCTGTGGTCAACGCCTTGAAACGTTTCAGGTCATTGGGCAGCCTGAATAAAAGTTTATTTTGAAAGCCGATAGCCATCCGGCTGTCTACGGCGGCGATAATGCTGATTCTACTCATAGTCCGATGGGGGATTATACCGCAACTTTTCCAGCGATGTGCGGGTGCGGATCATAATTTACTAATTCAAAGTCCTCGAATTGGAAGTCGAAGATGTTTTTCACGTCCGGATTGATCTTCATTTGTGGTAGTGGGCGCGGTTCCCGGCTGAGCTGGAGTTTCACCTGTTCCAGGTGGTTCAGGTAGATATGTGCGTCGCCCAGTGTGTGGATAAAGTCTCCTGCCTGCAGACCGGTGACTTGCGCCATCATCTGTAGCAGCAATGCATAAGATGCTATATTGAAAGGTACCCCCAGGAAGATATCGGCGCTGCGTTGATAGAGTTGCAGGCTCAGCCGTCCGTTTGCTACGTAAAACTGGAAGAATGCGTGGCAAGGAGGGAGGTTCATGTGATCCAGGTCTCCTACATTCCATGCACTGACAATGATGCGGCGTGAATCGGGATTGTGCTTGATGGCATCTACAGCTTCGCTGATCTGGTCGATAAATCCTCCGTTGTAGGTTGGCCACGAACGCCACTGGTATCCATATATATGTCCCAGATCGCCTGTTTCGTCCGCCCATTCGTTCCAGATGCGTACGCCGTGGTCCTGCAAATATTTCACATTCGTGTCTCCTTTGAGGAACCACAGTAGTTCGTAAATGATTGATTTCAGATGAAGTTTCTTGGTAGTCAGGCAAGGGAATCCCTCGTCCAGGTTGAAACGCATCTGGTGTCCGAAGACACTGATGGTTCCCGTTCCGGTACGGTCACCTTTTTCTATTCCCTCCGTCAACACTCGGTCGAGCAGGTCTAAATATTGTTTCATGCGAATGGTATACTTCTTGGGTTACTAAAAATTCCTGCCAAAGTTACAAAAACAGCCTGAATAACTTACAGGAATGGTGTGAATAAGTTCGCAAACCAGCACTTAAACTTCTTCCAGGCTGATTTTTGTTTCCACATTTCCGGGGTCAGGCGGGTGCAGTGCAGCATGTCGGCTTCGAAAACGTCATTCAGTTGTTGCGTAATGTCCTTGTCGAAGATGAACGCATTCGTTTCGTAATCATATCGCAGGCTGCGGCTGTTCAGGTTGGCTGTACCCACGGTACAGAACAGGTCGTCCACCATCATGATTTTCGAGTGATGAAATCCGCCGTTGTACAAATAGATCATTGCCCCTTTTTTCATCAGTTTCTGTACGGCATAGAGCGAAGCATCCGGTGTGAAAGGAATGTCGGATTTGGAAGAAATCATAATTTCCACTTTCGTCCCCCGGTTCAAAGCCCTTTTGAGTGCCTTGCGGATGGATGAAGTCGGTACGAAATACGGGTTCACGATGCGTACATCATGTTGCGCTGCATAGATGGACATGGCATACGTATGGCTCAACATGCGGGAATTCCGTTTCGGAGTGCGGTCTACAATCGAAATGACCGTATTGCAGCTGTCGGCCCGCTCCGGGTGGTTCGGAAAATATTCTTCGCCCACGATGTTTTGCTTGGTGGTTTTATTCCAGATGTCGAGGAAGATTTCTTGAAGGATGTTTACCGCATCGCCTTCAATGCGGATATGCATATCGCGCCAGGTGCCTATCTTGGGGAGTCCGTTGATATAATAGTCGGCAATATTCATTCCGCCGGTATATCCTATTTTGCCGTCGATGACTGCAATCTTCCGATGGTCGCGGTGAGCCGCATGATTGATATACGGGAACTTGAACGGATCGAATTTTACGATTTCGATTCCTTTCTCCCGGATTGCTTTCAGATGCCTTTTCTTGAGTGGTTTGTTGTTCGACCAGTTACCGAATGCATCGAACATCGCCCTTACTTTGACACCTTCCTTCACTTTTTCGCCCAGCAGGTCGAACAGTGCATTGGCTATGGAGTCATTGCGAAAATTAAAATATTCCAGATGAATGTGGTGTTTTGCCCCACGGATGGCTTCGAACAAGTCCTCAAATTTTTCCCGTCCGCTTTTGATAAGTTTCACCTTATTATTATCGGTTATGGGGATATTCGAGTATTCCAGAAATTGTAACACGAGGGAGTCGCTTCGGATGAATTGTGTGGTGTCCTCCCGCTGCATCAACAGGCTGTCAATATTCTGTGTTCGGGCAGTGCCTATAGAGAGAATGATCGCTATTATTAAAACGTATAATTTCAAAACCTCAGTCTTTATTTAGTTTACAAGGAAACAAAGATACAACATCTCTGTTCTTGCCTTCTTTTTGTCAAGAGCAGATTTAGTATAGATTAACAATTTGGCACTTCTTTGGAAAAGAATAGGAGTAACTTCCGATATCATCAGGAGATAATCATTTATCTCCTGATGATATCGGGTCGAAGAACCGGGCTTCGGAGGTGAATGATTACTGCTTTTAACGAAAACTCACCGTCTTCCGCCCCCCAAGATACCGTCTATTCTCTCCGGACACACCGTCTGCCGGAAGACTTGCCGATGATACCATAAAAAAAAGGGAGAAGCTGAAACTTCTCCCTTTTACCTCATATTAAATTGAATATATTGTATGTATCTTGTTTACAAAGATAGTACATCCCGAGTCCGAAAGCAAGTTTTTCGTCTGTTTTTCGGGCAGTTATATTGAATATCCTGCATTGCTTTCGTATGATCTCTGCGTGTTATGCCATCGACCATGCCTTGCGCGCTCCGAAGAAGGCAAGTACCAGAGCGGCGATATACAGGGATTTCGGGTCGAATCCTGTTGTGGCACTTTGCTGGACCATCGAGACAAATACTTCGCGCAGTGTACTGATGGTGGCTTGCAGACCTCCCAAAGTGAAGAACAAAATGACGCATACTACTGCGCAGGCTGCTCCCCATGCCTGAACCAGCCGGTGGTTCCGTCCCGGGAGGTTACGCATGACGCGGCGGCTGAATCCGTTGTCTTCTATTTCCTGTTTTTGCTCGCCGAAGAATTGCTTCAGGAGTTTATCATCTGTTTCCGTCATAACCGTTTTGTTTTAAGTAAATAGCTAATTTATCTTTAGCCCTTGAAAGGTGCGATTTGACCGTTCCTACCGGGCACCCCGTTATTCCCGCAATCTTGTCTATACTTACGTCTTCCATATAGAACAGAGTGATGCAGGTGCGTTCTATTTCTTTCAGCGTTCTGAGTGATTGGTAAACATCCATCTGTTCACCCACGTTTACTTGTTCGGTACTATTGGCAGCGTCTACTTCGCGGGCATCCAGGTCTGTTGTTTCCTTTCGGCTGCGAATATAATCATAAAATACGTTATAAGCAATTCTGTAAAGCCATGTTGAGAAACTTGAGAGATTTTTAAAGTTTGCAATGTTTGTGTAGGCTTTTATAAACGTATCTTGTGCCAAGTCGTCGCTCAGTTCGCTGTCGCCGCAGGTCAGGTTCAGAAAGAAGCGCCGTACAGGCGACTGATATTTCTGTACCAATTGGTCGAAGGCCCTGGTGTTTCTGAACACCACGACCTGTGCGACTAACGATATATCATTGAGCTGGCTCATTATTTTTGTTCATTCAAAGTTTCGTCTTTGTGTGTAGGGCGTGTGAAAGGGTCTTCCGGCCGTTCATGCTGTTGATTGCGTGAGATGATCCACTGTCCGATTCCGGTGAACATCACCAGCAATCCGATGCATCCTATGCTGAATTCGTCTGTGATGGCCCAGAGGAAGATGAACAGTCCGATTCCGGTACAGATGTTCTTGATACCTTTCGTACGGTAGTCCTGCGGCAGAGTGTCTTTGAAGATACCTTCCGGCAGAGGTTGTCCGGTTGCCAGTGCCTGTTCCATCAGTCTGTACTTTGCTTTCCGGTTTTTATACCGGAAGTAGAAGGCGATGAATACGATAAAGAAGGGGAATCCGAATATCAGTATGATAACTACCAATCCTGTCAGTATGCCTCCGTTAATGGCCCCTTTGTCTATGTTGAACGGAAATTCATTGCCGAAGTCGAAACTGCTGCTTTGGTAGTCGGTGTCAACCGTACTGCTGTCCACTATGTCAGTGTATTCGGTCACGATGGTGGAGTCGGAAGAGTTCTTGTTGTCTTGGGTGATGGTTGGGTTCTGTGCCATTGCCAGCGAACAGAAAGTTACGGCTACCATCAAAGCGATAATGATACGTTTCATATTACTGTTGTTTTTTAATTGTTTTTGTTTATTTGTCTGTTAGACGTAGTTCATGCCACAGAAAGTTGCAAAGAGACGAAATATTTTTGATATTTGCAGGTATTAATACACAAAAGTGATGGGAACTACAGATCATACAGAGCAAGATTTACGGGATACGGGGACAGAAAGTGATGTTGGACTTTGATTTGGCCGGATTATATCAGGTGGAAACCCGTGTTCTGAATCAGGCTGTAAAGAGGAACAGCAAATGATTTCCTACGGATCTTATGTTCCGGCTGAATACGGAAGAATGGGAAATCTTGAAGTCACAAATTGTGATATCAAGTTGGGGAGGTACCCGTAAACTTCCCTTTGCCTTTACCGAACAAGGACTGGCCATGCTCTCCGGAGTATTAAACAGTGATCGCCATCGAAGTGAATATTTCCATTATGCGAGCTTTTGTAGCTGTCCGCCAATTGGTCTCGGCTCTTCCGGTGAATGACATCACCAGGCTGCAAGATGAAATAAAAGAGTTAAAAGAATATGTAGAAGCGGCATTTGCCGATTACAATGATATTAATGAAGATACGAGGATGCAACTTGAATTAATTAATCAGGCAATTGCTGAATTGCAGGCCAAAGACAAACAGGCAGGCGGAAAAACTCGTAATCCGATCGGTTTTATATCTTATAATAAGGAAAAATGAAATTACCTATATCATTTATCGAATCGACCCGTGCGTTGATGGGAGATGAAGAGTATCAAGAATTGTCTGTTGCCTTGGAGCAAGAACCTCCTGCCAGTGTCCGGCTGAACAGTAAGTTTCCCGGTTTAGCCGCCTGTTCATCCATTTCAGGACGTATCCCCTGGGCGGCAGAAGGCTATTATCTGAACCAACGACTGACGTTTACGTTCGATCCCCTTTTTCATGCCGGATGTTATTACGTGCAGGAAGCCTCGTCGATGTTTGTGGAACAGGTGCTCCGCCGTTACGTTACAACCCCTGTCAAGATGCTCGATCTCTGTGCCGCTCCCGGTGGAAAGTCGACCCATGCCCGCAGTGTATTGCCCGAAGGCAGTCTGCTGGTAGCCAATGAGGTGATTCGCAACCGTTCGCAGATACTGGCGGAGAATCTGACGAAATGGGGATATGCCGATGTTGTGGTTACCAATAACGATCCTTCTGATTTTTCCCGGATCGGTTCTTTTTTCGATGTCATACTGACGGATGTGCCTTGTTCGGGCGAGGGGATGTTCCGTAAAGATCCCGGTGCCATAGAAGAGTGGAGTCCCGAGAATGTAGAGATTTGCTGGCAGCGCCAACGCAGGATTATCACTGACATCTGGCCTTGCCTGAAGCCGGGAGGAATCCTGATATACAGTACTTGTACCTATAATACGCGCGAAGACGAAGAGAATATTGCCTGGATCAGGCAGGAATTCGGTGCTGAGCCGTTACCGCTTGCCGTTCCCGCGGAGTGGAACATTACCGGTAGCTTGCTTGCCGGGGCCGATGCACCTGTCTATCGTTTCTTGCCTCATAAGACTCAGGGAGAAGGTTTCTTTCTCGCCGCTCTTCGTAAGCCGGAAGAAGACGGGGAGGCGGATACAGATCTTTTTTCTCCGAAGAAAAAGAAATCGAAGGGGGACACTGCTGCTTCACCTGTATCTAAAGAAAATCTGGCTATTGCCAAAAGTTGGTTGGCGTCTTCCGACGAATATAATCTATTGGTGAACGGCACTGCGATTACTGCTTTTCCGGTGTACTACCAAAATGACCTGGCACTGCTTCGTCAGTCTCTCCGCATCGTCCAGGCCGGTACGGAAGTGGCTGAAGTAAAAGGCAAAGATCTGATTCCCGCACATGGACTTGCTATGAGTCGTCTGTTGAAAACGTCGGTTTTTCCAACCGAAGCATTGACTTACGAACAAGCCATCGCCTATCTGCGGAAAGAGGCTATCGTCCTTCCACCTTCTGTTCCCAAAGGTTATGTACTGGTCACTTATAAAGAGATTCCTTTGGGATTTGTGAAGAACATCGGCAATCGCGCCAACAATCTTTATCCGCAGGAGTGGCGTATCCGAAGCGGATATCTGCCTGATGACATACGAACTCTGTGACAGTTAATTTATTATTCACACAAACAAACTTACTTATGAAAACAAACTTCTGTCGTTTTTTAATTGGGTTGGTTGCCTTTGTTGTCGGCATCCCAGTTATGGCCCAGACGGGACCGGATAAGGTGAAGCCTTTCAGCCATTTATCCGTTTCGCTGAATGCCGGAACACTGGGGGGAGGACTCCAGGTTGCTGCTCTGTTGAATGACTATCTGGGACTTCGTGCCGGATTCTCTTTACTGAAGTTCAAGTGTAATTACGATTATGACGGAATTCGTGATGATCAGTTGATTCAGGATGCCGGTACTCGTACCGGTTACAATCCGGATAAATACTATACCGTTCCTCTGAAAGCAAAAGCAAATATGACAAACGGCATGCTTTTGCTCGACTATTTTCCATTCAAGAGATCCGTCTTTCATGTGACCGCCGGACTGCTGTTCGGTACTTCATCCATCCTGAAAGTATCGGGACAGACAGACGAACGGATAGAGGTGGGAGATATCATTATCGAGCCGGGAGCGGACGGACGTGTGGAAGCAGCTTTGAAGACCAATGCCGTGAAACCTTATGTAGGTATTGGATTCGGACGTTCGGTAGCTCATTCACGCGTAGGGTTCAAGTTCGAATTGGGAGCTATGTTCCATGGTAATCCGAAGATTGAAGCCACTACCGGAAAGATTGTGGAAGAGGCGATCGATCAGGACCTGAGCCGTTTCAATAAGTTCCTGAAAAACTTTAAAGCTTATCCTGTGCTTAACTTCCAGTTATCATACCGGATATTTTAAATTCGTGCCCGCTCCGTGACGGAGCGGCTGACAGACACAAACTTAATTCTCAAAATAAAACACAAATGATTAGAACAATGATTGCGTCATGCCTGTTGGCATGCAGCGGGTTCGTATCCGCACAAATGACGGGTGGAAATCCCGAAGAGGTGAAACAAACTGCTCCGGCTCCTCTTTACAGAGATCCTGTTTATGACGGAGTGGCCGATCCGGTCGTAGTCTGGAATAAAGAAGACCGCAGTTGGTGGATGCTGTATACACAGCGCCGGGCCAATGTGAATGCCGGGAACGTAGCTTATTGCTATGGAAATGATATCGGTATCGCTTCCAGCCGTGACCATGGCAGGACGTGGGTTTATCGTGGAGTACTCGACCTCAATATGGAGAGAGGAAAGAATACTTTCTGGGCTCCGGAGGTGGTAAACTTCAATGGGGTATATCATTTGTTCGTATCTTATATCGAGGGGGTACGAACCGATTGGGGCGGACATGCGCGCATGGCTCACTATACAAGTAAGAACATGTGGGACTGGAAATTTGAAGGCTTTGTGAAGCTGTCATCCGATAAAACGATCGATGCGACTTTCTTCCGGATGCCCGATGGAAAATGGCGTGCCTGGTATAAAGATGAAACCCGTAATGCGGCTATCATGACGGCAGAAAGTGATGATCTGTTCCACTGGACGCTGAATGATACACCGGTGATTGACCAGAGTCGCCAAGAAGGGCCTAAGGTATTCCGTTTCGGAGGTTATTACTGGATGCTTACCGACGAATGGCACGGCATGCGTGTGTATCGTTCAAAAGATGCCACTACATGGGAGAAGCAGGGAGTGATTCTAGATAAACCCGGTACCCGTCCCGAAGATACGCCGAGCGGTGCGCATGGTGATGTGGTTGTGGTAGGAGATAAGGCTTATGTTATCTATTTTACCCATCCCGGGCGTAAGGCACATTCCGAAGAGACCAAAGATGAAGACGGTAACATCCCTTATCATTTGCGCCGTTCATCGGCACAGGTGGCAGAATTGTTGATAAAGGACGGGCAGTTGGTGGCAGACCGTTCGCCTGAGTTTAATTTCTATTTGCCCGATATGGAGGAATAACTAACAATGAACGGGCAGGAGCTATAACCGGGTGTGCCATAATTCACCACAGATTACCCAGATTAACACAAAATGAAATTAATCAACAGATAATCAGGGATATTTATCTGTGTTAATCCGTGTAATCTGTGGTGAATACGATTTTTGACACATTCCTCTTTCTCTACAGTTTATTCTTATATATCTTTGCCATTGCCTTCTGGTACTGATTCTCCAGTTGCAGATAGTTCTGTTTGCTCTGATAGACTACCGATACTTCTACAAAGTATTCTATCATACTGATTTGTCCGCCCGTCAATGCTTGTTTCAGCAGGGATAAGTCCTGTTGCGCCTGAAAAGTCTTCTCGTATTCTTCCATTGAAGTACGCAAGGTATGGGCTTCACGATAGAGCTGGGTCAGTTCCGATTCTACCTGTACCGAAGTATTAGCCCTTTGCAGGTCGACATTGAGTGACTGGGCTTTAGCTATCTTTACTTTATTGCGATTCTCGAATAGTGGGAACGAGAACCCTACTACAACTCCGTTGAACGGCTCGCCCGATTCAGTGTTACGACGGTAACCCAGTTCCAGCTTGGGTAGCCATTGCGACTTGTTGACCGCAATCTGTTTGCGGGCAGCGGCACTTTCGCTGTTGAGTGCCTGGAGGGTATAGTCCGATGCCAGGACTTCAGTTTTCAGTTCTTCGTAGTTGGAAGGGAAGATGACAGCCGGATAGTCAGCATCTTCAAACACGACCGGTATGTTTCCGTTCAGTGCAGTCAGTTCCTGAATCTTATTGCGTAAAGCAGTTTCGTTTAGTGACGCTTCTGTCTTCACGTTCAGCAATTCCAGATTGATCTTATTGGTTTCGATTACATTGGCGTCTCCTGTTTGCAAACGCTTGGCGTACATGGCTGAGAGCTCTTCGGCGTTTCGCAGCCGTTCGGTCAGTATCTGCTGTTGCTTTCGCAGCATGATGATATCCAGGCACACATCTTTTGCCTGTAGCAGGATGCCCTGACGGAATACACTCTTCTGCCCGTCAAAAGCACCGGCTTTCAGCCGGTTCAGTTGATTGCGGGTAGCATACAGGCTCGGAAAATCAAAGCTCTGGGAGACTACAAGTTCTCCGATCGTATTATTCTTGTCTTTATTATTCCACAAATGGGCATACGAAAGAGTCGGATCAGGCAGATTGTTGTCTGTCCGGGTTTCCAGTTTTTGAGAGGCAATCAATTGCGCATTGGCTTGCAACTCTTTATTATTGGTTTCAATGTTGCGCAGCACCCCGTCTATACTGGTTTGCGCTTGCAGTCCGGATAGCGCGAAGAGGGTAGCGGCAAGTATGGTTATTCGTTTCATATAATTATTGAAGTTCTTATTATTTTCTTTTTCCGTTCATCATCAGGTAAACAATCGGGATAATGAATCCGTTCAGGAAAGTCGATGTGAGCAGACCGCCCAGAATCACTTTTGCCATCGGACTCTGAATCTCGTTACCGGGCAGGCTTCCGCTCAATGCCAGCGGTATCAGTGCCAAGGCAGACGAAAGGGCTGTCATAACAATCGGGTTCAGACGGTCGAGTGATCCGCGGATTACGCTTTCGTATACTCCCAAACCTTCTACCTGTTGCAGGTGGTTGTAATGGCTGATAAGCAACATACCGTTACGGGTAGCGATACCAAACAACGAAATGAAACCGATGATGGCCGGAATACTGATTTCGCCGGTTGTGATCAGCAGGGCAAACACACCGCCGATCAGTGCCAGCGGCAGGTTTATCAGGATAACTGCCGATTCCTTCACGCTGCGGAATTCATGATACAGCAGCAGGAAGATCACTACGATGGACATGAAGGAGGTCAGTGCCAATGTACGGCTGGCTGCCTGTTCGCTTTCAAACTGACCACCATATTCGATATGATAACCTTCGGGGAGCTTGATTTGTTCGTCCACTTGCTTTTGGATGTCATTGACCACACTCCGCAAGTCGCGGTCGGCTACATTGGCGGAAATCACGATCTTACGTTTTACGTTTTCGCGATTGATGGTATTCGGCCCCATGGACGAGGCTACGTCGGCAATATAACTCAGGGGCACTTTTTTACCGTCTTGGGTGTCGACCATCAGGTTGCGTATCTTTTCGGCTTCGTCACGGAAGTTATTCTTTACTTTCACAATTAGGTCGAAACTCTTACCCTGTTCGTAAACCTGCGAAATCACCTCTCCGGCCAGTGCCACATTGATGTATTCCGAAAATTCCGGCAGGGTAATGCCGTATTTAGCCAACATTTCACGTTTGGGAGTGATTTTGAGCTGCGGGCGTTCAATCTGTTGTTCCACATTCAGGTCGGCAATGCCGGGGATATTGCCGATGGCTTCTTTTATCTGATTGCCCAGTGAGAACATTTTATTCAGGTCGTCACCAAACAGTTTGATGGCGATATTGGCTTTGGTACCGCTGAGCATAGCATCGATACGGTGGCTGATCGGTTGTCCGATCTCGATGTTTGCTCCGGTGATAGTACCCAGTTTTTCGCGTACGTCTGCCATCAGTTCGTTGCGCGAACGATCTTTCAGTTCAAACGGTGCCTCTATTTCCGAGACGTTGACTCCCAAAGCATGCTCGTCCAGTTCGGCACGTCCGGTTTTGCGGGCCACTGTCTGTATCTCGGGGATAGAGAGCAGAAGTTCCTCGGCACGGTGTCCCATCTTATCGCTCTCTTCGAGTGAGATGCCCGGCAGCGAACTGATGTTGATGGTGAATGAACCTTCATTGAATGGAGGGAGGAACGAGCGTCCCAACGTGAAGAAGAATCCCAGGGTAATGATGAACAGTCCGATGGTGCTTCCCAAGGTCAGGCGTTTATGAATTAACACCCAAGTCAGTGCTTTTTCGTATACCCCTTTCATCCGGCGGGCTACGAATGCTTCTTTCGGAAGCTTATCACCTTTTTCTTTGCCCAGCAGGTAGGAGCAAAGTACCGGGGTCAGGGTCAATGCCACTATCGTCGAGGCAAATAATGCTACGATGAAGGCAATGCCCAGCGGAACCAGCATGCGTCCTTCCATACCGGAAAGGAAAAAGAGAGGTACGAAACTGACCACAATGATCAGTGTAGAGTTCAGGATAGGCATACGGACCTCTTTGGAGGCGTTGAATACCACCTGGATGACCGAAAGACGTTCATTCTCCGGGAGGAGACGGTTTTCACGCAGGCGCTTGTATACGTTTTCTACATCGACAATGGCATCGTCTACCAGCGAACCAATGGCGATGGCCATACCTCCCAGACTCATGGTATTGATAGTCAGTCCCATGAAATGTAGAGTCAGGATGGATACCAGCAGTGAGAGCGGCAGGGTCACCAGCGAAATAATCGTGGTTCGCACGTTGGCAAGGAACAGGAATAAGACGATGACTACAAAGATACCGCCTTCAAAAAGGGACTTCTTTACATTGCTGATGGAACTGTCGATGAAACGGCTTTGACGGAAGATATCGGTAGATACCTTTACATCCGGTGGAAGATTCTTTCGGAGGTCTTGCAACGAAGCTTCCAGTTTGTCGGTCAGCTCCAGAGTACTGGTGGCGGGCTGTTTGGTGACGGTCATCAGTACGGCAGGTTTCCCTCTTTCCGAAGCCGTTCCCAGTTTGGGGGCTTTCGGTCCGATCCGGACATCAGCGATATCCTCCAGCAGTACAGGTACGCTGTCGATACTCTTTACTACCGCTTTACCCAGTTGTTCTATGTTTGCGGTGGAGAGTACACCACGCACAATGTATTCGTTACCATATTCATAAAGTACACCTCCGTTGGCATTCAGGTTCATGCCGCGGGTGACGGTCATCACCTCATTCATAGATACGCCATAATGACGCATACGTTCCGGATCGAGTTGAATCTGATATTCTTTTAACTCTCCTCCCAATACAGCTACCTGTGCTACACCTCCGGTAGAGAGCAGGCGCGGACGTATGGTCCAGTCGGCAATGGTACGCAGGTCGAGCATGGAGGTCGAGTCGGCGGTTAATCCGATAATCAGGACTTCGCCCAGAATGGAGGATTGGGGACCCAGTGTCGGTTTGCCTACATTTGAAGGCAGTTCTTCACCTACGATGGCCAGCTTTTCGCTTACAATCTGGCGGGCGAGGTATATATCGGTTCCCCAGTCGAATTCTACCCATACGACAGAGAATCCGTTCGTGGAAGATGAACGTACCCGGCGCACACCGGTGGCACCGTTTACGGCTGTTTCAACGGGGAAAGTCACGAGTTGTTCCACCTCTTCGGCTGCCATTCCGTTGGCTTCGGTCATGATGACCACCGTCGGTGCATTCAGGTCGGGGAACACGTCTACTTCGGTATGCATGGCGGTATAAGTTCCGCCAATCAGTAACAGTACCGAGGCTACAAGTACCAAGATACGGTTCTGAAGTGAGAAATGTATGATTTTATTTAGCATATTCTTTTTTCGTTAGTTGTTATGCACCACATCGAAACCGGGCTGTGGCGCCTTGTCGTTAGTGTTCGTGGCTGTGTGCAGGTATTGCGTTACTTGCCGAAGCCAGTTTCACCTGGTAGGCCCCTTGGGTCACTACCCGGTCACCGGCCTTGATACCCGAAAGTACCTGTACGCTCTTGCCGTTGTCGGCTCCGAGGGTGACTTCCTGCTTTTTATACCCTTCTTCATCCAGTTGCAGGTATGCGAAGAAAAGCCCCTGTTCTTCGGTCAGCGCCGTGCGGGGAAGCGACAGTACGTTCTCCATGGGAGACGACAACAAATATACTTCAACGAACGAGCCCGGGATAATGTCTCCTTTATTATCAAATTCGAAAGTGACTGGTACATAGAACGAATTTTCTCCTGCCGATTTACCGAATGACAAAAGACGGCCGTTCAGTTCTTTTAGTTCGTATACCTTATTGTCATAAGGAGTTTTGAAATTGGCCGAACCGATGGTGCGCAGAGACGGATAGTATTTTTCCGAAACTTCGGCACGCAAGAAGAGGCGACGGTTTTGAGTGATGCTGACCAATGGCTGGCCGATGGTTACGTAATCACCTTCTTTCACCAGGATGTTTTTTACAAATCCTGAGATGGGAGAGGTTACGGCCTGTCCTCCTGCCGAATGATTTTTGGCAAGGGCCTCATAGCTGATCCGGGCATTTTCGTAATTCTGTTCGGCTTGTGCGAATTCCTTATCGGATACGATTTTATTCTTTACCAGCGCTTGCATACGTTCATATTCCTTTCTGGATATATCGTAAGCGATACGGGCGCGTTGTACGGGATCACCATCGGCAATGTTACTGGATGAAATGGTCACCAGTGCAGTACCTTTGCCTACACTCATGCCTTCGGTCACTTTACCGCGAAAGCTGACTACTCCTGCTACGGTGGCTACTGCTACGGATTCGTCACCTTGTGCGGCCAGTACTTGTCCGCTTGTTTTTATCACTTGTTCAAATACTTCCGGTTCTATAATACTTGTTTTCACTCCGGCTGCTTCTGCTTTGGCTTTCGGCAGAATGATTTCGTCACTGTGACCGGTAGCCGGTTCACTGCTCCGGCTGTGTTCGTCACCTTCGTGATCATGTCCTTCATGGTCTTCGCCTTCGTGTTCATGGTCGTGCCCTTCGTGTTCATGGTCGTGTGCTTCTGTTCCATGGTCGTGGCCTTCGTGGTTGCCACCCGATTTACTGTTGCAGGAACCCAAGATAAACAATCCGAGGATTCCCATAAAGATAAGTTTCTTCATGATGATATAAATTCTTTACTTTTAATGATTCGGAAAAGTGAGCTTCTGTAGGTTTCAAACCCAAAGTCCTTTGGTTTAAAACCAAGGCGTCGTTGGTTTTAAAGGAACTTCCCGTTGGTTTTAAACCAACCGTCCGGATATTCCTAACCTTACGAAATGTGGCTTAGAAGCCTATACAACAGGGTATGGAGGGGCACGAAGGCCAAATGCACGGTTGACAGCCGTACCGTGGAGAGACTCCCGGTATGCGTAATAATTCTTAATACGTCGCTCCTGGGGCCTGAATAAATTCTCTATGATAAAGTCCGTAAATAAGATGGCAGTAAATAGGTAATGAGGATTATTGTCTGCCTGTACGGAAGGGGTTGGTGAGTTGAGGCGTGTCATACATCCGTCATTGCAGCATGAATCGTTGCCCGGATGATGATGTTTAGGACACTGGGGTTCCGGTGTCAAGTCGTTCTTCATGCAAATCACGCCATCGGCATGATGATGATGGGGGATAACAGGTACGACCAGCATGATCATGCTGATGAAAAGGAGAAAAGAGACTATGTACCGTTTATTCCTCATTCTTAATTTAGATTATTGCGAGGCAAAGATAGTCTATCATTGGATAAAAAACAAACGGTGTTACTTAAAAAACAAAAAGACAGATGCGTCGTACTTTTTACCACGGAGTATCACAGAGCCTTTTTTTGTTAATGATCAACGACCGAAAATCGACTCCATGTTACTCTGTGTCCTCTGTGGTGAGTTTCGACATACCTGTCTTAAATGAAATGTCGGAAACGTTTGTTATTTTTTGCCTCCTTTGTCTTTGGTACATTTGCTGTCTTTGCATCCGGCTTTAGCCTTGCAATCAGCTTTGTGTTTACATCCGTCAGTTGTTTTCTTATCTGCTTCTTTCTTGCAACATGCTTTTTCTTCCTTTTTACAGCATGCTTTGCTGTCTTTTTTGTCACATTGCTCTTTCTTGACTTCTTTCTTTTTTACGTCCTGAGCTTGGGCAGTAGTAGTGCCTGCCATGCACATTGCTGCGATAAAAGCAGCACAGAAAACTAATTTCTTCATACGGTTTCTTTTTTAATTGATTAAATGGGTTTTGTACTTCTCTGTTTTACTTAACAGGTAAAAGTTGCCGTATGTTAGTTATCGAATATTAAATTTACGGGAATAAGATCCGGAGATATCATTTCTCCAATTCACGTAACGAATCCATTTTCTTTTTATCAAGGAATTCATAGATACCGCATAAATGTTCGGTCACCTTTTGGTTTCCGAATTCGTATACCTTGGTCACCAGTCCGTCCAGGAAGTCACGGTCGTGTGATACTACGATCAGTGTACCGTCAAAATCTTTCAATGCCTGTTTCAGGATATCTTTGGTTTTCAGGTCAAGGTGATTGGTCGGTTCGTCAAGAATCAGCAGATTCACAGGTTCCAGCAACAGCTTGATCATGGCCAGGCGGGTACGTTCACCTCCCGAGAGTACTTTTACTTTTTTCATCGACTCTTCCGGTCCGCCAAACATGAACGCTCCCAGCAGGTCGCGTATTTTATTACGTATTTCGCCTTTGGCTACATCATCGATTGTCTGGAATACAGTCAGGTTTTCATCCAGAAGCGATGCCTGATTCTGGGCAAAGTATCCTATCTGTACATTGTGCCCTAAAGTCAGTGTTCCGTCATGCTCTATTTCGTTCATGATGCATTTCACCAGTGTCGATTTACCTTCACCGTTTTTGCCGACAAATGCCACCTTATCACCGCGTTCTACTGTCAGAGTGGCGTTGCGGAAGACAACTTTATCACCATAGCTCTTGCCCACACCGTCCATAATGACGGGATAGTTGCCCGAACGGGGTGAAGGCGGGAACTTCAGACGCAATGCCGATGTGTCTTCTTCGTCCACTTCCAGTATTTCCAGTTTTTCGAGCATCTTTACCCGGCTTTGCACTTGGAGTGTTTTTGAATAGGTACCTTTGAAACGTTCGATGAAATCTTTGGTTTCAGCAATGAATTTCTGCTGTTCTTCGTAGGCTTTCTGTTGCTGTTCACGACGTTCTTTGCGTAATTCCAGATATTTGGAGTAGTTCACTTTGTAATCGTAAATGCGTCCCATAGTCACCTCGATGGTACGGGTAGTGATGTTATCTACGAATTTGCGGTCGTGACTGATGACGATTACTGCCTTTCCGTTATTGATCAGGAAGTCTTCCAACCATTGAATAGACTCGATGTCCAGGTGGTTGGTCGGTTCGTCCAATAAAAGCACATCCGGCTTTTGCAATAAAAGTTTAGCCAGCTCGATACGCATCCGCCATCCACCGCTGAAGTCACTGGTCTGGCGGTGGAAATCTTCGCGTATGAAGCCTAATCCGAGAAGTGCCTTTTCTACGTCCTCTTCATAGTTGGTGGCGTCGATGGCATAAAACTTTTCGCTGAGGGTCGACACGTTCTCTATCAGTTCCATGTAGCTGTCGCTCTCATAGTCTGTGCGTGTCTCCAGCTCTTTGTTCATGCGTTCTATCTCAGCTTCCATTTCGTGCAGATGGGCAAAGGCCTGGGCAGTCTCCTCAAAAACCGTTCGCCCGTCTTCTGTCATCAAATGTTGGGGCAGATAGGCTATGACGCACTCTTTGGGAGCAGATATCCTGCCACGGGTAGGCTGACGTACGCCTGCCAGAATCTTGAGTAGGGTACTCTTACCTGCACCGTTCTTTCCCATAAGCGCGATGCGGTCTTTTTCGTTAATAACAAATGAAATATCGCTAAATAATGTGGTTCCGCCGAATTCCACGGCCAGTCCGTCTACTGAAATCATATCGCTTCTTTAAATTTTAGCCGCAAAGATAATCAAATCTATGATTTTTTTTTATACCTTGCGGGCTGAATCGAATAAGATGAAATAAAAAGCAAACCTATTATATAAAATGGATATTGAAGAAATTAAAGATTTTCGTCCCCTTATTCTTGTGGCCGAAGATGATGATAGCAATTTCAAATTGATTAAAGCTATTATCGGTAAGAAATGTGACATTCTGTGGGCGAAGAACGGTGAAGAAATGTTGAACTTATACCGTGAACACACTCAAGATGCACATGCTATCCTTATGGATATTAAAATGCCGATTATGAACGGATTGGAAGCAACCCGGATTATTCGTGAAGAAGGAGCTTCCCTCCCTATTATTATGCAGACTGCTTATGCTTTCAGCTCAGACCGGGAGAATGCCATGCAAGCCGGTGCATCCGAAGTATTGGTGAAGCCCATTACGGTAAGTGCACTTCGAGGCTGTTTAAGCAGCTATTTTCCGGAGATCAAGTGGTGAGGTGACGTTGATTAAAATAGATGTCAAAACTCATATTCACCACAGATTACACAGATTTTAATCTGTTGGTAACCCATATATTTATCTGTGTAAATCTGTGTAATCTATGGTGAGTTATGAAATACCTTCCTATTTTAAAGGGGATTATTAAATATCTGTTTCTATCTGGAATTTACGGCTTACTTTCATCAGGTTGATCGTATAAGTTACTACGTTTTGTGCTTCCTGGATCATGGTCAGATAAACCATACTTACTTTAATACTTCCGGTCTGGCTCTGGATACGCTGTAGTTCCTGGCGTTTCAGGTGTGATAGCTGTGAATTCAGGTCATTGGCCCGGTGCAGGTCTTCTTCAAGATTGCTGTAATTGTTGCCTTCCAGTTTTTGGCGGCATTGTTGGATCAGATAGGTGATATCTTCGGCTACATCTCCAAATTCACCTTTTTGGATAGCATCCAGCGGATTGAAATTGTTGTCAATGTGTTCCAGACAGGGTTCGCACAGGCGGCTGATACTGTATACCAGTTCACTTGCAAAGTCATTTCCCTGATAATAATAAAGTCCTTTTTCAAGTACGGTGTGATTATCCAATTTGCACATTGCTACGGTTCCGGTGCGCTTCATCTGCTTGATCAGTTGTTTTTCAAACTTGGTAGATCCCATTGCCCGGCGCAGTCCGCGGAGGTTTTCGTGCAAGAATGAAGTCACGGTGAGCTCAAAGTTCTGTTCTGCATATTCCAGTACTTTACTCAACTCTTCGCGTGTATGCTTACGCATTAGCTCTAAAGCTTCGTGGCTGCTTGTGGCTTGCATCAATTGCTTCAAAGTTTCGTTTCCTTTCTCTTTCTCTTTTTTCTTTTTGTACATCAACTGGCTGCGGATCAGAGTGAATGCTGCCAGACCGATCAGGGCTATGATAGCTATGCTTCCTCCGAAGTGGATGACCATGGCAACAAAGAAACAGATGGTGAAGGCAGCTCCGGCAGTGATGAACCATCCGCCGATGACACTTAGTACACCGGTGATACGGTAAACGGCTGAATCACGTCCCCAGGCACGGTCGGCAAGTGAGGTACCCATGGCCACCATGAAAGTGACGTAGGTTGTAGAAAGAGGAAGTTTTAACGAAGTACCCACGGCGATCAACAGACCTGCCAATACCAGATTGACAGAAGCGCGAACCAAGTCGAATGCCGCACCGTCGGCAATGATGGCTTCGTCTTTACGGAAGCGGGTATCTATCCAGCGTTTGGCACTCGGTGGAGTAATGCGGGAAATACCGTTGGCCAGTGTGAGGCTGAAACGCACCAGTGTTCGGGCTATCGGTGTGCTTCCGAAGTTTTCTTCACCTTCATCCTGACGGGAGAGGTCTACCGAGGTCTTGATTACGGCATGTGCCTTTTTGGAAGTACACAAGGCGTATACCATGACGGCTCCGGCACCTATCAGGAAATACCACGGTGTTTTGGCTGAACCCATCAGAGAGGTCATCAGGAAACCGTCCGGTCCGACAGAAGTTCCGTTGGCGGTATAGTCTATGAACGAAGAATAACCGGCTAAAGGTACACCGATAAAGTTGACGAGGTCATTACCGGCAAATGCCAGTGCCAATGCAAATGTACCCAGCAAAACGACTACCTTGAATACATTTACTTTCAGCCAGTGTAATATCTGCATCAGGATGGTAGAGATGACAAAGAAACAACTTACCAGCATCATCGTGTTTTCTTGTACCCACTGCTTGTTCTCAGGAGTCATGAAAGAGCTGTCTTTCAATCCTTTTATCACCATGAAATAAACGATGGCAGTAGAAGCGATGCCACCGAATAGTGCAATGCTGTATTTTATATTGCTCTTGTAGTTAAATGTAAACACCATGCGTGCCAGCCATTGTACAAGCATACCGAAAAAGAAGGCAATGGCAACGGAGACAAAGATGGCCATGATGACAGACAAGGCTTTGTCGGTGTTGATAAGATCACCCAATCCCAGTGTATCACTGTTGTGCACTTTGATAAGTGCCAGGGCAAAAGTACCTCCCAAAAGTTCGAATACCATTGAAACAGTGGTCGAGGTAGGCATTCCCATAGAGTTGAATACATCGAGCAGAACGACGTCTGTCAGCATTACGGCAAGCAGGATGCACATGATTTCGGCGAAATAGAAATGTTCCGGTTGGTAGATGCCGTGTCTTGCGATGTCCATCATACCGTTTGATAAGGACGCTCCGATGAAGATACCGGCACCTGCAATGAACAATATTGTTTTAAAAGATGCCGCCTTTGCTCCGACAGCCGAATTGAGGAAATTTACCGCATCGTTACTTACACCAACCATCAAGTCGAATACGGCAAGTACGAATAGGAAGATAATAATACATAGATAAATTGTCTCCATAAATGTGTATGTTATTTCTGGCTGCAAAGGACGGATTTTCGTATTGCAGAGAAATGTCATACATGTTACAGAAATGTTTCATTCTTCTCTTTTAGGTAATTATAGAAGGTATACTGCGCTCTGACGGGCGCGGCATTTGTTTTGAATTTAAATATATTATTCAGTTTATCATCGACGAAGCAAGCCTTTTGATTGTCCGATAACTGGATATGAAGCATATCGACGATTTCTTCCCGTAATTCATGATCGAGAATGGGTACCACCGCTTCGATTCGTCGATATAAGTTACGACGCATCCAGTCCGGTGAACCCATATATACTTTGGGATGTCCGGCATTACCGAAATACCAGATGCGGGCATGTTCCAGAAAACTGTCCACAATACGGGTGACACGTATGTTACAACTATATTCTTGTCCGGGTATCAGGCAACAAATGCCTCGTACGATCAGATCTATTTTTACACCTTTTTGTGAGGCCTCGTAGAGCCGGTCTATCATTATCGGGTCTTGCAGGGCGTTCATCTTCAAGATGATTCTTCCGCCTCTTCCTTTTTCGGCCAGTTCTATTTCTTTGTCGATCAGCCTGTTCAGTTCGGGAATCAGGTTGAAACGTGCCACAAGCAACCGGGTGAATCGAGGATTCTCTTTGCCTCTGAGGGTACGGAACAGGTTTGTGAGGTCATGTACGATGACCGGATTGCTGGTAAACAGTCCGCAGTCTGCATACAGTGTAGCCGTCTTCTCGTTGAAGTTGCCGGTACTGATATAAGCGTAACTGTGAATCTTTTCACCGGTGAAGCTGCGACGGCGTATCAGAGCTACTTTGGCATGTACCTTCAGCCCCGGTATACTATAGATAATGTTGATACCGGCCGCTTTCATCATTTCGGCAGTGGCGAGGTTGTTCTCTTCATCGAAACGGGCTTTGAGTTCCACGAATACCGTGACTTTTTTACCGTTTTGTGCAGCAGCAATCAAGGTGTTGATGACAGCCGAGTTTTCTGCTACCCGATATTGGGTTACCATGATTTCACGGGTTTCGGGATTGTGCACTGCTTCGTAAAGGAAGTGGATAAAGTGGTCGAAAGAATGGTAAGGATAGTATAACAATAAATCTTTCTTTTCAACATAACTGAAAATGGATTCCTTGTCGTTCAGTCGATTCAGTTTCATTGGGATCGGTCTCTCAATCCGGGGAATGGAATGATTGGGGTTCGGCAAGTGACGCAGATCTTCCAGGTTAAGGTGTTTGTCTCCCGGTACCAACTCTTCGTGCCGGATTCGGAAAGCGTCTACCAGGAAGTTCAGAAAATCATCGGGCATGGCGCGGTCATAGACGAAACGGCATACGGCACCTATCTTGCGCTTTTTGATTTTTTTCTTTACTTGTTCCACCAGGTCGACACTGTTGATCGTGTCGTCTATCATAATATCGGCATCTCTCGATATTTTGATACAATAACTGCAATCTACTTCGTATCCGGGGAAAATGACGTCTATGTTCGCTTTGATAATATCTTCGATAAACATCAGATAATAATCTCTGCCATGCTTGGGTAATTCGATAAAGCGGGGCACTTTACTGTAGGGTAGTTTCATCACAAAATATTGCAGATGATCAGCATCTTCTTTGTTTGTACCTTTCAGGAACAGGCGAACTGCCAGGTAGAGCCGGTTGTCGCGCAGAAAAGAGATTACTTTGTCTTTGGATACCGGTACCGGTTGCAGGTAAGGGAATATCTCTTCCCGGAAAAAGTCTTTTACGAATTGTTGGTGGAAAGGCTCTACATTGCGGCTTTGATAGAAGACAACGTGATTTTTGCGTAATGCAGGTATGATCTTTTTTTCATAGATGTGGATACGATCCTCCAATTGTCGGTTCACTTCCCGGTTGATTTCTTCCAGCAGCTCCTTGGCCGATTGCAGGGATTCTTCCGTTCCATCTGTTACGCCGGAGGCTACAGCTTTGTGGTCGGCTACTCTGATTTTGTAGAACTCTTCCAGATTGGAGGAATAAATAGAGATAAAATTGATACGTTCGTAGAGTGGGAGCCGGTCGTCGTCAGCTTCCAGAAGTACCCGGTAGTTGAATGATAGCCAACTAATATCTCTCTTGAAGTATTGGTATTTGTTTTCCATTTGCACGTAAGGTTTGCCCAAATATAGTTACCTTTGCAGAGATAAACAAAGAAAGTATGACAAAAGTTGGCTTATTGTCCGACACACACAGTTGGTGGGACGAAAAATATTTGCAATATTTCGAAACTTGTGATGAAATCTGGCATGCCGGAGATATTGGTTCAGTGGAGGTGGCACAGAAGTTGGCAGCTTTCCGTCCTTTCCGTGCTGTGTACGGTAATATTGATGGTCAGGAGATTCGCCGGATGTTTCCTCAAGTGAATCGTTTTACGGTGGACGGTGCCGAAGTTCTGATGAAGCACATCGGGGGATATCCGGGAAATTATGATCCGTCCATCAAGGGAAGCCTATTGGTGCATCCACCCAAGTTGTTTATCAGCGGACACTCGCATATATTAAAGGTAAAGTATGATAAGACGCTGGATATGCTTCACATCAATCCCGGTGCTGCAGGGATGTCCGGATTTCATAAAGTACGTACCATGGTTCGTTTTGCCATAGATAATGGTGTGTTTAAGGATTTGGAAGTGATTGAACTGGCCGGCTAATAAATTTGTATTTTTATTTTGTCACGTCAGAATTCTTTCCGTTCTTTGTCACAGGTTTAGGGATACAAGCTATAAGCAACCCGTTATGAATAAGCGGATTTTGCATTGAGTTTATATATAATTTACTGTAGCTTGTGATTTGTAATCTGTAGCTCGTAACTTGTAACATTCAAAATATGAAAGGAATTATTCTTGCCGGCGGTAGTGCCACCCGACTCTATCCGTTGTCAAAGGCCATATCGAAGCAAATGATGCCGGTGTATGACAAGCCGATGATATACTATCCGCTTTCTACATTGATGCTTGCCGGAATACGGGAAGTGTTGGTTATTTCTACTCCTCGTGATCTGCCGTTGTTCCGTGAACTTCTGGGGAGCGGTGAAGAGTTTGGAATGTCCTTTTCATATCTGGTGCAGGAGCAGCCTAACGGACTTGCCCAGGCTTTTGTGCTGGGAGCCGATTTTCTGAATGGTGAACCGGGCTGTTTGATATTAGGAGATAATTTGTTTTACGGACAAGGTTTCTCAGCTATGCTTCGCCGGGCGGCTACCATTGAAAAGGGAGCTTGCATCTTTGGATATTATGTGAAGGACCCTCGCGCCTATGGCGTCGTGGAATTTGATGGAAGTGGAAAGGTTGTTTCGTTGGAAGAGAAACCTGCTGTCCCCAAGAGCAATTATGCCGTCCCCGGACTTTATTTCTATGATGCTACGGTGACTGAAAAAGCGCTTGCTTTGGAGCCTTCTGCCCGGGGTGAATATGAAATAACTGATTTGAACAAGCTATATCTCGACGAAGGAACACTGAAAGTCGAACTCTTTGGCCGTGGCTTTGCCTGGTTGGATACGGGGAATTGCAACAGTTTGCTCGAAGCCTCTAATTTTGTGGCTACTATCCAGAATCGTCAGGGATTTTATGTCAGTTGTATTGAAGAGATAGCCTGGCGTAACGGATGGATTTCTTCTGCTCAGTTAAAAGCTTTGGGCGAGAAATTGGAAAAGACCGAATACGGTAAATATCTGATAGACTTAGCAAATTAATAAATCAATCATAAAGAATATGAAAACTTATCTTGTAACCGGTGCTGCCGGATTTATCGGTGCCAATTATCTGAAGTATATTCTGGCTAAACACAGTGATATCAAGGTGGTAGTGCTCGATGCACTGACTTATGCCGGAAATCTTGGAACGATTGCCAACGACATTGATAACGAACGTTGCTTTTTTGTGAAAGGTGACATTTGCGATCGTGAACTGGCCGACCGCCTTTTTGGTGAGTACAAGTTTGACTATGTAGTGAATTTTGCTGCTGAAAGCCATGTAGACCGTAGCATTGAGAATCCGCAACTTTTCTTGATGACCAATATTCTGGGAACACAAAACCTGTTGGATGCCGCACGTCGCGCATGGGTAACCGGTAAAGATGAATACGGATATCCTACCTGGCGTAAAGGGGTACGTTATCATCAGGTATCTACCGACGAGGTTTACGGTTCGCTTGGTGCCGAAGGCTATTTCCATGAAACGACTCCACTCTGTCCGCATAGCCCGTACAGTGCATCGAAAACCAGTGCCGATATGGTGGTAATGGCTTATCACGATACCTATAAGATGCCGGTGACTATCACTCGCTGTTCAAACAACTACGGTCCGTATCATTTTCCGGAGAAACTGATTCCGCTGATTATCAAGAATATTCTTGAAGGTAAGAAACTTCCTGTGTATGGAGACGGTAGCAATGTGCGCGACTGGCTGTACGTGGAAGATCATTGCAAGGCTATCGACCTGGTAGTTCGTGAAGGTGTGGAAGGAGAAGTATACAATGTGGGCGGACATAACGAGAAGACTAATCTTGAGATTGTAAAATTAACAATCGCAACGATTCATCGCCTGATGGCAGAACATCCCGAATATCGTGAGGTGTTGAAGAAAAAAGAGAAAAATGCCGATGGTGAAATTTCAATCGACTGGATAAACGAAGATTTAATTACGTTTGTCAAGGATCGTCTGGGGCATGACCAGCGCTACGCCATCGATCCGACAAAGATCACTAATGCCTTGGGTTGGTATCCCGAAACGAAATTTGAAGTCGGCATTGTGAAAACAATCGAATGGTATCTGAATAATCAGGAATGGGTGGAAGAAGTAACCAGTGGTGATTATCAGAAATATTACGAACGGATGTATAGCAAACGTTGACTTGCTAACCGTTTATAACAAGTCCTATTGACAATAGGATTCCCATTAACAGCATATTGCGTGAAGTTTCGCCCAATATGCTGTTTAATTTTTTGCCACTATGTATCTGTACCATTTTTTTCCAGGTCCGAATGTGGAAGAACAGGTAAAGTTGGGGTAAGAGAGTTGCGTATAGGTGCCCGTTGAATAGAAACCAGAAACAAAGCCAGGCAGCTGTAATGCCGAGCAGTAAATAAAAGTATCTGCCGAAGGATTCACCGAAACGGACTACAACGGTCTTTTTTCCGCTTTTTCGGTCGGCATCCCGATCCCGGTAATTGTTAACTACCAGTAATGTATCTACAATCAGTCCGCATACCAGTGATGCAACCGTGACGTTTGGTGTCCAATTGAGAGCCTGTACGTAATAAGTACCCCCTACCGGAACGAAGCCGAAGAATACAATGACCAATACGTCTCCCCATCCTTTATAGGATAATGGATAAGGTCCTGTGGTGTATAAGAAGGCGAACAATACACACAACGCACCTATAAGAATCAACTCCCATCCTGCATAAAACAGGAGAGTACACCCGATCAGGCAGGCCAGGCCTACCGTGATGAAGATACCTTGTTTCATCGCGGCTGCCGAAATCCAGCCTTGTGCACAGGCACGTTCCGGTCCGAGACGATCTTCGCGGTCGGTCCCTTTTAGAAAGTCAAATAAATCGTTGATGAAATTGGCGGCAACCTGCATCAGTCCGGCGAACAAACAGCAGATCAATGCCGGTATCCAATTGAATTTTCCGTCGGCAAAAGCCAATGCACAACCTATCATTACCGGAGTAATGGCACCTGCCAGTGTTTTGGGGCGGGCCGCAAGTATCCATGCCTGCAACGAGTTACGTTTCACTTCTTCCATTTTCTTTTTCTATCATCCGTTTTTGAGAGAACAAAGATAGGGCAAAAAACGTATATTTTTGCTTTTTTGTCTATCTTTGCGCTCCTGATATTAGAGAATATGAAGAAGATAATATACCTGTTGGCGGCACTTTTGTTGCTGCTTTCCTCTTGTAAATCGAAGAAGAATCTGGTTTCTCCGATTCCTCGTCCGGTATTGAATGTTGATTCTGTCCGTCCGGATAGCTCCGATGTAGTGGCCCGGCTGTTCTCGCCGGATACCTCCGAACTCAAAAAATTCTCAGTCAAGCGGAAGAGAGAAAAAACGCATGTTGCCTCTCCTGTTATAACGCGCTCTGCTCCTTCCATTGTAGCCCGGGGGACTCGTATTACCAGTTCTGCGGTGAGCGTATCTTCCGTTTATCCGGGTATCGACCGGGTGAAAAAGTACGAGTTCACCCATCGTGATGTGCCTGATGCTTTTGACGGTTTCCGTATTGCTTTTATTTCGGATTTACATTATAAGAGTCTTTTCAAGGAGAAAGGTCTGGAGAGTCTGGTACGTTTGTTGAATGCCCAGCATGCCGATGTACTGTTGATGGGAGGTGACTACCAGGAGGGATGTCAGTACGTGCCCGAGCTCTTTGCGGCGTTGGCTAAAGTCAAAACTCCAATGGGGACTTATGGAGTGATGGGAAATAACGATTATGAACGTTGCCATGATGAAATTATCCGTGAGATGCAACGTTACGGCATGCGACCTCTTGAACATCAGATCGATACGTTGAGACGTGATGGAGCACAAATTATCTTGGCCGGTGTACGCAATCCGTTTGACCTTGCCAATAACGGAGTTTCGCCTACTTTGTCCCTTTCTCCGTCTGATTTCGTAATACTATTGGTACACACACCCGATTATGCCGAGGATGTGTCAGTCGCTAATTCTGATTTGGTGCTGGCAGGGCATACACATGGCGGGCAAGTCCGGATTTTGGGATATGCTCCCATTATTCCTTCACACTATGGCAGCCGTTTTCTGACAGGATTGAAGTATAACTCGGCTAAGATTCCGATGATTGTGACCAATGGAATCGGTACCTCAAATAAGAATATCCGTATCGGTGCACCTGCCGAGATTGTGATAATTACACTGCATCGTCTCCGGAATGAATAATTCTCAGGTATGGCAGGAGTGGGAAGAATCAATGCTGTCGGTCTGTTGTATAATTGTTTTATATACAGCCGGATGAAGGAAATAACGTATATCTTTTCCGGTAGCCAGGGCTTCTCTGATGAAGGTAGAACTGATTTCGAATATGGGAGAATCTGCTACGTGTACGTTCGGGGGTAACTGTGACTTATCTACAGAGAATCCCGGACGGGGATAAACGAGTATCTTATTTTCTGAGACGATACGTTCCGATTCGAACCATCGGTCAAATACCATCCAATTGTCAGATCCTATAATCAACTGGAATTCTCTTTCGGGATATTCTTGTTTCAGGCGATTGAGCGTATGGATCGTATAAGAAGGACGGGGCAGATGAAATTCGAAATCGGATACCCGGAATCGCGGATATCCCTCAATAGCAAGCTGTACCAGTTGCAGACGCAGTTCGTCCGGCCATAAATCAGCCTGATTCTTGAAAGGATTGTGCGGGGTGACCATAAACCAGACTTCATCCAGCCCTTCAAACTCGCACAGATAGTTGGCCAGTGCCAGATGTCCGATGTGGATCGGGTTGAAAGAGCCGCTGAAGATTCCGGTTTTAGTCTTTGCCATATGCTATAATCACGAATAAGAGAGAGTAGGAGATTATTCTGTATCGATGCCCAGAAACTCTTTGATCACTTTCAATGCGTGTGCCTTGGCTGTTTCCAGGTCGTCATTAATGATAACCTTATCAAATTTCGGAGCAAAGCTTAATTCATATTCGGCTTTGGCTATCCGACTCTCGATCACTTCGGGAGTATCTGTTCCGCGTCCGATCAGACGGCGGCGCAGTTCGTCAATGCAGGGAGGCTGGATAAAAAGCGAAAGTGCCCGTTCACCATAATATTTCTTGATGTTACAGCCACCTACGACATCTACATCGAATACAACATTTTGTCCGGCAGCAAGCTGTTTTTCTACCTGTGCTTTCAGAGTGCCGTAGAACCGGTCGGTATATACTTCCTCGTATTCCAGGAATTCATTGTTTGCAATGCGTTGACGGAATTCATCGGGAGAGAGGAAAAAATATTCTACTCCATGCTTTTCGTTTCCCCGGGGGGGACGACTGGTGGCTGAGATCGAGAATGCAAGATTCAACTTTTGAGCCAACAAATAATTTATGATTGTTGACTTACCCGATCCGGAAGGAGCAGAAAAGATGATTACTTTGGCTTCACCCGTTTTGTGTGGGGTAGTTATTCTTTCAGTTGGGTTCATAATCTATCGTTATTACATCACATTCAGCACCTGTTCTTTGATCTGCTCCAGTTCGTCTTTCATCTGTACCACGATTTTTTGCATTTCAGCGTGGTTCGATTTACTGCCGAGTGTATTGATCTCCCGTCCCATTTCCTGAGCGATGAATCCCAGCTTTTTACCTTGTCCGCTGCCACTTTCAAGCGTACTGATGAAGTATTTCAGATGATTGCCCAAACGTTGTTTCTCCTCGTTGATATCGAGTTTCTCGATGTAGTAGATCAGTTCCTGTTCGAGACGGTTCTTATCATAGTCCACATTGAGTGTTTTCTCCAGTGCATCGGTGATACGTTCTTTAACCTTATCTACCCGTTCTTTTTCATAAGGGGTTACCGATTCGAGCAGACGATGGATATTCGCGATTTTTTCCCGGAACTTTTTTTCCAGAGCAGCACCCTCTTGTTTTCGGAAATCGACTAAATGTGAAACAGCCTCTTTGACTGCTGCGTACACTATTCCCCATTCTTCCTCACTCAACTCCTGTGTTTCGGTGCGGGTCATTACATCCGGCATACGGAGTAAAGTCTGAAACCAGTCAGTAGGTACTGCAATGTGGAGGTTTTCGGAGATAGCTTTGATTTGGTTGTAATATCCTTCTACCAATACTTGGTTGATGGGAGTGGCAGCGTCTGCACACTCTTTCTTTTCCACCCAAAGGCTGAAGTCAACTTTTCCACGTTCCAGCACACGTGCAATTTCATTGCGGATTTCCATCTCTTTTTCACGGTATGCCGGTGCGATACGTGCCGACAAATCCATCGCTTTGCTATTAAGCGATTTTATCTCTACGTTAATCTTCTTATCGGGAAGTTCGGCAGTTGCTTTGCCATATCCCGTCATGGATTGTATCATATTACCAAAAGTTTTGTGCAAAAATACGGGATAATTTTAAGATAATCGCTGTAAATGGATAAAAAAGACATCTTGGTTAGAAGAAACTGTTTTGAATTTTCTGCCATAATAATCTTAGAATCCGGTATTTCGATAACGAAGGTGCGGCAACCGAACACATACGAAAAAGGTTCTTCTTTAAATTGGGTGGCAAGTTTTCTTTTACTCATGGAATCTAATTCAGTTTTCGGAAGTGTAAGCCCTCGTTTATAGTTGACAAAAAAGCAAGTATCCCGGCTTTCGCCCGAAGAGTCCATCCGTGAGGTGAAGAAGCTAATCTTAGACTAAACCATCTGAAAATCAATGTCTTTAAAAAGTAAGATTTCTGTCCTCAAAAGCTTTGTTTTAACACAGAGTTAAAGCTTGTTCTTTGGATGTGAATAAAAAGTTCTTTAAATGCAAAAGACTTGTTATTTGCGCACAAGAACCTGACAACCTGCAAAAGGCGTTAACAATGTTAATTGAAGAAAGGTATAAGGATGAAGATACCGGTTCAAACGGCGTAAATTCACTTCCTAAACTTGAGTTATAAGTTGGGGTATCCAGTTCTACGTTCCTAAAATCGCAGTATCAAACGCCCCTGTTGTTGTTAATGTAGTGGTCTGATATTTAGCGTTTTAGTAAGCAAAATGTTTTTTGGGAAATTTGCATATTCCATTAGTTAGTAGTAACTGCTTCGAACATTCTGCTTTTTGAACGGGAGAAAGCGATGTGATCCTTATCCGTTGGGTCTGTTTGTTAATGTGATCGAGAGGCCCGTCAGACTTGCGAGTAAATAGAAATAGTATATAGTAGTGTATCTGTTTCATTGCAGGTTTTAAAACTTGTTATATTTGTCTTTTGCTTGTATAAAACAGTCTGATAAAGTATGTAAAAACTTAATTTAATGCAATGATTTTGAAGGGAAATGCGCTTTATTTATATCTCGGTGCGGTAATCTGAAAATAATCATGTAAATTTGCGTCAATTTAATAATCTGATTCTTATGTCGTGTATCCTACATATTGAGACTTCTACCGCCGTTTGTTCGGTAGCAGTAAGTGAAGACGGGCAGAATATTTTTGTGAAAGAAGACCTTAAGGGGCCTTCACATGCCGTTTCGTTGGGAGTATTTGTGGATGAAGCGTTGTCTTTCATCGATAGTCATGCCATTCCTTTGGATGCGGTAGCCGTCAGTTGTGGTCCCGGATCGTATACCGGGCTTCGCATTGGCGTTTCGATGGCAAAGGGTATTTGTTACGGACGTAATGTCCCGTTGATCGGTATCCCGACATTGGAAGTGTTGAGTGTACCTGTGCTGCTTTATCATGAATTGCCGGAAGATGCATTGCTATGCCCGATGATTGATGCACGGCGGATGGAGGTATATGCGGCTATCTATGACCGTGCGTTGAATGTGAAGCGTGAGATTTCCGCCGATATCGTGGACGAGAATTCTTATCTTGAATATCTGGAACAGCATCCTGTCTATTTCTTTGGAAATGGAGCCGCAAAGTGCCGTGAAAAGATTACGCACCCCAATGCGCATTTTATAGATGATCTTCATCCGTTGGCAAAGATGATGTTCCCGCTTGCAGAAAAGGCCGTTGCAATCAACGACTATAAAGATGTGGCCTATTTTGAGCCTTTCTATCTGAAAGAGTTTGTGGCTTCGCAACCCAAGAAGTTACTTTAATGCTTTTCACTCCTTATTTGATTTACTATTTTTAAAATATAATTTAACTACATGCAGTATAATACTCAACAGAAAAGAATGCCGCTGCCGGAATATGGTCGCAGTATCCAGAATATGGTTGACTTTGCGTTGACTATCCAGGATCGTTCCGAACGTCAGCGTTGTGCCAATACCATTATCAATATCATGGGTAATATGTTTCCCCATTTGAGAGATGTACCCGATTTCAAGCATAAATTATGGGATCATCTGGCTATTATGGCCGACTTTAAGCTTGATATCGATTATCCTTACGAGATTATCCGTAAAGACAATCTGGTAACGAAACCGGATCCGATTCCTTATCCAAGTACTAAGATCCGCTACCGCCACTATGGTCGTACATTGGAAATATTAATCAAAAAAGCGTGTGAATTTCAGGAAGGGGATGAAAAGAAGAATCTGGTAGCCCTTATCTGCAATCACATGAAGAAAGACTATATGGCATGGAATAAAGATACGGTAGACGACCGGAAAATCGCCGAAGACCTGGCCGAATTCTCGGGAGGCAAATTGCAGATGGATGACGAGATTCTGCGTCTGATGTCTGAACGTATTGCTCAGAACTACCGTCCACGTACGAATAACAACAATAACCAGAGAAATAATAATCAGAGAAGAAAATTCTGATCAAAGTGATTATTAGCATTATCATTAACCACTAATCACCTCGAAACATGGCTTCATTTGTAATCGAAGGAGGGCACAGACTTAGTGGGGAAATTCATCCCCAAGGTGCCAAAAACGAAGTGTTGCAGATTATCTGCGCTACATTGCTTACTGCCGAAGAAGTAACAGTGAATAACATTCCGGACATCCTGGACGTCAATAACCTGATTCAGTTAATGCGGGATATGGGCGTGACGGTTGCAAAAACAGGTGTCGATTCGTATAGTTTTAAGGCCGCGAATGTCGATCTGGCCTATTTGGAAAGTGACAACTTCCTGAAGAAGTGTTCCAGCCTGCGGGGATCTGTGATGCTGATCGGTCCTATGGTCGCCCGTTTCGGTAAAGCCATGATTTCAAAGCCGGGAGGAGACAAGATCGGGCGTCGGCGTCTGGATACGCATTTTATAGGAATCCAGAATCTGGGAGCCGATTTTACTTATAATGAAGAGCGGGAAATATACGAAATTTCGGCCGAAGAATTGAAAGGTACATCTATGTTGCTCGATGAAGCTTCTGTGACCGGAACTGCCAATATCGTGATGGCCGCTGTACTAGCCAAAGGTAAAACGACGATTTATAATGCGGCCTGTGAGCCCTATCTGCAGCAGCTTTGTAAGATGCTGAACCGGATGGGAGCGAAGATCAGTGGAATTGCTTCGAACTTATTGACTATCGAAGGAGTGGAGGAGCTTCACGGTACCGATCACACAGTGTTGCCGGATATGATCGAGGTGGGTAGCTTCATTGGTATGGCTGCCATGACCCGTAGCGAAATCACAATCAAAAATGTGTCATACGAAAATCTGGGTATTATTCCCGAAAGTTTCCGCCGTCTGGGTATTAAACTCGAACAGAGAGGAGATGATATTTTTGTTCCGGCACAGGATTGCTATCAGATCGAGTCGTTTATCGACGGTTCCATCATGACCATTGCCGATGCTCCCTGGCCGGGACTGACTCCGGACTTGTTGAGCGTCATGCTGGTAGTGGCTACCCAGGCAAAAGGTAGTGTACTGATTCATCAGAAGATGTTCGAGAGCCGTCTTTTCTTTGTCGATAAACTGATCGACATGGGCGCACAGATTATTCTTTGCGATCCGCACCGTGCGGTTGTTATCGGACATAATCATGGATTTACTTTGCGGGGAGGCAATATGACCTCTCCGGATATCCGTGCCGGTATCGCTTTGCTTATTGCGGCTATGAGCGCCGAAGGTATCAGCCGGATTCATAACATCGAGCAGATAGACCGCGGATATCAAAATATCGAAGGTCGACTCAACGCTATCGGTGCAAGAATTACACGAATATGATAAAAAGAGAAGATGTATACAAGATAGGCTTGTTCAATAAGCCACACGGCATACACGGTGAATTGTCGTTCACCTTTACCGACGATATTTTCGATCGGGCGGATTGTGATTATCTGATTTGCCGGTTAGATGATATTTTTGTTCCTTTCTTTATAGAAGAGTATCGTTTCCGGTCCGATTCCACAGCTTTGGTGAAACTCGAAGGTGTAGACACTGCCGAACGTGCCCGTATGTTCACCAACGTGGAAGTTTATTTTCCGGTGAAACATGCCGAAGAAGCCGGTCCCGGGGAGTTGTCCTGGGATTTCTTTGTCGGATTCCGGGTGGAAGATGTCCGTCACGGTGCTTTGGGAGAGGTGACGGATGTGGATACGTCTACCGTTAATACACTGTTTGTTGTGGACCGTGATGGCGATGAATTGCTGATTCCTGCACAAGAGGAATTAATTGCCGGTATCGATCAGAAGCACAAAATCATTACAGTCGATTTGCCCGAAGGCCTGCTGTCTTTGGACGAGTGCGATGATGAAGAAAGTTAAATAGCATAAAGAAACAGACGGCAAGTAAAGCGAAATGCTTACATTTGTCGTGATATTCTATAATAATGCCGAAAAAGAAACGTAGTAAAGCCTTTTGGAACAATATCAAGTTCAAGTATAAACTCACTATCATCAACGAGAATACACTCGAAGAGGTGGTGGGACTTCATGTATCCAAGCTGAATGGTCTTTCCGTGTTACTTTCGGTTCTGACCGTGCTTTTCCTGTTTGCCGCTGCCATTATCACTTTTACTCCTTTACGCAACTATTTGCCGGGATATATGAATAGTGATATTCGTGCTCAGGTTGTGGAAAATGCCTTGCGGGTAGATTCTTTGCAACAGTTGGTAGACCGTCAGAATATGTATATCATGAATATACAGGATATCTTCAGCGGCACCGTGCGGGTGGATACTGTACAGTCAATGGATTCATTGACCACCATGCGTGAAGATTCGCTGATTGCCCGTTCCGAACGTGAAGAAGCTTTCCGTCGTCAATATGAAGAGACCGAAAAATATAATCTGACCTCTATTACCACACAGCCCGATGTCAACGGACTGATTTTTTATCGTCCGACCCGTGGCATGATTTCCGATCATTTTGATGCCGAAAAGAAACATTTTGGAACCGATATTGCCGCCAATCCCAACGAAAGTGTATTGGCCACTTTGGACGGTACAGTCATATTGAGTACCTATACGGCCGAAACCGGTTACCTGATCGAGGTACAGCATAACCAGGATTTTGTATCAGTCTATAAACATTGCGGTTCGTTGCTGAAGCGTGAAGGCGATACTGTGAAGGGAGGTGAAGCTATTGCCTTGGTTGGGAATAGCGGAACGCTCACTACCGGTCCGCATCTTCATTTTGAACTTTGGCACAGAGGACGGCCGGTTAATCCTGAAAAATACATTGTATTCTAATAATGAACGAGATAAAGAAGAAACAAATAGCTATCTTAGGCTCTACGGGTTCTATTGGTACCCAGGCTTTGCAGGTTATCGAAGAGCATCCCGAACTGTACGAGGTGTATGCACTGACTGCCAATAATAAGGTAGATCTCCTGATAGCCCAGGCACGTAAGTTTATGCCTGAGGCTGTAGTTATAGCCAATGAAGAGAAATATGCCCAACTGAAAGAGGCTCTCAGCGACCTGCCTGTTAAGGTGTATGCAGGTGCTGCCGCGTTATGCCAGATTGTAGAGTCCGGCCCTATCGATGTAGTCCTGACCGCTATGGTGGGGTATGCGGGATTGAAGCCGACCATGAATGCCATTCGTGCCGGAAAAGCCATTGCCCTTGCCAATAAAGAGACACTGGTAGTTGCCGGAGAGTTGATTAATCAGTTAGCCAGGCAATACCGTACACCGATTCTTCCTGTCGATTCCGAACATTCGGCAGTATTTCAGTGTTTGGCCGGAGAGGTAGGCAATCCGATAGAGAAAGTTATCCTGACTGCTTCCGGAGGTCCTTTCCGTACATGTACTATGGAACAGTTGAAGACTGTGACAAAAGTACAGGCTCTCAAACATCCGAATTGGGAAATGGGAGCTAAGATCACTATTGACTCTGCCTCGATGATGAACAAGGGGTTCGAAGTGATCGAAGCCAAATGGTTGTTTGGCGTACAGCCCGGCCAGATTGAGGTGGTGGTACATCCGCAGTCGGTTATTCATTCGATGGTGCAGTTTGAGGATGGAGCAATAAAGGCCCAGTTGGGAATGCCCGATATGCGTCTGCCCATTCAGTATGCTTTCTCTTATCCCGATCGCATCAATTCATCTTTCGACCGGCTTGATTTTTCGAAATGTACGAACCTTACTTTTGAGCAACCCGATACCAAGCGGTTCCGTAATCTGGCATTGGCCTATGAATCGATGTATAGGGGAGGGAATATGCCTTGCATCGTAAATGCGGCCAACGAGGTGGTTGTGGCGGCTTTTCTTCGTGATGAAATCAGCTTTCTCGGCATGAGTGATGTGATAGAACATACCATGGGTCAGGTGTCTTTCGTACAGACTCCTACTTACGACGACTATGTGGCAACCGATGCGGAAGCACGCCGGATTGCCCGTGAATTAATATGTAAATAAATAAATTGTAAATAATCTGATGGAAACATTTTTAATCCGTGCCCTGCAATTGATTATGAGCTTATCTTTGCTCGTCATCATTCACGAAGGAGGGCACTTTCTCTTTGCCCGCCTGTTCAAAGTACGGGTAGAAAAGTTTTGTTTATTCTTTGATCCTTGGTTCACACTATTTAAATTTAAGCCAAAGAAAAGTGAGACAGAATATGCTGTCGGTTGGTTACCTTTGGGGGGATATGTCAAAATAGCCGGAATGATTGACGAATCGATGGATACCGAGCAAATGAAGCAACCGGAACAGCCGTGGGAATTTCGTTCTAAACCTGCGTGGCAGCGCCTGTTGATTATGGTGGGAGGTGTGTTGTTCAACTTCCTTTTGGCTCTGTTCATCTATTCAATGATTCTGTTTAAGTGGGGTGATCAATACATTCCCGTACAGAAGGCCCCATTGGGTATGGACTTTAATGAAACAGCCAAAGCGGTGGGATTTCAGGACGGAGATATTTTGTTGTCTGCCGACGGAGTCGATTTTGTACGCTACGATCCCGATATGCTCAGCCAGATAGCTGATGCCCGGGAGGTAACGGTGTTGCGTGAGGGTAAGAAGGCATCTGTATATATCCCTGAAGATATGATGCAGCGTCTGTTGGGTGACAGTGTTCGCTTTGCCGAATTCCGTTTCCCCTATGTAGTCGATAGCGTGATGGTCAATTCACCTGCAGCCATGGCCGGTATCCAGCCGGGCGACAGTATCATTGCTCTCGACGGAAAGCCGGTTTCTTATACAGACTTCCTGGCAGCTATGGCTGAAAGAAGACAAAATGCGAAAGCGTTACAAAATGACAGTATCAATCCGCACCAGATCTCATTGACTTATGTGCGTGACGGAAAGACCGATGTATTGACTTTGACTACGGATTCAGCTTTCAAAATAGGAGTAGCGGTCAATCCATATACGGATCAACTTCTTCCTGTAATCAGGAAAGAGTATGGTTTCTTTGAATCCTTCCCGGCCGGTGTAGCATTAGGAGTGAAGACTTTGAAAGGCTATGTAGGCAACATGAAATATCTTTTCTCAAAAGAGGGAGCTAAACAATTGGGCGGTTTCGGAACCATCGGAAGCATCTTCCCTGCAACCTGGAATTGGCATCAGTTCTGGTATATGACGGCATTCTTGTCTATCATCCTTGCTTTTATGAATATTCTGCCTATTCCTGCGTTGGACGGCGGACACGTCTTGTTCCTGTTCTATGAAATCATTGCCCGTCGCAAACCGAGTGATAAATTTATGGAATACGCACAAATGGCGGGTATGATTTTGTTGTTCGGCCTTTTGATTTGGGCTAACTTCAATGATATATTGAGATTCTTCTTCTGATAGGAGAGTTCTCGGAAAAGTATTTTTTACCATAGGCTACTCAGGTTTTCAGGGGGGATCTATTCGGATAACTCCTGTTCAATAACTAAATCTGAGTAGCCTGTGGTGTTTTTAGGGTATGTCGCTTTATATTTTCAGCATCTTTTTTTCTCTTTCCAGATCCGATTCATCCAGTTTGGGTGAGGGTACCGTACAAGTCTTGATATAGTCCCCTTCCTGGCATGTATAATTATAATAGATCTCTTCTTCAGGGGTCAGTTCCGATCTGGAGATTAACTTTCCTTCCATTTTCAGGAACTCGTCTATGTCTGTGCTGTCCGATTGCTTCACCAGGACAATTCTCCGGGCTATCGGGTTATGGTTATAGTCCAGACAGAGATATAATCCTTTCAGCATATGCGGAAACTCATAATGGGGTAATTGCAGATAGATGGTTACCAGGGCAAACTGCGGAAGTTCCCGTTCATTGAACATCAGGTATGAATTTTGATGATTACTGATAATGCCACTTCCCCAGTGCACTGATTTATAGGCATTGATCATGCCTACTTTCACATAATCATTGTTTTCTGATGCACAGATCAGATAGGGTTCTGCCTTGAGGCTGTCTGTCGATGAAGAAAGGCTGTAGCTCAGGTACGTGCCACTGTAATTGTAGACTTCCCCTACAGATTCCTGCATTTCCTTTTCCAGTAATTTCAGAAAAGCATTTCCTGTTATGTTGGCTTCCTGATTGGGTTCCAGATCGAAGAGCCGTTCTTTCATTTCTCCCAGATTGCCGAGCAGCCGTTTCTTCGACACATTGTTTACCAGTGCCAGTGCCTCGTCCAGAGCCTCTTCCCGGGGCTTGGTCTTTTGCAGGTTCAGATAGGTGGGCAGCACACTGGAGTAGAGTGCGGACAGCACACTGGGAGCCATGTGTATCCAGTCGGCTATTTCTTTCATTTTCACTCCGTTGTTACGGAGATATTCGATTCGTTTGTATATATCTTCCAGTTCGTTCATAAGTACATCGACGCATTGTTTACATTGCAAATATATGACTTTTGGATTATATAATCATGATATGAATGTTACATTAATATTTCGGAAGAAATGTGCGGAATATGAATGAAATGAATCATGCGGAATTCATTTTTGCTCTGTACGGGATGCCCTACTTTTGCATCAGATTCAAAAACAAGGAAATTATAGACATAAAATGAAAAAGATTGAATGTATCATTATGGACTGGGCAGGAACGGCAGTCGATTACGGATGTTTCGCTCCGGTGGCTGCTTTCATCAAAGCTTTTGCCGGGAAGGGACTCACGATCGATGTCGAGCAGACTCGTAAGCCTATGGGGTTGCCGAAAATTCAGCACATCCGTGAATTGCTGACTATGCCCGAAGTAAACGAACAATTCATAAACCGTTATCGACGTGCCTGGACAGAGGAGGATGTCGTAGAACTGAACCACCTGTTCGAGAAATATCTTTTTGCTTCACTGAAAGAGTATACCGATCCTATTCCGGGTGTGATCCCTACGTTGGAGAAGTTGCGTGCCGAAGGACTGAAAATAGGTTCTACTACAGGCTATACCCGCGAGATGATGGATGTGGTACTACCCGAGGCACAGGCCAAAGGATACCGGGTGGATTACTGTGCCACTCCGAATCTGCTGCCCGCCGGTCGTCCTGCTCCCTATATGATTTTTGAGAATCTCACGAAACTGGCGGTTCCCGATCCGGATACAGTGGTGAAGGTAGGCGACACCATTGCCGATATTCAGGAAGGTGTACATGCCAAAGTATGGAGTGTGGGAGTGGTTCTCGGAAGTAACGAGATGGCACTCACCGAAGAAGAGACGCACGCCTTGCCGGCTGCCGAACTCGAGAACCGTATTGCTGAAGTGAAACAACGTATGCTGGCTGCGGGAGCCTCGTATGTCATTCGAAGCATTGAAGAACTTCCCGCACTGATTCAACTAATTAACTCAAAACTAAATCATTAATCGATATGAAACCTTATTTGTTATTGACCCCCGGACCACTTACTACCTCAGAGACTGTAAAGGAAACCATGATGACCGACTGGTGTACATGGGATGAAGACTATAATTTGCACATTGTCGAAGCATTGCGTAAAGAGCTGGTCGGCATTGCTACCCGCAATACGGAAGAGTATACATCTGTTCTTTTGCAAGGAAGCGGAACCTATTGTGTAGAAGCCGTGATTGGTGCTGCCATCGGTAAGAATGATAAACTTCTGATTTGCAGTAACGGTGCTTATGGTGACCGGATGGGGAATATTGCCGAATATTATCATATCGACTACGAGCTCCTTGCTTTTGATGAAACGGAACAGGTATCGGTAGACTATGTGGACGACTATCTGAGCAATAATTCAGATGTTACTCATGTGGCCTTCGTTCACTGCGAAACGACTACCGGTATCCTGAATCCGTTGAAGGAGCTGGCACATGTAGTGAAGATGCATGGCAAGAAACTGATTGTAGATGCTATGAGTAGCTTTGGAGGTATCCCGATGGATGTTAGTGAGTTGGGAATCGACTTCCTGATCAGCAGTGCCAATAAATGTATCCAGGGAGTTCCGGGATTCGGATTTATCATAGCCCGCCGTTCGGAACTGGTGCGTTGTAAGGGAGTAGCCCGTTCTCTTTCTCTGGATATTTACGACCAGTGGGAAACGATGGAAAAAGGGCATGGTAAATGGCGTTTTACTTCACCGACCCATGTGGTGCGTGCTTTCAAGCAGGCCCTTACCGAACTGATTGAAGAAGGTGGAGTGGAGGCCCGTCACCGGAGATATTGTGAGAATCACCGGGTACTGGTAGAGGGTATGCGTTCACTCGGTTTTGTAACTTTGCTCGATGACGCGATCCAGTCACCTATTATCACTTCATTCTTGTATCCGAAAACCGGATTCGACTTTAAGGCCTTCTATACCGCCCTTAAATCCAAGGGTTTTGTAATCTATCCCGGAAAAATTTCAAAAGCGGATACTTTCCGTATCGGTAATATCGGAGATGTACATCCGGAGGACTTTGCCCGTCTGGTGGAGGTGGTTAGAGAGACTGAGTACTAAATTTTTCATTCATTGATTGACATGGAGGTGTCTTCAAGAAACTTATATTCACCACAAAATAACACGGATTTGCACAGATCAATATTATGAATAGCTTAAGCTCTTTCTGTGTCACTTTGTGTTACTCTGGTTTCCGGTGGGACGATATACGTGGATTGAGATGGTTATCGGGGCTTCGTCTTTAATGTGGAGGGTTGTGAAAGCCGCATGCTGCTTACCACTGCTGCGACAAACGCAAATCCGCTGCCGGCTATCAGACAGACCGCCGTACTCTTCTCGTGTACTACAAAACTGAAGAGCAAAGCAACCAGTGTCGTACCGAATGTCTGTCCCAAGAGCCGTGCCATACCCAACATTCCGCTGGCTCCTCCCGAACGTCGGGTAGGGGCGGAAGAGATGATTGTACTGTTGTTCGGTGTCTGGAAAAGACCGAAACCTGCACCACAAAGCATCAATCGCAGGATGATGCCAGTGACCGATGAATCCGCCGTTAATGTAGACAGAGAGTAAAGTCCGATACAGAACAATGCCATCCCGATGCTGCCCAGTATGCCGGGATGAATGCGTTCCACCAGATATCCGGCTACCGGTGCTGTCACCAGTGTGGCTATAGGCCAGGGAGTTAACAATAGCCCGGTCATGACCTCGCTGTATCCCAAAGAGTTTTGCAGGAAGAAGGGTAAAGAGACCATTGCCAGCATTTGAGCGGTGAACGAACAGATACTGGTAAGAATGGAAAGCCTGAAAATGGGAATTCCCAACAGGTCGAGGGGAAGGAGAGGAGACGGTTGGTTCAACTGTCTGCGCACATAATAAGTCCCGACAACTGCCAATACAGCAAGTTGTATCACTATATAATCATTGTTTTCATGGTGGGCAAATCCATCCAAAGTATAAATCAGGAGTCCGAAGGTGATTGCATTGGCTATGGCACTCAGCTTGTCGAATTGTCTGTTCGAACGTTCCTCTTTTCGGGGCAGGTACTTTAATCCCAAAGTCAGGGCAACTAATCCGAGAGGGACGTTGATAGCGAATAGCCAGTGCCAGGAAGCGACAGATAGAATTCCGCTGGCTACCGAGGGGCCGGCTGCTGCCGATATGGCCACTACCATGGCATTGATCCCCATTCCCCGGCCGATTTGTTTTCGGGGGTAAATCGTACGTAGCTGAGCCGTGTTGACGCTGGTAATGGCCGAAGCACTGAATCCCTGGAAAATGCGGGCAATGGTCAATGTCCAAAATGAATGGGACAAAGCGCAGATCAGGGAAGTGACGATGAACATAGCTATTCCCGAAAGAAATATTTTGCGGTACCCATAAATTTCTCCCAGTGACGAGAATGAAAGCAAAGAGATGACAATGGCAAGCTGGTAGCCGTTGATAATCCAGGTCGTGACTGCCGGAGAAGTTCCGAAGTCGTGAGAAAGTGTCGGGAGTACCACGTTGATAATGTTGATATCGAGTACCGACATGCATAAGGCAAAAGAAATACCGACAACTGCCCATATACGGTGCGGGAGAGGAAGGCCGTCTGTTTCGTCAACTACCGGAGTTTGTGTATGTAGAATCATAAAGAACTTTTTTATGGAAGTGCTACAAAAATAAACAAAATCGGACTTTTTCGGTTGGGGGAGGTAGTGATATATAAGTTTTTTTACACATTGAAACTTGATGGGGAGGGAGTGGAAGGTCGTCTTCACCACAGATTTCACAGATCGACTTCCAATGTTATCGTTGATAGTCCGTCCGATAAACTATTGATATTTGTGCAATCTGTGGTGCTTTCGACGCTTGTTTATTTATATCTATTTCAGTTTGATAATCCGCTGATTACTGCTTCCTCTGAATTCCAGATGCGGTGAATAAAGTTCCTGTTTGAAGCGCCCGTCCACCAGTACATCTATGTAGGGCAATATGGCTGCCAGTTTCGGATCCGATTCTATTTCCTCGTAAGTATATCCTGTGTAGCACCAGATATTCTGTCCCGTTTCTGTTTTTACTCTCCGGATGACAGGCAAAAATGCTTCCGGATCATAAAAAGGATCGCCCCCGGAGAAAGTCACTCCGTCGAGCAACGGGTTCGAGTTTATTTCGCGGATGATGGAAGCCAACCGTCCTTCGGACAGTTCCTCACCGGCTTGCGGGTTCCAGCTTTCCGGGTTATGACAACCCGGACAGCCGTGCCTGCATCCTGCCAGATAGATCGAATAGCGGATACCTTCTCCGTCAACGATTGTTTCGGGATACGTGTACAAGATGTTCATGATTCCTTATCCGTGCTTTACACGGTCTTTTTCTTCTGCACGTTTGGCCGAATTCCATGAACTCAAGTCTCCGGTCAGGTAGCCTGTGATGCGGCGCATGCGCAAAATATTCTCACTTTGGCATACCGGACATTTATCGTAGATCACGCCCTTGTATCCGCAATTGTGGCAGGTATCCACCGGATGATTGATTGAGCCGTAGCCGATTCCTTCGTCAAACATAACTTTTACGATCTTGGCAATGGCGCGTACGTTTTTCTGGGCTTCTCCGTCCAGTTCCACATAGGTGATGTGTCCTCCGCGGGTGATGGCGTGGAACGGAGCCTCTCTTTTTATTTTCTCTACAATGCTGATCGATTCTTTTACATCCACATGGAAAGAATTGACATAGTAATCGTTGTCTGTCACTCCTTTGATTTTTCCGTATTTACGGCGGTCCATACGGGTGAAACGTCCCGAAAGTCCTTCGGCCGGTGTAGCCAGTACCGAATAGTTCAGGTTGTATTTGGCTTTGTATTCATCAGCCACCTTGTTGATTTCCAGCACGGCTTCATAAAGGGTGTCCCATGCCTTCTGGCTGTGTCCGTGTCCCTCTCCATAGAGAGCCACCATGGCATTGTGTCCGCCCAGGAAGCCGATACCCAGCGTACCACTGCGCAGCACGTCGCCTACTTGTTCGTTCGGGTTCAGGGCAGCTCCTCCTTTCCATACATCATTTCCCATCATGAAGGGGAATTGGCGTGCCAGGGCTGTACGCTGATATTGATATCGCTCGTAGAGTTGTTCGGCTATCAAGGTAGCCGTTTCATGTATCGATTCGATGAAAATTTCTTTAGCCTTTCTCTCGACGGCATCTTTATTGTGTCCGTCCTCCGTCATGTTTTCTGCTTTGATACGGGCTTCGATGGCTAGGCGAGGCATGTTCAGCGTGGTGAACGAAAGGTTTCCGCGTCCCAAAGACGATTTCTCGCCGGCTACATTCTCAAACACACGCGTGCGGCATCCCATGGTGGCCAGTTCGTAACGGTAACGTTGCGGGTCGTTGGCGTCCCATTTTTCGTTTTGGTTGAACGGGGCATCCAGGAACATAAAGTTAGGGAAGAGTGCTTTTGCCGTAGTGTGGCAAGCTTTCAGGAACAAGTCGAAGTTGGGTGCTTCAAATTTTAATTTACCTTCCATGGCAGCATCGAAATTAGCCATAGCCTTTTCATAATCGGCTTCTGTGTACGATACTCCGTTTTTTATCTTGAATATCTGAATGGGGAACACCGGCACTTCTCCCCTTGTGCCCAGTCCCTCTACGGTTGCTTTCAGTAATTCTTCAATCACCATGCGTCCTTCGGCCGAAGTGTCTGTTCCATAATTGATCGAACTGAACACTACCTGGTTTCCGCCGCGTGAGTGCATTGTGTTCAGGTTATGGATAAAGCCTTCCATGGCCTGGTGCGTATCTTTCTGAGTCTGCACAAATGCTTTCTCTATAATTTGGTTCAGATGTTCTTTGTCGATATTGATCTGTAGGGCAGTCAGAGCCATGCGCAGCGTTTCGCGTTCCAGTTCCGATGCTTTGATGGACGACAGATGTTCGGCAATCACTGTACGGATAGCCTTTTCTTCTATCTCTTCACCCTTGTTCATCTGTACATAGAAGCTGATGAATGATGCCAGGTGTTTACGGAATGATTTGCTCACACCTTTTGCCATAAAGAAGTCGAATGCCGGTATGGCCTGACCTCCGTGCTGTTCATTCTGGTTAGTCTGGAAAATAATGGTAGCCAGGGTAGCATAGCTTTGAATGCTTTGCGGGGTACGTATACTGCCGTTTTTGGTGCGGAATCCACGTTCGAAGAGGTCATCCATGTCATATTGGATGCAAGTCGTCGTTTTGGTAGGATAGTAATCCAGGTCGTGGATGTGGATGTCTCCCAGTTGGTGGGCTTCGGCAAAACGTTTCGGCAACAGATATTTATATGTATAGTCTTTGGTTACTTCCGAGGCGAATGTCATCATCTGTCCGGCGGGAGTATGACTGCTCATATTGGCGTTGCTCAGGTTGACATCGTTTTTGTCAATGGCTACGATACCGTCCATCACATGCTTCATCTGGGTCTTTTTGTCTCGTTCGGTATTTCTCCATTCCCGATAAATGATGTACTTTTTGGCTACTTCCGGACGAACCTTCATCAGCTCTTTTTCTACCAGGTCCTGAATTTCTTCTACCGTAATGGTAGGAGATGCAAATTGTCCGATTACATTCATCGTGATGTCAGCAATCAATTGCTGTTCATCATTGATTCCTGTGGCACTAAACGCTTTTGATACAGCGTTCTTGATTTTACTGATGGAGAAGTCCTCCCTTTTACCATCTCGTTTGATGATACAAATTTCCGCGTAGTTCATAACTTTAACTCCCGAAAGCTTTAGATTTTTTTTTAATATGTTTACTTTTTCAGCAGGTCTTCTGACTTATCTCTCCCTCGCAACGCCTTCCCACGCTGGGCGCAGTGGCATAGTGTGCGGATTCTCAGAGAATTACAGCAGCGGGTACTGTCGCCGATTTGCACAGCGTTCCCTTATGACTAAACCTCTTTTTAGTACTGAAATCTGCTACAAAGGTAACAGTTAAAGCAATAAGTTGTTCTTGTTTTAACAAGAATTTTTGGAGAACTTTTCTTTCTTCCTGATACAGAAAGTTTTCCAAAACGGGAAACTTTTGGAGAGAAAAAGCGGATCGGGTTTGCTAAAGAATCAACCAGATGGCTATGATATGGCCTATGCTTCCGCCTAGACAAAACAGGTGGAAAACGGCGTGCATATAAGGTTTTCGCAACGAGTAAAACACGGCTCCCATGATATACGAAGCTCCTCCTCCGAGAAGCCACCAGAAGGCGGGAGAGGCCCCGATGGCGGACAGGCAGTCCATTAGTGGTTTGAGGGCCACCAGGATGGCAGAGCCCATCCCTACAAAACAGATCGTCTCGAGATTGCTGTGTTCTTTCAGTTTTTTGAAGGCTAATATGAATCCTACAATAGCCGACAGCCATACAAAAGTGAAGATTCCCCAGCCCCATCCGCCGGCATGGCGTAGCACTAACAGGGTGAACGGAGTGTAAGTCCCTGCTATGTGCAGGTAAATGGCGCCGTGGTCAAATTTGCGCAGAAGTTCTTTCCGCTTGCCGGGCCTGGAGCCGTGATACCAGGTCGAACTGATGTACGATGCCAGCATCCCCACCAGATAAGCCAGTACACAGCCTGTTGCCCAATAGGGGTGAGGGTTGGCGAGCGCCTTTTCCAAAAGAAAATATCCTGCGGTGATGCCCAGCAGGGTGCCTGCGCCATGGCTTAAAGTATTGGACAGCTCTTCGCCGCGTGAGTACCGTTTGTTCTTCATTGTGTGTAAGCCGGAGTGTTTATCTAATAAAAGATGACCGCAGATTTTTATCTTTTCGATTATCGGTGATAATTAAAAAGAGAATCTGCGGTCGTCCTTTCCTTGTCTTTGGAAATAGTTTGTATCAGACACTTGGCTTTTTTATACCAGGTGGCCGATCCATTCTTCACGGTCGCCCGGAAGCAGATCGATAACCGGAACTTCCACCATGGTGTAACATCCCGGCTGCTGCTTCATCGAAGCACGTGCTACGCATACCAATACCTGTGCGGTCAGTGCGGGGTTGTTGATGCGCATATTGAATTCGAACAGTTGGTTCTGGGTTTTTCCGGATACACCTTTGCGGGTCAGGTTTACACCGTGTCCCATGTCCAGCAGTGCGTCTACGCTCGGCACTTGTTTTACGTGTGTCTCGTCGTTAACGAAATAAGCGTCCGATTTAATGGCTGCTGCCACTTCCTCGAATTTATATCCGTCTTTCAGTTCGATGTATACCATACGGCGATGAATGCCTGTTCCGGTAGGGATAGTCATCGATAAAGCCGCTTTCACTCCATCGATAGCTTTGACGGCTACCGTATGGCCCATACTCATACCCGGACCGAAGTTGGTGTAAGTGATTCCTTTGGGGGCAATTGCTTCGAGCATGGTGCGTACGATCGAGTCGCTTCCCGGATCCCATCCGGCCGAGATGATCGATACAGCTCCGTGTTCTTTGGCGCAAGCACCCAGTTCACGACGCAAGTCAACGATGCCTGTATGAATATCAAAGCTGTCTACTGTGTTGATGCCCATTGCGAGAATCTCTTTTGCGTATTTCTCAACGCTGCGGGTCGGAGTACAAAGAATAGCCACGTCTACTCCCTGAAGTTCCTTTATATCTTTAACTACTGCGTAATCATTCAGTTCAGCCGGTTTGTTCTCGGCACCTGCACGACGAACCACACCTGCTATCTCAAAATCGGGAGCCGCTTGGAGGGCTTCCAGCACATAACGACCAATATTGCCATAACCTACGATGGCTGCTCTTACTTTTTTCATCTTTTTATTGGTTTTGTTTAACACATTTCTTTATTTCGGTTGCAAAATTAGTCATTTTCTTTGTTTTCAGGTCTCTTAAGGGTGTTAAAGTTAGTTTTTGTTATTCAAGGTTCGTGAAGCACAATATTTATTATCTTTGCGTTCTGATTATAACCATTATGATAGAATACATCAAAGGCGAAATTGCCGAACTGAGTCCGGCAACCGCAGTTATCGATTGTAACGGATTAGGATATGCCGTTAATATATCACTCAACACTTATTCTGCCATTCAGGGTAAGAGCAGTTGTAAACTCTATATCTACGAAGCCATCCGCGAAGATGCTTACGTTTTATATGGCTTTGCCGACAAGCAGGAACGGGAACTTTTCCTGCTGCTGATTTCCGTTTCGGGTATTGGAGGAAACACGGCCCGTATGATTCTTTCTGCTCTTTCACCGGCCGAACTGGTGAATGTGATCAGTACCGAAAATGCCAATATGCTGAAGACGGTGAAAGGTATCGGACTGAAGACCGCACAGCGTGTCATTGTCGATTTGAAAGATAAAATTAAAACCGGTGCCATGGCTGCAACTGCCGTGGGAGGTGCTGCCGGTGCTTTGTTGCCGGCAATGAATGCGGAAGTACAGGAAGAGGCCATCGCTGCATTGACCATGCTCGGATTTGCCGCTGCACCTTCACAGAAGGCGGTGCTTGCCATATTGAAAGAAGAACCCGATGCTCCGGTGGAGAAAGTCATTAAGCTGGCTTTAAAAAGACTTTGAGAACGGATGGAGGGGGCATTGCTGTCGCAGATTGCATAATAGAGTTACAGCGCAGAGGAAGGGAATGTGATTGTTTATGTAATCTGCGATAGGGCTTTGTCGTTGTGTTGGCCTTGTTTTCTTGAAATGTGTGAGTTTAAATTTGTACGGTACATGTATATTGGGTTATATCGATGATTGGAAGTTTGCTTCCCGCATTATTTACTTCCTGCATGAATTCCTTACACTCTTGCTCTGTCATTTTCTTTCTGCAGTAAGCATAATATAAAAAATCAAGTGTAGTCAGATAGGTAATATTATTCTTGGAGCAATATTCTTTTATGTCTTTCAGGCTACTGCTTCCCAATACGTCTCGGTTGTCCCTGCAATAGATCATGCATGCACTTTCTCCTTTTCCCAGAGTGCGTTGCAATAAAAAGAACTCTTTCATTGATTCCCTCTTTGGGGAAAAAACTTCTTTTTTCAATTTAGGGAAGAAATGGAGATATTTATCTATAAAATCTTTTGTACCGGAATTTTGGGAAATTTCATTATATACCACATCCAATATCAAGTATTCGTACTCAGGAAATATATCGGGTAATATTGAGAAATAATTAGCCTCCATGAAATGGATAATTACATCAGCATCGAGTACTATCTTCGTTTTCTTGTGTTCCATTGATGTTTATTTTATGGAGTAACTCTATATAGTGACCTTCTGAAATTTTTTCCTGTTCGAATAGCTTGCGGGCTTTTTCACCAAAATCACCGATAACCAGTCCTTCGTTGGCCGGTTCGTATAAAGCTGTGTCATATCCGAAACATTTGGCAGAGTATTTTACTTTTATTTCTGCCAATTGGGAACGTGTACTTTCTGTTATAAGTCCGATATTTTGTAATCTATACAATAAAGCGGAACGGGAAACGGAAAAATAGTGTTCAAGTTTTAGGACTGTTGCCATCGAAATGTTTTTGGTTTTTAATTCCATTTCGGGTATTAACTGGCATATACCGCCCTCCGGCATTAATAGAGAGGAAGCAAACATGTCGGCACATTGTTCTATCGGATCTTTGCTGGCACATCCCGGATTACATTTGTGAGGAGTCGGTTTTTTCTCTATATAAAGGTGGTATAATTCGTGAGCTATCGTAAAGTGTTGCCTTCCTCGTGGTTGATTAGAATTGATAAGCATGAAACGGTGCTCTGAATTATCTTTCAAACACATTCCTGAGAAGTTGTCGGATAAAGGTCTGAAAACAGTGAGTATGTTTAGTTTCAAAAGTAAACTTTTCAAAGTGATAGGCTCCGTAGCGCTAAGTCCATTGTCCATACGAAACTCTGAGACTTGCTTCTCTATGATAAACTTATTCGGCTTCATTTTGGGCAATGCGTTCCATTTTGAGATAAGACTTTACGATATCTTTGAAAGCTGCTATTTCTTTCAAATCATTTTCTCCTAAATTTGAAATTCTGAAAGCTGTAGCCATAATTTCATTATTCGTCTGAACATTGTCCTCAAACAATATAAAAGGTTCACAACCGAATAAATTTGAGATATCTTCCAAAATGGTATAAGGAATCTCTCTGGTTCCTCCTTCATAATTACTGTAAGTAGAGCGTTCTATCTTAATAGATTGGGCTACTTGTTCTTGTGTAAAACCGGATAACTCTCTAATTTTTTTTAGATTCTCTCCAATAATTTGATTAACCGTTTTCATTACTGCTCTTCTTCTGATTTCTGTGGCAAAAGTACCGATAATTTCTTGTATATACAAATATTGCCACACAATGTTTGCTCATTTATAGTTCTTTATCTAATCGTGCTTTCAGATTTGAAGAGAACTTCTTGTGTGGATGTGTTTTTATCATCGGCTTTCAGGGAGTGAGATGTGAATTGTCTGAAATAATTTTCTGATACATCCTCAAATCCAGTTTTTTGCCGAACTTCTCCGCTACCTGCCGGATGTTTGCGCAACATTCGAAACCGCATTTTTCGAACAGGCGGATGCTGGCTTCGTTCTCTCCCGAAATCAGTGCCATTATGTTGCTGAAGCCTTCTTGGCGGATGATCTCTTCCAGTCGGAGTATGGCTTGTTTTCCATATCCTCTTCCTGTAAACTCCGGTTTCAGGTAGAGGGTCAGCTCTACCGAGATGCGGAAGGCTTCTCGGGGCTTGAAGCGTGCGAAATAGCAGAATCCGCAGGGTGCTCCTTCGGGAGTTTCAATGATGAACGACCGGTAGACGGGATCGCCTACGGGGATGTAGTTTTTTAGTTCGTCGATGCTGGCGCAGTGTACAAAGTACACCACTGTCGTGTGGAGGGTATAATAGTCGTAGATGTCTTTTACAAAAGGCAAGTCGTTTTCCGTGAGCGTTCTGAGCGTAATATCCATTGCCGTAAAGTTCATAAATTGGTGCAAATGTAGCCAATCTTATCAGAAAAGAAGTACATTTGTTTCCGTAAATCAACACTCCAATTCATGAAACTGCAAAAAATATATCGTCAACTGTGGATGGAAGTCCATCCGCGTCCGCAATCGGCAGATACCGATCAATGGTATGTCGATTTTGCCAACAGGCTGCTGCCCCTATTTGAGAAGTCGGAGCTTACCGGACAGATGATTCATAAAAACCGGGCCGTTCTTTATTTCACCTGGTATCTGGAAGATTGTGTGAATAATTCCGGTGGATGGAATAAGTTCATCCGGTTGCACAAGCGGTTGTACGGGCGTTTTCTGCCCTTTTATACCCTGACAGGGGCGTATGCCGATGATGAAATAAATTTTGAGGATGTGTCGTTCCTGTTATGGTCGCTTCTTTCTCCTGTCACAGACGATTCTCCGGTTCCTTGGAATCCGACGGATAAATCTCTGCTTCGACTTGCGACTGATATTTATGCGCTACTTGAAGCCCATTTTGAACAAGCCCCTCTTACCGATGACGAGTCGATGGACTGGCTTCCGGAGATTCGTGCCCTGTTGCCTCCTCCGGGACCTGTTTTGGATATTTTCCCGGAAATGGAGCTTCCCCATGATGTGACCAAGTTCCTGAATGCCACCCAAGGGAAGCAGCTTGTCTATTTTGAGGATTATGCGGGCTTGCGCCGTTTCTGTGTCGATGCGTTGGAGTGGGCCGACGAAGACGATTCGTTAATGCCCGAATTGGCCGATGAAGAAAATTTTGTATTTTTTGCCAATCCGAAAGGCATCTTGCTTGCTCCCAATATCGGTGCTTGCTTCCGGGATGAACGAAACTCGACATATAATCCCGGGATTGCCGAACAAGAAGGGGCCGAGTTGCTTTATGTTCCCGGACTTTGTCCCATCGACTTGTTGCACTATGCCATGCAGCATGATTTATTGTCCGAGGTCACTTTTCCTTTTGAGGATGGCAGGAGGGTGTTGCACGAGAACTGGGATTTTATAGCCCGCAGATATTTAGGCAAATATTATAATGAAGATTTTTATGAAGAAGAGCGGAAATAGCAGTGCCCGTCCGGGTAGCGGACGGCCCAAAGCCTCGGGAGGTAAGAAACCTTCCGGTAAACGGATCGGAAAATCAAAGCCCTCAAAAGCCAATAACCAACTGAACCGTAGGGTGAAATAAGTTGTTACCTGTTATAAACAAGTGTTAGTATGAAATGGGAAAGTAGCTTGGTGGAGCATCTCCAATGGTCGGACACGATCACCAACCGGGAGAGTAAGGAGCAGTTAGCCCGTATGATTGCCATGCGTGTGCAAGAAGGGGAGATTATTGGGGCAGGTTCCGGATCGACCGTATATCTGGCATTGCTCGCTATTGCCGAAAGGATACGTACGGAGAATCTGCATGTCACCGTGATCCCTGCCTCGATGGAGATATCGATGGAGTGTGTCCGTTTAGGCATTCCGCAGACTACTTTATGGATGTGTCGCCCCGATTGGACGTTCGATGGCGCCGATGAAGTAGATCCCGATCATAACCTGATCAAAGGTAGAGGCGGAGCGTTATTCAAGGAGAAACTTTTGATATGCAGCAGCAATCGTACTTTCATTTTGGTGGACGAAAGCAAGCAGGTTTCTTTTCTGGGAAGTCGTTTTCCTGTTCCTATCGAAGTGTTTCCGATGGCTCTGCCTTATGTGGAGCGGGAAGTGCTTACTATGGGAGCTTTGCGTACGGAGTTGAGGCTTGCTAAAGGTAAAGACGGTCCTGTAATTACCGAAAATGGAAATCTGATTCTCGATGCCTGGTTCGGCAATATTCATTCGTCTCTCGAGAAAGAGATAAAATCAATCACAGGAGTTGTCGAGAATGGATTGTTTATGGGATATGATGTCGAGGTGATGGTAGCAAAATAAGATCAGGAGCGGTTGATAGTATGAAAACTAAATGGGAAAGGTGATACCACGCGGATATCACCTCTCCCATTTAGTTTTCGTTGCCTACAAGTTCATTGCATTACCTCCAAGGACTCCCAGTATGGCAGATGCCACTGCGATCATTACCTTTAGAACCGTACTCCAGCCTGACTTTTTCATTTCTTCAACACCTCCTTTCTATGTAATCCTGATTTATGCCGTCGGGTCATCCACAATGTCTCCGTCTCCACCTTTTTCAGATTCTTTACCTTCCAGTGCGGCTTTGATATCGATGAATTCGATTTTATCACCGGCCCGTGTCGATGTCAGGTTCGGACGTACACTCGATGACGGACGAAAGTTTATTTTCACTGCCATTATGTTTTTGGCCGTACATTCTTTTTCCGTATCCACCCCTTTGGTGCGTGCCGAAAGGCTGAATACTCCAAAATCCCGGATATTGACTGATTGTCCGTTATAGAGGGAGGTGCGCATCGCTTCTACAAAATTGGTGAGTACGCTTTTAATATCTCCCGATGATAACGAACTTTTCTCCTTCATTTCGTACGCAATGCTTTCCAGGCTTGCGCTTTGGCCTAAAGTGACCAGTTGCGGATAAAATTTCTCTATAGCATCCGTTTTTCGCGGATCTTTTCTCGCGATTTTTTTGTATGGAACTGCCATTGTCTGATAGTTTTTTATGGTTAATAATTAAGAATGCATCCGGAAGGTCGGACGAGCTCTTTCCCTTTCTTCCGGTATGTCAAAGATACCGCTTTGTAACCTCTGCTTTGTGCTTGTTGACGTGGGTTGAGGCGGTATGGATAAAAGATTGAAAATCAATGAATGTTTTGTGAAATAGTATAACTTCTGCTATGATATGTCGTTTGTTTTTGTTATCTTTATGCTATTGTAAAGTTCCGATTATTTATTAATTTAAAATTGAAAAACATGAAAGATTTAGAAGATGACGAGAGAGAGTTTCCTATCCGTGTATATACAAAAGTCGAGTTGGCTCTGCTTTATGCACCCCATTTGTCTGAAAATGCCGCCCTCAATAATCTCAGCCGTTGGATGCGGCACAACAAACTCCTGATGGCTGCGCTCGAGGAGGTGGGATACTATAAATACCGCCATTCATTTACGCCCAAGGAAGTTCGTCTGATCTTTCGATATATGGGAGAACCGGGAGCATAAGGTGCTGGAAAAATAATGAATAATTAGTGGATTATGGATATTCGAATACATCGCTAATTTTTTACCCTCAGCAGTTGCCGCAAAATTTGCGGCAACTGCTGAGGGTAAAGTTTATCAGACAGAACATTATAATCTTAGTATGATTATATCTGTTGGTTTTAGAGTAAAGGCTAAACGTGGTGTTGAATTTAGGAGATGGGCTTCACATTTTCATGTTATTTATCCCCATAATGACTCCTCGCAGAAATGACTTCTACCGTTACGATCTCTTCATGTATTGTATAGATTATCCGAAAGTGTTTATTAATTCTCCGGCTCCAATAACCTGAAAGACTTCCTTTGAGAGCTTCTACCTGACCGGTTCCTGTAGTAGGGTGTTTTTCCAACTCCTGAAATAAAGAGAGAATCTTTTGAAAATCTTTTTTCTGCCCTGATTTCCTCCATTGAAGCAATTGTTTTTCGGCTTCTTCGGTCAAAACAAGTTTATAAATCATATATCCAACATTTTTCTCATCTCGTCTATTGTATATGCTTTAGTCCTTCCTTGTTTTGCATCCTCAATACCACGCATAACAGATGCCATATTATCAGGATCATCAAACCATCCGTCCCCACTTGGACTCGGATTGGTAGAAACTTCAACGCACACAGCATTAGCTTTTGCAACCAGAAGGCTTTCAATGAATGCCTTCAAGCTTTTACCCTGTGAAGCTGCCATAATGGAGAGTTTTTGCAATGTTTCCACTGGCAGATCAATATTCTTTCTTTTCTTTTGTAATGCTACTGTTTCCATAAACTTGAGTATTTTCTACAAAGATATATAATATATATATGATGTATACTATGTATATGGAATAAATTAAATTAATTTCACTCTGTAATCAGCGGCTATACAACAGCGTCATATGTGGAAATAAGATCTTTCACCTTTGCCTTTAGCGAGTTCACCAGAAAGCTTTTTTGATTTCACAAAGATGAATATTTTTGCCAGCGTTATTATAAACTCTATTGAACTTTGGTTTTTAAATGCCAAAGGGGAACTTTTTGTCAATAAAACGCCAATATATGTCCTGCCCCGTAAGAATATATGTTATTTCGATTACATATATTCTTACGGGGCATTTCTCTTCTATTTCCTTCCCTCCGGTACTTTTAAAACGGGAGTTCATCCATTTCCTTTCCCTTATCCCTTTTCCTGAAGTTTTCGCTCACTTCCTGTTGTGTGAGTTCCACTACGGCATACTCCGTGATGCCATGGATGTTTACACGCTTGCCGAAGGCATCCCTTTCCAGAATCTGTACCAACACTTGTTGCGTTTGCGCGTTGGCCTGTGTCCGTCCGTATACAGATAGAGTAGCCAGTATTGCGGCGGCGGGTTTCCATTTCACCTCAAAGTCCTTTTCTCCTGCCGGACGGAAGTAAACATACAGGTTCTCTTCCAGTGGGTCTTTCATGCGGTGGCGTTCGTTTCGGGTGTTGATGTCGTCTATCTCGTTTCCTTCAAACCAATAGCGGAAACCGTCCTCTATCAGTTGCACCGCCTGCGCGTACACCCCTTTGTGGTCTACCGGGGTGCGGTAGTCGATGGTCTTTACAGGAATGACCAGGAAGCGCCGGTTTCCTCCGTAATCCTTGAGGAACTGCATGTTGTTGGTGCTTCCGATGAACGATGCCCTGCGTGGATACAGTTGTGCCTGGGTGTCATATACTTTCCGGATGGTGACGTTTTCTTGCCCGATGATTCGTTTTAGTTCGGCGATGTCCCCCGTTTTCACACCCTCAAACTCTTCCATGTTGATCAGCAGGCGGGTGGACAGCAGTAAGAGATCGTCCTTGTTTGCCGGATCTATCATTCCGTTTCGGTAATATTCTGCCAGTTCCGGAGGCAGCAGATGCCTTATCCAGGTACTTTTTCCTTTTCCCTGTGCTCCGTGCAACACCAGTGCTTCTTGGTTTGCTTTGCCCGGTCGGAGGGCCGAGGCCACCATGGCCACGATCCACCGCCGGAATCCCTCCCTCCAGAACTCCTGATCTTCCGCCTGTATGGTGTCCGCCAGTTTTCTGATGTGGTCAGTCTTCCTGTCCCACCGGGCATTTCCTTCGAAGTAGTGCGTGAAGGGGTTGAACTCCGGTGAATAGTCCGAGTCGATGACCGATTTCAGGCTGTTGAGCGGATAAGCTATGCCCTGCCTGCTGATGTTCAGGAAGATGGAGTTGAAATCCTTGTTCCGCATGGCATAGAAAGATTTCTCTTCCGTTTGGGATAAGTCGCACATCTCGAGGCGGTCGAGCACCGTGTTTCGCCTGAAAGCATAATTCTTGTTCAGATAATCTATCACCTGTTCCACGAGTGGTATCTTTTTCTTCTCCTCTGCCCGTTCCGTCCTGTCGGTATATGTGTAGGCGTTTCCGATGGGTGTGTCCGTGTCCATCCCTCCTCCGTCTCCCAGCCTTTCCGCCGCCAGGCGCTTCACTTCCGACTCTTCGAGCCCTTTTCGGAAACATTTGTTTCCCAGGGTGAAGAGGAACGAATTGCGGCTTCCTTCCGTATATTTCATCAGCCTTTGCGTGGAGCAGAGGCATTTGTTGAATTCCATACACGTATAGGCGCTGATATCTCCCGTCTGTCCCGTTTCGGGTTCTTTCTTTTTCTTCCTTCCCCTTTGTGCAGGTTCGGGAGCTTCGATGGTGAGTGTCCGTTCGGGGATGCGTGCCACCCTTTCGGCAGAGTAAAACGCCTTCGGGTCATACGAGGCGAAGACACCTCTCGACAAGTCTTTTCCGCTGGTGTCCACCTCTGTTTGCAGCAGTTTCTCGTAGTGTTTCCGGGTCAGTTCGTAGATGCCTGCGTGATACTGTTCCAGTCTGTCGTAGGTGATGGTTGCTGTCTTGAAGAACGAGTTTCTCCACGCCTCCGCCTCAAGGTCTGTCAGGTAAGCCAGAATTTTGAAACCGTGCTGCTTGGCGGTGAGGAAACAGGCGAGCGTCGCTTCGTCGGCTTCTATCAGAGCCCGTATGCGTTCCAGTTCCTCTTCCCGCAGCTTGTCGATGTCGATGGTGCTGGTGTCGTTGTATGCGGCTATGCTGTGCGCCAGCCTGCATTCATGATAGTTTGCCGTGACGGTGAAGTAGTCCAGTTGCCGCTTCACATTCTCCGCCTCCTTGGTTTTTCCTTCACTGACCAGCCTTCCTATTTTCTCTATCAGGTTGGCGTATTGTCTGCTCCGTACCCATCCGATCAATTCCTGCAGTGAACATTTCCCTTTCACTTTGCTGAAACCCCTGTAAGTGGTAATACTAATGCTTTTCATCTTTCATTTTTTAAGTTTAACATAAATCTTTGATTGCAAAAGTACGGGGCTTTTTTGTACCCCTGTTAGACGTTTTCATCCAGAAACAGGCTGATATCGTCTAATAGATTTATAATCAAGTCTTTATCTTCCGCTTTTTTCATGCTTTTTAATATCCTTAGTATCTTAAATATCTCAGTTTCAATGGAATCCGGCTTCATCTCCTCGTTGCTGTTGTGTTTTTGTCCGAAGAACAGTGACCGGTGCATGATCTTTGCCAGTTCCCGTATGTTTTTTCTCTTTTTGGGATCTTTCTGCTGATGGTTCAGCCATACGAAAAAGAAGATGACAAGCTCCCTATGCGAGCCTATATCCATCTTTTCTATGTTTTCTTCCAGTGCTTCCAACACTTTCTGTCCTTCGTCACTTTTTTCATTGACGATTACTACGTAAGGGGTATTTCCCATGTTTAATACCACTCCTTCATTCGGTTTTTTTTGCTCATTTCGTCTAATAAGTTTTTTATTACGAATGCAAAATTAGTGGTTCTTATATGGATATTTCTATATATACGCGTATATTGTTTATTTTATATTGATGTTTCGCTCCGTCAAACAAATAGGTAAGGTATACCTGACCTATTTACTTAACGGGGTGAAATAGATTAAAAAAGAAAAGATTATGCGCATAGGCGTACGCGCGATTATATATAATATATTAAGTTTCAGGAAAATCGAATTGTAAAGAAAAGAAGGCGTGTTTCAAAAAACGTTCGTTCAATGGAACAAAGGTAAACAGTATTTTTACTATAGCAAAATATTTTTATAAATAAATTCATTTATTCTATTTTTATCTTCTTCATGATACTGTAAATCAATGAATTATTGGAATCTAAAAAATATAGATTTTCTTTTTGAATTTTTCTTTTTGTCCGGTTCTGAATTTCATCAAAAATGATGTTTCAAAAGACGAACGTTTTTTGAAACATAAACCGTATCTAATATCTTCGTTCATAGCTAATTAGTCTTTAAAATCAGCGTTTTTACGAAATCGGCTGTTTTTTGAGGCGGTCACATAACATTTCAGCATCCTTCTACTGTGATAGGGGAGGGTTTTGAGATCACATGAATGCAAGCAAGACTGATATTCGCATTACATCACCTGACCGGGAGGTACTTTCGTACTCCGGTGTCCCCAAAGAACATCCTTTTGTGAAGGAATCCCCGGAGCTGTTTTGGTATGCCGTTCGTGTCACTTACAGCCGTGAGCTTGCTTTAAAAGAGTATCTCGATGGCGAATGTATCGAGAATTTTATCCCCATGCACTACGAATACATCGTCAAGAACGAGCGCCGCGTGCGTAAATTGGTTCCTGCGGTCCACAACCTGGTGTTTATCCGTTCGAGCCGTGAACGTATCGATCGTATCAAAGACGAGATGGGCATGACCCTTCCGATCCGTTATATCATGGATCGTGAAAGCCGCCAGCCCATTGTTGTTCCCACTTCTCAGATGCGCAGCTTCATGGCGGTTGCCGGCAGTTACGACCAGCAACTGGTCTATCTCGAACCCTCAGCCGTAGCTTTCCGTAAAGGGCAGCGTGTGCGTGTGACAGGAGGCATCTTTGCCGGCGTCGAGGGCGAGTTTATCCGTGTGAAAAACGATCGGCGTGTGATGGTTTCCATCCAGGGTGTCATGGCCGTTGCCACCACCTACATCCATCCCTCTCTAATCGAGCCGCTCGATCTTTAAACAGTAAAATAGCAGACAATAAATCGTAAATTGTAAATATTTCCATGAACTCTTTAGATTCTCAAATTACCGCTTTGTACACCTTGGCGCACGAACTTCTTTATCTCGGTTCCGATGGTAGCCCCATCTACAGCGACCACTTCAGCCGGTTGAACGGTGATGTACTCAGTCGTGCCAATACTTTATATCCCCATCATGGCTCCACCGACGAGGAAGAAGCCCGTTTGTGCCTTTCGCTTCTGATGGGTTATAACGCGACGATCTACAATAACGGTGACAAGGAAGTCCGCATCCAGCAGATCCTGAACCGTTGTTGGGAAGTGCTCGACCGCTTGCCCGCTTCCTTGCTGAAGGTGCGCCTTCTGACTTATTGCTATGGTGAAGTCTTTGACGACGACCTCTCCCGTGAGGCGCATAGCATCATCGACAGCTGGGGAGAGCGTGCCCTTTCCGGCGATGAATGTGAGATTGCCGAACAACTCCGCAGTCTTGAAGAGAATCCTTATCCCAACTGGGAAGTAGAGGAGTAAACTCTTTTCTTTTTCGACACAACACTGTATATAACCTAAATCCCCTTTGTCTTGAATATCCTTTTCATCATATTGGCTTTTGTCATCTCTGCTTCGGTTGCCCGGCTTATCATTCCCCGCATCCTGCTTATCTCTTTGCGGAAGAAGCTTTTCGATATGCCGAGTGAGCGCAAGGTTCATAAACGTGCCATTCCCCGTTTGGGCGGTGTCTCTTTCTTTCCCACCATCCTGCTTTCCTCCTGTGGAGTGTTCGCCCTTCGCATCCTGATGGGTTATGATGTTCCCGCCCTCCGTGCGGTGTACTTGTTGCCCGAGTGCTTGTTTCTGGTCTGCGGGATGACTTTGCTCTACCTGACGGGTATTGCCGATGACCTTGTCGGAGTGCGCTACCGTCAGAAATTTGTGATCCAGATCATCTGTGCTTCGTTTTTTCCCCTGGCCGGCCTTTGGATCAATAACTTCTACGGTCTTTTCGGCCTGTATGCCCTTCCTGCCTGGATAGGTATGCCTTTTACGGTTCTTCTGGTTGTCTTTGTCACCAATGCCATCAATCTGATTGACGGTATCGACGGTCTTGCCTCCGGTCTGAGCAGCGTTGCCCTGCTTGTCTTCGGCTTCCTGTTCATGCAGAAAGAACTTTGGACGTACAGCATGCTCGCCTTTGCCACGTTCGGTGTGCTGGTCCCTTTCTTTTACTATAACGTCTTCGGCAGTGCGGAACGTGCCCGTAAGATTTTTATGGGTGATACGGGCAGCCTGACTTTGGGCTATGTGCTCTCTTTCCTTGCCATCAAATACAGCCAGTACAATCCGGATGTCACCCCGTATACCGAAGGTGCTTTCGTGATTGCTTTCAGTACGCTGATTGTCCCTGCATTCGATGTGATCCGTGTGGTGATGGTTCGTGTTCGCAGTGGCAAGAGCCCTTTCGAACCGGACAAGAACCATATTCATCATAAGTTCCTGGCAATGGGTTTCACACCAAGAAAGGCGATGATAACGATCTTGCTGATTTCTTGTGCATTTAGTGCGGTGAATATTCTGTTTATGCCCTATGTAAATAATACAATAATGTTAATAGGAGATATTACTGTGTGGGTGGGACTGAATTTATGGTTCGATTTAAAAAAAAACAGAAATCTATGAATTCTTTTGTATTCCCCGGTAATATAGAGTCAGATATCCTTGCTATTTCCTCTCTTCCCATTCCTTACATGCGTACTTCATCTTTTTCCTCTTTGGTACAAGATTGTGAGCGCATGCTCCTTCATCTGATTGGTTGTCCTAATGGGCGGTTGATTTTTTATACAGCCTCCGGAACAGGTGCGATGGACGCAGTTGTAACCAACTATGTTTCTTTAAAGCGTAAAGCTTTTGTTGTTGCAGGCGGTTCTTTTGGTTACCGTTGGAAGAGTTTATGTAACTATTACTATGTAAATGCTGATTTGTATGAAGTACCTTTCGCTAAAGATATAGATTATTCAGATCTTGAGGCTAACATCTCTTTGTCGCGTCCGGATGTATTTCTTTGTCAACATCATGAGACCTCTACTGGTCAAATGTTCAATTTGAAGGAAATTTCCCGTATTTGTAAGAAGTATCATGTTTCTTTAGTTGTTGATGCGATCAGTTCATTTTTAGCTGATCCTTTGCATATGGACGATCTGGGAATAGATATCTGTATTACCAGTAGCCAAAAAGGTCTTAATATAGCTCCGGGACTTTCTTTCGTGATTCTCTCTCAAAATGTTTCGAGTATGCGCTTTGCTAGTTCCAGCTACTATTTTGGTTTTAAGGAAAATTTGAGAAATCTCCAGCGTGGACAGACACCTTACAGTCCCGCTACTACAATCTTTTTGCAATTGCATGAAAGACTGAAGCGTAATGTTCAGATAGGCATAGATGGTATTATTTCTCAAGTACGTGAGCGTGCCTCATATTTCCGTACCTTATGCGAGAAATACCGTTGGGTTGTTCCTTCCGAAGTCCCCTCCAATTGTATTACCGGATTCTTTGTCAATTGCAATGGTGATATTCTTTTTAAAGAATTGATGGATAAAGAGATTTACATTATGCCAGGTGGTACACCTAATTATTTTCGGGTATCGCATTTAGGAGTTCAGGATAAAGGGGACTTATTGCATTTAGCTGAGGAAATTTCTCGTATTGAACAATTGTAATCTATCGATGAAACGAGTTATCACTTATGGTACGTATGATTTGCTTCATCAGGGGCATTTGAATCTTCTTCGTCGTGCCAAGTCTTTAGGGGATTATTTGATTGTTGGTGTTACTACGGATAATTTTGATTTGGATCGTGGAAAACTAAATGTCCGTAATAATGTGATGGAGCGTATTGAAAGTGTACGCCGAACGGGATTGGCGGATGAAATCATCATAGAAGAGTATGTTGGACAGAAAATAGATGATATCCAGCGTTATGGCATAGATGTTTTTGCGGTTGGATCAGATTGGGAAGGCCATTTTGATTACTTGCAGGAATACTGTGAGGTTATCTATCTGGATCGTACAGAGGGTATTTCGAGTACTCAGTTAAGAAATGAAATACGTGTTCGTTTAGGTATTATCGGTACGGGGCGTATTGCCCGTAAGTTTGTTCCAGAGACGGCTTTTGTCAACGGGGTCAATATAGCAACAGTCTATAATCCTGATAGGAATGAGTCATCTGTTTTTTCGGATGAATTTGGAATTTCCCATGTGTCATGTTCTCTTTCCGAGTTGTATGAGCAAATAGATGCTGCCTATGTTGCCTCTCCACATTTGACGCATTATACGTATGTAAAGGGACTTCTGGAACATGGGAAGCATGTCTTATGTGAGACTCCGTTGACGTTGACTTACTCTGAAGCACAACAACTTTGTGAACTTGCCAGATCCAAAGGATTGACTTTCATGGAAGCTAACAAAACAGCTCACTGTCCAGCTTTTAATCATTTGATAACCCTAATAAAATCTGGTTTGATAGGCAGAATTGTGGATATAGACGCCTCTTTATCCACCCTGCGGGTTCAGGGAGTACGGGAGCTTGATAGCTCCCAAGCTGGTGGTAGTGTGACGGAAAACATTTCTTTTGCTTTGCTTCCGGTATTTAAACTTTTGGGTCCCCATTATAAAGATGTAATGTTTTTTTCTTCTTTCAAAGATGGAGTCGATATTTTTACAAAAGGAATTTTACGATATGATTCTGCCATTGCTTCTTTCAAATTGGGTCTTGGTGTTAAAACAGAAGGCAATCTCATAATTTCTGGAACAAAAGGATATGCTTACGTTCCCGCACCTTGGTGGAAGACAGATTATTTTGAGCTTCGCTATGAAGACACGAATCAGAATAAAAAATTTTTTTATACTTATGCGGGTGAAGGACTCCGTTACGAATTGCAAGAGTTTATCTCTTGTATTAATAATGGGCTTTCTAATACGCATCGGTTAACGTATACTGAAATGATTACCATGGCTGGAATTATAGAAAAATTCCGTACAGGAGAACACATTGAACTACTATAATACAAATTATGCTAAAATCTACATCTCTTTTATTCTTTCTATTTATCTGTATTCCGGTTTTCTCTCAGGAAGAGCATAGGGCTTATTCCTTTGATGCCGGTCTTGAATTAAATAGTAAATATGTCTGGCGAGGTACTCCTTTTGGTGATGCTCCTGTTGTGTTTCCCAGTATCGGATTCCAATATAAGAATTTTAGTCTTTCGGCACTGGGAGGATATGCAATAAATGGTAGTCATTCAGAAGTTGATTTGTTTCTTATTTATGGTTTGAAAGATTTTTCTATTGGCATAGGTGATTATTTCTTTCCTTCGGAAAGTGATAGTAAGAATCACTATCTGAACTTTAAGCCAAAAGAAACCCCTCATACAATTGAAGCTTATGTAACTTATGCCCCTTCCTGTTTTCCATTTTGGGTGACGGCTTCTACTTATGTTTATGGTAATGACCGGGATAAATGTGGTAATAATTATTACTCAACCTATTTTGAGTTGGGCTATTGTAAACAATTTTCTTCTTCGGGTAAACTAAGCTTTATTTTAGGTTTAACTCCTGCAAAAGGTTTTTATTCCGATAAATTTAATGTAGTGAACACTTCTGTCAAATATGACACAGCGTTTTCCTTTGGAAAATATAAACTTCCTGTAAGTGGTGCTTTTGTGCTTAATCCCTATACAGAAAAAGTATTTTTAACCTTCTCTATTTATCTTTCTAAATAAGTATGATACACACTGCTGTGATATTAGCTGGTCGTCAAGAAAAAAGTTTTGATATACCTGTTTCTTTGATTGAGTTTGATGATAGCGTTTCCTTGTTAAAGCGTTCGCTATCATTGCTTCGCGATTCAGGAGTTTCTAATATTATCCTTGTAACAGGATTTGGTTCGGAGCTTTTCAAGAATTTATCCGGAATGACTTTAGTTCATAACGATAATTACCTGTATACCTCTTCGATGGCTTCTTTGGCACTTGCCGCTCCTTATGTAACTGAAGATTTTCTTTTAATCGAAAGTGATATTCTCTTTGAAAAAGAATTAATTCAGGAGCTATCTACTACCTCAAAAAAGAATTGTTTTTCTTTAGCGGGTGAGAGTGGAAATGGCGATGAAGCTTTAGTTGAAACAGATGGTGATTTTATAGTCAAGATATCGAAAGATATTCATCAACTGAATAAAATTGATGGTGAGATGATCGGCGTTTCTAAACTATCTTTGGAAACCTATAAAAAGATGCTCGTTAAATGGGAATTTAATTCCAATCCGAAGCTTAATTATGAATATTTATTGTTGGATTGTACAGAGAAGTATGAACGTCAATACATACATTTTAAAAACTTACTATGGTGTGAGGTGGATAATGAAAAGGATTTTGCTTACTTAAAAAATACGCTCTATCCTAAACTTAGGAGAAAAGAAAATCCGTTCGATTATCAAAATATTGCAGGTCACCTGAAGAGCATTTTTCCAGGACGTGATATAGAAAGCACACTTTCGGTCAGTCAAATAGGGGGGATGACTAATCGTAATTTCAAGGTTACACTTTCTCAAGAGAATTACGTCCTTAGAATTCCTGGTAATGGTACGGAAGGTATGGTCGAACGTCGTAACGAGGAGATAAACACTTTGTTATCTTATCGTCTGGGTATCAGTCCTGAGATTTTCTATTTTAATGAAACAACAGGTATCAAGCTTGCCCAATTTATCGAAGGTGCTGAAACATTGAATTCCGCTACCATTCAACGTTACGATAGTTTATTGCAGATTTCTTCCATATTTAGTAAGTTGCATAATTCCGGTGTCCGTTTCAATAATGATTTCAATGTTTTTCGTGAAATATTGAACTATGAGCATTTACTTTCAGCAACAGGTGCTTCCATGTACGAAGGCTATATCGATTATCGTCCGGCTGTTATGGCTTTGGCCGGGCGTCTAAATGAGCTGGGTGTGGAGTTAAAACCTTGTCACAATGACCTTGTTCCTGAAAACTTTATAAAAGATATACATGGAAAAATCTTCCTGATTGATTGGGAATACTCAGGAATGAATGATCCTATGTGGGATTTTGCCGCATTGTTTTTAGAGTCTGATTTCTCAGAGGAGAACTGCCAATTTGTATTGGAACGCTATTTGGGAACCCCTGTTCCGTCGCGCTTAAGAGAGAAAATTTTTATTTACCAGATTTTAATGGATATTCTGTGGGCTATCTGGACTTGTATAAAAGAGGCTCAGGGCGATGATTTTGGTTCTTATGGTACAATGCGCTATAACAGGGCAATCACAAACTTAAAACAAATAATAAGATGAAGGCAAAAACTCTTTCAGAAGTAAAAGGAGGCTATTTATGGGGAATTCTCTCAGGCATGACCTGGGGGTTGGATACTGTTTTGATTGGTATTATTATGTCGGCCGTTCCTTTTACAACAAGTATGACATTGATAGCCACGGGTACATTCGTCTGTAGTTTTTTTCATGATGGTTTTGCAGCCATGTGGATGACATTACTGTTGGTTGTAAAGAAAAAAATATATTATTTGATTCCTAAACTAAAAACGCGTGATGGTTTTTTTTGTATATTGGGCGCTCTTCTTGGTGGTCCTATCGGAATGAGTTTTTATATGCTTGCCATAAAAAACGCAGGTCCGGCTTATACGGCTACTATAACCAGTTGTTATCCGGCATTGGGTGTTGCTCTTGCTTTTGTTTTTTTGAAAGAGCGTATGCCTTTAAGGGGGTGGTTCGGACTTATTCTTTGTATATTTGGAGTTATTTGGTTGAGTTATGAACCATCGGAAACTTCTGTTTCTTCTACGCTTTATGTGGGCATCCTTTGTGCAATAATAAGTGCCTTTGGATGGGCTTTGGAAAGTGTGGTTTGCGCTTATGGAATGAAAAGCGGTGATGTCGATCCGGAAATGGCACTAACCATTCGTGAACTTGCTTCTTTTGTCACCTATGGTTCACTGGTGGTTCCTGTATTTTGTGGGACTTATGAAGGTGTTGTGGATGTCGTTATTTCCAATTCTTTATTTTGGCTTTTATTGACTGCTTTTGTCGGGGTCTTTTCTTATTTGGCTTGGTATAAAGCAATTGATACGATTGGCGCGTCTAGGGGAGTCTCTTTCAATGTCACTTATTCTTTTTGGGCCATTGTATTCAGCATGCTGTTTATTGGTGGAGAATTTTCACTCAAGCTTATACTTTGCTGCCTGATGATTATAGGTGGCGTAGTTCTGGCTGTTGGTCGACCTTCCGAGGCTTTAAACGAGAATAAAAACTAATTATAATGAATGCAATCATATTGGCTGCGGGTATGGGTACCCGTCTTCGTCCTCTGACTAATGATATTCCTAAGTGTTTGGTAGCTGTAAACGGAATTCCCATGGTAGAGAGGCAGATACAGTTTCTACATGAGTCGGGTATAAACGATATTACTTTGGTTTCGGGCTATAAAGCTGAAAAACTAAACTATTTGATTGATAAATATGGTGTGGATATTGTCTTTAATGATAAGTATGGTGTTTGCAATAATATCTATTCGATGTATTTGGTACGGGACCGTCTAAAGGATACTTATGTTGTAGAGGGAGATGTGTATATGCATAAAAACTGTTTTACCAAGTACGCCTATATCTCAACTTATTTTTCAGTATGGAAAGATGAATATAAGAATGAATGGGGATTAAAAGTAGATGAGAAGAATCATTTGATTAGTATTGTAATAGGGGATGGAAGTGGATATATTATGTCTGGGATTTCGTATTGGAATGAGAATGATTCTGAAATGATAAAAGAAAAACTTGTTGCTCTTGTTCGCAAAGGTGGGTATGAAGATCTGTTCTGGGATCATGTGATTCTTAAATATTATAATAATTGTGATATACAGGTTGAATTAGTAAAAGATATCTATGAGATAGATACAGTGAATGATTTATGTTTTTTGAATGAAAATCTATTATCATGAAAGGTATTGTTTTGGCCGGTGGTTCGGGCACTCGCTTATATCCGATCACCAAAGGAGTCAGTAAGCAGTTGCTTCCGATATTTGATAAGCCGATGATCTATTATCCTATCTCTGTACTCATGTTGGCGGGGATTCGTGAAATATTGATTATTTCCACTCCATACGATTTACCCGGCTTTCAACGTTTGCTGGGTGACGGCTCTGACTTTGGAGTACGTTTTGAGTACGCCGAACAACCTTCTCCCGATGGCTTGGCACAGGCATTTATTATTGGTGAGAAGTTTATAGGCGGTGATTCTGTATGTCTGGTTCTTGGCGATAATATCTTTTATGGTAGTTTTTTTACTAAGATGTTGAAGGAAGCTGTAGCATCCGCAGAATTACAAAATAAGGCTACGGTTTTTGGCTATTGGGTTGAAGATCCGGAACGCTATGGGGTAGCTGAATTTGATAGGGGTGGGAATGTCCTCAGCCTTGAAGAGAAACCTGATACTCCTAAATCTAACTATGCGGTTGTTGGACTTTACTTTTATCCCAATAGGGTTGTTGAGATCGCAAAACAGATCAAGCCTTCTTCCCGTGGAGAACTGGAAATCACCAGCGTAAATCAGCAATTCCTGTTTTCTCAGGATCTGAAAGTTCAGGTATTGGGACGTGGCTTTGCCTGGCTTGATACGGGTACCCATGATTCTTTGTCTGAGGCAAGCACCTTTATAGAAGTAATAGAGAAGCGTCAAGGCCTAAAAATAGCTTGTTTGGAGGGCATTGCTTTCCGTCAGGGCTGGATTGATTCAAAGAAGTTACGTGAACTGGCTTATCCTATGCTGAAGAACCAGTATGGAAAGTATTTATTGAAAGTAATAAAAGAGATAGAAGGGTGAGCGAATCCTTAAAGCATAAAACGGTTAAGGGAGTGGGATGGAGTTTTGCTGATAACATCTCCAGTTCCGGTGTTTCATTTCTGGTCGGATTGGTACTTGCGCGTTTGCTTACTCCTGCAGAATATGGCATTATGGCTATGATTGCCATCTTTATCGCTATTTCGAATTCTATTATTGACAGTGGATTCTCCAATGCGTTAATTCGCAAAACGGATATAAAACGTATTGATTATAACACAGTCTTTTTTTTTAATCTGGTGGTTGGTGTCATCCTATATGTCCTTCTTTATTTTTGTGCCCCTTCTATCAGTTCTTTTTTTAATGAACCTATATTGATTCCTGTTACAAGAGTTATAGGCCTTGTTCTAATCATTAATTCTTTAGGTATCATTCAACGCACTATAATGGTGCGGGAGATTGATTTTAGAACACAAACCAAAATCTCTTTGATAGCTTCTTTATCCAGTGGTGGAATTGGCATCGTGATGGCTTTCTATGGCTACGGTGTCTGGAGTTTGGTTGGACAACAGGTCTCCCGGCAGTTACTGAATACCGTCTTCCTTTGGCTTTACAGTGCTTGGCGTCCGGTGTGTGAGTTCTCCGCAGATAGTTTTAAATGCCTTTTCGGCTTTGGTTCAAAGTTACTGTTGTCGGGTTTACTCGATACGCTTTACAAGAACATCTATTATATCGTTATCGGACGCTTTTACAGTTCCGCCCAGTTGGGTCAATATACACGTGCCGAGCAGTTTAATACAATTTTTTCCAGTAATCTGACTAGCGTGGTACAGCGTGTCAGCTATCCCGTTCTGAGCTCTATCCAGGATGAACCGGAACGTTTGCGTGAAGCTTACCGCCGTGTGATAAAGACTACCATGCTGATCTCTTTTGCCTGTATGCTTGGTTTGGCGGCTGTGGCTAAGCCGTTGATACTGTTATTAATCGGTGAGAAATGGCTGGTGTCAGTCTCTTATCTTCAGATCATTTGTTTTGCCGGAATGTTATATCCTCTTCATGCCATTAATTTGAATATTTTGCAGGTGAAGGGTCGGTCTGATCTGTTTCTCAAATTAGAAATCATAAAAAAAATAATAGCGGTCATTCCCATTTTTCTAGGTATTATGTATGGTATAGAATATATGTTGTGGGGTAGTGTCTTAATCTCCTTTATAGCTTATTTTCTGAATAGTTATTATTCTGCCGGTTTAATCCGGTATCCTACAATAGAGCAGATCAAAGATGTATTTCCGACGTTTGCTGTTTCATTGTCTGTCGCTTTTGTCATGTGGATTATTTCTTTTCTTGATATTTCAATATATGTCATGCTCCCCTTGCAATGCTTTTCAGGCCTTTTGTTGTCTTTTCTTGTATATGAAAAGTTGAATCTGGAAGAATATCTTGAAATCAAACAGCTCATACTCTCTTGTGTTCAAAAAAAGTAATATAATATTAAGATGGATGAAAAACTAATCACGGTTACTTCTCCACTTCTTCCTTCCTTGGATGACTTTATTCCTTATCTTGAGGATATCTGGGATCGTAAATGGCTCACTAATAATGGTCATTATCATCAGAAGTTGGAGCAGGCTTTATGTGAGTATTTAAAGGTACCTTATATTAGTCTTTTTACTAATGGTACACTTCCTTTAATGTGTGCCTTACAAGCATTACGTATAACCGGTGAAGTGATTACGACTCCTTATAGTTTTGTTGCCACTACCCATTCTCTGTGGTGGAACGGGATTAAGCCGGTGTTTGTGGATATTGATCCTGTAACCTGTAATCTGGATCCTGAAAAAATAGAGGCCGCTATTACTCCCAAGACGACTGCTATTATGCCTGTGCATGTTTATGGCAAACCTTGTGACACGGTTCGTATTCAAGAGATTGCGGATAAATATGGTTTGAAGGTCATTTATGACGCTGCCCATGCATTTGGTGTAGAGGTAAACGGCAAGTCAATACTTGAATCCGGTGATATGTCCACTCTGAGTTTTCATGCTACGAAGGTCTATAATACGATTGAAGGTGGAGCTCTGGTCTGTCACGACGAACAGACCAAGAAACGCATTGATTATCTGAAGAATTTTGGCTTTGCCGGTGAAACGACTATTGTTGCTCCTGGTATTAATGGTAAGATGGATGAAGTCCGTTCCGCTTATGGACTATTGAATTTGAAACAAGTTGATTCCGCCATTGAGGCTCGTCATAAAGTTGCCGTTCAATATCGTGATGCTTTGAAAGATATCCCCGGTATCCGTTTCATGGAGGATATGCCCGGTGTCCGTCACAACTATTCTTATTTTCCTATTTTTATAAATGCTGAGGAATATGGTCTGACCCGTGATGAGCTTTACTTTAAGTTGAAAGAGAATGACGTACTCGGCAGAAGGTATTTTTATCCGTTAATAAGTGAGTTTTCCACTTATCGTGGACTGGAATCCGCTAAAAGGGAGAACTTACCAATAGCAGTGAAAATAGCAGATAGTGTGATATGTCTGCCGATGTATCACAATTTGAAGGAAGAAGACATAACTCGTGTAATTGAACTAATTATAAGATGATGGAGAAACAAAAGAAACTAATGTTGCTGGGTGGTTTACGTTATCTTCTACCTGTGATAGAGGCAGCTCATGATTTGGGCTATTATGTGATTACATGTGACTATTTACCTAATAATATCGCCCATAAATATTCAGATGAATACTGTAATGTAAGTATAATAGATAAAGAAGCTGTTTTGGCCTTGGCTAAAAATCTTCAGATAGACGGGATTATGTCATTTGCGGTTGATCCTGGAGTTGTGACCGCCGCTTATGTTCAGGAACAAATGGGCTTACCAGGAAGTCCTTATAAATCTGTTTGTATTCTTCAGAATAAAGACCTTTTTCGTAGTTTTCTGAAAGAACATGGTTTTAATGTTCCCAAATCAAAGGGCTATGATAATGGTATGGATGCGTTTGAAGATATGAATTCAAATTATTATTCTTTACCTGTAATTGTAAAACCTGTTGATTCAGCTGGAAGTAAGGGGGTTACTCGTGTGAATAAATTGGAAGATTTACATATGGCAATTGATCATGCACTTGATAATTCAATCTTAAAAAGAATTATAATTGAAGAATATATAGAGCAAGTTGGATATGCTTCTGATTCTGATGCTTTCTCAGTAGATGGAGAATTGAAATTTATTTCTTTTTCTGATCAACATTTTGATAAAAACGCTTCAAATCCCTATACTCCAGCCGCTTTTAATTGGCCTTCTACAATGTCTCCTGCCCATCAAAAAGAGATTAAAACAGAAATTCAACGTTTGTTGAAGCTTCTCAATATGGGAACATCTGTTTATAATATTGAATCTCGTGTTGGTAAAGATGGGAGGACCTATATAATGGAAATATCTCCTCGTGGCGGTGGAAATCGTTTATCAGAAATGCTTCGCTATGCCACTGGTGTTGATTTAATAACTAATGCAGTACGAGCAGCTGTAGGTGATGAAATAAAAGATTTGAATCGGGATATCTATAATGGTTATTGGGCTGAGATAATATTACATTCAGATGAAGTAGGACTATTTCAACGTGTAAATATAGATAAAAGTATAGAAAAAAATATTATAGAACTTGATTTGTGGATAGATAAAGATACCTCTGTATCTTCTTTTCATAGTGCTAATAATTCTATTGGTACCGTGGTTTTATATTTTTCATCAAACGAGAAGATGAAAGAAACTATGGATAATTATAAGGATAAGATCAAAGTTGTAATTAATAAATAGATTTATAATGAAAGTATTTGTGATAGGGCAATGTACATTGCATTGGGGAAGAATGGAGTTTGGGAATATCGGTAATTATTATATTGTAGAACCTTTTTTCCGAGAGCTTCACCGTGTCTTTCCGGAAAGCATAATTAAGACTACTTTTCAATTGTCTGATGCTTTTATGAAGAAAGAGAATATTTATTGTGTTCCCATGGATTATTATTATTCTTGGACGGAAAAAGACTTACCTATTGCATATAAAGAATATGCAATAGCGTCTATTTATAAAGAGACAGGAAGCTTAATAGATACGACACCTTTTATTGATGAAGTTATATCATCTGATATTGTGATTGATTTTTCTGGTGATATATTTGGGAAAAATGCTAACCTAGTAGGAAATAATCGCTTTTTAATAGGCTTGTTGAAAGATCGAGTAGTACAGTTGTTAAATAAACCCATTGCAATGATTGCGGGCTCTCCTGGTCCTTTTGATGATAATTCGATTCTTCCTTTTGCTAAATTAGTTTTTGAAAATTTTGGATTAGTAACTAATAGAGAAAAAATAAGTAAGATTGTATTGAAGGAGTTTGGATTTGATGTAACTAAAATTTATGATTTGGCTTGTCCTGCATTTATGTTTGAAGCGGCATCAGATGATATTGTGCTACCTTTATTGAAAGATACTCCTTTGCAAAAGAAAGAAAAACCAGTTGTTGGATTTATATTGTGTGGGTGGAATATGTTGCAGGGTCCTTTTAATAGGACGGATTGGACCGACGAAGAGTTTTATTCTTATGTGGAGTTAATAATTCATATAATAAAAACACATGACATCCAGATATGCTTAATGTCCCATTCAAATGGTTTCACTTTATCTCCAACTTTTAATGTCGTACATGGACGTGATTATCCAATCATGCAACAACTCTACAATATTCTGCATGACAGTGATGTCGGGGGAGCTGTGTTTTTAATGAAAGGCATTTATACCCCTGCTGAAACTAAAGGCATTATTTCGCATTTTGACATGTTGGTTTCGGGGCGTGTTCATGCTGCTGTAGCAGCTTTATCTCAGTCTGTTCCTACTACTATTATTGATTATGGGCATGAGCCTAAGGCTCATAAGTTAAAGGGGTTTGCTGAAGTTGCAGGTGTCGAGGAATATGTTGCTGACCCGATTTCAGTTGATGATATGATTAGGAAAGTTGATAGATGTTGGAATAACCGGAGTGAAATTCATTCTTTTTTAATTGAAAGAAATAAGCAGATTATCTCAGATATAAAGAAGAATTTTGATTTACTTCCTTCTCTATTGCTATGATATTATATACGAAAGATAAATCAACTTATTTTGATATACAGAATCATCTGAAAGAGGTTTCACCTACCTTCTATCCTCCGTTATCAGAACGAGTCAATATTGACGATTATGCTCAGAAAATTAGAAAGTTTGGTGTGACATTTGAAGCATGGATAGATAATTGTTTAATAGGGTTGGTGGCATGTTATGTTAATGATGTGGATAAAGAACAAGTTTACATAACTCATGTTAGTGTTTCCAAATTTTTACGTGGAATAGGTGTTGCGCATACTTTATTTTCAATGCTTTTATTAGATGAACAAGTTCGTGGCTTTAAATATGTTCAACTAGAGGTTTGGAAACATAACAATGCTGCAGTATTGTTATATAATTCTTTAGGTTTTAATCTTGTGACTCAGAAGTCGGAATTATTAGTAATGCGTTTATATTTATGAATATGGAGCCTTTAGTCAGTATTTGTTGTATAACGTATAATCATGTAGCTCATATCAGCCAATGTTTAGATGGATTTTTGATGCAAAAAACAACTTTTATTTTTGAAATATTGATTCATGATGATGCTTCAACGGATGGCACGGCAGATATAATTAGAAAATATGTGGCTAAATATCCGCATCTAATTAAACCCGTATATCAGGTTGAAAATCAATATTCAAAAGGGGTTAAAATAATGTCAACATATAATTATTCACGAGCCAGGGGTAAATATATAGCTTTATGTGAGGGAGATGATTATTGGATAGACCCATTAAAACTACAAAAACAGATTGATGTCTTGGAGAGTGATTCAAGTATAGGACTAGTTTATACGGATTTTTATGTTTATGATGAAAATGAAAAACGAATGACTAGTTTTCCATTGAAAGTGAAAAATGGAGATGGATTTTCTGAATGTTTAAAAGGAGAACTGGGGATTTGGACACTAACGGTATGCTTTAGAAAATCGTTATTGATTGATTTACCAGTTCTAGGGGAAAATTATTTTAGTGGAGATCGTTTACTTTGGTTGGAATTTACACGAAAATCTAATATACAATTCTTACCATATAAAACATCTGTCTATCGGGTTTTAAGCCATTCTGCAAGTCATATAACAAATGTAATTGAAAATAAAAAATTTCATTATCTGATAGCTAATACTCATTTATATTATTTATATAATTATCCTTTGAAGGGAAAATACACTGCTTTGAACTCTAGAATTGAAAAGAAGTTCCTTATAAGTAAGTTTGTTTATGCTATTTATAGCAATGATTATAACCTTTTTAAACAAATTGACCTTCATTTTCTTCCTGTTATATCCTTGAAATATTTCACTCGTTATTGTGTATTTAAAATGTGTCAAATTCCATACTTTTTTAAGCTTTTGAATAAGATGGCATTGAAAAAATAGAGATAATATATATGATAATAGATATTGCTGTAAATATTGATGGAAACTATATCCCATATTGTGGGGTTATGTTGACCTCTCTGTTTTCTAATAATCCTAATATTGTTTTTAAGATTCATATTTTAGGCATAAATATTATTGATGATCAGTTGGCTGTATTAAAAAAAAATATTGAGAAGTTTCATCATAAGTGTTTTTTTTATGATCTAAATAATGAAATATCTAATATTAATTTTCCTAATATAGATAATCATTATATTTCAAGAGCGTCTTATTTACGAATATTCTTGTCTAAATATTTACCTACAGATATTGATCAAGTTTTATTTTTAGATTGTGATATCATCGTGAGAGGAGATATTAGTGAGTTATGGGCATTTGATTTAGAAGACTTTGCAGTTGGAGCTTTAGAAGATGCTTTTGATAAATGTGATAATAAAGAGGTTAGATTAGGATATGATAAATCTTTATCCTATTTCAACGCAGGTGTAATGCTAGTGAATTTAAGAAAATGGAGAGAATTGAGGATTGATGAATTGGCACTACAATTTATAAAAAAATCTTTTGATAAGATCATTTATCATGATCAGGATATATTGAATTTTTTATTATGTGAGAATAAAAAGTTTATATCTTCTAAGTGGAATATGCTTCATTGCTTTTTGACTGATAGTCCAACATATAAGAAGAAAAATGAAGATGATATAATACGGTATAAAACGAATCCAATTATTGTACATTATAGTGGAAATATAAAACCATGGGATTGTTGGATGAACAACCCTTTCTATAATGAGTATTTTTTATATTTGTCAAAAACTCCTTGGAAAAATAGCCGTCCTAGATTTTTGCATATTATGCGAAAACTCCCTTTCCCTCGTAATATATTGAATTATTGGGGAATTGAAAGAGTTATCTTCTTGAATAGAAAGAAATATGCAAGAATATATCTGTTCGTAAAAAAAATGTATTTATTAATATTTAAAAAATAAATAATTATGCGTGTTGCTTATATTTTACCTCCTTCTGTTATTGTCTCTGGGGTTTCTAATGGAGTGCGTGTACAGGCTGAATCTTGGAAAAGTGGAATTGAAGCTTTAGGGGTGGATGTTGTAACGATTGATGTATGGGGTAATTATGATTGGAAAAGCTTTGATATTATACATATCTTCGGATATGGAATTTGGTTGGATGAGTTTTTGCCTTCTATTTTTGAACGTACAACTGCAAAAATAATATGTTCTCCTATAATTGATGCTGTGAGATCATGTTGGTTATCCAGAATAGCTACATATTGTGAATTTCCATTTTTTAGAATGTATAGTAGTTGGGGACGTTTGAAGAAATCTGATAAGTATATACATACGTATTTGGTTCGTAGTGAATTTGAAAAACAATATTTGCTCCAAACTTTAAAAATTACTCAGGAACGAATTGTGTTACAACCGTTATCTTATAGGATAATGCCAACGGCAAACATACATTCAAAAGAAGATTTCTGCTTACATGTGAGCCTATTGTCTAATGATAGAAAAAATGTAAAGAGGTTAGTTGAGTCTGCAATAAAGTATAAATATAAACTAGTTTTAGCGGGAAATTATGGTTCTCCGGCTTTCTTGAAGGAGTTACAAAAGTTAATTGGTAATAATTCTAATGTTGAAATATTGGGATTTGTATCAGAAGAAAAGCTGAAAGAATTATATGAAAGAGCGAAAGCTTTTGCTTTACCAAGTATATATGGAGAAGGAGTCGGATTAGTTGCTTTAGAAGCAGCGGTATATGGTTGCGATATTGTTATTACTAATATTGGAGGACCAAAAGAATATTATTCAAATCTTGCGTATATTATAAATCCATATAGTATTGATGAAATTGGCCAAAGTGTCATTGATATATTGAATGGAAAAACATTTCAGCCCCAATTGCGTGAGCATATAATGAAAAACTATAATGTTGATGTTTTAAATCACAGGTTGTTAGAAATATATAAGAGGATAATGAAGATATCCGTTTAAATGGAAAATTTATATTATTTAATCCCTTATTTAGTCCTTCTATTATCATCATTAGTCGTTTTCTTAAAGGTTAGAAATGATAATGCCAGAGTGTTTATCATTTCTTTTATGATTCTTTTTTCTGCATTACGATATAATGTTGGTTGGGATTATCCTGGGTATTTAAGAATCATTCTTGGAGATTGTAGTGATAATGAGTTTTATCGTTTTGAGCTAATTCCACGATTGTTAGTAGTGTTGTCCCGTTCGTTGGAATTTGCTCAATTCTTTTTCATATCAACAGCTTTTCTTACTATATATTTGGTCAGCTTTGTAGTGCGAAGGCTTTCGCTAAATCCATCTCTTTCTGTTTTTGCCTATTTATGTATTCCGATTTTATTTTTATCTAGTATGAGTACAGTACGCTATCATTTAGCTTTATCTTGCTCATTGGTCTTTTGGTATTATTTGACACAAAAAAAAGTTGGAATGATTGTATTATGGGGAGGCATTATGATCTTTTGTCATTACTCGTCTTTAATTGTTCTATTGATATTACCTCTGTGGTATTTTCGATTTTCAAGGTGGACTAATATTGTATTCTTTATTTTGTCAATGTTGGTGACAAGTTTTACGCATACTTATTTATTGAATTTACTGGGAGGTGAGGTTAATATTTTGTCGTATTATTTGTTATCTGCTTCTAATGTTGGTTTTAGCAAATTACCTATATTACTTTCTGGAATAAACATTGTTAATTTAATTTTTTATAAGAAGATTGATGCTGTAGATAGGATGGGAGTACATTATTTAATGTTTTATAATGTGGGTTGTTGTATTATGAATGTGATGTCGTTTCAGCCTACATTCTCTTATAGATTGTCTACTTATTACTTATTATTTATAATATTGATTTTACCATATTATCTTATTGCTTTTAAGCAGAAGATTGTAAAGCAGATAATTGTTGCATTTCTTTGCTCTTTTTTTATGTTGTACCATTACACAACGATTAATGCATATGTTTCTGGAGATATGGAAAAAAATGAATTTTTACCGTATCAAATATTTTTAAATAAATAGCATTATGAATTATTATGAATTTAATAAAGAAGGTACTATACTTAGAAAACATCAATTACGGATGTTAGATATGCTTTCTTATATTGACACTATCTGTAGAGAAAATAATATAAAATATTGGTTAGCAGGTGGTACTCTTTTAGGAGCAGTGAGGCATCAAGGTTTTATTCCTTGGGATGATGATGTTGATATTGAGTTATTTAAAGAAGACTTTGATAGGCTTTTGACTTTACTATCAGCAGATTCAGGTTCTGGTTATTCTTTGCAGACTAGTGACACAGATAAAAATTATTTTGTTCCATATGCTAAGTTAAGAGATAACAAGTCTTTGATATATGAACGTGATGCTATTGACTGTAATTTGAAATATAGAGGTGTGTATATTGATATATTTTGCATCGAGAAGGCATTACCGGTATTACTTAAAGTTTCACAAAAAATGCAAGCTGGAATGCTTTATTTATCATTTATAAAAAATGATAAACTGGGAGTACTATTATTTATTAAACGTTTGGTCTTTTGTGGGTTAAAGAATATTGTATATCCTCTATTTGATATGATTACAAGACATCATAATACAGGTGTTTATAGCTATTCATATGGATCGTATTTTATAGATAAATTTACACAGGATGCCTTGTCTCCTTTGATGGATATTAAATTTGAAAATCGGATTTTTAAAGCTCCTGAAAATTATGATGCATACCTAAAGATTATGTATGGCGATTATATGCTACTTCCGGATATTTCGGATCTGCGTATACATACAGATAAAGTCGAAATATATGAATAAACAGAGATTTTTATTTGTGACTTTAAGTGGCTGCGATTTGTATTCTTGTCTGTAAATTTATTAACTGATTATTTATTTAGAAATACATATGAAAAAAATTTTAGTGGTATTTGGCACTCGTCCAGAGGCTGTAAAGATGGCTCCTTTGATAAAAAGATTGAATAAAAATTCATCCCTTTTTGAAACTGTTGTCTGTGTTACAGGACAACATCGTGAAATGCTAGATCAAGTGTTGGATATATTTGAGATAGTGCCAGATTTTGACTTGTGTATAATGAAATCAGGACAAGATTTATATGATATAACTTCAAAAGTTTTAATAGGAATGCGTAATGTACTACAAGAAGTTAAACCGGATTTGGTCTTAGTTCATGGAGATACTACTACTGCTTTTGCTACTGCTTTAGCTGCCTTCTATCAACATATACCTGTTGGGCATGTAGAAGCTGGACTTAGAACTTATGATATTTATAGTCCTTGGCCCGAAGAGATGAATAGACAAATGATAGGAAAAATTGCAGCTTTTCATTTTGCGCCTACAATAAAAAGTCAACAGAATCTACTCCGAGAAAATATTTCCTCTAGTGCTATTTGGATTACTGGTAATACAGTTATTGACGCTTTGCATATGGCCTTAGATAAAATTAGATGTAATATAAAATTAGAACTGGAGCAGAAATTGATTTTAAAAAGAGCAGGATATGATGTGGATCGCACATTAGATGGTAGAAAGATTGTTTTAATAACTGGACATCGAAGAGAAAATTTTGGTGTGGGATTTGTTAATATTTGCTTGGCTATTAAGGAACTATCTACTAGATATCCCAATGTTGATTTTGTGTACCCTATGCATTTAAATCCTAATGTTCGTAATCCTATTAATGGAATTTTTGGAATGGACCATGCTTCAAACTTATTTTTTATTGAACCTCTTGAATATTTGTCTTTTATATATTTGATGGATAAATCCTTTATTGTTTTAACTGACAGTGGAGGGATACAGGAAGAGGCACCAAGTCTAGGAAAACCTGTTTTAGTAATGCGTGAAACAACAGAGCGTCCTGAGGCCGTTGAAGCTGGGACAGTAAAGTTGGTTGGTACAGATTATGATTTAATTGTTAATAATGTATCGTGTTTATTAGATGATACGGCACTCTATCTTGAAATGAGTAAGTCGGTTAATCCTTATGGGGATGGAAACGCTTGTGATAGAATTATTTCAGCGATTAAATAATTTTGTAGATTTCTTCTTTTTTTATTTTCTATTAATAAGCTCTATCTATATTTTCATTTTGATTAGAACAGTGATTGTGTAGAAAGTATGATACTTTTCATTATTTTATTTGTTATGTTAGGATTAATTATACCTGCTAATCTTTACTTTTGTCCATATGTCAAAATATATACAAACATGTTTGATTTATATAATATTGATTATGAGATAATAAGTTTGAATAAAGATGGTATGGAAGAGAATGTTTCGTTTCATTTTGATTACAGTATAAAGGGAACATCATCCCTTGTGAAAAAGCTATGTTGTTATTACACTTATTCTCGTTTTGTAAAAAGAATAGTCAGGAATAGGAAATATGATAAATTGATTATTTTTGGTCCACAGATAGGATTGTTTTTATATTCTTTTTTAAGAAAAAAGTATAATCGAAATTTTATTTTTGATTATAGGGATTTATCTATAGATCAGTATTGCCAACGGCGTTTTAATGATTTGTTGAAGATTAGTTCGATTAATGTTATTTCTTCTCCTGGTTTTGAGAAATTATTGCCGGATGGTCACGAATACATTTTAAGTCATAATTTTGATATATCGTTGGTGCGATCAGCTATATCGCAAAAGTGTCAATTGAAGAAATGTGACTATTTTACTGTATTGACTATAGGTGGTATTAGAGATTATGAAGCTAATGTTCAAGTTATTGACGCATTGAAAAATCGTTCTGATTTCTCTATATATTTTATAGGCAAAGGAGTTGCGAGTGAACCTTTAAGAAAATATTGTTTGAATAATGACATTGAAAATGCTCACTTTAAAGGGTTTTATCAGAAACAGGAAGAAAAAGATTATATTTTATCCTCGGATGTAATCAATATATTCTATCCCCGTAAACGCTCACATGATACAGCTATATCTAACCGTTTTTATAATGCTCTCATATATAAAAAGCCTATGATAACTACAGTTAATACTATACAAGGGGATTATGTCGAAAAATATAAATTAGGATGTGCAGTAAAGGACTGCTATAATCTAGCTGAAGATATAAAATTATTTTATCGCAGTATTAATTCTTCGGATTTTTTATCTAATTGTACTAAGTTATTGACGGAGTTTGAAGCGGATTATTGTGCTTTTGAGCGAGCTGTTTTGAATTTTATAAAGAATGAGTGTTAAATGATTATTTCTCTTATAACTGTAACTTTTAATAGTGCTAAAACACTTCGTTGTACTATCCAGTCTGTAATTTCTCAATCATATTCAAATATAGAATATATAATTGTTGATGGTGGCTCAAGAGATGAAACGATTTCAATAATAAAAGAATATGAACCTCGGTTTAATGGACGGTTGAAATGGATCAGCGAAAAGGATGATGGTATTTATGATGCTATGAATAAGGGAATACAGATGGCTTCAGGAGATATTGTTGGGATATTGAACTCAGATGATTTTTTTACTTCTGATAATGTTTTAGCTGCTATTATTGCTGAATTTAACAGATATTCTCTTGATGCAGTATATGGTGATGTTCATTTTGTGAGATCTGATAATTTGCATAAATCTATTCGTTATTATTCTTCTAGAATATTTAAACCTAAACTAATGAGATTAGGTTTTATGCCGGCTCATCCAAGCTTTTATTGTTGGAAAGATTGTTTTTTGAAATATGGCTTTTATAAGATTGATTATAGTATTTGTGCTGATTTTGAACTCTTGTTACGCTTTATTTATGTTCATAAAATAGTCACTAAATACATCCCTATGGACATGGTGACTATGCGCGTAGGTGGTGTTAGTACTAATGGTTTAAAGAGTCATATTAAAATATTGAGGGAACATTTACGTGCATTTAAGGAAAATGGAATAAGAACTAATCTTTTCTTACTGGCTATTAGATACTTTTATAAAGTAACAGAATTTATTAAATAGGAAAGAACTTTACTCTTTTATGATTTCTGGATTTTCTTCTTTGGTACATACCGATTTTCAGCCTTATTTACTTCCTAATACGGATGCATGGGCTTTGCCTAGGGATAAGGCGTTGGAATTGTTGGTTTATCTTGAACAGCAAGGTGTCAGGCAGATCTACTGTGTACCTCCGGTAAAGGTGGAAAATGAAGGGAATGTTTTTTCTTTTCTGAAAGATGCCTTTCAATATTTACAGCAGCAATACTCCGGTAATATCTCTCTGCGTTTGTCGGCAAGATATCGTTTGGATGAAGGATTTCCGGCTTTGTTGGAGAAGGGAGATTTGTTGATGATAGGAGGGGGGAAGGAGTTACTGGTAGATGTGTCTCCTTTACAACAGCCGAAAGGATTCAGTGAGATGATTCATGCCATCTGCCGGTCGGGTTATATCCCTGTCTTGATGCAACCGGAACGTTCGCTTTATTGGGGAACGGAAGACTATCTGCACTTGCGGGAATCGGGATGCAGGCTGATGCTGAATCTACATTCCTTGTTCGGTTATAATGGTGACGGAGCATTGAATTACAGCCGTATGTTGTTGAGAAAGGAGTGGTATACATATCTCTGTTCGGGTAGGGAGGATACGAAAGTGATGCGCTATGGTGAATCGTTTTCGATAGAGGATGATGATGATTTGGCGATGAAATTGCAGGAGATAGAAAGAAACAGCAGGCTGTTGTGGTCTGCTACGGAAAACGGGTAACGGCGGTTATTCGTGTTTTAGGCGGCAGCCGGGATTACTGTAACAGGTGATTCCGGCTGTTTTTATATAATATCTTTGAGCCTCTTGAGGAATCAATATCTACTGATATGCTCAGTATAAATTAAAGGAATTGAAATTGTGCAAATAAGTAATTATCACGGGAAATATCCGTTACTTTGCTGAGAAGTTCTGTACTCACCCTGCCATAATAGTAGGAAGGCTGCAACATCTAAAGGTAATATCTTATTGGTAGGATCAGGAACTGATAGAGAAGGTCGATTTGGATAGTGCCGTTAAGTGATTGCGCTATCTGGCAATTCCGGTTCCATCACGATTGGGGCCGGAGAATTAGGAATAACCGAATAAAATGTGTATATTTGCCGTTACTAACATTGAGTTTATACTGAAATCTTCTTTGTGCATGATTGTTTTCCGCTTTATTCTGCGGACTATGGCATTCTCCAGTCGACATCATTATTTGCTGTTTTGTTCAGGATAATAGTAATTGCGCCTATGTGTTACAAGCATTCAGCGTGGTGTGTAGTCTGGATATAATAATGAAATCGTTTATTTATTGGTGTGCGTGACATAAAACTGCCTATTGACAATCAACATGAAGGAAAACAGGCAGTATTGATTCTGACATAAAATTATTGGATGGTAAAAAAGATAACAATAAGTAAACGTGACCGGGAGAAGCTAAAGGAGCAGAAACGTAAGGAGAAGCAACAACGTAAAGAGGAACGCCAAAGTAACGGTCCGAGTTCTTTTGAGGATATGATTGCATATGTCGACCAGTTCGGTGTTTTGCATTCAGTGCCGCAGGAAAGGCTTGAGGAAGAAGTGGATGCCTCTCATATCGAGGTTTCTGTACCCAAACAAGAGGATGTGGAAGTGGCTCCCCTTATGGGACGTATCGAGTATTTTAATGCCGCGAAAGGCTATGGCTTTGTGAAAGATACGGATAATGGTGAAAAGTATTTCTTCCATATTTCTTCTGCCCCTGCGACAATTGCGGAAGGTGATAGAGTGACATTTGAAATAGAGCGCGGTATGCGTGGAATGAACGCTGTACGAATATCAATAGTGACTGAATAGCAAGAACTTTCCGTAGCTTTATTTCCAGACCAAAATCGCACCTTGATGTTGAATTTTGCTTGAAATGAACGCTTTATAAGAATTTTGTTTGAACTTAGGTTATACAAAAAATGAAATACCAAAGCGATGATCCTCTTCTCCGGTATCGATATAGTGATTTAAAAAAACGATATTGATGCCGAAGAAGAGGCAGATATTTTATCCAGGGGGGGACGAAGGCTTCGGTAGTTAGTAACTGTTTACCATGTCTTCGGGTACGCAGATGTAAAAGTCTGCCAAGCCTTTATGGTCGTCATCCAGTTTCCGGATGGACTCTTGACGTACCGAGGTTACCGTCACTATACTCGTATTGGGGCGGTAACGGAGCAGATAAGGGATGATGCCTCCCTGTCGGTTGGAATGATAACTACCGTTGATATGCAGGAATTTATTTTTGATATTACGGGCTATGAACCATCCCATTGTAGCATCTTTTATGGCTTGTGCCTGTGCCAACTTCCGATTGTCGCCGGCCCGGCGTCCTCCCATCATGTTCATCATACTGAAAGCTGCTGCGCTTTGGGCTTCATCATATTCGAAATCGATCGGTAAAGGAGCTATATATCGTTTGGCTTCCTCGGATAACGAGTCGAGTGCTTCGAACCCTTTATTTTTTACAATGTTGGCGTAGCGTCTCGGGATATTGGTTGCAATGAACGGAATGTGATGTTCTTTGGCAAAGAAAACAACCGGATAATAGTCAGTCCGGTAATTATCCCATAGACGGGCTTCGGCCTCAAAGCGGTCGTAAGAGATCTTTTGCTGCATGTATTCGTCAAAAATCAGTTGATTGTCACTTTCGAACATTTCGGCTCCCAGCATCAGTTGATCTTTATGAATGTTATAGATGGAACGGGTTATTTCGAATTCCAGCCAATGGGTGATGGGGCAGTTATGCAGTTCCCCGAGGAAGATAACATCATAGCCGGAGAGTCGTTTGATTAATTCTCCGTAGCTGATTTGTTTTCCTGTGTTGTCGAACAGGGTATAGGCCGGTTTGTCCTTATTATCCTGAGAGAAGGCTGACTGCTGAAGGAAACAGCACAGGCAAAGCAGGCATGAAATCTGTTTAATGGTTTGAAGTATCATTTTTCAGTTTGTTTTTGCTTAAATATAAAAGGATATAATTCTCGGTATCCAGATAGCGACGGAATGCTTCGCGGAGCATGGCGGGAGTGATGCTGTCGAGACATTGTTCGTAGTGATCGAAGTCGCTGATGGTTTCACCGTTTTTTAGTAAACCGACCAGGGCGGTTCGCCAGGCAGAAGGTGATTCTTCGTTTAACGCTTCGCGTTTGGCTATCAGAAATGAACGTTTAAGGGTATTCAGTTCTTCATTATCCACTTCTTGCTGTTTTAATTGGTGGAGAATCTCTTTCAGCAACTGTTCTATTTGAGGCATGTTATCGTTATCGGCGGATGCATTGATGTCAAAGTAGAAAATTCCTTGTGGGATGCCTTCATACATTAATGAAATGTAAGGAGAGTAGACAAGGGATTTTTGTTCTCTGAGGACGGAGATCAAACGGTTGCGAATAAGGTCACGCATCAATTTTAAAGTGAGTGTGTTTTTTAATCCCGGTTGATAGTGGCCGGGGAGAAGATAGTCGAACAGTGTCTGAGTGTCATTATCATTGGGAAAGCCTTCTATATGCTTTCTGACTGGAAAATTGAAATGCGGATAAGAAAATCGGGACAAATGTGACGAAACAGGAATACGTCCGAAAACGGAGACAAACTGCTGCATGAGAGTGTCCGCATTGAAATTGCCGCAAATGACATAGGTGGTTCCTTGGGGATTCGTATAGAGCTTTTTATAAAAAGCTGCGATGGAATCCAGATTCAGATTTTTGATTTGTTCGGACGAAAGCTTTTGGGAAGAGCGGGCGAAACCGGTTCCGGTCAACTCGTTTATGCGGGCAGATAATAACCGGTCAGGACTTCGTTGAAGCATTTTCTCCAATATCGTTTCTTTGTCTTGATTTTCTAAAAGGTCCTGGCGTATTTCCTCAAATTCGTCATATTTTAATTCGGGATCGAATATCTTTTCATAAATCAGATTGAATAGCTCGGGAGCATTTGCAGTGGGAGACATGCCTATGAAGCCATGCCAGTGATTTTCGACTGCCATGGAAAGTGAGATTTCTTTCCGGAAGAGGTAATCGGACAAAACTTGTCCATCTACTTTTGCGATATCTCCCATATCTATGTATCCGGCAAATCCCTCTAATAAAGGATATTCTTCATCGGATAGGGAAGAAGTGCCGAAAGGGGCAAAAGAAGTGATCAGCAGGGTGGAATCTGCTTCGAGGGTAGGTTTGAGGACTAACCGTATGCCGTTCTTCAGTTCTACTTCACGAATCCTGTTTTGCGGATATTCTGTTTGTCGTAATACGGATGCAGGATCGAAAGGAAAACGGGCTGCCAGACATGGAGGAGTCTCAATGTCGATCTCTTCTTGTTTTTCAGGACGGAAATAAAGAAAGGGAGTGCATTCGACTTGCTCGCCTTGGGCCCATGCCGACGCTATTTCGGTTTCCGATAACGGGGCTCCCAGTCCCGGATGGGTTGAACAGGCTACTAATAGAGTTTCTTCACGGTAAGACATCCACTCCTTGAGCAATGTTTGCAAAGATTGGCCGGAGACACGGGACATGGCTTCTTTGAGTTGCTGCTGTTGGGATGGATCGGTCAGATAGCGGTCTCCCGATATAACGTAATCGGCAAAATCGTCACACCACATGGAGGAAGGACGTGACGGGGCATCGGTGGACAATTTCATCCGGCGGCAAAAATTGTTTTTAATATCTTGTAATTCGTCCTCTTGCCATCCGTTGCGTATCAGATCATTCAACAGAGATACGGTTGTAGAAATAGATGTAAGTATTTCTTTTCTGTTTTCTCCTTCCACTGTCAGAACAAAATGGTTCTTGTCACTTAAATACCATTGGTCTGTAACATCGGTCTTTAGTTTTCGTGCACGGAATCGTGAAGAAATGGCACTGACGAGCAGGCGCCCTTTCTCCTTTGCTATGGCGTCTTCCATGGTACGCTCTACTGTGCAAGGGTGTGGAATCATTAGTTCGACCTTTGTACGGGGTTGCAGAGAGTCTCGTATGGAGGCCAGATGAATTCCCCGGGTGTACTCTAACGGGTAGTTCCGGAAGTCATTGACCGGACGTCCGGGCAAGGATTTGAAACGTTCTTTGATTTTAGATTCGATCTCCAGGGGAGATATGTCGCCTACAATGACCAATGTTGCCAAAGAGGGCACATACCATTTATGATAATAATTTTTGAGCACCTGCGGGGTGACCTTGCGGATATCGTCTGTTGTGCCCAAAGGCATACGGTGACTGAATATGCCTTGTCCGATTTTGAGCGGATAGAAATCGTCTTCCGGGTCGAATCCGCGTAGTTCTTCAAGAATGATTCCTTTTTCATTCTCTACTTTTTCCGGATCTATAGTGACACCGTCCAACCAATCGTGCAGGATTAGTAATGAACGATCGAGAGCTTCGTCTTTGGCAAAATCGGTGGGAACTGCGAACATATAGATTGTACGGTCGAAACCGGTGAAAGCGTTGATATCTTGTCCGTACTTCATTCCTAAGGACTCGAGGTACTCTACTAAAGAGCGTTTAGGAAAATGACGGGTACCGCCGAAAGTGATGTGTTCGAGGAAGTGGGCACAACCTTTCTCTTGCTCTGTTTCTTGTACGGAACCTACCCGCATGATCAGCCTGAACTCTACTCTGGATGCCGGAGAAGCATTGTGCAGGATAAGATAGTGCAGTCCGTTGGGAAGGCGTCCCTCTACCGTTCCGGGTGGAAGAAGGATTGGAGTGGACTGCGGGCAGGCTGTATATGGGAGCATAGCAGCTATGAATATAGCTGCTATGTATAAATATCTGTTTTTATTATTTCTTTTCATAAACTACGGTTATGCGTGTATATCCTCCGGCGTTAGCATGGCTCAGGAGAAATTGATAAGTCATTTTATCTGTGGCAAAGTCTATGTTTCCGGTGGATTTGATAAAGTTTTCGGGGGTATCATAGTTGTCGGAATTGACAAGATCGTAGCAGTTGAGGTAGTAAGCCGGATCTGCGGAAGCTCCCTGGTCATTGATCTCTTTAATTTCTGCGTTTCCACTTTCCAAGAGCTTGTTTTGACGGTCTAAAGCACTGAATTGGTAGGTAAATGGAACGATGGTAATAGGATCTCCATAATAGTTTTTTCCCGGACCCAGATATTCCAGCCGGGTTGAAGTGGAAGTGATGTCTTTGAGTCTGATTGCATCCAATGATACGGCAAATGTCTCTTTACTTTCTTTATTCCAGTTGAGTAGTTTCATCAGTTTTTGCGGTTCCGGCTGTTGAGTCCAGAATTCCGGATCTGCTACGGTCTCGGAACGGAGTACAAAGTATAAATATTCGGTCAGTCCGAATGGATTGTCTGTCATTTTTAATACCGGCATGTCTTCTGTGGCCTGCTCACTGAGAGTGATGACGGTCTTGCCATCATATTCTTTCGTAAATGCTGCTGCAAAGGGTTGAAGATACCCATCTGCAGGGCTTTGCACAGTGGTATGGCAAGAGAGGACTCCGAGCCATTTATTCAGGTCAATGCCGTATTTGGTCTTATAACCTTTGATTAACGCTTTTTGCTGAGGGGACAATTCCGGAATTTTAGGGTTAGGCTTGACACGTACCTGCAATGTTTCGTTTAACATTAAATTATCGGTAGGGAATTGAGAAATTCCGACCTGAAAGTATGTATCCTCGGTTAATAAATTCTTTTGGTTGGAAACTACTTCGAATGTTGCAGAACGTTTTCCGGCTTTAATCGTGACGGGATTGTTCTCTAATCTTAGAACTCCGTTTTTATCATCGGGCAATTCAAAGTTGAGTACGAGGTCCTGTTCACAGGTCAATGTTAAATCTACATTTACTGTTAATGGAATGTTTTCGGACTCGGTAATAACCGGGGTTTCGGCAGACAGGTAGATTTTGTTGATTCCTGTATATTTATTTTCTTCTCTATCGTCTTTGCATGACGTGAAAGCAGGCAGTAGGCAGATGCCTACTGTGTAGATAAACAGTTTTTTCATTCTAGTTTTCATTTAGTTTAGTATTTTGTTTATTTTTCGATTTTGGTCCATCCTGCATTTTGCGATATATTTTCATTATATAGATATTCGCCTTTCGGAATGGGGAAAAGCCAGCGGTAGTCATCTGGTTTGATTGGTTTATTTTTCATTGTGGCAGAGAGATTCCAATCGGAAAGCAGGCTTTTCCGATAGCGCTTTAAATCAAAGTAACGTTCACCTTCACCGGCAAATTCTTTCCACTTTTCCTGAAGGATAGCTTTCAATAGGGGAGCGCCGGAAAGTGATGTGTCAAGCAAGGGAGCTTCACGTTGGGCCAGGTAGTTGTTTATTACTTCCAGGGCCAATGCATCGTGACCTTTCTGGTCTTGACAATAGGCTTCGGCAAGAATAAAGCAGATGCCGGATACACGAAGTTTGTTGATATATTGTATAGGCTTATAATTCCAATTCTGTTTGTTGTATTTTCCCAGATATAGTACCGGTAAGGTCTCGCCGATGCTTTCACCAGGCATTTCTTGGGGATAGACCGTTGCTTCGTAACGGATGTCATTGGTAGCATATAATTGGGTGAGTGTGGAGTTGATCGTGAAGTAGTCTCCTTTCTTCCTTTCGTAATTCATATCGGTATAATATGAATTGGTGGTATGCAGAGAAAAAATACATTCCTCGCATGGTTCTTGTTCCCATAGTTTTTTATAATGTACGGGGGCCAAGACATCGTATGCATTGGTTGAAGACAGGATTTTTAAGGCATATTCTTCGGCTTTATCGTAATTTTCGGCATAGAGTTCTAAGGCTGCCAATAGATAATAAGCACTTTGCCGGGAAAACCAGTAGACCTGTGAAGGACGGTTGTCTACGGTAACTGCTTCGGTCAGCAATTGGCGGATAGCATTCACACATTCACTGATGCTCGAGCGTTTTAGAAAAGCAAGTTCGAACCGCTCTTTTAAGATGATTCCGTCTTTTTCGGGACCTTCCGGATAGGTGGGGGCAAAAAGTCTGAGCAGATTGAAGTAACAATACGCTTTTAGGGTTTTCGCTTCGCTAACGATACATTGCAACTCTTGCTTGTCACTGTCTGAAATAGGGGATACATAATGGATGCGCTCCAGTACCGTATTGGCTATAGCTATGGCTGAGTAATATTTTTCCCACAAAGAGTTCGATAAGTCCTCCATCGGTTTAGGACGCCATTTATACAGGTTATTCAGGTCGGCATTCAAGTTTATTAAAAAAGTAGGCTGGAAGTCGTCGCTCAATACGGATAAACTGAATTCCGGTTTGGGAATTGCATCATAGGCTGATGCCAATAGTTCGCGTGCGGCAGTTACTGTGGTAATGGCATCCGGATCTGAATACTGATTCTCGTAGGGGATATTGAGCGAACAGGCTGCACAACTGAATATCAATATGCAACAGATTTGTACTTTTCGTATTGGGCGTTGGAAATTATTTATTATTGGGTTCAGGTTCATATATTACTTGTATTTAGAAGGTCAAACTAAGATTGATGGTTAATACGGGCTGCATAGCTCCGGCCAATGAACCTGTTTCGGGATCGGACTCTTTATAAGGAGTAATCATAAAAAGGTTGGATGCCTGAAAGGCGATATTGGCATATTTTATGAAATGACAATTTTTCTCCAGAAAGGTGTGTGGAACCCGGTAGCGTAGCGACAACATGGCCAATTTCAGATAATCGCTTTTCCCGACGGTTTCTGTATTGGGCTGTTGGAGTGAAGCATTGGCAGGAGATATGTAAAATGGGGAATGGTATATTTTTCCTTCATCTCCTCGGTGGAACCACATGTTTTCTAATTGCTTTTGAATGGCATTCTTATTGGCACTGTCGGCTGAACGGACATAAGAATAATTGTAGGGTTTAATGCCGCCGAACACATAGTAAAAGTCCATATCCAAATCGAAATTCCGATAGGAGAAATTCAGGTTGAATGTACCGCTATAGGGAGGAGTGCTATGTCCTAAAACGATGAAGTTTTCTCTGGCCGGATTTTGTGTCGGGGGAATTTCACTTCCATCGGCTCCTTGAAATACCGGAAGACCGGTGATAGGGTTTATGCCTAATGACTTCAGCCCATAAAGCATGTTATAAGCTTTTCCGACTTCATAGTCGGGAGTCAGGGCGGTTTCGCTGGTGTATAAACGGTCGGTATAGTACAGGCTGATTACCTTATTACGGTTGTAGGCCAGTGAACCGCGTAAAGATACACGCCAGTCCGGTGTATCGAGCACTTTTAGTGCGGCGGTCAGCTCGTAGCCTTCATTGCGTAATACACCGATGTTACGTTTCATGGTATTGAAACCGTTGGAAAGGGGGATGGGGACGTCCAGCAGTGCATCACTCGTTTCGCGGCGGTATAGATTGAGACCTAATGTCAGCCGTTTGAAGAATTCGATGGATAGACTGAAGTCTGTTGTGGAAGTCTGTTCCGGTTTCAGATCGGTATTATAAAATCCGAGTAACTGTAGCAGACGGGCATTTCCGTAATAATTGGTGGAGTAGCTGAAGGTGCCGATTGTGGCGGAGGCAGATACTCCGGATAGGTTTGCCATACGTCCATGGGAACCTTTCAGGTTCAGGAGAGTGATGACCTTACTGTTTTTCAGGAAAGAGTATCGGCTGAGGGTCCACCCCAAGCCTACTGCCCATGCTGCATTCCAGCGCTTGTCCGGAGGGAGAACAGAAGAAGCATCGGCTTTGTAAGTAGCAAAAAGGTCATAGGTGGAATCAAAACTGTAGCCCATGACTATCCCGAATCCTAACTGAGCCGTTTTGTCCAGAAGCGAACTGGCTGTCGGCTTCCGGGCTCCGGTGATGGAGTGGTTGATTGCGTTTAGTGACATTTGTGTCCCTACTCCGTATCCGGTGGCAGACATGTTGTCTGTCTGGGTCAGATAGTAGTCCATGTTTCCACCGATTGTCAGGTCGTGTCTTCCGGCGAATGTCTTGTTGTAAGTGATACGTATATTGGAGGAAATATTGGTCGTTGTATTTTTTTCTTTTGTTAATTTTCCACGTTCGGCTATCGCTATTCCCATTTCCCGCTCTGCTATAGACGTGGAAGGAACAAGCGTAAGGGCTTCGTTCAGAAGGAAATCGATGCCGGTTACTGCATCTATCTCCAAACCTTCGAGTGGCCTTAAGTTGAAACTTCCGCTTACTCCGCCACGCTTATCGGTAGATTTACTATGGTATTGGCTCATCAAATCATTTAATGTATATTCGGATGATTTTTCGGAGTAGGAGATTAATTTACCGGTTTTGGTTTCATAAGGATTAAGTTGATAAATCAGATCTGTAGGGGAATGGGTGCTGCCGTTGGGAGTATCGGTTGCCGAATAACCTGCATCGGTGCTTAAGGAAAAATATCCCCAGTTTCCCAGTTTCTGATCGAGGCTCATACGGGCGGTGAAACGTTGAGTGTCATTACCCGGTACTCGTCCTCCCTGCTTGGCATAATTGGTGGATATATAATAAGATGTCTTATCTGTTCCTCCTTTTATGCTAAGGTTATGACGCTGGTAGATGCTACGATGTATCAGTTCATCAAACCAGTCGGTATGGATATTCTTTAATGAGTCGAGTACTTGTTGTCCTTCTGCGATCAGCTCGTCGAGGTTGGGGGCGGTAGCATAATATTTCCGATAGTAATCTTCACTGTATCGATATCCCGGAGTCGATATATTCTGTAAACGTCTTTCTAATTCTAACTTTTCTTCGCTATCCATCATCTTGACTCCTCTGCGTCCACGGGTGGTGATACCTATATTGAAACTGTAACTGGTGGTTAGTCTTCCGTCGGGATTGCCACGCTGGGAGGTGATTTCTATTACACCATTGGCTGCTTTTATTCCGTATAAGGCACAAGCCACAGCATCTTTCAGAACCTTTATTTCCTGAATATCGGCGGGATTAAGAGTCATGAAGGCATCAGATGATATTACTTTGCCGTCCATGACGTAGAGGGGTTCGTTAGCCATATCTCCTTTACGGAAAGATGAATTGCCTCGAATACGAATTTCCGGTTTGGAGCCCAGGTCGCCGGTGTTGGTAATGATCAGCCCGGGAACGGTTCCTTGTAGAGCGAGGGACATATCGATCATGGGTTTACTGTTGAGACGTTCTACATCGACCCGTTGTACAACACCGGATTTGGCACGAATATCCAATTCATTGATATTCTGCCGGGCAACGATGATTACTTCGTCCAGTGCTTTGGGATCTTCTTGCATAGCTGCATCTTGTACCTTCTGACCGGTATATTTCACACGTATCTCTTTCATTCCTATGAAAGAGAAAAGAATTAGATCGTTTTCTTTCCATTTGCCACGTAACAGATAGTGCCCGTCGGTATCTGTTACTGTACCGAATTGGGTACCCTTAATGCGGATGGTGGCGCCGGGAAGCGGTTCGTTTTGATGATCCGTAACTGTTCCTGTCAATACAATATCTCTTTGCTGAGCATGACTAGTAAGGGTGGAAAGGGTGATAAAAAAAGAAATGATTACTGCTTTCATATTAGCGTTCTATCATATGTACTCAAATGTTTCGGGGGACAAAGATAGATACTATGAATAGTCTGTGTAATCGCTACACATAATGAACTTGTTTCTGAAAATACCTAAAAATTGCTATCTTTATTTTAATTTGAACTCCGTATTATTGGGGAAATTCATGAGATGAAGAGTGAGAGCATGGAGAGGCGGTCGATCATTGATAGCGACAGGATAGCGGGGAATAATCGGGACGGCCTTTTCGGAGGGGATAAAAATAGATAGGACGGAAAGAGTTCACCACAGATTGACGGATGGGACAAATAAATACGATAGCTTGTGAGCTGTATTTTGTGTGATCCGTTAATCCGTGGTGAAACAGACAGTTGGGGTGCTTTATTATCTTTATTTTTCCGCAGCCTCTTCTTGGGCTTTCTGTTCCATTTTTCTTTTCACAAATTCGATTTTCAGGTTGGCTTCTTCTTTCTCTTGCTGAATCTGACGTATGGATGAAAGTAATTTGGCCAACTCGTAAGTACCGACGAGTGCTTCACGGTCGGAAGGAGTCATGGTAGTGGAGAATTTCCGTTCGCCGAGATACTCGACACGGATATTTTTCTTATCGCGGTTCATGTAGAGGAAACTGAGGACGTTGCCGTCTTCTCCCATTTTGTAGTCGGCTTTTTCGATTTTTTCTCCCAGATCGGTAGTCTCGTAGCTGTCGTTGGAGGCTGGGGTTTCGGCAAAACTTCCGTCCGGTGCTATCACTTTGACGGCTACGTGGTGGATGTTACTTGGTCCGCAGTAGATAGACGTCAGTGTCATTACTCCCTGTTCGTTCACCTGAAAACGGAGGAAAGAGCGATGCAGATTCTTCTCTACGGTCTGGGTAGGCCAGAAGTAGTTACCGATTTTTTGGTATTCTTCGTTTTTCTCGAAAGTATATTTGTTCTTGATCGCTTCGAATTCTTTCTGTTTGACCTGAAGCATGCTGTCGAGATAAACCAGGCTTTCCTGTTGCTCTTTCAGTTCGACTTGTTGCATCAACTTGATGCCCTCTTTACGGGTGTCGAAAGCTTTAGGATAGAGAATTTTAATACTGTCGATCTGCAACTTGGCTTCGTTGTAGTCGTTATGCTCAAAGGCTGCACGGGCAGCGGCAAGCTTTTCACCCGCTTTCTTTTCGATGCTGTCACCACAAGCTGTCAGTAGTGACAATGTACATGTCAGGACAATCAGTTTCTTCATTTTGTTGTTCTTTGTTATAGAGGGCAAAAATACAAATTTAGAGTGAAGAGTGGAAAGTGAAGAGCGAAAAGTTGTACCTTTGCAGACTGATTAGCTATAAAGAGGGTATGCCAAAAGCGTCAGAGGGCTTAGGCAGGCCTTTTTCAATAACTGTAAAAAAGATAAATAAAAGATGATAGAGTTGACTCAGGAGGAATTGAAGCAGCATTTCAGTGAGCCCATTTTCGGTCAGATCTCAGAGACGGCTGATGCGTTGGGATTGGAGTGTTATGTGGTAGGCGGTTATGTCCGTGACATTTTTCTGCAACGTCCTTCTAAAGATATAGATGTAGTAGTGGTGGGGAGTGGCATTGCGATGGCCGAAGCGTTGGGAAAACGTTTGGGACGCGGTGCGCATGTCTCTGTTTTTAAGAATTTCGGTACGGCCCAGGTGAAGTGTCACGGTACGGAGGTGGAGTTTGTAGGTGCCCGGAAGGAGTCGTATCAACGGGATTCCCGTAAACCGATTGTGGAGGACGGGACGTTGGAAGACGATCAGAATCGCCGGGACTTTACGATCAATGCACTGGCTGTCTGCCTGAACAAAGGGCGGTTTGGAGAACTGGTCGATCCGTTCGGCGGCATGAATGATTTGAAGGAGAAGATCATTCGTACTCCTCTCGATCCGGACATAACGTTCAGTGACGACCCCTTGCGCATGATGCGCTGTATCCGTTTTGCTACCCAGCTGAATTTTTACATCGATGATGATACATTTGAATCTCTTTGCCGTAACAGAGAACGGATTGAGATCATTTCACGTGAACGCATTGCCGACGAATTGAATAAGATCATGCTTTCACCTATACCTTCGAAGGGTTTTATCGATCTGGACAGGAGCGGGCTGTTGGAATTGATTTTTCCTGAATTAGTGGCTTTACAGGGAGTAGAGACCCGGAACGGGCGTGCCCATAAGGATAATTTCTATCATACGCTGGAAGTACTCGACAATATCAGCAGAGTGACGGATAACCTTTGGCTCCGTTGGAGTGCTCTGTTGCATGACATTGCTAAACCGGTGACTAAACGTTGGGAGCCGAAAGCGGGATGGACCTTCCATAATCATAATTTCATCGGTGAAAAGATGATTCCGAATATCTTCCGGAAGATGAAGTTGCCGATGAACGAGAAGATGAAGTATGTACAGAAGATGGTGAGCCTGCACATGCGTCCCATTGTGATAGCGGATGATGTGGTGACGGATTCGGCTGTACGGCGTCTGCTTTTTGAAGCCGGAGATGATATAGACGATCTGATGACGCTTTGTGAAGCGGATATAACCTCGAAAAATATGGAACGTAAACAGCGCTTCCTGAATAATTTTCAATTGGTGAGGCAGAAATTGAAAGATCTGGAGGAAAAAGACCGTGTCCGTAACTTCCAGCCACCTGTGAGTGGGGAAGAGATTATGGAGGTGTTCAATCTGGGACCTTGCAGGCAAGTGGGCTCGTTAAAAAGTGCTATAAAGGACGCTATTTTGGACGGAGTGATTCCCAATGAATACGAAGCCGCCTATGCATTTATGCTTCAAAAAGCCGCAAAAATGGGATTGAAACCCGTACAAAACAAAGAGGTTTAGATGCAATAAGTTTTTGTTTTTAGTGATCTCCGGGGATTCATGCCGGAAAGGATTATATATGCCATAGAGCACTTTCGTAACGGTTTTCCGTTACAAAAGTGCTTTTTTTATCTACTCTTTCTGTCTATTCTTTTTTCATTTCTGTGTATAAACAACCAAACTTTCGAGAAAATAAAAAAAAAGGAGTTTCTGTTAGTGATAGATTGCGGAATAAGTGCTTATTTTGCAAAACACTATTAAACATAAACTAAATCATTTTAAGGTATGAATAGGATGAAATGTGGATTTTACACTTACAGAGGTATTGCTTTTTGTTTTGTAGCCGCGATGTTCTGCGGACAAACAATGGCACAGGTTGTAGAAAAAAGGGGATTCGACTCTCAGAAAAAGATTAATGCATTTGATAACACGACTTTTTGTACTGCTTATTTGTCTGACGGAGCCCTGTATACCATGCGTGATATCGCTATTAATGATGTACGAAAAATTGAGCGTATCGTGTTTAACCCGACGGGAAGCTCCATCGCTCTGTTGAGGGCGAAGAATCCGATAAGTATTTACTCTTTTCGCGACAGGAATAAGAAGCTTTTCGAACTGAAGGAGAAACGTAAGAAATTGAAGGCTAAACCGATGCCGGTGTCGATGTGCTATTCTGCTGACGCCCGTAGTTTTATTGTGGGTAACTCGTTGGGAGAAATTGTGATTTATGATACGAAAGAATATATGCCGTTAGCTTATATTCAGGGGGAGGCTCCGGCCACTGCCCTGGCCATGAGTTCGAACAATTATTTTATCGCCGCCGCGGCAGGACAGAATATTAATATCTGGAATTTCCAGACAAAGGAGTTGAGAAAAGCGATTCCTATGCCGGCAGTCGTTAAAGAGGTGACTTTCTCTCCGGATGCTGCATTGCTGGCTGTAACTACAGATGACAATCACTTGACCATTATCGATACGAAAAACTGGGATAAGGTAGATATATTTGATAAGCTGGGAGGAACACTCAGTTCTCCGTCATTCCATCCGGAAGGAAAATATATCAGTGTGGTGAAAGATGGAAAGAATATAGAGATCATCAACCTGAAGAATGGTGTTGTGGAACAAGATATCGTTGATCCTACAGGCGGTGTTACCGGTGGGCGTTTCTTTAAGAACAACCAGAACAGCGAGGTATTTCTGCTGACCAATCGTACGAAACAAATGGTCTTCTGGGATGCAAACGGACTGAACCCGTTCTATGGTAAGATTATGGGTAGGGAAGTGGATGCCAAGATGAACGAATGGGTGAAGATGATGCAGGGGGAATCGATGGAAGACTATGCGATTCGTGTAAACGATGAAACCCGTATCAAACAGCAACAGCTGTTTGCTCAGGAAGTTGCTACGGCATTGGCGGGTGACCGTATTTCTATGGATAATCCTTTTATAGATGGTTATGATGCTTCGAATAATATGTTGAATATCGGTTTTAAGGGACTGCCGTCTATCGGACTGGAAGTTCCCTCCAATGAAGCGGGCGACTTTAAAGACGGTAAGATGAAATTCTCGAATGCCGTATATGTGCTGAATGATAAAGATGAATTTGAGTTGGCCTATGTTGAAGTTACCAACGAAACGACGAACAAGGTTTATATTTATGATAATATCGGACGTACAAAACTGACTGCTCTGGAAGCAGATGAAAACTTTGTTCCTCTGGAAATTATGCAGCAGGCTACCCGTGAGGAAGCACAATTGGCCGAGATCAAAGAACAGGTCATCGAGGAGAAAAAACAAGATAAACTGATCACTGATAATACGCAGATCAATGTGAAGACAGAGGTAATCCCGGGAGTGGATGCGAATGGTAAAAAGATTCTGAACTACAAGGTGGGTTACCAATATGAAGTGATCAATAAAGAGTTTTCGGCTAAGGAAGACTTCCCGTCGGGAGGTTATAATATCGAACGTTCGAATGCAGCCATGTCATTGATGAAGATTATCAAGAATGCGTTTGAAGGTGACTTTGCCAAATATCTTTCTGAAGGTAAGCAGGTGAAGGTGATTATTACGGGATCGGCAGACGCAGCCCCGATTCGCGGACGTCTGGCTTATGACGGACGTTATGGAGAATTTGTGGACGAACCTTATTACAAGGATGGCAACCTCGATAATATCACAGTCACCAAGGCCGGAGGAATCGCTCAGAATGAACAGTTGGCCCTGATGCGTGCAGCAGGCGTAAAGACTTATATTGAGAAGAACGTGACAACATTGGGTAATACAAAGAACGAATACGAATATCATGTGGAAGTAGCCAAAGAGCGTGGTGGAGAATTCCGCAAGATCAACGTAGAGTTTGTAATTATGGATGCATTTCAACAATAAACAATGAAGAGATTTTTTTTACTGACAATCATTCTTACTGTTGTTGTAACAGGTAAAGTGGGGGCACAAGAAGCTGCCTCCGCTTCAAAACGTGCCAACCAACAGTATGTGCTTTTTGAAAGTGAGCGGGATAAGGGAACGAACGTAACGGCCATGTATGATTATTTGATGGATAGTTACGAAAATTTCATGAAGGTTGTAGAGGCACCGGATAACAGTCAGTATATTGGAGGGGCCAAGAATCGACTGAGAGCGTTGTATCCTTATCTGCTGAACGGGGCAGTGTACTATTCGGAACAGAAACAACCGTCCAAAGCATTGGATTTTGCTGCTGCTTATATCGATATGCCGCAGCTGAAACTGTTCCGTAGTGAATTGTTGCCGAAAGATAACCGATATGCTTCGGTGGTGTATTACGCAGCTGTAGCGGCCTTCAATCTGGAGAAGAACGAAAAAGCTTTGAGATATTTTCAGGAATATCTCAATACCGGTACGGAGGCCCAGCAGAAAGACTGCTATGTTTATATGAATATGATTTATCAGAAGCAGAAGAAGTATGCGGACCAGGAACGTGTGCTGGAACAGGCTATTGCCAAGTATCCCGTTTCGCTTGATTTCCTATACAATCTGGTGAATGTGCATATTGCTACCAATAATATGGAGAAGCTGATTGGAGCAATAGACCGTATTCTGGCTGTCGACCCGAATAATGATAAAGTGTTGCCTATCAAGGCACGCATCCTGGAGCGTCAGGGAAAGAATGTGGAGGCATTGGATATTTATAAACGTCTTTATGCACTGCACCCTGAGAGTTTTGAATTGATGACGGGAGTGGCACGTGCCAACTTTAACTGTGCTACGGAGATTGTGAACAATGGTGCCACTATTGCCAACGATACGGAATATGCTTTGGTACGTCAACGTGCATCGGGTTATCTGATGGATGCCAAAGACCTCTTCCTGAAAATTTTGCAGAAAGATCCTTCTTCCAAAATGTATATGCAGGGACTGGCCGGGGTGTATCAGTATATGGATATGAAACCGGAATATGAGGTGCTGAACAAAATCGTTCAGGATGGGGCTTCTTATACCGCCTTTCCGTCTCGTCTTGCGGCCTATAAAGAGGCATTGAAAAAAACGGAGAATGTGGCTCAAGAGCAACAAGCGGTTCCCGTGCCTATTGAACCGGCTATGCTGGTTATCAAAGTAGACCAGTTTACGGATGCTAATAACAATAAGGTGATCGATGCCGGTGAAAGTTTTGCTATACGGTTCACCATAGAGAATCAGGGTAAGGGAGATGCCTACAATGTACGGCTTCGCCTGGCTGAACAGCAGGGCTATGATCAGTATTTTGACGGCCCTCGTGAACTGGACGGTGGTAATATTGCTGCCGGGAAGTCTAAGGAATACACTTTCCGTTATATAGCCAAGAAGGAGTTGCCGACAAGTCTGGCCAAGATTAATATTTATGCGTTCGAGGCGAATGGATTTGATGCGGATCCTTCCGAGCTGATTGTGAACACTCAGGAATATGCAATGCCTCGTCTGCGTGTTGCCGATCACCAATTCTTCGCTTCCGAGGGTTCTTCCATCACTTTGGGTAAGAACGGTAAGCTGACTGTTGCCTTACAGAATTTCGGTACGCAGACTGCACGCAAGGTGAAAGTGAACTTTACTTTGCCGAAGAATGTATATACGACTGATACGCCGGAGATTATTGTCGATAGCATTGCCCCGGGAGATGTAGCTATACTCGACTATGGTTTTTTGGTGAATAAACGTTTTGATGGAGATTCGATTGCAGTTATGCTGGCTGTCACGGAATCTACTCGTTCGGCTTCTCTGAATGAAGCTTATAAGGTGAAAGTCGGAGAGTACCTGAGTGCTTCCGCTTCGATGAACCTGAGTGGAAATGTAGCTGCACGTAAAGTGAATGTGAAAGACTTCTCACTCGGCTTTAAGAGTGAACTGATGGAGGATGTGCCTGTGGGAGCTGTCAATCGCCATCGGTATGCATTGATTATCGGTAACGAGGATTATAGCATGACAGGGGCTAATGCGGAAATAAATGTACCTTATGCGGTCAATGACGCTGTGTTGTTCCGTGAGTATTGCGTGCGTACTTTCGGGGTGCCCGACGGACAAATCAAGGTAGTGCCGAATGCCACAGCCGGTATGATGCACGAGCAACTCGACTGGCTGGTGAATATGGCAAGTACGGATCCGCAGGCGGAATTGATATTCTACTATTCAGGACATGGAAATAACGACGAGGCTACCAAAGAACCTTATCTGTTGCCGGTAGATATTACCGGTAAGAATATTCGTTTGGGTATCTCGTTGAGTGACTTGTATAAAAAACTGGCTACATATCCGGTGAAAGGGGCTTATGTATTCCTCGATGCTTGCTTTAGCGGTGGTTATAAGAGTGCTGCTCCGTTATTGGCACAGAAAGGGGTGCGTGTGGTACCAAAGGTGGGTTTACCACAAGGAAACACATTGAGCTTCTCGTCCAGTAGCGGTGACCAGACTTCAAGCGTTTATCATGAAAAGAAACAGGGATATTATACTTACTTCCTGATTAAGACCATTCGGGACGCAAAAGGGAATATCTCCATGAAAGAACTGTTTGACAGAACCAGTGCTGCCGTGAAACGTGCAACCGCATTGATCGATAAGATTCAGGAGCCTCAATGTATGGCTTCTCCTACGTGGATAGGCTGGGAAGATATAAAACTGGAAACTCCGGTTGTGACGCCTTAGTAGCATAACAGCCGGTAGTGGTATAAAAAAGAATCGGGAGAGCACTTTTTTGAAAGTGCTCTCCCGATTCTTTTTATTGTTGCGGCTTTAATTTACACTTCAGGTTCATCAATAGTGTGAACCATCCCTCGGTTATCAGTATCCGTAGAGAGAGAGCTGTCTTATTGCAACTCAATAATCTCTTCGTTGCAGATAGTCAGTTTCTCAACACCTTCGGGAGTTACTGCCCAAGAGTTTTCGATACCTACGGGACCTACACCCGGAATGACGATTTTCGGTTCGAGAGCGAAAACCATTCCCGGTTCCAATTCTTGTTTCATACGGGGAGCAAGTACAGGGGCCTCGTTGATTTCCAGGCCGATACCGTGGCCAATGAATTTGGCTTGTTGACTGATACCCATAAATTTGTCGGCAAAACCGGCTTTGGTTACTATGTTGATCGCTGCATTATATAAGTCTTCGCATACAACGCCGGGTTGAGCCATCGATGAAACGGCTTCCTGAATGTCAAGACAGACCTGATGAGCTGTATAAGCCTCGTCACTTAGCTTTCCGACAGAGAATACACGACTCATATCTCCCATATATCCATTGAAATTTCCGCCTAAATCTACCATAACACTTTGTCCTTCTTTTAAAGGAGTCTTATTCAGTCCGCCTGGCAAAGCCGGATCCAACCCTTCGCCCCCCAAAGCGAAATCGTAAGGTGAAGGATAAGCTGCATTGTCACCCGTCAGTACGCTACCCATAAAAATCTCCATACTTTGACCGAATACGCGGAAGATACCTAAGTTACCTTGCAGACGCATCAGCCTCTCTATTTCAATGGAGAATTCCAGATCAGTCATCCCCGGGCGATATACCGAAGGAATCTGGTCGTAGGCTTTGGCATGAGCTACACCCGAACGACGGAATAATTCTATCTCTACAGGAGTCTTAACGCTGCGCGCTTCACGGATCAGAGGAGTACCGTTTACAATTTCCGATTCAGGGAAAATAGCAGCAAGGCGATTGTATTCTGTAAACGAAAGTTCGTCGCCTTCCAACATCAACTTTTGTGGCATCGGCAGATTGTTTTCTTTGATCAAGTCTGGAATCTGTTCCGGTTTACGGATGGGAAATACATGTTCGCCGGTGATATTGTTGGGGCGTTTGATGAATAATAAAGCCGGTGAGTGGAGAGGTAAGTAGAGGTATCCGCTGACGATACGGCCGTAAGTATAGAGCAAATTTACATTACAAGTGATAAGTGCGGCTTCAATATTTTGCTGAGCCATAAGCACACGAATTTTATCGCGGCGCATCTTTAATTCGGGTTGTAACATTTTGTATTATTATTTGGTTTCGAGATGCAAAGTTAGGCGATTTTAGTTGAAAATGAAACCTTTTTATAAAAAAGTAGCGTTACCCATGTCCTGTCTCAGGAGATGGATAACGCAAACCATAAATACAAATACAACTAAACAAAGTTTTTATGTTAGTGGACAAGTAATAATCAGATGATTCCTTGTCCCATCATTGCATGGGCTACTTTCATAAAACCTGCAATATTGGCACCTTTTACATAATTGATATATCCGTCGGGCTCTGTACCATACTTCACACATTGTGCATGAATGCCGTGCATGATAGAATGCAGTTTTTCGTCTACCTCGGCTGCACTCCAGCTCAAGTGCATTGCATTTTGTGACATTTCGAGTCCGGATGTTGCCACACCGCCTGCATTGACAGCTTTGCCGGGAGCGTACATTGTTTTGTGTTCGATAAAGAGATCGATAGCTTCGGGTGTACAACCCATATTGGAGATCTCTCCGACACAAAGAACGTTGTTGTCGATCAGGTTCTTGGCATCTTCGCCATTCAATTCGTTTTGAGTGGCGCAAGGAAGCGCTATGTCTGCTTTTACTTCCCATGGGCGTTTACCGGCTACGAATGTAGAACCCGGAAATTCATCTGCATACGGAGCCACAATATCGTTGCCCGAAGCACGCAACTCAAGCATATAATCGATCTTCTCTCCACTGATTCCATTCGGATCATAGATATATCCGTCCGGTCCGGAGATGGTAACTACTTTGGCTCCCAGTTCGGTAGCTTTGGTAGCAGCTCCCCAGGCAACGTTTCCGAATCCGGAGATAGCCACAGTTTTACCTTTTATGTCGATACCCTTGGTCTGCAACATTTGGTTGACGAAATACAATCCGCCGAATCCGGTGGCTTCCGGGCGAATCAGTGAACCGCCAAATTCAAGTCCTTTACCCGTGAAAGTTCCTGTAAACTCACGGGTCAGTTTCTTGTACATACCGAACATATAGCCGACTTCACGTCCTCCTACACCGATATCACCGGCAGGCACATCCATATCCGGCCCTAGATGACGCCACAATTCAAGCATGAATGCCTGGCAGAAACGCATGATTTCCGCATCACTTTTTCCTCGTGGAGAGAAGTCGGAACCTCCTTTGCCACCGCCCATAGGTAAAGTTGTCAGTGCATTTTTGAAAGTCTGTTCGAATCCCAGGAATTTCAGGATCGAGAGGTTGACAGAAGCGTGGAAACGGATACCGCCTTTGTATGGGCCGATAGCGTTGTTGAACTGAACACGATATCCCAGATTGGTCTGAACTTCACCTTTATCATCCACCCATGTTACACGGAATGTGAAAATACGGTCGGGCTCTACCAGTCTTTCGATGATTTTGGCCTTTTCAAATTCTGGGTGTTGGTTGTAGATATCTTCGATAGAGAGTAATACTTCTTTTACGGCCTGAAGATATTCAGATTCACCGGGATGTTTTGCCTCAAGAGAGGACATGATTTTTTCGATGTTCATAATAGTATGTTTTAAAAAGGTTGATTCTGATAAAATGTAACTTGTTTCATATGCAAATATAAGAAAAGTTTTCTGATGTCATTCGGAATGGCGTATTATTTTGATTAAATAATGATAAAATGACAAAAATACCTATTCGGATATTTATGTCAGTATTTCATTTTCATCCCTAGGTTATACATGATAAACGCATAGATGTCTGCTTGCTCCTTTACTAACTTTGTTGTGGCTTTGTTGGAACCATGTCCGGCCTTGTGGTCGATACGTATGAGAGTAGGAGAGATTTTAAGCCGAAAACGAGAAAGCAATCTGTGCATATATGGATAGTCAGCAATAAAGTGAATTGTTTTTTCTTGTTTTTCCCAATAAAAACAGCGACTTTTGTCTGTTGAATTTTAAAACTACGGGAAGCCCATGCTCAGCAAATTTAAATTAAACCAGCTCTACTTTAAAGATACCCAGTTTGCTAACCTGATGACAAGGCGAATTTTTAACGTCTTACTGATAGCTAATCCTTATGATGCTTTTATGCTGGAGGATGACGGGCGTATCGATGAAAAGATTTTCAATGAATATACCTCACTTTCTCTCCGTTATCCCCCCCGTTTTTCACAAGTTTCCACCGAAGAAGAGGCGTTGAGGCAGCTTGAAAGTGTATCGTTCGATCTGGTGATTTGCATGCCGGGTACGGGAGATAACGATAGTTTTGATATCGGGCGTCATATTAAGGAGAAGTACGAACAGATACCGATTGTTATCCTGACACCGTTCAGTCATGGTATTACCAAACGGATTGCAAACGAAGATCTGAGTGCATTCGACTATGTGTTCTGTTGGTTGGGAAATACCGATTTGCTGGTGTCTATCATTAAGCTGATCGAAGACAAGATGAATCTGGAGCATGACGTAAAAGAGGTGGGCGTGCAGTTGATTCTGTTGGTGGAAGACAGTATCCGCTTCTATTCTTCCGTACTTCCCAATCTTTATAAATTTGTATTGAAGCAGAGTCAGGAGTTTTCTACCGAGGCCTTGAATGCCCATCAACGTACACTCCGTATGCGTGGTCGTCCCAAAATTGTATTGGCTCGTACTTACGAGGAAGCGATGGATATATATAATAAGTATACTAACAATATATTGGGAGTTATTACCGATGTCCGTTTTCCTCGTGTGGATAAGGGAGAGAAGGACGGTATGGCAGGTATCAAGTTGTGTGCCGAGGTAAGAAAGAAAGACCCGTTTGTTCCTTTAATCATCCAGTCGTCCGAGACGGAGAATGCGGCCTATGCGGCAAAATACGGGGCCACGTTTATCGATAAGAATTCCAAGAAGATGGATGTCGATCTTCGCCGGATTGTTTCCGATAATTTCGGTTTTGGTGACTTTGTGTTCCGTAATCCCGAAACGGGAGTCGAGATAGCCCGCGTACGGAATCTGAAAGAGTTGCAAAATATCCTTTTTGCCGTTCCTGCCGAATCTTTCCTTTATCATATCAGCCGTAACCATGTCTCACGTTGGTTGTATTCACGCGCCATGTTTCCGGTAGCCGAATTTCTTCGTCCCATCACCTGGCATAGTCTGCAGGATGTCGATGCACACCGCAAAATCATCTTTGAGGCCATCGTGAAATATCGAAAGATGAAAAACCAGGGAGTGGTAGCCGTATTCAAGCGCGACCGTTTCGACCGTTATTCAAACTTTGCCCGTATCGGAGACGGTTCGTTGGGAGGAAAAGGGCGCGGACTGGCGTTTATTGACAATATGGTGAAGCGCCATCCGGAATTTGAAGAATTTGAGAATGCCCGTGTAGCTATCCCGAAAACAGTAGTGCTCTGTACCGATGTATTCGACGAGTTTATGGATACGAATAATCTGTATCAGGTTGCCCTTTCCGATGCTGATGACGATACGATTCTGAGATATTTCCTGAAAGCAAAGTTACCCGACCGCTTGGTTGAGGACTTTTTTACTTTCTTCGATGTAGTGAAGTCCCCTATTGCCATCCGTTCTTCTTCTCTGCTTGAAGATTCCCATTATCAGCCTTTTGCAGGCATCTATAACACTTATATGATTCCTTATCTGGACGATAAATATGAGATGCTTCGTATGTTGTCCGATGCTATTAAGGGAGTATATGCATCAGTCTATTTTCGTGACAGTAAGGCATATATGCAAGCCACTTCGAATGTGATCGATCAGGAAAAGATGGCCGTTATCCTGCAACAGGTAGTCGGCAATCAGTATGGTGACCGTTATTATCCTTCCATGTCCGGTGTAGCCCGCTCTCTCAATTATTATCCCATTGGTGACGAAAAGGCTGAAGAAGGTACGGTAAATCTGGCTCTCGGTTTGGGCAAGTATATCGTAGATGGAGGCATGACTTTGCGTTTCTCGCCTGCCCATCCTTCGAAAGTGCTACAGACCAGTGAATTGGATATTGCCTTGAAAGAGACGCAGACCCGTTTTTATGCCCTCGACCTGAAGAATGCCGGTGATAACTTCTCGATTGACGATGGATTCAATCTTTTGAAGTTACATGTGAAGGAAGCCGAAAAAGACGGTTCGTTGCGTTATATTGCCTCTACTTACGATCCTTACGATCAGGTGATTCGGGACGGTTTGTATCCCGGAGGGCGCAAAGTGATCACGTTTGCCAACATCCTGCAGCACGATGTATTTCCGTTGGCACGCATCCTGCGCTGGGTGCTTCGTTATGGTCAGCAGGAGATGCGCCGTCCGGTAGAGATCGAATTTGCCGTGACGCTCAATCACGACCGTGATAAGACCGGTACATTCTATCTGCTTCAGGTGCGTCCTATTGTGGACAGTAAAGATATGTTGGACGAGGATCTTACGACTATTCCTGACGAAGACGTGTTGCTTCGTTCCAACAACTCTTTGGGGCATGGCATTATGAACGAGATACACGATATTGTGTATGTCAAAACCGATCATTACAGTGCATCGAACAATCAGAATATAGCTTGGGAAATAGAGAAAATCAACCAGCAATTTCTGAATGAAGGCAAGAACTATGTGCTTGTCGGCCCCGGACGATGGGGAAGCAGTGATACTTGGTTGGGTATTCCGGTGAAGTGGCCACATATTTCTGCCGCGCGTGTCATTGTGGAGGCCGGACTTACTAACTATCGGGTAGATCCCAGTCAGGGAACACATTTCTTCCAGAACCTGACTTCTTTTGGTGTGGGATATTTCACGATTAACGCGTTTATGAATGATGGAGTATACAATCAGGAATTCCTGAATACGCAACCCGCCGTATTTGAAACCGAATATCTCCGTCATGTACGCTTTGAAAGGCCGATTGTTGTGAAAATGGATGGCAAAAAGAAACTTGGAGTAGTCCTTATGCCCGATAAATAATTGAATAACGTTGTATAAAAAAAGTCCTGTTTTTCATAAGAAATGCAGGACTTTCTTGTTTTACCTCCTTTTTGTGGTCTGTTTTTATGATTAAACAACTTTTTGTGGCTCTTTTTTCAGATTTTGTAAGGAATCGCATGTTGTGCATTTATTATAATAAAGGAAAACTATAACTTTGCGTTCGGCTTTTACAACTTATGAGTAATAATTAGTAGTTATCATTATGAAAAGACTCTCTTTTATGGTTAGTATGGCGATGCTAATTTCATGTGTTGCCTCGTGTGATTCCGGCAGTGATGCTGTTTCATACGGTGTAGGAACATTGAGCCTCGGGCTCTCTGCCAATCCTTCTTTTTCCACGAAAACCCGTTCCGTCAACGAAGCGGAATATAAAAAAGCCGATAATTATCAAGTGACGGTCAAGGATGCCGACGGTGCCTCTTTATACAATGGCTTGTACAAAGACATGCCCTTGTCCATTGATCTGACTGCCGGTAAGGGGTATACCGTAAAAGCTTTCTATGGCGAGAATGTGAACGCAGGCTTCGACAAGCTATATGTGGAAGGTAGTCAGGAATTCACGGTCAGTGAAGGCGAACAAAAGAATGTTATTTTGTACTGCAAACCGGCTAATGTCAAAGTATCGGTTGTCTATACCGAAGATTTTCTGAAATATTATTCGGATTGTACCGTATCCCTCTCTACTTCACACCTGACTGCTCCTTTTGAAGTGAATATGAAAAAAGATTCCGGTAAGGATGCTTATCTGAAAGCAAATGCCGATGGCGAGAAGGTATCGATCACTGTAGGAGGTTTCAGAGATAAAGAAGGCAATGAGGTGGTGATGGAAGCTTTGGTTGCTGAGAAAAAAGTGGCTCCCAAAACACACCTTACTATTACAGTCGATCCGGAAGTTATTACTATTTCCACGGGTACGGCGTCGTTGGACGTAACAGTGGATACCGGTACAGAAGATAAGGATGTGAATATCGAGATTCCGGAAGAGTATTGGCCGGGTAATGCAAGTAAGTAAATATAAAAAGATTGGTATATATGAATGCGATAAAAAACATATATGCGGTGCTGGCATTGATAGCACTTTGTTTGAGTTCCTGCGAGATGAAGAATGAATTGGAAGGCAAATATAATTTGAAGAATGACGAGGGGCTTCTGACATTGGATCTGGTGAACAAGACTCAGGCTACGCCTACTACAAAGGCTGAAAGTACATCACTTACTGATGAACTGGATGTGAATACCTATAAGGTGGAGATTGTTGATAATGCCACTGAAGCCGTGGTCCGTTCATTTGCCAGCTATGCAAAGTTGAAAGAAGCTTTGCCGTTGGTCGTTCCGGTAGGAAACTATAAGATTGTGGCTAAAAGCGGTGTTTTGCAAGATGCTTCGCGTACTCCCTATTTTGAAGGAAGTTCTTCTATCGAAGTGAAGCAAGGAATGGAGTCTAAGGCAGAAGTTCTTTGTAAATCGGCAACTGTGAAGGTTAGTTTGAATATATCAGAAGAGTTTCTCAATATGTTTGCCGATGATTACGTGTTCACTGTTTCAAACGGAATCGGCGGAGTCATTTATGTAAAGAAGGAAGATTTAAGTTCGATTTATCTCAGCATTCCTGACGGCTCTACTTCGATCAAAATTGTAGCGAAAGTAACGGAGAAGGACAGTGGTAGAGACATTGAGACTGTTTATACAGTGACGAAGCCCGATGCAGAAGGTCTGCAAGGCGGTGATTCTTTTAATGTCACGGTGAAACCGGTAGAAGAAGGTGAAGATCCGAACAATCCCGACGTAACTCCTTCTGATCCGAAGTTGGGGATACAGTTGGATATTGACTTGACCATGGATGAAACTGGCATTACAGTGAAAGTACCGACTGAACTGATTGAAGAATCGAAACCGGAAGAACCGGATCAACCAACAGATCCCGATCAGCCGACAGTAGACGGACCGGAGATTATCGGGGCGGATGAAGTGGTAGAAGTGGATACCAATAATCCTCCAACAGTTCAGGTTACAATGAAAGCTCCGGCTGGAATTCAGAATTTACTTGTGACGATAACTTCAGATTCCAACGAGTTTATAGGTTTAATTTCTCAAATGGGGTTGGGCGAAACGTTCGACTTAGCTAATCCTGGTGATTTGGAGGATAAACTTGGAGGTAGTTTAGAAGACGGATCCGGTATAGGCCTGATTGACCCGAATGATCCGATTAAAGATAAAAAAGAGTTTATCTTTGATGTATCCGGTTTTATGCCTATGTTATCGCCGTTTGGGCTTCAGCAACACTATTTTACTATTAAACTGATTGATAATAATGGTAAGGAGTTAGCCAAGAAATTGACAGTAAAAGTGGTGAAAAACTAATTTGAATTTTCAATGAAAAGATATATATATTTGTTCGTCTCTGTCTTTACTCTTGTGATGGCATCATGCCAACAAGAGGAGACTTCCAATGGTAAGACCGGATTTCTCCAGTTTTCCGTGGAGAAGAATACAAGTACGATTTTAGTTCCGGCAACAAGAGCAGAAGAGTTGCCGATTGCCTTGCAGGTAGTTGACAGAGCCGGGACCGTTGTAAAGGAGACTGATGATTGGCATAACTGGACATCTACTCCTCTTGAATTGCCATTAGGTTCCTATACCATTAATGCTTTCTCAAAAGGGGTTGATGTAGGGACAGCCGGATTTGACGAGCCTTATTACTGGGGGCAAAGTGAAGTAACGGTTGTTCCGAAAGTAAATCAGAGTGTTAACATAGAGTGCCGTTTGGCCAATGTGAAAGTGACAGTCAATTACAGTGCTGATGTGAAGAAGTATTTTTCGAAACTGAACTGTTCTGTGGGTAATTCTTCCGGTAAGCTGGTTTTTGGTAAGGACGAGACACGCTCCGGGTATTTTGCGGTGGATAAGTTGAATATTTCGTTGGCATTGACAAATACGGATGGGCGTTCTTTTGTTTTTGAATCCGAACCGATTACAGATGTAAAAGAACGTCAGCACTATCGTATTAACTATACTATGAAGGCCAATGGTGCTATTGGTGGGGTATCAGTCACCTTAGATCCTTCTACCAAAGAGTATAATGTGAATATAGCCATTCCTAAAGAAAGTAATCCGAGTGTAAATGTCTGGTCTGATTTTGCAGACGTAACTCTTCCTCTTCCTGACGGCGTCGTTACCAAAGAGTGTAAGTATCGCATTTCCGGAACGGAAGATTGGAATACGGTGTCCAATGTTGAACAGGCCGATGGAAAGCTTGTTGCAACCATAACCGGTCTGATTCCCGGTACGGAGTATGATTTCTGTTTTGCAATAAATGGAGTAAACGGAAAAATAACGACTGCGACCACCGAACTCCAGAAACAACTGGAAAATGGAAGTTTTGATGAATGGAATCAGAATGGAAAAACTTGGTTCCCGGGAACTGCGGCTGAGGCTTCTGCAAAGAATTCGTATTGGGATACCGGTAATGTGGGAGCAGCTACCATGAGTAAAAATCCAAGTATCGGAGAAAGTAACGATGTACATACCGTAGGTGGTAAATCGGCCAAATTGTCTTCGCAATTTGTGGGAATGTTTGGTATCGGAAAATTTGCTGCCGGTAACATCTATATCGGGCGTTATATGGAAACGTATACAAGCCCGATGGGAGCACGTATACGTTTCGGCCGTGAGTTTACGTCACGTCCTACGCAGCTGAAGGGATGGTACAAATACACTCGTGGAACCAGTATAGATCGTGGAGATCATAATGTGGAGGAATTGAAAAACTCGGGTGGTGATAAATGTGCTATCTATATTGCCTTGACTGACAATGAAGGTTTGGTTGATGATAATGGAGTGAAGACGGCTTATGAAGTCAACAATAACAAAGAAGGCAGTCCTACGCGTTATACGGTTGATCTTTCTGAAGCCAATAAAGATGTTATAGCTTACGGTTCCATTACCGATGAAGAGTCTAAAGGCTCTTTCGATGAAAGCGGAAATGTAGTCTGGAAGCAGTTTACGATTGATTTGAAATACCGTGATTTGACCCGTAAACCCAAATATATTATCGTCGTTGCTTCTGCAAGTAAATATGGTGACTTCTTTACCGGCAGTGAAAGCAGTGTCATGTTGATTGATGATTTTGAATTGGTGTACGGTACACCTGTTACCGCCAACTAATCCATAGCGAATGAAAAAAATAATCATATTTCTACTTCTTCTTTGTCCGGTACTGGTCCAGGCAAAGAAGAAGTTTGACCGTGGAATCGTGAAGAGTGTGTTTGTCCCGAAAGGGCAATGGTTTATGGGTTCTACAGTTTCGTATTCGGAGCAGAGTGCTGATCAATATCAGTTTTTGGTATTGGCAAACATCGATGCCAAAGGTTATACATTCCGTTTGAGCCCTTTCGGAGGATACTTTTTTGCTGATAATATGGCAGCGGGAGGCAGGTTCACCTACTCCCGTACCTACTTCAATATAGGAAACGTAGACATTAATCTGGGCGATGATCTTTCGTTCCACATCAAAGACGATATGTATCTGGAGCATAACTACTCCGCATCCGGATTTCTGCGTACCTATATGGGGCTGGGCAGCAGTAAAGTGTTCGGCTTCTTCAATGAAGTGCGTCTGACTTATGCTTACGGGCAGGGGAAACATTCCAATGGTACGGGTAACGACTTGACGGGATACTATCAGCGTTCTCACACGTTTGAGATCGGTGCGGCTCCCGGATTGGCGGCATTCGTATCCGATTTTGCTTCGGTAGAAGTTTCGGTAGGAGTGATGGGATTCAGTTATAAATGGGTCGATCAGATACATAATCAGGTAAACAAGGCGTCCCGTCATAGTGCAAGTGGTAATTTTAAGATAGACTTATTCTCGATTAATCTCGGAATGACGATGTATTTCTAACTTAAGCAGTGTTTTGAGAAATGAAGAGTTTACAAATTTATCTATTCCTGTTTCTGTCGGTCTTTGCTCTGGGTGCTTGCATACAGAATGACATTCCTTACCCTTACATCAAAGGCGAAATTACAGCTTTCGAAGTAGAAGGGCAGACCGGTGATGCCGAGATAAACAAGAACAGCCGCACCATCGTAGTGGAAGTGGGTGATGAAGTCGATATAGAAGAATTGCGTATTACCAGGTTCGTTGTGAACGAAGAGGCCACTTACAGCGTAGACGAACAATACTGCGTCAGCCCCAATAAATTTCCTTCGGCCGGCTTTTCTGCTTTAGCCGACTTGCCGGCAGGAGCAGATACACGGGTCGATTTCAGTAAGACCGTTCCTGTTCTGTTGCGTACTTATCAGGATTATCAGTGGATGATAACCGTTAAGCAGACAATCGAGAGAGTAGTCGAAGTCGAGAACCAGGCCTTGCCTGCCATCATCGATGATAAGAATCACACGGTATTGGTGTATGTCTCGCAGAAACAGGATTTGTCTGCTGTCAAGATAACAAAGATGATTCTGGGAGGCAGTAAGGCTACCATCACTCCCGATCCATCCACTGTAACCAATTTCAGGAGACCGCAGGAGTTTGTTGTCAACCGTTTCGATAAAGAAGAGCTATGGACGGTCGATGTGGTACGTACCACATCGACAGGTACCACGGGAAGTGCCGATGTGTGGGCTACAAGAGCCACATTGAACGGGGGTATGAAGCAAGGAACCACTCCCCGTGTGGAATACAGGAAGAAGTCGGAAGATACCTGGACCGTTGTACCCGAAACAGATGTGAAACTGGAAAGTGGTACAACTTTCAGTACGACACTGACCGGATTGCAAGATGGTACCGATTACGTTTGGCGGGTAGTGGTCGAGGAAGTTCCTAGCACGGAATCCGGATTTACTACCGAAAAGATACAGGAAATACCTAACTTAAACTTCGATACCTGGTCGCAGAATCCCACAGGAACCTTTAAGAAGAGTTGGTATCCTAATGCCGATGGCTCAAATTCTTTCTGGGCAACCGGAAATGATGGAGTGACCTCTTCATTGGCGGGCAGCCGTGATTCGAGTACCCGCCCGGAAGAAAAGAGTGTTGTGAACGGAAAGGCGGCTTATATGGTCACTTTAGGTAGTGTGCCGCTGGTAGGGGTGGCTGCCGGCAATCTGTTTATCGGTGATTATAAAACGAATGCCCAAAGTCCCAAGGATAGTCCTAAGTTTGGACGTTCGTTTACGGGGGCACGTCCCACCGGATTGAAGGGGTGGTATAAATATACTTCTAAACCGGTGGATTATGTCGGTAATCCGGATAATCTGAAAAATGATGAATGCCATATCTATCTCCGTCTGTGGGACGATAAAGATAACGAGATCGGTTACGGAGAGTTCATCGGAAAAGAGACGGTGACCCAATATACTCAGTTCCGGTTCGATGTGACTTATACCAATAAAACGGCGAAGCCTGCCAAGATAACGATTGTTGCCACTTCGAGCCATTATGGCGGTGACTTTACCGGGATGAAGGTGACCGGTTCGGTAGGTGTAGGCAGTGAACTGTGGGTCGATGAATTTGAATTATTGTATGAATAAGAAAGAGAGCTATGCATAAATCTGTTTTATCTTTAGTGTGTTGTTTGTTCTTTTTCCTGTCGTGTCAGGAAGAAATAGAAACGATGCCTAACGGCAGTTTGAATATCGTATTGACGGATGAAGCGGCGGTTACCCGGACTTTGCCGGAGGCTTTGTCAGATGAATTGCGGCAACAGTTCACGATTGAGTTGCTGCGTGACAGAGAAGGGACAATCGTGCCCGAATACAAAGGTGCATTGAGAGATTTCGGAGATCAAAGGGTATTCAAGGTAGGCAGTTATCAACTGAAGGCTTATCTTGGAGAGAATCCGTCACTGGCATTGGATGCACCCTATTATTATGGAGAAGTTCAAGACATTGCCATCGAGAAGGGTAAAGCAACGACGGTTACTGTCGGCTGTAAGGTAGCCAATGCGCTGGCTACTTTTGAGATTGTGAATCAAGAGGTCTTTGATAAACGTCTGAAAGATTATTATGTGGAAGTCAGCGCAGGGGGTGAGTCGGTTACTTGGAAACCGGGAGACGCCACACATCCCTACTTTAAAGCCGGAGGCCGGGTGACAATGGCATTGATCGGTACTTCTGTAGAGACAGGGCAGGAGGGAAGTTATGCTTTGAATCCGATCGAGACAGTGAAAGCGGGTGTTAAGTATAATTATAAGCTCTCCATGAAGGCTTCCAATGTAAGTCTAGAGGTCACTACGGAAACTCAACAGGAACCTATTACTATCAACGAAACCGTACCCGACAGCTGGTTGCCGAAGGCTAAGGTATTTAGTGAGGATTTCGATGAAAATCATGTGTTGACTTATACCGAGACGGCAGATGCTTTGTCGAGAGCCGGCATTGCGTATACAGCTTTGCGTCCGGTTCAGGATGTGGAGTTTGCCTTTAACTTTGCGGATAAGCATTTGGAACATCTGAATAAGACGTATCTGCTGTCGGAACTTTCCGAAGAAGATCGGCGGGCTTTGGCTGCTGTGAATATTGTCTTGCCCGATCTGACTGCAGGAAGTACTGAGGGAGTTATCGACTTTGCCGGAGTAACTTCCGGCATGCTGACTCACGATGGAGGACAGGATACGGATAATATAATAGCCGTTCGGGTAAAAGCAAATGACCGTTGGAGTGATGCCGGTATGTATACCATCCGGACTGTGAAACCTGTCTTTAAAGTGGGTTATTATCCGGGCAATGTTTGGACGAAAGAGTTTACTTTGAACACACTCACTGCCGATAGCGTGAAAACCGGCAATTTAGATAAGTTTACCGATATTGCTTACGAATTTAGTGCCGATGGTAATAGTTGGGAGGCGATGCCCGGAGATTTGCGAAAGGCAGGGCTGAGTCCGGGAACCTCTTATTATGTGAGAGCGAAATATAGGGGAGAAGTGCCGGGAGAGAAAGTGGAGGTGAAAACGTATGAGGCGCTATCCATACCCAATTCTGATTTTAATGCTGGATATGATGTTACATATCCCAAGAGTGAGAATCCATTATACACATTTAAAGGCGATTGGATTGGTACGCGAAATCCTTTGACCTGTCATACTGATGGAGCTAACGCATTCTATGTATCTAAATCAAGTACGCTTCCGGTAGTTGATGGTGAACGTAATGTTGCTCATATGATGACATTAGGGTGGGGAGCAGGAAACACTTGTTCTTTCGGTAATAAAGATTATTGGCTTGGAAATAGTGTTATTAATCATATCAGTGCGGGTATCGTTTGCGTAGGAGATTATGAGGCTGCTGGAGATGTAGTTAATGGTAAAGCGGCTTATATTCGTCCAACGTCTATGAGTTTTGTGTACAAAGCTGCTCCATATAAAGATGATGAGTATTTGATTGAAGCCTATTTGGAAAATATTACAGGAGAAGTAGAAACCATAATTGGCAAAGCTTATTTGAAATCCGGTACTGCATATTCATCCTATCAAACTCAAACCTTGAATTTTGAGTATAATAATGAACATAGAAACTTACCGATCTCTCATGTGAAGATTATATTTAAGGCCGGTACTAAAGAAGATCGTGATCACTTGGAAGATAAGTTTAGGGATGCAAAAGTTCCATATGGTGATGCTTATATCATAGGTTCACAGTTCTGGCTCGATTCATTCACTTTACATTACGACAAATAAATATGAAAACCTATATATACCTCTTTCTCCTCTTGATTGCTACGGCTTCCTGTAGCGAGCAAACTGCTCCCGATCATTCCGTCGGTTATCTCCGTGTAGAAAATATCATCCTCAGTTGTGATACCGAAACGCTGCCCATTACTCGTGCCGTCGATGCCGGACTTAAGCTTGAGATCTGGCAAGGTTCTGAGTGTGTACGTAGTTATGATCCGGGAGCAGCGGAACTTTCCAAAAGGATCGTTCTTCCGGTTGGTGAATATACCCTGAAGGCCTTTACTCCCGATCAGACCGAGGCGCCGGACAATGAATCGGGTACACCCATCTACAGCGTCGACTATCCTTTCGCTATTGTATCGGAGGATGTTACTCTGATTTCGGTGAAAGCACCGCAAGTTAATATCGGGGTTGGCGTTGAGTATTCGGATGAATTTATGGCAAACTTTACAGACTTCTCCATTACCGTAAGTAGTCCTACAGGACGTCAGGCAAGCCTGACAGGTAATGTGACAGACCTTTTATATTTTAATGTCCCGACCGGTGGAACCCATTTAAGTTATACGCTTACCGCCACCAATGCCGATGGAGAGACAATGACTTCCGAAGCGCGTTCCATCCTTCAGAAATCGGGAGCGGAACTTACTTCCGGAAACTATAAAGTCCGGATCGGCCTGGTTCAGTAAGGAAGGTCGATGAAAAGCAGTCCGGCTACTCCTAAACTTCCTTAAACCTCCAAACTTTCTTCTTCCGGATTTGTCATATTGCCAATCTTTAAAACGTAGAAAGTATGAATAGAGACAGGCAATTGAAGAAGGACATGGAGAGCCGGGAAGTGCAGATCCATGAAGAATATGAAAAGAACAGGCATCTGATGTCTGAGGACAAAGTAAAGGAACATCAAAAAAAGAATAGGGGCATTAAGACCACTACCCAAAAATGACTCTTTGCGTGCAAACGGTTAATGGTTTAGCGATAAACAGTTAATAGTTTGCACGCAAAGTTTTATTATAGGGTAGGAGCTTTCTGGAGTGTATTATATCTGCGATTGATTCATATTTACCTTCGTTGCCGGTCTTCGATCAAACGACGATTGTGCGGCTGCCCGATCTTATTTTATTAACTTTTGTGAGAAAACGGGTTAATAATGTATTTTTGTAGTATATTTGAATGTAAATATCAATAGGGGTTTATTTATGAATGAAACAGTTAATCTTACTGTATATCAGTTTGGACCTATATCCGAGGCGGATGTCGTGTTCGACAAATATACGGTTTTGATAGGAAAACAGGGATCGGGAAAAAGTACCATTGCCAAATTATACTCCATGTTTACGTGGTTGGAGAAGGGGCTGGCACGCCGTATCACCAGTGAAAAATACATTACCCAATATTCACGATTCCAGAAAATATATTGTGCCTATCACCGTTTGGAATCATACTTTAAGAGAGAAACGGTTATCCGTTTTTATGGATTACATTATAACTTCTTCTATGAAAATGAAAAGTTTCATGTCGAAGCCAAAGGACTTCCGGAGTCTTATAAGGTAGCGAAGGTAATGTATGTTCCAGCTGAACGAAATTTTTTGAGTACAGCCGATGATACGGATGGATTGAAAAGTCTGCCGGAATCTTTAGAAACCCTGCTTGAAGAGTTTGATAAGGCTAAGGAGGCATTCAAAACCGGATATCGGCTTCCATTCAATGACACTGATTTTGAATATGACGCACTCAATAAGATATCGTGGATTAAAGGCAGCGATTACAAGATTCGTTTCTCGGCAGCTTCCAGTGGTTATCAATCTGTTTTACCTCTTTCTTTAATTACCAGATTCCTATCCGACCTAGTGCTGGACAATGCCAATAAAGAGGACCTGAGCATTAAAGAGAAGAAGCAGATTGAAAAGGAAGTGAATAAAGTTATGAATGATAAATCACTTACGGATGGGGTAAAGTTCGCTATGTTGCGCAATATCTCGTCCCGGTTCAAATATTCCTGCTTTGTGAACATTGTTGAAGAGATGGAACTGAATCTCTATCCGGAGTCACAGCGAAGTGTACTTTTCGATTTATTAAGTTATGCCAATAAGATAGAGTTGAACCGCCTTGTGCTTACTACGCATAGTCCTTATGTCATCAATTATCTCACTTTAGCCGCAAAAGCTTTTTTGCTGACTCAAAAAATATCTGCAAATGAAACTTTGCAAGAGAGAATAAAAGAGGTAGTTCCTGCGGACAGTGCGATAGATCCGGCGCGACTCCGGATTTACGAACTGAAAGACGGAGGAGTATTTAGGTTAAGTACTTACGAGGGCTTGCCTTCTGACGAGAACTTTTTGAATATCCAATTGGGAGTGACTAATGAATTGTTCGATCAGTTACTTGAAATAGAACAAGAGTTTGATTATAAAAACTAAGTGACTATGTCCATTGATTTTTTTATAGCAAAGTGTCAGACAGAGAACATCGTTGATAAGGAATTTGGCATTTGCGATGATGAAGACGAAGAAAAAAAGACCCCTGCTTATGTAGATAGGAATCAACCGGATAAATGGGTTGCTGTGGTAAAGAACCAAACGAATCAATCTATCAACTTTACAGCAGTCGATAATTGCGTAGAGATGAATCGAAGTGACGGAACAATGGACTTTCGTTGTGATGCCATGTTAACCAATGATGACAATATTGTTTTCGTTGAACTGAAAGTACAAGCAGCCGATTGGATCTTTCATGCGGTGGACGAACAATTACAAACTACCATTGATCATTTCAAGGCTAACCACGATTTATCGAGATATAAATATAAGCGTGCATTTGTATGTAATAAAAGGCATCCTAACTTTAGGGTCAGCTATAAGGACAAGATGACATCATTTTATCAGAAAAACGGTATTCGTTTGAATCTGGTTAGAGAAATTATTTTTAAGTAAGAGACGTATACACTATTACTGAAAAGATATAAATCTGATGATGTAGAAGGGGAATATCAAAATTATATCGTTTCTGCTGTAATACAGATAAAAAGCAATAAAATTCTTCTTTTTACAGACTCGTACTTTTCTTTCTCCGGATCAACTAGGACGGTAGAAGTGAGAAATGGCTGGTTTCTTTGGCGAAGAACCGCTCTTTTGAGTCGGTAGAGCCTTGCTTTTCCGGAAAACAAGTAAGCATTTACCTCAAAACAAGTAAGCATTTGCCTTGAAAGACGGTTACATTTTCCTAATTTGCTTACTTCTTTTTTAAATATCTCCTAATGTTTTGGCAGATTACATATATTGTTATGCAAATCGGGCGATAAGAGCACGGATTTTCTTCCCGTTGCTCGCAGGAAAGTATCCTGTCCGAAGTGTGTAAAGGAATGGTGTTTTACTCTAACAAGGAGATTACGGCGGATAATACTCCTTTATTGTTTCTATTTGATAAGGAAGCAGCTGAATGACCTGTTGAAATGATAATCGGGGAATCGTCTGTGAGCCGTTTTTCCGAACTTCATCAGAGACGTGCCCGAAAGAACGGGATATAGAGCCATTGGATTATCATTTTGACATTTTGGCACTTTGACATTTGCTCTCACACTTTCTATGACAACCCTATGTCAGTAAGTCTAATATATCCAGATAACCATGTTCCGGTATTGTAGTCGTCCTTGCAGATTAGAGGAAGTTATACTTTTATTGCTGGTTAGAAATTTCATGTTTTTAATAAAGCGCAGAAACATATTACCACTTCATATTAAAGGTCTGGGGTATCTTCTTTCCTTATTAAAAGATGGTTTTGACAGGTTCAAGCTGAATCTGTCAAAACCATTCTGGGTTTAAATATTATAATCATTCTCTTCCAATGACCTGACGAGATTCGCCATATGTCACTGTTGTTGTTTTATCCGGTCTAACCTGTATTCCGATGTCCGAATACATATCAGAAGAATCATCAGAGGGTTTTATATAATAATTCCCTATATTCAACGATACTTTCAATACTCCATTAACATTCGGGGATTCTACTAAAATGGGGTACTTAGTATTCTCCATCGAACAAATAGCAACTTTGAGTCCCTTTGTCGGTTTGGCGAATGTTATAACGAGCTTACCTTGTAACTCCTCTGCATCGTTAGAACATGATGATACACCTAGTAGTATTCCAGCCAATATCAGGCACAACCACGTAATTCTTAATTTTTTCATTATTCTTATCGGTTTAAATTAAATATATTCTTAATGACGGATATAAACATTCTCCGTTATACTATAAATGGGATTTAACAAAAATGCTTTCGTTACGAAGGGCTTAGATATGCTCACTTGTTAATACACGGCATTCAACGATTCTATTGTCCTTCTTTGGGGGATGAGACAACAAGTACGAGCGACAAACAAAGGGAATAAAATTTTTTCATAATTAAAATTAGTTCAGTTTATGCAAATTTACAAGTTTTTTCTTGTCAGAAAAATACCTATTAATTGGTATTTTATTAGTGGAATAATAGAATTGAGTGAAATTTGATTGAGAGTTTGCAAATAGCGACCAAAACCCTTCTCTTATTGGTGAAAAAGAGGAATAATTCGCTCTTTTCTGGATTTGGATGGGGAAGGGACAGAGCTGCCCGCCAGATATAGTTATAAACTGATTAAAACTCTTTTTTTCTTTCCAGACCACATGCCGGCAGAAGTTTCTGATTGGATACACCAAGCATATTCCATTGCTTTTTTATGTATTTAATGATGTGTTAGCGGAAACATATACATGTATACAATGTCATGTGGAATATACCCGGATCGAAGATTTGTCCGGAGAGACGGGTGAGGGATGCCCGCCCCGATGGAACTTGCACATAATAAGTAGGGTGTAGCCATCCGGGACCGATAGCTACACCCTAACCCCGATATGGCTACACCCTAAGCATCGGATGGCTACACCCATTTATATGGAGAGATATGTTTGCGGAATTACTTTCCGCTGTTATTTTGCTGTTCCAGACCTTGAATCCGTTTTTCAAGCGCAGCATATTTTTCATCTTTCTCTTCGAGAAGACGCTCGTAGAGTTCGGTGATTTTATCAATCGGATTAAAGCTGTTGGTTGTGGCATCTTGTCCTTTATAACCCGTAATGGGCACTGAGCTGTCTTTATTGTCATGCACATTATTTGTGATATTCTCAAATACTACAGAAGGTGCATCCTCTTCCAGCGTTTTCAGATATTCTACCGGCACATTCAGTGCCCTTGCGAATCTATTTAGCATTTCATCCTCAATCACCCGCATCTTCTCGTATTTGGATACATTCGGTTGTGTCATGTTTACGAGTGCTGCCAATGCGTCCTGCTTGATGTTTTTCTCGATCCGGGTGCGCCTTATGTTATGTCCGTGATGGACATTTACATTCTGTATTTCTTCTTCTGTTTCCATGTTCTTTTTGCTTTTTGAACAACGATTTCCGTTAAAATGTTCCGTTCGAAGCAAATATACGAAAAAATGGAATAAGATGAATAAAATGAATATTACTTTGCTAAAAAATAGAATATAAGGAATACGTATATGCTTGCAGAATCAACTGTTTTACGCTTATTTTACAGCTATTGAAATAACAACAATACTATTATACACTATGATCGGACTACTGACAACTAAAGAACTTGATTTCCTCACCAAACTGGCTGAACTTTTAAAAGAATACAGTGCCATAATATCTTACGGTCATTGTAGCGAACTGCGTATTCTTGTTTGTGCTGGTGACAGCGAAGATGTGGAAAAATATCCCATTATATTTGAGGACAGCTTTGATGAAAATGAGATTTATGATCTGTTGCGCAAAAACAGAAAACGGATCGAGGAGATTATCGAACGTGAGGTAGCTGAGGCTGTTCCCGAAGGAGAACTATCTCAGCCGGACGATCAGGCCGGATCAATGGCAGACCATTTTCACTAAAGATAGTAAGGAATATGAAATGCGTTCAGAGGCATAACATGGAGAAGGGTACTGCTTCACCTGTTTGTATATTAATGTGCTGTCACATGGTTTTAAGGAAGGGGCGGGACTTATGAAATAACAGTCCCGCCCCTTCACGGCGTGAATAAAAAGTAATGAAATCTTGCTTTACCGGAAAGCTGTGACTTCATTTACATCAACGGAAAATCTACCATTGAAGGCCATCATATTCTCGAAACGCACTTTAGTACATTCCACCGGTTTTTTAAAGCTTATATAAGCAATTCCATCCATACTCTTGCGGTCGAATACTCCATGGTTCACCCAATTCCCATCCGGTGTTTCAACCATCACTCTACAGGATTTGAGCATATACGAGCCGCTTGGAGAGGTGTTGGTGTCCAGCCTGAACCCTTTGAGCGATTGTTTTTCCGGTAGAATTATCGTCAGATAATTGTTCGCGTTGGAGGTATACCAGTTGTTGGCTGTGAAGTTGCCATCGTTTAACGAACCTAATTTATCCGGGCGTATGTCCGATTTAAAACTGATTTCTTTGTTGAATCCTTTTCCTTCGATCTTTTTATTGCTTGAATCGATATTGTCCAGGCGTATAGAAAGATTTAATTTCACAAAGTATGCCGAGCGGGTTCGGGCGATGGCCAAATGCTCATGCGATCCTTCCATCGTCAGCTTTATGGCCATCACATAACCCGATAGGTTGTTTAACTTCTCAACATCCTTAATCGTTAGTTTCACCGTTGTTTCCAGTTCGCCGGCTTTCAGCACACCGCCTTCAAAGGTGCAGTTTTCGCTCGGAAAAAGAGGTATTCCCTCCGCCATCTCTGGAAAATCGGTTACCAGTTTGTCTTCTTTCATAAGATTGACTTTGATATCTTCTTTGTAAGGCTTCGTCACTTTTACTTTGAACGAAAGTTCGTTCTTTCCCACCAGTGTGGTATTTACCAGGTCGTTGATTGCCTCCAACTGTGTATAAGGATTGCCGTAATATCCCAGGTACACCAGATCTGTGAACGGATCGATGCCGAGTTGCTCACGGATATCTTCTTCGATATACTTATTGTCCATTTGCCAACTTGTATCCTGATCTACGATCTGTATTTCGTCTTTACTGCACGATGCTGACAAAATGAGTAATAGAACCCATAAAATGCTTTGGGCGGATTTTATTCTTCTTTTCATTTTGAATTCCTTTTATTCTTGATTTACAATTACTAATTCATCTGCCGGGAATTTAACGTTTTCCACATATTCAATGCGGGCTTTCGTGGTTACATTCTCCGTACCGGCGGGAGCTTTCAGGTCTTTGGTCTCCATCTCTTTGCTCAGTGGCAGATACGAAATGAGATGCGGGGTTGCAGGGTCCATCGGGAGGTATAAGTAATCGTTGATTTCCGACTCTGTCAGCGCCTTGTCCCATAAACGTATCTCGCGAAGATAGTCGTTACGGTAACCGGAGTTTCCGACTACGATCATGCTGTTCTCGCCAAAGGTGATGGCACTGTTCTCAAAGACCTTCTGGACCTTTCCATTGACATAGACTGTCGTTTTCTTATCCTTGTGCACATAGGTGATATGCAGCCATTTACCCGCTTGCAGGGGTATTTGAGTCCATGTGTCGTCCCCGTCGCGTCCGTTTTTCACTTGTATGCCGGCAGTAGATGAAATGCGGGTATAGAATTCTCCTCCTGTTCCGTTGCTTAGATAGGCTGTGGTCAGGTTGCTTCGGGTCAGGCTGGAATAGATGGCGCTCATTTGAATGGTCCATTCGGCCTTTGTGTGCATTCCGACAGGTTTTATCCGGATGCCTTCTCCACCGCTGACTTTGGCTACCGACGAAAGGATGGAACGATTCAGGAGCAAGATCGCGCTGCGTTGTGAGGGAATCAGCGAATAGTTGGAAGCCCCCGTGATACTAAGAGGAATTGCATATTTCTTATTGGCGGGGAAATCCTTGGAATTCAGTTGTCCTACTTTCACCATTATTTTTGCTGAAAAGTCACCGGCGGGTACTCGTATGCCTTCGGAGGCGGATAGCTCGTTTCCCTCTGCATCTGCCAGTTTAAAAGCGGAGGGGGGAAGGGGTTCATACGAGGCCCCGTTGTCCTTGTTGTATTTATCCAAGGCCTCTTTGTCATAACCCACTTGTATAGTCACCGGGCTTTGGCTGATATTGGCCAGCCGGGGTGTCAGATAGGTTATTCCGCCATCGGGCTCTAAAGTGAAGTTGACGATGCCTTTATTATCGGGTGTTTCCATGTATACTGCGTTTTCCGAGCCTGAACCTTCTCCGTCGGCATAGTCACAGGCGGAAAAGAGCGGGCAAAGTATGCCGATCGCAATAAACAGATATTTGTAAGATGCGTTACATTTCATGTTTCAAACTGTTTTTAGGTTAATTATTTTACGGGAGGATTCATGATAGAGATGGCCTTTCTGATGTTAACATAGGCTTCGTCTTCAAATGCGTCTTCATTAATATGAAAGACTCCGATTCCTCCCACATTGCCTTGTTTGGAAGCCACGTAACCGGCGTATGTACCCGGGAATCTGCTTCGTGCACCGGGCTTGTTCTGAAAGCTTTCCGTAAATACGAGCTGTTCGGGTTTGATATTCAACCGGTTTTGGATATCATTGGTCCATCTCTCAAAACTGGAAGCCGATCCGCTGTAAGATTGAACGACAAAACGGTCGAAATACTGTGCCGCACGCGGGTCCAGCCAATGGATAGAGCCGTTCAGATGAAACAGTTTGTCCGGTCCCAGCAGTTCGCGCATGGTCTTCATAAACAAGATTTCTTTCTCTTTATTATAATCGCGTGAGCAAGAAGTCAAATTGCCGCAATGGTTGCCCGGCTTGAACGGTGATGCGTATGACGGCTCATAGTCATAATCGAATCCGTCGTAGCCGTATTTGTTGATTGTGTCTACGATGGCTTGCGCATACTCTTTGATGGCTTGAGTATCATCGGCGGGCCATTGGTCGCGTCCCCATTTTATCTGGTCGCCTATATCTTCTATAATCCAGCCGATAATGACTTTGGTTCCTTTGGCCTGTACGCTCCGCAACTCTTTGATTTTTTCTTCGCTCAGAGAGTGCCAGTTTCCCCATATCGAAACAACATCCATGCTGTCCGGCAAAAGAGACAGGCGGGGATATTTTCCCGCTCCGTCCGGTTGCCAGGCATTGAACCACCCGAACATAATGGGGTGCTTGGTGCTTTTGTAAGCTCTCAGGTTCTCCAGGTATTTTTCGTAGGCAGCTTCGTTCTCTTTATGCCTTTTTTCTTCTTCGGCCCACTTGATGGAGTCGCGTTTGGAGTAAAGGTCACCCACTGCTTCGTTTTCTACATCGAGTTTCTCCGGTGAGGTCCAGTCATCGCATGCGACGAAGCCTACCAACAATGCTACTCCGATAAATGTAAAAATGGTATTTCTCATATTCATGTTTCTTTAATTTTCAGGTTCATTACTATTTGCTTTTTTTGTCCCACCATACTTTGGTGGCAGCATTGTCTACTCCTCCCAAATACTGGCTGATGGCGTTGTGGAGGTTTTCGCCGTTTTGTTCATATTCGGTGCGGGGATAGGGCAGTCTCCTTACGCCTCCCAGGTCGTATCCGTTTCCGATCAATACTGCGGAGTTCGTTTTATTTTCGGCAACGACTATTTGGCGGGGATATCCGGTACGTCTCCACTCGGTCCATGCCTCTTGACCGTTGGGGAAGATGGCGAGATATTTTTGAGTGATGATACGTTCCAGTTTTTCTTCTTCCGTAGCTCCGTTTTCCCAACGGATGGTGATGCTGCTCGGAGCATTGGCGCTCAACTCGCCGTTGGAGGTATCGGTGTAGTTGGCCGGTTTGCGGGTGGAGTCTTTCAGATAGGTTTCGGCCGACGAATTGTCCAGTCCATTCTCACTGAACGACATGCGGATGCCTGCGTTGTAGAAGTCGCCGGCACTGCCGCCCATATCGAATCCGGCCAGTGCCCCTTCGGCTTTCAAGAAGCATACTTCGGATGCTTTCATCCAATAGAGAGGGTCGTCTTCATGCACGTTCGGGCGTGTGAATCCGTTATAGGCGTCTCCGGACTTGGCGATCCCGCAACGTACGGCTTTGAAACCATTGTTTTTGACAAAGTATACGGCAGCGCGGGCGTCATTGTATCCTGCCAGGTAAGAATAGATGGTGGCCCCCATACGGGTGTCATTGTATTCTTCGTTGATCACTTTCAGCGGATTCTTCATCTGCAGGCCGGCTCCTTTACCCATCTGGGTTGCCAGTTCTTTACTGTCGATCAGGCCTGCGGGATGCTTCACGGCTTTCTCCGCATATTCTTTGGCGAGTCCCGCATCGGCAAAACGGACACGGATGGCCAGGCGGAGCATCAGCGAATTGGCAAAGCGCATCCATTTATTGACATCGCCGTTATAAACAATGTCGAAGGCAGGCAATACTTCTTTGCTCTTATTCGAGTAATCGTCCAGGGTTTGGACAGCTTCTTCCAGTTCTTTCAGAAAAGAGCGGTATACGCTTTCCTGAGAGTCGTATGCCACTTTAAAAGAACCTTTGCCCACTTGTGAGTAGGGAATCGGGCCGAACATATCCGTAGTGCGGTGCAGTGCCGCGATCTTGATGATCTGGGCTAGGGCATAAATCTCGTCATTTCTTGTCCCTTCATCCTGCGAGATGCGTTTTATCTGCATCCATGGCGAATATACATCCGTCACCATAAAAGAATACACATAGTTCACCCAGTTTTCGTACATGAAATAGTTGGTGAAATTCTTGCTGCCGTTGAATTTGTTGTCTCGGGGAGACATGTATCCCGCCCAGGCGTCACCGGCCAGATTTACTCCGATCTGATAGCGGTTTACTGGTTCTGTACTTTCTGAAGCGGTGCCGATGGGGATTACACTTTTTTCAAGATTGGGCAGGTAGGCTCCGTAAATAACTCCGTCCATCTTTTCATCTTCTTTCGTCGGGAGCAACGGGTTCCGGTTGATATCTTCGGATATACACGAGGTGCATAGTGTTGAACCCAAGAGGGCTATGACCGATAGAGTTCTCCACATATTCTTTACTTTATTTAATTTCATAGTGTTGCATTTTTTAAAGGTTATAATTCAATCTTCACGCTAAATCCCACACTACGCAAACTGGGTGGCATAAAGACATCTCCCCGGTTATAGGTACCTGTCGAAGAGGTCATTTCCGGATCGAATGGGGCTTTATTATAGATCATCCACAAATTGCGCCCGATGGCGGAAACTGTCAGCCGATTGATCACATTTCCGAACCATTTGCCCGGTAGGGTATAGCTCAGGCTGGCTTCTTGAAGACGAATATTGGTTGCTTTGTATGCATAATATGCCATCAGTTGTTCGCCGCCGATGGTCGTATAATATTTTTCCGCGTCGTATTGGGTTCCGTTCACCCATACACCACCGTTCTGACGCGCTTTATAAGTGTCTTTCGATACACCGTAGTCGTCAAGGAATGCTTGGGTGGAAGAGGTGACAATACCTCCGAAACGTCCGTTGAACAGCAGGTCCAGAGTAATGTTGTTCCAGGTGACATTGTGTCTCCAGCCGATCGAGAAGCCCGGATTGACCGATCCTATCTTGATGCGTTGTGAGCGGTCTACTTTATATCCTCCTTCTTCTTCGATCAGTTTACCGTCTTTGCCCCTGGCAAGGATGCCTTTTACATATACGTCTCCGATGGCGTCCTTTTCCCGCAGGTAAACTCCTCCCTTATCCTGCAGGGTCAGTTCAGTGATGCTGAACAGCGAACCGTCCGAAGGGTTCTTATAGTCATGCACCATCTTCATGATTTTATTTCGGTTGGCTGTATAAGTCAGATTGGTGGCATATCCCACTTTTCCGAACCGGTCGTTATAGCCTAATGACAGTTCGATACCTTTGTTGCGCACTTTACCCGCCTGTACATAGAAGCCCGAGTATCCCGAAGCAGGAGACATGCTGGAAAGGAAGGTCTGGTTGTAGGTATCTGTCAGGTACACCGTGGCATCGATATTGATTTTGTTGTTGAAAAGTCTCAGGTTAGTTCCCAACTCATACGATTTGGTTTGTTCTGCTTTGAAGTTCGGGAAAGGATAGACAGATATCGGATTGATGACTCCGCCTTTCATGGGATCGGTGACAGTTCCGGGAGTCAATCCGGTATAGTTGATCGGTCCTCCTACTTCGGCGAAGGAAGCTCTCATCTTCCAGAATGAAATAAATTTAGGCAGACTTACCATCTCAGAGATTACGCCCGACACTCCGACAGAAGGATAGAAATAGGTGGGCTGGTCAGAGTTGACTAACTGGGAAGCCCATTCCTGTCGTCCGGTAAGTGTGAGGTAAAGCATGCTTTTATATCCCAGCTCGGTGCTTACAAAGACCGAATTGTTACGTGTATGGGTGTGCGATTGCGAACCGGGTCCGGAAGCCGGATCGAAGTTATAGGCAGAGAACAGGTTGGGGACGGTAAACAGTTTTCCTCCGATGCCCATGCCGGTGGTCAGGTGATCTTCATAACTGAATCCGGCATTTGCCGTCAGGTTGAAGTTACCGAAATTCTTGTTCACATTCAGCATAATATCCGCATAGGTCTGCTGATATTCTTCCATGCTCCGGTTGTAGGCTCCTTTGTCCGATTGGGCATGCAGCTTGATTGTCGAAGCGTGTAATTTGCGCTCGGAAGTAGTGTTGGTGTTATCCACACGTATACGTCCTGCTATGTTCAGCCAACTGAGAATATCGTATTTTACGTTGGCATAAAACATGTAACGTTTCTTTTTGGAAACAAACATTTCGCGGTTCACAATCCAGTACGGGTTTTCCAGATTCAGGCCCTGATCGCCATAAGACCATTCCTGTATGGGGAATTTTCGGTTGGTGTCATAGCGCTCGTACACCTTGACTGCTTCGAAATCTTCACCCCGCGGAAAGAGATACAGAGGTACCAGCGGATTAAAGTAACGCCCTGCCGACAGCATATTCTGGTCTCCCTGCAGAACATAACTGGCTCCCAGGTCGAGATGGAGTTTGTCATTCAGCATACTCGCGGTGTTGCGTAATGTGAAGTTGTAACGATAGTATTCGTTGTTGGGAATGATGCCGGTGGAGTTTGTTGTTGCCACCGATACGAACGTTTGATTATTTTTGTTTCCTACTGAAAAATTGGCGGCATTCATGATATTGGCGCCTGTCTTGAAGAAGTCTTTCGGGCGGAACGTTGAAGGCTGTTGCAGCATCTCACCCCAACTCTTGTATGATCCTTTTGCATTACCGTATCGATTTTGAAATTCCGGCATTACATACGGGGTCATAAACTCCGTATTGTTGGAGATCGAGATTTTCAGTTTGCCTTCCTGCCCTTTCTTGGTGTTAATCAGGATAACACCGTTGGCTGCCGATGAACCATACAGGGCTGCGGCGGCCGGACCTGTCAGTATCGATAGACTTTCGATGTCCTCCGGGTTGAAGTCGGAAATACCTTCACCTCCTCCCGGAGTGCTATAGTCATTGTTGATTTCGCCTTTTGAAGGGTTGCCGATAGGCATACCGTCCACCACGTAGAGCACATTATTGTTTCCTACAATAGACTTGGCTCCGCGCATGACAACACGGGTCGCCCCGCCGATGCCCGAGGAACTCCGGTTGATGGATACACCTGCAACTTTTCCGGTCAATCCGTTCACGAAGTTGGCATCTTTCACATCGTTGATAGCATCCGATTTTACCTGCTGAACACTATAACTCAATGCCTTTTCCGCACGTTTGATACCCAGTGCGGTAACAACTACTTCGTCCAGTGCCTTGGCGTCTTCTTCCAATACGACAGTTAGCGAAGAAGCATCGCCCACTGTAATATATTGGGTGGTATAGCCTACGTAGGAGAATTCAATGATATTTCCTTTGGCAGCCAGAATGGAAAATCGTCCGTCAAGACCGGTGACGGTTCCTGTGGGGCTGCCTTTGAAGGAGACGTTGACTCCGATCAAGGGATCTCCTTTGTCATCTTTCACTATCCCCGACAGTTTTTTGCTTTCGACTTCCACTTTTGATTGCGGAATAATCATGATATATTTGTCTTTGATTTTGTAGGAAAGCCCCGTTCCGGACAGGATAGAAGCCAGTGTCTTATCCAGAGATTCAGCATTAATATTCAGGTTAACGCGCTTGGTTTTCTCAAGTTTGGATTCGTTGAAAGCGATCAGATAATCAGATTGTTTCTCAACCTCCCGCAATGCTTCCTGCAACGTGATATTCTTTTTCTTGATTGTTATTTTTACGTTGTTTTGAGCAAAGGCAGCCGTTTGTAGAATAAAACAGCTAAAAATTATAAAAAAAATAGACTTTAATCGATAAAAATTCATAGATTTGAACGAATTTTAGTGTTAAATCATAATATTTATTTCCCAAAAAGTAAAGCATAAGCTTTAACGCAAAGAATTCAGATTTCATATCCGGAATCAGGTGGCCGCCTCTTTCCGGATACTTTTTTACATACTAAACAGTTGTTTTTAAGGTTAAACAAATCAATATATTAAATCATTTTATTTTTTTGTCTCCGGTTTTATATAACATATATTTCCCTTCAGTTCATGACTGAATCCTCCCACAACTTCCTGCATAATGTTCAGGATATCTTCCAAAGTGGATTTTTCACGAAAACGGAAGTTGAATTTATCATCATTAAATAAATTGGCGTTATACTGGAAGGTGACTGCATAGCGTCTTTCCAGCTCGTTCAGGATTTCTGACATGGTGACGCCTCTGAATACGTACATTCCTTTTTGCCAGGCTGTTACGTCTTCGATGTTTGCTTCGGCGAGCCGGCTTTCTCCCGTACTTTTACGATAAGTGACCTGTTGTCCGGGAGTGACGATATAACTCTCTTTCCCATTGTCGCATTCCACTTTTATTTTTCCATGGATCAAAGTTGCAATCATTTCGTTCTCTTCCGGATAAGCAGCGACATTGAACTCAGTGCCCAAGGCTGTCACCGACATGGTACCCGATCTGACAATGAATGGCTGACCGGAGTTTTTCTTTACTTTGAAGTTGGCCTCACCGATTAGGTAAACTGTGCGGGTTTCACCTTTAAACTTTTCGGGGTAGAGCAAGATACTGCCCGAGTTGGTTTGTACTATGCTGCCGTCCGGAAGACGAAGGCTGCTCAGTCGTCCGTCCGGTGTTATGTTTTCAATAAGGGGAGCTTCGGCAAAGTGCTGTTTGGTCATTTGAAAAGTGACCGAAACTGATACGATCAGCAACGCTATGGCAGCCGCATAATGTGCGAAACGGATACGTGGCTGATGTCTGTCCCCGGAGTTGGCTCCGACTTTGGTATATACCGATGCAAGAGAATCCCAGGTAGTCCTGTCCACCTTTCCTTCCGTTTCGTTCCATAAATCGTGCAGTGCCGTCTCCTTTTCCCCGGCATGCTCCTGATCGAGCAGCCATCGGTGGATCTCTCCGGTAAGCTTTGGGTCGGGGTCGGAGGTGGCAAACAAACGGATGATTCTCTGAATATAATTCTTCATTTTTATAGCCTTTATATAGATAAGACAATTAGGTGTGACTGATTACTCAACCGAGATAGAAAAAAAATAGGGTGAGGAGTACTTTTTTTAAATCGATTAGTGCCAAATAGATGTGGCGCTCTACAGTGCGGATCGAAATATCCAGCTCGTCGGCGATTTCCTGATTACTTTTTTCCTGTGTCCGGCTCATCCGGAAGATTTTCCTCCTCTGTTCGGGCATATTGGCAATCGTAAGTTTTATCAGAAGTTCACTTTCCTTGGCATAAAGTTGATCGTGAATGTCAGTTTCGGATATAGCCGGCTCCTCTTTTGTGCATTGCTCCTGATAGGTCTGCCGGATTGATTTATGTTTTAGAAAGTTATAGATATGGTTGCGGACCATAGCATATATGTAGCTGTTCCAAGTTTCCTGATTTTCCCAAATCTCAGGATTAGTCCATAGTTTTGCGAATATATCCTGGGCTATATCTTCTGCATCTTCTTCTGACTTCAACAATTTCCATGCAAACGCTTTGACTTTGGGATAAGTCATAATGAAAAACTGCTCAAATTTCTTCTTCTTATTAGACTCGTTATTTAAAATCATTTAGTAGAATATAAGGCTGATTGTGATTTTTTCAAAAATAAGGCTTTGGTTTTTAAAATTCCAAAAGTAAATGGTTTAAAACAAACAAGCAAATTTTTAATAGATTAAAAAAAGAGACCTCTTTTTAGTTTTATGAAAGATTGAAACGATTGTTTTTATTTTTGTGATGCCGGCAACTTCTTTTATAGCAAACTGATAAGGCATCTGTTTGAACCGCCTGTTAATATTATTTTTTGTGACTGAACGGTTGGCGGAATATCGGTGGGAACTGAATGGGGAGACATATTCCGGTGACGTTGGGAGTACCGGACGGGGGTCGGTAAAATGGTGGACGCGTGAAGGGAATTAAAAAAGCACTACTGGCTCTTCAATATAGTTGGTAATGCCTGTCAAGCCGTTTTCTATTCGTATTTTCGTATGGTTGCAACCAGATGAGGGATAGTTGTACTCGCAACGCCGGATGGCTCTGCCTGATTGGTTGCGGAGGTATGAAAGGGGGGACATATGTGTGAAAGCTGTTCGATAGGGAGAGTTTCGAACCGGAGGTTATTGTAAAGAAGTAGTGTGGATTGTTTAAAAAGAAAGCCCGTCCTCCTTTTAGGAGAAACGGGCTTTCTTTTACTATGACATTATTGGATTCTTTGCTGATTATACGATTCCTTGTGCCATCATTGCTTTGGCTACTTTCATGAATCCGGCAACGTTAGCACCCTTCACATAGTTTACGTATCCGTCCGGTTCGGTACCGTACTGTACGCAAGCTTCGTGAATGTTCTTCATGATGCTCTTCAGTTTTTCGTCCACCTCTTCCGAACTCCAGCTCAGTTTGATAGAGTTTTGAGTCATTTCCAATCCTGACACAGATACACCGCCTGCATTGGCTGCTTTACCCGGAGCGTACAGGATCTTAGCATCCTGGAACACTTTGATGGCTTCAGGTGTAGAAGGCATGTTAGCACCTTCCGATACGGCTATCACCCCGTTGGCAACCAACTTGCGTGCATCGTCGCCGTTAAGTTCGTTCTGAGTGGCTGAAGGCAGTGCGATATCACCCTTTTCACCCCAGGGGCGGGCTCCTTCAACATATTTACAACCATAAGTTTCGGCATATTCGCGGATACGTCCACGATAGAGGTTCTTCAACTCCATGATGTAATCCAGTTTGGCGCGGTCGATTCCGTCCGGATCGTAGATGTAACCATCGGAGTCGGACATGGTAACTACTTTACCACCGAGTTCCAATACTTTTTCGGCAGTGTACTGAGCCACGTTACCCGAACCGGAGATCAGGCATACTTTACCTTTCAGGTCGGTTCCTTTGGTTTGCAGCATTTCCATCAGGAAGTAGATGTTACCGTAACCTGTAGCTTCCGGACGGATCAGTGAACCGCCGAATTCGCGTCCCTTACCGGTGAATGTTCCGGTAAATTCGTGAGATAACTTCTTGTACATACCGAACATGAAGCCTACTTCGCGGCCACCTACACCGATGTCACCGGCCGGTACGTCGGTTTCAGGACCGATGTGGCGCCACAGTTCGAGCATGAAGGCTTGAGTGAAACGCATTACTTCGGCATTTGACTTTCCGCGTGGAGAGAAGTCCGATCCACCTTTACCGCCACCCATGGGCAATGTGGTCAGCGAGTTTTTAAATGTTTGTTCGAAAGCAAGGAATTTCAGAATACCAAGGTTTACAGAAGCATGGAAGCGGATACCCCCCTTATACGGGCCGATGGCGTTGTTGTGCTGAACACGGTAACCCATGTTGGTCTGCACGTTGCCTTTATCGTCTACCCAAGTTACACGGAACTGGTATACTCTGTCTGGAATGCAAAGACGTTCAATCAGATTGGCCTTGTCGAATTCAGGATGTTTGTTGTATTCTTCTTCAATGGTAGAAAGAACTTCTTCTACTGCCTGATGATACTCCGGTTCGTTGGGGAACCTTCTCTTCAAATCTTCTAATACCTTAGCTGCATTCATAATTCTTTTTTCTTTTTAATATGATTGTTTTTAAATTCTATCGTCTCTGTTGATGACGTTGCAAAAGTAAACATAAAAATCGAACTAGCAAGCATTTTATAAAGAAAAACGGCATAAAACATCAAAATTGATATTTTATGCCGCAAAAAAGGAATAAAAAGATATTATTTATTCTTTTTAAGTGATTTATAGACGGGAATAAACACTAATGCTGCCGAAATGATAAGCATAAGTATGGTAGGACCGTCAATACGTTCGGCGTATACCAATACTATGTAACAAAGCGCCACCCAAAGCAGAATGATACAAACTATTTGTGATTTGGATAATGGCCGTTTCATTTATTAGCTTTTTTCTTTTCTACAATAGCGTCGATCACAGCTACGGCTGTGATGTTTACGATGTCGCGTACCGAGCTTTCTATATCCGTAAAGTGGATAGGTTTGTTCAGTCCCATCTGGATCGGGCCGATGAATTCGGTATCCGGGTCCATGGCTTGCAGCAGCTGATATCCTGCGTTGGCAGAACTCAGGTTGGGGAATACCAATGTATTGACATCCTTGCCGTTGAGGCGGGTGAAAGGGTACTTAGAGTCACGGAGCTCGCGGTTCATGGCGAAGTTCACTTGCATTTCACCGTCAATTGCTAGTTCGGGATATTCCTGTTGCATATAGGCCACTGCCTCGTGTACCTTCAGCGGGCTTCCTGCCTGGTCGGAACCGAAGTTGGAATAGCTCAGCATGGAGATCACCGGAGTATGATTGAAGAATCTGACAGTTTGATCGGCCAGTTTGGCTATATCTATCAAAGTGGAAGTATCCGGATGACGGTTGATCAAAGTGTCAGCCAGGAAGTAAGTTCCCTTTTTGGAGTTCAGGATGTGCATGGTTCCGAAATGTTTGTATTCCGGACGGATGCCGATAACTTCTTTCGCTACTTTGATGGTATTGCTGTATTTGGTGTACAGTCCGGTGATGAAAGCGTCTGCGTCTCCGGTTTCAACCATCATCATACCGAAGTAGTTGCGCTCGAACATCTTGTCGTTGGCCTCTTCGTATGTAGCACCTTCGCGGGCACGCTTCTGAGAGAGGATGTGTGCATAGCGCTCACGGCGTTCCGCTTCACGGTCGTGGCGGAGGTTGATGATTTCGATTCCGTCCAGGCTCAGGTCGAGTTCTTTGGCCAGTTTCTCGATGCGCTCTTCGTTACCTAATATAATAGGATGGCAGATTCCTTCCGATTTGGCTTCGACAGCAGCTTTCAACATGTTGGGGTGTCCGCCTTCGGCAAATACCACACGTTGCGGATTGCGACGGGCCGTGTCGTAGAGTTGGCGGGTCAGCTGAGATTCCTGTCCCATCAATTCGCGGAGATGTGTTTTATAATCATCCCAGTTCTCTATATTCTTACGGGCAACACCACTCTCCATAGCGGCACGGGCCACGGCGATGGATACTTCCGTGATCAGGCGGGGATCTACCGGTTTCGGAATAAAATATTCTGGACCGAAGGTGAAGTTGTTCACATGGTAGGCTTCGTTCACTACATCGGGTACGGGCTGTTTGGCCAGATTGGCAATGGCGTGTACAGCGGCAATTTTCATCTCTTCATTGATCGCTTTCGCTTGCGTGTCGAGAGCTCCGCGGAAGATATACGGGAAACCGATTACATTATTAATCTGATTGGGATAATCCGAACGTCCGGTTGCCATCAATACGTCCGGACGGGCTGCCATGGCGTCTTCGTAAGAGATTTCCGGGGTCGGGTTTGCCAGGGCAAAGACGATAGGCATCGGAGCCATGCTGCGCACCATATCCTGCGACAAAGTGTTTCCTTTGGAGAGTCCTAAGAATACGTCGGCATCTTTGATGGCTTCGGCCAGTGTGTGAATATCGGTACGGTCGGTTGCGAAATAACGCTTCTGTTCGTTCAGGTCGGTGCGTGCCTTGCTGATAACACCTTTGCTATCGAGCATGACAATGTTTTCAAGGCGTGCGCCCAATGATACATAAAGCTTCGTACACGATACGGCCGAAGCACCTGCACCGTTAACTACGATTTTTACATCTTCAATCTTTTTACCGGCTACTTGCAAGGCATTGACCAATCCCGCACTGGAGATGATGGCCGTTCCGTGCTGGTCGTCATGCATTACGGGAATGTCGAGTTCCTCTTTCAGGCGGCGTTCTATTTCAAAACATTCGGGTGCTTTGATATCTTCCAGGTTGATACCCCCGAAAGTAGGGGCGATGGCTTTGACGGCTTCGATAAATTTGTCGGGGTCTTTTTCATTGACTTCGATATCGAATACATCGATTCCTGCATAGATTTTGAAAAGCAAACCTTTACCTTCCATTACCGGTTTGCCGCTAAGAGCGCCGATATCACCCAATCCCAGAACAGCTGTACCGTTTGAGATAACAGCTACCAGATTGCCTTTGGCTGTATATTTATAAGCATCTTGTGGGTTCTTTTCTATTTCGAGGCATGGTTCTGCCACGCCGGGAGAGTAAGCGAGAGATAAGTCGGTTTGTGTACTGTAGGGTTTGGTAGGTACCACCTCAATTTTACCGGGTTTGCCCTGTGAATGATAGAGCAATGCGGCTTCTTTGGTTATTTTAGCCATGATTATGCGTTTTAATAAAGGTTATCATTTGCCCGCAAATGTAGGAATAAAAGTTCGAAATCGTAGTCTATCTGATATAAATTCTATTAAATTAATAACAAAAAGCCACAAAAAGATGAAAATGTATCCGGTTTTTTGCGCTCTTATTGCATATTTATAACAAATCGGTTGTCGATTTTGGATAATTGTGCTTGTAGCGGGCTTTTATATAATTAGGAGTCGGGGGAGGTAAAGGAAGTCCCCCGGATAACTATTTTCACTATAAATGACTATTTTCCGCCGAAAAGTTTTTGTAATATCAGAGTTAATCGTATTTTTGTGTACAATTTTGGTGTAGTGATGACAGAAGAAGAAAAGAAGCTATTAAGTACCTTTGAAGCAAGGCTGCGGCATTTAATCTATCTGCATGATGAATTAAAGCGCGAAAATGCTGAGTTAAAGCAACTTCTCGAAGATGAGAAGTCCGAACTCGAAAAGGCGAGAGCTGAATACAAAGCGTTAGAATCAAGCTACACAGACCTAAAAACAGCTACGACAATCAGCCTTAACGGCAGCGACGTAAAAGAGACGAAGCTGCGATTGTCCAAATTAGTGCGTGAAGTCGATAAATGCATCGCTTTGTTGAATGAATAACATAAAAAAGGATGTATGAACGATAAAATAAAAATAAACCTGCAAATAGCGGATTCTTATTATCCTCTCACCATTAACCGTGATGAGGAAGAGACCGTAAGAGAAGCGGCAAAGCAGGTAAATATCAGGCTCAATGCGTATCGGGAGCACTACAGGAACGTGGCTCCGGAGAAGATTATAGCTATGGTGGCATATCAGTTTTCACTGGAGAAGCTACAGTTGCTGCAACGTAATGATACCCAACCGTATACGGCCAAGATAGAAGAACTTACGGAAATGCTGGAAGAGTATTTCAGGAACGAGGAATAACTGTTTCCATTTTTATAAAGAAAATCCACGCACTGCTAAAGATGCCCGAAAGAGGAAGCTCTCGGGTATTTGGCAGTGCGTTTTTATTTATATTTAAATTAAATTACAATGTTAGTAACAATAGTAGCATCCATTGCATGCTTCATCGTAGGAGGAATCTTATCGTACGTATTGTTTAAATACGGACTAAAGGCCAAATATGATAATGTCCTGAAAGAAGCAGAGACAGAAGCGGAAGTGATTAAGAAAAACAAACTGCTGGAAGTGAAAGAGAAGTTTCTCAATAAGAAAGCAGATTTGGAGAAAGAGGTAGCTCTACGTAACCAAAAGATCCAACAGGCCGAAAATAAGTTGAAGCAACGTGAAATGGTGCTTAGCCAGCGCCAGGAAGAGATTCAGCGTAAAAGAGCCGAGGCTGATGCGGTCAGAGAAAATCTGGAAGCTCAATTGGGTATTGTAGACAAGAAGAAAGAAGAACTGGACAAACTCCAGCATCAGGAGATTGAGAAGCTGGAAGCACTTTCCGGTTTGTCGGCCGACGAAGCCAAAGAACGTCTGGTAGAGTCACTGAAAGAAGAAGCGAAAACCCAGGCACAGTCTTATATCAATGATATCATGGATGATGCCAAGTTGACCGCAAGTAAAGAGGCTAAACGCATCGTGATACAGTCTATACAGCGTGTGGCTACAGAAACAGCTATTGAAAACTCAGTAACTGTATTCCACATTGAATCGGACGAAATCAAGGGACGCATCATCGGACGCGAAGGCCGCAATATCCGTGCTCTCGAAGCTGCTACCGGTGTTGAAATCGTAGTAGACGATACCCCCGAGGCTATCGTTCTTTCTGCGTTCGACCCTGTTCGCCGTGAAATAGCCCGTCTGGCATTGCACCAGTTGGTTACTGACGGACGTATCCACCCGGCACGCATCGAAGAGGTGGTTGCCAAAGTGCGTAAGCAAGTGGAAGAAGAGATTATCGAGACAGGTAAACGCACCACTATCGACCTTGGTATACACGGATTACATCCGGAGTTGATTCGTATCATCGGTAAAATGAAATATCGTTCGTCTTACGGACAGAACCTGTTGCAACATGCTCGCGAAACGGCTAATCTTTGTGCTGTGATGGCATCCGAACTGGGACTGAATCCGAAAAAGGCAAAACGTGCCGGATTGCTGCACGATATTGGTAAGGTGCCCGATGAAGAACCGGAATTGCCACATGCTTTGTTAGGTATGAAGCTTGCTGAGAAGTTTAAGGAAAAACCGGATATTTGCAACGCTATCGGTGCTCACCATGATGAAATAGAAATGACCAGTCTGCTTGCACCTATCGTACAGGTGTGTGATGCTATTTCAGGAGCACGTCCGGGTGCACGCCGTGAAATTGTTGAAGCTTATATCAAGCGTCTGAACGATCTGGAACAATTGGCTATGTCTTATCCGGGTGTGACCAAGACTTATGCCATTCAGGCAGGACGTGAACTTCGCGTCATTGTCGGAGCGGATAAGATAGACGATAAGCAGACGGAGAATCTGTCGGGTGAAATTGCGAAGAAGATTCAGGATGAGATGACCTACCCGGGACAGGTGAAGATAACCGTTATCCGCGAAACACGTGCGGTGAGCTTTGCAAAGTAAAGATTGAAAAAGAAAATGTTTAGGATAAGGGCGAAGCAATTCGCCCTTTTTTAATTCTCCGTTCAACAGTTGTTTTAATATGGATAAAATATGAAGAATTACTTATTTGAGGTTTGTACCAACTCTGTAGAGAGTTGCATTGCTGCACAGGAAGGTGGAGCAAACCGTGTGGAACTTTGTGCCGGTATCCCCGAAGGCGGAACTACTCCGTCGTATGGCGAGATAGCAATGGCACGTGAGGTACTGACGACCACCCGGCTGCATGTCATCATACGTCCGCGCGGCGGCGATTTTCTTTATTCTCCTGTCGAGGTAAAGACCATGCTGAAGGATATAGAAATGGCTCGTCAACTTGGAGCCGACGGGGTGGTGTTTGGCTGCCTGACTACAAATGGCGGGATAGACGTACCGGTGATGAAACAATTGATGGAGGCCTCGAAAGGCTTATCTGTCACTTTCCATCGGGCATTTGATGTCTGCCGTGATGCGTCTGAAGCTTTGGAACAGATAATTGATCTAGGATGCGACCGTATCCTGACTTCGGGGCAACAGGCAACGGCGGAACTTGGAATACCTTTGTTGAAGGAACTCCGTGAAAGGGCGAACGGCAGAATTACTCTCCTTGCAGGTTGTGGGGTGAACGAAAAGAATATCTGCCGGATTGCAAAAGAGACCGGTATTCAGGAATTCCATTTCTCGGCTCGTGAAAGCATTAAGAGCGGAATGGAGTATAAGAATGAGGCGGTATCCATGGGAGGAACTGTCCACATCAGTGAGTATGAGCGGAACGTGACGACAGTGAAACGCGTGAAAGATACGATTGAGAGTATTACTTCTTCTCTTTAAAAGAGTATTTGAGCCGGTTCGAATGGGTGTCGGCCGTTTTTTCGAAACAAACCATCCCTGCAAACTGTTAGTTAGCGAAAAGTATTCACCCGATTAAAATGCTTTAGCTATGATAAAATTGAGATTCAGCTTGTTGATGGCTTTGTTGGTAGTGGCTGTGTCGGTTTTTGCGGATAATGCACCTGCCAAAGTGCAGACAGCCCTGAAAAAAATGTATCCCAAGGCTGATGGAATCGCCTGGTCGCAGGACGGTGGTTACTATTGTGCCGATTTTATGATGAATGGTTATGAAAAGAATGTCTGGTTCAATGCACAGGGACAATGGCAGATGACGCAGACAGAGTGGGGAGATACCGATGAACTTTCTGCCACGGTATATAATGCGTATGCTTCCGGACCCTATTCCGGCTGGCAGGTAGAGGACGTCACTTACGTAGAATTTCCGAAATGGCAACCGATTATTGTCATTAAGGTGGGACAGCAAAATGTAGACATCCAGTATCAACTGTTCTATAGTCCGAATGGGACATTGCTGCGTACTCGCAATGTGAGCTATATGGATGATATATTGGGCCCCGGTACTTTTTTGTAGCTTTCTTCATATTATGGATTTACGGGTGGATGGAAGGAATCCGAATATCTTTCCATTCACCCGTAAATGCTTGTTCTTTATCCCATAAACCAAACGGCTTTTCGTGGCATCAGCTTATAAATTAGTGCAGTAAATGCCCAACTGCAAAGGAATATGCAGATAGCCATCAGTGGAACCTGCAAAGGGATGGGCAATGACGAAGGTCCTATTAAAAGGAAGAAGGGACCTACGACAAAATAGTGTACCATATAGATGCCGAAACCACACTGGGTCATATTGGCCAATACTTTAATGACAGTAGAGTTGGTGATGACAACCTTTTGTAATAGTAAGAAGGTAGCCAAAGTCATTAGTAGCACATTGGGGCTGCAGAAGGTAAAGAAGAGTTCTATCTCCGTTTCCGTCGCATTGGGATTTGACGCTGTGGTGCTGAACCCTGTATAAGTGATATAATATCCGACGGCAAACATGAGTATGCAGAGTATGAATGTTTTCATAAGGCTCCAGTCATTTCCTTTTTTGACATAATGCCCCAGTAATAAATAGCCGTTGAATCCGGCAAAGTAATAGAAGAGCCCGAATTCATTCCACGTGTCCGTGCCGAATACATATCCGCTTCTTTCGAACAAACAATTGGCAACATACTCTTTCAAATAAGGGATAAAGAGTGAGATAATCCATATCAGGAGAAAAGCTCGTTTGGTCTTTCGGTCGGCATTTTCTATCCATGCCGAGAAGAATGGCATGTAGAGATACAGACCGATAAGTAGATAGATATACCACATGTGGTTCTCTTTATGGCTGAAGTTGAATGGAATCATTGCCACATCTTTAAGAGAGTCTATCAGGCTTTGTGATTCCTGCCCTTGTGTATAGCAAAAGAAGTCACCGATGATCTCTTTCGGTAGTCCGAGTACGCCTGTAACCCAAGGAAACATGCTATACAACACCGACCATATAAGAAAAGGGAACAAAACACGGTAAATGCGCTTTTTGTAGAATTTACCCAGTGGTTGTTTTTTTACGGGGAGCAGAAGCAGTCCCGTCATCATAACAAACAGAGGTACCGACGGACGGAGCAGTGAACCATAGATCGCTGCCCAATGCGTGTATTCCGGAATAGCCCGCATTGTGGGCGAAATGTAAAAAGGGTCGATACAATGAACGCCTATGACCATTATCATTGCAACACAGCGGATGACGTCGAGCCAGACGATACGATTGTCGGAGATAGAGTTTTGAATCATGATATTTGTGCTTTAAGTTTCGGGCAAAGATAGGATGAAAAGGAGCCGGGTATATGTAGATTCTGACCAATTAAAGATAATATCTGGTCAATTTGGCTTTAATTGATTACTTTTGCAGCGATATAAATGTATGAAATTCAAAAAAAGTAATCATGTTAAAGATATTGGTGACTTATGCCGTACAAGGCGAATTTACAGAAATCAAGTGGCCCGACGTGGAGGTATATTATGTGCGGACCGGTATTGGAAAAGTGAAATCGGCTTTTCATTTGTCCGAGGCTATCCAGCAAGTGAAGCCCGATATTGTGATCAATCAGGGAACAGCCGGAACTATTAATCATCAGGTAGGGGACGTTTTTGTCTGCCGTCATTTTGTCGATCGGGATATGCATAAGATGACCGGATTGGGAATGGAATACCGTATTGATTCGTCGGAATTGCTTGCTGCCAGGGGCTTTTGCCAACACTGGACCGAATCGGCAACCTGCAATACCGGTGATAGCTTCCTGACCGAGCTGACGGATATTGAGGGAGATGTGGTTGATATGGAGGCTTATGCGCAGGCTTTTGTATGCAGAGCCAAAGAAATCCCTTTTATTTCGGTTAAGTATGTTTCGGATGTGATTGGACAGAATTCTGTGAAGCACTGGGAAGACCGTTTGGAAGATGCCCGTGCAGGCTTATCTCACTTTTTCAATGTTTTAAAAGAAAGTATATGATAAGTTACGCCTGCGGCTATCAGGAAGAGGAGTATCTTGACCCAGACCAACGGGATCAGGAAGAAAATGCAATAAAGCATTGTGCCCCACATGAGCAGCAGTGAGATGATTTTGGCGCGTAACGGGATCGCTTTATTTTCCCGAAAGTTGCGTATATAAGTACCAAAGTATTTGTGATTCAGAAGCCACTGGTATAACCGGGGAGATCCCTTGAAATAGAGGGCGGCAGTGAGTAGCAGAAACGGGGTAGTGGGCAATAATGGCAGAAAAATGCCAAGAATGCCGAGCCCCAGCGAAATGGTACCTAATATAATACAGATAGTTTTCATTCGGCAAAAATAGGAAAAATAACTTTTCTCGCTGAATGAAAACTATCTTTTGTATTATCTTTGTGCCCGCACCGAGGTGACATTAGGTGCAGTAACCATTAATAATATCTACAACAATGTTTACAGTAATCAAAAGAATGGAGATATCGGCTGCACATAAGCTGATTCTTCCGTACCGGAGCAAATGCGCCAGTCTTCATGGTCACAACTGGATTATCACTGTCTACTGCCGTTCTGAGCGGCTCAATGCAGATGGAATGGTAGTGGATTTCACCCAGATTAAGCAGGCCGTTAAGGAGAAACTGGATCACAGGAATCTGAATGAGGTACTTCCTTTTAATCCCACGGCAGAAAATATTGCCCGTTGGGTATGCAAGCAAATACCTCAATGTTATAAGGTCGAAGTGCAGGAATCGGAAGCAAATACGGTGATTTATGAGAAAGATTAACGAAATTTTTTATAGTTTACAGGGAGAGGGGTATCATACGGGTACCCCTGCTGTTTTTATACGTTTCTCGGGCTGTAATCTGAAATGTGACTTCTGTGATACCCGACACGAAGAGGGTGAAATGATGACAGACGAAGATATTGTCAATGAAATAGGGAAGTATCCGGCTGTCATGGTGATTCTTACCGGAGGAGAGCCTTCTTTGTGGATTGACGATGCTTTTATAGACCTTTTGCACCGTGCAGGCAAGTATGTATGTATCGAAACCAATGGTACGAAACCCTTGCCCGTTGCTATCGATTGGGTGACCTGCTCTCCCAAGCAGGGTGTCAATTTAGCTTTAAACCGGATGGATGAAGTTAAAGTTGTTTACGAAGGACAAAATATTGACGTTTATGAACAACTTCCCGCCGAACATTTTTTCCTTCAGCCTTGTTCTTGTAATAACACCGCAGAAACGGTGGATTGCGTGATGCGACATCCTAAATGGAGACTTAGCCTGCAAACGCACAAACTGATAAATATTCTATAAGCTGTGGGATCTGATTCGGGCTATATATATGATAAGCTGCAAGATATAGGCAGCCGTATTGTGTCTTGTGTGTTATTGATCGTTTGTGACTCGTAGCTTGTGACTCGTGACTTGTAACTAATTAATGATATATTATGAAAGTAGGTTTATTTATCCCCTGTTATATCAATGCCATTTATCCGCAGGTAGGGGTGGCATCATATAAATTACTGAAGAACTTAGGGGTGGATGTTGATTATCCTCTTGACCAGACCTGTTGCGGACAGCCCATGGCGAACGCCGGTTTTCAAGATGAATCTTTAAAAATGGCTATTCGTTTCGATGATTTATTCCGGAAGTACGATTACATTGTCGGTCCCTCTGCCAGTTGTGTGGCTTTTGTGAAAGAGAATCATCCCGGCATTCTGGCCAAAGAAGGCCATCAGTGCCAAAGCGCAGGTAAGATATATGACCTTTGCGCTTTCATTCACGATGTGATAAAACCTACGAAAATTCCTGCCCGCTTTCCCCATAAAGTCAGCATCCATAACAGTTGTCACGGTGTACGTGAACTTTTCCTGTCAGCTCCGAGCGAACTGAATATACCTTATTTTAATAAATTGCGTGATTTACTTCAGATGGTCGAAGGAATTGAAGTTTTTGAGCCCTCCCATGTGGACGAATGTTGTGGTTTCGGAGGTATGTTTGCGGTCGAGGAGCAGGCTGTTTCAGTCTGTATGGGACGCGATAAGATACGGCATCACATGGAGACCGGTGCCGAATACATCACCGGAGCGGATAGCTCCTGCCTGATGCATATGCAGGGTATCATCGAACGTGAGCACCTGCCTATCCGAATGATTCATGTTGTAGAAATATTAGCATCACAATTATGAGTACCAAGCATGCAAAAGCTGCCGAAAAATTCCTGGAAAATCCGGTGATGGCAGCATGGCACAACGAGACCCTTTGGATGGTTCGTGCCAAGAGAGACAAGATGAGCAAGGAAGTACCCGAGTGGGAAGAATTGCGTGATAAGGCATGTGCGTTGAAACTTTACTCCAACAGCCACCTTGAGGAACTCTTGCTGGAGTTTGAGAAGAATGCCACAGCCAATGGAGCCATCGTTCACTGGGCAAAAGATGCGGAAGAGTATCGTGCCATCGTTTATGAAATATTGAGCAGTCACGGAGTAAAGCATTTTGTGAAAAGCAAATCGATGTTGGCAGAAGAGTGCGAACTGAACCCGTTTCTGATAGAGAAAGGAATCGATGTGGTGGAATCCGATCTCGGTGAGCGTATCCTGCAATTGATGAATCTGGCACCGAGTCATATTGTACTTCCGGCTATCCACATCAAGCGTGAGCAGGTAGGAGAACTTTTTGAGAAAGAAATGGGAACGGAGAAAGGGAATTTTGATCCCACTTATCTGACCCATGCCGCCCGAAAGAACTTACGAAATATCTTTCTGAATGCAGAAGCCGCTATGACGGGAGCCAACTTTGCTGTGGCGTCTACCGGAGATATTGTGGTTTGTACCAATGAAGGAAATGCCGATATGGGTACATCGTGCCCGACACTGAATATTGCTGCTTTCGGCATGGAAAAGATTGTACCGGACATGGAGGCTCTGGGAGTGTTTACCCGTCTGTTGGCACGTTCGGCAACGGGACAGCCGATCACTACTTATACCTCTCAATACCGGAATCCCCGTGAAGGAGGTGAATATCATATTATTATTGTAGATAATGGACGGAGTGCCCTGCTGGCCCATCCCGACCATATCAAGACTTTGAACTGTATCCGATGTGGTGCCTGCATGAATACGTGTCCGGTGTATCGTCGGAGTGGAGGATATTCTTACACTTACTTTATTCCCGGACCTATCGGTATCAATCTGGGAATGGCACATGATCCGGAAAAGTATTACGATAATCTGTCAGCCTGTTCTCTCTGTATGTCTTGTTCGGATGTTTGTCCGGCAAAGGTGGACTTGGCCGAACAGATTTATAAATGGAGGCAGGATCTGGATAAGATTGGAAAAGCTAATACGGGTAAGAAAATAATGTCCGGTGGCATGAAGGTGTTGATGGATCATCCTACGCTTTTCAATGCGGCGCTTTGGGCTGCTCCGGTAGTTAACCATTTGCCACGTTTTATGAAGTATAACGATTTGGATGCGTGGGGAAAAGGACGAGAACTTCCTAAATTCGCGGGCGAATCGTTTAACGAGATGTGGAAGAAAAATAAAGTGCAGGGAAAGGAGGAAAACAAATGAGTAGTAAAGAAGACATATTAGCGAGTATCCGTAAAAATACGAAGAACCGCTACGAATATCCCGATTGGCAGATCAATGCAACTGTTTATCCGGACGTGGTTGCCAAATTCTGTGAAATGAGTTTTGCCGTCGGTGGTGAGGCTATTGTGCTCGGTGAGGGAGAAGATATCAATGCTGTCATTCGCCGTACTTACCCTGATGCCGGCAGCATTGCTTCCGATTTGGAGGAAATCACGTGTGCTACGTTCAATCCTGATTTGTTAGGTCGTGCGCAGGATCTGAACGGAACCGATATAGCCGTTGTCAAAGGTGAAATCGGAGTAGCCGAGAATGCGGCTGTCTGGATTCCTCAGACAGTGAAATACAAGGCACTCTATTTTATTGCTGAGAAGCTGGTGATTGTTCTGGACAAAAATCGTATTGTGAGCAATATGCATCAGGCTTACGAACGGATAAAAGATGAAAAATATAAATTCGGTACATTTATCTCGGGACCCTCAAAGACTGCCGACATTGAACAGGCATTGGTGATGGGAGCTCATGGAGCGAGAGATGTATTGGTAATATTAAAGTAACGAAGCAGTGTCAGAGGAGATGCGACTGCGGGTTGCCTGGATGAATATTGGTTTTGATTGATATAAGTGTATGTTTGCAAATAAAGTAAAGAAGGTGGCGGCCATTCACGATCTTTCCGGTATGGGAAGGGTCTCTCTGACGGTCGTCATTCCCATTCTGTCATCGATGGGGTTTCAGGTATGTCCGTTGCCTACGGCCATCCTGTCTAACCACACGCAGTATCCTGATTTTACTTTTCTTGATCTGACGGACGAGATGCCTCGTATCATTGCTGAGTGGAAACGGTTGGAAGTGGAGTTTGATGCTATTTATACCGGTTATCTGGGATCGCCCCGACAGATTCAGATTGTATCTGATTTTATTCGTGATTTTCGCAGAAAAGATAGTCTGACTGTAATAGATCCCGTTTTGGGAGACAATGGTAAGCTCTATTCCAATTTCAATGAATCGATGGTGGTGGAAATGCAGCATTTAGTCACACATGCCGATGTGATCACCCCCAATCTGACGGAACTTTTCTATCTGCTCGACCGGCCGTATAAAGAGAGTAATACCGATCAGGAACTAAAAGAGTATTTGCGTTGTTTGTCGGACAAAGGGCCGGAAGTTGTCATTATCACCAGTGTACCGGTGTTGGACGAACCCCACAAAACTTCTGTTTATGCTTACAATCGGAGAGGAAACCGTTACTGGAAAATCACATGTCCCTATTTGCCCGCCCATTATCCGGGTACGGGAGATACGTTTACGAGTGTCATTACCGGAGCTTTATTGCAGGGAGACAGTCTTCCCATTGCTCTGGACCGTGCTACGCAGTTTATTTTGCAGGGCATTCGTGCTACTTTCGGTTACGAGTACGACAATCGTGAGGGTATTCTGTTGGAGAAGGTACTTCACAATCTCGATATGCCCATCCAGAGCAGCAGCTACGAGTTGATTTAAGTAGTGACTCTGAATTTTGTTCCGGAAGTCGGTTGCTTATATTTATTGTCCCTATCATTCGTTGCCGGACAGGGGGAGGCCAGTCAATAGATGATAAGAGGCAAATAGACTGTAATGGTAAGTCCACATTCCTCCATAAATGGGAAAAGCACTGCTCCCCTGATTGGAAACAGTGCTTTTCGCCCTTTAAACGTGCACTTTTATTTTACTTCTTCCCCTTTTTCGTTCAATACCACAGTCACGTCTGTTCCGTCTTTCTGAGTAACGACTACTTTGTAAAGTTTACCTTCTTCTTTAGTTGTTACCGATGCTTCCTTGATGGTTGATTCAGGATAAGCTTTTCCGAGAGTTTCGGTTACTGCTGCGGGCAGATCCTTTACTTCAATCTTTGTATACTCGTCTTGCGGAGCTTGTGCGGTTGCTACCACTGCGTTAGCGTTTTCTGCGTTCTGTGCGAATGCTACTGAGCTACCTAATCCCATAACCAATGCTACTGCTACTAATACCTTTTTCATAATTGTAAGTTTTAAGTTAATAAATGAAGTTTGTTTTTCTGTAAGCCACTTGCTTACGATAATAATAGTGCAAGCCTCGTGCCAGAACGAAGGTGGACGTGCTATAGTGCTAGTATATAGCTATTTATGAACGATGACCTAAAGTTCAAACTGTGGAAAACGGGACTTTGGAGTGTGGATACCGTGGAAAACTTCCACAATCTCAGAGACTTTTGGCAGTTTCTGCAAGCCGTATGAATTCTCTTTTGTATCCTTTTTCATCATTTTCTAATCCGGTTTTTGCCAAAGAGATCACTTTGTCATAAGTGGCGTTTCCTTTGAATTCCGAGTCTCTCAGTAGTTGTCCGAACATGGCTACTGCGGCTGCAAAGCGGAAATCGGCAGAGACCCGGTTGCTTTTATGGTCAATCAACGGCAATTCTATCTTCTTGCTGGTGTTACTGTCCGGAGTTTTGTAACGTAGCTTAATGGTTAATAACTCGTCAGATTCATTGAGAGGCGTAGATGGTTTTTGTTTTTTCTGATATTTGAGATCGTCTATTTTTCCTGCAAAATCACTCTTTACTCCCGTGGGAACTACTTCATAGAAAGCTGTCACTGTATGTCCGGCTCCCATTTCTCCGGCATCTTTTGTATCGTTATTAAAATCCTCGTCTGCAAGCAAACGGCTCTCGTAACCTATCAGTCGGTAGGCCTGCACTTGTGCCGGATTGAACTCTACCTGTAACTTTACGTCTTTGGCAACAGTGTGTAAAGTTGCTCCGAATTCGTTCACCAATACCCGGTTGGCTTCTTGTAAGTTATCGATGTAGGCATGGTTTCCGTTGCCTTTTTCGGCGAGAGTCTGCATCTTGCTGTCTTTGTAGTTGCCCATTCCGTATCCCAATACGGTGAGGAATATACCGCTTTTACGCTTTTGTTCAATCAGCTTTTCAAGTTCCTTGTCCGATGATACGCCCACATTGAAATCACCATCGGTGCAGAGTATGATACGATTGTTGCCTCCTGATATAAAGTTCTTTTGGGCTATTTTATAAGCCAGCATGATCCCTTCACCTCCTGCGGTAGAACCACTTGCTTCCAGCTCGTCAATGGCTTCACGTATCTTTTGTTTGTCACTGCCCGGAGTTGCTTCCAGTTTCACACCGGCATTGCCTGCATAAGTCACGATAGCTACTTTATCTTTATCACGTAAGTTGTTTACCAATAGTTTAAGAGAGGATTTCACTAAATCCAACCGGTTCGCTCCCCACATAGAGCCAGAGACGTCGATCAGAAAGACAAGATTGGATGCAGGCAGATTGTCCGTCGGGATTTCTTTAGCCTTCAGTCCGATACGGACAAGACGGTGATCTGCGTTCCAAGGGCAGGTTCCGGCTTCCATCGTAATCTTCACAGGATCACTTCCCGTCGGTTTCGGATAATCATAGGAAAAGTAGTTCACTAATTCTTCCGTACGGATTGCATCGACTGGAGGCAGTTTACCTTTATTGATAAAACGACGCATATTGCTGTAAGAAGCGGCATCCACGTCAATAGAAAAAGTAGAAAGTGGAGCATCCGACACATTCTTGAAACCATTTTCCTGAATCTCGCCATATTCTTCCGCATTTACAGCATTATACATGATTCCCGATGCGGGACATACTGCCATATAAGCAGTAGACATTGATTTAGTGGCCCTTAGTTCGTGTCCGTATCCTACAACCACACATTCTTCCAATACAAGTTCGTCAGCTTTCATCTTCACATCCAGCGTGGACGATTTTACCACCCTTTTCTCTTGCTTATAGCCGATATACTGAAACAACAACGTCTCTCCTTTCTTAGACTGAATCGTGTATTGACCGTTCATGTTCGTCACCGTACCTTTCGTAGTACCCTTTATCTGTACCGAACAGCCGACAAGCGGAGTTCCATCTTTTGCATCTGTTACAGTACCCGACACAGTAATAGCTTGTGCACTCACTGTAGCCAAAGAGATAACTGCCATTAGCAGTGCGAACACCATCGCTCTGAATTGATTTGTTTTCATAACTTCATTATTTTAAAATGTTACTATTAGTTCGCTTTTACTATAGAGATGCAGATTCCACACAGATTCCATAAACAACCCAAACTTTTTTTATTTTGCTGCAAAAGAGGTTCATTTCAAAATTCTCACTCATTCCTTTGCAACTCATCAGATGATGTGTATATTTGCGAATCATAAACATATCACAAATATGAAAAATGAAGTTGATGGAAGGCGGGAAATAGCCTCACGAAACACGGCCTGGGCTAATATCATTGCCCGTAAACTTACTCATTGGGGTGTCACACCCAACCAAATTTCCATGATGAGTGTATTCTTCGCTATGGTGGGATGTCTCCTGCTGATTGGCACAGTCATTTATCCCGGCTTCAATAAATATGTAGCCTATATTCTGTTTATCGTTTGTATGCAGTCGCGATTACTCTGCAATCTGTTCGACGGGATGGTAGCCATTGAAGGAGGAAAGAAAAGTGCCAATGGAGATCTTTATAACGATATGCCCGACCGCTTTGCCGATGCTCTGTTCATCATTCCCGTGGGGTATGTAGCTGGTGGATTCGGCATTGAATTGGGATGGCTGGCTGCTCTTCTCGCTGTTATGACTGCCTATTTCCGCTGGATAGGGGCATACAAGACACACCAGCATTTCTTTAACGGCCCGATGGCCAAGCAGCACCGTATGGCATTATTGACTCTTACCTTCGTGGTCGCCACTTGCACTATTTATTCAGGATACGACCGGATGGTATGTTTCATAGCTCTAATCATTATCAACATCGGTCTTATCGCAACACTGATACACCGCTTGTACCTCATATCACACACTACAAACACTGAAATAAAATGAAAGATCTACTGGATAAAATATTCCCCACATTAAGCGATGAACTGATTATTGTCATCTCGCTTATCATCGGACTACTTGTTACGGCAAGCCTTATTCTCTTTCTTGTAAAGAAGATATTTCCGAAAACAAATATCAGCGAACTCGCTGCACGCACACGCTCATGGTGGATCATGGCGGGCATGTTTATCGGTGCCGTATTTATCAGCTATAACATCTCTTATTTCTTCCTTGCATTTCTCTCTTTTATCGCCTTCAGAGAACTTTATTCGGTACTGGGATTCAGAGAAGCGGATCGCGGAGCATTGTTCTGGGGCATACTAGCCATTCCCATTCAATATTACCTTGCCTACCTGGCCTGGTATGGAGCCTTCATCATATTCATTCCGGTAGTCATGTTCCTTGTATTGCCTTTACGACTGGTTTTAAAGGGAGACACGCATGGAATTACCAAGTCGATGGCCCTGTTGCAATGGATTCTGATGCTTTCGGTATTCGGTATCAGTCACCTTGCTTATCTCCTGTCGCTTCCCGAACTACCGGGATTCAGTTCAGGAGGACGAGGTCTGCTGTTGTTCCTTGTATTCCTTACCGAAATAAATGATGTCATGCAGTTCATTTGGGGTAAACTCTTGGGACGGCATAAGATACTTCCGAAAATAAGTCCGAACAAAACATGGGAAGGTTTTTTGGGTGGTGTAATCAGTACCACTGTGATTGGTTACTTTCTCGGTTTTCTGACTCCCCTCTCCGCGCCTAATGTCATCCTGGTAAGTGCCCTTATCGCAATTGCCGGATTCTCGGGAGATGTAGTCATCTCCGCGATCAAGAGAGACAAAGGAATCAAAGATATGGGAAACAGTATTCCCGGTCATGGAGGGGTGTTCGACCGGATCGACTCTCTGGCCTACACTGCCCCCGTATTTTTTCATTTAGTTTATTATATTGCTTATTAAGAGGAAAAGATGGAAAAAAGATTCATGCAATCTGTTGCCATGCGGATTATATATAAAGGTGTTTTCCACTGGTTCCTGAAATTAATCGTAGGGGTTCAGTTCACCGATTGCCAGTTCCTCAAAAAGGAGAAGCAGTTTATCATCCTTGCCAATCATAACAGCCACTTGGATACCCTCAGTTTGCTATCTTCTTTGCCCGGTAACCTTTTATGGAAAGTCAAACCTGTAGCGGCAGAAGATTATTTCGGGAAAACTCGCTTTCAGGCTTCGATAAGTAACTTTTTCATCAATACTCTTTTAATCAGGAGAAAAGGGGAAAAAGATTCGGAACATGATCCGATTCGCAAGATGCTCGAAGCCATTGATGCCGGATATTCACTGATTCTTTTTCCGGAAGGAACCAGAGGAAAGTCGGAACAAATGGGAAAAATAAAATCCGGTATAGCCCGTATCCTGTCTCTGCGACCTGAAGTGAAATATATTCCCGTGTTCATGACCGGCATGGGACGTTCACTGCCTAAAGGCAAAATGATACTGCTACCCTACAAAGCATCCGTCTATTACGGTATACCCACATTGGTAAAGAGTACAGATACACATGAAATATTAGACCAGATTACAGGTGATTTTGAAGTAATGAAAGAAAAATATCAAGTCGTTATCGACGAAGAAGAGGAATAGATGTTGTTTTTCAAAAGAAACATATCGAGACTATCGGACGAGGAATTACTGATACACTATACGAAGTCTGGCGATACGGAATATTTCGGCGAATTATATAACCGATATATACCGTTACTGTATGGACTTTGCCTGAAATACCTGCATGATGAAGACCGGGCACAGGAAGCAGTCATGCAACTATTTGAAGATTTACTACCTAAGTTGGGAAATTATGAGATAAAAGTGTTCAAGCCATGGCTCTACCGGGTAGCGAAGAATCATTGCCTGCAACTTTTACGGAAGGAAAATAAAGAAATTCCGTTAGATTATACGGTTAATATTATGGAATCTGACGAATTTCTGCATCTGTTATGTGAAGAGGAAAGTTCGGAGGAACAACTGAAGGCATTACATCACTGTCTCGAAAAGTTGCCCGAAGAACAACGGACCAGTATTACGCGTTTCTTTCTCGAAGAGATGTCGTATGCCGACATTGTGGAACAAACCGGATTTACTCTGAACAATGTGAAGAGTTATATCCAAAATGGAAAACGAAATTTAAAGATTTGCATTAAAAATCAGCTTAAGGGATGAAACTATCGGATTACATACGGGGATTCCGCAAGGGGAAAGAAGCACATCGATTGGAGAAAGAAGCGATGCGTGATCCTTTTTTGGCCGATGCGTTGGAAGGGTATAGCCGGGTGGAGAGTGGAGCCGATGAGCAAATAGAGTTGTTGCGTCGTCGGGTGAATTTGCGCGTAACGCAAAAACGCAGGCATACCATTGTCTGGAGTGTGGCTGCCAGCCTTCTGATCGGAGTTTGTATCGGTTCTTATTTCCTGCTTCAGGAGAATACTTTACCGGATGAAGCACGGATAGCAATGGAAGAAGTATCTCAGTTGGAACCTTTGTCTGTACAAAAGGAAGAAAAGAAAGAGGATTTGGTGGCGACGGTGAGAAAAGATTCCGCAACTATTCAGAAGGGATTGATAACCGGGAATAGAGAGAAAAAAGTTGTTGTATCTCCCCACACAGAGGTGCCTCAGGCCATGACACAGGAATGGATCGATGAGGCATTGGAAACCACTATTGCCGAAGAACCTTTGGCTGCTACCACAAGTTCGGCTATGAAATCTATTCCGGCTAATGACAGCAGCCTTACTGCTCAGGTAGCGGTTGCAGGCAAAGTACATGGCACTGTGACAGACTCCAACGGTTATCCTATTGTCGGTGCTACCGTTAAGCTGAAAGGGACTAATCAGGGAACTATCTCCGACGTAAATGGTAATTTTGTATTGAAGACAGGTGGAAATCGGGAACTTGCAGTCGATTATATTGGTTATGAATCCGTTACACTTCCGGCTGATACGACTAAAAGCTTATTAATAGCGATGAACGAAGATCAAGCTACGCTTGATGAGGTGGTAGTGGTAGGGTATGGTTCGCAGTCGAAAGGGAGTATAACGGGAGCTGTAGCGAGTCTGAAAATGTCCGGTACTCCCCAACCTACCATAGGTAGAAAGGCATTTCGGAAATATCTGAAAGAGAGTCTGGTTCATCCGTCTGATAAAGACTGTGCGCGTGCCAAGGGAAAAGTTATTCTTACTTTTCGGGTAGATAAGGAAGGACGTCCACAAGACATTACTGTTAAAAAGGGACTTTGTGCTTCGGCTGATGAGGAAGCCATTCGCTTGATCGAGGAAGGACCTGACTGGACAATGGGTGAGGAACCGGTAGAAATCAGTATCCGTTTTTGATTAATGAAAAATCCCGCCTAAGTCATGTGACCTAAGCGGGATTTTTTCTGCACGGGAGGAGAGGCTCGAACTCCCGACACCCGGTTTTGGAGACCGGTGCTCTACCAACTGAGCTACTCCCGTGTTTGCGGCTGCAAAGGTAGAATAAACTTCTGAATTTGCAAGCTTTTATGCAAAGAAGTTGCTAATTATTTTAATTTTTCCCATTCTTCGGGTTTAAATCCTACCAATACGAAGCGCTCGGTCACTACCAGCGGGCGTTTCACTAATTTGCCATTGGTAGCTAAAAGGGCGATCTGTTCTTCTTCAGTCATTGTAGGAAGCTTGCTGCTGAGTTTCAGCTCTTTATATACTACACCACTGGTGTTGAAAAACTTCTTAACGGGTAGTCCGCTTAGTGGAATCCAGGCTTTCAATTCTTCTACTGTGGGATTATCGTCCACAATAAGGCGGTTAGTATACTCAATGTTGTTTTCTGTCAGCCACTTTTTAGCTTTCTGGCAAGTGCTGCATGCGGGATATTGCAAAAAGAGAGTTTTCATATTTATTCTATATTAAGCATTTGTAAATCTTGATACATGGTGCGGTATGCTGCCGCTTTTTTGTCGAGTGCCAACGGATAGGCTCGTGAAGAAGAAGGCATGCGGTATAAGCGCATCGGGCGTCCATCAAAGACGAACTCAGAGAAATCGCCCACCTTGGGTTCTTCCACTTCGAATTGTGCCCGGAGTGTATCTGTTGCCTTTTGCCCTGTTGTGACGATGGCTTTGCATTCCGGGAGGTGTCCGAGAAGTCGGCTTATATCAGTGGGCTGCACCACTTCCAGGAACTTGTCTGAGGCATTGTCCTGTAGGCGTCGGATGGCCGAAGCGGTATCGAATAAAGCTATTCCTTTATCGTTGAGAAAGTTGATAATGCGTTCGCGGCAGAAAGCTTTCCGGGTTTCGTTAAGGAAGTAGTCTTTGTTGTTAAAGAACAGCAATCCCACGATTCTCCACATATCATTGTTCAGGTTCGGATAGTAAAAATCCATCGACCATCGTTTCTTTTGAGGTGGAAAACTTCCCAGCATCAGCAATCGGGCATTGGTGGGGAGAAAGGGCTCTAACGGATGATTTTCTATTTCTATGTCCATTGTTTACTATTTGATCGGGAGCAAAAATAGTGATAATATCTATTTGATAGAAACGTACTCCCACGATTTTTAATTACTTTTGCGCCTTAATAAAAAAACATTCAACATGAGAAGGACTGCTATTGCTCTTTTTTGCCTGTTTTTGTTATCCGTTGGCATCGGATTAAGGGCACAAAACATTCAGTTGCACTATGATTTCGGACGTTCTTTGTATGATAAAGATTTAAAAGACCGTCCTGTATTAACCTCTACCGTGGAGAAGTTTCATCCTGATAAGTGGGGTAGTACTTATTTCTTTGTGGACATGGACTATACTTCTGACGGAGTAGCGGCTGCTTATTGGGAAATAGCCCGTGAATTGAAATTCTGGAAGAATCCGTTCTCGGTACATGTGGAATATAATGGAGGTCTTGCCAAAGGTTTTTCTTATCAGAACGCTTATTTGGGGGGAGTTACCTATACTTATAATAATACTGCTTTCTCGCGTGGCTTTTCATTGTCGGCCATGTATAAGTATATTCAGAAACACCATTCTCCCAATAACTTTCAGCTGACCGGAACCTGGTATATGAATTTCAGCAATAACTTGCTCACTTTTTCCGGCTTTGCTGACTGGTGGCGTGAGGAGACTGCTTATGGGAAGACTATTTTTCTTACCGAGCCCCAGTTTTGGGTGAATCTGAACCGTATAAAAGGTATCAGTGATAAATTTAAGCTGAGTGTGGGCTCAGAAGTTGAGCTGAGTAATAATTTTGGTGGACGCGATGGTTTTTATGTCATCCCTACACTGGCACTGAAATGGACAATAAACTAAAAACTGATGAAAACAGACTTGATATACGGTATTGAAGACCGTCCGCCTTTTAAAGATGCATTATTTGCGGCATTGCAGCATCTGCTTGCTATTTTTGTAGCTATTATTACTCCGCCGTTGATTATCGCCAGTGCCTTGAAACTGGATGTGGAGAAAACCGGTTTCTTGGTTTCGATGTCTCTCTTTGCTTCGGGGGTATCTACTTTTATCCAGTGTCGCCGTTTTGGACCTATAGGGGCAAAGTTGCTTTGTATTCAGGGAACAAGTTTTTCGTTTATCGGTCCTATCATTGCTACGGGACTTGTCGGTGGACTTCCTCTTATTTTTGGTGTCTGTATGGCGGCTGCTCCCATTGAAATGATCATCAGTCGCACTTTCAAATATATGCGTAATATTATTACTCCGTTGGTTTCGGGTATCGTGGTGTTGCTTATCGGGTTAAGTCTGATAAAAGTAGGTATTATCTCTTGTGGAGGTGGTTATACTGCGATGGATAATGGTACGTTTGCTTCTTGGGAGAATCTTTCGATTGCAGGTGCGGTTTTGCTCAGCGTGCTGTTTTTTAACCGTTGCAAGAATAAGTATTTGCGCATGAGTTCCATTGTGTTGGGACTCTGTTTGGGATACGGCCTTGCTTTTGTTTTGGGAAAAGTAGATATGAGTGCTTTGAATGTAGAGATGCTGATGAGTTTCAATATTCCCCAGCCTTTTAAATACGGACTCGATTTTAATGTGTCTTCTTTCATTGCCATCGGGCTCGTATATATGATTACAGCTATCGAAGCAACCGGAGACGTAACGGCCAATTCGATGATTTCTGGTTTGAAGATCGAGGGTGACGACTATCTCAAACGAGTTTCGGGAGGTGTGATGGCCGATGGTTTTAACTCTTTTCTGGCAGGTATATTTAACTCTTTCCCTAATTCTATTTTTGCTCAGAACAATGGAATCATTCAATTGACAGGAGTGGCCAGTCGGTATGTGGGTTACTATATAGCTGCAATGTTGATTCTTTTGGGGCTATTTCCGATTGTGGGAGCGGTTTTCTCACTGATGCCGGACCCTGTGTTGGGCGGAGCTACTTTGTTAATGTTCGGAACTGTCGCAGCAGCCGGAATCCGCATTGTTGCATCACAAAATATCGGACGGAAGGAAACATTGGTATTGGCTGTCAGTCTTTCATTGGGACTTGGAGTAGAATTGATGCCCGATGTGTTAAGCCAGGCTCCGGAAGCTATTCGTAGTATCTTTTCGTCTGGCATCACGACCGGTGGTTTGACTGCTATCATAGCGAATATCGTAATTCGGGTGAAAGAGGAAAACGAGGAATAACGGACGCTCGGCAAAGAGTGATGAACAGTGAATAATAAACAGGATACGCATTATATATTAGGAGGCTGTTTATTGTTCACTGTTTGTTGTTTATAATACTTCCAGATTGCTCATCCGTTCTGTTGTGTGGAATTCAAATTCAGGGTATTCATACAACTTGAAGCGAGGTTCTGTTTCTCCTTCCGTATAGCTCCAAATGCTGGCATAATCTTCCGGATCTTCCCCCATTTTGCTTAATTGCCTTAGATAAGCTGCGAGTGATTTATTTTCTACGATATATATTTTTCCCAGTTTGTCAATGATAGAGCTATGACGGCGGGTGCTGTCATGGTCGAAACGAAGGATACGTCTGCCTTCCTCTGTTATTCCCACTAGGTTGAATGTCATGCTCTTGCCGATAGCGGGCAGATTAAGTACACTTCGGTCTGTTGCCATGAAGGGTAAATGATGTTTCTTCATGAAATGACGTATTCGAGTAGCGATGTCCTCACCTGTTTCAAGAAGAGAGTACAGTTCTTCAGCCTGTTCCTGCGTCAACTTGCCAAATGCTTTTTCTTCATGTTGCTCCTGCATCGATCGGCTGTTGGGAGTGAATACGGCATAATTTTCATTGAATCCTTTGACGGAGAAGGTATAATAACAAACTACTCCCAGCGAATTGAGTACTTGTCTCAGTCTTGTGGTGTGTCCCCGTCGGGATGCAGCTACGGTATATACCAACTGATTCGTAATCAGCCATCCGGCAGAAAGAATTTTCCGGATAGCTTCCCGGGTGTAGGGAGTAACCTCTAAAGGACTTTGGAAGTGAGTTTGAATAATAAATTGTTTCACTCCGATGACAGAAGCCTTTTCTTTAAATTCTCTTAGGATCTCTATCAATTCATCGTTAATACGCATAGGTAGGTAAGCTAATAATCTTGATCCCAGACGGACACGTTGCAATTCTGCGTATTTTTCTCCTTCCGGGCGTTCCTGATTTGCTTTTCTTTTACGTGCGGCCATGCGGTAAACAGCCTCAAGAATATTTTTCAGGGTTTTGTTCTGACTCATCAGAGCATCTCCTCCGGTAATCAATATATCTCGTAATTGGGTATCTTCTTCAAAATAAGACATTAATCTGCGTAGCTTTTTGTCCCAGCTTTCTTTAGGACGAAGTGCGTCGAACTCGAAATTCAATCGTTCGCTCTGGAAGTCGTACATGCGTTGACATGAAGCGCACAATCCTCCACAAGCCCGTCCCATTGTATCGGGGATCAAGATAGCTACTTCCGGATAACGACGGTGGATGTTATGTCCATCCGGCAATAACCATCCGGCGGCGTTCGGTTTACCGGCTTCTACAATGTCTTCACGTTCCCAGGCACGAATGTTACCATAGGTTTCTACCAGACGGGGGGAGTAAAGAATATAGCTGCGGATGGCTTCATCATTATACCCTTCTCCACTGGTATTGAGTAAAGAAAGATAGTAAGGAGTGGCAAAAAAAGGCATTCCTTTTTTGCGGGCCCGTGACAACAAATACATTGTTTCGCTGGAAAGGGAGTTCCCGAGAAAACGGTTCAACTCGGTAGGAGTTTTGATGGCCATTGAAAGATGGAAGCGAAAGTCGTTCCACCACTGACAGACCTGTTGATATTTCTCTTCATAACTCATTCCTTCTTCAAAGTGAAAACGTGAAGATGGTTTGGATTTCCGGTTTTCTATTTTTTGTATCAGTAGATGCAGCATCCGTTCCTGATTCTCGGAACGTAACTCTATCACATCTTCGTCCAGTCCGGTGGCCCAGCGTTCGGTTCGGTTTTTAATTCGTTGTGGAGAGGGGAGTGGGGATTCCGGCTCTTCCAGCCTTTTAAAGAGATAGTATAGGTCCAGGAACAAGTCAGTAGGTATTTCTGCATTTTCCAAATTCCCGGTCAAGAAGCGTCGGAGAAGAGATAAGGTCTGTATTTGCATATCCTGTTCGTTAGACAGCTCATGAACTGTCTTTCCGTCGTAGCTGATAAGGAGTCGAATTTGCTCACCCGCTTTGTTCCCTCCGGATATGTAAGGAGTGAGGAACTCTTGCAGGTGGTTCTTAAAGTCGGTGTCGTCAAGACTTTGTTGAGCCATTGCTGTGAGTTCAGGTAACTCCTGACAGTATAGTTGCCGTATTTGGGAAAGTGTGAGTGAAAGCATTTTCTTTTGTTTCATACGCGATTGTTTTTAGATTGTTAAAATTGAAATATTTGCATAAATATAACAAAAAAAGCGGAGGTAGAAAACCTCCGCTTTGCTATTCATGCTATTCTTTACGATTCTTTTTTGTTTAATAACATTCCGCTTTTCATTTTGCTTTCGCTTCTTCGTCCTTATGTTTCGGCTCTTTTTTAGCCAGTAAAACAATGTTGTATACGTACTCTGACATCCATTGTTCCGAAAATCCGAGACGTTCTTTGTACTGGCGTACTGCGGCAGCCGTTTTGTGTACGTCATCAGCTTTCCATACTGTTTTGGTACATACATCGTGCACAGTTTTTTCTGTCATGGAGCGCAAGGCTTTTTTGAATATCGCCGGCATACGGAACTTCCATTGCATCAGGTTACCCATCAGCATCATCAGGTCACTTGAGAATCCCTGGTACATGAAAAGATATGCCTGTACATCATTTTGTGTGCGGCAGTTTTTCTTGATAGAGGTGTCTATCTCTTTAAAAAACGATTCACTGATGCCGTAATCCTGCATCAACATCTTGCGGGAAGCTGATTTCTCGGCAAGTCCTAATTTGCCACCTTGTGTGGCTACTTTGAATAAACGTTTGAAGTTGGCTACATCCGGCAGAAAACGGATATTCGTGATACCTAAATTTACTGCGATTACAGATTGAAAATATACACGTGTCAGTGATACGAAATCTTCTACATTGCCTACTACTTTTGCGTCAGCGTCGGCCTGTTTTTTAAATAAGTTAGCGAATATGCTCATAAGTCATTTTGTCAATTATAGATTGAGGTTGCAAATTTACTAAATAAGTTGTTAAATTACTACAGATTATACGGATAACATCTATTCTTTTTGAGGCTCTTTACCAACACTCAATATCTTTTTCAATATCCTTCATCTTGTTTTTGGTGAATACCGGGCTTTTGATGCCTGACTTTTTCTGTTCACGATAGTCCTGCAGCAATCGGAAAGCATATTTTCCCAGAAAGGCGATCGCTATCAGGTTGCAGATGGCCATTAACCCCATGGTGATATCTGCCAGTCCCCATACAAAATCGAGAGTGGACATGGCTCCCACCCATACCATCCCTCCTACCAATAGACGGTAAAGGTAAACTATCCATCGTTTGTGGGTGAGGTATCGGATATTTGCTTCTCCATAATAGTAATTGCCGATGATGCTGCTAAACGCAAAAAAGAAAAGGGCAACTGCCACAAATATACCTCCTATGCTTCCTATTTCGTTGTTCAACGCATGTTGAGTGAGTTGTACTCCGTTGGTCGAACCATCGAGCGGAGCACCACTGAAAAGAATGATGAATGCTGTGCATGAACAGATAATAAGAGTATCTGTGAAAACTCCTAAGGTCTGAATCAGTCCTTGTTTCACCGGGTGTGATACGAATGCGGTTGCAGCTACGTTCGGTGCCGAACCCATACCGGCTTCATTGCTGAACAGCCCACGTTTGATGCCTTGCATCAATGCAGCTGCTACACCTCCTCCTAAAGCCTGTTGCCAACCAAAAGCATGGCTGACAATGGTTCCGATAACATCCGGCAGATGTGTGATATTGATGAGTACAATGACCAATGCCAATCCTACATATCCCAGTGCCATGACAGGGACGATGATGCTGCTTACTTTAGCAATGCGCTGGATACCTCCGAAAATAATCAATAGAGTCAGTCCGGTCAGGATGATGCCCATAGGCACATGGCTGATGCCAAACGCATGTTCTACAGCTGCACAAATGGTATTGCTTTGTACTGAGTTGAAGGCAAATCCGAAAGTGACAGTAATCAGTATGGCAAACAGAATTCCCATCCATGGTTTTTTTAACCCTTTCTTCATGTAGTAGGCAGGGCCTCCGATAAAAGATTCCTTCCCTTTTTCCTTATATAATTGTGCGAGGGTAGATTCTACAAAAGCACTCGATGCTCCTAATAGAGCAATGATCCACATCCAAAATATGGCACCCGGTCCGCCGATGGCAATTGCCGTAGCTACGCCAGCCAGATTTCCTGTACCGACACGGCTTGCCAGTGATATGGCAAAGGCCTGGAACGAAGAAATATGTTTCTCTCCATGTTCTCCTTTTCCGGCAGAGTCTTTCAACAGACGTAGCATTTCGCCGATCATGCGGAATTGCACGAAACGGGTTTTAATCGTGAACCAAATGGCGCATCCCAACAGCATTGCAATCAGGATGTAGGTCCATAATATATCGTTAATTAGATTCATATCTATTAATTAATTGGTATCAGGGGCAAATTCTTTTATTTTAGCCTGAAGTAGAATTTATGGTTCTCGAATATCGGTTCCACGATATCAAACCGGATAAATTTAGCCAGTAAATGCTCTGCAGCCCGTCGGGAAATACCTGCTTGCCGGCAATAGCGGTTAAGAGAAAGCGAAGTATTTTCTTCCAGTAAGTCCAGCAACAGTTGTTCCCGTTCGGTATAGCGGATCAATTCTCCTGCCGGACTGCCGCTCTGCTGCCAGACGCGCAAATGTACCGGAGTAGCCAGGATATTTTCATCTTTGATCCGAATATATGCCAGTGATTTACCGTTTTCGTCTTTTGCAAAAACGGGCTTGTGTTCACTTTCATCTATTTGTACGACTAATACAGAACGTCCTTCAACGTGAAATGTTTGCATGGAATAATCAACTTCCGGCCGGCAATAAAGTTGGGCAGCTGCTTCTATCATATATTTTTCTTCATCCGAACGTACACCGGCTATTTTTCCATTGTCTTTAACGCCGATCAACAGCCGTCCTCCATCGGTATTGGCAAAAGCTGACAGTGTTTTGGCGATTTTACGGGCATCGGATATTTCAAATTTAAAGTCTTGCTGTTGATGCTCCCCTTCGGCTATCAATGCGTGTATGTAATCAGTATCTGTAAGCGGTTTCATGCCTGCAAAAGTAGATAAAAAAGACTAAACCTTATTTTTTTGCTGATTTTTAGCTGATAATTTCAAAAAAAATATCGTTTTTATGCGTTTATTTCGGGAAAGGATGTATTTTTGCCCATCATTATTAACGAAGAAATAAATAAGGATTATGAAAGAATTAGTAGAAAAGATTGCTACTTTGGTAGCTGAGTTCAACAAAGATGCAAATGCTCAGATTGAAAATGGTAACAAAGCTGCAGGAACTCGTGCCCGTAAAGCTTCATTGGAAATCGAAAAAGCAATGAAAGAATTCCGTAAAGTATCTTTGGAAGAATCAAAGAAGTAATCTTACGAATAGAAAAAATGGAAAAGTCGGTCTCAATTTTGAAACCGGCTTTTTTGTTTTACAGAATTTTAATCCGTCTATATTTCAGAAACGATAATCTTGTGGATATCCTCTTTTTGTGTACACTGGGATTCCGACAATGATTTTGATATCTGTTGGTGACTTATTTTTGAGGCAGAAGTTTCAAGTACTCTCCATATCCTTCTTCTTTCATTTTCTCTTTTGGAATGAAGCGTAAGGATGCACTGTTGATGCAATAACGTAATCCTCCTTTTTCTTTAGGGCCATCCGTGAAGACATGTCCTAAATGTGCATCTCCCGTTTTACTCCGTACTTCTGTGCGTATCATTCCGTGTGATGTATCCATCTTCTCTTTTATCACTTCTTTTTCTATCGGTTTGGTGAAACTGGGCCAGCCACAGCCGGAATCAAACTTATCTGTTGATATAAAAAGAGGCTCACCGGTAGTGATATCTACGTAGATGCCATCTCGTTTTTCATCCCAGTATTCGTTATGAAAAGCTGGTTCGGTTGCGTTCTTTTGTGTGACCGCATATTGCTCGGGCGTCAATTTACTACGAAGTGTGGCGTCATCCGGTTTTTTGTAATTTGTCTGGGGCTGCTCAGCCTGTGCATTTGCTTTTTTTGCCAACTCGAATAGTGCAGGGTTAATATGGCAGTATCCTCCGGGATTCTTATCCAGATAATCCTGATGATATTCCTCGGCTTTGTAGAAATTGGATAAGGGTTTCACTTCTATGACTATAGGTTTGGAATACTCTTTAGCCAATTCGTCGATGGCTGTCCGGATAGTCGGCAAGTCAACTTCATCAGTATAATAAATACCGGTGCGATATTGCGAACCTTTGTCATTGCCTTGTCGATTCAGACTTGTAGGATCTATTGTCTTAAAAAAAAGGTCGATCAATAGTTTTAGGGGAACTTCTTGTGGATTATACTCCACCTTAACGGTTTCTGCAAAATTGGTTTTTCCTGTACACACCTGTTGGTAAGTCGGATTAGCAATGTTTCCGTTGGCATATCCGACCTGAGTCGATTTTACTCCTCTGATCTGTTTCAGGAAATGGTCTGTTCCCCAGAAACAACCGCCTGCAAAATATATTTCACTCAGATTCTTCATGTTTTTTTTCTCCTGTTTTTGTTGATAAATCCATTGTACGCCTTGTGCATGGCCAGTGTAAATGATACCGGCCAATAGCACGACAAATATAGTAAACTTCTTCTTCATAATTTTCGGTCTCTTTTATAAATAACAAACGAAGATCCTTTTCGGATTATTAAGAACTGTTGTATCCTGCAATGAAGTGGTTAAAAAGAGATTATCTTTTGATCTTTTGGAGGATTGTGCTTATTTTTGGCATAAACATTTCCTTGCTTTGCAGCAGAAATCAAGTTTAGTATGGCAAAACAACAATTCAATAAACTAATCTGGTTGGTGGATACTATCTTCCGGAATGCTCCTGTGACATTTGCCGAAATCAATCGTCGTTGGAGAGCGGGAGATGATAATCGTTCTGATATACCTTTGCGGACTTTCCATAACCATCGACAGGCCATTGAAGAAATGTTCGACATAAACATTGAATGTGATAAACGGAACAATACTTATTATATAGCAGACGCCGAAGGAATGTTGGGTGATAAGTTGAAGATGTGGTTACTGAATAGTTTTTCGTTGAACAATGTATTGCAGGAAAATGTGGATATGAAGAACCGGATTGTATTTGAGGAAGTACCTTCGGGAGTGCAATTCATGGATCTTGTTATTGATGCTATGCGTAGCGGACGCGTGCTTGCTATGGAATATCAGGCGTACAACTGGGAACACTCCAAAGATGTGTTACTTGAGCCTTATTTCGTGAAATTATTCCGTCATCGCTGGTATTTGATAGGAATAAACCGGGAATATAAAGCTTTTCGTTCTTATTCTCTCGATCGGATCAAGAGAATCGCTCTTTCGGAAGAGACATTCAATTTCCCACGTAAGTTTACTCCTCAGGATCATTTCAGAGATAGTTTTGGTATTATTCGTGATGAAAATCTGCTTCCTCAGCACACTGTCCTCAGGACCACTATTTCACAGGCTCCATACCTGAGAAATCTTCCTTTACATTCCAGTCAAAAGGAGATTGCCGTTACAGAGAGTTATGTTGATTTTGAACTTTATATTTCGCATACTTATGATTTTATTCAGGAGTTATTATCCAAAGGAGCGGCAGTGGAGGTGTTGAAGCCCCAGTCGCTGCGGGATAAGATAAAAGTCGAGATACAAAACATGCAAACTCTTTACCGCTTATGAATGCAAATGTTCTCGAAAAATTGAAGATACTGGCAGAATCGGCCAAGTACGATGTTTCCTGCGCCTCAAGTGGCACGGTGCGTGCCAACAAGCCCGGTACATTAGGTAATACGGTGGGTGGATGGGGTATTTGCCATAGTTTTGCGGAAGACGGACGTTGCATTTCGTTACTGAAAGTGATGCTTACCAATTATTGCATATACGATTGTGCCTATTGTATTAACCGGAGAAGTAATGACTTGCCCAGGGCTACGTTATCTGTGTCCGAACTGGTAGATTTGACGATTGAGTTTTATCGTCGAAATTACATTGAAGGGTTGTTTTTGAGTTCCGGTGTGGTGCGAAATCCCGATTATACAATGGAGCGTTTGGTACGTGTGGCGAAAGATCTGCGTGAAGTGCACCGCTTTAACGGGTACATTCATTTGAAAAGTATTCCGGGAGCCAGCCGGGAATTGGTGAACGAAGCCGGGCGTTATGCTGACCGGCTTAGTGTGAACGTGGAGATCCCCAAAGAAGAGAACTTGAAACTGCTGGCTCCTGAAAAAGATCATAAAAGTGTATTTGCACCGATGCTTTATATTCAACAGGGCGTACTGGAAAGTAGTGAAGAACGAAAAAAGTTCCGGTATGCGCCCCGCTTTGCTCCTGCGGGTCAGAGTACACAGATGATTGTCGGTGCTACGGCTGAAAGTGATAAGGATATTCTCTTTCTTTCTTCCGCCCTTTACCAGCGTCCCACGATGAAGCGTGTCTATTATTCCGGTTACGTATCAGTAAATACATACGATACTCGTTTACCTGCACTTAAACAGCCTCCTTTGGTACGTGAGAATCGTCTTTATCAGGCAGATTGGCTGATGCGGTTCTATCAGTTCAAAGTCAATGAAATTGTGGATGACACCTATCCTGATCTTGATCTGGAAATAGATCCCAAGTTGTCGTGGGCGTTACGTCATCCCGAGCAGTTTCCTGTTGATATCAACAAGGCGGATTATGAAATGATACTTCGTATTCCGGGAATTGGGGTAAAGTCGGCAAAATTAATTATAGCTTCCCGTCGTTATTCGAAGTTGGGATATTATCAACTTAAAAAAATAGGTGTGGTTATGAAAAAAGCACAATATTTTATTACTTGCAGCGAATTACCCATGCGGACTGTAAATGAAATGACTCCACAGACCGTACGTAGCTTGTTACTGCCCAAATCTGCTAAGAAAAAGACGGATGAAAATCAGTTATCATTTGTTTTTAACGATTGAGATTGTTATGATTCTTTTTATCTACGATAAAACACTTGATGGCTTGCTGACAGCACTATTCGATGCTTATAACCGCAAGACCTTTCCTGATGTCTTACTCTCGAAAGGAGATACTTTACCACTTTTCTATGATGACATTTTTACGGTTATCACTGATGAAGAGAAGGCAGGACGTGTCTGGCGGGGATTGCAGAAGAAGATATCGGCATCGGCCCTTTCAGCTATCACCTGGTGTTGGCTTTCAGAGTTACCGGAAGTAGGTATGCTTTTGTTCCGATACATCCGAAAGGCCATTGACTCTCCCGTCTCCATTGAGACTAATTTCGGTGATCCGGATGTTCTCGCTCTTTCCAAAATATGGAAGCGGGTAGATTGGGAGCGTTTGCGTATGTTGCAGTTCGTACGTTTTCAGAAAGCGGTGGATGGTACCTTTTTCGCTGCTTTTGAACCACAGCACAATGCTTTACCTTTGACGGTAGGTCACTTTAAAGATCGTTTTGCCGATCAGCGGTGGCTGATTTATGACATGAAGCGCCGTTATGGTTTTTATTATGATCTACACACGGTAGAGGAGGTGACATTTGATGATGATGGTCAAGCAGCACATCTGATTACCGGAATGTTGGACGAAAGCTTGATGGATAAGGACGAAAAACTTTTCCAACAACTTTGGAAGACTTATTTTAAATCTATCACAATTAAAGAACGACTGAATCCTCGTAAACATAAACAGGATATGCCGGTGCGTTATTGGAAGTATATCACCGAAAAACAGAAATAATCTTATTCAATTCGTTCTACTGTCACTTCAGGAAATTCTTGTATTAAAGATAGCAAATGTCCTTCGTCATTGTTCCGTTTGGATTTGATGATCATTGTCACTTGATAGGTTTCTATGCTTCCGTGCTTCTGTGTATCCATCTGATACGACACTATGAGGTAATCTTTGGAATTAAATCGATCAGCCACTCCTTTCAGTACTTGTTTGTTATCGGTCGAAAAAGTTATCATTGAGCTTTTCATTCCTATGCTTTTAAACAGGTAACTTAGCACTTCAAGACCAATCAGGGTCAGTACCATGGCAGCAATACCTATGACGTACATGCCCGCGCCTACTGCCAGGCCTATTCCGGCTGTCGCCCAAATCCCTGCCGCTGTAGTCAGTCCTCTGACTATCTGTTTTTGAAAGATAATCGTTCCGGCACCGATAAAACCAATCCCACTGACTACTTGTGCCGCTACACGGCTTGGATCGAGTGTAACACTATTTTCTTTTATGATTTCTTGAAAGCCGTATTGAGAAACGATCATAATCAGTGCACTACCCAATGACACCAGAAAGTGTGTGCGATAGCCCGCTTCTTTGGCACGATATTCTCTGTCCAAGCCAATGATGGCACCTAAGATTCCGGCGACTAAAAGTCTTAATACAAAGTCGAAGTTCAACATCATACGTAAATTTCCTTTCTATCTTTATTTCAATCGTTTATTCATTACCTAAAGATACAATAGTTTTTTAGAAATAACGTATATTCGCAGTCAAAAGATTATTTCTATCGGAAATACTGACATCATAAAGTTGATATAATACATAAAGTTTTTAATAGTATTGATAAACAACAATCGAACTTTGTATTCTCAGTATATCCTGTGAAAGATAAAATTCGAAAGACACCATGAATAAAAGTTTTTTCTATGCGATATGTTTTGTCGTAATACTGGTAGTTGAGATTATTATTGGTATATATGTTCGTGATAACTTTGTACGTCCTTATATGGGTGACGCACTGGTTGTTGTGTTGATTTATTGTTTTATACGAATTTTTATTCCGAACGGTTTGTCACAATTACCTTTGTATGTGCTTGCTTTTGCCTGTTTCATAGAGATACTTCAATATTTTCAGTTGGTGGATGTGTTGGGAATATCGAATCGTATACTCCGTATAGCCCTTGGTTCTACTTTCGATTTGAAAGATATGGTCAGTTATGCCGGCGGATATGTATTTATTCTACTGGCAGAATATTTTTTAGATAAGAAAAGAAAATAATACATATATTTCTGCTTGTTTTGTAAATTCTTTAAATTAAAGAGGTCTCCTTTATAAATAAATATGTAATTTTGCCACATGTTATTGTTTGAATGTGAATTAATTAATCTCGTTTATCATGAGTCAAGAGAATCCTTCTTCACAATTGGATGTGGAATTTATTTATTTGCCTGTTATCAATTATTCCATGCAGCAAAACCGGATACCTGTTGTCCGGTTACTTTCTATTAAAAATAATACAGAACATCCGCTTGCGGATTTAAAGGTATTTCTAACTCTGGAGCCTGAATTTGCATCAGTTTCACCGGTAATGGTAGAAAAATTAGCTTCCGGTGAGATTATTACAATAACCGGATTAAATCTGATGCTGGACCCTTCTTTTTTTATTCAGCAAACCGAACGCTTGTCCGGTACTATCGTTCTGGTAGTTTCTGATGAAGAAAACGTATTTTTTCAAGAGAAGTATCCTGTTGATATCCTGGCTTTTGATCAATGGGGAGGCATTCAGGTATTGCCTGAACTTTTGTCTGCATTTGTGGTTCCTAATCATCCGGTACTTACAGGAGTTCTTTCGCGGGCGTCATCTATCCTGAAAGAGTGGTCCGGTAATTCTTCATTGGATGCTTATCAGAGTTGTAATCCCAATCGGGTGAAGTTACAGTTGGCGGCTCTGTACGAGGCTATTAAAGAACAGCATATTGCATACTGCACGCCTCCGTCCAGTTTTGGTGATGCCGGTCAGCGAGTCAGGCTTTCGGATAATGTACTTTCCGGTAAATTAGGGACTTGTTTGGATCTGTCACTGTTGTATGCTTCATGTGCCGAAGCCATGGGGTTGCATCCGTTGTTGGTGATCATTCAGGGACATGCTTTTGTGGGATGCTGGTTGATTGACGGGACATTTCCTGATGCGGTGAACGATGACCCTTCGTTATTGACCAAACGAACGGCGGACGGTATCAACGAAGTTATTTTGCTGGAAGCCACTTGTATGACCGATGGAAACAATGTGACTTTCGATACCGCAGTCGGGATGGCTAATGACAAAATGTTGGCAGTGAATGACTTTACTTGTTTTATAGATGTTGTTCGCAGCCGTTTTGCTCATATTTTGCCTTTACCTCAACGGGTTATGCATGGGAAAGCATGGACTGTGGGTCCGGAGGTAGCTCAGATTCCTAAAAGCGGGTTGTACATTAGTCCTGTTAGTGCTCCGGAAGAGATTAAGCAATATGATTTGGATAATCAGGATAGTTATGTGGAATTCACCAAACAACTTTTGTGGGAACGAAAGTTACTTGACCTGAGTCTACGTAATAATTTTCTGAACCTGCGTATTACCCGTAATGCCCTTCAAGTGATCTCTGCGGATATAGATAAGATGGAAGATGCTTTTTCGGACGGAACAGAATTTCAAATTTTGGGTAAGCCCTCTGATTGGGATAATCCGTTGTATGACTTCGGACTTTATGGCACTTTAACGGAATCGGATCCGATGATTGGTTTGATTAAGCAGGAACTGACTCAAAAAAGATTGAGAACCTATCTTACCGAACAGGATCTGAAGAAATCGCTTACTTATTTATATCGTTCTTCCAGAATAGCATTGGAAGAAAATGGTGCAAATACTTTATATCTTGCCTTGGGGCTGCTGAGGTGGTATGAAACCGAACATAGTGAGCGTCCTCGCTATGCCCCGATATTGTTACTTCCTGTTGAGATGATCCGTAAGTCGGTATCCAAAGGATATATTATCCGTGCCCGTGAAGAAGAGAGTATGCTTAACATTACCTTGTTGGAGATGTTGAGACAAAACTTTGGCATCACTATTTCTGGGCTCGATTCATTGCCGAAAGATGAAAATGGAACCGATGTGAAACGTATTTTCTCAATCTTTCGGAAAGCTGTGATGAACGAAAAGCGTTGGGACGTAGAAGAACAGGCTATTTTGGGTACTTTTTCATTCAGTAAGTTCATCATGTGGAATGACATTCACTCGAATGCCGAAGAGTTGAGTAAAAATAAGATTGTCGGCAGTTTGATGAGTGGTAAAATGGAATGGGAGGTTGCAGAAGTCGATGCCAATGCCATAGAACTGGATCATGCTTTAACTCCTGCTGATATTGCGTTGCCTGTCAGTGCCGATTCTTCGCAGCTTGAAGCGGTTTATGAAGCTGTAAATGAGAAAAGCTTTATTTTACATGGACCTCCGGGAACTGGCAAGTCACAAACCATTACGAATATTATAGCCAATGCACTGTATCAGGGTAAACGGGTATTGTTTGTGGCCGAAAAAATGGCTGCACTCTCCGTAGTTCAGAAAAGGCTTATGAATATAGGTTTAGCTCCGTTCTGCCTGGAACTGCATTCTAATAAAGCACGAAAGACAGATGTACTGAGTCAGCTGAAAGAATCAACTGAGATCTTTCGTTATAAGGAACCGGAAGAGTTTAAGGAAGAGTCGGAAAGGCTGTTTAAAATGCGTCAGCAGATTAATGGATATGTAGAGGCATTACACCGAATATATCCTTGTGGCATATCTGTCTATGAGGCTATCACCCGTTATAGCTCCATTGACGAAACAGAAGAAATAATGATACCCGCTTCTTTGCTTGCTTCGTTGACTAAGGAGCAATTCAATGAATGGAATCATGCTGTGGAAGAATTGATCGGAGTTGGAAAAGTAAGTGGACATTCCCATCAGCATCCTCTCACAGGAATCAATATAATGGAGTACTCTTCTCAACTGAAAGAAGAAGCGGATAAACTTCTGAAAGACTATATGATTCTGTTGCAGAAGATGGAAGAGAAGATGAATAGATGCTTCTCAAATTATGGAATAGGGAATAAATGCACAGAGAAGCTATTGGATAACTTTGTTCGGTTCATCCGAATCCTAATGCAACTTCCTGGTATGACCGGTAACTTGATGTTGTTAACCGATCTTGACGAGAATGTTGATAAGATAGGCCGGATCATTGAACATGGACGAAAAAGAGATGAATTTTGCAATCTGCTAAAACAATCATTTGAAGACACTTTTCTCACTTTACCGGTGCAGCAAAAGATCTCGGAATGGAAAGATATTACACAGAGTTGGTTTCTGCCTCGCTTGTTAAAACAACGGAAGTTTTGTAAGGAGCTGTCTCTCTTTTCGCTTCAGGGCCGTGTCAATAAAGAACAAGTTCTTCCCGCTTTGCAACAATTGCTCTTTTATCAGCAGCAAAAACAGGAAGTAGATAGCAGTAGTCGTTGGTTTGAGGACTTATTTGGGAATAAATCCCATCCCGGTGAAGAGCAATGGGACGATATAGAAGTGATGAGCAAGGCTATACTCCAATTGAACAGGCTTCTGGTGGAGGTAGTGGATGATCCTATGTCTATACGGCGAGTTAAGGAGAAGCTGGCGGAACAACTCTCTGAGGGTTATTCTTTGTTCCGGCAAATGAATCGGGAGTTGTTGGAAGGTTTGGTATACGACTGGGAGTGTATAAAGCAATTGGAAAAATCGATGTTGCAATTATTGGGCGTTTCCAAAGAGGTGCTTCATGCTTGTGAAGACGACTGGCTGGCAGGAGCGTCACGACAATGTGAGATTTGGGCAAGAAACACGGATAAGCTGAAAGATTGGTATCGTTGGTTGAATGTATCTCGTCGGTTCGAGGCTTGTGGCTTGACTTCTGTATTTGCAGCATATACGGAACGTAACTTGCCTGCCGAACGGATGATGAATATTTATTTGAAAGGGTTTTATCATAGTTTTATTGAATATGCCATCGGGAAGGAGCAGGTTCTGCAATTTTTTAACGGGGAGCTGTTCAATGACAGCATCCGGCGTTTTCGTGAATTGAATATGGAGTATCAGGAATTAATAAAAAAGGAACTTTATACAAAACTGGCTTCTAATATCCCATCATTTGTACTTGCGGCTGCCCAAAGTTCGGAGGTTGGTATTTTGCAGAAATGTATTCGCAGTAACGGACGTGGAATGTCTATTCGTAAGTTGTTCGATTCGATTTCCAACTTATTGTCACGTATGTGTCCGTGTATGCTGATGAGTCCAATGTCAGTAGCGCAGTATATCAATGTGAACCACGATAAGTTTGATTTGGTTGTATTTGATGAGGCTTCACAGATGCCTACTTGTGAAGCCGTAGGTGCTATTGCCCGTGGAAATCATGTAGTCGTTGTAGGTGATCCGAAGCAAATGCCCCCGACTAATTTCTTTACCAGTAATTCAGTTGATGAAGAACATATAGAGATAGAAGATCTGGAGAGTATCCTGGATGATTGCCTGGCTTTGTCTATGCCTTCTAAATATTTGTTATGGCATTATCGCAGTAAACATGAAAGCCTGATTGCTTTCAGCAATTCTCAGTATTATGATAATAAGTTGCTGACTTTTCCATCTCCGGATGATCTGGCTGCCAAAGTTACTTTAGTACCCATCGAGGGATATTACGATAAGGGTAAAAGTCGTCAGAATCAAGCTGAGGCACAGGCGGTAGTAGACGAGATTGTTCGCAGACTTTCCGATCCGGAATTGAGAAATCAGAGTATAGGTGTTGTAACTTTTAGTTCCGTACAGCAGACTTTAATAGAAGACATGTTATCGGATGTTGTTTTACAGAACGCAGAATTAGAGAATCTTGCATTCAATCGTGAAGAACCTGTTTTTATTAAGAATCTGGAAAATGTGCAAGGGGATGAACGGGACGTTATTCTTTTTTCTGTAGGTTATGGTCCGGATGTCAACGGAAGGGTGAGTCTCAATTTCGGACCGTTGAATAGGGATGGTGGCGAACGTCGTTTGAATGTGGCAGTGTCACGTGCCCGATATGAGATGAAAGTCTTCTCTACATTAAGAGCCGACCAGATTGATCTGAAAAAGACATCTTCTATAGGAGTGGCAGGTTTGAAATATTTCCTTGAATATGCAGGTAAGGGTACCGGAGTTTTGAATCATTCTTATGCAGCGGTAGCCGAAGAGGTCGAAATGGGTGAGCTGATTGCTGCGGCACTTCGTGAAAAAGGACATCAGGTGAAAACCAAAATCGGATGTTCCGGATTCAAAGTAGATGTAGGTATTATCGATCCTAATGATACCTCCCGTTATATGCTCGGGATTTTGTGTGATGGCGAGAATTATCGGGCTGCAAAAACAGCTCGGGATAGGGAGATTGTGCAAGACAGTGTACTGAAAATGTTGGGATGGAACATTTGTAAAGTATGGACTCTGGATTGGTGGGAAGACTCACAGAAAGTTATTGACCATATAGAGGCGGAATTGAAAAGAGCTGAGTGCGGAAAATCGCAACGATCCGTTCCGGTGATTTCTTTGGCTTCAGGATCGGGAGAAGTGCAAAAAGAGGGTTTACTATGCCATGCACAACACTGCTTAGTGAAGTTGCCGGAGCAAGTAATTCGGGAAGAAGTGAAAACTGCGTCACCGGAGATTTATGAAAAAACTCTTCTAAACTCTGTAAATGTATCTGCTTGGGAATTGATGATGCCACGCCGGGAGCCCCGTATCAGAAAACAATTGAATGAGATCATGCGTACGGAGGCTCCGATTAGCCGTTCATTGTTAAGCAGCAGAATCTTTAATGCTTATGGTATTCTTCGGAAGACAGCTCGCCTGATTGAATGGATGGATGGTATACTGGATAAAACTCCTTATTACAAGCAGGAAATTGATGGATTGGTTTTCTACTGGAATACCAAGGAAGAAGCAGACTCGTATACCGGATTCCGCATAGACTCCAAGCGTGAAGCCGTAGATTTACCTCCTCGTGAGGTAGCCAATGCGGCTCGGAATATACTGGAACAGCAGGTCGCTTTACCTTTGGTTGACTTAATGCGGGTAACCGCCCAGTTGTTGGGGTATGCACGTTTCGGATTGAATGTGGAGACTGCCATGCGTAGGGGAGTGCAAATACTGTTGGACGGAGAAGAGGTAAAGATCGAAGGGGATAAAATACTTATGAAGTAGTCCGATCCGGATCAGTTGCCGTGTTTTCCTGCCGGTAAATTTCATCATTTTTCAATTTATGTCCGCAGTATTTACAATAAGTGGCATTCTCTTCGTGCCCCGTTTTATGACAGTTGGGACATTGTAAGTCTTTTAATTTTTTGTATTCTTTCATCATGGATGCAGAGACGATACCTGTAGGGACAGCAATAATTGTGTAACCGATCAGCATCACGCAGGCAGAAAGAAATTTGCCAAGAGCGGTAGCAGGAGTGATGTCTCCATAGCCTACGGTGGTCATGGTGACAATGGCCCAATAGATACTATTCGGAATGTTATTAAATTGTGTATTGGGTTGAGTCCCTTCAATCATATACATTAAAGTGCCGATGGCAACGACGAGGATGACAACGAAGAGGAAAAAGACGGCGATCTTTTTGCTGCTTTCCCGCAGGGAAGTGAGTAGACGTTCACCTTCGAGCCAGAAGTTGAACAACTTGAATATTCGGAATACCCGGATAATCCGGAAAGCACGTATAATCAGCAGATAGCGTGCTCCGGGCAGGAAGAAGGCAAGGTAGAGTGGCAATGTAGCCAGAAGATCGACGATACCGAAAAAACTGAAAATATATTTCCGTGGATTGGGTGAGCAATAGATGCGGGTGACATATTCAAAGGTAAAAAAAACTGTGAAAAGATATTCAAGCACGATAAAGGGAGTGGAAAGCCAGGAAGGCAGACCTTGAAGGCTTTCGATTATAGCAAGCAGGATACTCAGCAGAATACATATGATCAGGGTTACGTCGAATGCTTTCCCTGCGGGTGTATCGGATTCGAAGATAATGACATACAGCTTATGCTTTAGCGGCTGATTATGCAAAAAACGATGGAGCCAAGAATCACTTTTCAATGTGCCAATATATTAATATACCAATGTACTCGTTTGATTAACCATTAGTCAATCACCCATTTATGTTCGTGAGGAACTGTTTTACGAGGATCATAATTCATACCCTCTTGCGTGGGTATATGTAAAACGTATTTCTTCCCGGTTTTGTTTTTTAGTGATGAACCTCGAAGCCAGGGGTTGGCATCGCGAAGTTGTGCATAGGTGATGCCTTGTTTCTGTGCAAAGTTGCTCAAGTCACTGATTTCTGTATCTACCGCCACTTCTTTGTAGGGAATGGCAGGGTAGAGATGTTCCCGCTTCAGCAGAAAACCGAAACGTTGAGGATTGCCGAATACCTCTTTTACAGCCAGTAGGCGGAACATGTAGCGTGAGGTTTCTTCTGTCAGCCAGAGGTCCATGGCATGATCCGCCAATTGTTTGTCTAGTTGAGAGGAAATACGTCCTTGTCCGGCATTGTAAGAGGCAGATACAGCCATCCAGTCGCCATATTTGGCATAAGCCTGCTTGAAATAGCGGCAGGCGGCTGCGGTAGCTTTCTCAATATGATAGCGTTCGTCTACGTTATCATTTACTTCAAGACCGAATTCACGGGCAGTGACAGGCATAAATTGCCATAAACCGGCGGCACCGGCCGGTGAACGTGCTATCGGGTTGAGATTGCTTTCTATTACCATCAAATATTTGAAGTCGTCCGGAATACCGTTGGCTTTCAGTAATGGTTCAATGACAGGGAAGTAGCGGTTGGCCCGTTTAATCATTTGCATGGTGCTGGAGTGCATGTAAGTGAAGGACATCAGTTCGCGGTCCATACGTTCACGGCGGTCATAACGACGCAGGTCGATTGTGTCACCATCAAACACAGCTTGTTCGGGAACAGTGGGAGGAGTGACGCAATAAGGAACTTCGGATTGTACAGAGTGTTGTTCGCTGAGGCAAGTGCTGCCTACAAGGACAGGGATGCTGATGCCGATACCTAAAGCAAGTGCAGTAGTTAGAATATAGTTAATAGATGTATGTTTCATGACAATTATTATGTTAATTAGTGGGGTAAAGATAACCAAAAGGATTAAACCAAAAAGGATGTTCATACGTTAATTATATGTAACGGGTATCGGTAGTATCGGTGTCGATACTTATTTTCGCAGCCTCAAAATGCACATGAAGAAGTTTATATTAATCACCTTGACGTTGCTTTATGCCGTTGTTTCATCAGGCATAACGATTAATTTCCATTACTGCATGGGCCGTCTGGCGGATGTAGAGTGGGGAAGTGCGTCCGTTTGTGCATCGTGTGGAGAGAAGAAGATGACCTCACATTGTTGTAAGGACGAGGCGCATTACGTCAAACTGGCGGTAGATCAGGATGTGAACCACGTACCGGTAACTAATCTATTACCGGCAGTGACAGAACTGTTACCTGTGATGTATAGTGCTTTTATACCATTGGAGGCAGAAAGTCTGCGTCGAAGTGTTGCTTCTTTCAATTTCCCACCTTGGCAAACAGATATTCCGCTGTTTGTTCATCATTGTACTTATCTGATTTAGTTTTCACATAGCTTCTCTTTCGGCCAGAAAAGAAGAGAAAATTAGACCTTACTAATTTTAAAGTGAGGTAGGAGTCGTCATACCCATGTATCGATGGGGAATTGGCTCCTACTTTCTATTTTATTATCACTTTACTGATCCTTTTTGGCATTGCCAAGTGTTTACTAATTTAAAATAAATAATCTATCTGTATGATTAATAAAATAATTCGTTATTTCCTTGAAAATAGGGTGATAACTATTCTTCTGCTGACACTTGTCGTGGTTTGGGGAATTTCTACTGCGCCCTTTAACTGGCATGGGGGGATTGTGCCGCGAAACCCGATTCCTGTGGATGCTATCCCCGATATCGGTGACAACCAGCAGATTGTGGCTACGGAATGGATGGGACGTTCGCCTAAGGACATCCAAGATCAAATTACCTATCCGCTGACCACTTCATTGTTGGGTATACCGGGGGTGAAGACCATCCGCAGTTCGTCTATGTTCGGTATGTCGTTTATCTACATTATTTTTGAGGATGATATTGAGTTCTATTGGAGTCGTTCGCGCATTTTAGAGAAACTCAACTCGTTGCCTCCGGGCACTTTGCCCGAAAATGTGCAGCCTACGCTGGGGCCGGATGCTACAGCATTGGGACAAATCTATTGGTATACGCTGGAAGGGCGTGATCCTAAAACCGGGAAACCTGCCGGCGGCTGGAACGCTGAGGAATTGCGTACTATTCAGGACTTTTATGTCAAGTACTCTTTGTCTGCTGCCGAAGGTGTGTCCGAAGTAGCTTCAGCAGGAGGTTTTATCAAGGAGTATCAGATCGAGTTGAATCCGGATGCAATGTACTCGTTCAATGTGTCGGTGATGGATGTGATGAATGCTGTGAAGAAGAGTAACCTTGATATTGGTGCCGAAACAATGGAGGTGAATAAAGTGGAATACTTGATTCGTGGTCTTGGGTATGTGAAAAATGTGGCAGATATAGAGAATACGGTTGTTACCGTCCGTGAAGGGGTACCTGTACGTATTTCCGATATTGCCTTTGTGAATATCGGGCCGGGGACGAGACGTGGCGGCTTGGACAAGGAAGGAGTAGAGGCTGTGGGGGGCGTGGTGATTGCCCGTTATGGCTCCAATCCTCTGGAAGTAATTAATAATGTGAAAGAAAAGATACATGAGATGGATGCCGGAATGCCGCAGAAAACATTGGCTGACGGGACGGTGTCGAAAGTGACTGTCGTCCCTTTCTACGACCGGACGGGATTGATAAAGGAGACCATCGGTACATTGGAGACGAGCCTTTCGCACGAGATATTGATCTGTATTATTGTCATCATTGTGTTGGTACTTAACTTGCGGGCATCGGTTGTAATAGCAAGTATGCTGCCTATTGCCGTATTGGCTACATTTATACTGATGCGATATACCGGTATCGAAGCAAATATCGTGGCGCTGTCCGGTATCGCGATTGCCATCGGGGTGATGGTAGATGTGGGTGTGGTATTTGTCGAGAGTATTATCCGGTACATGGAGATGCCGGAGAATAAGGGTATCACGCGGGGTAAACCATTTGTCGGACTGATCTATAAAGCTGTAAGCGAGGTGTCGGGAGCTATTGCTACGGCAATGATTACGACTATTGTCAGTTTCTTACCCGTATTTGCCATGCAGGCGCAAGAGGGGAAAATGTTCTCTCCACTGGCATATACAAAAACTTATGCATTGGCATCAGCTTTTGTGTTGGGATTAATTTTGCTGCCTACATTGGCTTATATCCTTTTTTCGGTGCGGATTGACTCGAGGTTGATCCGGCGCGTAATGAACTGTGTGCTTATAGCAGCGGGTATTGTTTTGTTCGCCGTATACGATAGTGTCCCTGCATTGGGACTGACGGCGGTTGGAATCAATAACTTGCTTGCATATCGTTGGAAGAATCCTAAGACAGGCAATTATGTTAATATCGGTATTGCCCTGTTGGTAGCTGTTTTCTATCTGTCCGAAGAGTGGCTGCCGATGGGACCGCAACGGGGACTGTCGGTAAATGTGCTGTTTGTAGCCGGTTGCGTTGCCATCATTCTGGCTTTACTTTGGATACTGGTCATTTTCTACGAGCGTATTTTGCGTTGGTGTCTGGCCAATCGTTGGAAGTTTATGATGATTCCTGCAGCAACCGTCGTTTGTGGTTTCCTCATCTGGCGGAGTATCGGGCAGGAATTTATGCCCAGCCTGAACGAAGGCTCTTTTCTATTGATGCCTACCAGTATGCCTCATACGGGTATTGAACAGAATCTAGATTATGTGGAGAAACTCGATAAGCGGCTGGCGGCCATTCCAGAAGTAGAAACTGCCATCGGTAAGTGGGGACGTGTAAATTCCGCTCTCGATCCGGCACCGGTCCAGATGTTTGAGAATACCATTAATTATCGTCCCGAATATATCATCGGAGAAGACGGAAAGCGTGCCCGTTTCCGTGTGAATTATGATGGTGCATTCCTGCTGAAAGGTGGAGGTACATATAATCCTGCCAATGGTTTCCGGCTTATCCCTGCCGATAGTCTGGTGCCTGATTCGCGTGGCGACTATTTCCGCCAGTGGCGTCCGGAGATTAAGAATGCAAATGATATCTGGCAACAGATTGTCAATGTTACCCATTTGCCGGGACTGACCTCTGCACCGAAACTGCAACCTATTGAGGCACGGCTCGTAATGCTTTCAACCGGTATGCGTGCACCGATGGGGGTGAAGGTATACGGTCCCACACTGGAGGATATAGAGCAGGGAGGTAAGGCGATTGAGCAGGCATTAAAGTCTGTACCGTCTGTCATTCCCTCGTCTGTGTTCTACGACCGGGCGGTAGGTGCTCCGTATCTTGAAATAAAGCTGAATCGTGAGTCAATGGCACGTTATGGCGTGGCGGTGGGCGATCTGCAGGAAGTGCTCAGTGCTGCTGTTGGTGGCATGGCGTTGACCCGTACTGTAGAGGGGCGCGAGCGCTTCCCCATCCGGTTACGTTATGCACGTGAGTTGCGTGATAGTCCGGAGGCTCTTTCCATGCTACTTGTACCTACTGCTACCGGAATACAGGTACCTCTTAAAGAGTTGGCGGACATCGAATATTCCCGTGGTGCACAAATGATCCAGAGTGAGAACACTTTCCTGGTAGGTTATGTCATCTTCGATAAACTTTCAGGCCGTGCCGAAGTGGATGTGGTGAAGGAGGCGAGTAATCTGCTCGAGGCTAAAGTAAAAAGCGGTGAACTGGTTCTCCCCAAAGGTGTTTCTTATAAGTTTGCCGGTAATTATGAACAACAGCAACGTGCTACGGACCGGTTGATGATTGTTGTTCCGTTGGCTTTGCTCATTGTCCTGCTAGTACTCTATTTCCAGTTTCGTACGGTGACGGCCTCGCTGATTCATTTTTCGGGTGTATTCGTAGCTTTCGCTGGCGGTTTTATTCTCTTGTGGCTCTATGGGCAACCGTGGTTTATGAATTTCAGCATTGCGGGTGAAAACATGCGTGACCTCTTCCAGATGCATCCCATCAACCTGAGTGTAGCGGTCTGGGTAGGGTTCATTGCTCTCTTCGGTGTGGCCACGGATGATGGAGTATTGATGGGAACGTATATTCACCATGTTTTTCTGGAACGCGATCCCCGTACGAAATATGACATCCGTGAGGCGGTAGTAGAAGCCGGGCTGAAGCGTGTCCGCCCTGCTGCAATGACAACGGCGACAACACTCATCGCTCTGCTTCCCGTACTTACATCTACCGGAAAGGGAGCGGATATCATGGTACCGATGGCTATACCCACGTTTGGAGGAATGCTGATACAATCAATGACCATGTTTGTCGTCCCGGTATTACAATGCTGGTGGCGTGAGACTGTGGAGAGGAGACGTGAGAAGAAAAACGGAAGTGAAGTTTCTGAGCCGGTTACAGGCTCTCCCGGTATCTGATCTTCAGATGGGCATCCGGCATACTCCCTGATGGCTATCCGGGACATTCCCGGATATTTGGAATGTCCCCTCTGCCGGTCGTATGGGGCTGAAACCGTACTCATCATTATAAAGAATAACAGAATCAGAATCCGACAGTCTTCGATTCGTCTATCGGATTCACATAAAAACAATCAGATATGATAAACAAGAAACATATATCTTTACTCACCTTGGCGATATTCCTTTCGCTGAGTCATTTTGCCGTTTCGGCTTCGGCGCAGCCATCCGTTGTGGAGGTGCCTTCTGTTTCGGTGCAACCCTCTGTCGACAGCTTGTCCCACTATCTGGAACAGGCGGCACGCAGTAATCCGCAAGTCAATGCCGACTTCATGCTCTATAAAGCCTCTTTGGAGAAGATCCCTCAGGCCGGTGCTTTTGCCGATCCCGAATTGGAAATCGGTTTTTTCGTTAAACCTATGGAGACGCTGATGGGAAAGCAGATAGCCGACTTTACGTTGATGCAGATGTTTCCTTGGTTCGGCACTCGCAAGGCCGCCCGCAGTGAAGCTTCTGAGATGGCACGTATGGCTTACGAACAATTTCGTGATACACGTAATAATCTCTGGTACGAGGTTAAGGCCCAGTGGTATCAGCTTAGTAGCCTCAACGAGCAATATCACATTACGGAAGCTAATATCCGTCTTCTTTATCAACTCGAGCAGTTGGCACTGAACCGCTTTTCCGCTTCGTCGGCACAGGCAGCTCCCTCGTCGACTTCTGTAACGTCAGTTGCTTCGATGCCATCTGCACTTTCTTCGGGAAGTGGCATGTCCGGTATGGGAGGAATGGGCAGCCCGGCGCCTGCGGGGACTCCAGGTGTTTCTGCCGGCAGCTCTTCCGGTAGAGGCATGTCCGGCATGGGAGGCGGATCAATGGGAAACGTTGCTGTTGGTGGTATGTCCGATGTTCTCCGCATTCAAATGGAGCGTGCCGGATTGGAGGATAACCTTGCCAGTTTGCTTTCTGCCCGGCTGACCGTTCAAGCCCGGTTTAACGCCCTGCTCAACCGTCCGTCCGATGCTTCTGTCTGTGTACCCGATTCTCTGACACAACGCTTCTACCGGATAGACGGACAGCTCCTGCTCGACAGCATCTTCACCCGTAATCCCATGCTTGCCATGCTCGAGGCGGAGGGAGAAGCCTATCGTGCCAAGGCAAAGATGGACCGTCGCATGAGTTATCCTATGATCGGTATCGGTCTTCAATACTCTGTGGTCAATAAAGTGGCCGATCCGATGGGAATGCCCGATATGAACGGCAAGGACATGGTGATGCCGATGGTCAAGGTAAGTCTTCCGCTGTTCCGCCGGAAATACAATGCCCGGCAGCGGGAGAGCCATAACTACCGGATGGCAAGCGAACTGAAACGTGACAATGTACAGAACCAGTTGCAGGCTGAATACATTAACGTTCGCCAGCAGCTCGACGATGCCGCCCGTAAGGTGTCACTTTACGAACGGCAGTATGCCCTCTCTCTTTCTACCTGGCAGTTGATGGTGCGTGAATTTACCGCCGGGCGTCAATCGCTGACCGATGTGATTCAGGTGGAGCGCCAGATGCTCGATTATAAACTGAAAAAGAGTGAGGCCGTAGCCGCTTATAATACTACGGTGGCAGCCATAGAAAAGCTGATAGCCGACTGAAAATAAATAGAACCACTAAAATAGTAATTGTATGAAAAAGATATCAGATATTCTTCGTAAGAAGCAAGTACTTTATCCCCTGATTGCCCTTGCCGGCTTTGTGCTGGGATGGCTTTTGTTCAGCCCTTCATCTTCTCCGGAGTCTGCCGGGGGAACACATGCTGAAGCTCATAACCATGATATGCATGGAACGTCTCATGATCTGGTGCAGGACGAATCCGGTGTCTGGACCTGCTCCATGCATCCGCAGATTCGTCAGGACAAACCCGGCAAATGCCCTATCTGCGGTATGGACCTGATCCCTCTTAAGAAGAACGTTATTTCTGGAGGTGATGCTGTTTCCGATCCCGATGCCATCCGGCTCTCTGATGAGGCCATGGCTCTCGCCGATGTTCAGACTACCCGTGTCAGTCGCAGTAACCCCGTGAAGCAAGTCCGGCTGTACGGTAAGATTATTCCGGACGAACGTAGTTTGCAGTCGCAGACAGCTTATGTAGGCGGACGTATTGAACGGCTTGACATCGAGTTCACCGGCGAGACCGTACGTGCCGGGCAGACACTTGCTACTCTTTATTCGCCTGAACTTTTCACCGCCCAGCAGGAATTGCTCGAAGCGGTCCGTATGCAGCAACCCGCTCTTGTGCAGGCTGCCCGCGAGAAACTCCGCCTTTGGAACTTGACGGATGCCCAGATCGACGCTATCCAATATTCCGGCCAGGCGTCTCCTATGGTAGAGATTAAATCCAACACGAATGGGATCGTCATTGCCAAGCGGGTTAACCGGGGCGACTATGTTTCACAGGGGAGCATTCTTTTCGATATTGCCAACCTCTCCCGTGTGTGGGCCATGTTCGACGCTTTTGAGGTGGATTTACCTTTTCTTGCCAAAGGCGACCAGGTGGAGTTTACTCTTTCTGCCTTTCCCGGAAAGACGTATTCCGGGCGTGTTTCATTCATCGATCCCATTCTTAATGCCACTACGCGCACGGCCCGGGTCCGCGTGGATGTAGCCAATCCCACTCTGGAGATGAAGCCCGAAATGTATGCTACTGCCCAGGTTGCTGCCCCTCTAAAGGGGTATAAAGACCGGATTGTTGTTCCGCAAACGGCTGTCCTCTGGACCGGCAAGCGTGCTGTGGTCTATGTGCGCCTGCCCGATACGGATACTCCCATCTTCCGGATGCGTGAAGTCACCCTTGGCCCCGCTCTTGGCGGAGCCTATGTGGTTCTCGACGGACTTTCCGATGGTGAGGAGATTGTGACCAACGGAGTCTTCTCCATCGATGCCAGTGCACAACTCGAAGGCAAACGCTCAATGATGAACGAAGATACTCCGGGAACTGCTCCCATGACCGGACACCAAGGACACAGCATGTCCGGTATGTCTGGCAGTCATGCTGTCTCTCAGGAAAGTGAACACGTACTGTTTGCCGTCCGTGGTTCTTGCGATATGTGCAAGGAACGCATCGAAACAGCCGCTAAAGGTGTCTCCGGTGTCCGGTCCGCTCATTGGGACCGGGAGAAACAAATGATCCACTTGCAACTCGACCCGTCAGAAACATCGGCCGACGCCGTTGCCAAAGCCATTGCTGCAGCGGGGCATGATACGGATAAGTACAAGGCCGTCAAAGCAGTTTACGATGCTCTGCCCGGCTGCTGCAAATATCGGGATGAGTAACGCTGTCACAGCGTAGGATAGAAGATAGGGGGATGTGTCAAAATTCACCACAGAGCAACATTGAGTTCTGTAGAGCGAACTTAATCTATTGATAACTAATGATGTTTATCTGTGTTAATCGCTGCAATCAGTGGTGAGCAGGAGTCTTGACACATCCTCTTTTTAGCAGCCTGCTCCTCATCCGGAAAGTAGAGGACCGTTACCGAACCTTTTCTTTTCCCGATTGTTGTACTTCAACAAACATCTTTCGGATGTGTACTATGCAATTGGATAGACAATGGACTTATAAAATAGATTTAACTGTAAAACAACTCAGGACCATCTAAGTATTCATAATCATTACAGAATGGCTAAAAAACATCGTAAAGAGAGCCTTGATGCCCTTTTCAGGGAAAAGGTATTGCTGGAAATGCTGAAAATAGCAGGAGTTGGTATGTGGACATACAGTACCGAAACGGGAAGATTACGTTACATTGGATTCGCCGATACCATCCATCGGCACGACGAATTGCAGTATGTCGATCCAGCGGATTATCTGAAATTGATGAACGGTGAAGATCTGCAGACCGTCACTCAGTTTATGGCCGACATTCATGCCGGGCGTCCTCCCCAGGAAGGAATCCGTTATAAGATTCATGGCAACGGAGAGGACTTTTATCTTGAAAATCATGTTGTGACCTGCCAACCGCTGGGCAATGGATTCTATTATCTGAAAGGATACGTCAAGAATATAACCGCACAGGTGATGGAAGCCAACCGTCTGTGTATAGAGAAGGAGCGCACCGAACAGGCGGACCGGTTGCGCTCAGCCTTTTTTGCCCACGTCAGCAGGGAGCTGCGGGGACCTCTCAACCGAATAGAAGAACTTGCGTTGCAGATGGTACATGCCGAAAGTGTAGAGGAGCGGGAAGAGTGTTTCCACCGGATACAGGAGAACAGGCGGATGGCAATGAAAATAGCAGATGCCCTGCATGCGGTGTCGCAACTTCCGGTCAGCACATACGAGCCTTACCACTCACCCATGCAGCTCTGCCTGATATACCGTGACTTGTTGATGGAGAACGGCTACAGCCATAATCCGGAAGACGGAGAGCAGGAGGAGAATGCAAACTTCCTGTCGTTACTCTTTTCCTGATCAGAGACTGATCGTATAAATTACCCCAGGTTGGAAATTACCCGAAGTGGGTTTCACCAGATATGTCCTTTTCAACAGCGAAAGCAGCAGAACGACTTCTACCTTATAACTTGCTACTCCGGCAGGAACCATTACGGTATTGGTAACCGAACCTAGAAGGGGAACGGTCAATGTGATATCCGTCGTGGAACTGTCGTAGGTGACATTTCCGTTGCCAATGTCGAGCGTACCTTTATTGTACACACCCAGCAGCTTGATGCTGGACAGTGCGCCCAATAGAGAAGTGTTCAGTTGGAGTTGGGTCAACACATGGTTGAATGTCAGGCTGACGGGCATGGTGCTGGTACTTCCTGTGGGAGTGCCTGCGGCATACATGATGTCTTCTGCTCCCGTCAGCGTGAAATGATAGGCAGGGGCGACACCGTTGCCCGGAGCCGTGATGTAATTGCTGCCGCTTGTGGCTGTCGTGCGCGGATAATAACTGTAGAAAATGACCCGTTTCCCTCCCAATGGATAATAGAGTTTGGGGTTGAAAGAGAGCTGGCTGCCGCTGATGCCGCTCGGTACCAGATTCAGGGCGAAAGGAGTGGATGTCCAGGGATATTGCCCGGCTATGCTCCCTTCGCTGACTGCGTAAATGCCGACATTCGACAGATTGCTTGCATCGATCGTTGTGACAGGTGCCCGCGTGGAGAGTTTTCCTTCTGCAATCGCCATCCGTATGGGTACAGGTTCTTCGGGTGGGAGGCAGTCGTCGCCCACACCATAGCTGCATCCTTGCGAGAGCAGCATCCAGCCCAATAAGATGAGGATAGTCCGTTTCATCGCCCCTTTCTTTCTTGATGTGACAGATTGCGCGGATATAGCTGTCGCCATCTCCTGCACAACCTGCGTGTTATGAGAACGTTTATTGTAATGTGGACGATCCGGTCCCTCCTGTCTGCCAGGCTGTCACACTGATAGAGGACGTGATTTCCTTCGGCGTAAAGGTAAGGGTGATTAAATGTGATTTTCCGACTTCGGTAGTGACCGAGATGGTAGATTCGGGATAAGTCACTCCGTCACTTGTGGTGACTGCCACCGTGAGGGCTTCGCCGCTTTTCACCATCGGATAGTTGTTGATTGTACTTCCGGCCGTTAGGATGGGGAATGTACCCGAAAGGGTAAGGTCTTTGGTAGTATACGTCAGGCTGGATGTATTCAGGTCCAGTGTGGCAGGTGTCTTTTGTTGCTTGATGACAAGACTGGTCACGTTGACACCCGATGCCGGATATCCTGCACCGGCCACAAGTTTGAATTGCAATTGCGTCAGCAGATGGTTGAAGACAAACGACAGTGCTCCTGCAGTCGCTTTCGTCCCTGAGGCTTGAGCGGTGAGCATCACGTCTTCTGTCCCATCGCCAGCCAGCGTAACTGTTTTGCCGGAAAGTGTCCCTGCCGGGTAGTAACCTCTGATATAGATGGGAGAATTATCCACCGGATAATACCGTGCCGGGCTGAAAGAGAGTGCGGCTGTCGGTGTGGGCGATGCCACAAACGTCACGGTGGAACTCCATGCATTCGTCGTATAGTCTCCGGTGGTGGCGGAGGCCACAAACGGAGCCGTTATATTGTCATTGGTCGATACCGGGGTGCGGGTTGCCACTCCCCGGATACCGGCACTTAATTTGATTTCCGTCACATCTCCCGCAGGTTCGGGATTGGTAGCACAGTCATCCTCCGAAGAGCAGCCCGAAAGGCCCATCGCGCAAGCTATTACAGCAAACATTAACTTTTTCATACTTCTGTTGTTTTAGGTTATCATACATTGATTTTACTGTTTGAAAATTGAACATCTCTGATTATGCGGTAATAACAAAAGCCGTATGTGTTAGTTCTTGAATCCGGAAAAGAACTTAATTTTATTTACCGGATGCAGGCTGCTTTCATTTTATAAGCGTATTTTTGCAGGAATCAAAAGAGAGAGACATGCAGCAAATTAAAGTGATCGCATTCGATGCGGACGATACATTATGGGATAATCAGGTGTTTTACGACAAGGTTGAGAGTGAATTTTGCCATTTACTTGCCGGGTATGGAACGGCGGAAGAAATCTCGTCCCGCCTATTCGCCATAGAGATGGAGAATATGGATATCTATAAATACGGGGCTAAGCCGTTCACGCTCTCCATGGTGGAGGCTGCCGTGAAGATTAGCCGGAACCGGGTGCCTGCCGAAGTGATCGGACGCATCGTGGAGATGGGAAAAGAACTGTTGGAGATGCCTATCCGTCTGCTCGGCGGGGTGACGGAAGCGCTTGAGACACTGAAGGATGACTATAAACTGGTTGTAGCGACCAAAGGCGACCTGCTGGATCAGGAACGTAAACTGCAACGTTCGGGAATCTCCCATTATTTTGATCATACGGAGATCATGACCGACAAGGCACCGCAGGATTATCAGCGGCTGATCTCTTCACTGGACGTTGCTCCACAATCTTTTTTAATGGTGGGTAACTCGCTGAAATCGGACGTGCTTCCGGTATTGTCATTGGGTGGGCATGCCATTCATGTGCCGGCCGAAGCTATGTGGAAACACGAGGTGATCTCCGGGACGGAGCGAGAGTATTTGATGATTCATTCGTTGGCGGAATTGCCGGCAGTGCTGAGAGGATAAAGCAGAAAACGAGGTTGCACAAGAGAATGGCTTTGAAGAGTAGGCGGTGTACTTCCAAAGCCTTGGGGCGCATCAACACCCTGACATGGTTATTGTGCATCGCACAGGAAAGGAGAGGGTTTCATAACTCACCACACAGGATTGCACAGATTTACACTAAACGATTTTTTTATCTGCTGATAACCAATACTGCTTATCTGTATACATCCGTGTAACCTGTGGTGAATACGAGTCTTGACACATCTCCTCATTTTGACCTTATAACGGGCAGACGCAATAGAGATCGTTTTTATTCCTTTTTCAAGACGCTTGCCGGATTCAGGTGCATTACTTTATAAATCTTGTATGCCGTAACCAAAAAGATCAAAAGAGCCATCGTGAAGAACAACAGGATTCCCCAGCTCCAACTATATATGCTTTGCAGATTGCTTTTTTGTGTGATGCTTATCAACACCAATCGTACCAACGGATAGATAATGACGAAGACAGAAAGATAAATAATCAAATAGATTTTGCCGAATAACAGGGCAATCACTCTCGGGGTGGCTCCGTTTATTTTTCGGATGGCCACTTCTTTTTGCCGATTTATCACATCCATGGAGATTCCGGAATAAATACTTAATATCAACAGGAGGATACTGACTATCGCCAACAACAGGGATGCTGTCTGCAAGAGTGCTACAGTTCCCATGACGGACTGTTTGGAATCACCCGTATTACGAATGTTAAGAGGCAATGTCTCGGGTACATAACGCCGGCAGATCTCCGTTATCTTTTCCAGGGCGACCGGAGTAATATCGGAATGGAGAGTTTTGAAGTAATAGGTGTAGGCTTGCGGGTTAACTAGAAAGACAGAACCGACTGAACTGCTCTGAGTATCTTCCCTGTTCAGTGCACGGTAAGTCCCGGCAATCCGGTATTCTTTGCCATCCAGCGTGACACTACCTGCTATACTATCCCTTTGCAATTGTTCTTTAAACTGTTCGCTTATATAAACAAAGCCTTGAGCATCCTTATCTACTAATTTTCCGGAGAACGGGATCTTGAAGAACTCAAAATAATGAGGCTCTGCTTGGATCATCATCACATTTCCTCTCGGCTTTCCGTCTTTCATATAGGTCATATAAGTATAAACATCGGCATCGAAGGTATTGAAGGCGGATGTCCGATCGGTTATCTCGGACAAAGACTGGATATCCGAAAGAATGGCATCCATGTTTTTCTGCATGCATATGGTATTGACCGATATTGAAATCACCCGGTTCTCTTCTTCCGTGCTCAAAGGACGGTACATTCCTTCAAACATCTCATTGAACAAAAGCGTTATGCCGAATACACCGCCTGTGAAAAGGATGGAGATCGCTAATTGTAAAGCAATCATGAAATTGCGGAACACGTGCCGCTTCTGTCTCTGCACGACCGAATGGAGGACACTCAACCGGCGTAACCGATAGATAGGATAAAGAATGGCGAGCATGCAGATCAACAACAAAGCGAGGTACAAACCTAACTGTGAACCATACAAGTCTACCAGGGAGAATGAGATCATGTCTTCCGGACGGATGTATGTATATGCCAGAGAGAGCGTGATTTCCGTCACGGCCAAGGACAGAAGGAAAGCGACAGATAGCATCCAGAAGATTTCGGCGAAAAGCAAGGCAAACAATCCTTTGATGTCCGAACCGATACATTTGCGAAGCACCAGTTCTCGTTGCCGGTTATAGAACATCTGGATAATGAACTTCAGAAAATTGATCAAACCAGACAATAAAATCAGCGAAGCTATAAACCGGGCGAGCAGAATGCTTATCGTTCTTTGAACACTGCTATTCTGTTCCGACTCCAGGGAGGCATATAAATAGATATCCTGGTCTCCATGCTTCCAGGTCAGGCCTTTTAACTGTTTATTCAGGCTTTCGGTCGTGGTTTGTCCGGTGAGACGTGATCTGATGCAGAGTGGAGTACGGGATTTTGCGGACAAGGGAAAATAACAATCGATCGTTTTCCCATGAGAATCTTTTTCTTCTGTCAAAGCAACATTGACAATTTTATACACCATAAGATCAGACGGGTTGGCAGCCTCTGTTTCCTGACGGATGACCTGGCCTATCGGATTCTCTTCTCCAAATGCTTTCCGGGCAAACGATTGGGAGACGATCACCTCGTCGGGAGCTGTTATCTCTTGATTGCCATACTTCAATTGGAGCGAATTATAGGTGAAATAATTGGATGATACATTTTGGAACGACACCAAAAACGGCAGTTCCCGTTGTTTTTTGTCGATGGCCGTAATCTCTTTTCCATTGCTATAAGAGGAAGAAGCCACAAGGGTATCTATGCCCGCTATCGGCAACTCTTTCAGATAATCAAAATCCTCCTTAAACAAATAGATATCGGCGGCTGTCTGGGAAGATGCTCCGGACAACCGGATGCTGTATTTATTATTATCGGACAGTTCTACTTTACCCGTTATGGCATCAATAAAATAATTCATCATACTGAAGCAGGTGATACCTATCGCTAAACAAATAGCCGAAATAAGACTATGAACTTTAAAGTTCATCAAATTGCGTAATGCTACTTTCAAGTAATGCTTGATCATGGTTCTATTACTGTTTTTTCTTTATGCTTGCAAGAATCATGCCATATCGCTAAATGGCTATTATATAATACAATATATTCCTGAACATTCTTTTGCTATTGTGCGGACACGCACAAAGGCAGTTCACTATCGCACAATTACATCCGGCTACCCTTGGATATTGAATCGGAGCTTCTGTAAAAAACGGTACATTCGCAATCTTATTTTGAATATAGAATCCGATAAGTTTATTAGAAGAATTCAGTGGAAGAATCTAGTAGATGGAGATGTATTTATTCCTTTCTCTATTGTTTCACTTTGTGTCGTGTAGGTGAAAAACTTTTTTCTCTCGGGCGACAAAAAGTTGTCGCCTAGAAGTAAAGATTGTGACACTTTAGTGGAAGATTTCTCTTCATTTAAATGATGATTTGCCATGGAAGCAATATCTGTTTGTCATCGGTTAAATGTCTGTTTTTCTGTGGTGAAGCAACTGTTCTTGGGTGGTGAAGCAGCTCTTTTTTTGTGGTGAGGCAACTGCTTTTCTATGACAGATCGATTATTTTTCTTTGAAGAGGGCACTATTCCCCTTTTGTTGAAGTGATTATTTCTTTTGTTGAAGTGATTGCTCCCTTTCAGATAGTAGGTTTTTTCTCTTCGGCAGGCTGACTGCCTTCTTTGGGTCGTGCGATTTTTCCTTTGGGAGAGGTCTGCCATTCCCTTTCAACAAGGCGTTTTCTCCCCTTTGACAAAGCATTCGTTTCTCTTTTATGAAGCAATCCTTTCCCTTTACCGAAGTTGCCGGTTTCTTTATAAATGCTTGTGCTACCAGTCGTACTTTTCTATGTATTCATCATATACCGGTAGTTCTTTGATCCCTTTACTGACAAATAATTTACGGATGTATTCCTGTTCGGAAGGATCGAGCATCCGTTCTTTGCGGCGGCAACGATAATAAGTGGCCTGCTTGAAGTGTGCCAGCATTTGTCTTTTGATGCTGACTGCGTCACTGTAAGGCACATGATCCAGCAAGTGGGTGATGCCTAAGGCATACCGCACTTTCTTGTCGGGCATGAAGAAAGGGCACACGTCATCGATGGTGGCGGCGTAAACGGGGTTGATTATTCTTATGGTCTGGCAAGCTGCCGGAATATGAGTGTACAACCGGTAGCGCAGGCACGTGGAGGCTTGCTTACATGATTTGTTGAGGCAATAGTTGAATCCGAAAGGCACTTCACTGTAATCGAAATCTGGAGTCATGTTATATGGATTGATATTAGGTTAGAAACGTTGTATTCCAACAAAGGTAGTGTTTATCCGACGAATATCATCCCGGCATGAAAGAATATTTTCATACCGGTTACAAATAAGTCCCGTTCGTTTTCAGAAGGGCAGACACCGTCCGTAGTCCTGAGCATTCTCTTTTATCGTTTCACCGATGCGGCCGTACGCAGCCAAGGGTATGTCTTTGTGTTCATAATCGGTTGAATAAAGGTATGAGGAGGTGAACGGTAACGGATGTGGAACCGACGGTTCTCTAAAGCGGGGACGGTGCTACAATATCCACCAGAGTATGAGTGCCAGTATGGCTGTCACGGTCAGGAAGATCAGCGTGGCGCGCAGATAATATTGTGTTTCCGCTTTTTCCTTTTCACGGGTGGCCTTTTCTATCTTCTCCAGCTCTTCCAGGGTTACATTCGGATTTTGAAGCGTCCCTTTCCGGTACATTTTACCTTGAAGGTCCTTCATCCGTTCCCGGCGCAGAGTAAGCAGGTCTCTGTTCTCCTTATTGCGCCTGATCATATCAAAAACGAATCCTGAGAAACTCATATACAACAGTTTTTATAAAGTGAGGGAGTATATGGGTACAAAAGTAGGAAATAATCCGGGAATCTTTCTTCGTGCGCCTGCCTTATTGCTTTTATTTCCGGTTATTTCTCTGCCCACTCCAGGATGGCGGGGCTTTTTACGTTCACTCCCAGCAGATGTGCTTTGGCCAGGATGTTCCGTGCCAACTGCGCTTTATACTCTTCGGGCGCATACCTGAAGTAGGCTTCTGCCGCGCGTACATGGGCGGCGTCGTGGATGGGGAACTCTCTTAATTGGGGTATGCCGAACTCGGAGGTATCCAGTTCTTTACGTTCGCTTGCCGTCAGTTTGTCGGACGGTTTGGGGTTGAAATCGGACATGGTCATAAGAATTTGATGTTACACTTGGTGTAGTAACAAATCCGGGACGGTTATGATCGGACGATCGTCGAATTTTTACGGTTAAATTTCCATCCGGTGGCCATTCGGGAGGGATGCCTCCTGATAAATGACTATCTTTGCGGATCTTTATTGGACTTCATGATGGACAAAACGAAAAAAGTCAGATATGTATTCTCTGTTTTCATGGTGATGCTGATGGTGGGCATAGCCGAATGGACAGGCGAGAAAGAGATTATCTTTCCGGAGATGGCGGCGCTCGCCGTCGGCTTGTGGGTGATCGATAAGCGGGTTTGGAAAGTCGGGCGTTGGCAGCTGATCGGGCTGATGACAGCAGGGGCTGTTGCCGGAGTTTGTATCGTGCGCTACTCTATGCTGCCGTTGCTCTGCAATTTATGTCTGGCATTTGCCTTTGCTGCCTGCTGCCTGCTGTTCAGCCGGGCTACTCTGATTCCACTGATTTCGGCTTGTATGCTGCCGGTGCTGCTGCACACTGAGACCTGGATCTATCCGTCGGCCGTTTTCCTGCTTTCCGCCGTGCTTGTTGCCGGACAGAGGCTGATGGAAAAAGGAGGTTTGCGCCGGGAGACGGATTACGTCCTGCCCGGGCGTGAGTGGAAAAAGGAGATTTTCCGTTGGGCGGCTCTGCTCTTTTGGGTTTCACTGGTAGCTGCCCTTTCTATCTCCTGCGGATGCAGTTATTTCATTATTCCTCCGTTGATCGTGACATTCACGGAGATTGTCAATTCGAAAGCCGGATTCAGAAACCGCCCCATGCAGGTGTTTCTGTTTTTGGTTACCGGAGCTGCCTTGGGGACCGCTTTTCAGATCATCGGGCATACCTTTTTGCATTTGCCCGAGACGGTGGTCGCCTTGCTCATCATCTGCTGCTTGTTTGCTGTCTTCGAGTGGACCGGAAAGTACTTTGCTCCCGCCGGAGCATTGGCGTTGATCCCTCTGATAGTCCCGCAAGAGGGTGTGCATTGGCTGCCTCTGCAAGCTGCTGCGGGCGCTGCCCTGTTCATCGCTATCGGTATGCTTGTGTTCCAGCAATGCTACAAGTGGAGTAAAGCCCAGTTGATCTTCTGCTTTACTCCCACATTGTTGCGCAGATATCTGAACCGCAGGAGGAAGGAGTGAGAGTTTGCATTGCCGGCACGGGCGGTCCCGTTTACCGGAGCAGACAGTTACCACGCTTTATTGTCACGGCGGTAAGCCAGCATCTCTGCGAAACGGTGCATGTGCTGTTGATTGGTTCCGCAACAGCCTCCGCAGATTTTTAACGGAAAGTCCCACAGCAGTGTCATCAGTCTGTCTGCCAGTTCTTCCGGTGAAGAAGAAATCAGATGATCGCATCCGTCCAGTTCCTCCGGGCTGAGGTTGGCGGCATTGGCCTGAATACCCTGAAAGCGCTGACGCACCAAAGGCGTATCGTTCCGGGGATGCAGCAGCGCCTGGTGCAACACATCGGGATGTACGCAGTTGGCCATATAGCACAGTGGGCGGGTGGAAGTTTCCTTTTCGATGGCATCGATGGCGTCATGAATGAAAGTACCGTCTATCAGGCGTCCGTCACGACATATCATGAAGCTGATGATGTAAGGCAGTCCTGTTGCAGCCATGGCATTGGCCATTCCGATGGCTTCTGTCAGTTGCGGCATGATGCCGGCAAACAGATAGTCCGCCCCCGACTGTGCCAGCGTGCGGACTGTCGGGAAATGAAACTCCATGGCTTCTTCTACCGACAGATAGTAGCGGCCGTCGTACGCATTGCCGCGGCATCCGGTCAGTCCGCCGATATATACGGGAGTGGAAGCTTCGTCACGGAAGCGGGAGAGAAAGGCCATAGTATCCGCCAGTACATTTTTATGCCGGTAATCGGACGCGGCTATTTGCTCGATGTTCGCTCTGCGGGTGGGAGTCATCAGCATCAGTGGCAGGCGGAACTCAGTGGCTATCTGCAGGTATTGCCGGTAGATGGATGCCAGAATCTCACGATGGGAGTCATCGTAGATCAGTGCGGCATGTGCAATGTGTTTGTCCGGTGAAATGTGAAACTCGTGACGCAAACGTTCTACGATAGCGCCTTCGGTGAGAATGAAAGGAGAAGTCCGGAATGATTCTATAAAAGATAACTGTTCCATAAAAATGACTTTAAAAGTTTTACTTTACATCCGGCAACAAATATAGGATTTATCGGCTCACTCCGGTCATCTGCTCTCAGTACATTCACATCCTTTTGTAATCTTTCAGAAAAACAAGAGGTTCTGTTTATTTATAGTCTTTTATAAACCCTTCCATTAACCATTTGGCGAGTGCCTGCCGGTTGGAGGGGATCACCAGGCGACGCTGGTCGAAGGTATTCTGGATATTGCCCAACTCGACAAAAACAGAGGCGGGCGTGGTGTGGGCCAGAACATAGAGGTTGCGTCCGCTTACGGTGCCCGAAAACCCCCGGTTAGGTTGATGCTTGCCGTATTTGGACTCGAAGGTTTCCTTCATGTTTTTGGCGAGACGCTTACTCTCGGCTTTGCGGTTGGAGTGGTAAAAGAAGACGTCGGTCTGGGTACCTTTGCTGCGACTGTCCACATGAATGAAGATGGCGCGGCAGTATTTATACTTCTTGCGGTCTTTACGATAAAGGGCATTGATTTTGTCGCAACGCTGCTGAAGGCGCTGTACCTGGTTCAGCGGGATGGGAGAGCCCATGCAGGTTTCACGTTTACTGTTCGAGAGATAAGCCTCGTCACGGATGCCGTCTTTGGCATCTTGAATGATGATACGGACTTCGGCACCCTCCTGCATCAGATTGCGGGCAAGGCGAAGGGCGATGTCGTAGGCATATTCGTCTTCGTGGAGTTCGTGTTTGCCAACGCGTCCGATGGCGCCCGGATCGGGACCACCATGTCCGCTGACAACATAGAAGCAGGTACCGGCAAGGCGATTGGAAGTGACCTTGACATTTGAAAGCCACTTCCCGAAGAGCGGCTCGTTGACTTCCGTACGGCGCGGGTGATGTGCGGATGTCTTTTCGGCTGCTGCCTCCGTCGTTTTTCCGGAAGTGGCGGCCGACGCTTTCTTGACAGGGGGAATCAGGTAAGTGACACCCATTTTAAGAGTTCTGCTCTTCCCTAGTTTGGCTTTGTTGAGTTCGATGAAATCATTGTAGTATTTCTTCGGGGCGCGGTTGTGGCGCAGGAGGAAGGTAGAGATACCTTCACCGGATCTGGGAGTGGCTTTCTGCTGTGCCCGCAAAGCCGGGGCAGTCAATAAAAGACAGAAGAACAGGAGAAGACAGAGTTTTCTTTTCATATCGCTACGTATAAAAGATGCAGGCTCGGGCTGCTGTGCTATTGTTTGACTTCTAAGGTGAATTTTTGCTTTTTCGCTCGCAAAGATAGCCTTTTAAACCAATAATTTTCTCTACTTTTGCGTCGATATAACTTTTTTAAGGCAATATAATCGTAAACTCAATATCATTATGGCAAAACAATTCAAGCCCGAAACCCTGTGCGTACAAGCAGGATGGACTCCGAAAAAGGGCGAGCCGCGCGTGCTGCCCATCTATCAAAGTACTACTTTTAAATACGAAACCAGTGAGCAGATGGCCCGCTTGTTCGATCTTGAAGACAGCGGTTACTTTTATACCCGTCTGCAAAATCCGACGAACGACGCTGTAGCCGCCAAGATTGCCGCTCTCGAAGGAGGTGTGGGAGCTATGTTGACTTCCAGTGGACAGGCTGCCAATTTCTATGCCATATTCAACATTTGCCAGGCGGGCGATCATTTTGTTTGTTCGTCGGCCATCTACGGTGGAACGTTTAACCTTTTTGGCGTGACGATGAAGAAATTGGGTATCGATGTCACTTTCGTCAGCCCCGATGCTGGTGAAGAAGAGATTTCGGCGGCTTTCCGTCCGAATACGAAAGCACTGTTCGGCGAGACCATCTCCAATCCGTCACTTGAAGTGCTCGACATTGAGAAATTCGCCCGTATTGCCCATAGTCACGGTGTGCCTTTGATTGTTGATAATACATTTCCGACACCGATCAACTGTCGTCCGTTTGAGTGGGGAGCCGATATCGTGGTTCACTCCACTACTAAATACATGGACGGGCATGCCACCAGTGTAGGCGGCTGCATCGTAGACAGCGGAAACTTCGATTGGGAAGCCCATGCGGACAAGTTCCCGGGACTCTGCACACCGGATGAATCGTATCACGGACTGACCTATACCAAGGCTTTCGGCAAGGGCGCTTATATGACAAAGGCAACCGCGCAATTGATGCGTGACCTGGGCAGTATTCAAAGTCCGCAAAACGCTTTCTTGTTGAATCTGGGCTTGGAGACGTTGCATTTGCGCATGCCTCAGCACTGTGGCAATGCACAGAAGGTAGCCGAATATCTTGCGCAGAACGACAAGGTGGCATGGGTAAACTATTGCGGTCTGCCGGGCAACAAATACTACGAACTGGCGCAGAAGTATATGCCGAATGGCTCGTGCGGTGTGATCTCTTTCGGCTTGAAAGGCGGTCGTGAGTTGTCCATCAAATTTATGGATTCGCTGAAGCTGGCGGCCATCGTTACCCATGTAGCCGATGCACGCACATGTGTGCTTCATCCCGCCAGTCATACGCATCGCCAGCTGACAGACGAACAATTGATAGAAGCCGGTGTTCGTCCGGATCTGATCCGCTTGTCGGTGGGAATCGAAAATGCAGATGATATTATCGCGGACATCGAACAGGCGCTGAACGCATAAGATACCGTTTAAAACAGGAAAGCCCGTACATCCTTTTTGTTAGAGAAGAGGTAGTACGGGCTTTTTCTGTACAGCCCGGTACACAAGGTACCGGACAGACAGTCGTCATCATTTAAGAAAGGTTGAAAAGTTAGGCTGTATTCTTCTGTTAAGAATTTCTTTCTCCGGAGGCAGTTTCCCTGCCCCCTCCCAATGCCTGATACAAGGTGATGACTCCCTGGATTTCGGTAAAGCGGTTGGCCACCTGGGAGAGTTGCGCATTAAGCAGTGTCTGCTGTGCGGTGAGCACTTCCAGGTAAGTCGTGTTACCATGCTTCATCAGTAGTTGCGTGCTGCGTGCAGCATTCTCCAGAGAGGCTACCTGACGGTTGAAATAGGCCGATTTGTCTCGTGCCGTCTGATATTGTACCAGAGCATTGTTGACTTCACTTCCGGCATTGAGTAAGGTCTGCTCAAAGCTGAGGCGTGCCTCTTCCTGCTGCGCCTTGGCTATGCGGAGTTGGGCGATGTTTGCTCCGCGGTTAAACAAGGGCTGGGTAAGAGAGGCTACTGCTGTGGCAAGAAACTTACCGGGGTTGACAATCATGGCACCTGCCGAATTGGTCCATCCCGCACTGCCACTCAGTGTGATCGAGGGGTAAAAGGCGGAACGGGCGGCATTGGTAGTGTAGAATGCCTGTGCCAGCGACTGTTCGGCACTGCGTACGTCGGGCCGGTTGGAGAGTATCTGCAGGGGTACGCCTACCGATAGATTCTCCGGGAGCTGTTGGTCGGCCAGACGTCCGCGGGGGATACGGTGGGGGACATCCGCCAGCAGCAAAGAAAGGGCGTTCTCGGCTTGGTTGAGCTGTTCTTGCAGATCGAGCAGAGTCGTACATATATTATAATAGGTAGCTTCGGTTTGCGACAAGGCAGCTTCGGTCACCATTCCCGCTGCTTTCATGGCACGGGTGGTGGCGACGCTCTCTTTCCAGGCAGTTTCCGTAGCGGTGGAGATTTCGATCTGGGCGTCGAGCATCAACAAGGTAAAATAGTTGTTGGCCACGGCGGCAATCAGTTGGGTCTGCACCGCCTGTTCATAATCTCGGCTTTGGGCCACGACAGCTTGGGCACGACGTTTGGCATTGGTCAGTCGGCCAAAGATATCGATCTCCCAACTGGCACTGACGGGCAGTGAATAGGTCTGAGTAGCTTTTCCGCCATCGAAGCTGCTTGCCGTACCTTGCGGAGAAAGTGAAAAAGCCGGCAGATAGGAGAGGCGTGCGGAAAGCAAGGTAGCTTCAGCCTCTTTCACCCGTAAGTGGGCAGTGCGCAGATCGGTGTTGCGCACGAGGGCAGAGTCGATCAGTACGCGCAGATATGGGTCGGTGAAAACCTCCCGCCAGCTGAGGTTGCCGAAGTTGGCGGCAGTATCACTTCGTTGGATTTCCGGATCGGCGGAAGTCAACCCGGGGGTGTCTGTTCCTCCGTGTCCGTAAAGTCCGTCGGGAATCTCCGTGACGGGTTTGTATTTGGAGTAGATGCCGCAACTGCTTAGGGCGAGGATAGCGGCAAGGGATATGATTAACTTTTTCATGCTTGTTTATTTATTTTAGAGGGCGATTCTTAGCTTCTTCTTTTTCGTGTTCACTCACTTCCTGCTCTGTCTGAATCTGCCAGTCATGACTTGGTTCTATCTGTACGGGACGTATCCGTTCCTGTAGCCATTGGAAGGCAATGAACAGCGACGGTACGATGAACAGCAGTGCCAGTGTACCGATGACCATGCCACCTACAGCACCTGTTCCCAACGAGCGGTTACCGTTTGCACCTACGCCGCTGGCTACCATCAGCGGGAGCAGACCGAAGATCATGGTCAATGCCGTCATTAATATCGGGCGCAGGCGGGCTTTGGCGGCACTCAATGCAGAAGCAATCAGTCCCATGCCTGCCTTACGGCGTTCGGCGGCATATTCCGTCAGCAAGATGGCGGTTTTGGCAAGCAATCCGATGAGCATGATCAGTCCCGTTTGCAGGTAGATGTTATTCTCCAGCCCGAACATGCGTGCGAAGAGGAATGAACCCATCAGGCCGCAGGGTACGCTCAGGAGGACGGCGAACGGGATCAGGAAGCTTTCGTAGAGTGCACTCAGGATCAGGTAGATCATCAGAAAACAGATGCCGAAGATGATGGCCGTCGTACCGCTTTGCTGATTCTCTTCGCGGGTGATGCCTCCGTAATCGTATCCATAACCTTTGGGCAGGGAAGTGGAAGCTGTCTCCTGAACGGCACGGATGGCGTCACCCGTACTGTAACCATCGGCCGGCATGGCATTTACGGCAATAGAGTTGTACATATTGAAACGGCTCAGTGATTCGGCGCCATACGTACGGGTCAGTGTGAGGAATTGGCTGAGGGGAGCCATCTCTCCGTTAGACATGCGTACGAATGTATTGTTCAGTGACGCTTCGTCAAGCCGGTACTGCGGGTCGGACTGGATCATCACCTTGTACACCTTTGAGAATCGGTTGAAGTTGGACACATACTGTCCGCCATAGTATCCGGAAAGAGTACTCAATACCTGGTCCGGTGTGATACCGGCACGCTTGCATTTCGACGGATCGACTTCGACCAGCCACTGCGGATAGCGCACGTCGAATGTAGAGTAGGCCATGGCGATTTCCGGACGTTGGTTGAGGGCTCCCAGATACTGCTGTGTGGTCTGGAAGAATTCATTGACGTCTCCTCCGGTCTTATCCTGCATGTGAAGTTCAAGTGCGTTACCCATTCCGTAGCCCGGAATCATACCCGGTGAGATGGCGAATACACTGGCATCCTTGATGTCTGCTGTCCGTCCATACACTTGTCCGATCACTGCCTGCACATCATCTTCTTTTCCGGGGCGTTCGTCCCATGGTTTCAGTTTCAAGATCAGCATACCGAAGGAGCTTCCTTGTCCGGCCAGCAATCCGTATCCTGCCACCTTTTGCACATGCTTCACTTGTGGAATCTGTTCCATGCGTTCCTCGATACGTTTCATTACATCGTCTGTCGTCCGTAGCGAACTGCCTGCGGCCGTACTGACGTTGACGAATACGACGCCCTGGTCTTCATCGGGCACAAGACTGGTTTTTGTTGTATTCATCAGTACTACCAGTAAGGCGATGGAAGCTATCAGGAGTGATCCTGTCAGCCACCGGCGCTTGATGAAGAAGAGAACGATGCCTTTGTATTTTTCTACCACAACATCGAAAGCTGCATTGAATGCTTTACGGAAACGGGCGGCGAAGTTCTGTTTCTGGGTACCGTCTTCATTGATGTACGGTTTCAGTAGCAGGGCGCAAAGTGCCGGACTCAGTGTCAGGGCGTTTACTGCCGAGATACCTACCGCAACGGCCATTGTCAGTCCGAATTGAGTATAGAACGTACCCGATGTGCCGGACATGAACGATACGGGGATAAAAACTGCCATGAACACCAATGAGGAGGTGATGACGGCATTGCTGATTCCTTTCATGGCATCGACACTTGCCATATAGGATGATTTGTATCCCACGTCAAACCGTGCTTGCACGGCTTCGACCACCACAATGGCATCGTCCACTACCGTACCGATGACCAGTACCAGGGCAAACAACGTAATCAGGTTGATACTGAATCCGGCTATCGCCATGAAAGCGAACGTACCGATAAGTGATACAATGATCCCCACCAGTGGAATCAGTGTTGAGCGGATATCCTGCAAAAAGACATACACGACAAGGATAACCAACAGAATGGCTTCCAACAGTGTCTTCACCACTTCGTGGATGGAGGCATACAGGAAGTCGTTGGACGACATCAGTTGTGTCAGTTCCACTCCTTGGGGAAGTTCTTTCCTTGCCTCTTCAAGGAATCGGTTGATTTGGTTGTTCACCTCTGTGGCATTGGAGCCGGCTGTCTGGAAGAGCATACACGAGACACCGTTGTGCCCGTCCGTCGTACCACTGTAAGCATAACTTTCCTGTCCCAGTTCGATTGTGGCGATATCTTTTAGTTTCAGCACCTGTCCGTCGTCGGTGGAACGGATCACGATCTCACCGAATTCTTCCGGTGTGATTCGGCGTCCTTTGTATTTCATGGTATATTGATACGTTTCATCGGAATTTTCACCGAACGATCCGGTGGCCGACTCAATGTTCTGTTCCGCCAGGACAGTCGATACGTCCGAAGGGATCAGCCGGTATTGTGCCATTACGTCCGGTTTCATCCAGATACGCAAGCTATAATCTCCTCCCATAATCATCATGTCTCCGACGCCCGAGATACGGAGAATCTCAGGTTTGAGGTTGATGCTGATATAGTTGGCCAGGAAGGCTTCGTCGTACGAGTCGTCCGGGCTGTGGAGCGAGAACATTTGCAGGATACTCGTCTGCCGCTTCGAAGTGGTGACACCTACTTGGTTTACCTCCGAGGGGAGCTGTCCGGTAGCTTTGGAAACTCGGTTCTGTACATTCACCGCCGCCATGTCCGGGTCAGTCCCCTGTTTAAAGTAGACGGTGATAGAGACTGTTCCGGCATTGGTAGCGCTGGAGGTCATGTAGGTCATGTCTTCCACACCGTTGATGGCCTCTTCGAGTGGTGCGATAACACTCTTTTGCAGAGTTTCTGCGCTGGCACCGAAGTAACTGGTGCTCACCATGATGGTGGGCGGGGCAATGTCCGGATATTGTTCTACGGGTAGCGTAAACAATCCGATAATCCCGACCACGACAATGGTTATGGATATAACAGCCGATAGGACAGGCCGTTCAATGAAAGTTCGTAAATTCATAATATTCTTGTTAGTAATACGTTTAATAAGTGGATATTAAAAGCCGGCTTACTTGGATGGGCGGCTGTGGCAGTTCGGTTCATCATTCACCATTTATTGTTTTTATCTCTGTTCCTTCGCGAAGCAATCCTACACCTTCTGCCACAATCACGTCGCCGGGCTGCAAACCGCTCTCCACAATGTACTCCTGCCCGCCGTTCACACGTGTCACTTGTACCGGAGCGGATTGCGCTTTTCCGTCCACAACCTTATATGCAAATACTTTATCCTGTACCTCAAATGTGGCAGCTTGCGGAATGACCAATGCACCCGCTTTTTCTGTCGGTACAATCACATTGCCCGCGCCGCCGCTGTGCAACAATCCTTCCCGGTTGGGAAATACTGCCCGCAGGCTGACTGTTCCGGTGTTCCGGTCTATCACTCCGCTGATTGTCTCGATTCGTCCTTGTTGCGGATAGTCCGATCGGTCATTCAGTTGGAGGCCGATTTCCGGCATTTGTTTCAGTGCTTCTTCCTTCGATCCGTAGCGTCGGATCAGTCCTAAGAGTTGGTTTTCCGTCATCGAGAAGTAGACGTACATGTCCGAGTTGTCCGAAACGGTAGTCAGCGGTTCAGGCAGACTGGCACTCACCAACGTTCCTACCCGGTAGGGCAGTGTTCCCACCACTCCGTCCGCCGGACTTTTTACCAATGTGTACGATAAGTTGTTCCGGGCGTTCACCTCCTGAGCCTTCATCTGTGCCAATTGCGCTTGTGCTGCCAAAAGAGAGTTTTTGGCCGTACTCAGGTCGAAGGCCGAAACCACATTTTGCTTATATAATTCCTGTTTGCTGTCATACGTCAGTTGTGCTGTAGCCAGTGAGGCTTTGGCTGCTTCCACGTTTGCCAATGCTGTCTGCAGGGCAGCTTCGTAAGGCACTTGGTCGATGATGAACAACGACTGTCCCCGTTTTACCCGTTCTCCTTCGCTGACACACACCTGTGTCAGTGTACCGCTCACTTGCGGATAGATTTCGATGTCTTGGCGTCCGCGTATTGTTGCCGAGTACGTACTCGATAGCGTCCGGTCGGTAGGCGCAAGGGTTATTACTTTGTATCCCGATTCTACAGTTGCCTGCGGTGCTTGCTTGCATCCGGTGGCGGCCAAACAGCAGGCGAATAATATAGCCTGCTTTACTTTACTAACCTTTTCAATCATAATTCCTATTTAATTTTGTCGTGGCAAAGGTAGAGCGTTTTCACTGTCGACTGCTTTTCATACCCGCCCCAGTATTGTTCATTATCGGAACAGTATGCGGGCTAATTCACTAAAAAGACCTACTTTTGTAGGCAAAATAAAGAACATGATATGGAAAAAAGAAACCCGCTTACCCTCACGCTCGACCAGCCGTTTGTGGCAGGGACCGATGATTTTTCTCCCTTTTACAACCGTTTGCATAAACTCAATTGTGCCATTATCCTTTATTGCCGTGCCGGCCGTGGTACAATGGCCATCGATCTGAAGAAATACGAGATAACGGTAAATACCCAGGTTGTACTCCTTCCGGGAGCTGTTATCAGCCTTGATGAGAAGAGCGATGATTTTCGGGTCTCCTTTTTCGCTTCACATATTGAAATGTTTCGTGAGGCTTGTATCCGTTTTGAACCCTCCTTTTTTCATTTTATAAAAGAGAAGCCCTGTTATACACTTCCTTCCGAATTTACCGCCCCCATTAACGGTCTCCTGCATGCTACGTCTGCTATTTATGCCGATACCGATCATCGTTTCCGCAACCAGATAGCGCGCAATCACCTGCAAAGTTTCCTGCTTGATGTATACGACAAAGTACACCGCCTTTTCACCCATAAAGAGATTGAGGGCGGCAGTCGTCCGAACGAACTTTTTCATAAGTTCGTTGCTCTGGTGCACGAATATTGCTGTTCGCAACGGGATGTCGTTTTCTATGCAGGCAAACTCTGTATTTCTACTAAGTACCTGACGAGCATCTGTCGTTCGCTGACAGGTCATTCGGCCAAAAAAGTGATTGATGATTTTACGGCACTTGAAATAAAGGTACTCCTCCAATCGACCGATCTCAGTATTCAGGAGATAGCAGACCGGCTGAATTTTCCCGACCAGTCGTATCTGGGTAGGTATTTTAAGCGACACGAAGGGGTTTCGCCGATGGAGTACAGGGCGGAATTGGCAGGATAAGGTTTCTGTGTCAGGTCAAGCTGGCATTATGTGTACCATATCTCGTTAAACACGGGTCTTTTCAGAGACTTTTTCGATGTTGTTTTCCAAGCATGCGGAGTGGTTTCCCCACATCCTTTTTCCACGGATGACTGCTCTAACAGAGTCGATTCCAAGATAACCTTCCGGTCCGGTGCGCTGTTGATAATAACTTCGGAATGGTTGAAGTTGAGTTTCTGTGAAGCTTTCATTCCTGGGAATGCTTTCATTTCTTGTGACATAGGCGGTTGTTTTTTGTATGTTGATGTATAACACCGGAGGTATGAAAGTGTTTGCCAAGTAGTGTTGTTTCCTGTTAATTTAAAAGAAATATTCCGGATTCAGATTAAATTTATAAGAAAAGCCTAACGTAGGCCGATTTGTGTTACCTTTGCGGGAGAACTAAAATAAATCGGGCCATGTTCGTATTAATATTGACTTATAAAGCACCTATCGAAAAGGTGATCGAATTGCTGGAAGCACACTGTTGCTATCTGGATAAGTATTATGCTGCCGGAATCTTTCTTGCTTCCGGGCCGCAGGTGCCCCGGACGGGGGGAGTTATTCTTTGCCGTGCTCAGAGCCGTGCAGAAGTAGAAAAGATAATCGGTGAGGACCCTTTTAATGCTGTGGCAGACTATCGGGTGATAGAGTTTGAACCGAATAAGTCGGTAGAAGGATTCAAGGAACTTTTAAAAATAGGTTGATATGAAGATTGTGTTCAATAATATCCGTAGTTGAATGGACAGACATCAGGAGGATGTGATATTGTAAGAAGGTGGTTTACATGGCGTGCTTTCAGGGAGTGAGTCTCCTCTTTATTGCCCTGATGTGATTAAAAATAAGCTTTTGAGAGGATTATTGAAAAAATCTCCCTTCCCCAGTCACATAATTAAAAAGAAAGATGTAATTTTGCATGCCAAAAAATAACTTATCTTATGGCAGTTTACGTAGAAGAAGTTTCAAGAACTTTCGGTGAATATCTACTTATTCCCGGTCTTACCACCAAACAGTGTGTACCCTCCAATGTCTCTTTGCGCACCCCGCTGGTGAAACATGCGGCAGGCACACAAGCAGCAATCGAATTGAACATCCCTTTCGTTTCGGCAATCATGCAATCGGTTTCCGGTCCCGAACTGGCCATCGAGTTGGCGCGTAACGGAGGACTCTCGTTTATCTTCGGTTCGCAACCCATCGCCAGTCAGGCGGAAATGGTGCGGAAAGTGAAGAAATTTAAAGCCGGTTTTGTGACCAGTGATTCGAATCTGACGCCGGAACATACGTTGGAAGACGTACTCCGCCTGTTGCGCCAGACCGGTCACTCTACTATCGGAATAACGGATGACGGTTCGCCAAACGGACATCTTCTGGGATTGGTAACCAGCCGTGACTATCGTATCTCCAGAGACCCGCTGGATAAAAAGATCAAAGACTTCATGACTCCTTTTGAGAAGCTGATTGTGGGTGAAGTGGGATTGACACTGAGCGAGGCCAACCAGATTATCTGGGATCATAAACTCAATACACTTCCTATTATCGACAAAGAAGGACGTCTAGCTTACTTTGTTTTCCGCAAGGACTACGACAGCCACAAGGAGAATCCGAACGAGGTGTCGAGTCCCGACAAGAAATTGTTGGTAGGTGCCGGTATCAATACCCGTGACTATCAGGAGCGTGTCCCTGCCTTGGTAGAAGCCGGAGTAGATGTGCTCTGTATCGATTCTTCGGATGGTTATTCGGAATGGCAGTATGAGACCCTGCAATGGATCAAGCAACAATATGGAGATAAAGTGCTGGTAGGTGCCGGTAATGTGGTAGATAAAGAAGGTTTCCTCTATCTGGCAGAGGCTGGTGCCGACTTTGTGAAGGTGGGTATCGGAGGTGGATCTATCTGTATCACCCGTGAGCAGAAAGGTATCGGACGTGGACAGGCGACTGCCCTGCAAGATGTGGCTCGTGCCCGCGACGAATATCAGGCACGGACGGGTATTTATGTACCTATTTGTAGTGATGGCGGATTGGTGCACGACTATCACATGGTGCTTGCCCTTGCCATGGGAGCCGATTTCCTGATGATGGGTCGTTATTTCGCACGTTTTGACGAATCGCCTACCAAGAAGCTCTGCATCAAGAACAACTACGTGAAAGAGTATTGGGGCGAAGGTTCAAATCGTGCCCAGAACTGGCAACGTTACGATATGGGTGGAAGTGAATCGCTTAAGTTTGAAGAAGGTGTAGACAGTTACGTGCCTTATGCCGGCAAGATGAAAGACAACCTGGCGGCCACTCTGAGTAAGATCAAGGCTACGATGTGCAGTTGCGGTGCTGTTACCATTCCCGATTTGCAACAAAATGCCAAGATCACGCTGGTTTCATCCACAAGTATCGTAGAGGGTGGTGCACACGATGTGATCCTGAAAGAAAAAGGATAATAACGGTCATTCCGTTTCTCGCAATAGTGAGTTAAGAATACGGATATACAGATAAATGTAGAACAGGCGGACTGATGCGGATTCCAGGTGGGGTACATACCCTCCGGAGGTCCGTTTCAGTCCGCCTGTTCCGTATCAGATGTTCACTGAACGCAAAATGTCGGTTGTTTTATTTCTCAACGATTGTTCCCGGAAGACAAAAATATTATCTTTTCGGATAAACAAACCTACTCAAAAGAATGAAACCTGTTTTGCATGCCTGAGTACAGTAAAAAAATACGGGAGAAGTCATGCTGCGTTGTTCTATAGCCGCTTGTGACTTTTCCCGTGTGTTTCTTCCAAATATTTTATAAATAATTTTCTGCAGGAAAAGCGTTTATCCCTACAGTAGGAAGTTAGTATACGCTTGCCCCTTTAATTACGATTTTCTCCAGTAGTTCTTGCATCTTTCCGATTACCGGTTCGGCTTCCAGCCCGTATTCGGCCGCCATCGTCCTCATCTGTGGGAAAGTGGCCCATACGCTTCCGTTCTTGTCCTCCCAAACGGAGATCTTCAGCGGAAGTTCGATCGAGATACTCGGGTTGTCCTGCATCAGTTTTGTGCCAACTTTCGGTGAACCGAAAACGATGACCTGGTTGGGGCGGAGTTGTAATCCCACTTCTTCGGCGTTTTTCCCGTGATCGAACTTGGCAAAGACGGGAACGCCCATCGTGTGGAGGGTCTGCTCGATGCGCGTCATGGTTTCGGGCACGCTGAACTGGCTTTCATAAGTATAGAGCAGGTTGTCGTTGGCTCCCGTACCCATCTTATCACTGTCGAAAGCGGCTGCGATACGGCGTCCCAGGTTTGTCAGGTCTACCCCCTCTTTATTGGCCAGTAGGGTAACGCACACTAGTTCCGAGGCGTCCGTAAATCGACTCAGGAAAGCCGAATGGCCCGATACGTTGCCTTTGATGTCCATCAGGCCGTTGTGGTTATAGAACTGCCATCCTGCCATGGCAGGTACTACCTTGCCGTTGGCCAGCCGGGTTGGCTTGTACACCATGTCACGGTTTTCGGGCTTTTCGATCAATGCACTTCCCGCCAGTCCGATGTCCCAGTGGCTCACATTCTCGGCTGATGCCCAGATGTCGGAGAATCCTTTCAGTGCCGTCGGGCTGACAGCCGGTGCGGCGACAAGGCGACCCTCTTTTTCCACATATCCGGTAGTCGTTTCCGAGGGATTGATGTAGTCTTTATTTTTTTTGAATGTCTGATGCACGTTGCCGGTGAGGGTCACGTCCTCCTGTTTTACTTTCGCCAGGTCTTCGCCGAAAAATGTCTGTTTCAGTCCCAGGTAGTCGATCTGATACTTTTTCACAAAGTCGTGATATGGCATCTTGCCGGTCTTTTCGATGATAGAAGTCAGTAGCAGAAAGTTTGTGGCGCTCTGTTTCACGTCTGTCCCCGGTTCGAAGGCGAGCGGAATGGCGGCTACCGTTTCGATCAGTTGTTCCGGGCGATAATCGGCCGATACATCGAATCCCTTTTCATTACGATAGTCCGCAATGCCCGAACTGTGTTGCATCAACTGAAGGATACTGATCGGTTTCCAGTTTTCGGGTATATCTTTCAGGTACTTGCCGATCGGGTCGTTCAGGTCTAGTTTTCCTTTTTCGTAGAGCTGCATCACTGCCACGGCTGCATATCCTTGTGATATGGGACCGATGGGCCAAAGAGTCTTGGCAGCGGCAAGGTTTCCTTTTTCAAGGTCCGTCACTCCGTAGCCTGCTACACGCGGAATACAAGGTGCCTGTACGATGGCAAGTGTCATGCCCGGTATTCCCTGTTCTTCCATAAAATCGTAAATCATTTGGTCGATGGCTTTGCCTTGGTAGGCAACATGCACGTTTCCTCTGCCGGCTTGCGGTAGTTGGTTCTCATACTTCTTCATAATGGTTCCTCCGTTCTGTGCCGATATCGTTGCCGATGTCAGCAGTGCGACTAAAATTAATAAATTCTTTTTCATAACGTTTTGGGTCTTCTTTTAGTTGTCTCAATCTGATGTTGCAAAGATAGGCGGCTTTTAATTCACGGGAAATAGCGATATCACATATTGAATAGGCAATTATTCCCGAATACAAAAAAGAACTCTCGGGAGTTACTGTCTAATGGTTTATAACATAAGTGTTTTATATATAAATAGGTGTTCCTGCTCCGGCTTCCTTCCTATACCGGTCCCTTACCGGGATGAAAATAGATATTTTTGTGTAATCGGGAAGAATTGCCAAATTATCCGGTTGAATGGCCATTTCCCGTACCGTACCGAATACCGACCTTTGCAAAGTCGAAAAAAACGGAGGCTGCCGATACGGCAGCACCCGGGTTGAAAATGAATATAAACATCTAAAAACAGAAAAAGATTATGGAAGGTATCAATACCCCGTTCGTTATTGACGAACATACAGCGATTGTAATGACAGACCCACAAAACGATTTTCTGAGTGAGAACGGTTTAGGTTGGGGAGCTTTTGGAGAGAATATACAGAAGAACGGTACGGTAGAGAACCTCCGCCGCATCTTTGAGGTAGCGGAAGCGAAAGGTATGCTGGTATTCATCTCTCCACATTATTATTACAAACACGATCACCAATGGCTTTTTGAGGGGCCTATTGAGAAACTGATGCATGACACGGGGATGTTTGAGCGCCGGGGACAACTGACCGGTGAGGGATTTGAAGGTTCGGGTGCCGACTGGCTGGATCTCTACAAGCCTTATATCAACGAAGGCACGAATATCATCGTTACAGCTCCGCACAAACTTTACGGTCCGGAAAACAATGATCTGATTCTGCAACTCCGTAAGCGCGGGGTCAATAAAGTAGTGGTGTGCGGCATGTCCGGCAATCTCTGTGCAGAATCCCATTTGCGCGAGTTGCAGGAACGGGGATTTGAGGCAGCGGTGGTGTTTGATGCTACGGCTTCTGCCAAGCTTCCGGGGATGGATGCCGATACGGCAGCGTTTATCAACTTCACGTTGTTGGCGGAAAAGGTGTATACAACGGATGAATTTGTAAACGAGATGTGGCAGCGATAAGTGAAAGCGTTTTTTTAAAGTAGTCAGGTTAAAAAGAGAGAGAGGAGGTGTTGAAACTGGTATTCACCCTCCTCTCTCTTATGATTACTCCATCCGCCAGCTGTTTAAAGCGGCATGTTTCCGTGCTTCTTGGGCGGATTGGTCTGCATCTTGTTCTCCGTCATCTCCAATGCCTGTATCAGGCGTTTGCGGGTCTGCTTCGGCAGGATGATTTCGTCAATGAATCCCAGTTCGGCAGCCTGATAGGGGGTGGCAAACTTCTCTTTGTAGGCATTCAGCTCTTGGGCTTTCGTCTCTGCGTCTGCCTTGCGGAACAGAATGTTCACCGCACCTTCGGCACCCATTACAGCGATCTCTGCACTCGGATAGGCAAAGTTCACGTCTGCTCCCGTCTGTTTGGAGTTCATTACGATGTAAGCACCGCCGTAAGCTTTCCGGGTGATTACGGTCAGCTTGGGTACTGTTGCTTCAGCAAAAGCATACACAATTTTGGCTCCGTGGCGGATGATGCCGTTGTTCTCTTGGGTGTACCCCGGCAGGAAACCCGGTACGTCTTCGAATGTAATCAGCGGAATGTTGAAGCAGTCGCAGAAGCGGATGAAGCGGCTTGCTTTATCGCTGGCGTCGATGTCGAGCACTCCGGCCAGATAAGCCGGTTGGTTAGCTACGATGCCTACCGAGCGTCCGCCCATGCGTGCAAAACCGATAATAATGTTCTTGGCAAAGTTCTGCATCACCTCAAAGAAATAGCCTCCATCGACTACTCTTTCGATGATCTCCTTCATGTCATACGGTACGTTGGGGTCGGCAGGGACAATGCTGTTCAGTGAGGCGTCTTCACGGTTGACGTCGTCGGTGCAATTCTGCTTGCGTGCCTCGTCCATGTTGTTTTGCGGGAGGAATGAGAGGAGCTCGCGGATCGACATCAACAGCTCTTCTTCGGTGTTGGCCATGAAGTGTGTCACACCGCTCTTGCTGCTGTGTGTCATGGCGCCGCCCAGCTCTTCTTTGCTGACTTCTTCGTGGATCACCGTTTTCACGACGTCCGGCCCGGTAACGAACATGTGGCTTTTCTCTTTCACCATAAAGATGAAATCCGTCAGTGCGGGAGAGTAGCAGGCGCCTCCGGCACAAGGACCCAGAATGGCCGAGATCTGGGGAATCACTCCGCTTGCCATCGTATTCTGGTAGAAGATGTCAGCGTAACCCGACAAGCTTTCGATTCCCTCCTGGATACGTGCACCGCCCGAATCGTTCAGTGCAATGATCGGAGCACCGTTCTTTAAAGCCAGTTGCTGCACCTTGACTATCTTCTTGGCATTCGATGCCGATAGCGAACCGCCGTAAACGGTGAAGTCATAGGCATAGACAAATACTTGCCGTCCGTCGATCTTTCCGTAGCCCGACACGACTCCGTCTCCCGGAATCTTGTTCCGGTCCATGCCGTAGTTGGTGCAACGGTGCACCATCAGCTTGTCCAGTTCTACAAATGTACCCTTATCCAGCAACATGTCGATGCGTTCGCGGGCGGTCATTTTTCCGCTTTCGTGCTGTATATCAATCTTGGCTGTGCCTCCACCCAAAGAAGCGATGCGGTCACGTTCGGCGAACGTGGCATAAGCTTTATTTATATCTTCCATTGTTATTCTTGCTTTAATTTTATTCTAACGTTATCAGCGTCTGCTCTCCGGCAATGTTATCGCCCTCCTGCACCAAAATCTCTTTAATCCGGCAGTCCGAAGTCACCTTGTAGTTGCTCTGCATCTTCATGGCTTCGATGACGATGACCGTTTCTCCGGCCTTCATCTCTTGTCCCACACTGACGGGGATTTTCACCACCTTGCCCGGCATGGGCGAAGTGATACGGTCGTTCTGCTCCTCTTCACCTTTCTTGCGCATGCGCAGGTATTTCGCCTGGCTGTCTATAATCTCGACATTGAAGCTGCTGTAGTGTGTATTCACTTTGTAGCTCTTTCCGTTCTCTTTGCGAATCAGTTGGGCGTTGGAGCTGCGTCCGTCCATCAGGATGTTGCAATTCCCGTTCTCTGCCATGACAACGTCCGCTTCGAACGTTTTTCCGTCGATGGTGAGAACCACTTTGTTGTCTTCCTTGCTGACCAATTCTATTTCGGCCACGCGATTTCCTATATGTATTTCCATACTTTTATATTCTTAATACCCCTTTGTGCAATCCAAATTCTTTCCACTTGCTGATCGGGCGGTTATCCGCTGCCAGTCCGCTGTTGTTTTCTTCCAGGTTCATCAGGTAGTCCATGTAGGCGGCAATCAGCGCAATGTTTTCCGCACGCTCACTGGTGCGCGTGATGCATTGCTGAAGCACTTCACCGTTTTTGGCGATGAAGCCTGTGTCATAGTGTCCTTCCACAAAGTCGGGTGTATCCATGATGGCGCGCAGGTAACTGATGTTGTTCTTTACGCCCGTCAACTTATATTCGTGAAGCACGCGGCGCATCCGTTCGATGGCATATTCCCGTGTGGTGGCCCACACGATCAGTTTGCCGATCATCGGATCGTAATAAATCGGAATCTCGTATCCTTCGTATACATAGCTGTCGATGCGTACTCCGATACCGTTGGGTTCTGTGATTTGCTTGATGACACCCGGGCTGGGCATGAAGTTCATTTCCGTATCTTCCGCACAGATGCGGCATTCGATGGCGTGTCCCCGTTGCTGGATGTCCTCTTGTCTCAGTTGCAGTACCTGTCCGTCGGCTACCTTAATTTGTTCTTTTACCAGATCTACGCCGACTACTTCTTCTGTGATGGGATGTTCCACTTGCAGGCGGGTGTTCATTTCCAGAAAGTAATAATTGCGGTGCTTGTCCACCAGGAATTCAATGGTTCCCGCGCCGATGTAGTTCACGGCCTTGGCAGCAGCTACTGCCTTTTCGCCCATGTCCCGGCGCAGTTCCGGTGTGATAAAAACCGAAGGGCTCTCTTCTACGATCTTTTGGTTGCGGCGCTGCACCGAGCATTCACGTTCGCACAAGTGAATTACGTTGCCATGCTTGTCGCCCAGTATCTGGAACTCGATGTGATGGGGTTCTTCCACAAACTTCTCCAGATAGACCGTGTCGTCTCCGAACGAGGAAAGCGATTCGCTCTTGGCTGTTGTATAGGCTTCGGCCACTTCGTCTGCATGATGAATCAGTCGCATTCCTTTTCCGCCACCGCCCATCGAGGCTTTCAGCATTACCGGATAGCCGATTTGGTTGCAGAGTTCTACTGCTTCCTCAACACTTTTCAGGTTGTCTTGAGTGCCCGGAACTACCGGTACCCCGGCTTCGATCATCTTGATGCGTGCCGAGATTTTATCTCCCATGGCTTCCATTGTTTCAGGGTCAGGACCGATAAAGGTGATGCCTTCTTCCCGGCAACGGCGGGCAAAGGTTGCATTTTCCGATAAGAACCCGTATCCCGGGTGAATGGCGTCTGCGTGGCATGACTTTGCCACTTCAATGATTTTTTCTATATTCAGATAACTCTCTTTCGATGCTGCCGGTCCTATGCAATAAGCTTCATCGGCGTAAAGCACATGTTTCGCTGTTCGGTCCGCTTCCGAGAAAACGGCAATGCTCGTTATTTCCATCTCCCGACAGGAGCGCATCACCCTCACGGCAATTTCACCGCGGTTGGCGACTAAGATTCTTTTAATCATATTCATTTCTCAATTAAATGCATATACATATTCGCGCTTTTCCACCCTGCGGACATACGTCCACCCGATGAAAACACAGTATTTCTACGATTTGGGGCTTAACAACGATGCTTTCTTTCCTAACCCACGAGGAGAGAATGCTCTTATTCACGAATGGCAGGTCTTCTGACTGACTCTACATCTTACCGGGACCTTCCCGACAGAGTTTGCTTTTTCTGTCAGTGGTGCGAAATTGGCTGATTGATAAGATGCTATACAGAGTTTCACAGCAGCGGGACTGTCCGGGATTTACACCCGATTCCCTTTTAATCTTCGTCCGTTGACCACGGATTCCGAACCAATTCGGCGACAAATATAGAGAAATATTGAATAGGATGGATACTTTTTGCACGAAAAGTTCAGTTTTGTGCAATGCCCCGCAGCTTTTTTTCAAAATAAATGTCATATATACGGAACACAAACGGACTACCGATTGTTCTTTGGGTACAATAAACGAGCATAAAACGGAATGAAGTACTAACGAAATATACATACCATACTATGTCACATTTACCTACCTTGATTGCTGACCTTGCCTTAATACTGATGTCCGCAAGTATCATTACTCTTTTATTTAAATGGCTGAAGCAACCCCTGGTCCTGGGATATATCGTTGCCGGATTGCTGGCCGGGCCTTATGTCCGCATCTTCCCGACTGTTGGCGATATGGAGAACATCAATACCTGGGCTGAGATAGGAGTTGTCTTTTTGCTTTTTGCTCTCGGACTCGAGTTTAGCTTTAAAAAATTGATGAATGTCGGATCGGCGGCGTTTATTACGGCAACAACCGAAGTGATCAGTATGTTACTGATCGGTTTTATGGTGGGGCATCTGTTGGGGTGGAGTACGATGAATTCTGTGTTTCTGGGTGGAATGTTGTCCATGTCGTCTACCACGATTATTATTAAAGCCTTTGATGATCTTGGTTTGCGCAGCCAACGGTTTACAGGCATTGTGTTCGGAACCTTGGTGGTCGAAGACCTGATCGCTATCCTGATGATGGTCATCCTTTCTACTATGGCGGTGAGCAAAGAGTTTGTGGGTGAGGAACTCTTGATGAGTGTCCTGAAAGTTGCCTTTTTCCTGATTTTGTGGTTTCTGGTCGGTATATTCATCCTTCCGTTCTTCCTGAAAAAAGCAAAGCGGTTGATGAATAATGAAACTCTGTTGATTGTCTCTCTCGGGCTTTGCCTGGCAATGGTCGTGCTGGCTACCCGTACCGGTTTTTCGGCTGCGCTGGGTGCTTTCATTATGGGATCTATTCTTGCTGAGACGGTTGAGGCCGAACATATAGAACACATCATACAGCCGGTGAAAGATCTTTTCGGAGCTATTTTCTTTGTATCCGTCGGTATGCTGGTCAATCCGTCTGTCCTGCTTCAGTATGCCTGGCCGGTGGTTATCATTACATTGGTGACTCTTGTGGGTAAATCGATTTTCTCTTCATTAGGGGTCTTGCTATCCGGCGAACCACTGAAGGTTTCCGTCAAGTCCGGGTTCAGTCTGGCCCAGATAGGAGAGTTTGCTTTTATTATCGCGGGATTGGGAGCCTCGCTCAAGGTGCTGGACCCGTTTGTTCCCCCGATTATCGTTGCGGTATCCGTTATCACTACCTTTACCACTCCCTATTTTATCCGGTTGGCAAATCCGTTTTCCGAATGGCTTTATAAAGTACTTTCCCCTCGGACCCGTGAATTTCTGGACCGTTACGCTTCCGGCAAGAAGACCGTCAATCATGATAGTGACTGGAAGCGGTTACTGAAAACGATTGTCGGAAGAGTGATTATTTACAGTGTCCTCCTTACTGCTATTTGGCTGTTGTCCGTTCAGACCGTATACCCGACGATAAACGGAATGTTTGATTCCCCGGGACGATGGCTGAGTGTAGTGATGTGCCTGCTCACCCTTTTGCTGATGACTCCTTTCTTGTGGGCCCTTGTTTCAGATAAGTACAATTCTCCGGACGTGTTTCTGAAGTTGTGGAATGACGACAATTACAATCACGGGAGGCTGGTAGCGTTGATTCTGTTCCGTGTTTCGGTGGCTGTTTTTTTCATAGCGGGAGTTGTCATCAGTTATTTTAGTCTTAATTACGGGATAGGTATTGTCATAGCTGTTGCCGTGTTGGGACTGATACTTCTTCTCAGGGAGAACCTCACCCAATATTCGCATTTGGAGAACCACTTCCTGACCAATCTGAACGGAAGGGAGGAAGCAGCCCGGAATCGCTATCCGCTGAAGAGCCGTTTCAACAGTGAGTTTAGTGATAAAGATATCGAGTTGACCTCCGTTTGGGTATCTCCTTATTCATCTTATATAGGGAAGTCGCTGGAGGAACTTCCTTTCAGGCGTGAGTTTGGTGTCAATGTAGTGGGGATTGTCAGGGGAGAACGGAGGATATACATTCCGCAAAGTGACGAGTGCATTTATCCGCAGGATAAGTTGATCGTGGTCGGTACAGACGGCCAGTTACAGAAGTTTCGTTCGGAACTCGACATCCGGCAGGATTTTCCGGACGAAAAGAATGTGCGACAAGAGGTGACGCTTCACTCTTTCACGGTAGATGAAGAATCTCCGCTCCTGAATAAAAGTATTGCCCAGTCACGGTTGGGAAAACAGTATGACAGCCTTATCGTTGCCATTGAGCGGGAAGACGAGTTGATTTCCATGAATCAAAGTACGGTTTTCCGTTTGGGAGATCTGGTATGGATAGTGGGTGACAGGGAGAAGATCAGACAACTCCTGATGCGGAAAAAGCATGTGTAAGTAAAGAGAGGAGGAAAGACAAACGATTCAGATGAAGATTTTCATTTTGACAGAAGCACGTCGAACTGTCATTCTGTATTTTTAATACGGGCTGTATTCGTTTCTTTCCGGGCTTCTTTGCGATTGCTCCCGAAAAAGCTGTTGTTTTGCCATTAGTCAAAATTAAAATGATGTGATTGGGGCTCTTTATCTGATATTATGGATTGATAATCTTCCGGTATAGAAGCATTCTGTTGATGTAACTCAATTCCGTTCTCTAAAATGATAGTTGGTAAATGCTCCCTCTGAGCTCTCTGATAACTTCAGAAAGCATGCATTTTACCTCTTCTTTTGCTTTATTAATTTCTTCCGGACAAAAGACTAACTTCTTCTGAAGAAAAGACTAACTTCTTACCGGGAAAACATTAACTTCTTTTTCGGAAAGAGTTAAGTCTTTGGGTACGTAAAATGGTATATTTACTCAATATAATGTAGATTTCTGTATGTAAATGTCATATCTATGCGTTGTATCTTTCTATTACATAAGTTTTGAATAGACGGTGTGTTATTAAAAAGAGAGAAATCGTTTCTTTCTGATCTTAAAATAGGAATATCTTCGTCTATTTGTGTTCGGGCCATTAAAGTGTCTCTTTTCTATGAAAAGTTAGTAGATATTATAATATTATTATTAAGTATAAAAGTTGGGATACCGCTTGTCGATTTCTGTTTTCATTGGCTATATTTGCGTGTATCTAAAATATAAAATACTATGAAGTCCATTTTGTTATCTGTTATTTCATTCTTGTTAGTCATGAATGTCTGTGGTAAGAATGATGTGGATATGAGAACTTATTTGAAAAAAGTTCTCGGTAATCTTGGTAAGATAGAATCAGCTTCCTATCATGAGCAATCTCAGTCCTGGCAACCCGGCGATACCGTTGCCATTACCAATTTTCATCGTTTTATTAAAGAATACACCAATCCTTCTGATTCAACCATCGGCGCGAGCTATGTGTGTCTTGACGCCAAGGATACGACGCGATTTGAATTTGGTTATGATGGAAACGTGAGGATGATAAGTTATCATGAGCATAAAGGGATTATGATCGATGATTTCACGACCAGATCCCTTCCTTTCAGGTTGGTGGCTCCTCCGTTTTTTTGTTATACCCGGAATATCATCGGATATGCTTTGAGTACGGGAGATAGCACCACCACCGAATGGAAGGATTTAGGAGAAGCGTATTACTTCAAGTTGGTGATACATGAAGACAGGCAGGTTGAATTTTTTGGAAAAGCGTACTACATACCGAAGCCTCCTTTTGATTTGGGAGACCCGACCTCGATTTACGAATTGTGGATTAGCAAAGCGGACGGTCTGCCTTATAAAATGCGCAGGGAAATGTCGCATCAGATTTCTGCTACTACTTGTTCGGATGTAGTCTTGAATCAATTGTCGATAGCCGGTTTAAACTTATATGATTATGTGCCCCAAGACTATGAGATCCGCAAGTATGGCGAGCAAAAAAAGAACACTCAGCCTGCGGCGACAGATCTTATAGGACAGAAAGCTCCCGACTGGATGTTGAAAGATATGTATGAGAAACCGGTGGCGTTATCCGAATTTAAAAGTAAAGTGCTATTGGTGAACCTCACCGGTATCGGTTGTGGTGCTTGCCATGCATCCATTCCTTTTCTGAACGGATTGAAAGGGAAGTTCAATGCCGGTGAATTTGAAGTGGTTTCTATAGAAACCTGGGGACGTGAACCCCATTCGCTGCGAACTTATGCGGATAAGAATCAAATAAATTATAGTTTTTTGTGCGGTGATGAAGGTATTGTCAAGTCATACCGGACTTATGGCGCGGCACCTTTATTCTTTATATTAGATCAGGATCGGGTGATCAGAAAGGTCATCCGGGGGTATCGAATGGGGCGGACCGATGAAGAAATCACAGATGCCATCAAAGCACTGTTATGATAAAATGTATTTGCGGTTGGAGGTTACTCCAACCGCAAGTCGTATAGACAGGCACGCACCTCTTCCGGGCTGCCGATATGTTTCCCTATGTCGTCTGATAATTTCACACATTCGCGCCACTCCTGGTTCATGTTCATCTTGCATTGCGATAGCTTCATGACAATGTTCGATGGCTTGAATCCCGTATCGTTGGTCAGGTTTGTCCCGATGCCGAAAGAGCAACGGATCTTTCCCTGGCAATACTCCTGGATATCTAGTGCTTTGTCAAAGTCGAGTGCGTTACTGAATACGATTGTCTTGGTGGTCGGGTCGATGCCCAACTCTTTATAACGTGCGGTCAGCTGATCGATGAACCGGAATTCATCACCGGAATCACACCTCACGCCATCAAACAACTTAGCCTGTTTGCGGCTTAGATTGCTTAGAAAGATGGCAGATGTATAAGTGTCGGACAAGGCGATGCCAAGGTCGCCATCGTATACATTTACCCAATTTTCAAGGGCCATATAGTTGGCATGTTTATAGCCGAATTGCGCTCCGTGAAACATGAACCATTCATGGGGATGCGTACCCATGGGCTTCATGCCGTATTTCATGGCGAAATGGCAATTGGAAGTGCCGATACAGTAATGGGCTGTCTGTTTCAGGTGCCCGATGACTTGATTCTGCACATCGAACGAAAAGCGCCTTCGGGTTCCGAATTCAGAGAAAAGTAGCTGATGCTTATTGGACAGTTCTGTCTTTTCGGACAGTTTGTACAGGATGTCTTCCAGGTTGGCAACATTGCCGGACGATTGGTTCTTTATCTCCGAAACGATGGCGAGTAGAGGTACTTCATAAAGCGTTGCTTTGTAAAGATAGTCGTTCACTTCGATGTGAAGCTGCCGATTTTCGTCCAGACGGATTTCTATTTTCTCGGGTTGGAAACGGAAAGAAGAGAGCCACTCCCAATAGACCCTGGGCAGGAAGCGGCAGTTCTTTATCATATATTCCAGTTCTTTTTCGGTCAGTGTCACGTGTGATAGCTGATTGATTTCCGTTCTCAATCTTTCCACAAACTCGTCGCTATATTCAGTCCCGTCCCTGTCTTTGAAGCTGAAAGTGCCTATTGCGTACGGGAATAGTTTGATATAAGCATACGAAGTAGTGAATTTATAAAGGTCTGTATCGAGTATGGTACGAATGATCATTGGGTTCTTTTTTCTCTGTTATTCTCGTCAAAGATACAAAATATTCTATAGTAATCCATTCCGTATCGGTTCATATGGCAAAATCATCATTCCGAAGATAAAGTATTTTCTTTATACACGGTGTTCATTTCAATGATGATAGCTGATATTAAAAACAAAAAAAGATCTTATAAGTTGGTGCTTTTCTATCTTTTTATTAGTTTTAAAACTTAATCGCATACAAACAATCATGCAAAAATTAAACCAACAACCGGATATTTGTCCTTATTTCTCTCCGGAATTTAAAGTGATACCTCAGTATATTATAATGAAAGAGGGAGAGTGCATGGAATTGAATAATAGAACTACCAGTTTTTTTATTTTTATTCTTTCAGGTGAAATTACAATTAGTTTTGAGCAGTACACTAATCGGTCCGTGTTGGAAAATGAAATGTTTTTTCTGCCTAAAAACAACTGTTTTAAATGGAAAGCTGTTACGCAAACAGTGTTGATTCTTACAGGATACAACGCCACCATTTTCCCATGTACGAGTGTCAGGGCAAGAATTTTATATAAAATAAAGGCCGGCGTGAAGTTCGATTGCCGTGGAGTAGTGATGAAGGACGAAGTCAAAGTAGTAGTGAATCAAATGAAGCATTATCTTGAGTCCGGAATAAACTGTCATCATATGTACATTTTGAAACATAAAGAACTGTATCTCATGTTCAAGCACTTCTATACGTATGAGGAGATAATACAGATATTTTATCTTATATTAGGCAGCAATCCGCTCTTTAACGAACGGGTGTTGGATAATTATTTAAAAGTGAAAACCGTTAAAGAGTTAGCCGGTCTTTTAGGGTATGGCATAAAGACGTTTGAAAAGCTTTTCAGAGAGAATTTTGATGAATCTCCTTATAAATGGATGCAGAAACGGAAGGCTTTGCAGATACAACAAAGATTGATGAATCCCGCTATCTCATTGAAGCAGATCATGTATGAATTTAAATTTGCAACCTCTTCGCATTTTAATTTTTATTGTAAGCAACATTTGGGTGCCGCTCCGATGCAAATAAGAAACAGCAATAAGGATGATAATATGAGTACCTTGCCTTAATTGGTAGATTTTATACGCAAATTGGTAATAAGCTTCTTCTTTTTATTGCATAATTTTGTATTCAAGAAATAAGAAGACATAACCTGCACTCATATTCAGTATTTATGGTAATGAAGAAAAGAGAATTAATAAAGACGCAGATCTTATATGATAGGCATTAGGACAAGTAGCACACACATAGTTCTGTCGCTGGATTATGCAGTATAACTTCTTAAAAAAATGAATTTAAAGCACACAAATAAAATAACTGCGAAAGTCACTTGACGTCCGGTATACTGTAGCCTCCTGATGTAAACAGGAGGCTCGTTAACAAAATTATTTCGGAATACAAAAGTTCAATAAAGGATTTGGTATCGATCTTTTGCGCAATTGCTGGAGGAATCTTTTATTTGCAACCCGAAAAGATAATTTTGTTATATTAAATTAAAACTTATGACATCAGTAAAATTAAAATTGAACAAGACCCGTGCATTGAAAGATGGGAATTATCCGGTGGTATTCCAGCTAATCCACCAAAAGCGCAAAAAAATAATTTATACGAAATACCGTATGAAAGAAGAGGACTTTATAATTATTGCCGGAAATGTTGTTTCGGGTTGCCATACCGGTTGCAAAATCAGTCGCGAATTGTTGAGGATCTATAAGCAACTGACCGCACGAGTTCGCAGACTGGAAAGCCGTGGTGAGGAATATACAATAAATGATATCACTACTGTCATGTTTTCAAAAGCGACCGGGAAATTCTTATTACTGCCTTACATTGATACACAAATAGAATGGAAAAAGTCAATAATGAAAAACGGAACCGCCGCTGCTTATCAAAGTACCTATGCTTCACTTGCCAAATATATCGGTAAGAAAGAGGTGAAAATATCGCAAGTGAACCACCGCTTTGTAACTTGCTACAGAGACTTTTTATCCAAAAATGGGGCTACGGAAAATACGATCGGATACTATTTAAGGAACTTCAGGGCATTGTATAATCTCGCGGTAAAGGACGGCTTGGTTCCTCCATGCGATTATCCGTTCAAGGAAATATGTACCAAGCCCTGTAAAACAGTAAAACGTGCATTAGATCGGGAACAGATGGTTAAATTGGCTTGTCTGTCATTGCATTCCGATGCAGAGTTAAAACGTTCATTGGATCTTTTTCTTTTTGGTTTCTATGCCCAGGGAATGGCTTTTGTTGACATTGCATATCTGAAGTGGAAAAATATAAGTGGTAATCGGATTATCTATAGAAGACATAAATCAAAACAATTGATACAAATAGTCATTACACCCCAGATCAAATCCATTATAGACGAGCATGGGAATAATACGAACAATGCAGAAGAGTATGTATTCTCGGTTATCAAAAATAATGCAAATGAATATACTCAGTATCGTACAGCTTTAGGACGTACCAACAGGCACTTAAAAATAATCTCTGCGAAACTGAAGATTGATCCTCCGTTGACTACGTACACCGCGCGCCATACATGGGCAACACTGGCCAGAGAATACGGGGCCCCGGTTTCGGCAATCAGTGCGGGATTAGGGCATACCAAAGAAGAAATGACACTTGTCTATCTTAAGGAATTGGATTTGGCTCCTCTTCACCGGATCAATAAGATGGTAAATAATCTTCTGGAGAGAAAATGAGTTCCTCTGTATTTCTCTATTCTATAATAGAGATTAATACTTCATATTTTTCATCAATCTATCTTTCTCGCTACAAAAGTACGACATTGTCAGTTTGCCATTATTGCCAAAAAGAACAATAATTTTGATATTTCGTACAAAACTTCACAAAGTAGTTAAAAACTACTGATTTACAACCTGATATTTCATAATCAACTCCCGTGGTGTGCAATTAAAATGCTGCTTGCAATAGTGGGTGAAATGAGCTTGTGACTCAAATCTAAACTCCTCCATCAACTCTCCGACTGTAGTCTCTGAGGTCATCACTTTATTTAATATATGTGTGTTCCGTTGTTTCAGCAACCATTGCTTGGCCGTCATTCCGAATACTTCTTTAAATTTACAGTAAAAGCTGCTTTTACACATATTGGAGAGGGAGATGAGATCATTTACATTGCTTACTTTAAAATAATTGCCAATGACAAAATCTTTGAAAGTTAATTCTGCTGAGATGATCGGGTGGAACAATAAGGCTAATTCTTCTTTCAGATAAAAACCCCGGAGTAAAAAAAATAATTCCTGTTGCAACAAAGTGTGAAAATGTCCGCAATCCATCTTATTGGTCAGGCAATACGTAACAATCTCCAAATAAGGAGGAAGGGGATAACGGATAGCGAGTGACTGGAAATTATAATCCAGTTTCCTGCATAGTCCTGTTAACGATTGTAATATGAACTTATCACATACGTTTAAGGGAACATCAAAGGATAAGGAGAGTAACCGGGTACCGGCTATGACTTTAATTTCAACCATAGCCGTTTTGGGGAGTAGCACCATACAGTTAGCCTGAAACAAACGTTCTCTAAACTGATTACAATTGATGACACATTCTCCTTCGAGAACAAATAAAAGATAGTTCCATGAAATTTCTTTTTCCAGAATAACTTCTTCATGTGAGAATTCAATATATTTGAATCCGTTTTCTACCTTTTCCAGGTAATTTCTGCATGAACGATGCTCTTGTATATAGAGCAAATTGTTAAGTGAAGATTTCTTATTCATATCATATTGAGTTTGGTGGCTTATTCATTTTACTTCAGTATTATTTCAGTATCTTGTTCTGATAGCTTTTCGTATTGTACTAAAATACTGTGAATTAAACCTTAACTTATTATATTAATTGTTCTTTTCATAAGGTATTATGTCGGTTGTGTGATACTAATTTGTTGATAACTAGAATTTTATGATTTGTTTACTCTCCTTTCAATCTCTATTATAGAATAGAGATGCAGTAAAAAACAATATTTAAGCTTGAAACAAATAAACATTATCAATTTTATTCATTAAAAAAATCACAGAATGAAAGTTAAAAAAATCTTATTATCAATGTGTGCGATAGCGGCATTGGCAAGTTGTTCGCAGAATGATGACGTGGTTCCTGCTGGGGCGGGCGGTGAAGAAGCAAGGGTTGTCCTTAAGCTGGAGGGAGACGCTGTGGATACAAGAGCCGATGTGCCAGCTACTGAAGAAGGTGCCAAAATTAAGGATATTACTGTATTCTTTTTTAATACGACAGGGTTTATTGTGGGTACTCCCAAATACATAGGTGTCGCGGCGGATATTGCTAAACCGATTACGACCACTACGGATGCTTCTCAAGTGGTTGTAATAGCTAATCTAGGGAGTGACGAAACAACTACAGGTAAAAAATTAGCTGGTGTGAGCAGTATTGACCAGCTGAAAACAAAAGTATTTTCTTCTGTTACTACTACCACAAATCCCACAACCAAACATACAATTAATCAAACTAAGGATCGTCTGTATATGAGTGGAATGGGGAAAGTGACGATAGGTTCAGATGGTCTGACTGGTACTGCAACAGTAAATCTGCATTTCATATCGGCTAAAATTAATAAGGTAGCTATTTCATGGAAAGCTGATAATACAAACCAGAACTATTCAACTCTGTCTGTTTTTAAAACAGATAAGTCTAAATGGTTTGCCATCAAACAAGTCTACTTAATGATGTCTCAGACAAACTCACATCTTTTACCTGCAGATGCCGTAATCGTTCCGGCAGGGACGGTAACATGGGCTGGTGCGTTTGCTCCAGCTACGGGTTTGGCGTTTGCAGGGGGCTTGTCGTGGGGGAGTACTCCGTGGGTACCAGTTCCGACACCAACTCCTCTTCAAACAGATACTTACTTAGTAAAGACAGATCTGGCTGCTAGTTCTGCCGGAAATCAAGTGGCGAATGTCATTGCTGATAATCCTTGGTATTTGTTTGAAAATCCTGCTTCTTCTGATAAACCGACTGGGCTTGTAGTTGAAGTAGTATGGAGATCTAAAGACAATGCAGAGTACAACAGTGCTGATGTTTTAACCAAATATTTTACAATCTATTTTGGTGAAAAGAAAGCAGGATCATCTCCAGCTAATCAGCCGTATCTTGAGCCTGGAAAAACTTATGATATCAGTTTAAATCTGAACGGTGATTTTAAACCGGGCGGCAATGGTGGCGGTGGTAGTGACGATCCGTCTAAGCCGAGTGTAGATGCAAATATTACCGTTACGGTACATCCTGCAAAATGGACAACGACTGCTGAAATTACAAAAGAGTTTAACTAACTTCACAACTAGCTTTTTCCTTTAAAATGGGGAAAGAACATTCAATAAAATCGGTATGTGCCCGATTGTAAATCTGCATTCGGGCGCACTTCCGCTTTTAATCGGTAACAAGAAAGAATATCTATTATGATGATAGGCAACATTAAATTCCGGTTTCAACCGGGGATATTATCCTTTATGTTCGTACTGCTACTGTTGTCGGGATGCATAGCTGAGAATAATGACGATTGTTTCAGAGGTGTTCCTCTTCAAGTGAAATTACCGGCAGGTATTTTACCCGAAACAATGCAAGACATAAACATCTATGTATTTGATGGTAGCGACCGCTTGCTGGACATACTACCAATACGCAGTTTAGAGCCTGTCATTTTAAGCTATCCGGGCATACCCAGCCTTCATTGTATTGCTTGGGGCAACACACAGGATGGTACAATGTATGTCAGTCCCCTAAAAACGGGCGATCCGCTCTCTGCCGGTTTCATTTCTTTGAAACCCTCTGCCGTCACAAGGGTACAGAAGAGCATTTTCATCTCTCCCACGGATTTATTCTATGGAGAGCTTAATGTAGACAATACTTCGACGTCCAACCGCATTGAGGAAAAGGAAATGTCCGTTTCCCGTATGGTGGCGTCAATGAATATAACCATACGCGGTCTGGAGCTTCTCAGCCAGAGCAATGAAGGCGTTTACTCCATTGTGGTGCACGAAACTGCCAGTCGTGTAGACTTTGAAGGCCGTTACGGAGGAGATCCTGCTTCTTATGCGTTCTCACCCCGTTTTGAAGCCGGAAAAGATTACATCATACCTCCTTTCAACCTTTTTCCTACTACGGTCGGTAGCGGAATATCCATCGATATCTATCGTAACGGCAGCCTGCTCAGAAGTATAAGTACTGATAGCGGGAATCAACCCATCCTGCCAGTTGTGGGTAAAACGCTGAATGTTTTGTTGAACTTCAGACTCGATGTGGATGTGGAATTGGCACTCACCGGGTGGGGAGAGGAGTATATCTGGAAAGAATACAACTGATTTCCATAGAGTGTAAAACTATAGAATGATGATAAAGTAAAGAATATGAAGAATAAACCTATATTGAAGTTGAACCGGTTGGCAATGATTATTCCTGCGGTGTTGGTGTTGCTGTCCTTGTCTTCCTGCCAGCAGGAGGAGCCGTACAGTAACCGGACTCCTTCGGGCTCTACCCTCGTAAACCTTTCTGTTTCTGCTTCCAACAGCGATGTGACATTGGTTTCCGATGATCCCGCTTCGGCTATCAAGTCCCTTTGTATTCTTCAGTTTAATGCGAACGGAAATGATTTCGGAACCTTGCGGCATGTGGGCATCGGTACGGAGAATGTGGCAGGTGGTGGAAAATACAGTGCTACACTGCTTCAAAGCGTAGATACAAATGATAAATATAAATTTGTTGTGCTTGCCAACTTTCCTAATGGCTACGGTGTCTTCCAGGGTATGACAGGCAAAAGCTATGCTGCAGTGCAACAAGCATGCCTGAGCGAGGAGATTACCGGAAACCTCGGGTTTGATACAAATAATTGTTTTCCGATGTTCGGAATACCTAAAGGCGGAACTCCTGAAGTTATCGACGAGACCCTGGATTTGGGGAGTGTCTCTTTGGTGCGTGCCGTAGCGCGTGTGGATATCGGTATCGGGAAAAAGGATGCCAATACCAATACCTGGAGCAAAAACGGGGTAAAATTTAATATGACCCAGATTCAAATCTGGAAATCGGGAAAACAGTATGCATACATGCCTTTGGAAGGTAGCTTTTCCTCTGCCGGAGGTGCACTGACCATAACCGCTCCTTCTCCTGTAGGTGCTGTGGCGACTAAAGCCTATGACAATACATATATAACAAGCGGCACTTACTGTGCGGAGAAGATTTATCTTCCCGAAGTTGATTTGCAATGGGGAAGTGTATATGATACCAAGCATACGAGCCGTCTGGCAATCATCGTGGGGGGTAAATATAACGGTTCGCAGAAAGAGACATTTTACCGGGTGGATTTAACCAACGACCAGACCTCTGAAACGATGAACATATTGCGTAACCATGTTTATCGGTTTACCGTAACGAAGGTAACGGATGACGGTTATGATACAGCCGAACTGGCCTATAAAAGTATACCGAAAGATATAAGCTTTACTGCCGAGCTTACTCCATGGACATTCCCTCCTGCGGTTTCCGTGCCTTCCATAATCGGTTACCGTATGGTGTACCAAAACACGAATGGTGGCATGTTGTTGTGGAATACAGCAACCGGACTTACTATTCCTAAAAAGAGAGATACCTGGAAGGGGACTAAAATGAACTTTAACTATAACGGATTTTATGACGAAACAAATAACGCTTATGCTATAACCTATCCGATAGAACCTCGAAACGGATCGCTATATCACACCATAGAGGTGGCTTTTGATTATGAGGGAGTATACCCCTCCCTTATGGTATCGGGCGATGATGTCACTGACGTGACGGGTGGAGATACCAATCCGTGGAAAACGGGTAAAACCCTTACGGCTTTTGACATTTGCCGCAACTATGAAGGAGACGGATTTGGCGACTGGAGGCTTCCGCGGCTTTCCGAGCTGGCTTTGCTCTATTTAAACAGAGGGAGCCTGGAGGCAATGAGAGGGTTTGCTCCACTAAGCGGAACTTACTGGAGCGGTTCGGAATATCTGGTAAGTGATTCGAAGGTAGATAAAAGACACTCCGAACAGGCTTGGGGAATCAACTTTGATGCTACGAATCCGGGCAATGCGGCACCCTATGACAAAACAACGAAAAAATTTAAAATCCGGTGTGTACGACAAACGCAGTAAATGAAAAAATATCATATACAATAAATATGGATACTCAAAAGAAACATAATTTATCCGGGACAATCATCCTTGTATCGTGCTTTTTATTACTGGCAGGAGCCTGTGATAATAGTGACCGGATCGAGACAGAGACTCAGGCAAACGGTGTGCTCCTGAATTTCAATGCGTCGACGATTGATGCAACCACTACTGAAACAAGAAGTTTTGTTCCCATTGAAGGTTTTGCCAAAAACGAATATATTTTTGGCATGTCTGTCACCAAAGATAATGCATCACGGGGTGAGATTTTTGAAGGATCCCGTAATCTGAAAGCAACCATGAGTAGACCTTCGGGCGATGCGCCTTGGAACTGGGAATTCAGCAATAACGCTAGTGGTACAGTGGTAACTCCCCGGGGACCGGAAGGAAAGCCGCTAAGGGTAATCGCTTATTATCCTGCCATTGCCGGAACCGAGAACTTCACTGATGGAATTCCGTTTGATTTTACACAGACCAATAACCCCCAACAGAAGGAAATACTCTACAATACCAACACTTCATATACGATACCTTCATCCGGTGGCTCAGACAAGGTGACTATTCCTCTGAAGTTTCAGCATGCCTACTCCTGGATAAGTATCAAGGTAACGAAATCTGTTGATAAAGGCAGTCACAAGCTGAGCGGCGTATCCATAGACAACCTATCGGGAGGATGGATTAAAAACAAAGGAAAGATCAATCCGGCAACGGGTATGGCAATGCAGGGAGCTATTCAGGGACCGATAGGAGAAGTGAGGACTGCAGAGGTACTGGATCCCTCCGGAGATACAGCAACTCCTATAATATACGACTTTCTGGTTCCTGCATTTATGGATAGAAATGTTAAAGACGACGACCTTGTTTTCACATTGATAATTGACGGAAAGAAAGAAATCTTTTCTCTCGGAAGAGAGCACCTGAACAATGACGGAGACACATATGGTTTCAAGCAGGGTTATGCCAATACTTATAACGTTGAATTCAATAATTCGTCTCTGAATATGCGGCTTTTAAACTGGACATCAACACGTATTGATGGAGATTTTGGTCAAAATGTAACTAATCCTACAAATTATCAAGAGATGAGTTTCTACTATGCCGAGGATAATGGTGGTTGGACGACGGCTAATGGCAAAGTATTTCCTCCAAAATACAAAGACTTGCCAGCTGGTGACCGTCGGTATTATAATTACCTTACTACTGTGAAGTATGGTGGCAACGGAGAATATGTGCCGGCCAAACCGGTGACGGATCCGCCTCCTCCCAAAGGTATAATCATAGAGGATGATGCTAATGTTGCTACCCAGGAACCGGCTTGCAGGCTATTTCAGATGACTACAAAAGATGTTTCCATTGAACCGGTGCCGTGGGAAGATGAAATGGGACAGTTGGTTGCAAAAGAACTTTGCAGGAAATATAACGGGGGGGGCTTTAAAGACTGGAGGCTTCCAAGGGCATCCGAGCTCAGGGCACTATTGGTATATGCAATATATGGTGCCGGTACTAAACAATTTATAAATTTGAAACTAACGAATGATGTAAACCGGGAGAAACTTTACTGGACAGGAACCGAAGAAAGTGAGGACAAAGCTTGGGCTATGCTCTATTATGATGATAACACTCTTGTTGGTAGAGGCCCTAACATATCCGCTCAAGACAAAAGCACAAGACTCTCTGTACGTTGTATCCGGCAACTTCAATAACGACATCATATAATTTCATGAATGAATAATATTCTTATGATTAGAAAATTAATATTCTCAATATGCATGATATGCCCGTTGTTGGCGGGGTGTACGGACGACGACATGATGCCTTCATCCCAAATGCCTCTATCCTCGGAAACCGTTCCCGTCAGGTTGAATTTCAGCACCGAGGCTTTTAATACCCCCTTTCAGGGCGACACGCGTTCGGGAGGAGAAAGTACTGTTTTGTCCGTTTCCAATCAGGATATGGACATCGAATTGGTGAAAACACCCGTTACAAGAGATGCTGTCGCAGCCATTGATAAAGAAAACGCCGTCTATAACTATACCGTATTACAGTTCGCCGGAATAACGGAAACTGCCACTTTACTCGGTAAAGCTACCTATCCTTGTAAGGATGGGGTAATCACAACAGCGGATGTAGAGCTTCAGGCAACTACAACAGGGCCCGGCGGGACTGTCGTTAAACATCGGTTCGTGGTTATAGCGAACGTTGATGGGACAGATTTTAATACTTTGCAGGAAAATACTTCCACATATTCGGATTTGCAGAATATGCATATTTCGCAAGCAGGAAACCAAGACTTCCCTTTGCATAAAGTTACAGTAAACGGAGTGAAGAAAGATGCAATAATCATGTCTGGTTCGGTTGATGCCACCATAAATACCGGTGAAGCCAAACAGCTATCCATAGCTTTGAAACGGACGGTAGCGAAGGTCACTTTTAATGTTAAGACAGATAATCCGGCGTTTAGTAACTTAAAAAATTGGGACTTGATATTAATGAGTATTCCCAATAAAAGTTACTTTAACACATTGGGGCGGTTCGCCGTTTTCCCCACTGTAGATCCCCTGAACCAGTTTTCGGCTTATTGGTTCAAGCCACTTACCTCCACAGTAGGCGAGGCTCTTCCTCTGAATGGGAAGTCTTCCTATCTCCCTGTCAATCTTCAGCAGTCAGTAGCGATCTCCACTTCGGGCACTCGCCGTGATAACGCGCCAATCGGAGGTACTTATCTCCAAATTATGGGTAGAGAGATGTCTCCTGATGGAGTGGGTTCATTTCCCGTAGTAAAAGATTTCGTTCTCTATCAGATTTATCTGGGAAAGAACCTGACTACTGATTTCAGTGTGTACTCCAATAATAACCTGACCTATAATATCACCCTGAAGGGAAGGTCGGACGATGACACCAATGTCATAAGGTTTATTCCCGGCTATTTCTCCGGAGAACTTAAAGCGTATGATGCAAATGACAACGCCTTGGCTTCAAAAACCGATCCGTCTGCCGTTAAATGGGAATATTCCAAAAGACTGGAGGCTTTCTTTCAGGATAGCAAGTATACGGGACAACAGGCGGGGGGTGAGGAAAACGGCAGACAGGATGTGAGATGGCAGGTTATAGGTTCGTATAATAATCGTGGAGCCACCTCCCTGACAGACGGTTATGGCAATACCCGACAACTGGAGGCAAATGATATTTTTTATCTGCATTATCCGGCGGCACAGGCCTGTTATGGAGGATTGAATGGGCTGGTTAATGGAGGTGATACATCATTTTCATGGTATCTTCCTTCCGTCTCGGAACTGATCGGAACATGGATTTCTTCTGCAAGTACGGCAAGTCAGTTGAGTGCCAGCTACTGGTCATCTACCGCCCTTGGTAGTCCTAATGCTTTTATCATCACGAATAAAGGAGAAGTGAAAACCGCACCTGTCAATAGTAATGATGATCGTCACTATGTACGGGGCTTTCGGGATCCGGATGCAGTTAACACCATTCATTATAATATAACCCATTGAAAAGTGAAAATTATGAGTTTTAAATATTATATCCTCCTGCCGATTGTTTGGGTATGCCTCTGTTTCCCTTCAGATGCTTTCGGGCAGTATATCAAAAAAGAGACTGTCAACAGCCAGGTTTATGCCGTGATTTATGCGGAAGGATTGGCCGGGTCCGCCCAATGGATCTCTGGGTTCAAAATGATGAAAAACGACGCAACCATCCGTCACCAGGTATCCCGTGGAAATGGTGGGAATCCGATTGTCAATGACAGGATTCCGATGCGTTTCATTATAGCTCCTACCGATGTAGCTAATGTCACCTGGATGCAGGCAGAAGGTGCAGGCGATGGAAATGGAAATCTGAATGCAGATTTTAGATCAACTGCTGCCACTGGCTGCCGTAGTTACAAAATCGCTGGGGACCCAAACCGTACATGGCGTGTGCCTACCCAGCGCGAGCTGCAATTGATGTGGCTGTTTCGTGAGCCTGTGGGAATTATCTATCCGGCAGCACAGATGGAAAATGTATCGTCAAAAATATATTGGGCTGCCACAGAGGAAGATGCTGCCAATGCATGGTATTTCGATTTCAAACAGGGGGTGCCTCAGTGTTCCTGGCAGCTTAAAACTACTTCAAGTAATGTGAGATGCGTAAGTGATTATTAACCAATAATAAAATGTAATATGGAAATTCCGGTATTAGCAAAAACGATGGAACTTGACAATCTGTATCACATCTATCTTTTTTATGTTGATGATAGGTGGTGTGCATTTGGCTGTTCTGCGTATTACTTGAGTATCATGTATCCTGAGTTGGATGACTTTGGCGAGGCATTTTTTACGAGTGATGGAGACTGTCTGCCTTTCCTTCCTGTTACCGAACCCTGTTTGTTAAACCTCTCAGATTATTACAATACCCTGGTCTCGGATACCCATATACAGGTTAGCGTTCCACCTACGGTCTATAGCTATCGAAATGGCTATGACAAATGGTGTGCTAAACTATTTGTTGACAAAAATAAACTTCATATATTGAAACATCAATGAGACGAATCATACGATATTGTTTATTATTCTTTTTTCTATTGTTTGCAGGTAGTCTTACGAGTAATCTGCAGGCACAATTTTATTCAGTACAGACCAATACGCTTAAATTGGCTACCACTACTTTTAATGCCGAGGGCAGTATGCTTTTGAGTACCCATTGGACGTTGAATCTTGGTTTTTCTTATAATCCGTGGAACTTCAGCGATACACGTAAGATAAAACACTTTCTGATAGAACCCGGTGCACGGTACTGGTTCTGGCAAACCTATGCAGGTAGTTTTATCAGTATGTATGCCATGGGGGCCCGTTACAATGTGGCTTGGGATGGTCTGTTGGGTGGTGACTACCGTTATCAGGGATGGGGGTATGGTGCCGGAATGACTTACGGACGTTCCTGGTTGCTGAGTAAACGCTGGAATATGGAAGTGGAGGCAGGATTGGGATTGCTTGTGGCTCCGTACACAAAATACCGTTGCGAACATTGTGGAGATAAGGTAAAATCGGGAACTTACTTTTTACCGACTCCTAAATTGGCATTTAATCTTGTTTATTTATTCTGAGGTTGATTTTTTATTCGACCCACGAGTGTATGAAGAATACTAAAAGTTTCTATATTATATTTCTGATAATGGTTATTACTGCATGTACGCCATTCGGTCTTCTCCATAAAGATCAGCCCAGGGTGACACTGGCATTGCCGGCCAGGCAGGAAACGGGACCGATGAATGTGGTAAAGCGTGATTCTGTTAGCTTGCCTCCGGTTTCAAATTTTACATTTGTCAATTCTAAAGGAGATTCTATTCCTGTGGGTATGTCTGTAGAATGGGATAGTATCCATAAAGAGAACCTGACTACGCTGGCTCTGGATGAGGTTGTGGTGTCGGCCCGTTCTACCCGTAACACGGCGGAGCGCAACGGGATGGTTAACATAGAATTTGTAGTAACGGTGCCGCAAGCCCTGCAGAAGGATAACTGGATGCTTAATATCCGCCCGGTATTAATGCGGGGGGATACGCCCGATTCATTAAAAGAATTGCGTTTCACGGGCCAACGTTTTCGGGAGGCGCAAGAGCGGGATTATCGGCATTATGACCGTTTTGTCGAAAAAATCATCCCGGATTCTGTCAATTTTTACCGGACTTATGTAAACTATCACTCTTTCGAGCGCTATCTGGAGCGTTTGAAGTGGTATAAACGCGGGTTAGAGAAACGTTGGGCAATACAGGATGCCAGGAAACGTCGTCCGGACCCTTTGCTGTTGCGTTTTGATATGTTCAACCGTCAGGTAGGCAGGCGGGACAGCCTGATGAAAAGTCGTATGTTGGATAACTCTCAACGAATGATTACCCGGCAGTGGTGGCGATACGGTCGTGCATGGGAGCGGATGAATGACACCTTACAGTTTCAAAGTAGGCATCTGCTGGAACGTTTCCGCTTCTTCAACAATAAATGGGCCGATAATGCCGCTTTCCAATCCGATGGACTGATAGCCCGCAAGAATTATTTTCGCGACAAAGCACTGAGTACCCCTATGTGGCAGGCAAAGCGCGCACTCTATAAAGCGGACCCGGATGCTGCGATACGAATATATGCTTCTCGCTTTGGCTATTTTAATGATAAAATGGAACGGCTGGATGTTACCCTTTACCGATATTATCGTACCAAAGGCGCGCGTGCTGAAAGTAGAGAAGGAGTAAGATTTCTGCGAGCTTTTATGGTGGGACGTGATACTACTTCGTCGTACCTGAACCGCAACCAATTAACGGAGAAATATATTCGTCGCTACGAGAAGGTGAAAAATTTCTTCCCGATGTTTCATTTCCGCCGTCCGGATCCGGATACGTTATTTCCTTTGTGGGAGACGAGGACACGGATAGATACAATGCAGACACGGCATACATTGCTGTCGAAGTTTTCAAAAGAAGATATATACGAATATTATGTCCGGCAGCAACAAGGGGTATCTGATAGGGGAATGATAGGACCTTTTCGTGGTCTTCTGCCTCTATATACCTATCATCGTGATTTGCCCGATTCTATAGTATCGCGTGTCCCGGGACGTAAAACACGGCGGGATTTTGAACTCAGCCAGTTTGATTCGGCTACTACGGTTAATCGTTATATCGGTCGTTACGAGTTTCTGCGGTCAACTTATCCGCAATACCATTTGATACGTAAATTGTATAACATACATCCGCCTGCTCTGCGGCATGCGGCCCGGCAGGCGAGCTATGAAGAGCGACTGGCACGTATCAATTCTCTTGATTCGACCAGTCTGATAAAGATGTTCTATAATACACAGAAAATTGCCCGTAATGAGGCGCGTAAGGCGATGAAAGATACAAAATACCGTGATATCGTTCGTTTTCCGTTCAATCCTGAAGCGCAGCTCGATACGGTGATTTATGCTACTGATCAGGTACATTTCCTCTACTCGCAGAAAGTACCGGCAGATGAAAATTCGGCACGTATGAAGGTATATGTAGTTGGTGATGTGCTGAATAGTAATGGAAGCAGGTTTTCCCTTCCGTACTCGGATACGCTGACTTATCTGGTGAGTTCGATGACTAAGTTTGTTGACAGGACGCCACGCTTTGTTCGAAAAATAGTTACCCGTGATGCGGAAGCAAATGCTAGTGTAAACTTTTACTTTCCAAAAAACAGTTTTCGTATGGATGAAACTATTGACGTAAACCGGCAGGGAGTGAAGCAGGTACATAACCTTACTCTGGCATTAATGACCGATCCGGTATATATCATAGACAGTCTGACACTTTTGGCTACCTCGTCACCCGAAGGTAACTGGCACGTTAATGGAGAAATAGCCCGAAAACGTGCGGAATCAATCCGTAATATCTTGGTGGAGGACTTCAAACAGCTTTATGATTCATTGGCTATCGGTGCTGCTATCGAGATGGATGAGGCGGGCAACATCATCCGACAGGAGATGAAGGACGGGATTCCGAACTTGCCGGAGTTGATAAAGATACGTACCGTACCTGAGGGGTGGGAGAAACTGCGCCGTCTGATTGTAAATGATAAAAATTTTCAAGGCAATAAAGGTGCAATCTTGAGAATTATTGATCGTGAACAGGAGCCCGATCGGCGCGAATGGCTGATTAAAAGTCAGTATAAGACAGAATATGCCTATATGTTTGACAAACTCTATCCGGCAGTACGTAGGGTGGATTTCCTTTTCAGTCTCTCCCGTCGGGGTATGCGGCAGGACACACTCTATACCAATGAACCGGATACAATGTATGCCCGAGCTGTGGATTATCTGGAGAAACGTAAGTATGGGCAAGCTTTGGAAATTCTGCGTCCGTACGAGGATGTAAATACTGCAATTGCCTATATGTCTTTGGGATATGATAAGGCTGCCTTACGAATACTTGAACAATCGTCGCAGACTGCCGAAACCCAATATATGCAAGCTATTCTGAATGCTCGTCTGGGTAATGAGCAGCGGGCTGTATCGTTGTTGCTCAGTGCGGCGGAAGTGGATGACCGGATAAGATTCCGAGCCAATCTAGATCCGGAATTATCTCTATTAGTGAAGAAATATGGCTTGTTTAAAGAGGATGATTTGTGGTAATTTTGAGCGGGAGATATTGGGGAACTGCGTAGATGTCTTTACAAAAGAACAGGAATATAACAGATATAGTAAGTGGTCAATTAGTTTTCTTTGATTTGCTTTTGTATAAAAACTGTCTATTCACGTTTTGAAACGAGCTTAGTTTATGTTTTTAGTTAGAATACTTTTTGGTTCGGTAGAATAGGAAAGTGTCGTTGTATTTTTATCTCATGAAGATAAATAAGATTGTTTGTTTTATTCAGATGTGCTCGCTTCTAGAGAGAAGGAGCACATTTTGTTAAAATAATATTCGCTGTATGATTTGTGATTAAAAATACCTTTGTCGGAAGCGACGGATGCATTATCGGGATTTATAAGCTATTCTCGATTTTGATATAACCTCAGTAACTTGATAAGATTCTTTTTATACTAAGTTTATTGTCGGATTGTGTATTGTCAATCCGCCATCTACTACTATGGTCTGTCCGGTAATGTAACGTGCATCTTCGGAGGCTAAAAAAGCGATGGTCGCGGCAACGTCTTGCGGTTCACCTAAATAGGGTGTCGCACATTGCCCGAGAAATATTTTGCGTACCTCTTCATTAAGATTATTCAGTGCGGCCGGGGTCAGGATCAATCCTGGTGCTACTGCATTGCAACGGATGTTTTTCTTTCCCGTTTGGGTGGCAATGTATTTGGTCAGATTGATGACTCCTGCTTTGCTGGCTCCATAAAGAGTACCATTCGAATCGGCCGTGATTCCACTTATTGAGGCTACGTTTACAATATTTCCACCACCTTGTGTGCTCATAATGGGGATAACCAGTTGGGACAAATACATGGTACAAGATAAATTCAGATGAAAGGCTTCGTCAAAATAATCCATATCCAGAGTTTCGATGTTTGTGTCCCGTCTGGGATTTGTACCTCCTACATTGTTTACCAGTACATCGATCTGTCCGTATTCCTTCATTGTAAAGGTGATTAGTTCTTTGCAGCTTTTCAATTCTGTAGCAGAAAAATAAACCGGACGTACATCTGCTCCCGAATTACTAAGCTCGGCAGCAAATTGGTCTGCTTTTTCTCTTGAATAGTCAGCAATAACTACTTTGCCGCCTTCAGATACAATGCGGCGTGTGGTTGATGCGCCGATTCCACCGGCAGCTCCCGTGATAATGATTATCTTATTTTCAAATCTGTTCATAATAGGATGGTTTTGAGGATTGATACTTACATAAACAGTCTGTTTCAGAATTTGTTATTCGAATAAACCCTCTTTAGCACCATTTCCCTGACTTTTGCATCTGTATATCTTTTATTCCGCCAAATCTTTATAAATCCGTTAAATGTTAACGAAAGAAAGCCTAAATGTTAATAGGACGGTCGTTCTATTAAACCATGTTATAAGATGGTCCGTTTCGCTTGGTAAATTTGCAAAGTTGATAAAAGTCCGTATCTTTGCAATGTGTTTTTCATAGTATTAGATTTAAGGTTAACAAAAGATTGGCTGTCTGGGATAGATAGCCTTTTTTTATGCCCATATATGAAGAGACTATAAATACAGTGTTGACTTCATTGTTCTACTTTTAGAAGTAACAGATTGCATATCTCTGCAATTGCTGAAATCTGATTATTAATCGTGCTTTTATAGATTTATACGTGCTTCTTTACTCGATGCTTTTGGATGATGTTTTATATTCGGTGAGTTGGGAGGATATAATAAATAGTTTGGGATAGATTAGCCTTCTTTATATCTGTTGAGGTAAAAAAGAACTTGTTAATTGTTAACAGTATAAATGTGAAATGTTAATAAGTTGCCGACAACATTAAACCATGTTATATTATGACTGGATATGGCTTGTAAATTTGCTAATTAGTTGGAAATCGGTATTTTTGTATTGTGTTTTTTCATAAGTATTAGATTTAAGGTTAACAAAAGATTGGTTGCTCGGGATGAGTAGCCATTTTTTGTTTTATATGGTTTCCCTATATTAATCTTTATTCTTCCATCCGATTGGTTTCCTTTATAATTTATAGATGATTTTGAAAGCAAAATGATTTTTATATTGTTATTAGTGCAATATCAACGTTCTATAAGCTTGTTCTATTTATTAATTATTAAAGGAAACATTATGAAAAAAAATCTATTGTTAGTTGGAGCACTTGTAAGTGCTTTTTTGTTAGCTTCTTGCTCAGGCGGGGATAAGAGTAAAGCTCCTGTTGTCAGTACGGCAGATATTGAAAATGCGGCAGAAGTAATCAAGTATTATAATACTTCGCTTGGGGTGTTGAAAGATATGGTGAAGGAAAAAGATGTAAATGCTGTATTGGATTATATGGAACAAAAAGGAAAAACCCCGGCTCTTTCTGCCATTGTTCCTCCGGCCGTTGTTTCAAAAGACTCGGCAATAGTGTTGAATCCGGGTAACTGTTTCAACGAGGAGACCCGCCGGAATCTGAAACAGAACTATACCGGATTGTTTCAGGCAAGGACAGAATTTTATGCCAACTTTGATACTTATCTTTCTTATTTGAAAAAGAAAGATGTAACGAATGCGAAGAAATTGTTGGATGTGAATTATCAGTTAAGCACGCAGATGTCCGAATATAAACAGAATATTTTTGATATTCTGAGTCCGTTCACCGAACAGGCCGAGCTGGTACTTTTGGTGGATAATCCGTTAAAAGCACAAATTATGTCTGTCCGAAAAATGTCTTCCACGATGCAGAGTATTCTGAATCTTTATGCACGTAAACATAGGATGGACGGTCCACGTATTGATCTGAAGGTAGCCGAGCTAACCCAACAACTGGATGCGGCGAAAAAACTTCCTGTTGTGAATGGTCATGAAGGCGAAATGAAGTCTTATCAGGCTTTCCTTTCACAAGTGGAAACATTTATAAAACAGGTGAAGAAAGTAAGGGAAAAAGGAGAATACAGCGACGCTGATTATGATATGCTGACCAGTGCATTCGAGACTTCCATCATTTAGAATATTAGAATGAATGTTATACTTTTCGATGGTATATGTAACCTTTGCAATGGTGCGGTTACATTTGTTGTAAAGAGGGATAGAAAAGGCTTGTTTCGTTTTGTTTCATTACAGTCCGAAACGGGGAAATCCCTCTTGAAACGATATGCTGTTGAAAGTACTAATAAAACTCTTTATTATTTTCGGAATAATCGTTGTTATTCCAAATCTACAGCTATACTCTATATTTTAAAAGATTTGGGGGGATTCTGGCAGTGTCTTTATCCATTAATTCTTATTCCGGCTAAGCTGAGGGATGCGATTTATTTATTGGTTTCGAAATATCGGTATAGAATATTTGGGAAAGCAGATTCATGTATAAAACCGTTTGGTTTTTCTTCGGAAGAATCTAAAAGATCAGATTAATTTTAACTTATCTAAAAAAAATATATCTTTGTGGCAAAGATGTACATTTTTAAATAAAGAAATATGGATAAAGTGATTATTAATTCTTATGAAGATTTTGAGAAGTTGATAGGTCAGCAGATTGGAGTCTCTGACTATCTGGAAGTTTCTCAGGAACGTATCAATCTTTTTGCTGATGCAACATTGGATCATCAATGGATTCATGTGGATACGGAACGTGCTAAAGTGGAGAGTCCTTATCATAGCACTATTGTTCACGGATATTTGACATTGTCATTGCTTCCTCATTTATGGAATCAGATTATTGAGGTCAATAATTTAAAAATGATGATCAATTATGGTATGGACAAGATGAAGTTTGGACAAGCTGTATTGTCAGGCCAAAGTGTACGTTTGAAAGCAAGTCTCCATTCTTTGACTAATCTGCGTGGTGTGGCTAAAGCCGAGATTAAATTTGCGATTGAGATTAAAGATCAGCCAAAGAAAGCCCTTGAAGGTATCGCTATCTTCTTGTATTATTTTAATTGAGAGTAGTACTGAAGGTGTGTCATAACTCACTACAGAGTAACACAGGGTTCCACAAAGTGAACTTAATCTATTGATAACTAACGATGCTGATCTGTGGCGTATCCGGGTTTTGACACATCCTCATTTGGTGTACTCGCTCTATTTATTTAAAAAACGAAAGAAAATCCATCCTGTAACATTGGTTACAAATTATTTGTATCTCATTTCCGACCTTTGCCCACTGAATAATAAAAGATGAAAGTTATGAAAGATTATAAACTAATGGCGGTTGGACAAATTGTAGCCGATTGTTTTGATTATGCAAAGGTCTTCAATAAGTATGGTATTGATTTTTGCTGTAATGGAGATGTTTCCCTGGCTGATGCTTGCGGGAAAATGGGGATAGACGCAGATTGTTTGCTTGAAGAATTGAAGCAAATAAAATCGGAACAGTCCTTAACTCTTGACTTTAAAAGTTGGCCTATAGATTTATTAGTAGATTACATTTTGAAGTTCCATCATCGTAATATCCGTTATCAGGGACCGCAAATTCTCCAGTTGCTTGATAGGGTTTGTGAAGCACATGCCAGAAAGCACCCGGAACTTTATGAAGTGCGTGAACTGTTTCAGGAATCCTGGATAGATTTGAACAATCATCTTACTAAGGAGGAGATGGTTTTGTTTCCTTATATATATGATTTATTTGATGCGGTGGCTCAACATCGTCCTATTCCGGTTTTCCATTGTGGAAGTGTGAGTAGCCCTGTTTCGGTAATGATGAGCGAACATGATGCCGAAGGAGAACGTTTTCGCAGGATTTCCGGGTTAACTCATGGATATCTGGTACCTGGTGATGCTTGTAGTAGTTATAGGTTGCTACTTGAGATGTTGAGGACGTTTGAAGATAATTTGCACCATCATATTCATTTGGAGAACAATATTGTTTTCCCAAAGGCTATAGAGTTACAAGAGAATTGTGAACGAATGTGTTAATTGTTAACGTTTTTAATGCGAAGTATTAACAAAATAGGCGTGAATATTAAACGGTGTTATAATACGGAATATTTTTGATCTGATATTTGCTAATTGATTGAAATTCGGTATATTTGTATTGTGTTTTTTTCATAAGTATTAGATTTAAGGTTAACAAAAGATTGGTTGCTCGGGATGAGTAGCCATTTTTTGTATAAGACACTTTGGTTGCTTATTCTACAATTAAAATAGGAGGATCAGAATCTGTATCCTAAACCTATTCTTAAACCCGGATAAACGGCAGAAGTTCTATTTGAGGATCCGATATAGCCGACTCCACCCGATAGATCGAATAGAAAATGCTTCCATACGCGACGGAATCCCCAATAGGGGGTGATAACATATATGTGGGCTGCTTTCACTCCACTGGTAATGGTTATTGGAAAAGAATATCCGAAATTAACAGATAAATACCCGCCGGAATTGCCCCAAGTACGTTTGCCATTGCGATGTCTTTTCTTCAGGTTATAATAAAAACGTGGTTCTATGGCTAAATCTCCGGTTACTAAATGATAGTCTTTGGTGTCGATATGAAATTCGCGGAGTGATTCCATTTTGAGCTGTAGTATTCTTCCAAAAGCATAAGAAGATCCTGCGCTAAAAATAATAGTCCCTTTGGGGGTAAAAGCATATTCATAACTATAGGCTAGTCCGATGCCATTTAAACTGATGCTGTGACCGGAGACGGTTTGGAATTGGGCAGATACATCGGGCCTTTTTCGAGGATTGTGTTCGGCACGGATAGAAAGAGCGAATAATGTAAGTAGGATTGTGGTGATAAAGAGTACTTTCTGCATATGTTTTCTGTTTTTGGTTTTATAATTGATTTCTTGATTATAAAGACAGAAAAAATAAGAAGATTCCCTATTCGGATGATAAGAATAATTTTACGATAAAATATAAAATCTAAAATCTAAAGTTTAGGTAGATCGCTATCACCGTTACTGACCTAAACTTTAGATTCTGTATGCTATGCAAAATGCTTGTTATTTACGGATACATCTGACAGAAAGAGCTCTGTCTGTTATATTACCATCTTTTATTTCATTTGTGGTATGCAGCAAATAGATTGCTCTGTTTGTTTGATTTCCAGATGAATTGGTAGACCAGTATACCACCGTATATAAGCCGTTGGTATATCCGTTCTTACTTTTTAGAATATATCCTTCTGGTACTCCATTGAATCCCGTAATGTTTAGTATGGGAAGCTTGTCACCATTTTCATCGCTCGACCATGGTCCGAATTTCAGTTTAGAAGCATCGTTGTTTATATATTGCTTTAATAGTTCCCACTCGGTTTCGGTAGGAATACTCCATCCTTGAGGTGATAGCTTGCCTGAAATAACAGCTTCTGAATTGTAAAAGTAAAAGTCTTGAGGTGCATCTTTAAATTTGCCGGTGTAATAGCCTGCTGTTGTTGTAAAATCTTTTTTTAAAGTAATTGCTTTACCGTCAGTATAGTGTGTCGCTTCTAGACTACGTCCCATCCAATATTGGATTCCTATTTTGACTATAGGGTAAGTTTGGGTTTCCGTATTTCGTATATCTGTCAAGACCTCTTCTTGTAATCGCACCGGTAGAGGGTTTTCCGGCTTAGAAATTGATATTGAGTTGTCTTGGGTTATATAGAAGTCGCTGATGATGCTTTGATTGCCTGGCGTGTAGTCTAATGCGTTATTAACTTTGTTCCAAGAGACTTTACCTCCATGAATGGATGCTGGTTCGTCAAGTAAACAAATTACTGTTCCGTTATTCAGATCTGTTGCTCCGTTTAGGACGGGATAGACGACAATGGCTTGTGCGTCGATGTTATCAGCTAAAAGATACTCTTTACATATTTCAGCTACCTGAGTTCCTTCATTAATTGCCTTATAAACGTTACTTTTACTGAATTTTAGAGCTGAGAGATGAATTACGCCTGATGTTTCCTGGGCTGTCGTTTCACCGGAATCCCCTTCTGTCCAGTCTGTAATGCTATGATCGAAATTGTTGATTTGGATACCTTCGGATGATTTATAAATAATGGCTATAGAACAATTTTTTTCACTGGCTAATTGAAAATTATCAGGAAATGGACAACTATAGCTTTTACCGTTTATATCTATATTTATATAGTGATTGTCAGATTCTATTTTTTCGGGTATTAATATGACTTCTTTGCCTGTCAGAGCGTTATTCTCTATTTTCCATTCTCCATGAGGTGTGACACTAATTGTTTGTCCCGATGGCTCGAATCGATCTGTGAGAAAATCATATGATGCGTCCGAATGGAATCCATTTAATGATAGAGATGGATTGTCATTTAAAAGTTCATCTATATCTTCTCCCGGAGCTGGTTTTATAGTGATTTTCAGTTTGCAGAGTTTATGTTTATATTCCATAGATACCATATTTTGACTGGGGGTAATATCACTGTTTGTAGCGATCATAAAGTCGGAGAGCGAGTGTTTGCTTACAGAACTTTGGTCGGTATGTATTTGGACTTGCATTATACTTTGGTCTTGGTTAATACCTGTTTCTTGAAAAGGGTAATAACTTATAAAATCACATTTACCGTCTCCCTTGGGATAATAGATTGTTTCTTCTGGTTCGAAACCGGTTGCTTGGGAACATGTGAAACGCATATTGTCAATGTATCGTTTCTGGTTGATGGTTGATAATTGTGTCAATACATACAGACCGATGGCATCTTTTTCCTGAAATTCGTTATTGATAGCACGTGTGTGGTTACATAAAATTTGTGTAGAAAGACGGATGGGTATCTCTCCGGGAATATCTACAGGATCTTCTGAAATTTCATTTACACATGAGATTGTAAAGAGTAGAGGCATCATTACGATTTTTATCATAAAAGATGCAATTGACTTGTTTTTCATGATTTAGTTTTGGGGTTATTTATTTGTCTTTTTAGTCGTTTGGTTTATGTGATAACAAAACTAGTATTATTAATATAATTATTACTATGAATTACGATAATATTTTGAATTTATATAATAATTGTTTAATTGGATACGATGCTTACATTATTATATAAGAGAAAGGGTAGTTGGGGGAGAGATTAGTATGTATTATTTGTATTGAATATATTTATTGCAGTAGTACCAATAGGCCGGCAAGAGGAGAAAATGCCTTGCCTGCCTATATTCTTTTGAAGATTTACCGGATTGGAATGTAGATTTCGGTTAATAACTCTTCGGGAGGAGTACATGATGGATCATTAAGATACCTTTCAGCACTTGGTTCATCGCTTAGTGTACACTCCATTTCAGGTAGATATTTGCCGTAAATTGTGTCATACACGGCTTGCAACTGATCGTATGAACCCTTGTATAGGAAGGTTGCATAACGTCCGGCAGGCAATTGCTTGAATCCTACATTTCCTTTCGGCCTTGCATTTGATGGTAACAACATACATACGTCAGTACGAAGTTTATCGGTTGGGGTTACTTTGGGGTCATCATGGTAGATACAGAGTGGAGAAGGGTCTCCCATCGGAAGATTTTGTTCTTTCACAAACTGAATGAGGTGCATCCATGTGCCTGCATAGTCATTTAGTTTATAATCACCAAAGAGGCGGATATAAATTACATTTCGTGGGGGAGTTCTCTGATTTCCTTTTTCAATTCCAGATCCGGTTTAATAATTGCTGGTTTCATAATTACATAGTTTTTATTATTACGATATTCTGTTGGAGAGATACCATACATTTGTTTGAATATTTTGGAAAAAGACGATGGAGAAGCATATCCGATCCGATAGGCAATATCGGATATGGAAGTTGATGAATAACGTAATAGGCGTGCCGCTGCTTCAGTTCGTGTCCGGACAATAAAGGTACCGATGGGTTCACCCAAAAACGCTTTCATAATGCGGTGAAAGTAGAAGGGGGAGAAATGGGAAATTCTGGCCAATGATTTCAGGTCAATTTCTTCACCCAAGTGGAGATTAATATAATCTACTACTGCATTTACACACTTCTGATATTCTTCTTGCGTTGTCTTTTTTCCTTCCATGATTCAATTGGTATTTCAATGTTGCAAAGATAGGGTGAAAAGAAAGAGGGCACTTGTCCGATGTTGCTGAATGCAAATAAAAATGCTACCAGTCAATTTCTTCTATGCCTCTGCTTCGTAAAAAGGTATTGGCTTTACTGAAATGTTTGCAACCGAAAAATCCATAATCGGCGGATCGGGGAGAAGGGTGTACGGCGGTTAATATTAAATGTTTATCGGTATCGATTAGTGATGCTTTTTCTTTGGCATATGATCCCCATAACATGAATACCAGGTTTTCACGTTCTTCACTTAATTTTTTGATGACTGCGTCGGTGAAAGTTTCCCATCCTATATTACGGTGTGAACCTGTTTCGTGAGCTCGTACGGTAAGTACGGAATTCATGGGGAATACTCCTTGTTTGACCCACCTATCCAGATTACCCGAATTGGGAAGCGGCTTGCCTAGATCCTGATGTATCTCTTTAAAAATGTTGGAAAGTGAACCGGGAATAGCGACACCGTCCGGTACGGAAAAACATATACCATAATATTGTCCCGGATTAGGATATGGATCTTGACCTAAAATGACTACCTTTACATTCTGAAAAGGACATGAATTGAATACATGAAAAATTTGATGTCCGGGTGGAAGTATATGTGCCTTCCCGTATTCATTCTTGACAAAGTTCACTAATTTTTCGAAATAGGGTTTATCGAACTCTTCTTGCAGGCGCTGTTGCCAGCTACTTTCTATTTTGACATTCATCGTATTGAGGTAAGATTTGATTTCAACAAAGATATTAAAAAAATCAAGAATAAACTTACCTAATACATTATTCTTCTATCTCAATCCAGAATGTTGTATCAGAGGATTCTACTCTTTAATCATTGTCAGTAACATTTTAAATCTTTCAATAGCTGTCAATGCATGCGGCGCATTAGCCGGAAATACAATACTTTCTCCTGCATTTACCGTAAAAACTTGTCCATTTACAACAATATTCGCAGATCCTTCCAATACCTGTACTAAAGCATCGAATGGAGCACTGTGTTCGCTAAGTCCTTCGCCTTTGTCGAATGAGAATAAAGTAATGTTTCCGGCAGGGCTTTTGATTAACTGCTTACTGATAATTCCACCTTCAGAATATTCTACTAATGAGGCTAGATGGAGTACAATTCCCTTTTTGAATGACTGTTCCATATTCTTATTTGTTTTTTCATTCTATGTGAGAATAAAACGTTTGAGGGAAAAAATTGTTTATCCGCTTCTTTTTTATACTTTTGTTCCGTATTCATCATTAAGTCATTAATCTCCTACATGAAACTTTGTATATAGCTAAGCTCGACGAATAATTTTTTCTAAATAAAATTATTCAGCTATAGGATAGATGCCCCGGCTTCTCTCCCTGAGTTTCATATCTATTTATTTATTAGTTATGTACATGTTGATACTGTTGGGTAGGATATCTTCCTTGTGTCATAAATGTGCAGTATTCATAAAGTTGAGCAATGAATTATACTTATCGACAAATTTGGCTTATCAACTATCCTGTGATGTTAAGCATTCTGATGGAACAATTAATCAATATAACCGATGCTGTTTTTCTAGGGCATGTTGGTGAGGTGGAACTTGGCGCTTCCGCTCTTGGCAGTATTTATTATCTTGCTATTTATATGTTAGGATTTGGTTTTAGCTTGGGAGTACAAGTGATGGTTGGACAGTACAATGGAAAGGGACATTATACCGGAACAGGCAGAACTTTCTTTCAGGGGTTAGTCTTTCTATGTGTACTTGCTATCTTGCTTAGCCTCTCTTCTTATTTTTTTTCTCCGTTTCTTTTGAGATATTTTGTGCACTCTTCTGAGATATATTGTGCCGTGATTGATTATCTGGATTGGAGATGTTTCGGTTTGCTTTTTTCTTTTCCCTTTCTGGCATTTCGTTCTTTTTATATTGGTATTGTCCGAACCAATGCTTTGTCATGGGCGGCACTGGCAGCCGTTCTAATAAATATTCCCTGTAATTATTGGTTTGTTTTTGTTCTTGATAGAGGAATAGCGGGTGCAGCGATAGCTTCTTCTTTGTCCGAAGCTGCTTCTCTTCTGATTATTATGGTTTATACTTGGCTGAAAATCGATAGAACAGACTTTGGACTAAAATTTATATTTGACAAATGTTTGTTAGTGGAGCTATGGCACCTCTCCGTATGGAGTATGCTCCATGCCTTTATCAGTGTTGCTCCGTGGTTTCTTTTTTTCGTGGTTATTGAACGACTGGGAGAAGCTCAGCTTGCTGTTTCTAATATTATTCGAAGTGTCTCTACAATCTTCTTTGTGATTGTCAATTCGTTTGCTGCCACTACGGGAGCATTAGTCAGTAATTTGATCGGAGCAGGAGAGAGGCAATACCTGTTTCCGCTTTGTAGGAAAATTTTAAAGTTGGGCTATGCAATTGGGCTTCCCCTGGTAGTATTAGCTATGGTCTTTCGTCGGCAGATTACTGGATTCTATACGGACAGTTCTCAACTTATTAATATTTCAAGTATCCCTTTTGCAGTGATGTTGCTGAATTATGTGTTTGCTTTGCCTGGATATGTGTATATTAATGCGGTGACGGGTACGGGTAAAACCCGTATTGCCTTTTGGTTCCAGTTGATAACGATTGTTATTTATTTGTTCTATTTGTATCTGCTAAGTCATTATACCGCCTCTCTGGCAGTATATCTGACAGCGGAATATCTTTTTGTGATTTTGTTGGCTGTTCAGTCCGTACTCTATTTGCGGATATCATCGTAAGATCTTTTTAGTCCATGGGCACTCTTTCTTTTTTCTGATAAAAGCATAAATGATCGTATACATGTCCGTCATAAGTCATTTCTGCTTCATGGAGTATACCTTCGTATACAAATCCGTTCCGTTCCAATAAAAGTCGGGAACGGGTGTTATGCGGATAACAGTTCGCTGAAATCAAATGCAATCCCAGTACGTTAAATCCGTAATCCAATATGGTTCGTGTCGCTTCTGAGGCCATACCTTTTCCCCAATGGCACTCTTTCAGCCAGTATCCCAACATACGTGTCCGGGTATTTTCCCGTTTGGGGTCAGTAATAATACCGATAGAACCCACCAGTGAATTATCTTCTTTGAGAATTATGGCAAAAACTCCTTCATTTCCCATAAATACAGTATGCAAGACCTCTTTGGAATCTTCGATACTTTTATGTGGTTCCCAGCCGGCGTTATTTCCTAAGTTTGGGTTTTGGCAACATTCAAAGAGCTCTTGCAGATCCGTTTCCCGGAAAGGACGAAGAAGGAGACGTTCGGTTTCTAAAATGGTGGTATGCATGGGATTTGATAATTTGTTTTAGGTAAAATGAATATAATATTGTGCAAATATGGCATTTTATTTCCAATGGGTGATATTTATTCATTTTTTATTATCTGCTTAATCATATTTGAGGCAAAAAAACAGGAATCGATGTAATAAATCCCCGTTACCAAAGAAGAAATGCGATCAAAATAACATGAATTGCTTTCGGATCTTAATTATACTACCGGGGGAAGAGATAAAGTGATGCTCTACCAATCGTCAAAGTTTGACCGGAATTGTACTTTGGTTGTTGATGGATAATATATAATTTTCTCTTTCCTTCTTCATAAATCATCTTTTTTTCTCTTTTCTCACTTTTTCTTATACGATTTCGGGACATAATTATCCAAATTTATGTCATAAGATACAGCTATACTTTTATGTCATGGATTTATAAAACACCTTTCAGTGTATCTTATACTTTTGCAGGCAGATTTCAGTAGTTATTAGAGAAATTGATTAGGTGAAAGAGGTTTTATAAACAAAGGAAAAGAGGATATCTTAAAAATATCCTCTTTAAAAGAAAGTAATGATACACAATAATAATCTAACAGAGCGACAATGAACTCAAAAAAAGTACTTTTCATCATCTTCATTTGTGCATTGACTGTGACCGGATGCGATACACAAGAACAAACTACTATAGATAGTGGCTTAACTCTGATACGGGCTACACAAACACTTGATTCTTTATATGCAAATTATTCTGTATCAGGAACCTGTCTGTTAAGAGAGAATTATCCTTCCAATGTAGGAAATTACACAGCCACGTATCTGGCTTCTGAAGAACAAAAAGAAATCCCCAATCAATATTCTTACTTATGGCCTTATTCCGGGACATTTTCTGCTGTAAATGCACTATGGGCAGCAACCGGGGATGAGAGCTATAAGACATTACTCGATAACAAGGTATTGCGGGGACTTGAAAAATATTTAGATATCAGCAGAAGCCCTGCCGGTTATGCCTCGTACATAAACACGGCTTCCCAATCCGACCGCTTCTACGATGATAATATCTGGTTGGGTATTGACTTCACAGATGCTTATCTAAATACAAAAGAAGAAAAATACCTGAAGAAAGCCCAGCTTATCTGGAAATTTATAGAGAGTGGAGCAGATGACAAATTAGGCGGAGGTATCTATTGGTGTGAGCAAAAGAAAGTATCTAAAAATACATGTTCTAACGCACCGGCATCGGTGTTCGCATTAAAAATGTTCAAAGCTATCCGAGATAGTTCTTACCTGATAAAAGGGCAGGAACTATATGAGTGGACTAAAAAAAAACTGCAAGATTCAACCGATTATTTATACTTTGACAATATCTCTTTGGATGGGAAAATTGATAAGTCTAAATATGCCTACAATAGTGGACAAATGATGCAGGCTGCCACTTTATTATATCAACTTACCGGTTGTAGCCATTTTTTGAAGGATGCTCAAAATATAGCAAAAGCGTGTTATAACTATTTTTTTATAAATTTTATACCTGAAGAAGGGGAACCTTTCAAACTCCTTAAAAAGGGGGATGTATGGTTTACTGCCGTTATGCTGAGAGGGTTCATTGAACTCTACCAAACTGACCATAATAAAACATATATCAACTCTTTCAATCAAAACATGGATTATGCATGGGAACATGTGCGTGATGAGAAGGGGCTTTTTGATATCGATTTCAGTGGAAGAACCCATGATGACCGCAAGTGGCTGTTAACGCAAGCTGCTATGGTAGAGATGTATGCTCGGTTAGCAGTAACTAAATAAATATAAACACTTATTAAAAAAGAATTGGTATGACAAAAGAAAACTCTTCCTAGCTCATTCTTCCTGTTTACATAAACAAGGAACTATCAGATGTTGAAAAATAAATGTCTTTTTAATCAAAGTTAGTATTATGAAAATAAAAAAACACATTCTAATACCTCTAATGGTATTGCTACTTTTTGGAAGTATGGACGCGATGGCCGCCATAGAGCAGGCTATACAAGTAAAAGGTAAGGTTGTAGACAATATTGGCGAACCTGTAATTGGTGCTAATGTAGTTGTAAAAGGGACCACGACCGGAGTGATTACTAGTATAGACGGTAGTTTTGCCATCGACGCTGTAAAAGGTTCTACTATTGTGGTATCTTTTATCGGTTATTTATCTCAGGAAGTAAAAGTAACTGGTAATTTTCTAAATATTACATTAGAGAACAATACGGAATTGTTAGACGAAGTAGTGGTAGTGGGCTACGGTGTACAAAAGAAAGCCAACCTTACGGGTGCTATTGCCACAGTGGGGGCGAAGGAACTTGAGGACCGTCCTGTAACTAATGCTGCCGCAGCACTTCAGGGTAAGGTAGCCAACTTGAATATCTCCAATGGAGACGGTGGTCCGGGTAAGAAGGCATCGTTCAATATCCGAGGTTATGCCGGACTGGACGCAACCTACAGTCCATTGGTTATCATAGACGGTGTAACCGGTTATTTCGATGATTTGAATCCCAATGACATTGAGACGTTGACTGTATTGAAAGATGCTGCTGCAAGTGCTATCTATGGAGCACAAGCTGCCTACGGTGTGATATTGGTTACCACTAAGTCAGGTAAGAAGAATGAAAAGACTGTCATCAATTATAACAATAATTTTTCGTTCAACAGTCCGACCGTACTACCCAAAACAGCCGGTTCATTGGAGTTTTCCAGACTTTTTAGAGAAGCTGACATCAATGGGGGCGGTAGTGGTATTATTGACCTGGAGACGATGGAGCGTATTGAAAAATATTACTATGATCCGACCAGTATTCCCAACAACGTGCCGCAACGAGATAATCCGGACCGTTGGGCTGATTGGGGAGACGGACGTTCAAATGCCAACGAAGACTGGCAAAAAGCTATGTTTAAGAATAACCAGCTGAACCAACAACACAACATCTCAATTCGGGGTGGTAGCGACAAGACTACATACGTCATGTCTCTGGGATATCTGAAAGACGAAGGCAAACTGAGATATTACGATGATCATTATCAACGTTACAATGCGTTGGCCAAAATTACGACTGACGTGACGAAGTGGCTGACCGTGGGCTTGAATGTGCGTTATTCACACGAAAAGAGTGTATCTCCCGCTTACGGCATGAATCCGGGTGGCAGTGTCAACGATATGATTGGTTGGACACAAGTAGTGTGGCCTACTATTCCTGTGCGTGATCCCAATGGACATTTCTCTCCGGCCGGACGTATGGTATTCATTGCCGATGCCAATCCTCAGACCTCATACACCGATAACTTCTGGGGCACTGCTAACGTAGTCATCAAGCCACTGAAAGGTTGGACTATCAATGCCGACTTTACCTACAACAAATGGATGAACAAACGTAGTTACTCCAAAGGTCTCATTTATTCCTACTCGGTGAGCAACGAGCCTTACCTTGAAGGTGGATTTGGAACTGAAGATACGCGTGTATGGCAGGAATCTAACAATGATGACTTCACATCAATGAATGCATATACTACGTATGAAAAAGAGTTCAAGGGACACAATTTCAAGATAATGGCCGGTATGCAGTCGGAATATAAGAAGAACTTCGGTCTTTATGCCAATAAAATGGGGATGGTATTACCGGGCCAACCGTCCATTTCTACCAGTACAGGAAAGATAGAGGCCTGGGATTCTCTGGATCATTATGCTACTCTCGGTTTCTTCGGTCGTTTCAACTATGACTACAAGAGCCGCTATCTCTTTGAGTTCGACCTGCGCAGAGACGGTTCTTCCCGTTATGCCAAAGGACACCAGTGGGGAACTTTCCCAGCTTTTTCCGCCGGTTGGAATGTGGCTAAGGAAGCTTTCTTCGAACCTTATACTTCGATACTTTCCGAATTACGTTTAAGAGGATCTTGGGGAGAATTGGGCAATATGCGGGGAAAAAATTACCAATATATCTCTACCGTACCTTATAACGCTACGACCGATTATATTATGGGTGACAAACGAATCAGTGCCTTTGGTGCTCCTAATATGATTGCCTATAATACATGGGAGAAGAATCGTACTTTGGACTTTGGCGTTGACATCGCCGCACTGAACAATCGGCTTACTATGTCGTTCGACTGGTACAGAAGAGATATTATCGGACTTATTACAAAGGGTGTCACTTTGCCTGCCGTGCTGGGTGTAAACTCTCCTGATACGAACAATGCCGATATACGTAATGAGGGTTGGGAACTGACACTCGGATGGAGAGACCAGTTCTCGCTGGCATCCAAATCATTCAACTACAGTGTATCGTTCAATCTTTCAGATTACCAAGGAACTGTTTTGAAATATTCAAATCCCAAGGGGCTGATATATGACTACTACGTAGGTAAGAAGATGGGGACCATATGGGGATATACCACCGATCATATAATGACCGATCCTGCTGAAGCGAAAGCCATTAACGATTCTGGCGTACAGAACAAGTTTGGTGGTGACTGGGTTGTAGGTGACATCAAGTATGTGAATCTGGATGATGATCCTAACATTAACGATGGAAATCAGACGCTAGAAGACCATGGAGACCTCTCTATCATTGGTAATGATACCCCCCGCTATAATTTTGGTTTTGGCTTCAATGCAGACTGGAACGGTATCGACTTTTCGATGTTCTTACAAGGAACCATGAAACGTGACTTATGGCTGGAAGGTCCTGTTGCCTTTGGACTCGGAGGTGGGCAATGGGGTTCCAATGTATGGAAAAACACACTGGACTGCTGGCGTGAGGATGGAAGTAATCCGGATCCATGGTTACCAAGACTCTATTTGTGGAGCACCAGTAAGAATTTGCAGAAACAGACCCGTTACATGGATACTGGTGCTTATTGCCGCCTGAAGAACATTCAGTTGGGATATTCGTTACCGGGAGCTATTATTAATAAGGTAGGGCTGGAAAAAGTACGCATTTACTTCAGTGGAGATAACCTGCTGACTTTCTCCGGTATTAACGAGAACTTTGATCCCGAAGCTCCGTGGGGCGGTGCATATCCCATCTCCAAGTCAATTTCCTTTGGTGTTAACGTTACATTCTAAAACTCTAAAAATACAAAAAGATGAAAAAGTTAATCTATACACTTTGCCTATTTACCGGCATGGCAATCTCTTCTTGTGAAGACTGGTTGGCAAGAGACCCACTGGATCAGATTGCGGATGTGAATCTGACCTATACGGCAGATGAATGCAAACTGTACGTAAATCAGTTTTATACCTCATTTTGGGGCTCGCCTAACAACTATATTTATCATATTGACCGAGGTTCGGATAACCTGCTTAGTGACAATTATCAAGATAACAAAGACTTGATTGAAGGTTTGCACCAGGTTCCTTCCAGTGGCGAAGGCTGGGGAACTACTGAATGGGGAAAAATACGCAGTGTCAACTTTTTGTTGGATAACTGTGACAAGTCTCCCGAACCGGAAAAAGCCCGCAAATACATTGGTGAAGCTTACTTCTTCAGAGCTATGCTCTACTATGAACAGTTTCTGCGGAAGTTTGGCGGTGCTCCCTGGATTGATAAAACACTGGATCTTGAATCAGGAGAATTGTACGGCCCTCGCCTGAAGCGGCACGAGTTAGCTGATAAGATTCTGAATGACATGGATGATGCCATAGACAGATTACCGACATATAGTCAGCAGGAGACCGGACGTGTCTCAAAAGAGGCAGCTATGCTATACAAAGCACGAATTGCCCTGTTCGAAGCCACTTGGGAAAAGTATCATGCCGGTACGCCTTTCGCCGGAGAGGGAAATGTACAGGCTTATATGGAAGAAGCGGCCAGAATGGCGAAGTTGGTCATTGACAGCCAGTTGTTTGACTTGGACAACATGGGCGTGGAAGACGGCTATCACACACTGTTCAACCGTTGGGACTATTCAAGCAGCAAGGAGATTATGCTATGGAAGAAATTTGATCGCTCACTGGGATTTTGGCACAATGATAACCGTAATCCCGGACGTAATGGTGCCGGTGTAGGATTGACCAGGGCATTGGTTGATTCCTATCTCTGCATCAGTGAAGACGGTACACAGGCATTGCCGATAAGCCTGGCCGAAAATTATGCAGGGGATACTAATTTATTGAATGTGGTTGCCAACCGTGACCCACGCTTGGCACAAACAATGTTTACTCCCGGACGTCCGAGAACTATCAACGGGAAGGATACAACGGTTGTGTTCATAAAGCCGAATATTACCCTTTCCGGTGTAGAGAAGTGTTCCACAGGATATGAACTGGCCAAAGGTGCTGATCCCGATGCCAACGAACAGGAGACCATTTCGGGAAGTATCAAAGGAAGTATCATTTTTCGCTATGCTGAAGCACTGCTGATTTATGCAGAGGCAAGAGCCGAACTGGGTAACATCACACAGAATGATTTAGACATTACCATTAATAAACTGCGTGATAGGGTAGGTATGCCACATCTCACACTTTCCGTAGGTTATACCGATCCGAAGGGAGACTTTACGGCAGCAAGAGGTTATGAGGGGGTACCGGTTTCCAATCTGCTACAGGAGATTCGACGTGAACGCCGTATAGAATTAGCATGTGAAGGTTACCGCCACGATGACTTAAAGCGTTGGCGTGCCCACCACTTATGGAATCACGATAGAATACAGGGGGCAAACGCTGCTCAGTTTGAAAACCTGGATTGGTTAGTGAAGTATTTCCAAAACGACTTCCACATTCCCGCCGCAATTAATAAGGCAGATTTCATGGAAAAGGTGGGGCATTGGAGTCCCGAACGTAATCAGGACAACTACTGGGTGGACAGTGAAGGTTATTTTGAACCTTATCAACGCCACATTCCGGACGGACATTTTCATTTCGACCCAACAAAAGCGTATCTTCAGCCGATTCCTACTGAACAATTGGTGTTGAATCCTGACTTGAAACAGAATCCCGGCTGGGAAAAATAGTAATAGTTAAAGTTAAAAATTTAATGTAATATCCATACCTTTGTTTTTCCCTGTCTGTAGGGAGGGGGAAAAGCAAAGGTAAAAAACAGAAAATGAACATGAAGAAAAATGTAATTCAGACATTGATTAGCCTTACCGTCATCATCGGAATTTGTAGTTGCACTACCTCCCCAAAGAAAACAACACAAAAAGAGGAGGCCACAGGAAAATGGGTAAAATATGAAAATAATCCTGTCTTGGGTGGTGGCGATTTAGGTACGGTATTCGATATTTGTGTACTGAAAGATAGTGACTCTTATAAGATGTACAGTTCTTGGCGCCCCCAAAAAAGTATTGCATTGTCCACAAGTAAAGATGGAAAAAATTGGAGTGCGCCGCAAATAGTTTTGCCACCTGTTGAAGGCAGTAGTTGGGAGGCTGACATGAATCGTCCGGTTGTTGTTTACAAAGACGGACTGTATCACATGTGGTATACGGGACAAAATGACGGTAAGTCATGGATTGGATATGCTATAAGTAAAGACGGCTATAACTTTGAACGGCAAAGCAAAGAACCGGTCTTGTCAGCGGAACAGCCTTGGGAGAAAGTTGCGGTCATGTGTCCTCATGTAATTTGGGATAAACACGAGAATATTTTTAAAATGTGGTATTCCGGAGGAGAACAATATGAACCCGATGCTATCGGTTATGCAACGAGTAAAGACGGGTTACATTGGACTAAATGGGACAAAAATCCGATATTTAAAGCCGATCCTGCACAAAGTTGGGAACAGCATAAGGTTACCGCATGTCAGGTGATAGAACGCGAAAATGATTATTTAATGTTTTATATCGGTTTCTATGACATTAATTTTGCGCAGATAGGAATGGCACGTTCCAAAGACGGAATCAATGATTGGGAAAGATACTCCGAAAACCCGATCATTTCTCCTACGGAAGGTGGGTGGGATGCCAGTGCCACTTACAAGCCATTTGCCATTCAAGAGAAAGACTGCTGGATGCTTTGGTACAATGGGCGGAATGAACATTTGGAACAGATTGGTTTGGCTATTTATGACAATCATGACTTAAATTTCTAAGCTATATGCAAATAAAGAAGTTATTTATAGCTTTAGGTATAGTTTTGCCCCTGCACATGCAGGGGCAAAACTTCCTCATTAAAGATGCTCCGGAAGTAATCGAGTCTTACGTCAATCAATTCAATCGTGAAGATAATGAATTGTATAAACAAGATATCCCTAACTGTGGTGCATCTGATTTTTTAAGAAAGAATATTCCATTTTTTGAGTGTCCGGATAAGGAGTTGGAGAAAACATATTATTTTCGATGGTGGACCTATAGAAAGCATATAAAGAAGACTCCTGACGGGTTCGTTATTACTGAATTCTTGCCGGATGTTCCTTGGGCCGGAAAGTATAATACCATCAGTTGTGCGGCTAACCATCATTTCTACGAGGGCCGGTGGCTGAGAAACGCTGAAATTTTATCTGATTATGCTTCTTTCTGGTTTTCTGGTAGCGGGAATCCGAGGCTATACAGCTTTGGGGCTGCAGACGCTATCTACAATTACTATTTAATTCACAATGATAAAATGCTACTGGCCGATTTGTATCCCAAGCTAAAAGATAACTTTGCAAAGTGGGAAGAAGAAAAGCGGGATTCGACTGGAATGTTCTGGCAGGTTGACGACAGGGATGGAATGGAGATGTCTGTTTCCGGACATTTGTCAGAAGGTGGACGTGGTTATCGCCCTACCATTAACAGCTATATGTACGGTGAGGCTGTTGCGTTGGCAAAAATAGCTTCAATAGTAGATCGTGACATGGAAGCCCGGACCTATCAAAAGAAGGCTGATAAGTTAAAAGGAATAATAAACCGGAGGCTATGGGATAAACAGGCTGATTTCTATAAGGTTATACCTCTAAATGGCAAGATGGAATTCTCTTATGCACGTGAACTTCTTGGATACATTCCCTGGTTCTATAATATACCGCCGGATAACTATTCCATAGCATGGAAACAACTATTTGATTCCAAGGGATTTGAAGCAGCCTATGGCCCAACTACTGTAGAACAGCGTTGCCCTGATTTCAAGATTTCATACGAAGGACACGAATGTCAATGGAATGGTCCCAGCTGGCCCTATTTGACTTCCATGACACTGGCAGCAATGGCTAACTATTTCAATAGTTATGATTCTCCCATCATCACTAAAAAAGATTATTTAAGTCTTTTGAACATATACAGTAATAGTCATCGTTTTTTATCAGTCAATAACGATACGATTTGTTGGATTGATGAAAATATCAATCCCTATACGGGAGACTGGATATCGAGGACTCGCCTGAAATCATGGAAAAACGGAACTTGGGATGATTCTAAAGGTGGTGTAGAAAGAGGGAAAGATTATAACCACTCTTCTTTTTGTAATTTGATTATTTCAGGATTAATGGGAGTTCGTCCGCAGGAAGATGGAAGTATTATCATAAACCCTCTTGTTCCTGATGGATGTTGGGACTATTTTTGTTTGGATAATGTATATTGCCAAGGCAAAACCATTACCATTATTTTTGATAAGAAAGGGAAAAAATATGGTAGGGGAAAAGGTTTTATAGTTTACGTGGACGATAAATGTTTATCCCATACGACAAGGGTGCAGAAAGTAGTAATCCGGTAATTTATTTATGTAACATTCAGGATACCCTTGGAGACCATATATCAGCATTTACAAAATACCCTCATACCTTTCGTTTAACAGTGACAAAGGATGAGGGTATTTTATGAGAACAATTAATCCTTTTGTGTAATTCCTCTCCAGTCATCTGTTCGGAAAGGTGAAGCCGGAAGTCCTGCTCCATTATACAAATTGCAGACCGGATTATTGGCCCAAGCATATCGCACAGCAACCGGATAAGGTACCGCTTCAGGTGCACTGACTATAATTTTGTCTCCGTCTATCTCAGCTTTGGCCCAATGGAATTCATGATTGCGCCCGGCTATAGCAAAGCCTTTCAACTCCTTGCCATCGCTACTTTTCAATCCACCATCGGTATGATCAAAAGAAAGAATTATCTTATTTCCTACAATCTGATGGGAGCGATAGATCGGGCCGGAATAAGGCAGTTTTTCCCCATATGTTTTGGCACGGGCAATCAAAGCCAGTCGATGTCCTACGGTTTGTTTATCTTTAGGGTGAATGTCGTTGGCGTCACCTCTGTCTATTATTACAGCCATACCGGTATTGCCTACTGCCAATGCACGCATTTGTGCTTCACGAAGCTCTGCCCACTCTGATTCTGCCGGTTGGGAAACTTCATGCATAAAATTGGCCAGTTGCACAAAATAGAATGGAAAATCCTGTTTCCAATCCCGGCGCCAATTCTCTATTACCAATGGGAAAAGTTCCCGATACTGATAGGCTCTGGAAGAATTATTCTCACCCTGATACCAAATTGCTCCTCGAATACCATAAGATATCAGTGGATGAATCATTGCATTATAAAGGGAAGTCGGTAAATTGGGATCTACGGATCTGTCTACCGGAAGTGCCCCTACCTTATGAGTATCCGCAGCAACCTGATATTTCCAATCACCGGACAGACTAATCTGTTCATCATTTGTAGAGCGAAGATAAAGGTCTCCCCAAATGCCACAGTTACCACCTGTATCCAATACTCGAATGGCTAATATTGCTTTTCCAGCCTTTACCATTTTTTTCGGAATGATGTATTTGCGTTGAAGAGTCGGCCCATCTGTACGGCCTATTTCTATTCCATTCCAATAAGTAATATCATTATCATCAATAGCCCCCAGGGATAGTTGTACATCTTTACCTGCCCAACTAGCGGGAATTTCGATTTCTTTTCTAACCCACATAACTCCATCAAAGCCGGCCAATTGTGGACCCACTTCACCCGGGAAATTCATACTTTCCCAATCTTTGTCATCTAATGATGCAGCAGCTCTTACCGGTTTTCCTTCAGCAAAACCTTCGTCCACACGGTTATTCCAGGCAGTGAGCTCCTTTAAATATTCTGCTTTGAGTATTTTCTTATCACCCGGCATCTTCTGAATGGACTCCACTGTTTTCACAAATTCCGGCATCTCCTTCAAGACTTCTCCACTTATCCAGGATTCAACGTTTGTGCCTCCCCAAGAAGTATGTATCAAGCCAACCGGAACATTTTGTTTCTCTGAGATTTCTCTGCCAAAGAAATAAGCTGTAGCAGAAAACTCAGGGATGGTTATCGGTGAACAAACCTGCCAACTGTCATTGCGGACTTTTATATTCGTTTCCGGTTGGGTACTGTTGATTTGTTCTATTTGCAGGAGTCGTATATTAGAGTGTTCGGCTTCTGCAATTTCTTTCTGGTAATTTGTAATCTTTCCCCATCCCCCTAATGGCATTTCCATATTCGATTGTCCCGAACATATCCATACTTCGCCAATCATCACATTTTTTAAATTTACTTTCTTACCATCTGTCAAGGCAATCTCGTATGGTCCTCCGGCAACAGGCGTGTGAACAGTTACTTTCCATTTTCCTGCTTTATCAGCCTGAACCGCATACGTCTTCCCATCCCATGAGGTGGTTACTTTTACAGTTTTCATAGGCTGCGCTTCACCCCAAATGGGGGCATTGGTTTGTTGCTGCAACACCATATTATCAGAGAAAATAGGTGGCAGCACTATTTTTGCAAATGCTGTACCTGACAAGATCAGTAAAATTACAACTAGCATACATTTGTTTTTCATACCCTTTCGTTTTTACTTTGATATACACATTATTTTAGTTTTATTCATTTGTACAAAGATAGAAATCTATACTTAAAAACGCACCCCAATACATGACATTAAAGTATATAGAACCCATAATGACATAAATGAATACATATATGTCACAAATGCAGAACAGAATGTTCTATTTATGTGCTAATTTTGCAAACAATAAAACTTTAAAACACATCATTTAGTATGAAAAAACAATTACTGCTGCTATTAATTTTCAGTATTTCTTTGTATGTTCAGGGACAGAACATACACAAGCTGGCTTCGCCAGATGGGAATATTCAGATTTCAGTGAATCTTTCAGATAAAATCTACTACGATGTCATTTGCCGGAATGAGACATTGTTAAAGCAGTGTCACCTTGCAATGGAAATCGGTGACCAGGAATTGGGAACGAATCCTAAAATGACTAAAGTAAGCCATAAGAATATAGACGAGTCTTTAAAGCCTGTTATTCCATTGAAATTTTCGTCTGTAAGTAATCGGTACAACCAACTTCTTCTAGACTTCAAAGGAGGTTATTCCGTAGAGTTTCGTGCCTTCAATGACGGAATTGCCTACCGTTTTATAACCAATAAAAAAGGAATGATCAATGTGAAGAATGAGACCCTCCAAGTGAACTTCCCTGATAATTATTTGCTACACATGCAACAGTCCGGAAGTTTTAAAACGGCTTATGAAGAAGAATATACCCATTTGTATAGCAAAGAATGGAAATCATCTGCCTCAATGGCTTTATTGCCAATTCTGATTGATACTCAAAAAGGAAGTAAGATATTAATCAGTGAAACATCACTAACCGATTATCCGGCTGTTTTTCTGAAAAGTAATGGCAGCAATGGTATGGTTTCTGTATTTCCCAAAGTACCTCTTGAATTTGGAGAAGACGGTGATCGGAGTGTCAAAATACTGAAAGAAGCCGACTATATAGCACAAACCAGTGGAAAGCGTAATTTCCCTTGGCGCTATTTTGTCATTAGTACAGAAGATAGCCAACTCATTGAGAATACGATGTCTTATAGATTGGCCGAAAAGAACATATTGGAAGATACTTCCTGGATTAAGCCCGGATTGGCAAGCTGGGAATGGTGGAACGGTGCTACTCCCTACGGACCGGATGTTAATTTTGTAGCAGGATGCAATCTCGATACTTACAAATATTTTATTGATTTTGCTGCTAATTATGGTATACCATATATTATTATGGACGAGGGCTGGGCTATGAGTACCCGTGATCCCTATACACCAAATCCTGCGGTAGATGTGCATGAACTCATTCGTTATGGCAAAGAAAAAAATGTAGGCATTGTGCTTTGGTTGACATGGCTCACTGTAGAAAACAATTTCGGGCTGTTTGAGACTTTCGAGAAATGGGGTGTGAAGGGAGTCAAAATCGACTTCATGGACAGAAGTGACCAGTGGATGGTGAATTATTATGAAAGAGTAGCCCGAGAGGCTGCCAAGCACCATCTGTTTGTCGATTTTCATGGGGCATTTAAGCCTGCCGGATTGGAATATAAGTATCCGAATGTATTGTCTTATGAGGGCGTAAGAGGAATGGAACAAATGGGTGGATGTCGACCGGACAACAGCATATATCTGCCTTTTATGAGAAATGCGGTTGGTGCAATGGACTATACGCCGGGTGCCATGCTTAGTATGCAACCGGAAATTTATTGTTCCGAACGCCCTAATTCAGCCAGTATAGGTACACGAGCTTACCAAATGGCTTTATTTGTTATTTTCGAAAGTGGGTTGCAGATGATGGCGGACAATCCTACACTTTACTATCGCAATGACGAATGTACCCGATATATTACTCAAGTCCCGCAGACATGGGATGAAACCATTGCTTTGAAAGCTAAGGCTGGGGAATATGTGATTGTGGCAAAACGTAAAGGAGATAAGTGGTATATCGGTGGCATGACTAACAACCGACAGCAAGAGAGAACCTTTGAATTGGATTTTGACTTCCTGAAAGAAGGGCAATCTTATCGGATGACGTCTTTTGAGGATGGGGTTAATGCTAACCGACAAGCTATGGATTACAGAAAAAAAGAATATACTCTTAAAAAAGGAGATAAAATAATAGTGCGTCTGGCACGTAACGGAGGATTTGCCTCTGTCATTGAGTGATAATCCTATCTTGATCTTTATCCAATCCGGACTGGTTGCATCATTTCTCTCCTTTCATATTGCTTTGCAGGGAGGAGTTTTGGAGTAAGTCCGGATTCGGATACTATTTTGATAGAAATGGCAATCTCTTCGGGAGAAAACATTTATCATGCACTTGAGAATTATTTGTCCGGCATGTATTATCTTTGTGAACCCACTAATGCATTATATCTAACATGAAATACATTTATCGAACATACTTGTCACTACTGTATTTTCTTTGCTTACTATTTTGCCTGCCTTTGAAGGTTCATGCATACAGTTTGAGACAATTTTCCAATAGAGATGGTCTTTCAAATAGTGCTATTCTCTCTCTTTATCAGGATGATCGGGGCATCATTTGGATCGGCTCTTGCGATGGCATGAATATCTTTGATGGAACCGACATATATTTGTATACCCCAATAAGCTCTTCCAAAACCTTACTTTCCGGAAACTTGATAAATCAAATCATCGAATCGGAGAAGGATATATTATGGGTGCAGACTAATTATGGATTGAATCGCTTAGATACCAAGCAACAGACCAGTCAGAGTTTCACTGAATTCAAAGGGCAATACTTTATGGCTAACAATAAGGATGACATGCTTTTTATTCTGAAAGATGATGGCTATCTTTATTATTATCAGCGAGAAGCACAATCTTTCAATAGATTGGAAATTCCCAATCTTGAATTTAGCCATGTACTCTCTATGACTGTAGATTCAAACGATATTTTATGGATATTTACCTCCAATGAAGAGACTCAAAGTTATCGTATTGAGAATACAAAACAGGGGCTGACATTAACCCGTAAGAATCTTTTTACGCATTCGTGTAAATTATACCATGCCTTTGCCGAGAAAGATATGGCTTACTTTATTGACGAAACCTACGCTCTTTACGAATATGATTTTAATAACCGGCAAGCATACTATATAGCTGACCTAAGAGGTCAGATTGAAGTGCATGGGGAAGTATCTTCCATCATCAAGCAAAAAAACGATTACTACATCGGTTTCAAAAACAGTGGTCTCATTGTTCTAAAATATATGTCCTCTCAAAAGATGAAATATCAGATACAGAAAACAGAAATACATTCCGGTATTTTCTGTCTGATGAAAGATAAATTTCAAGATATTGTATGGATAGGAACAGACGGACAAGGTGTATACATGTATTATAATGACACCTTTTCTATTACCAATACTCTTTTAGACACTCCTGTATATCAAATAAGTAATCCGGTTAGGGCTCTTTACTACGATCAGGAGCAAACGCTTTGGATAGGAACCAAAGGAAGTGGGATACTCCGCATTAAAAAGTATACTCCGGATAACAGTATGCCTATGTCGTCTGATCGGATTACACCATATAATAGTGCGCTCGCAGATAATTCCGTCTATTGTTTTGCTCCCGGATACAAAGATAAATTGTGGATCGGAACCGAAAATGGAATTAATTATTATTCGTACTTAAGCAGGCAATTAAAAGAACTGCCTATCATTGCCAATGGAGAAAAAGTGAAGTATGTGCATTCTATAAAACAACCGAATGATACGACCTTATGGGTATCTACGGTAGGTGAAGGCATTGTAAAAGTTATCTTTGATGCTTCTACTGCTACTCCTACTGTAAAATCTGCTTCCCGTACTGTTATTGATAACGGGCGTATGGCTTCGAACTATTTCTTTACTTCTTACCAGGAAAACGACTCCATACTTTGGTTTGGCAATCGTGGTTGCGGTACATACCGCATGAATGTAGAGACAGGGGAAATGATTCCGCATCGTTTTGACAGTATTGTAAGCAGTCAGACAGCTAACGACATTTTTGCTATTTACAAAAACGCAAAAGGTTATTGGTTAGGAACTAGCTCGGGGTTGTTGCATCTTGAACAAGATGATTCCTTATATATGAAAGCGGACTTATTTTTAAATAACACTGTACACGGAGTTTTAGAGGACCACCAAGGCGATCTTTGGTTGAGTACCAACCAGGGATTGATACGCTTCAACCCCGAGACTCGTACAGGGCAAACCTATAACAGTGGAAATGGATTGGAAATCACCGAGTTCAGTGATGGTGCTTTCTATAAAGATGTCGTTTCGGAAACACTGTTTTTTGGAGGTACAAATGGTTTTATTTCCATTCAGACAAATGACTGTATCACCGAAGAGTATATGCCGCAAATCACCCTGAAAGGACTGTCTATCTTTGGCAAAGAACACAATATTCATAAGTTTCTTTATGAAAAGGAAGGTAAAACAATCCTTCAACTGGATTACAGTCAAAACTTCTTTCAGCTAAATTTTATGGCTATTGATTACATCAATGGCAACAACTATTCTTTTTATTATAAGCTTGAAGAAATGAGCAACCAATGGATAGAAAACGGAACATCCACCAGCGCTATTTTCTCTAATCTTGCTCCGGGTGAATATTCTTTATTAGTAAAATACAAAAACAATATAAACGGGCAAGAAAGCCAAACACAATCCGTCATTATTCGTATCACTCCGCCGTGGTATCTCAGTCCGCTGGCCTATATGGTATATTTCATTCTATTTGCACTGTTGTGCACTGCAGGGATATATAGGCTCATTTATATATACCGTCGCAAACAACACCGTATGTTGGACAAGATGAATCGGGAGAAGAAAGAAGAAATCTACGAATCAAAATTGCGTTTTTTCACTAATATCACTCATGAATTCTGTACGCCACTGACTCTGATTTATGGTCCTTGTGAGAAGATACTTGCCAATCCGGAGATTGACGCATACACTCAGAAGTATGCAAAGATGATACAACAAAATACTGAAAAACTGAATAATCTGATTTTAGAGTTACTTGAATTTCGCAGATTGGAAACCGGCAATAAAGTACTTTCTATTCAGCAGTTATCCGTGTCGGAAAAGGTTAGAAGCATAGCGGAATCTTTCGAAGAACTGGCTGAAAATAAAGAAATGAATTATCAGTTACATATTTCTCCGGGCATTGAATGGAATACGGATATCAGCTGCTTCAATAAGATTGTCAGCAATTTAATATCCAACGCTTTTAAGTACACGCCCGACAAAGGAATTATCACAATAGAGTTGAAAGTGGAAAACCAGTCGTTAATTTTTTGTATATCCAATTCTGGAAAAGGGATAGCCAAAGAAAATTTATCCAAAATATTCGATCGTTATAAAATATTGGATTCTGTTGAGATGAACGGTAAGAATTCTCGGACAGGACTTGGATTAGCTATTTGTAAGAGCATGATTACGCAGTTGAATGGGGAAATCAGCGTAAATAGTGTTCTCTATGAAATGACTACATTCACCGTTACCTTGCCCAATCTTCCCATAACTGAACGGGACACTACACAAACTACTTATGAAACCGGACTATTACATACGGCTACGGAGGAACCTATTGTTTTAGAAAAGACTGCCATAGAGTTTGATATGGGTAAACGGACCATCATGGTTATTGATGATGATAATTCCATGTTATGGTTCGTTTCAGAACTTTTTGCAGACAAATACAATGTGCGCTCTTTTGATAATGCAAAAGATGCATTGAGCAGTCTGGAGCAGAAGCAACCCGACTTAATTATTTCAGACGTCATGATGCCCGGTATCGATGGACTATCGTTTGCTCAGAAGATAAAGCAACACAAATTATGGAGTCATATTCCACTGATCCTCCTTTCCGCCCTACATCACGAAGACGATCAGGTAAAGGGCATCGAGTCAGGAGCAGAAGCCTATGTTACCAAACCTTTTAACGTGAAGTATCTGGAGAAAATCGTTTATCGTCTCATCAAACGGGAGGCAGACTTGAAAGAATATTATAGCTCTATTTTCAGTTCCTTCACTATGGAACATGGCAATTGTATACATAAAGAAGATCAGGAGTTCCTGGATAAAATGCTCGAAATTATAGAGAAGAATATTGCAAATCCCGATTTACAAGTGGAATTGCTAAGTAGTGAGATGGGGTATAGTACCCGCCAGTTCTACCGGAAACTAAAACCGATAACCGAACAGTCTCCTGCTGATATCATTAAGGAATACCGTCTAACAATGGCAGAACGACTGTTAATAGCCAAGAATCTTACTATTGAAGAGATTATGGACCAGACCGGATTCAACAACCGCGGAACATTCTATAAACTGTTCTCGAAAAGGTATGGCATGCCTCCGCGACAGTATAGAGAGCAACAAAAGGAAAATGTAAAGAAGGAGAAGATATCGGGCATATCAGACGAATAGGGCGTCTGAAACTTGTATAACTTATTATTGGGGCTATACTGCATTATTCTTTCTGAAATTTGTGGGGCTGCAACCTCTGTATTTTTTAAATAGTTTATTTAAATGGCTTTCATCGGTGAAACCTAATTCTGCTACAATCTCACTGATTCTCATTTCACTATGCAATAATCTGTTTTCTACCAGTTTCAGTTTATAATTCAGTATGTACTGTTGCATTGTTTCGTTTGTGTGTTTTTTAAAGTAACGTCCCAAATAATTCTCTGAAATGCCGAAATGTTGACTGATAGCTTTCGTTTTGATTTTCTCGGATTGATAAATATAGGTCTGGATATACTGCAGTATACCGAGTGATTTCTCTTCGGAGCATTCATTGACTTGTTCAGGTAGAAACATGGCGATATTGCGTGCAACGACTATTATTATGGTGTTTATCAGTTGCGTTATGATTTCTTTGCTATATAAGTTTCTATTGACGTATTCCCTGATGATGGCTTCAATCATAGGTTTTACGAGTAGTTTGTCTGTTCGATTTCGTAAAATACAGCCAGGTTGGTGGTTGGCATGCTGTAAGATAAATTCTAATCGTTTTATGTTTTCTGTACCGAAAACAGCGGAATGAATGTAGATATCATTGAACTTAATATTGATAAACTTAGTAGTGGAATGTATTTCAAATGAATGTGAGTCTCCGGGAGTTATCATAAATAGGTGTCCGTCGTGATAAGAAAATTTATTATTGTTAATCCATTGGATACCTGTACCCGATAAGATGTAGACCAACTCAAAAAAAGTATGGTCGTGTTCTTTTAGCATTGACTCGTCAAACTCACTGAAACTAATCTCAAACGGTTGATGTAAGTTTTCTCTTTTCATAAGACAAATATAGTCTAAAAAACGTAATTTTACCGATATAACGAAAAGTAATACATAATAATAGATCTGGAAATGGTATAACTTTGCTTTAAATATAAAAAATTGATAGGATATGAACTTTTTAGAACTTACAAAAAAACGTTTCTCGGTGAGAAATTATAAGTCAGACAGGGTCGAACAGGATAAAATCGACTATATCATTGAATGTGCCCGTTTAGCTCCTTCTGCAGTTAATTATCAGCCTTGGCATTTCATGGTGGTGGTCAGTGAAGAACAAAAACAGAATTTACGGCAATGTTATAATAGAGAATGGTTCGTACGGGCACCGGTATACATTGTTGTTTGTGCCGATAAATCGATAGCATGGGTACGTAAATCCGATAATAAAAATCATGCGGATATCGATGCTGCTATTGCTACAGAGCATATCTGTTTAGCCGCAGCCGAAATAGGGCTGGGAAGTTGTTGGGTGTGCAACTTTGATCCGGAATTGTTTAAAGCTAATTTCGGGCTGTCGTCCGAAAGATATCCGGTAGCTATTGTATCATTGGGATATATCCAAGAGCAACCTGATCACTTTACTACCCGAAAGGACAAGGATGAAATTGTTACTTTCTTATAAATCCGCATGGGAGGGAACGAATGAAAACAGAGATGGAGAAATGCTTGGCTGGTGAATGGTATGATTGCCATGCTCCGGTTTTTCTAGAACTAAAAGGAAAAACTCACCGTTTGTTGATGAGATACAATTCACTGTCTTATGAACAAAAAGAAGAAAAATATGCGATTCTGAAAGAAATGTTCGGTAGTATCGGAACAGAGGTTTCCGTAGGACATTCTTTTCTCTGCGATTATGGATGTAATATTCATATTGGTGATAATGTTACGGTAAATATGGGCTGTGTGTTTGTCGATTGCAATAAGATTACAGTTGGTAATAATGTACTGATTGCTCCTAATGTCCAGATTTATACGGCAACGCATCCCATTGATTTGAATGAACGGTTAACACCTGTTGAGGCACCGGAGGGAGTTCGATATGTCCGTCATACATTTGCCCTTCCAGTCACTGTTGAAGATGGTTGCTGGATCGGTGGTGGAGTTATTATATTGCCCGGGGTTACTATTGGTAAGGGAAGTGTTATTGGTGCCGGAAGTGTTGTTACCACAAATGTTCCTGCAAACAGTCTGGCTGTTGGAAACCCATGTAGGGTGATTCGTCAAATCAATAAATCTGAAAATTATGATCCGGCTGGTAGCTTTTGATCTGGATGGTACGATAGGAGATACTATTCCGCTATGTTTAGCAGCATTCAGAGAGGCGACTACTCCTTATGTAGATCATGAATTATCAGATGACGAGATAGCGCGGACCTTCGGATTAAATGAAGAAGGTATGATCAATCAAGTGGTTTCCGGTGATAGTCGGGAGAAGGTATTAAATGATTTCTATGTAATTTATGAAGAAATGCATGCCATTTTATGTCCCAAGCCATTTGAAGGGATGAAAACATTGATCGGGCAATTACATGAAAGAAATGTAATAGTAGTTCTTATTACGGGAAAAGGTATAAGAAGTTGTGATATTACATTGAAACAATTTGGTATGGATGGGTGTTTTGACCGAATAGAAACCGACTCTTCTGAAAAGAACAGAAAATCAGAAGCAATGAAGGCCATATCATTATATTATGGCTTTAAGTCGAATGAAATGATATATGTAGGAGATGCGGTTTCTGATATCGAGGCATGTAATTCCGTAAAGATACAGTGTTTGTCAGCGGCATGGGCTGCATCGACAGACTGTGAGCAGTTAGAAAAATATAATTCCGGTTATGTCTTTAGTTCAGTTCGGTTATTACGGGATTTTCTACTTTGTTGAAGTACTAGTTTGAACCATAAAAAGGTTACTAATATAGTTTGTGGAGATAAATAAAAAACGTTGCGAAAGATGATTCGCAACGTTTTTTATTTTAAAGTGGTGCCACCAGGATTTGAAAATCGGTTTGTATAGCACTATTTCTCAATAAGTTATATCTTTATCACGATGTCAGTCCCTTGAATAAGGTTTGCACAGCTTTGCACCGTTCGACATCAGTTTGTATCTTGGGTACGATTTCTGAAGACAAAGATAAGCATTAAATACACAATTGCAATATCGATATTAATTATTTTCGGTTTAATATTTTACCCAAAAAAGCCTTGATTTTATTCATATTGGTTGAATCAGATGTAAAATCCTCTATATAACTTTCAAAAATACATTTAAATAAATCTGTTTCTTGAAAATCTACAATTAATGGACATATTTGGGATGCTAAGTTTTTAAAACAGCCTTTTGCCCAATTACGCAAATTGCCATTTTTGTTTCCAGCTTCTTCTCTTTCAACTGTTTGTATTTTTGTTGTTAAATTAAAAGATAATCTCCCATATTTACTTTCTATATTTTGTTGCAAGATATTAGAATTGGAAGTCAGCCATTCCCAAGTACCAAGTTCTGGCGTAATGGATAAGAAACTGATATTTTTTTTATTTCTTCTAAACAAGTCGATAAATGCTACATCAGCATCTGTTTTTTCAGATTTTCTTAATATTTCTCTGTAAGTATCTTTGACGTCTGCGTCAAGCATTGATTGCATTTTGTTTATAGGGTAAGATAACGTTGGATATTTTTCCATAAGTTCGACAACTTGTCTATACCCTCCAACAGGAATGACTTTACATATAAGATTGCTATTTTTTTCTTTTAAATATTTAGATAATAAATAATGCATATACCTTTGTGCCATAATATCTTCTACAAAGAAGATAAAATCTGGTTTAAAATCTTCTTCTGTAGCAATTTCTCGGAGTATATAAGCTGGATAACAGTTGTTTAAAACAGAAATCTGTCCATTATTATTTTCAAGATAGATTCTTTGTTTGGCATGCTTTATAAGCGAACTAGAATGAGTTGATATGATAACTATTAGTTTTTTATCTTTAGCTATATGTTCTAAGTAATTGTAAAATTTAACTTGCGCAATTGGATGTAAAGCTAATTCTATTTCATCAATAAGAAGAAGGCTTTTTTCTTTAATTGCCTCAATAAAATCAAGTGTATTTAATAGAAGTCTTTCCCCTAAGCTAAAATTTTGTTCAGAGTAATAATTACTCTGAGAATCTTTTATAACATACAATTTATTGTTTCTATGTAAACGGCGTTGTTTCCCTTTTATATTTTTTACTTTTATATATTTAAGATTGCGAAATTTTTCAGTCTGTAATATATCATTTAAAGGATTTATTATTTCATCACTAACTGTATTATGATGATAGTCTTTTAAATCTTTTGGTTCTTGTGCATAAAATCTTAAACCAGATGTACTCAAATATAATATATTTTGGCAAGGGAAAGTCTTAATTAAATTGCTTTTACTTTTGGGGGGTGGAACCCATCTAATTCCTGTTCGATGATAAGTAACAGATTCATTTTGTGTACTATAAATAATCTGAGCATCTTTGAAAGAATCAAAGCCGGCAGAACTTGTTCTAAGATTTCTGCTGAATGCTAGATTGTCACCTAATCTATTTAATGCAATAAGAAGTGTTGTTTTACCACAACCATTTGTTCCTGTTAACAAATATACACCATTTTTTTCAGGAAAATGAAATTCTAAATTAGTAATTGCTTTTATGTTTTTCAATGTAATTTTATACATAATATTATATTTTTAAATAGTAACCACCTGTTTTCTGTGCCCCTTTAAACTCTATCAAATCTAATCTAACTAAAGAATTTAAATAGCGTTTAGCAGTAGGAACACTTTTATTTATTAACTCCGCTATCTTAGACGAATTGAGTCCCGGATATTGTTTGATAATTTTTAGAACTTCTTTTTCTTTTGAGTTTATGGTATCATTTACAGTATCATTTACAGTATCATTTACAGTATCATGTTTGATGCTGATAGCTCTTTTAAATACTACCGTAAACATCCCCTCCGTATGAAATTCCGGTTCGGGCAGATTCGCTTCTCTCATGGCTTCCTGCATACGAGGAATACCGGATGCAACTCTTTCAACCAAGTGTATACGGGTAAATAACCCGAATATTAGTGGGTTACGTGTCATGCTTTTATGCCCGAAATTTTTAGCTACAATAGGCAAAAGTCCTCCAGGATTGGAAATCTCTACCCGGTCGTCAAACATTTCTATCATAATGCTTGCGCCTTGTTCGTAGTAATCACGGTGCGACAGGGCGTTTATAATAGCTTCTTTAAATACGGTCAGAGGGATTTCCCAAATTTCCTCTCTTGGTCCTGCTCCCTCTATTTTATAAGCTACTTGCAGTTTGCTTTCCAGCCAAGACATAGCTTGTAAATACTGTTGGTACAATGAACCTCCGAAAGTTTTATCATCTATAATATAGACTTTATTTGTTCCCTTGAAAAGAACACATCTTGTAACAGCGTGTGGAAACTTTCGTTCAGGTTGTTTTCCGAAGAACATCGCTGCTCCATTCTTTGCCGTTCCGTTCTCGGTAAATAGTTCCAAGTTCTCAAAAATTTGTTTGTCGGGTGTGGACGAACTTAGTTTGGCTTCCGTTCGGAAATCCTTTATCATCTGTTCATCTGCATCCGTGTAGATATTGAACCAATGGCAGGGGATATGGTCGAAGAAGATTTTGTTACACTCCTGAAAGAAGCTGCGCATTTCTTCGGCTGTGCGAAGTTTCTGCGAGTTCGCTCCCTCACGCACATAGATAGAACCGGAAAATATATAAGGTTTATCCTTGCCAGACGGAACATCAATCACCCAAACAGTTTTATTTCCAACATTTACGGGATACAATTCACAGTGGAGTGCAGGAGATATTTCGCTGATAGAACCTTGAATGGCAGAACGCTTATCGTTTTCTAAATTAATATCTATTACTTGCCCGTTATTATCTACTCCAATAAGCAAATATCCTCCGTCTGCATTGGCGAAAGCACATATTTCCTCTGTAAGTTCACGAACTTTTGAAGGGACACGAACTTTAAATTCTACATTGTAGCCCTCTCCGCTATCAATGAGTGGTTGTATGTTTTCTGTATTCAGCATGAATTTCAAATAATTAGAATACAAAGTTATTTATTTGTTCTGTATAACTCCATTAAGTTTTATTTTATTTGTCTTCAATCGTATCATTGGGTTATATTTATAATTTACCTTTTACAAAATTAGCTATATTGGATAACGGAACAAATAAAAAACAAGCTATTTTTGCCTTATCAATCAAGTTATTACAATTCATCATGGAAAAAGACTTTCAAATACCGACTCTGGAAGCCATAGAGTCTTTGATGGGAAAAGGACTTTATCAAATATGGAATGCTCTCTGTCTTTTAATTGAGCATAAGTATGAGATGGAACGATTGTGGAACAGTGGTGGGAGAAAATGGAAATATGAATATAAGTATCGAAGAGGTGGAAAAACTCTCTGTGCTTTATACGCTAAAGAAAATTCCTTTGGCTTTATGGTTATATTAGGTAAAGGAGAACGTGATAAATTTGAAATGTCACGAGAACTGTTCTCAAAAGAAGTACAAAGATTGTATGATGAAGCAACTGTTTATCATGACGGTAAGTGGATTATGTTTGAGTTGAGAAATACCGGATTGTTTAGTGATATAGAACGCCTTTTAGAAATCAAAAGGCTACCAAACAGAAAATCATTATCTTAAAGAAGTATTTTTCTTTATTATCATACTTTTGAATTTAAAATGAGCAAGAGATATTGTCAAAGTTGCGGTATGCCACTTCGTTTTGATATGGAAGAATGGCTGGGAACTAATTTGGATGGTTCTAAAAGCGATACATTCTGTTACTACTGTCTGAAAGACGGGAAATATACAGTTGACGTGTCGATGCACGAGATGATTGATATTTGGCTTAAATACGTAAATAAATACAATATGTATGCCCATACAGTTTATTCTCCCGAAGAATTGAAAATGATATTGGAGAAAAGACTGCCGACACTCAATCGGTGGAAACAAAAACAAGATACGAAGAATGTTCATAACCAAGCTATTCAAAGTATAGTTAATTATATTAGCAATCATCTGTTTGAAGATTTTGATATAATTACATTGTGCCAAAAGTGCGGAATGTCAGAATATCATTTTAGAAGGGTATTCAAATTTATTGTCGGTGAAAATATAGGAAATTACATACAACGACTTAGATTGGAATATGCTGCACACTTATTGACTTCAACCGAATATACATTATCCCGGATAGCGGAACTGGCAGGTTATCAAAACAAATACAGTATTGCAAAAGCATTCAAGAAGCATTTTGGAGTTTCAACATCCTTATTTAAAGAAAGATTTACACCTCGAAAACGAAATGCACATACAGCGCTAACTCCCAGAATAATAATGATTAATAAAATGTTTGTTTCTTGTTTGGAAGTGGGGAAAGCATACGAAAATAAGTTTCAATATAAGATGGTATGGGATAAACTGTTGTATTATGCAAGGTTCAATAGGATAGACAAAAAACACACGAACTTTGTCAGTTTAAGTTTGGATAATCCGGCAATAACACCGGAAGATAAATGCCGTTTCTATGTAGGTATAATTATGAATGATATACCGGATGCCAAATTGAATACTGTACAAATCCCTAATGGACGATATGCTATATTCCGGCATATAGGTAGTTATGATTTCTTATGTGATTTATATAGAATAATTTATGAAGAATGGTTTCCTGATAGTCAGTACTATCCCCAAAACACATTTAGTTTTGAGGTGTATATAAATTCTCCATGTGATACAGATGTGCCGGAATTGATAACTGACATATATATACCTGTCTTAAAGAAAAAAATATTCACTGATATTAAATAATATAGTATGGGAAAGATTTCAGAAATCGCACTGTTTCAACAATCTGAAACGTATGCATTAGTTGTGGAAATACGTACTACTGTAAAAGAAATAGCTATGGTTATTGGCAGAAGCTTTATGGAAATAGAAACGTTGTTTAAAGAACAAAATGCTGTAATGGCAGATGTTCCTTTTGTGGAATATCTTAATTTTGAATCCATGTCAGAAGGTATTCACATGATTATTGGATTCAAATCAGCTAAAGTCCTGTGTGGAAAGGGGAACATAAGAGCGATTACCATTCCGGGCAGAATAATAGTATCTTGCTTACATAAGGGGAACTATACTGAATTAGCTTCTTTGTATCGTGAGATGCAGGAATGGATTGCGGCTAAAGGTTATAAATCTTCAGGAGCATCGATAGAATATTATTATAGTAAGCCGGGAACTTCAGAAGAAGAACTGGTTACTAAGGTTGAAATGCCAGTTTTGTAGGCATCTCATAAAATCTATTGTTAAACATTCATCTAAAGCTGTTTATTTGGCGGCTTTAATATTCTGATATGAAAAATTTATTAGAACAGAGATTTTTCCGGCTATTGTCGGAATGCTCGCAGCGCAAAGTTTCTGTTTTCGAGTTGGCAGAAGCTATTGAGGAATTGGCTATGCATGTAGCCAATTTTGGTATCAACGAACAGGATTACAGCGTTTTACTCCGATATTTTTCCTTTGGTTTACATCGTCTTAAATCGTACCGTATGCGGTTTGAGCAAGAAAAAAATGCCCTATTTGCATTTAATTGATGAAGCGATAGGACTTCTAAACACCGAAATACGCCTTATCGAATGGCGTATCAAATACACGGAACAACTACAACAACGTGCTAATAAGCAATTCCTTTCCCCTCTTTTTCTCGCTGACAAAACAACCCTTATCAACATTATGGAAATGGTAAGCGGTCTGTTCCTCTCCAAAAGCATCATATATCAGAACGGAAAGCCTGCCTATTGGGTGGACTTATCCAAAGGGGTTGAATGGCTGTTCAATATCAAGATAGGCGATTGTTACCAAAAGCATGAGGACGTGATAAAGCGAAAGCCGGGCAAACTGACCGAGTTTCTTAATGGACTGGCAGACTTTATCCGAAAGGAACATGACAAAAAGGATATACACCAGTTCCCCGTTTACCTCACGCAGTAGCATATCATCTACCTTGTAGTCACGTTTAACCAGTTTCATGAGATGTTTAAGGCAATTATCGTAATGTCTTACGGTGATGTTGGCATAGTCCGTTCCGATTAGCTTTCGACAGTTGTCGTTATGCTCCTTGAATATACAATGTCTTGAAAGTTTCGTCCTTTCCCTGATAACGGTTCACTATGGCACGTGCGGAGATAATCTTTCCCTCCGGTTCCAAGTTTTTGTAAATCTGATAGAATTTCACACGCAGGACGTCAATGTAATAGTTAAGTTCTACTGAATTTAGGTCTTTGCCTGTCGATTTCTCTTTTTCCTGCAGCCAAAGTGGGACTTTTATGCTCCGCTTTAGTTGAAGTTCCACGTATAGGCGGTCATAAGTGACACGCACACACACGGATGCTTCCCCGTTTTTTAACAGTTTGCTACGCTTGATGAAGAACGACATGCTGAATCGTTTTTACGTTGATCCCACAAATTTTGCCTATTTCTTGGAAAAGAAAAATCCCCGAATTCCTTTGAAATTCAGGGATTTACATCGTTTTTCTTTCTTGAAAAGTGGTGCCACCAGCAAGAGAACTGTTATCTTCTCTATGTTGATTATCACCGTTTTATAGTTTCTTCCATTTGGAAATCCACATGATTTAGCACACGATTATGTTTTATCGTTTTGCTCGCTATAAGAACGATCCTATTTTCAAATATCTCATCATTTCAATATCGTTTGGGATCCTCCTTGCAGAGTTACCAAGTTGATATTTAAAACTTTATATTTTTTAGCTTCAAGCATATCCCATGAATTATCCCACTGATTTGCTACGTGCTTTTGCGGTAATTTGCTCATGGAGAATACAGAAATCAAAGATAGTCGTTTCTCTTGAATTTACAAAAATAGAAAACTGTTTTTATTTAATCGTCACCAGCAAAAGAACTGTTCTTTTCTTTCTGTTGATTGTCATAGCATTACAATTCTACTCATTTAGATATCTATAAATTTAGCATACGATTCTCTTTTTTTGCTAAAATGTCAAATGAACTAATTCTTCTATTATAATTCTAATATCTGATTTTAACTTATCCAAATCTGGCTTTCGAGCGTTAAATCGTCTATTATGGGCACTTAAATCTCCATATTTTTTTATTTCTGGAAGTGCTTTCTGAGCATTTCTTGATATACTCCATAATCTAGTTTCTGCCAATAAACAAGAAATTAAATCCGATAAGAAATAGAAATTTTGAGTTTTAGGATCTTTAATTTTATCTTGTTCTTTATGTTTTTCAAATAATTCTATTATTAATGTTTCTATCAGTTTCCGGAGCAAGACTAATGATGCATCATAAAAACCGTAATCGTAACATTGCACAGCTTGCTTTCCACATATTTCAATATATCCTCTAGTATTTTCTAATAGTACTAAAGGAAATAAATCATTTGTTGGCATAGTTGCAATAGTATCACCTATATTTTCTTTAATAGTATTATTCAAACTACGTTCTAGTAAGTATCCTTTTTTCCCTTTTAGAAAAAATCTAGATACACCTTTTGATTTATTTATCAGATAAGCAGATACATTCGAATATGGGGCTATTTGTAATTCAGAAAAACACTTAACAATATCAGTTCCTGTGAAATATTCCTTTTTCATTTCATTAATTACAAAATACGCCAAGTATGGTATTTTATCTGCTGGTGATAAATTGTCGAAATCTTTAACTCGACTGACAAATGACTCCAAGTTCATAAATTTCAATACTGTTCTACTTTATTTTCACCTACTGTTGTTATAGTAATATTATTCATATCAGATGAATCTATCCAAGCTTTTCTTTTACTTGTATCTGCTATATTTTGATAAATATTAGTTGGGAATTTAACTCCTAAATCTTTGTAGCAAGAATAAATATGGTCAGGTGTTATATTTTCTAATAAGAGGATTTTTTGCATGTAGTAAATAAAATATACGTTATAATCCATGCCATTACTCGGATTGTACTTTGCTATAAAATTCTTCAGTGATAATTTGTCTTTTGGGGATAAATTCAAATCTTTAACAATGTTATAAACTCTTTTCGAGTTAGCCTTATTAATGTTTGAATTGGAAGTTGAAGATGATTTTCCGGGTGTCCATTTACATGTAAGGTTATCATCAAAAACTTCAGATAAATATTCTTCAGCTTTTTCTATCCCTGCTTGACATAAAGAACATTTTCCGTTAGATATATCTATCATTGCTTTATTTCTAGATAACCACTTTCTGTAGTTACCGTCATATAAATGTTGAGCTGAAATAAAACTATTTAAAATATCTCTATCTATATATTTTTCTCCAGAATTATACTTATATAAGAGGAATAGAAGTGTTAATCTTCCTGCATAATCTGCTTTTGATTGTGCCTTTAACCGTTTCTCATGTAACAAAATTTGTTCATCTCTAATCTGAAATATTTTTTCTAATAATGAAGATGTGTTTTGTTTAGGTTGTTCGCATTCTGGATTTTCTGCATGTATTGTGTCAATAGCAATAATATCGGTGTTATTATCATTTTCCTCTGTATGTTCAGAAATTAAAACCTTTTTATTAGTAGGAATGAAGGGTGATATTACATCTACAATATTACATGCGGTTGTATCAGTAAATACAGCTTTAAATCTTCGTCCATTGGCATCTTCGCTAAATTCAACTTTATTGAAGATACTCTCAGAATGATTATTAGTATGTATTTCACTGCCGCAGAAAACGCAAATAGATGCATCTTTTAATAATGCTTTGCCACATTCTTGGCAAACAATTTGATTTCTGCATTTATGGCAAAATTTGGCTCCTTCTGGAAGCTCCTGATTACATATTGGGCAATTCATCTATAGATTTTAGTTTTAAATGGTTGATTTTTTTCTTTGCAAACATTTGAATGTTGCAAAAAACACGTACAAAGATACGAAGAAAATGAGAATTAAAAGATTATTTGTCAAAAACATATTCTAGAAACTAACTATTGTATCCAAAGAAGCATCTATCTTATACTATTGGTATCTAATTTGTATAAAAACAGAAAAGTACTTGTTACAATGATTATATTGTGTATTAGAAATTATGAATTTTAGTGAACTCGACCCCGTTCTTTGTGGCGATCTGTATGGCGCCATCTGCCAGCTTTAGCACGCCAATCGGCTACCGGACCAATCTGATCGTGCAAGATATCGGTGGTTAAATGAAGCATCATGTAGTTCCAAAGAAATGAATTCATAGGTATTTTATGTTATCAACTAAACATTTTATATAATATAAAGAGTTCTATTGGTGAAAATATTTTTTTCAAGGGATGAGACGGGAGTGGCAATAATATTATCTACTGTCAGGCAAACAAGCGATTTACGATACTTGAAACGTTCCATCAGGTAACGGTCTATATCGTTTCTTAGTTCTTGGTATTCAATCATCGTCTTATCCCTTTCTTCTTTTTCTTCTTACGTTTCTGTGCTTGTAAATCTTCTGCTAATGTTGCATCGTAGTTGTTACCATCTATCAGTGAAAAGATAGACAAGAGAGAATCGCCGTTTCTGCTATCTGACTGATTAAAAGAGTGTTTATTATCTTGTTTGCTATCAGGGCTATAAGAGATCATGTTTTCTTTTTCACTGGATTGTTGAACATCTTTTTTATTTTCGCCAGTAAAATATTGTTTTGGTTCTTTCAATATTTGTTCTTGCATTTTTAGTTTGTCTTCGATGTTGCCGTTTTTCATGATGTTAGCATATTCAAAGGATTCAGATAATTGGCGGTTGTAGCCGAACAACTTATTAAATCCCTGTTCTGCCCGTTGGAATAGGTTCACACGGTCAAAACCACCCGTAACCGTTCCTTTTTCGGTGTTCTTGTGATTGGTAAGCGGTGATAGCTTCTTTTGGTTTGATTGGTCTTTACGGCTTACAATCAAATGACAGTGCATATTCAGCTCATTATCGGAACGGCTGCGGTTGAAATGGATTTTCCCATAAAATTTTATATCCGCTTCGGATAGTTCTTTGTTGAAGTTCTTCGCATATTCAGGAATAAATACTTCTCGGATATATCGTTTCATGGCTTTGGCTTGTTCCTGTTCGGTGTTTCCCATTGCCCTAAGCTCGCTTTCTGATGGGCTGACGTGGATAGCGAAAAACTTGGCATCTGTTTTTAGGAGTTGCCCGATATTGGTATCTATATCTTTTATAACCTGTGATTTATAGATATTATCATCCGTCAGGTTGAAAAAGCCATCGGTATAAATACCTTGCTGCATCCGTTCCCTATCTTCATGCTCCATGTACGAAGCTAATTGCCGGCTACTTCCAGCATTGTTATATGTTCCTGCCGATGGTGGGGCAAAATCTATGTGCATGGTTTTATGTATTTATCAAATTGATGATTTCCGCTTTTAGGTTTTCTTTCCGTTTACCATCCATTACGCCACAAGCGGATAACTCCGAATAGAGTTGCATCAGTTGAAACAACTTCTTATAATCACTTTGGTGTATCTGATATAGTGCGTTAAGTTGCTTTCCCTGCTGGTTGATTACATCAGCGTGCTTTCCGAACTGCTCACTTACTTTTTGTAGTACGGCTGTTTGTTTTCCCTGATTAGATTCTAATTGAGAAAGAATAAGCGTTTCTAACGTCTTGCCGATAGTATTAAACCGAACGGCAATAGAATTGGCGGTTCGTATCATGGGATTCAGTTGCTCTTCCTCATAGTGACGGATGAAGCGGATAATATCATCCTGTCTCTTATTTATTTTCGCCAGTTCCGATTTTACGGATTCAGGAGCTTCGGATGGGTTGATATGTGCCTTATCTATATACCCGAAAGCCAACTTTACAACTTCACTCTTTTTCAGTGAATAGCGTTTGCATATCTTCTCTACTAAAGCTGCCGCTTCCTTGTCTATGGAAATGGTGGTGAATATCGTTTTGCGACTGTTATTTGGCATAGTAATTACTTTTTTATAGAAATATGAATAGATAAATACCTGATAATAAGCATTGAAAAGAAAATGTTTATTACAGGTGTCATTACAGCGTGTTCTTGTAACACGCTAAAGCCGAAGGCTTTGCCCCGCAGGGCAAGAGGGAAGAACAGGACTTGTCCAGTTCCCTCTTGCTCAATTTTGCAAACGAGCAAAGCCGAAAGGCGTAGCTGTTTCTGCTAAATTGGGGTGATAGTACAAGGAAGGAGCAGTAATGCTTCATTCCTAAATTTGCTACCTTTTGCTTTCACGGCTGATTCTCTAATTGATTGGCTTTTTCAAACTGTTTGTAGCTTTGGAAATCAGCACGTTCACGAACGAAAGACCGAATATCACCAGCACGGTAATAAGTTTTCTTTCCGATGGTAAAGAAAGGTAGTAGCCCGCTTACCCTATAACGTTGAAGAGTTCGGAAAGATACTTTCAGAAGAAAGGCTAAATCCTGATTATCGAGTATCTTTTCATTATCATCTAATACTTTATCGGTATTGATTAGGGATTTTAAATCTTTCCCTATTTCAGTGAGTTTCTTGGATAGCTTCTCCATCCATTTTTCAAAGTTTTCGTTGTCTATATACATTTTGCTTCATTTTTTGGTGATACATTATGAATGTCAATCGATTGATGATGCAAAAATCGGCAGAATGGAGAATCAGAAAAAGAGGAGTAGTTACCTACTCCCCTGAAAATAGAATTCAAATAGTTGTAAATGAGAAAATTATAAAACCATTTTGTCTAATGTTTATTAGATCGTTTACGGGCTTCTTTGTTAATTGCATTCTTTAAAGCATCTAATGTTTTGGTCAGATTGAATGGTTTACGCATAAAAATAGCATCCAGTTTATCGTATATACTTCCAAATCTCAAATTGAAAAGGACTTCAAAACCGTGAGCTAAACGAACTAATGGGACGGGCTTTCCGTCTTTTCCGACTACTTCGCCTAAAAAAGATAACCCTATTACTATTTCAGCAATACCAATAATCCCCAAGTCCTTTGATTTAGGGATTACGTATAGATCTGATTCGAATGTTGGTGAGATAGGTGAAACAAATGATTCAGGATGCTTAATTTTTAGACTTAATAGTTCCAATTCTACATTGATAATAGCTAGCACTTTATGCAGATAAGAATTTTTAAGCGCATTTTTCCCCCTGCTCGCACTGATATAGCTCTTTTAAGGGTGCTATCTCAATACGAGTGAGATTCAGCATCCGAAAGATGTTGGAGTTATCTTTTGAATTGCCAATTGTTGCTATGCACCTGATAAATTCGTCATAAGCGTCTTGCATTTCTGTGTCAGTTACTTTTTGTGAGGAATCAGTCAATAAGATGATAATCCTCGTTTTTGATAAATCATTCATAAGCATGAAGTGTTTAATAATTAATGAGTATTAATAATCAGACTAAAGTCTGTTACATGTTGCTGAATGATTTCTGTATATCTTTAAAACATGAATCCAATCTTTATTGAAATAGCATTATGGCTTAGCTTCTCTGCAAACTCGGCTGTAAACAATGATTGCTTTTGCGTTTTCAGTCGTTCAAATTTCTGGGATTCATATCCTAAAGCCAAGAATAACTTCTTACTTTTACAAATAGAATATTCTACCCCAGCAGACGGATTCAGATAAAAACCTCCATTAGCATTTTTATTCGGTGCAAAACTATATCCAACGCCACATTCTATATAAGGAGTGAACTTTCTAGGTTTTATGATTAAAAACTTTGTATCGGCAAATAACGGGATCAGAACTTTCTCATAAATAGATAATCCTGTCCCGACACCGACAGAGAACCGTTTGTTGATGGCATAATAACCCAGAACCTGTAATGAAAAAGGAGTAGCTGCTGGCTCGCTCATGTCAATACCTGTTCCTACACTTGTTGCAAAAGTGAAGTGTTCTTTCTTTTGGGCTGTCGCCATTGCAACAGTACAGCTTGCTATAATTAGTAGAATAATCTTTTTCATTGGATCGTTACAGTTATGCGTTTTACAATGTGTAAAGCTGTTGTAAGCCCGGATGTATCTTCATTAATCTCTCCCGAACTTCCATCTGGACTACTATGCCCGATCAAATTTGCTTCAAATGATTTTTCTCCTGATAATAAATCGACATTGGCAGTATATACAATCGCTGGTTGTCCACTTCCTTCTTTACCACCAGAATAGTTGCTTTCTCCTTCTTTGGCTAATTTGGGAAAGGCTTCATTGAAATCGGTAGAGTGATTGATTTCTATTTTTACCACAAATTTCTTTAGTGCTGTTGTCGGACTTAATTTGATATCAAAACTTCCATGTGGGGTTGCCCCTGATATGCCATCTGTTAATGGTTCTTTCTTTGTGGGCAAATAAAGTCCATCATCGTATTTTATTCCACGTGAATAACACCAATGAGGTAGAGCTTCTTTTCGTCGGTTTCCTCCCGATGCTTGCCAAGATTGAGTGGCGATCTTATGAGTTACATAGACCGTTGAAAGATAATTCCCTTGTGTATCTTCCAACCAGACAGCAATTTGAGGTGGGTTCTTTTTGTTGATACCTAAGAACAAAGGAAAGTCATGCAGCCATTGTTCACCCTGTTCGATACATACCTTTACATCTCCTTTCTCATACTCAATCAATTCCTGTTGGCAGGAACAAAGGCTGACAAGCCATAAATAAATCAATGTCAATCCCATTTTATTCATATTAGTTTTATTAAATTGTTATTTTATCATTGTTACTAACCGGGAACATAGTAAGCAAAAAAATATTAGACTAGTAATGTTTCAATCTTTTTACGGGGAGAATAAGGGATTTGCTTTGCATAACCAATTCTCATTATTAATGTTGGGTGTTCCTTATTGACAGGTAATTTCTCTCGTAAGTCAAAAGCTAATGCCGCAACTTCACACGGCTGATTCAAAAAAGCATAAGAAATCCCGATCTCAGTTACTTTTAACAGAAAGCGTTGGAGTGTTCGCCCCAAGTTAATCCACTCTTCAATTGTATCTCGTTGTGTGGCGCATACAACAAAATGCGAGGAAGAATCTATTTTCTTTCTATCCGATTTGTTTTGCGCATTAGGTTTTAAGAATAAGCTAACTATGGGACGTGCTAATATTCTAGGAAGTGGTGGATTTCCAAAAACCAAATAACTTAGCCCGTTATGTGTAGCCTCAACTTGTTTTTTATTAAACCTCATCCACGAAAGCAATTCATTTTTGAAAGCAATGTCAGCCATTTGAATTTCATTCCCTTTCATTATGTATTGGGTTATTGTATTTGCAAATGGCGTATTTATTTCAGTAAAGTAGAATTGAATACCATTTTCTTTTGGAATGGATTGAAGTTGTTGTAGAATTCCATCTGATATTTTATTGCCATTATAGATATTGCGGTTTGTCTGTCGTTTCTCAATTTGATGGAATAGGGAATCTTCAATTGTGAGAGCATTTTTCGTTAATTCAAGAATAATTACTTCTATACTGCATTCTATTATATGGGTAGTGTAACCGAAATAGCTGGCAGCGATGCATAAGTTTTCAACAGCACAGCCTAAGCTAATAAATAACTCACGATTGTTTCTATCAACGACAGGTAACGCTACATCTAAGTTGGGGAGAACCGTAATAGTACTGTCCGTAATATGAAACTTCCAAGGCTGTGTGTTATGTCCCGAAGGAGCTTTAGAAGCATAACTGGCTATTTGTATGAAATCAGTTTTCATCTTGAAATACCTTATTTATTAAAACTTCAATTCCTTCGTTTATCTGTTCCCATCCTGAATTCTCATTCAAAGGAATGCCATTGTAAACCGGACAAAAATCTTCCAGCATTACCAAATAAGTAATTGATGCTGTCAGCATAGAGGCTATCGCTGCAATTTCCTTTTGGGGATGTCCTGTTAGTTCGCTTACTTTCTTTACAAGGTCTATTCCTACTTTTTCCCGTTGCTCTCTTAGCTTTACAATCATATCATTATTACAAGATAATTCCCAGCGATAAAGCCTTTTCAAAGTAGGATTATTCCTTAATTGCTCAATCTGTCCTTGAAACATACTTTTCACGAATGCAGGTAGTTTTTCACGGCTGGGATATTCAAGAGGGAAATTGATCCAAAAATCATGTTGCCGTATGTAAGCAGCCATAAGTCCCTCTACCGAACCAAAATAACGGTATATCAATATCTTTGAAACACCTGATTGGGTAGCTATAGCGTTAATGCCGATTTTTTCGAAGCCATCTTCGGCAATCATTTTACCGATAGTATCTAGCAACCGCTTTTCGGTAGCTTCCCGATCTCTTTCTCCTGTTATGCTTTTTCCTTTCATTTTACGTGTTGTTACTATTCGGGAACAAATATATGTTACTTGTCGGAAACATGCAAATAATATGCTTGGTAAATTTGCAGTGGTAGAAAGTTTTTTGCTATCAAGCCAATGCTGAACTTACTATGCCATCCTTAGACAGTTTAGAAAACGGCTCTTGATTCTTCTTTCATTTGCTGGTGAAATAGAATCAACACGTTTTATAAACCATTTAAAAGTAAAAGTATGGAGGTAGTAACCATTGAAAAAAGAACATTCTTGTATATCTGCGAGAGGTTCACGGAGTTTGCTAAACGAATAGAAAGTTTGTGCAATACTCATACTCAGGAAGTCGAAAACTGGCTGGATAGTCAGGAAATGTGCCTGTTGTTAGGTTTTAGTAAACGAACGCTGCAATATTATCGAAGTAGTGGGCGACTGGCTTATTCTCAAATAGGAAGCAAGATTTATTATAAGTCTTCTGATGTGGAAAGAATTATTGCGGATAGTGAAACACAAAATCAATCACTCAAACAAGCCACGCCTTATGAAAAGAACTAAAGAAAATTATCCGTCTTTCAACCTGTTTTCCATTGTTGGCACATGGGAAAGCATTAATCTGAATCCTACGGTTATCATCTACCGGAACGACAACGATTATCTTCTCTCTATTATCTATGTATCGGAAACCACCAAACAGGCTTCACCTGCCACTTATGAAATACAGAAAGAAGGTAGTCTGTATTTTATAGCTCCTGCTCCTAAACGGTTTTATATAGATTATGATCCAGTGAAAGATGTGCTTAATCTTTCATCACTTGGTGACTATCTGCGAAACTAATCAATCAACCAGCCAATTATCTAATTGATTAGCCATCTAGTCATCTTGAAATCAATGTTTCATACTTCAAAAAATTAATGTTTAAAGTTACTGAATCGTGCAGAATAGCAGGAATTAAACGATAAGACAATCAACGACTTATGATACAATTCGTGGACACTTTTTTCGAGACTAAAATTGTCCACGATTTAGCACTACGGAAGTGCGTAATTCTGCCCAAAATATGCGGATTAGGGGAAAAAGAAAATCCCTGAAATGTTTAATTTTCAGGGATTTACCAAATTTGAAGTCTTTTAAAAGTGGTGCCACCAGGAATCGAACCGGGGACACAAGGATTTTCAGTCCTTTGCTCTACCAACTGAGCTATGGCACCTTTCTTGTTTGCGGTTGCAAAGGTAGTGAAAGTTTTTGATTTTGCAAACCTTAGGGTAATAAAAAACACTGATAAAAAGCTATTCTGCTTATTATCAGTGTTTTTCTTTCGGAATTTTTTATTTATTTTCCTGTAGTGGATTCCATCCCTGAGCTTTTAACTCGAATTCCTGACCATCGCGTGTGATCAGTGCGCAGCCTAATTCGGGCTTTGTAATATGTCCGATCAGGCGGACACCTTCCATTTCCGATACTTTTTCGTGATCGGCAATGGGAACAGTGAAAAGAAGTTCATAATCTTCACCACCGTTCATGGCACAGGTGGTGAGGTTCATATTGAACTCTTCTGCCATAACTGCAGTTTGATAATCGATAGGGATATGCTCTTCGTAGACACGGCAACCTGCTTTACTTTGAGTACATATATGCAATAGCTCCGAAGAAAGTCCGTCAGAGATATCCATCATAGAAGTCGGAACGATATTTGCGGCGGACAGTTTCTCAATAATGTCTTTGCGGGCTTCTGGTTTGAGCTGTCGTTCCAACAAATACTCTTTTCCGGAGAAATCCGGCTGAGCATCCTGTTCGCCTTTAAAGACTGCTTTTTCGCGTTCTAACAGTTGCAGCCCCATATAGGCGGCACCTAAGTCGCCACTGACACAGATCAAGTCGGTATCTTTGGCGCCATTACGGTAAACAACTTTATCTTTGTCGGCTTCACCAATACAAGTGATACTGATGGCAAACCCTGTCAAAGAAGAGGTGGTGTCACCACCTACAATATCGACTTTATATTGTTGGCATGCCAGACGGAGTCCGGAGTAAAAATCATCCATATCTTCCACACTGAAGCGTTTGGAGAGAGCAAGTGAAACTGTAATCTGTTTGGGCGTTCCATTCATCGCATAGATGTCGGAGAAGTTAACCACAGCAGATTTGTATCCCAAATGCTTTAACGGCGTGTAGGTTAGGTCGAAATGTACACCTTCCATCAAGAGGTCGGTAGTCACCAACACTTGCTTGTCGGCAGGATAGGAGAGGACGGCTGCATCGTCGCCTACTCCATATTTGCTAGATTCATTTTCTAATTTAATTCCTTCGGTGAGATGCTTGATCAGTCCGAATTCACCTAAGGTTGCTATCTCTGTTCTCATATATCTTATTTTATGATAAGGAAGTATCTATGCACGGTTTATCAGTTCGCGCATGATGGTGGTCATCTTCGGTTGGGCAGCATCGGCTGCTTTCTGAACTTCTTCGTGTGATACTTCTACAATCTTTCCTTCTACCCCAAGATCTGTTACGACAGAAATGCCGAAAACTTTGATACCGCAGTGGTTGGCTACAATCACTTCGGGGACAGTAGACATTCCTACCGCATCAGCTCCTAAGATATGGAACAGTTTGTATTCTGCAGGTGTTTCGAATGTGGGTCCCTGTGTACCGATGTATATCCCGTGTTGTACTTTAATGCCTTTTTCTGCTGCAATGGCATCTGCCTTGCGGATCAGTTCCTTATCGTATGCCTCGCTCATATCCGGGAAACGGGGGCCGTACGGGATGTTTTTACCACGTAACGGATGTTCGGGGAAATAGTTGATATGATCAGTGATAATCATCAGATCACCGATTTCGAATTCAGGATTGGTGCCGCCACTAGCATTGGACACAAACAATGTTTTGATACCCAGTTCACGCATCACGCGTACCGGGAAAGTCACTTCTTTCATAGAGTAACCTTCGTAGTAATGGAAGCGTCCCTGCATTGCCATAATCTCTTTATTACCCAATTTACCGAAAATAAGCTTACCGCTGTGCCCTTCTACGGTAGACACAGGAAAGTTGGGGATATCTTCGTACTTTATTTCATACTTTTCGGTAATTTCGTTTGCCAGACTGCCAAGTCCGGTTCCCAGAATGATTGCTGTTTCAGGACTTGTGTGCATCTTTCCTTTCAGGAAGGCTGCCGTTTCTTGTATTTTCTCTAACATAGCCAATAATGTGTTGGTTAAAATTATCTTGTTGATTTTGTAATATTTCTACTTCAATGGGTAGGGCATAAATAAATGGTTTCAGCCCATCATCCAATTCCTGATGGCATATCAGGCGTGTCGCGTCTTTTTCGGTTGTGACAATCAGGCGTTGCCCTTTTCTTAATTTACCGAATCTCTCTTTTATTTGCGCCAAGTCTCGCTGGCTGAAATTATGATGATCACTAAAAGCGAGTAAGTCGATGTTCCGTGTATGTATTTCCAATTCACGGATGATCGTATCGGGAGATGCAATACCGGTAATTAGCAGTATCTGTTCCTCTGTCTGTAAAGAGGATAATTTTCTCTCTTGTACAGTGGCACAATCGGGAAAGACTGCCCGCAGGTTTCCGTATCGGAAAGACGAGAAATATAACTGCTGGTAGGGGAACAGATTCAACCTTTTCGTAATAATATTGTAGTCAATAGGTTTGATATCCGGCGGACATTTGGTTACGATGACTATCTGTGCCCGATTTTTGCCTTGTGCAGGCTCCCGTAAGCGTCCCGCAGGCATCAAGGTGTCATCGCAGAACAGACGGTGATAATCTGTCAGAAGAATATTTAGTCCTGCTTTCACGTATCGATGTTGAAACGCATCGTCCAACAAGATAACTTCGACCGGAGGCTCTTTAAGTGTGAGTAACTTTTCGATGCCATGGCAGCGGTCTTCGTCAACTGCTACCTGGATATCGGAGAATTTCGATTGTATTTGATAAGGCTCGTCGCCAATACTGCGGGCGTCACTTTCTGCTGTTGATAGTACGAATCCTTTGGTATGGCGCTTGTACCCCCGGCTTAATACAGCCACTTGGAATTCATCATGAAGCAACTTTATCAGATACTCTGTGTGCGGCGTTTTACCCGTACCGCCCACTGCGATGTTCCCGATACAAATAATAGGAACATTAAAACTCTTTGACTGAAGTTTTCCCCAGTCAAAGAGTTTATTTCGTAATGCTACTCCTGCTCCATATAACCATGAAGCCGGATATAGCCATTTATGTATCTTGATAGAGTTTTCTTCCATGCAGTTTGCTATTTCACATTCAGTTCAAACGGAACGCGTGCTTGAATCATGGCGCGTTCTTTTATATTTTTCAGCAGGCTGAAATCTTTATAATAGTCTCCCAGTTGACTTTTCAGCACTTGGGATTCTACATAATTACCGGGTTGGACATCAAGCAACGTAGACAGAATATCCTTTTTGGCAGGATAGGATATAATGGTGTATCCTTTTAAATCGGCTTTTTGTGCAGCTATTTCCAGTGCTTTACCTATTCCACCCAATTCGTCTACCAATCCGATTTTTTTAGCCATCTCTCCGGTCCATACACGTCCTTCAGCTATTTTCTCAATTTTATCTTTAGACATATGGCGTCCCTCGGCACAACGACTTACAAATAAATCATATCCTTGGCCGATCATCATCTGTAGCAAAGCTCTTTCATCGCTGTTTACCGGGCGCATCAGATTGCCGAAGTCTGAGAATTGATTAGTTTTTACTACATCGTATGTCAATCCGATTTTTTCGGTTAATCCTTTAGCGTTCGGAATCATGCCGAAGATTCCAATAGAACCCGTCAGAGTGGTTGGCTCGGCTATGATACTGTCGGCAGCACAAGAGATATAATATCCACCGGATGCGGCATAGTCGCCCATCGAGACGATGACCGGTTTCTTAGCCTTCAGCTCTTTTACGGCATGCCAGATCTGTTCGGACGCAAAAGCACTTCCTCCCGGAGAGTTTACGCGTAATACAACAGCTTTTACATCGTCATCTTCTTTCAGTTTACGCAGGTCACGAATCATTTTGCTACCTATAATACCTTCATCAGACGCTGCTGATCCGGCATAATCGGTTATCTCACCGGAAGCATAATAAACAGCCAGAATATTCCCGCTCTTGTCTTTAGGAACATTCTTTTTAATGTTAACCATCTCTTCGAGTCCTAAGATGGGCAGGCGATCGTCCTCGTCGATTTTTACAAGTGTTTTCAAATAGTCGCGTACGTCATTTTGATAAATCAGCGTGTCGGCCAGTCCGCATTTTACGCTTTCGTCTGACGGATAGAACATCAGCATGCGGTCAGCATACATATTCAGTGAATCTTTTCCTATTTTACGTGAAGCGGAAACACCATCCAATATTTGATTCCAGATAGAACCGATGAAAGCTGTAACCTGCTCTCGGTTGGCTGGAGACATCTCTGTGGCGGTGAAAGGCTCCACTGCCGACTTGTAAGTACCTACCTTGAATACCTGCATCTCAATTCCCAGTTTCTGTAATAGATCTTTATAGAAAATAGGTGCTGAAGCGAGTCCGCGCCATTCGATCATGCCTTTGGGGTTGAGCATCACCTTGTCGGCAACACTCGAAAGATAATAAAGTCCTTGCGTATAATTGTCGCTATATGCTACGACAAATTTGCCACTCTCCTTAAAGTCATCCAATGCTTTACGTATCGCCTGTAGCGAAGCGTACGAAGCATCCAGCCATGAGGCTTGTATATAAATGCCCTTGATGTTATCATCTTCTTTAGCTTTCTTGATTGAAGCCAGTATATCGTCCAGTCCGTATGTATCGGCTGTTTCACCGGTAAATTTACCCAGTAAACCTTCTAAACTCTCCTGAGTGCGCTCAACCAGTGTACCTTTCAAGTCGAGCATCATCACAGAATTCTTCTTTACCACAGTTTCTGTATCCGATGACGAAATGATTCCGACAAGCGTTACGACTCCGATAATGAATAAAACAATGCCCGATAACACGATGCCGGTCACTGTAGCAAGCGTAAATTTAAAGAAATCTTTCATTGTACATATTGTTTTTATGCCAGCTCTTTTAAAGCTAACAAAGATAAATAATTGAGTTGAAATTCATCCCATAAGTCGCATAGTTTTTTGTTTTGTCACGGTTGCGACATATAAAATGTGAATATTTGAGTATAACCGGGGAGTAAAGGAGAAGTTATTGTATGGAGATAAACAATAAAAAGAGGAAACAGCCTCAGGTGGGGTATTTCCTCTTTCTATTTCTGAAGAAACTAATATTTATTTCTTAAGAAACGATTCTTTCATTCTGGCAATGTCAGTCAGATAATCCTGTAGGTCTTGTTCATGCTCTTCTTCTTCAGCTAAAATATGCTTTGCGATGTCGCATGTAGTATAGTCTTTACCGTTTGTAAAGTTAGCAATCTCCTGATAACGGAGAATAGCGCAACGTTCGGAAGAGACGTTCTGATTTAACAGGCTGACAGAATCAAATGCTGTTGGAGAATCGTATTTACAACGAGCCAGTTCAAACCATTTTTTCGGATCGAGTACCGGAACTCCTTCCAATTCTATGATTCGGTCAGCAATCAATTGTGCGTGATGACGCTCCTCTTCAGCATGTTCTTCGAATTCCCCTTGTACATCAGCGCGCATAGCACCTTCTACTACCAATGCACCTACCCAATATTGATAGTATGCCAACCATTCTTCAGATAATGCAGCATTCAGCTGATCAATCAAACTTTTTACATCGAGCTTTCCTTGCAGGATTTTTACACTTTCTTTAGCCATAATTCTTTTGGTTTAGGTTATAAAAATTAAGTTGGTTATGTAACATGGGGTAGGGGATTTTGTTTTCTGAAAGGGTGATTTTAACAGGAAGACATTTGCTTTAGGAGCCGGTTTCGGGAGCGGGTGGGGTACTGTGCTCCGGCTGTTTCCTTTTAGTTTCAAACCAAGGCCCTTTACCTTTTAAATCAACGCCCTCTTGGTTTCAAACCAACATGTCTTTGGCTTGAAAGGTAGCCTTCTTCCATTTCCACCCCGAACTTTGCTGATGAAAATATTGTGCAACTTGGCTTCCCGGACCTCAAATGCGTTCTTTCGGATTGCCCCTATACTTGCTTTAATCGCAACTATTCCTTTCGGTTCGGCACTTATCCTTTTTTGGTAGATACTCCCTTTTTTCTCTATTCTCTTCATTTTCAATCCTTTTTCCCCTTTTGTTTTTCCTCTTCCTATAACTTGATTTAACTCTCTGTTAAATCAAGCCTTTTGTTTTTAAATAACAAGTCTTTTGGAAGCAAAAGCTTTGTTCTTTCCATCCCTAAAATCAAAGTCTTTCCCACCGCATTAACAATGTTAACGCAGGGTTCCGTTCCATTCTTGTTTGATTTGCGTTTGATTTGCATTTGATTCCTGTCTGATCCCTGCTCAATTTTCATTCAATTCCCGTTCAGCCCTCGTTTGATTTCCCGTCCAACTCCCGTCAATTCCCCACCTGTTTTTCAGTTTATCTCTCTCCCAACCCCAATTCCTTCCGCGATATTCTTCCTCGAAACATCCCTTTTCCTCCCGCAAACACTTCTCCTTCCCCCTTTCTCGGCAAATCCCCTTTTCCCTCTCCCCGATAAATTTCCTCTATATAATATAATAATGTGTCCCTTTTCCTCTCTTCCTTCCCTTCCCCCATCATCCTGTATTAAAATTCTCCTCTCCCTCAGCCTTTTACGTTTTTATTCAATTTTTTTTCAAAAAAATCCCCTTTTATATTTGTCTCTT